>OIWK01000004.1_pt1 | contig 190275 bp, 186 predicted proteins | sample 1587401 | NCBI WGS metagenome assembly OIWK01 (sample SAMEA3888911, study PRJEB22519) | human gut metagenome | biome: human gut; feature: human-associated habitat; material: faeces | place: Denmark | collected 2009 | reverse complement strand
CTTTCAGGTGGACCAGTTCTAGCGTACTAGGTACGCCACTTACATGAGTAATATACCATATTTTTTAAAAAAATCAAGTAAGCTAAAAATAGATCCTCTATAGTCTAAAATCGGGTCTGAGAAACAAAAACAATTTTTCTAACTTGCAAATATACTTTAAATAAAGGTGTTTTGGTGAAAACGCAACGGTAGAACTTTTTGATGAGTCGCTCCTATTTCAGTTTTTATATAAAGCAGACGAACGAAATCAAAGCCCATTCTGAAATCTATAATTTCGTACCAAAGAATCAATGGTTTGACTACTTTGAGGATACTCAATATCATGGTTTTGAGTGTCGAGTGATTCAATTCAAAATTACAGAAGATACATATGAATACATTGTAACGAATCTAGATAAAGATGAATTCGTTATTCAGGATATTAAAGAGCTGTATCATCTCCAATGGGAGATTGAAACTAGTTATCGCGAGCTAAAATATGATTTAGGTTTAAACACACTGCATGCTAAGAAGCAAAACCTGATTGAGCAGGAAATCTATGCCAAGATGTTAGTTTATAGTTTCTGTAGTCGCATCACAAATGGAATTGATATTGCCAAGCAACAGCGTAAAAATAAATATCAGTTCGACTTTATCCGAGCTTTCCATATCATTCGGGAACATCTCAAAAGGGCAAAAGTACCTTCTTACATTTATGATGCGATTGCCAAGAAAATTCTACCTATTTGCAAAGACCGACAGAATAAAAGAAAATTGAATCCAAAAGCTTTAGTCTCCTTCAATTACCGTTTAGAGTGATGCTTATGACCATATGTCCAACGATGTAGCAGAAATGCTACACTTTTTGTCGTGAAAACAAATGAAAAGACTGCCTAGATGCATCAATCTAAACAATCTTGTCATTCTTAACTAAATAGCATTATCCATTACGATACTTTCTTTAATATTCTTATTTCATAAGGCTTAAACTCAAGTGCGTTATGAATATGAAGTTCTTCATTGGTTTCCATGTCAATGAAGTTACCTTGTCCATTAAAGCCTAATGTTTGAGCTTCATTTTTCATATTCATACAAATCCATAGACATTCCTTTTCATCTTGTCTTTGATAAATACAAGCCGTATTTGTGATACCAATCTGTGTATAGTCTCCATAAGATAAAGCGGAATGATTATGTTTCAAGTTGATTAACTTTTGAATGAAATCCGTTAACTCATTCCACTCAAACACTTTGATTTCCGGTCTAAGATCCGTATCATTCCAATTTTTTGTACCTTCCATACCCCATTCACTACCATAATAGATACATGGAATACCTGGCATTGTAAATAACATCGTATAAATTAAAGGCAATTGGTTTTTATCCTCTAAAATCGAGGCAACTCTTTCTACATCATGATTATCCACAAAGTTAAACAAATGCTTACCCGTATATAAACACCATGGATCTTTGCCAAATTGACGATTCAATGAATAAAGAATCTCATAGAAATTGGCTGAATTAAAACTCGAATACAATCCCTTATAACACTCATAATTCGTGACCGAATCCAACATATTTTCATTCATCCATTGATTATAGTCACCATGTAAAGTTTCACCTAAAAGGAAGAAATCTCTATCTACATGATTGTGTAAAGTTTGTAGAAAATTTTTATCCAAACAATATGCGACATCTAATCTTAAACCATCAATTTTAAATTCTTCTTGCCAGAAATCCACTACACTTAAAATGTATTCTACTACTTGTGAATTTTGAAGATTCAACTTCACTAAGATATCATTGCCTTCCCAATCCTGATACCAGAAGCCATCATTGTAGTGATTGTTTCCATTAAAATCAATATAGAACCAGTCTTTATATGGCGAATCCCACTTCTTCTCTAATACATCCTGAAACGCAAAGAAATCACGTCCCACATGATTGAATACGGCATCTAAAATGATTTTAATACCATTATCATGAAATGTATCTACAACTTTCTTTAAATCCTCATTGGTACCAAGTCTTGTATCTAATGTTTGAAAATCCGTTGTATCATAACCATGCGTACGACTTTCAAAAATAGGATTCAATAGAATACAGTCTATATTTAATTTCTTTAAATGAGGAATAAAATCCTCTAATTTATGAATTCTATGTTCTAGAACATGATCATTCTCAAATGGCGCTCCACAAGCTCCAAAAGGATAGATTTGATAAAATACACTCTCATTCGCCCACATAAAATTACTCCTTTGTGATATCGCCTGCTTGAACATGAATTAAATCCATCAATGTCTTTGGATCCATCTCAATCTGCATACCAATCTTACCTGCACTAAAATAGATTTTATCTTGATTTAAACAATCCTTTTCAATAAAGGTACGAAATTGTTTTTTCATACCCAATGGAGAACAACCACCACGAATATAGCCCGTAATCTTATTGATGTCCTTCACATGAATCATCTCACAAGATTTGACTTCGGCTATTTTTGCGCACTTCTTTAAATCCAGTTCCTTTTCAACTGGAAGCATATACACTAAGTATTCCTTCGTGTTTGCCTGTGTAACTAAAGTTTTATACACAGCTTCCACTGGCTGATGTAACATATTCGCAACATGCACACCATCTACGGGATCACCATCTTTATGTTCATACGTATGCGCTTCATATTCTACTTTATGCTGATCTAAAAAACGCATCGCATTGGTCTTTTGAATCTTTTTCATGTTTGAAACTCCTCTAATAACTCTTTAGCCACCAAGAATTTCGTCTTATTCTGCTCCATCGCTATTTTTTCAATATAGTGATGCGCCTTGTCTTCACTCCAATGATAATTTGAAATCAAAACCAACTTACAATGATCCACCATCTTCAACTCTAAATATTTCTGTTCAAGCTTACTGATCTTCTTTTCATAAAGCTGGATTCGCCTATTCATACTCATAAGAATCTGAAATGCTTCATACAACAACTGCTTCTTGATGGGATACGACAGAACTATTATACCACTATCTTTACACTGATATGAAACTTGATCATAGATTTCCTTATTGCACACCAAAAGAACTTGCGTATTTAAACTCTTCGCAAAATTTAAAAGCCCGCTTGTCGTTTGCGAATATAAGATCACAACAATCTCAAAATGCGTATTTCTCAACTTATTTAACGCATCATTATATGTCTTTGACAGCACATATCGATAATTGGCCGTATTTTTTAATAAAGCTAAGAAATTCTCATTTCCAAGTACTAATACTTTACTTGCCTCCATACGCACTTACCCAATATAAATATCCACTACATCTTTTCCTAAAACTTGTTTTAACCAATCCGAATTCAAAGCATTTTCCTTTGCCTCTTTTAAGCTTTGAGGAAGCTTTTTTGTATCACTCGATACAATATCCGTACAAGGATCGGGTACCATGTTCTTTTCAATCCCCTCTAAACCGGCATAAATCAATAAGGCATAAGCCAAATAAATATTACAACTACAATCCGGACTTCTTAACTCCATACGATTTGTCGAATGTGTAGCCGGAATACGAATCAATTGATTACGATTCTGATACGACCAGGAAATATAGCCGGGCGCCTTATCCTTACCTAAACGCTTGTAGGAGTGTTTTGTCGGATTTAAAAAGGCTGTCATCTCTTCAATACGATTTAAAATACCCGCCATAAAAGGCATCAACAACTCTTCATGTTGATCCACACTCATATTAATATGCATCCCATTACCAGGCTGATCCTCTAAAGGTTTTGGTGAAAAGTCAGCTACTAAACCCTGCATATTCGCAATAGCTTCAACAACCCACTTAAATGTCGCCGCATTATCCGCTGCTTGTAAAGCACTTGAATAACGAAAATCAATCTCATTTTGCCCAGGACCCATCTCATGATGCGAAACCTCTGGATCAATTCCCATTTCCGATAATGTTAAACAAATCTCACGACGAACATTTTCCCCTTTATCTAATGGCGAAATATCCATATACCCCGCATGATCCAATGGAACATAGGTATTTTCTCCATTTTCATCCTGCTTAAATAAGTAGAATTCAAACTCTGAACCAAAGTTAACACTAATTCCCATACTTTTCGCTTTTAGGATTGCCTTCTTTAATATATATCGCACATCCCTTTCAAAAGGCGTTCCATCCGGATATTTAATATCACAATACATACGAATGACACTTCCATCCATACTGCGCCATGGCAAGATACTCATAGTGTTTGGATCTGGATATAAGAATAGATCACTATGCACTTCATCTAGAAAGCCATCAATGGCACTGGCATCAAAGCTAATTCCTTCCACAAATGCCCTTTTTAATTCGGTTGGCAAAACAGAAACATTTTTCTGTGTACCATACATATCAAAATAAGAAAGACGAATAAATCGAACGTCTTGTTCTTCACAAAAACTCAATACATCTTCATAAGTCATAAAATTCACCTCGAATAATTAATACACTATTTTCATTTTATTTTCAATATTTTTTACATTTCTTTGAGTGGCATATTGAACAATTCGTTCTTGAATTATTTCATATATAGTTATTTTCCCACATTCAGGACATATTTTTGCTGGTACATTTGTGGCATGATATATTGTACCATCATAAACTACATCAGTTTCTGTTGTAATATTTTTTAACCATTTTTTACATTTTTGACATCTAAACATAATCGCTCTCTCCTTTAATTCCGATTTGTATATTTCTTAATTCATACTATATCATAAAAAATAGTATAGATAAGGTCAATGCTATTTTAGATATCGAGAACTGGGAAAAAGTAGAGAATATAGATAAAAACATCAATCCTATATACACCTTAGAATTATATTATGATACTACGAAGCAAGATACAAACGATGATATAAAAGAGATTACCATTTACAGTAATGGAGAATATGTTTCATTTTTTACTACTTCACCAGGAGGAGTTAAACAAAACTATAAAACTAATATTGATATTTCGGAATTAATAGACAAATAAAAATAATCCCCATCGGATAACCACATAGCGATATCTGATGGGGATTAGTAGTTTACTTTCACCGTATACTGTTTACGATGAGTATCACTATACTCGTAAGAATCATGACTACTCCAACTGCACGGTTAAGGGTCTTTGCATCTGATTTGTTGGCTATTATAGCAGCGATTCTTGCCCAAAGAAGTGTGAATGCTGCGCATAGAACCATAATCGTAATGTCTGGCATGCCACCGATTGCGAAATGACTGATTCCGCCTGTAAGCGCAGTAAATGTCATGATGAATACACTGGTTCCAACTGCCATGTGCATCTGATAGCCCAGAAAAGAAGTCAGTACAAACAGCATCATCATTCCACCACCTGCACCGACAAATCCGCAGATAAAACCGACGAAAATGCCGCCTATAATCGCTTTCATCAGTCGCTCTTTAGCAGAACCAGCATTCATCTGTTCCCTAGTGGTTGTGACCGGTTTTAGGATAAAGCGCAGGCCGATGATGATCAGTGCAATTTGCATGGTACTGCCCATCGCTCTTTCAGGTAGAAAACTTGCAACAAAGCTGCCGATGACGGTTACGATCAAAACGCTAATCATCATGGGCAGACTGTTTTTGACGTCTAAATTTCCGCTCTTTTTGTAGGTGTAAGCGCTGACAGCACTGGCCAGTACATCGCTAATCAGACCTATTCCGACTGCTTCATATGCTGGGACACCTAAGAAAGAAGCCAGCATAGGACCAACAACTGCAGCTGCACTCATACCAGCAAATCCGGTTCCGATGCCTGCTCCGGCCCCAGCAAGAAAACATATGAGTATTTTTAATAATAGTTCCATCGAGAGTGTCCTCCATTCGACAATTCATGTGTGGTAAATACTTGACAATATATGCTACAGTCAGTATTGTAATATACAAATGTCGCACATACAAACACCAGTTTCGACCGTTTTGAAAGATATGAAGCAGTTACCTTTGTTTTGTCGCATAAAAAATCAAAAAAGAATTAAGAGGGATGTAGCAATGAAGGATGATCAGAGAATTGCATTGACAAAGAGGCTTTTGCGTGAGGGACTTTTACGTTTGCTCAGCAAAACTGATCTAAATAAAATATCAGTAACGCAGTTGTGTATAGAGTCCGGTATCAATAGAGCGACCTTTTATCGTCATTACGAAGAGCCTCGCGATATATTAAATGATATTAAGTATGAAATATTTCAGGAAGTTGCAGCATTTGCGGAAAAAGCTGCATCTAAGGGTGACACGAGGAAATGGCTGGAACTTGCATGCTGCTACTTTTACGAGCATTCTGATATATTAAAAATTCTTTTTCGGTACAGGACAGATGATGATTTTGTATTGTTTTTAAATGAGAGATTTAATGAGCAGTATCCGAATCTGATAAATAAAGGATATTTTACTGATGTTGATGATGATACGATGAGACTTGGTACTTTTTATTATGCAGGTGGTATTTATTATATCCTAAGACAGTGGATTACAGAGCCAATCAACAAAACACCACAGGAAGTAGCCGTACTGATGTACCATTTTCTCAATGTAGATTGATGATGGAATAATAGAAAACAAGAGTTTGCTGATGAAGTAATGAAAAATAGAGAAAGGGTACATATTTCAAAATGACAATAGAGACGGAAAGACTGATATTAAGAAAGTGGACGCAAGATGATGCGGAAAGTTTGTTTCTTTATGCTAAAAATCCAAATGTAGGACCAATTGCCGGATGGCCTCCTCACAAGGATATTGAATCAAGCAGATATGTTATTGACAATGTTTTCACCGGGGCAGAATGCTATGCAATCTGTGAAAAGGAGAATAATGTTGCAATAGGAGCTGTCGAGTTAAAACTAAATGGACATACAGACATGACAGATAGAGATGATGAATGTGAACTTGGCTATTGGCTGGGAGAACCATTCTGGGGCAGAGGGTATATGCCGGAAGCGGCATATGCACTTATGAAACGAGGATTTGAAACGCTTGGAATGACCAGAATATGGTGTGGCTATTACGATGGAAATGAAAAGTCCAAAAGAGTACAGGAGAAACTTGGATTTATCTATCATCATACTTGCGATGAGGTCCCAGTACCATTGCTTCATGAGGTAAGAGTTGGACATACAAATGTTATAACAAAAGAACAATGGAATTTGATTTAATGAATTTATATTTGTGATTAGGAAAGGGGTAAATACGCTATGAATTTGAAAAAAGTTCATCACATTGCCATTATTGGGAGCAACTATGAGAAATCAAAGCATTTTTATGTGGATCTGTTAGGTTTTTCTATTATTCGAGAAAATTACAGACCAGAACGTGATGATTACAAAATTGATCTTCAACTGGATGATGAGATAGAATTAGAACTTTTTATCATTAAAAATTGTCCAAAGCGCCCCAGTTATCCAGAGGCTTACGGTCTCCGGCATCTTGCCTTTGCTGTAGATTCGGTCGATAATACTGTAAGAGAATTGAATAAAAGGGGCATCATAACTGAGCCGATCAGACTCGATAATTATACAGGTAAAAAAATGACATTCTTTTATGACCCTGATAATCTACCCTTGGAAATTCACGAATAAAGTATTGCAGCTGATTTAATTGAGCATTTTATTGCAAATTGGTATACAGGTGACTATATGAAAAACATACATAGTATTGAATTTTATGCGGGTAGTCAGGAAGAAATGCTACCAGACTATGAAAAAGATTTTCCTTATATTGCTTCAAGAGCAGAACTTGATTTATATTTAGGGCGATATGTACCGTGGCATTGGCATAATTCTGTGGAACTATTTTATGTCGAAAGTGGAAGTGTAGAGTATAATACGCCAGGGGGAAAAATAGTGTTTCCAGCTGGAAGTGGCGGTATGGTAAATTCAAATGTGCTTCATATGACAAAGGCAATGTCGCAGGCTGAAAAAAACATACAATTACTTCATATTTTTGATGCTTCTTTGTTAGGGTGTGCATCAGGGAATAAAATAGATCAAAAATATATTGTCCCTATTATAACGGCACCGCAAATGGAAATATTTCCTCTTTTTCCTGAGAATGCGGAAAATAAAAAAGTAATTAAAAAGATTGTGTCGTCTTTTTCGCTATCAAAAGATGATTTTGGGTATGAAGCAAAACTACGTAATATATTAACAGAAATATGGATTATGATTTTTGAACAATTTTATAATCTGTTTGAAAAGAAAGAAAATCATACGATAATTAATGAAAAAATAAAGTTAATGATGGCATACATTCACGAACATTATGGGGAAAAAATTTCTATTCCAACACTCGCATCAGCAGCCTATTTAAGCGAGAGAGAGTGCTACAGAGTATTTCAGAATTGTTTACATATGACACCAGTAGAATATATAAGGACGTATCGACTTCAAATTGCATGTGAGATGTTGGCTCATGGGCAGGAAACTATTACTTCCATTAGTCATGAATGTGGTCTGGGAAGTAGCAGTTATTTTGGAAAAGTATTTCGAGAGTATGCAAAATGTTCACCAATAGAATATCGTAGAAAATGGCAGGATTATGATATATAATGGCAGAAAAGGAGTAGTTTCTTATGGATGCCACGTTATAATGGTATTTGTAAATAGAATCTATAATCTACGAGAGGTAAACCGAGATGATAAAAATAGCTTTTTTTGATGTTGATGGGACATTGCTTAACATAGGGAGTAAAGAACTGACAGATAAGACCGTTTACGCATTGAAAGAACTTCGCCGAAATAATGTGTTGCTTTGCATGGCGACAGGCAGAGGATATTTATCTGTTCCGCATTTTGAAGGTATTGCGTTTGATGTTCTCTTGACTTTTAATGGTTCATATGTAAAAGCAGGAGAAAAGATTATTTTCAAAAACCCATTAGAGCAAGACGATAAAAACAGGATTATAGAAAATCTAAAAAATATGAATCGTGCAATTGCAATCAGCAATGAACATTTTATTGTTACCAATGGGACAGATCCGGATTTGGAGCAATACTTTGCATTTGGAAGTGAAACGATGAAAATTGCACCTGACTTTGATAATTTGTGTGATGAAGATATTTACCAGATCATGTGCTCCTGCAGAAAAGAAGAATATGAACAAATTTTGCAGGGTACGAATAAAACGCAGATTACAGCATGGTGGGATAAAGCCGTTGATATCATTCCGCTTGCTTGTGGAAAGGGAAATGCTGTTAATGCCGTGCTTGCACATTATGGTCTTTCAAAAGAGGAAGCCATTGCCTTTGGTGATGGAAAAAATGACATTGAAATGTTAGAAGCCGTTGGTATGGGTGTTGCCATGGAAAATGCAAAAGACGAGGTTAAGCAAAGAGCAGATGCTATTTGCAAATCTGTGGAAGAGGATGGCGTTTATGATTATTGCGTGAGAAATCACCTCATTACAGCGATGGACTAAATCGCATTTAACTTTACGCAAAATATATGATGTGCGTGAAATGTATATAGGATGGGAGCAGGTGGTATGGAACAGCTACAAAAAATAGAGAGATACTTTCCTTTTATGGAACATTTAAGCGATGAAGAAGCAGAACGCCTGAAAAAGAATGTGCTTTCCAAGACATTTTCAAAAGGCGAAATTATATCAGGAAATGCCGATTCTTGCACAGGAATGATTCTGGTGGAAAAAGGTGATGTCAGGGTTTCTATTATTTCAGAGGATGGAAGACAGATTACGCTATTTCATGTGATGGAAAAAGAGGTTTGTGTAATGACGGCTTCCTGCGTGATTTCCCAACTTACCTTCGATACAATCATTTCAGCAGAAGAAGAAACAACGATTTGGCTTGTTCCTCCACATGTATTAGAAAAACTTTCAGAAAGTAATATTTATGTCAAAGCTTATATGTATGAACTTTTAACACAAAGATTTTCTTCTGTAGTCTGGGTCATGGAACAGATTTTATTCAAGGGCGTGGATCACAGACTCGCCAGTTTTTTGGTATCCTATTACGAAAATACAGGAAAAAAAGAAATTGTAATGACACAGGAAGAGATTGCGGTAGAAATAAATACAGCGCGGGAAGTCATTGCAAGAATGCTAAAACAGTTTGCATCCGATGGGCTTGTAGAATTAAAAAGAGGTAAAATCCTATTAAAAGAGATAGATTCTTTGAAAATCTTATAAATTTTGTTCTTATGTGACTAAGTTACAGAGTAAATGATTTTTTTACGGTATGATTTGATCAAATCAAAGAAAACGGAGGGAAATCATATGAAAGAAATAAACGTAACAAGCAAAAACTTTGAAAACGAGGTATTACATTCTGATAAACCGGTACTGATTGATTTCTGGGCTTCCTGGTGTGGACCATGTAAAATGCTTTCTCCTATTATTGCAGAGATCGCGGAAGAACATCCGGAAATCAAAGTATGCAAAGTGAATGTAGATGAGGAGATGGAGCTTGCCTCAGCTTTTCAAATAGTAAGCATACCAACCGTACTTGCGATGGAGAATGGAAAAATAAAGAATAAATCCATTGGCCTCAAATCAAAAGAACATTTGCTTTCTATGTTTTAAATTACAATCTAGGGAGAAAGGAAATTATGGAAAAAACAATGCAGACATACACATATGTCTCCAAAGGAAACTTTGCATTAAGAGAAAAACCAAGACCTGTTCTTATGCATGAAAGAGATGCTATTGTAAAAGTGACACTGGCAAGTATTTGTTCTAGTGATTTGCACATTAAGCATGGAAGCGTTCCTCGTGCTGTGCCTGGAATAACGGTTGGTCACGAAATGGTAGGTATTGTGGAGGAAGTTGGCGATGCCGTAACGCATGTAAAACCGGGTGATCGTGTTACCGTCAATGTTGAGACTTTTTGTGGGGACTGTTTTTTCTGTAAGAATGGATATGTGAATAATTGTACGGACGAAAACGGTGGCTGGGCATTAGGATGCCGTATCGATGGTGGTCAGGCAGAATATGTGCGTGTACCGTTTGCAGATCAGGGATTAAATAAGATTCCGGAAAATGTGACGGATCGACAGGCTTTATTTGTAGGAGATGTGCTTGCAACAGGATATTGGGCAACCCGCATTTCTGAGATTACAGAGGATGATACGGTGTTAATCATTGGAGCCGGGCCGACAGGTATTTGTACTTTACTTTGTGTGATGTTAAAAAAACCAAAGCGTATCATTGTATGTGAAAAAGATGAAAATCGCGTGCGATTTATTCACGAACATTATAAAGATGTGCTTACTGTTTCACCGGAAGAATGTAAGGATTTTGTGCAGAAAAACAGTGATCATGGTGGAGCAGATGTGGTTCTTGAGGTTGCAGGGGCAGAATCTACATTTCGTCTGGCATGGGAATGTGCGAGACCAAATGCAATTGTCACCATTGTTGCTTTGTATAATGAAGCACAGACATTACCACTGCCGGATATGTATGGAAAGAATCTCACATTTAAAACAGGTGGTGTTGATGGGTGTGATTGCGAAGAGACATTAAAACTGATTGCAGAAGGAAAAATCAATACAGAGCCATTGATTACACATACCTATCCACTCAGCCGAATCGAAGAAGCATATGATCTTTTTGAGAATAAGAAAGATGGCGTCATAAAAGTAGCAGTAGAATGTTAGAAGGAGATGCGAAAAATATACGATAGAAATAGAAAATAAATGGAATAAAAACATTGTGAAAAAGAGTTGCATGTAGCGTATAATGGACATGTGACTCTTTTTGTATATTTAAAATATAAAATAATGCACAAAAAAGTATGATACAAACTGTGAACAGTGAATGAATCGTAAATAAAAATGAAAAAATGGGACATCTGTCCTATAAATAAAAAAGACATATGTCATAATGGGATATATCAGATCCGAAAAAATGGAAGGAGGAAAAGGATTATGAGAAGGAGAAAAATAATAGCATTGGTGTTAGCAGGTGCAATGGCACTTTCGCTTGCAGCATGTGGGGGCAAAGGAAACGCCAAAGACGGCGGTAAATCTAATGCAGGTGATAGCGGTAAAATGCAAGTTGCCATGATTACAGACTCAGGTGATATTACAGATCAGAGTTTTAACCAGACAACATATGAAACCTGTAAAGCATGGGCAGAGAAAAATGATGTAGAATTTAACTATTACAAGCCAGAAAGCGATTCTGATGAAGCACGTAACGCAAGTGTGGATCAGGCCGTTGCAGATGGAGCAAACGTAATTGTTCTTCCAGGATATATGTTTGCCGCAACAATCGTAGAACAATCAAATGTTTATCCAGACGTTAAATTTGTAGCACTTGATGTAAGTGCAGGAGACATCTGTGAAAAGGGTGTAGGTAAGGGATATACTTACAATCCAGATGATTACACAGTAAGTGATTACTACAACACAGAAAACGTATATTGCTGTACATACCAGGAAGAGTTCTCTGGATTTATGGCAGGATACGCAGCAGTTAAGCTTGGATACAAGCACCTCGGATTCCTTGGTGGTATGTCAGTTCCTGCTGTAACACGTTTTGGTTATGGATTTGTGCAGGGTGCTGACAAGGCAGCAGAAGAACTTGGAATTACTGATCAGGTATCTGTTGAATATGTATGTGGTGGACAGTTCTATGGTGATGCGGATATCACAGCATACATGGATACATGGTATGGCGGAAAAGGCGTTGAAGCAGTATTTGCTTGCGGTGGTGGAATTTACACATCAGCAGCAGAAGCAGCAGTTAAGACAAATGGTAAGGTAATTGGTGTTGACTCTGATCAGTCAGGAATTATCAATGAGTACAAAGATGATCTTACAATTACATCTGCTATGAAGGGACTTGCAGTAACTGTAGATACGGTTCTTACAGCAATCAATGATGGAAAATGGAATAATTATGTAGGAAAGATTGATAACCTTGGTCTTGTTTCTGAAGATCCAGAAGAAAACTTCGTACAGCTTCCAATTGAGACAACACAGTGGGACGACGGATTTACAGAAGATGATTACAGAGATTTGGTTAAGAAGTTGTACAACGGCGAAATTACAGTAAGCGGAGATACAACAGAAATGCCAAAGACAGCAATCAAAGTAAATGATTATGGTAGCATCAAATAACAAACAGTTACGATGAATTTTAAGAGGAAAGTAAAGCTTGTTTTACTTTCCTCTTGTCAACTAGACAAGTGATTTTTCGTATACGGTTTTACCCGGAAAACGAAGGAGGATATGTAGATGAGTGAATATGCAATAGAAATGTTAGGGATTACCAAAAAGTTCCCTGGAATTATTGCAAATGATAATATTACGCTTCAATTAAAAAAGGGCGAGATTCATGCACTGCTTGGGGAAAATGGTGCCGGAAAATCCACGCTTATGAGTGTTCTTTTTGGATTGTATCAGCCGGAAGAAGGAGAAATCCATAAGGATGGCAAAAAGGTCGAAATTCAAAATCCAAATGACGCAAATGATTTAGGAATTGGAATGGTACACCAGCATTTTAAATTGGTAGAATGCTTTAGTGTTTTGGATAATATTATTCTTGGTGTAGAAACAACAAAAAGTGGGCTTCTTCAGAAAGATGGAGCGAGAAAAAAAGTGATGGAACTGTCCGAAAAATATGGCTTGGCAGTAGATCCAGATGCGATTATTGAAGATGTAACCGTTGGTATGCAGCAGAGAACAGAGATTTTAAAGATGCTCTACAGAGATAATGAAATCTTGATTTTTGACGAACCAACGGCAGTATTGACACCACAGGAAATTCAGGAACTGATGCAGATTATGAAAAATCTTGCAGCAGAAGGAAAAAGTATTCTGTTTATTACACATAAGCTGGCAGAGATTATGCAAGTGGCAGACAGATGCTCAGTTTTGAGAAAAGGAAAATATATTGGTACCGTAGATATCAAAGATACGACGCCTGAAAAGTTATCTGCCATGATGGTTGGTAGAGATGTTAATTTTATTGTAGATAAAAAAACAGCAAAGCCGGGAGAAGTAGTTCTTGATGTTAAAAATATGACAGTGGCTTCTAAACGTCATAAAAACAATGCAGTCAATAATGTATCTCTTCAGGTAAGAAGAGGAGAGATTGTTTGTATTGCTGGTATTGATGGAAATGGACAGACAGAATTTGTTTATGGGCTTTCTGGATTAGAGCCGATCACAGGCGGAACCGTCATCATGAATGGAGTGGATATCACAAATATGTCTATTCGAAAAAGACTTACTTCCGGTATGAGTCATATTCCGGAAGATAGACATAAACATGGTCTGGTCTTAGATTATTCATTGGAGGATAATATTGTTCTTCAAAGATATTTTGAACCACAATTTACAAATAAACTTGGCTTTTTGAAGAGAAAAGCAATTCGCGAATATGCAAACCGATTGATTGATGAATACGATATTCGTTCTGGTCAGGGGGCAATCACCAAAGTAAGATCTATGTCCGGAGGTAACCAGCAGAAAGCAATTGTTGCCAGAGAAATTGATAAGAATCCGGAACTTTTGATTGCAGTACAGCCAACAAGAGGATTGGATGTAGGTGCAATAGAACATGTGCATAAACAGTTAGTAGCAGCTAGAGATGAAGGAAAAGGTGTACTCCTTGTAAGTTTAGAACTAGACGAAGTTATGAATGTCTCTGATCGAATTCTTGTTATGTATGAGGGTGAAATTGTTGGAGAGTTTGATCCGAAAGAAGTAACGGTTGAAGAACTGGGACTTTACATGGCGGGTTCTAAGAGAAAGGAGGTAAAGAACAATGAATAAAGAGTCAAAGAAAGAAAGCATCTGGCGAAATAATGCCATTCAGACAATCATCGCATCGCTTTTATGTATTGTCATTGGACTTTTTGTCGGCTATATCGTATTACTTATTATCAATCCAGAAGGTGCATCGGATGCAATCATAGCAATTTTAAAGAACTATTTTTACTATCCAAGTGAAATAGCTGTTTTAAAATATTGTGGAACGACAATGGTAAAAACATCTGCTCTTTTGATGTGTTCTTTATCCGTTCTGTTTGCGTATAAAGTTGGCTTGTTCAACATTGGTGCAGCAGGTCAGTATGTTGTTGGAGCGGGCGCTTCCTTGTATTTTGCATTGAAATTGGGAATGCCTTGGTATGTATGTCTTTTGGCGGCTATCGTAATTTCAGCACTTGTTGGTGGATTATCTGGTGCATTAAAAGCTTATTTTAACGTAAACGAAGTTATTTCATGCATCATGTTAAACTGGATTTCTCTTTACATTGTAAATATGCTTCTTACACAGGTAAAAGCAGAAACAACACCATATACGGTTGCACTTAAGAGTGGAAATACAAGTGCACTTCTTCCAAACTGTGGACTTGACGGTCTATTTGCAGGAAATGAGTTTGTAACGATAGGTCTTCCTTTATCGGTGCTGATGGCAGTACTTGTGTGGATTATTCTTGGAAAAACAAAATTTGGTTATGAGTTAAAAGCAACTGGTATGAACAAACATGCTGCAAAATATTGTGGTATGAAGGAAAAGAGAAATATCATTCTTACAATGATGATTTCAGGCGGACTTGCAGGTATGGGTGCAGCATTCTTCTACTTAAGTGGTATTGAAACATGGATGGTACAACAGACAAGCGTACCAAGCATGGGATTCAATGGAATTGCAGCAGCATTCCTTGGTGGACTTGATCCAATCGGAACGATATTTGCTTCTTATTTTATCCAGCATATCACCAGTGGTGGAACATATGTAGATAAAACAATGTATTGTACACAGATTTCTGACCTCATTTCAGCGGTTATTATTTACCTTTGTGGATTTGTATTCTTCTTCAAGCTTTGGTTTAACCGTTATTTGAATAAGAAAGATGAGAAGAAAGAAGTAAAAGGAGGTACAAAATAATGACATTATTACTCCAATATACTCTAATTTTTGCGTCTGTTCTGATTCTTGTTGCGCTCGGCGGATGTTTTTCAGAACACAGTGGTGTTATTAATATCGGTCTGGAAGGAATTATGGTAATGGGAGCTCTAGGTGGAGCTTTGATGATGAAATATCTTCCGGGCAGTACAGCAACACCATTTATTATTATTTTAGTTATATTAGCAAGTGTTGTTTTCGGAATGATATTTTCGTTGCTTTTGGGTGTTGCGTCGATTCATTTCAATGCAGACCAGACATTGGTTGGTACGGCACTGAATCTTTTAGGACCAGCCCTTGCCGTTGTTATCGTAAGAGCGATCAATACAGCAGAAAGTGTAGATAATGTATCTTCAACCATAGCATATAGACATGCAAAACAGGCATTTCTTGTGAATATTGGAAAATTTGAATTTAGCTGGTTTATGTTAATTTCATTTTTCGTTTTGGTTGCTTCTTATATTGTGTTGTATAAAACAAAATTTGGACTTCGTCTGATGGCATGTGGAGAACATCCACAGGCAGCAGATTCCGTAGGTATTAATGTATATAAGATGCGTTATGCAGGTGTATTAATTTCCGGAGCTCTCGGCGGACTTGGTGGTCTGGTTTATATTACAGCCGGCGTCAGTGAGTGGAAATTTGAAAATGGTGTAGCAGGATTCGGATTCCTTGCGTTAGCTGTAATGATTTTTGGACAGTGGAAACCGGTAAATATTGGATTAGCAGCGCTTTTATTTGGATTATTCCGTGCTCTTTCCAATGTATACACAGGATTCCCAGCACTTGTAGCATTAAAGTTGCCAAGTACACTTTATAATATGTTCCCATACATTATCTCTTTGATTGTTCTTGTATTTGTATCAAAGAATTCAAGAGCACCAAAAGCAGAAGGTATTCCGTACGATAAGGGACAAAGATAAAAGTACAATAACAAAGAAATCAAAGAAAGGTGGTACGATTGTGAAAAATTACTCAGAAGATCCAAGCAGACAATATCATATTCAGGTTGCAAAAGGTGAAGTCGGACGTTATGTGATTATGCCGGGAGATCCAAAGCGCTGTGCAAAAATAGCGGAATATTTTGATGATCCGGTTTTGATTGCAGATAACAGAGAGTACATCACATATACAGGAACATTAGATGGCGTAAAAGTCAGCGTGACTTCTACAGGTATCGGTGGACCATCAGCATCTATCGCCATGGAAGAATTATACAGATGTGGAGCAGATACATTTGTCAGAATTGGAACCTGCGGTGGTATGCAGACAGAAGTAAAAAGTGGTGATGTGGTAATTGCGACAGGTGCAATTCGCATGGAAGGTACATCCAAAGAATATGCACCAATTGAATATCCAGCAGTAGCGGATCTTGATGTTACAAATGCATTGGTTGCAGCTGCAAAAGAGAAGAATTTTACACATCACACAGGTGTTGTACAGTGTAAGGATGCTTTTTATGGACAGCATGAACCGGAGAAGATGCCGGTAGGCTATGAACTCATAAACAAATGGGAAGCATGGAAAATGTTAGGATGTCTTGCTTCAGAAATGGAATCTGCAGCTATGTTTATTGCAGCGTCTAAGTTGAGAGCCAGAGCAGGTTCTTGTTTCCTTGTTGTTGCAAATCAGGAAAGAGAAAAATTAGGATTGGAAAATCCAGTGGTTCATGATACTGATATGGCAATCCAGGTGGCCGTTGGTGCTCTCCGTAACTTAATCAAAGCAGATCAGGAAAATAATAAATAAGAACAGAATGGAGAATATGTAATGGATATAAAAGAAATATTAAAGCATGTGGATCACACACTTCTTTTACAGGGATCTACATGGGAAGAAATCAAACAGATTTGTGATGATGCAATGAAATATGAGACAGCATCTGTATGTATACCACCGTGTTATGTAAAACAGGCTGCAGAATATATGGGTGATCGGATGGCTGTTTGCACCGTTATTGGTTTCCCGAATGGAAATGTGACAACGGAAACAAAAGCATTTGAAACAAAGGATGCATTGGAAAATGGTGCTTCTGAAATCGATATGGTAATCAATATCGGATGGCTGAAGGATAAAAAATATGATCTCGTCGAGAATGAAATCAGAAAGTTAAAGGAAATCTGCGGAGATAAGATTCTTAAGGTTATTATTGAGACATGCTTCCTTACTGACGAAGAAAAGATCAAGATGTGTGAAATTGTAACAAATGCAGGAGCAGATTATATTAAGACATCGACAGGATTTGGCGGAGCAGGAGCAACATTTGACGATATCAAATTGTTTGCGGAGCATATTGGACCAAATGTAAAAATGAAGGCAGCTGGCGGAATTTCTTCAATCAGTGATGCGGAGACATTCCTTAATCTCGGTGCAGATCGTCTTGGAACAAGCCGTATTGTTAAAATCGTAAAAAACGAAGAGGCAACTGGATATTAAAGAAAAAGAGGTGTCTGTTATGGAACAGATTTACATTGAAAAATTGATTGAGACCGCCATTGCGCAGTTGGATTATTCTTATACGCCGTATTCCAATTTTAAGGTAGGAGCGGCACTTCTTACAAAAAATGGAGATATCTATACGGGATGTAATATTGAAAATGCCGCTTATACGCCAACAAACTGTGCAGAAAGAACAGCTTTTTTTAAGGCAGTAAGTGAAGGTGTCCGTGATTTTCAGGCAATTTGTATTGTCGGTGGTAAAGATGGTGTTTTGACGGAGTATGCGGCACCGTGTGGTGTATGTCGTCAGGTTATGATGGAATTTTGTAACCCAAAAACATTCCAGATTATTCTTGCAATTGATAAAGAACGATATGATATTTACACATTAGAAGAGTTGTTGCCTCAGGGATTTGGTCCATCAAATCTTGCTTAGATGAGACAAAAGGAATAGAAAGACGAGGTAGACGGAAATGAAGAAATATAACAGAATTTTTGTGATTGTTCTGGATTCTTTGGGAATTGGAGCCATGCCGGATTCGGATAAATTTGGAGATGTTGGTGTGGATACATTTGGGCATATTCTGAATAAGATGGGAACGCTTGCCATTCCGAATATGGCCAAACTTGGCATGCTTAATCTTCATACCGGTGGCGATATGAAAGCTGTGGCAGAGCCAATGGGTCGTTATGCACGTTTAAGTGAAGCAAGCAATGGAAAAGACACAATGACCGGTCATTGGGAAATGATGGGTATCAAGACAGAAAAGCCATTCAAGACATTTACGGATCATGGTTTTCCACCAGAACTTATTGCAGAACTAGAGAAGAAATGTGGAAAAAAAGTAATCGGAAATAAAAGTGCAAGTGGAACAGAAATCATTGAAGAACTAGGTGAAGAAGAAATAAAAAATGGTTCTATGATTGTATATACTTCTGCAGACTCTGTACTTCAGATTTGCGGAAATGAAGAAACATTTGATTTACAAAATCTGTATCGATGCTGTGAAATTGCAAGAGAGATTACATTAAAGGATGAGTGGAGAGTCGGAAGAGTCATTGCCAGACCGTACGTGGGTAAAAAGAAAGGCGAATTTAAACGTACCAGTAATCGCCACGATTATGCATTAAAACCTACAGGACCTACGGTATTAAATGCTTTAAAAGATCATGGACTTGATGTCATTGGTGTTGGAAAAATAAACGATATCTTCTGTGGAGAGGGAATAACAGAGACGTATCATTCAACAAGTTCTGTCAATGGTATGGAGCAAACAATAGAAATCTGTCAGAAAGATTTTGAAGGTCTTTGCTTTGTTAACCTGGTCGATTTTGATGCATTGTGGGGTCACAGAAGAAACGTAGAAGGTTATGCCCGTGAAATCGAAAAGTTTGATCAGAAATTGGGAGAACTTTTAGAAGTACTTAGAGAGGATGATCTTTTGATTTTGACAGCAGACCATGGAAATGATCCGACTTATACCGGAACCGACCACACACGCGAATATGTGCCATTTATTGCTTATGCAAAAGGCATGGAAAATGGCGGGGCGCTGGAGGCAGAGAATACATTTGCCATCATTGGTGCTTCAGTGGCAGAGAATTTTGGCGTTAAAATGCCGGAAGGAACCATTGGCCACTCTATTTTGCAGAAGATATAAGTAGGGGTAAATAACGACAGATAAAAGACATGTTTTGCGTAAGATCAGAAAATGAGGATGATATATGGAACATAGCTATTTGCAAATTGCGTTGCCGTTTTTGAGTCAATTAGATAGTGAAAGACAGAGGCAGTTTGAGGAATACTTTAAAAGTGCTCCCATATGGGTAATAGATGCGCTCACAACGGAAAATGTGCCGAAGGGAACCGTATTTATACATGAAAATGAACCTGCGGACACCATTATCTTTGTCGGACGAGGTAAGGTAAAGGCTACAGATTATCGAGTTTCAGGTATTGCGTTTGATTTTTTAAAGCTAGATAACATGATTGCGCTCGGTGGAATGGAAGTGCTGATGGATATTAAGTACTATAGGGCAACCCTTGAAACGGAGACGGATTGTATTCTGGTAAAACTGCCGCGTGCTTATTATGAAAAATGGATTAATAATGATACGGATACCTATCGTATTGAAGTAAAGTATACCTGTGCATCTTTGTTGGATGAAGTGCGACGCAATCGTTTGTATTTATTTTTAGAAGGTGCAGACAGGCTGACATTATTGTATGTTACCTTATATGAAAAATACAATAAAAAGGGACTACTTTGCATTAAGGAAAGCCGCATGGAAATGGCAAACGAGACGGGGCTTAGCTTGAAAAGTATTAGTAGAGCAATCAAGAAATTTACGGAAGAAAGTCTCGTAACAAAAAACGGAAACCAGATTTTAATTAATCAGGATCAATATAAAAAATTAAAAGAAATTATTAATGAAAAAATTGATAGTGTATAGAGAATGGGGGTAAGAGACGATGAATGATGTGTATGATAAACTCAAAACCTGTTTAGAAAGTGTACATCAAAAAACTGATTTTGTTCCGGAAGTAGCGTTGATTTTAGGATCGGGCTTAGGAGATTATGCGGATCAGATTAAAATTGAAACAACCATAGATTATACGGATATAGATGGATTTCCGACATCTACAGTTGCAGGACACAAGGGAAGATTTGTATTTGGTTATGTAAATGATGTAAAAGTTGTCATTATGCAAGGAAGAGTGCATTATTACGAGGGATATCCGATGACAGACGTTGTGCTTCCTACCAGATTAATGGGTATGATGGGAGCAAAGAAGCTGGTTCTTACGAATGCAGCAGGTGGTGTGAATCCAGACTTTAAGCCGGGAGATTTCATGTTGATTACAGATCATATTACGACAGGAATACCAAGTCCTTTGATTGGAGCAAACATAGATGAACTTGGTGCAAGATTCCCAGATATGAGTGAAGTATATAGTCTTCGTATGAGAAATATTATAAAAGCAGAAGCTGATAAGTTGGGAATTTCTCTTCAGGAAGGCGTTTATGTACAATTTACAGGACCGGCCTATGAGACACCGGCAGAAGTAAGCATGTGCAGAATCTGGGGTGGAGATGCTGTTGGTATGAGTACAGCCTGTGAGGCGCTTTGTGCACGTCATATGGGTATGGAAGTATGTGGTATCTCATGTATTACAAATCTTGCAGCGGGATTGTCAAAACAGCAGTTGAATCATAAAGAAGTGCAGGAAACAGCAGATCGCGTAGCGGAACAGTTCAAGAGTCTGATTACCAGTGTTGTTTCAAATATTTAAGAAAATGCAGGATGTTTAACGTCTAATCTAAAGGTGATGAAGAAAGCAGCATTGATTTTGATGAAATCATTGCTGTTTTTTCTATTGGAAAGTTGGACAAGACAAGGTATAATGTCTTTAAGTGTATAATTATGTCTGAAAAGAGGAAAATGGGGGATATTCATGAGAAGAGAGAAAATTACAATCGCTTTTGCCAGTGTGATAGAGGCATTATTTCTACTACTGGAGATTTATTTTATGATACATGCCAAAGGTAATTTTCCGGTCTTATTGATCGTTGCAATCTGTATGGTTGCAGTTCTGTTCTTTTTGGTGTTATCAATTATTGAGCTGAACCAAAAGAATAAAGAAAATGAGCGTCAGGAATATGCAGATATTTATAAAGCGCAAAAGGCATCTTATCTTGCACAGAAAAAATATTTTGATGAGTTAAATGAGCGCTTGAATCAATTGGAAGAAAATACAAATTTTCCAGCGGAGGATATTATTACCGCGCAAAAGGCAGTTGCTAAGGTTACAATTTCCAGAAGTAAAGAAAATGCAGATGCTCTTATGAATGCCAATGACGAATTGATACAGCGCGTGTTTGGATTTGAAGAAAAATTGGCAGATAATAATGATGCATTGCTTCGCCAGCAGGAGACATTATTGCAGCAGACAAGAGAAGAGCTTGTGGCTAATAATAAGGGTATGCAAGACCAGTTTCATATATTGCATCAGGCATTAGAACAGATGAAACAGGAAATCAGTGATTTGGAACTTAGACAGGGGCAGCAGGGTCAGATGTCGTCCGCGGAACAGATGCGCATGCCGCAGGAAGCTGTACAGGAAGCGCCTGTGGTGGAGGCACCTACTGCAGAAGAGCCAGCAATCGAAGAACCAGTGTTTGATGATGCACCGGTAATGGATGAGCCAATGCCAGAAGAACCAGCGGTTATGGAAGAGGCAGTGATGGAAGAACCAGAGGTACAACCTGTGGAGGAAATGCCTGCAAATAATAATGGTGAAATTTCACAGGCAGAGATTGATGCGATGCTTGCTAGTTTAGTGTCGGATACGGATCAAATGCGCCAGGATGAGCCTGTGATTGAAGAAGAGGCACCGATGATTGATGAAGGACCGGTAGCGGAGGAAGAAGCAGAGCAAATCGCAGAAGAAGCGCAGGAGACCGAAGAACCGCTTATGATGGGTGATTTACCTAGTATAGATGAGTTACCGCCTGATGATGAGTTACCGCCTGATGATGATTTGCCAAGCATAGATGATTTGCCGTCTGTTGATGACTTGCCAAGCATAGATGAGTTAGATGAATTGGATTTGCCAGATTTGGAAAATTATGAAGAAGATACAAGCGAGTTGCCAAATATGGATACAATCCCAGAACCGGAGCCGATTATGATGGATGCACCAGTAGCAGACGATAAGCCAGCTATGTCGGATTTATCAGATACAAATAAGGTGTTATCGCCAGACGAAATAGCTGCTTTATTCGCAAATATGTAAGAATCATCCTAGAGCCACCTGATAAAAAGTGTGGCTCTTTTGACATGAAAAAAGAAAATAAAAGAATTATAAAAAAAATATAAAAAAGTACTTGCTTTTTTTGTGAAATCGTAGTAATATATTTTTTGTCGTCAGGAACGACGGATATAGGTAAGCGCGATTAGCTCAGCTGGCAGAGCACCTGACTCTTAATCAGGGTGTCCAGGGTTCGAACCCCTGATCGCGCATTTGAAGAGTGTCGGACTTAGAAATGTCTAGGTTTGGCGCTTTTTTATTTTACCTCTAAAGCTGTATTTTCATGCCATATCGGCAATACAAATCCCACTGACTAGGATAAAAAAGTGAACCAAAATAGTTAATAAACGTATAGAGAGATGATATTTCCCGTGTTATACTTAATGTAAATTTAGATGATATAGATTCGTATCGTTGCGAATGGGTTGAGGAGGTACTTATGGGAAACGTAGGGGAATGGATTGCTGCGGGAAAAGCAATTCTAGGAATTGAGTTTGGTTCAACAAGAATCAAAGCCGTGTTGATTGATGATGAACACAAGCCGATTGCCAGTGGAGATTATGTATGGGAAAATCGTTTGGAAGGTGGTTTTTGGACCTATCATGATGATGAAATCTGGACAGGTTTACAGGAAAGTTATGCTAATCTGAAAAAGGATGTAGCAGATAAGTATGGCATAAAGTTAACGAAAGTAGCAGCACTTGGTTTTAGTGGAATGATGCATGGATATCTGGCATTTGATCAGGAAGGAAAGTTACTGGTTCCGTTCCGCACCTGGAGAAATAGTACAACAGGTCCTGCAGCAGAACAGCTGAGTCAGCTGTTTTCATACAATATACCGGAACGCTGGAGTATTTCTCATTTATACCAGGCAATTTTAAATGGGGAAGACCATGTGAAAGATGTTGCCTATTTTACGACATTGGCGGGATATATTCACTGGCGAATGACCGGTCAGAAAGTGCTTGGTGTAGGGGATGCATCGGGTATGTTTCCGATTGATCCGAAGACAAAGCAGTATGATGCTGTTATGGTAGAAAAATTTGACCGACAGATTGCGGATCGTCATTTCTCATGGCAGTTGGCAGAAATTCTTCCAGAGATTCGCATAGCAGGAGAATCTGCAGGATATTTGACAGAGGAAGGTGCGAAATTATTAGATCCAAGTGGAGATTTGGAAGCAGGTATCCCATTAGCACCGCCAGAAGGTGATGCCGGAACAGGTATGGTTGCGACAAATAGCGTAAAACAGCGTACCGGTAATGTATCAGCCGGAACATCTGTGTTTGCGATGATTGTTCTGGAAAAAGAGCTTAGCAAGTACTATCCACAGATTGATATGGTAACAACACCAGATGGAAGTCTGGTTGCTATGGTGCATGCAAATAACTGCACGAGTGATTTGAACGCATGGGTTGGTCTTTGTGGTCAGGTTTTAGATGCTTTTGGTGTAAAAGTAGCAGGGGATGAGCTGTATGGTACACTTTACCGCAAGTCTTTAGAGGCAGATCCAGACTGTGGCGGGCTTCTTTCATATGGATTTTTGTCAGGTGAATATATTATGAATTGTACAGAAGGTCGTCCGATGTTTGTGCGTACACCAGAAAGTCATTTTAATCTGGCAAACTTTATGCGATCTCATTTATACGCAAGTTTCGGTGCATTAAAAGTAGGTATGGACCTTCTTTTGCAGCAGGAAAAAGTAGAAATTGATGCGATTTATGGTCATGGCGGTATTTTTAAGACAAAGGGTGTGGCACAGAATTATTTGGCAGCAGCGCTAAATACACCAGTTTCTGTTATGGAGACAGCGGGTGAAGGTGGTCCTTGGGGCATGGCGCTTTTGACGGCATATCTTGTTCATAAGGCAGAAGGAGAATCGCTTGCTGATTATCTGGAACATCATGTCTTTGCAGGTGCTGTGGGAACTTCTGTGGATCCGGATCCAAAGGATGTAGAAGGATTTGCAGCATATGCAAATCGATTCAAAAATGCGATTGCTGTTGAGCAGGCCGCGGTGGATAAGTTATAAGACAAAGATAGAGATATGTGATAAGTATAGTATGAGGTGAATTTTTATGTTAGAGCAATTAAAACAGGAAGTATACGAGGCAAATATGCTTTTGCCAAAATATGAGCTGGTAACATTTACCTGGGGAAATGTCAGTGGAATTGATAGAGAAGCCGGGTTATTTGTAATTAAACCGAGTGGTGTGGAATATGATAAGCTGACACCAGAGGATATGGTGGTTGTAGATTTGCAGGGAAACAAAGTAGAGGGAAAATACAATCCATCTTCAGATACAGCAACACATATGGTTCTTTACAATCGATTCCCTGAAATTGGAGGAATCGTGCATACACATTCGACCTGGGCGACTTCTTGGGCGCAGGCAGGCAGAAGCATTCCATGTTATGGAACAACGCATGCAGACTATATTTATCAGGATGTACCGTGTGTTCGTAATTTGACAAAGCAGGAAATTGATGAAGCATACGAATTGAATACAGGTATTTTAATTGCGGATGAATATGAGACAAGAGGTATCGACTATATAGCAACACCTGCAGTCCTCTGTAAGAATCATGGACCATTTACCTGGGGTAAGGATGCACACGAGGCAGTGCACAACGCAGTTGTTTTGGAAGAAGTAGCGAGAATGGCAGCAAATTGCGAAATGATCAATCCGAAGGTTGCATCAGCGCCAATAGAATTACAAAACAAGCATTATTATCGTAAACATGGCGCTAATGCATATTATGGGCAGAAATAAATGCCATTCGTTCAAAAGAGATTTTTCAAATCGTGATTTAGGTTGCGCAGAGATTTGCGAAAGCATTTGCTAATCTTCATGCAGTGAAAATAACGATAAAGATAGGGTATATAAAAACAACATTTCATAATAAGAGAGAGTCTTTGGGCTTTCTCTTATTTTATGCAAAAAAGACCGGGTAAGTTCAAAAATCTTATATGATGTAATCCTTTTTTTTGCCTTCTTGGAGTGCTATAATAAGATTTATCGAATGAACAGGCAGGATTAGTCTATCGGTAGGGCGCCAGCTTCCCAAGCTGGATAGGCGGGTTCGACTCCCGTATTCTGCTTTTCGTATTTTATTGAGGGGCTTTTATATTTGGTGGGGTGCTGATAGAAACAGCACTTTTTTCTTTATTATTTTAGAATATAGGAGGTTTTCCGTGGAAAAGTTTAGATGGTGTTTTATCGGAACAGGGAAATTGGGGCATCAGGTGGCAGGGCAGTTGCTTGCCAGTGGCAGACATGAGATCGCGTCCTGTTATACCAGAAATATGGATAATGCCAGGGCGTTTGCAGAAGAGTTTCATTGCAAAGCGTATGAGAGTGCCGAGAAAGCTATCTTAGCAGATGGTGTGGAGGGTGTCTATGTCGTGACACCCCATAATGCACATTTCCGTTATGTCAAAGAGGCTCTGGAACGGGGAAAGCCAGTGTTGTGTGAAAAGGCGTTTACGGTTACAGCGGAGGAGACCGATGCCCTGATCGCGCTTGCAAGGGAAAAGAACGTCTATCTGGCAGAAGCCATGTGGACCTGGTTCTCTCCGGCAGCTAATCAGGTCAAATTATGGTTGACGGAGAACAAGCTGGGAAAGGTGACGGATGCCGACTTTACCTATCATATGAAGTCCGTCAAATATGCACCACGTGTGTCTGACCCAAAGAGAGCTGGCGGTGCACTTTTAGATATCACGATTTACCCGATCACCTATGCTTATCGTTTGTGGGGGTATCCGGTAAAGATTGAGAGCAGTGGGACAATCGAGAATGGTATTGATTATGGAGAGGACGTTCTGCTGACCTTTGAAAATGGTCTGACAGCCAGGATATCTGCTTCCATTGTGGATATGAAGGGATTTGAAAAGATGACTATCACGGGTGAAAAGGGTAAGATCCAGGCATTCCTTTACCATGCCATGAATAAGGTGACGTACAAGAAGAATCTCTTTCACAAGGAAGTCTTTCAGGGACCGGGTCCGCGTATCAATTCTTATTTGGATGAATTTGATGCTGTGGCAGAGGATATCCGGGCAGGAAGGCTGGAAAGCAAGATGGTGCCACTAAAGGCGACATCCGATGTAATGCACATTTTAGACCAGATCCGTAAGCAGATTGGATTGGAATATACAGATTTAGAGTAGGAAATTATGACAGAAGGAAAGATATTTAAATCAATTATTATTTATGCCATACCATTGATTCTTGGTAATTTTATGCAGCAGTTGTATAGTACCGTGGATTCGTTTGTTGTGGGGAATTATGTAGGTGCGACAGCGCTTGCTGCTGTAGGAGCAAGTGGGCAGTTAATTTTCTTTTTAATTGCATTTTGTCTGGGAGCATCTGCCGGAGGCGGCATTTTAATTTCTCAGTTTTATGGAGCGAAGAGCCATGAAGAATTACATCATGTGATTCATAATATGCTTGGTATTGCTGTAGTACTTGGTGTCGTTTCAACTGTTGTGGGTATTGTTTTTTGTCCACAATTATTGCGTGCAATGGGAACACCGGAAGATATGATGCCGGAGGCTGTCTTGTATCTGCGTATATATTTTATGGGCATGATTTTTATGACCTTTTATAATATGCTCGCCGCCATTTTAAATGCGGTAGGAAATTCTGCAAAATCTCTGGAATATCTGGTGATTTCATCACTGATTAATATTATTTTGGATTTTGTATTAATCTGTGGATTTCATATGGGTGTGGAAGGTGCTGCCATTGCTACAGTGTTTAGCCAGGCAATTAGTTGTGTTTTGGCCTTTCGTTATCTGGCAAAGATTGATGCACCGTATCGTGTGGTTTTCCGGGAAATCACATTGGATCGATATTGGGCAATGCGTGTGGTTCGCATTGGATTGCCAGCTGCCATTCAGAATGCAGTCATCAGTTTTTCCAACCTTTTAATACAGGCAGGTGTTAATTCATATGGAACAAATGTTGTTGCAGGATTTTCAGCGTATATGAAGGTGGATGGTTTTAATATCTTGCCGATTTTAAGTTTTTCCATGGCAGCGACAACGTTTGTGGGACAAAATATTGGCGCAGGAAAACGCAAGCGTGCTTTTCGTGGAGCTGTTATGATTTTTGTAATCAATCTGTGTTATACGTTACTGATGACAGCAATTATGCTTGGCTTTGATACGCAGATTATTTCTGCATTTTCGAGAGAGCCGGAAGTTATTACGTCTGGTGTAATGTGTATTTGGGCGTTAGCGCCGTTTTACAGTATCTTAGGTGTCATACACTCGCTTGCAGGAGCATTGCGTGGAACGGGAGATACGATGGGACCGATGGCAATTATTTTGATTTCTCTATGCTTGTTCCGTATGATCTGGATATGGACGATGACACCACGGATTGAAGGCGTTATGGGCGTGTATCTGACGTATCCGACATCCTTTGTTTTGGGTGCTGTACTTATGGTACTGTATGTATTGTTTAAGTATTATCGGGGCAAACATAAAAAAGAAGCATTTTAATGCATTGGGAGAATGAATATGGTAAAAATTGATCTTATTACCGGTTTTCTTGGATCTGGTAAGACGACCTTTATCAAGGAATATGCAAAATATCTGATGGCGCAGGGGAATCATATAGGTATTTTGGAAAATGATTACGGTGCAATTAATGTAGATATGATGCTTTTGCGGGAATTAGAAGGAGAGCAATGTGAACTCGAAATGATTGCGGGTGGGTGTGATGCAGATTGTCACCGAAGACGCTTTCGAACAAAACTGATTGCCATGGGTATGTGCGGTTATGATCGTGTGCTTGTGGAGCCATCTGGTATTTATGATGTGGATGAATTTTTTGACGTATTGCGTGAAGAACCATTGGATCAATGGTATGAAATAGGAAATGTGATAACGATTGTGGATGCACAGCTGGAAGAAGACATGCCGGAGGCTGCGGAATATTTGTTGGCTTCAGAAGCTGCAAATGCAGGTTGCATCCTGCTTTCACATGCGGATGAGGCGACAGATGAGCAGATGGATCAGACAATTGCACATTTAAATCAGGCATTAGAGAAAATTCATTGTAAACGACAGTTTTCGGATGATGTATGGCGCAAAAGTGTATTGCAATTTGTGGATAAGGATTTCAAGAAAATATCTACATGTGGATATCAAATGAAAAGTTATGAGAAGCGGTTTTTAGAAGATGAAGAAGGATTTCAGTCGCTCTACTATATGAACCAGTCGTTTGACCAGAAAACATTACAGAATGTGGTGTCACAAATTTTTACAGATGCAGCATGTGGCAATGTTTTTCGCGTAAAGGGATTTTTGCAGGATGGCCAGAATGCGTGGCTGGAGATTAATGCGACGAAGAATGCGATATCATTTTCCCCGATAGCTGCAGGGCAGGATGTTGTGATTGTTATTGGAGAGCATTTGGACGAAGAAAAATTGCATTCGTATATGAACGCATAAAAATACGCCCAGATAGGTATGTGCCTATTTGGGCGTGTTTTATTAATCGCTGATGCGGTTACAAATCAATTTACAAATCGGATTGCCTTTGGAAGAAAATTTTTCTTCGTATTCTGTCATAATATTACCGGCATTCATAGATGCATCGTTATGCAAATCATAGGTCAGAGCCTCGATTTGCCATGTGCTGGATGCATTGATTTCTTCTACAGAAAAATCAAATAAATCGCGGTTGTCGGTCTTAAATTCAATGTGGCCGCCTTTTGCTAAAATCTGATCGTATCGATCTAAAAAAGCGGAAGATGTCAAACGTCGCTTTGCGTGACGGTCTTTTGGCCAGGGATCACTAAAGTTTAAATAAATGCGGTCAACTTCGCCCGGAGCAAAAATCTCTGCGATGTCTTCTGCATTAAAACATAGGAAACGAAGGGTATCAAGCGGTGTCTCTTCTGCTTCCATTTTTTGAACGGCGCGAAGAAGAACACTTGTGTATTTTTCAATACCGATATAGTTGATATCCGTATGTGCTTTTGCCATGCCCATAATAAATTGACCTTTTCCCATGCCGATTTCGATATGTAAAGGTGCTTTCTGTGGAAACAGGGTATGCCATTTGCCAGTATATGCAGCGGCATCCTGTATGCAGTATGGACTTTGTGCAATGGCTTCGTCTGCGCCCGGAATATTTCTTAATCTCATATAGAATCTCCATCTCAAGTATAATATTGTTTGCTACAAGGATTATATCATAAAATAAACAATTCGTGGTAGAAATCTGTTGCGTTGAAAAAACGATGCGATTATACTATATAATGTATGTGCAAAAAGCCATATATATAAGAAAGTATAGAAAAGAGATTAAAATGAATAGAATAAAAAAATGGATAACGTTATGTCTGGTGGGAGCTGTTACAGTGGCATCATCGCTGATGAGTGCGGTGAATGTACAGGCAGCAGAGTATTGGCCGGATAATATCAGCGTTTCGTCTGGTGCAGCGATTGTTGTAGAATTAGAGACAGGAACCGTTCTTTATGAAAAAGATGCGGATACGTCGTATTATCCAGCGAGTATTACAAAAGTAATGACAGCACTTCTGGCACTGGAAAATTGTGATTTGGATGAGGTCGTTACCTTTTCGGAAGAGGCTGTTTATAAAAATGAGGGCGATACCTCTCACATTGCCAGAGAAGTCGGTGAAAAAATGACGATGGAGAACTGTCTGTACGGTATGATGTTGGAATCTGCCAATGAATGTGCATGGGCTATTGGTGAACATGTTGGCGGTGGCAGTATGGACGAGTTCGTAAACATGATGAATGCGAAAGCAAAGGAATTGGGTTGTACGGGAACACATTTTGCAAATCCAAATGGTTTGCCAAATCCGGATCATTACGTGACAGCCCGCGATATGTCTTTGATTGCGCGTGCAGCATATCAGTATCCGGAATTTCGTAAAATAAGCAGCACAAGAGCATATACGATTCCTGCGGACAATAAAAAAGAGGCATATAGCTGCAACAATACACATGGTATGATCAGCAACCATCGAGGCAGCAGTCATTTATATGAATATGCATTGGGTGGTAAAACAGGATATACCGATGAAGCTGGAAATACGCTTGTTACCTTTGCAGAGAAAAATGGTATGACATTGTTATGTGTAATCTTAAATAGCAGTAATCCAGCGCATTATAATGACACGGAGAGTTTGTTTGAGTACTGTTTTCAGAATTTCTCAATTTATCCGGTGGCAGATCATGTTAATTTGACAGATAAGAGTAACCAGGCAGCACTTGGCTCACTGAGTGATAAGATTGATTTGATTCGTGTAGATAAAGATGGTGTTGTGGTTTTGCCAAATACAGCATCCTTTTCAGATGCAAAAGCGACGGTTGCACCTGCGGATAAAGATTCGGATGCAGTTGCGAAGATTTCTTATACGTATGCAGGCAAACAGGTTGGCGGCGCAAATGTGATTTATGAGAAAAATACGAAAGCAACATATCCGTTCCATAATATTCCTGCAGATCAGGGCGGATCGAAGGTAAAGTATTTTCGTATTGATTTCAAAACGATTTTGCTGGTGGTATGTATCATAGGTTTGCTTTTGCTGGCAGTTCTTGTTATCAATGCCATGTCTGGTCAGATTCTTTTGAATTATCATAGAAAGAATGAGGATCGCAGAAAGAAGAGCAGATATCGTAAAATCAGACGCGGTAAGCGACGTAAAAGAAAAGCGGCAGCAAAACGGTCGCCTGCTGTAAGAACGCAGCGTCGCCCACAACAGAGCACAAAGACGACGACGGCAGGAAAAACGATTCATCGCAGTAATAATCATAGAAAACGGACAAGATAATTCTGTATTCGACAAATAAATATATCTATAATATGAAAAACGACAATATACGATTTGTATATTGTCGTTTTTGCTTTTGTAGACATTTAGTATCGGAGGGAGTATTGTGTGATAATTATAAATATGTCATAATATTGTCAGAAACTTTATTGCCTATGCATAAGGCTCTCTAGAAGGATGCGTAATTGGGAAGCATTCTTGGTATAGAAAAGCAAGCCGTTCGTGCTGTCCAAAATGGTAAGGTATTTGCCCTGACAGGTTTTCGATTCCTGAAGTAGTTGCAGCAAATAAGATTTATAATTGCTATCGGTTGCCAAAAAGAGCGTCTCACAGTTATCTAAAGACGTAATATGTGCATGACTCTTTTGGAGCATGAAAGTGAGTTCATGATCCTGATTTAGTTGTTCTGCTGTTTTATTGATGATAAAATAGCCATTTGCATCCTTGGGCATACCGAGTGATTTGATGGCGCGCTGAACCTGTTTTGTCAAACTGTCACTGGCAGGGTAGAGAGATTCAAAGTATTTCATGAAATCAGCGGCAGTTTTAAAGTGTTCATTTTTTCCTTTTTCCAACATTTCTGTCATAAGGATGCGACGAATGATATCTTCACATTCTTTGCGGGATGGATTTTTGCGTAAAGTACGTTCATTTTCTGCCATGGTATCTTCTCCTTATTCTATGTGATAAAAATGATGTCGCACAAAGCTTGTCTGGTTCACAAGGACAAAATAATGGATATGCGACAAAAATTAGTGTCTAAATAGAATATACGACAAAAAATAAAAGAATACAAGACAGAATATCACGAAAAAAGACAAAAAGGAATGAATGTAAAAGTAAGTGGATAGAATTGACAGTAACCAGGCAGGTTCTTATAATAAGGATATGTATGTAGGAAATTACCTAATGTGAAGTCAAGGAGTGGGGAAAATGGAATTTACAAACCTAAGCCGGGAAGAAAAGAAAGCGTATGATTTGGAACGAATCGATGCGTTAGTACAAAGAAATCAGGGGTTAGCCAAAACGTCAGATATTGTAGCACTGGGAATCGATTACCGGAGAATTCTGCAATTTATGGAGGAGGGCTATCTCAAACGAGTGAAAAGCGGGTATTATACATCGAAGTATTATGAAGGATCCGAAGAGCAGATGATAGCGCATATGTTTCCGGATGGTGTGCTCACAATGGAGTCTGCATTGTATTATTATAAATATTTGTCGCAGCGACCATTTGCATGGCACATTGCCATTAGCAAAAATGTATCGAAGTCGCGTTTTAACATGGATTATCCGAATTTACAGCCTTATTATAGTGAACCGAAGGTTTTAACTATGGGGGTAACGACAATGGAAATAGGTGGCGAGACAATACAGATTTATACGAAGGATCGTCTGGTCTGCGAGTGTTTGAAGTATCAGGAAAAGATGTCACGCGACGATTTTAAAAAGGCGGTTCTTACCTATATAAATGATGATGACAAAGATGTTGCCGCCTTAATGGAATATGCCAAAGAACGAAAAGTGTTAAAGAAGGTACAAAATATGATTGGTATCTGGTTGTAGGAGGATGCGATGACAAGTGATGCGTGGATAAGGACAAAAAGTATCGAGTTGGATATTCCGTTTTCTCATATTTTGAGTGCCTATGTATTGGAACTTACAGCGCAGCTGTTTGCAACAGATAAAGAAGCGAGAGATTTCTGGTTATGCAACCGTGAAGCGATAGGGCTGGATGTTTACCGCAAAAAAGTGTCGGATCAGCTTTGCTATTGTTATACAGGAAAAGCGCCTTTTACAGAAAAAAAGGTTTATATGATAAATAGGCTTTATGATATGTATCAGGAAGAGGATTTGCGGATTACGCACCTTGAGGAAGATTCTATAGAAGGAACCATTGTTTTGCGCGTGGGTTTGCAGGTCTGTGGGATGTATGTGCCGTTTCGTATTTATTTACAGCAATGTACACAGGAGCATATTTTTCCAATGGAGGAAAAGGTGCGTCTGCTTTTAGAAAACGATAAATCCATTACATTATACTGCTATCCTATGGAACAGATTGCAGCAGAGCAGCTGCTACTGATATTAAAACCCTTAGAACTGATTCAGGACATGACACCGTATCTGAAACTATACGAAATTGTTACGAAATGTCCATTGGAAGGGCGTAAAGTACAGGAGCATTTATATATTTTATGTTGCAAGGAATATGTAAAAATGCAGGAATCGCTCTGGAATGTCTGGTCGAAGTATGGAGACTATGGGTATATGGAAAAGAAATGGAATAGACTGCTTCGAAAAGAAAAAAGAAAAGAACCTGCCTGGCAGGAAGTCCATGCGGTTCTTTGTGCTTTCTTAGAGCCTATCTGGAAAAATATCACAGAAGACAAAATCTTTTTTGGTGACTGGATGCCACAGCTGCAAAGATATTTCGATTAGTGGCGGATGCTGCTAAGATCCTGCAATTGGTGAAACAATGCATAATAATAGGAATCGCGGTCGCTCAAACGGTAAAACTGATCCTCAAAGGATATGGTTGAGCAAAGGGCCACATCAGAAATCGGGAGATAGTTTATATGACATTTCGCCTGAATCTGACTGTTTGTGCGGTTGTTTAAAAGTAATGATTTACCAAATGCCGGAATACAGGCTTTGGAATAGACGCATGCAATGGTGTCAACGTAATGATCGCGTAGCGCAAGGGAGCAGGCATCATAATTTTCAGATGTTTCCAATAAATGTTTGCACAGCGATGGTTGGATAAACGGGGTGTCAATTGTTATGAAAAAAGCCCGGTTTTCCATAATCATTGTTAAACTGCTAAGAATGGCACCCATAGGACCAGCATTGAGATAGATGTCTGGGATTTCTGTTACATCCAAATCGAGATGTCCGTAATCGCCACGTTGGTTTACGGACAGATAAATGCGGTCAAAATGGGGTGCAAATTTGTGTACCATATATTCTAATAAGCATTCATCACCGAATGGCAGCAGTGCTTTGTCTGTTCCCATACGGGAACTGTCACCGCCACATAAAATGACAAGAGCCTGATTCATACTAACCTCCGAATACGCAAATGCGCGTTTGTGTAGGTTCTATTATAAGATGATAAAAGGAAAAAGAAAAGAAAAATGTTAGACGAGCAATTAAAAGCGTTGGCAGCATCGGATATGTATCCGTTTCATATGCCAGGGCATAAAAGACAACCAATTGCAATGGAAAATCCATATACCATTGATATTACAGAGATACCAGGATTTGATAATCTGCATGATCCACAGAATGTTATTCTAGAAGCTATGGAGCGTATGGCAGCGCTTTATGGGGCAAAAAAGAGTTATCTTTTGGTGGGGGGATCAACCTGTGGTAATTTGACAGTCGTATTTTCTGCTGTTTCACAGAGAGGCTGTGTAATCATGGGACGTAATTCCCATAAGAGTATTTACCATGCGGCCTGGCTGCGTGAGTGTGAAATTGTTTATACATACCCTGAGGTAAGTAAGGATGGTATTGTTTTGGGAACGCCGCTTTCGGAATATAAGCGTGCCATTGCAGAATATCCGCAGGCGCAAGCAATTGTTGTGACTTCGCCGACATATGAGGGGATGATGGAACCACTAGATGAAATAGTAGCACTTGCACACGAACATGGCATAGCTGTTATTGTGGATGCGGCTCATGGCGCACATTTGGGATTTCATCCATATTTTCCAAAATCGCCGTTAGATAGTGGCGCAGATGCTGTCATTATGAGTTTGCATAAAACGCTGCCAGCCTTGACCCAGACAGCGGTGCTACATTTGAGTAAGCATTCTCTTTTATCAGAAACAGATATAGCACAGTATTTAGATGTTTTTGAGACGAGTTCACCATCGTATGTTCTGATGACGTCCATTTGTCAATGTATTCGTTTTTTAGAACAAGGGAAAGAGGCATTTGCCACATATGCAGCATATTTGGATGCGTTCTACCAAAAGTGTAAGGCATTAAAACATATCAGCGTATCGCATTTTTTACACCAGGATCCGGGGAAAATCGTGATATCCACGGTAGGAACGAATCTGAGTGGACATGCATTAGAGGAGATTTTAGCAAAGAAGTATCATATTGTTTTAGAACTTTCTTCTTTTTCCTATGGGCTTGCGATGAGCAGCGTGATGGATACGAAAGAAGGATTTGCGCGATTGACACAGGCGCTTTTCGAAATCGACGATTCCATAGAAGCAGGGAAAAAACACATGGAAAACAGTGTAGGGCAGACGTTGTATCATCAGGGAAAACAAGTTATGCCATACTATGAGGCAATGAGTAGAGACAAAACAATATGCATGCTAAACGGGGCAGAAGGTAAAGTTGCTGCGGCGCCGGTTGCTATATATCCGCCAGGGGTACCACTAATTGTACCGGGAGAGGAAATCGAAAACCGTCAGATTTTGCTTCTTACTGAGGCAAAAAAACAAGGTTTGACGATAACAGGCTTGATGGAACAGGGGCTTTTCGTTGTCATTTGATGAGGACTATATTATACTAAGCTGTAAGCCTAATGGTGAACATACATATAGAAGAAACAGGAAGAGAGATATGGGTAAGATTTTTTGTATCATAGGAAAAAGTTCCACAGGGAAGGATACGTTGTATCAGCGTATTTTAGAGCGAAAAGATCTGCAGTTACGACAGATTGTTTCCTATACAACAAGACCGATCCGGGCGGGAGAGGTAGATGGTACAGAGTATCATTTTTGTACGCATGAGAAGAAGGATGCGCTGCTCGCTTCCGGAAAAGTGATTGAAATCCGCAGTTATCACACATGTCACGGAATATGGGATTATTTTACGGTTGATGATGGAAACATTGATTTAGAGAAAAATAATTATCTTGTGATTGGAACGATTGCTTCTTTTGTGAAGTTGCGTGATTACTTTAGTGAGGATGCGGTTCTTCCGATATATATAGAAGTAGAAGATGGTATTCGTCTGCAACGGGCGTTGGATCGTGAACGCTGCCAGATGCATCCCAAATATGAAGAGATGTGTCGCCGCTTTTTAGCAGATGCTGCTGATTTTTCCAAAGAGAAATTGCAGGAAGCAGGCATTCACCGCATCTTCTATAATGAAGATTTGGAGCGCACAGAGGAACAGATTGTATGTTTTATGCGCGAAGTGATGATGAGTGAGGAAGTCTAGAGGAGACAGCCTATGGAGATGAAGGTAAATGAGGTGTCTGGCGTAACGCAGACACAGGAAGTCAATCAGACAAAGCCGACAGACGATGGATTTAAGTTCACATTGGCAAGTGCTATTGATGATGCCGAGTTAAAAGAAAAATTATCCGGATTGATGGATGAGATCACCGAGCAAGGGAAAAAGCTCTCGGAACATATGGATATTCGTGATATGAAGAAATATCGTAGCCTGGTTAAGGATTTTATGAATGAGGTGGTTAACCGATCTCACAAGTTTTCCAGAGAGAATTTTCTGGATCGCAGAGGCCGGCATCGCGTATACGGGCTTGTAAAATTAGTGGATAAAAATCTGGATGAATTGGCAGGAGAGTTGGTCAAAGAAGAGAAAGACCATATTGCCATCCTTGGAAAAGTAGATGAAATCCGGGGATTGCTTTTAGATATTTCCACATAAAATGGAGTAGTGCGAAATGAAGTTTGCAGACATAAAAGGACAACAGGATATAAAAGAACATTTGCAAAATGCGATTTCATTAGGAAAAACGTCACATGCGTATATTATCAGTGGTGAGAAGGATGCAGGTAAGATGATGTTAGCAGAAGCATTTGCTGAGACGCTTTTGTGCCAGGAACAAGGAAAAGATGCCTGTGGGATGTGTCATTCCTGTAAACAGTGTCAAAGCCACAATCATCCGGATATTCGTTATGTTTCGCATGAAAAGCCAAATACGATTTCTGTGGAGGATATCCGACAACAGATTAATAATGATATTGTGATTAAGCCTTATGCAAGCGAATATAAGATTTATATTATGGATGAGGCAGAAAAGATGAACAAAGCGGCGCAGAATGCGCTTTTGAAAACAATAGAAGAACCACCACAATATGCAATACTGTTTTTGCTGACAACAAATGCGGCTGGTTTTCTACCGACGATTTTATCCCGTTGTGTTACGTTAGAGTTAAAGCCGATTGCTGCTGATATCATTCGAAAAGAACTGATGGAACATCACAATATGCCGGATTATCAAGCGGATATTTGTGCGCAGTTTGCACAAGGAAATCTGGGAAAGGCAATTAAATTAGCATCGTCGGATGAGTTTAACGAAATGAAATCACATATGACATCTCTGATGCGCCGCATGGAGAAAATGGATATTTTCGATGTTTCCCAGGCGGTAAAAGATTTGGAAACATATAAACCGAAGATACAGGATTATTTGGATTTGATGAACATCTGGTTTCGAGATGTGTTATTATATAAAGCGACAGGCGATGAAAGTAAGATTACTTTTCAAGATGAAAAGATGATCATAAAAAGATTAGCGACAGAATGTTCTTATCATGGGCTGGATACCATTATACAGGCGCAACGCACCGCAAGACGACGTATTGCGTGTAATGGGAATTATCATCTGGCGATAGAATTGATGTTGCTTTCAATAAAGGAGAATATTGCATGATAAAAATTGTTGGTGTGCGTTTTCGCACCGCAGGTAAGGTATACTATTTTGGTCCAAAGAATTTAGAATTAAAGTTAGGGGATCACGTTGTTGTTGAGACAGCGCGCGGCGTTGAGTTGGGAATGGTTGCTGTAGAACCGAAGGATGTGCCGGATGATGAAGTGGTACAACCATTAAAGACCGTTCAGCGTATTGCAACAGAAGATGACTTCAAGCGGGCAGAAAAAAATAAAGAAAAAGAAAAAGAAGCATTTAAGGTTTGCCAGGAAAAGATCAAAAAACATAAATTAGATATGAAACTGGTGGACGCGGAATATACATTTGATAACAATAAATTATTGTTCTATTTTACGGCAGATGGAAGAATTGATTTCCGTGAGCTGGTAAAAGATTTGGCATCCGTTTTTCGTACACGAATTGAGTTGCGCCAGATTGGTGTCCGCGATGAGACCAAGATGATGGGTGGTATTGGTATTTGTGGAAGACCACTTTGCTGCAGCAGCTATTTGACAGATTTTGTTCCCGTATCGATTAAGATGGCAAAGGAGCAGAATTTATCATTGAATCCAACAAAGATTTCCGGAGTTTGTGGAAGACTTATGTGTTGTTTGAAGAATGAGCAGGAAACATATGAGTACTTAAACAGTCAGCTTCCAAATGTAGGAGATACCGTGACAACACCAGAAGGCATCCGTGGTCAGGTGAAATCCGTAAGTGTTTTGCGTCAGCGGGTGAAAGTACTGATTGAGCAAAATGATACCAAGGAAGAACGCGAATATCAGGTAGCAGATTTAAAATTCAAAGCAAAGCGTAAAAATGTGAAGGTCACAAAAGAAGAATTAAAAGAATTGGCAAAACTTGAGGATAACAAATAATGGCAGAAGTGTTATTGCGAGAGGGCGAGCGCCTGGATGAACTACAGCGGAATGGTTATAAGATCATTCAGGATCCAAAGCGATTTTGTTTTGGTATGGATGCGGTGCTTTTATCTGGATTTGCCAAAATAAAGCGCGATGAGCAGGTGTTGGATCTTGGTACAGGAACAGGCATCATACCGATTCTTCTAGAAGCAAAGACAGAAGGAAAGCATTTTACAGGATTGGAGATACAGCCGGAAAGTGCAGATATGGCATCGCGCAGTGTGGCGTATAATGGTTTACAAGAGCGCGTTTCCATTGTGACAGGAGATATTAAAGATGCAGCAAACATATTTGGTGCATCTTCTTTTGATGTGATTACCTGTAATCCACCTTATATGACGGATCAACATGGTATCAAAAATGATGGCGATGCTAAGACGATTGCGCGCCATGAAGTATTATGTAATTTGGAGGATGTGATATCACAGACGGCAAAATTGCTTCGGCCAGGTGGCAGATGTTATTATGTACACCGGCCATTTCGTCTGGTTGAGATTTTATCGATGATGAGCCAATATAAGATCGAACCGAAGCGTATGCAGTTGGTATATCCATATGTGGATAAAGAACCGAATATGGTTTTGATTGAGGGTATGCGAGATGGAAAATCCAGAATTACGGTCGAAAAACCACTGATTGTATACAAAAGTCCCGGTGAATATACATCGGAAATCTATGATATTTATGGTTATTAATGTGTTGCTTTGTGGATAAAAAGGTATACAAGGGAAAGGAATGTTGATATATGGCAGGCATCTTATATCTATGTGCGACTCCAATAGGAAATCTTGAAGATATGACGTATCGTTGTGTCCGTATTTTAAAAGAGGCGGACTTGATTGCAGCAGAAGATACCCGTAATTCCATCAAGCTTTTAAATCATTTCGAAATTGACACGCCAATGACGAGTTATCATGAGTTTAATAAGATTGAAAAAGCACATACGCTATTACATGCGTTAAAAGAAGGGAAAAACATTGCCCTGATTACAGATGCGGGAACACCTGGGATATCAGATCCGGGAGAAGAATTGGTAGCCATGTGTTACGAGGAGGGTATTGAAGTCAATGCCATTCCCGGTGCAGCAGCATGTATCACAGCGGTGACAAGTTCTGGGCAGGCATGCAGACGTTTTAGTTTTGAAGCTTTTTTACCAAAAGACAAAAAAGAACGTGCGCGTGTTTTAGCAGAGCTTGCGCAGGAAACCCGTACAATGATTGTTTATGAAGCACCACATCATTTGCGTGCTACGCTGCAGGAACTTTTTTTGGCACTTGGGGATCGCAGCATAACGCTTTGCCGCGAATTGACAAAACGATACGAAGAGAAAAAGAAAACAACACTGGCAGAAGCATTGGAATATTATAAGGAACACGATCCGCGTGGTGAGTACGTTTTGGTGATTGCAGGCAAATCGAAAGAGGAAGTCATCCGTGAGGAACAGAGCAGATGGGAACACCTTACGATTGAGGAGCATATGCAACTTTATTTAGAGCAGGATTACACAAAAAAGGATGCGATGAAAGCGGTGGCAAAAGACCGTGGTGTCAGTAAACGTGATATTTACCAGGCATTATTATAGTGTGTCTAATAGCTGCTGTTTTAAGATGGCAAAGGAAGCCGGTCCGGTCTGTAATATTTTTTTATGAAAATCCATATATGAAAAATCATGTTTTTTTGCATCCCGATATTCTTCCTCAAGGGATGCAAAATTCATATAGCCCACATAATATTTTAAATAATTTGCGGGATCTTCTACAATCAGCTGATAAATCTGATCAATGACATTTTCGTCATGTATTCCATATTTTTTAAAAAAATCGAGAAGCATATCTTTATTCCATCCATAATAGTGAATGCCGATATCTGCAGAGGCGTAGAGGCTGAGCACGACGCGGTCGTTGCAGGCTAAGACAGAAGCAACTTCTTCTGGTAAACCTGCATATTGGTAGGAAAGATATTCAGCATAGGTTGCCCAGCCTTCCGTATAAGCAGGGAAGGATAACAGGCAACGTACGGGTTCTAAACCATATTGATAGGACATGGCAGTCTGATAGAGATGTCCCGGGAAGCCTTCGTGTGCCATGGTGGTAAATAATGTGGTCTGATCGATATTGGCATTTGGGTTATAAAAAATAAAATGGTGTCCATGTGAGTCAAAAGGTGCAATGAAGTAGTAGGCAGGTGCACTAGTCTTTTGCAATTGAGGTGCGATTTGTTGAATGGTAACGGTCACCTGTTCACAGGACGGAAAATCATTTTGAATGGCATTTTGTAAATGCTCCATCATATCTTCCGGTGTGCTGAGTGGACAATCATAGGAAGAGATCGAAGAGGCAAGTGCTGGATTGTGCGAAAAAAGGTCTGCCATTTGTGAAAGGTCTTTCTGACGTCTCGCGGAAATTTGCTGAAAAAGAGTATATGGACTTTCGGAAGTTCCACTATTTTGCCTTGCCAATAGGGCATAGTATGAACGTCCCTTTTCTTTTGCGTAAAGACTTCCATTTGTGTCCGACTTGTCAATTAAAGACGATAATTGGTTTGATAACGACAAATATGATGGTAAAACGACGTTGGTTATCACGGTGCTATTTTTGGAAATATAACTGTTTTTTTCAATTTCGGATAAAAAAGAGCAATCATGGATGCGTTTTTCAAAGGACGATAACAGGAGATGATCTTCTGAAAAAGTCGCAAAGGATGTACAAAAATCAATGGTTTGTTGTAACGATTCCCGATTTTCTGCCAGGTGTCGATTCGCCTGTTCTGTTGCATAGGCGTAGAGTTGACCAAAGTAAATATCAAAATCTTCTAATAGAGAAAGATAGCAAATGATATCTTCCTTCGTATGAAAATCATAAGCGGATAAAAGAATGGGAAGAGAGGAAGGGATACCGGCAGTGGGTGATAGCAGATTTTGGTAATAATAGTAATCTTCCTTTTTTTCCTTTAAATTGTAATATTCCAATAATACATCATAGACGAGTTGTTCCCGACGAGACAGTTCTGAGCGATTGATATTTTTTAACTGTTTCAAAAAATCGTTTGCCTTCTTTTGCGTGCGCATATGGTCTTCGAATGTGAGATGACAGAGGGAAGGTTCTGTAAAGGAAATATGATAAACAGACGGATCCTGTAAAGTGAAATGGCAGGAGAGAGGGTCATCTTCTAACGATTGACAAAACCAGGCGGTGGTCAAGGCAGAAAAAGCGGACGAAGTGCTTTGGTCTGCTGCGTCAAAAAGCGTGGCATTTCCCAAATCCTGTTTGCTACAGCCTATAGTTGCGCATGCAATTACAATGGAAAGAATCAAACATAAAAATCGTTTTCCCATATGTGCCTCCGGAAAAGTTCATAGTTACAGTGTATGTACTATTAAAAAATATATGATGGGTGGCATAGTTTTTTATCAGAAATCATACATTTGAAAAAAAGAGATGGAGTCGTAATGAATTATCTTTGGGCGGGAATGATGCTTCTTGGAATTGTGTATGGGGGGTTACGAGGAGAGATGGCAACGGTTACAGAAGCTGTGTTGTCCTCGGCAAAAGAAGCTGTTTCTCTTTGTATTACTCTAATGGGTGTCATGTGCTTTTGGATGGGAATGATGCACATTGCACAAAAAAGTGGTCTGCTGCAGGCTCTCGCACGGCGGCTGGATCCGGTTCTTAATTTTCTGTTTCCATCCTTGAAACAGGAAGGAAAGGCAAAAGAGTATATTGCAACAAACTTTATAGCAAATATTTTTGGCCTTGGTTGGGCGGCAACACCGGCGGGACTTCGTGCTATGCAGGAATTAAAAAGGATCAGCAAAGAAAAAGAAGGTGTAGCAAGTCGGGAAATGTGTACGTTTCTGGTTTTGAATATATCATCTTTACAGTTAATTCCAGTCAATATGATTGCGTATCGGAGCCAGTATGGGTCGGCAAATCCGTCTAGGATTACAGGTCCGGCAATTTTAGCAACGACGATCAGTACATGTGTTGCTATCCTGTTTTGCAAAATGGCATGTGGAAAGCAGAGGGCGAAATGATGCAGTTTCTTCTATATATATCAGATGCCATTATACCGATTTTTTTATTTGTCATTCTTATGCATGCATTGTTTGCAAAACAAAATGTATATGAGAATTTTTTGATTGGAGCAGAAGATGGGTTTCATACGGTGATTGGCATTCTGCCCACGTTGATTGGGCTGCTGTGTGCTGTTGGCGTATTGCGTGCCTCAGGGCTTTTGACAGATCTTAGCATCTGGCTGCAAAAAATTATACCGGATGAAATCTTTCCTTCTGTACTTTTGCCGGCTGCCATTGCGAAAATGTTTTCCTCATCTGCTGCAACAGGCCTGGTGCTTGATATTTTTAAGGAATATGGACCGGATAGTACAAATGGATTAATTGTTTCTTTGATGGGAAGCTGTACGGAGACCATTTTTTATACCATGTCGGTGTATTTTATGAGTGTTGGCATCCGTAAGACAAGATGGACACTTCCTGGGGCGCTTATTGCTATGTTAGCAGGTATCATGGCAAGTGTTGTGATTGGACGAATGATGTAGGAACTGTACAAAAAAAGAAAATAGTAGTAATATAGGGAAACTTGGAAGCATAAATAATATAGAAGATAAGGAAGCGTACAAATGAATATAATCATGGATCTGGTTACAAATCGTATTCTGGTTGCAACGGTTGCCGCGTGGTTTGTGGCACAATTTTTAAAAGTTCTTTTTGACACAATAAAAAATGGTTTTTCGGTGGAACGCCTGACGGGAAGTGGTGGTATGCCAAGTTCTCATTCGGCAACGGTAACGGGACTTGTCGTGTCGACGGCTATCGTAGAAGGTGTAGGAGGCTTTCCGTTTGTAATGGCCATGTTCTTTGCCATTATTGTGATTTACGATGCAGCAGGGGTACGTATGGAGACAGGACGTGAGGCACAGGTCTTAAATCGTCTTGCCAAGAGAGACCAGGCGGAAGGAAAGCAGCCATTGAATGAAAAGCCGCTGCGGGAAAAGATGGGGCATACCATACCAGAGATTATCGTTGGAATGGCGCTTGGCGGAACAGTAGCAGCGATCACATGTATCCTTATGCAAAAGCTTATATAGGGTATAAATTTGACAATCTGGTATAACAAGCCTATAATAAATAATGTTGACGCGGGATGGAGCAGTCTGGAAGCTCGCCGGGCTCATAACCCGGAGGTCATAGGTTCAAATCCTATTCCCGCAATTTATTCAGGAGACATCCAGACGGGGTGTCTCCTTTTGATTTATATAATGACACGAAAGGAAACATGGGAAATGGAACAAAAATGGGATTTTCAGGTAAATGATATTGTCACAATGAAAAAGAAACATCCTTGTGGAAGTGAACGTTTTCGTTTGCTTCGTGTAGGTGCAGATTTTCGTCTGGAATGTTTGGGCTGCGGTCACCAGATGATGATGCCACGGACAAAGGTAACAAAAGCCTGCAAAAAAGTGGAGCGGGAAAATTTGTAAAAAAATAAGAAAACACTTGAAAATAGGCGAAAATCATGGTATTATCTTAATTCGTGATATATAAAAATATCCTTGCTTTGCCACAACAGGCAAGGCCAAAAGACCAAAAGGAGGTAAAATCGCATGAATAAGTATGAATTAGCACTCGTAGTTAATGCTAAGATCGAAGATGATGCGAGAGCAGCAGTCGTTGAGAAAGCTCAGGGTTATATTACCCGTTTCGGCGGCGTTGTCAGTGAAGTAGAAGAATGGGGTAAGAAGAAGTTAGCTTACGACATCCAGAAGATGAGCGAAGGTTACTACTACTTCATCCAGTTCGAAGCTGAAGCTGAAGCACCTGCTCAGATCGAAGAAAACATTCGTATCATGGATAACGTTCTTCGTTTCTTATGCGTCAGAAAAGACGAGGCATAGATAGTAGATAAGGAGATCGTATGAATACAATTATTCTGATGGGACGATTGACAAGAGACCCTGAAGTTCGTTACGGTGGAGCAAATAACACAGCAATCGCAAGATATGCAATTGCCGTAGATAGACGTTTTAAACAGGAAGGTCAGCCGGAAGCAGATTTCTTTAACCTTGTTTCCTTTGGTAAACAGGCAGAATTTGTTGAGAAGTATCTTCGCAAAGGCACGAAAATTGTAGTTCAAGGTGAGTTGCGTAATAACAACTACACGAACAAGGATGGCCAGATGGTATACGGTATGGAAATCGTTGCCAACAATGTAGAATTTGCAGAGAGTAAAAGTGCACAGGCCAACAATGGTTTTGGCGGTAACATGGGAACTCCGGCACCGAATACAAACGCAGGGGATGGATTTATGAACATTCCGGATGGCATTGATGAAGAGTTGCCATTCAATTAGTATTAATTAGGAGGTAGCGTCATGGCTTACAATAAGACAGCAGATGGTTCAAGAAGAAGACCAATGCACAGAAGAAAGAAAGTCTGTGTATTCTGTGGTAAGGACAACGTGATTGATTACAAGGATACAGCAAAGTTAAAGAGATACATCTCAGAGAGAGGTAAGATTCTTCCTCGTCGTATCACAGGTAACTGCGCTAAGCATCAGAGAGCTTTAACTGTAGCAATCAAGAGAGCTCGTCACGTAGCACTTATGCCTTACGTTTGCGAATAAGATTCGTAAATAATATATAGTATTCCAAATATAAGACCATACACCATGCGGTGTATGGTCTTTTTATGTTATGTCAAAGAAACTTTAGAAAAAAATCCCTGACAGAAATATAGACTCTGTCAGGGACGAATAGATTCAAATATATAAATGAATTTTTTACTTTGATGCGTTGTCTGCGTCGATTACAGATTGAATCTGCTTCATCAGGCTGTCGTAATTCTCCTTGTTATCGATGCCTCCAAGCATAGGCTCTCCAACAATGTTTCCGTTTCGATCTACAAGAATCGTGGTAGGAAATGCCATGATGGTAGAAGCATATTTACCAGCATCAGAGTCAGAAGCAATGGAAATGTTGCGGTAAGCAGCACCCTGCTTTTTCAGAATCTTCTTTGCTTCTGCGATTGCAGCTTCGTTATCATCAAATGTTTCTGTGTTGATACCAACAACTTCGCCGCCCATAGACTTGATTTCTTCATTTAAGTCATTGAGTTTAGATAACTCTGCTACACAAGGCTTACATCCGGTAAACCAGAAGTTTAATACAGTTACAGCATTTTTAGAGAATAGTGTTTCATCAACTTCGTTGCCATCTAAGTCTTTTCCAGCAAAATCATGGAAAGGGCTGGCATCATCGGATTTACTATCAGATTTAGAAGAGGAAGCATTCGTCTCTTTTTCTAATTTTACGATTTTTTCTTCAATTTTACGGATAGCTTCGATATCTTCGTGTAAGGTTTTGAGCTCATCTTCTGTAAAAGAATCTTTGTTGGCTTCAATGACTTCTGCTAAATAATCAGCGTAATTTCCACTTGGATCTGCAGAACTCTTTTGCATCATAAGAAATGCCTTGTCCCATACTTCTTTGTGATCTGCAAAAAACTGGTTTTCCTGTTCATACAATTTGTTTATTTCATCGTCTGAGCTGCTGGATGATGCATTTGTCTCTGTTTTGGTATCAGCGTCTGCCGTTTTCTTTCCGGCGTTATTGCCACCACAGGCGGTAAGTGATAAAGCTGCGCAGAGTGTGAGGATTGCAATCATGTTTCTTCTTGTTTTCATAGTAATAATCTCCTTTGGTTATATAATATTTTGATTTTATTGTTTATCTTGTTTCTTATGGTTACCCATTTCCTTTCCCATAAACTGGTAATGGATAGCATCTTTTGGACATGCTTTTATACAAGCGCCGCAGCGAATACATTCCGCATGGTTCGGGCTTTCTAAAACATTTACATCCATTTTGCAGGCTGTTGTACATTGTTTACAGCCAACACATTTATCATTATCTACCTGAATGCTGAGGAAGGAAATCTTATTGAATAAGGAATAAATAGCACCCAGTGGGCAAATCCATTTACAGAAAGGTCTGTAAAATAAAATGCTCAATACGATAACGGTAATTAATATAAGGCTTTTAAATGAAAATAGTTTGCCAAGTGCTGAGCGGATTGCGGCATTGCCAAGGGATAAAGGAATGGCTCCTTCTAAAACACCTTGTGGGCATACATATTTACAGAAGAACGGGTCTCCCATGCCAAGTGCGTTCGTTACTAACATTGGAAGGAGGATAACGAAAACGATCAGGATGACGTATTTGAGATACCGCAAAGGTTTCAGTTTTTCTGTAGAAAATTTCTTGCCTGGTATTTTATGAAGTAAATCCTGGAACCATCCAAACGGACAAAGGAAGCCGCAAATAAATCTTCCGAGTGTAACACCGAGTAAAATGAAAAATCCGGTGATGTAATAGGAAAATTTAAATTTTGATGATCCGACGACAGCCTGAAATGCACCAATAGGGCAGGCGCCAGAGGCGGCAGGGCAGGAATAACAGTTTAATCCTGGTACACATACAGTTTTTCCATTGCCTTGATATATTTTGCCTTTCCAAAAATTTGGGATATGGATATTGGTAAATAATGTAGCAATGGCTTGAATCCATCCGCGAAAGCGGGCTAATTGTTTTGATATTATAGTTTTCTTCTTATCCAATTCCTACACACTCCAAACATAATTTTATTGCTTTACCAAGCACAACAGCAGCTTCACCTCGCATAGCACCATAACAAATCATAAGGATTCCGGCACCGAGTAAAGCGAACTGTGGTATTCTTTTACTTTTCAAGATTTTATAGCTCCTTTCTTTCTTATGTGGTCTTGTTGACCTGTCGACTTTTGAATTATACAATAGAGGGTGTAAAATTTCTGTTAAGAAAATGGAGAATGTATTTTGAGATTATTAGTTGTAGAAGATGAGAAAGATTTGTGCGATACCATTGCAAAGGTATTATATGATAGTGGTTATGAAGTAGATACCTGCTATGATGGAGAGGAAGCGTTGGATTATATTCTGACAGAGGAGTATGATCTGATTGTTCTCGATCTGAATTTACCGGGAATGGATGGCATGGATATTTTGAAGGAGCTGCGGCAGAAAAATGAGGAAACGAAGGTTCTTATCTTGTCTGCAAGAAGCCAGATTGCGGATAAAGTGGAAGGTCTTGATGCCGGGGCGAACGATTATATGGAAAAGCCGTTTCATCTGCAGGAACTGGAAGCAAGAATCCGAAGTCTTACCAGACGAAAGTTTGTACAAAAAGATGTCTGTCTGCAGTGTGGAGATATTCGTTTTAATACGCGCGAACGTGCGGCATATGCAAAAGGCGAACTGGTATCTTTGACGCGAAAAGAAAATGGAATTTTAGAATATTTGCTTTTAAATCAGGGCAGACCAGTTAGCCAGGAGGAATTGATTGAACATGTATGGGATGCGTCGGTTGATAGTTTTAGTGGCTCCATTCGTGTACATATGTCATCGCTCCGAAAGAAACTCAAAGCGGTTCTTGGATATGACCCGATTGTGAACAAAGTAGGTGAAGGATACAAGATAGGAGTGGTGGAATGAAAAAAATGTCGCTTCAATGGAGGCTTACCATTATAACTACATTATTTATTGCCATGATCTGTGGATGTCTTACCATGTATATTTATAGCAGTGGTGTTTATTATATGGATTCTTTGCAAGAGGCAGTGGATGCGCAGAGCCAGGACGATGAAGAAAGTCCAAATGAAATCTATATTGGAATTCCTGATGAAACATGGGACGATTTTGCGAGCAATTTTTCTGTGCAGGTTTACAATAACAAAGCGGATTATAAAAGAAAGAGTCTCGTCTTTTCTGTGATGATGGCTTTGTTTGGTGGTGTTATCACCTATTTTATCTGTGGACGCGCATTGAAACCGCTCAACGAATTTTCAAAGAAAATAGAAGAAGTACAGGCACAGAATCTGGCAGATTCTGAGATTGAAGAAAATGATGTCAAGGAATTGAATCAGCTCAGTGTATCATATAATAGGATGTTAAAGCGCTTGTCCGAAGCATTTGAAACACAAAGGCAGTTTACGGCCAATGCTGCACATGAACTTCGTACACCCCTTGCTGTGATGCAGGTGCAACTGGATGTATATAATTCCTCTGAACACCCAGATAATGATGCGTGTGCAACCCAGACAATTCAGATGGTTACAGAGCAGAATGAACGTCTTAGTAAAATGGTAAAAACATTGCTAGATATGAGTGAACTTCAAACAGTGGCAAGAGATGACGAAATTGCGTTGGATGCACTCGTGGAGGAAGTGCTTGCTGATTTAGAGCCGCTTGCACAGGAAAAACACATTCAGCTGGTTCAAACATGTGAGCCGGTAAGTATGATGGGAAGTGATATCCTGATTTACCGGTTAGTATATAACCTTGTGGAAAATGCAATCAAATACAATCGCTTGGACGGAACCGTTACGGTGTCGGTAACAGAGGAAAATGATCGTACTTGTATTCGGGTAGAGGATACCGGAAATGGCATTCCGGAGGAACTCAAGGGGCGTGTGTTTGATCCGTTTTTCCGTGTCGATAAATCCAGAAGTCGCGCACTTGGTGGAGTAGGACTAGGATTGGCACTTGTTCATGAGATTGTGCGGGTTCATGACGGAGAGATCACAATCAAAGATAACAAAGCTGGTGGAACGACGTTTGAGGTACGATTCTAGAGGTGAAAACTTGAACTTACATACGTAAGATGCTATAATCACCGCGTAAATAGATTTTTAAAGGAGGCGAATGATATGGACAGTTGCGATAGTCCGAGTCGAAGTACATACAACGATGGATATAGACTTGGATATGATTCCAAGTGTCTATAAACGCGCCAATTTTCATATATAAGTCTGAATCCATCGTTCATAGCAAATGTACAAAAAGTGTGTGACATTGTTTGTTACGGTGGATTTTTTATGCTCTTTTTTAGGGTAAAAGGAGGCTTATTATGAGAAAAGAAATTCTAAAAGAACCAGTTTTTGTAGAAGAAATCGTAGGTATTATAAAATTTTCTCATTCTATGGAAGAAATGAGAGAAAAATTAAGAGACTATCATGATAATGATATCGCACAAAGCTTTGAATGTTTAAATCGCGCAGAAAGAAACCTACTATATAGTGCGTTAGATGCCAAATGGATGGCAGAAATTATTTCTTATATTGATAATCCGGCGATGTATGTAGAAGAAATCGGGATTGAAAAACTCGCAGAGATTATCAATGAAATGGAAGCAGATGATGCTGTTGATTTATGGGAAGACATTGATGAAAGTGTCAAAGTCAAGTTACGCCCCATGATTGACGATGAAATAAAGACAAATATCCGTCTGATCAATTCCTATGATGAAGATGAAGTGGGTAGTTTGATCACAACAAATTACATTCGCATCCGAAAAGATCTTAGCATACGCCAGGCAATGCATGAGCTGGTAAAGCAGGCAGGTGAAAATGACAATATTACAACGTTATATGTCATTGATGACAGCAAGCGTTTTTGTGGAGCAATTGACTTAAAAGATTTGATTATTGCAAGAGAAAATGTGCCGCTGGATAGTCTGATTAGTTATGCATATCCTTATTTAATGGATCATGAAAAGATTTCTGAAAGCATAGAAAAAATCAAAGATTACGCAGAGGATTCTTTGCCGGTATTAAATGAAGATAAGAGAATTGTTGGTATTATTACGGCTCAGGACGTTGTCGAGGCAGTCGATGACGAGATGGGTGAAGATTATGCAAAACTTGCTGGTCTGTCAGCAGAGGAAGACCTCAATGAAACAACAAAGGAAAGTATCAAAAAACGTTTGCCTTGGCTCGTTGTGTTACTATTTCTCGGCATGGGTGTATCTACTGTTGTAGGTGCATTTGAAGGTGTTGTTGCAATTTTACCGGTTGTGATCTGCTTCCAGTCTTTGATTCTGGATATGGCAGGAAACGTTGGTACACAGTCACTTGCGGTAACCATCCGTGTTTTGATGGACGAGAATCTAGACCGAAAAGATAAATTCCGCCTGGTAGGAAAAGAAATGAGAGTGGGATTTTGTAATGGATCATTGTTAGGCATTCTGGCGCTAGTTTGTCTGGGTTTGTATATAACGCTGTTTAAGGGCTATGGTCTTGTGTCCGCACTACTTATTTCCGGATGTGTTGGTATATCTTTACTTGTTGCAATTATTATTTCAAGCCTTGTGGGTACGCTGGTTCCCCTGCTTTTCCACAAGGTGAAAATAGATCCCGCGGTAGCGTCAGGCCCATTGATCACGACCGTCAACGATTTGGTTGCAGTCATTACATATTATGGTCTGGCATGGCTATTTTTGATTGAGATTTTTAAAATTGTATAGTTATGTATCATCTAGCATGAAATACAAAATATAATAACAGGAGAAAAAATGACAATACGAGAAGTACAGAGAACAGACATTGCTTTATTGGAAGAATTAATCAAGGAGATGGCAACATACGAGAGACGTCCACAGGATATGACAGGAACAAAGAAAGAACTGGAATATTGGCTTTTTGATAGAAAAGTTGCGACGGCATTGTTTTTAGAATATGAAGATACAATTATAGGATATGCGATTTATTATCCGGTGTTTGGCTCTTTTGCTGCACACGCAAATATACATTTGGAAGATCTTTATATTAAGGAAGCATATCGAAAGCGTGGACTTGGAAGAGTTTTCTTTGAAGCTGTTGCAAAGAGAGCAAAAGAAGAAGGCTATGCAGAGATGGAATGGTCTTGTCTGGATTGGAATACGCCATCGCTTGCTTTTTATGAAAAGCTCGGGGCAGAATACGAAACAGGAAGAAAGTATCTAAGCCAGCCGTTATAAAAGCGACGCTGAGAAATAGAGGTTATATAGATGATACAGGATATATATCCGCATAAACTGAATAATCATTATAATCCACATGTACAGATTGAGCGAGAAGATATCGTACTTTGCATTGTAAATGGTAAAATTTTAGTACAGGAAAAACGCTGGGAAGAAAATGAATTGGTTTTTCCACGAATGAAAGATATAACCGGAAAGAAGGAAGCCGAATATCGATATTTATTTGCAATCGATACGGTGAGATATTTTTTGCTTGCCTGCGCATTGGAGGCTGAAGAAATTACAGGATCGTATATTTATGTCGATGAGAAGAGCCTCAGAAAAGAAGGCATTGGGCCAAAAGATTGTCTTTTTGCAGCAATTACGGCGAAGCATTTAGCAGACTGGTATCGGGACACAAAATTTTGTGGAAGGTGCGGTCATGAAATGATGCATTCGGACAAAGAGAGAGCTATGGTTTGCCCGGTATGTCAGTATACGGCTTATCCACGTATTATGCCGGCAGTGATTGTAGGTGTAACGAATGGAGAACGGTTGCTTATTACACGCTATCGCACAGGCTTTCGGTACAATGCTCTGATTGCCGGTTTTACAGAAATTGGTGAAACCATGGAAGAAACCGTGCAAAGAGAAGTGATGGAAGAGGCAGGCATCAAGGTAAAGAATATCCGTTACTATAAGTCACAGCCGTGGGGGTCCGCGAATGATATTTTGCTTGGTTTTTACTGTGATGTAGATGGAGATGATAGGATCACCATGGATGCCGGGGAATTGAAATACGCCGCATGGGTGCAAAGAGAGGACATTGTTTTGCAGCCGGGCGAGTTCAGCCTGACCAACGAAATGATGAAACGATTTAAGGAAGCACAGTTATAGGAATCACAAAATCTTAGATTAATGAAATCGCACCATACGCCGATATGTACGATATAGAGAGAAGAAACGGAAAGGCGGTGCGATAATATGAGGATAGCAGGCAGCGATGTGGCGATGGCATCCAGTCATCAGGAAACGAAATTTTCTTACAAACAGTCTATGACCATGGAAGCGGCAGCATCAAAAAACCTTGTGGGGGCAATCTTTACAAAATCCGAGGAAATGGACGGCGCAGATTATAGGACTAGTATGCTGGAATATAAGAAACAGCAGGAGCAGGAAGCTGCACAAAAGCGTAAGGAAAATGAAGAACGCTCTGCAAAGGAGATGTTGGAACGGACAAGAAATACGAACCAGACCAATTCGTGTGGACGGTTCGAAATGTCAGATCAGTATAAGATAAAATTAGAACTGATTATGCGAATGTTTGAACTTATGCGCCAGGGCAAGAGCCTTATGGATTCTGGGCTTGTCAATTCGGATTCCAACAGTGTATTGGATCTGCGTTCCCCATTCTACCGTAATCAGGATACAGAAAATGCCGGGAATTCAAGCGACAGTGATGGCAGCAGTACAGGAGCAGAACTACCTGTCATTGGAACAACAGGCAGTGGTACCATGTGGCAACGCATTACGGCAACTTCTGGTTTTTATACGGAGGCAGAATCTACGACGTTTACAACGACGGGGATTGTGCGTACGGCAGATGGCAGGGATATTAATTTTAACATGGAAATCTCCATGTCGCGGGCATTTACGGCAGGTATCAACAGCCTGGAAGTAGAGTCTTACATCAAGACAGACCCACTTATAATCAATCTGGATACGGATATTGGAAGTGTTTCAGACCAAAAGTTCTTTTTTGATTTGGATGCGGATGGCAAGGAAGAAGAGATTTCTTTTGCAGGCAAGGGTAGTGGATTTCTGGCATTGGATCGCAACGGTGATGGCAAGATTAATGACGGATCCGAATTATTTGGAACCAAGAGCGGAGACGGTTTTAAGGATCTGGCAGCCTATGATGAGGATGGTAATGGCTGGATTGATGAAAACGATGCTGTTTTCTCACAGTTAAAAATCTGGACGAAAGATGAAGAGGGAAATGACAGGCTGATGCGTCTAAAGGATGCCGACGTTGGTGCCATATATCTTGGAAATGCGGATACACAGTTTTCTTTAAAGGATGACGATCATAAGTTAAATGGAGAGATTAAAAAGACGGGAATCTACCTGCGGGAGAGCAGTGGTGAGGTAGGCACTGTTAATCATGTAGACCTGATTGTATAAAGTATTCCAAAATGGAATGAGAGGAGGGCAAAGAGAATTGCTCTCCTCTTTTTGGCAATTATGATGTTATATTTTGCAAACCGCAAACTATAATTGCTATTCCGCAAAGTATAGGATGGATTCCGCAAACTACAAATTGATATATTGCGGAAAGTGAGGTATAATTTGCGATATAAGGATATAAACTAGTGTTATATAGGATTGAGACGGAGTGAGGATTATGAAAACCTGCAAGGAAATCGCTAAGGAATGGAAGATATCGGAGCGTAGTGTAGCAAATTTATGTAAACAGGGACGTATTGCCGGTGCTACAAAGGTCGGTAAAAGTTGGCAGATCCCGGATGATGCGGTTCGACCTGCGGACTTGAGGCGAGGGAAAGCGACAGTAGAAAATAACGACAAAACTGATAGGAAAAAACCACTTCCTATCGGTATTTCTGATTATGTAAGAGCACAGGCAGAATATTACTATGTCGATAAGACCATGCTGATCAAAGAATTTATTGATCGAAAGCCACTTGTCTCGCTGTTTACCAGACCAAGGCGATTCGGAAAGACCTTGAATATGGATATGCTTCGGGTTTTCTTTGAAATATCAGAGGAGGATACAAGTCTTTATTTCAGGGATAAAGAAATCTGGCAGGCAGGAGAGGCATATATCAAGCATCAGGGAAAATATCCGGTGATCTTTCTGACATTTAAAGATGTTAAATTCGATTCGTGGAATGCCACTCTGGATAAGATCCGCGGACTTTTACAGGATGAGTTTGGAAGACACAGCCAACTTCTGGCAAGTGAAAAGATAGAAGAATATGAACGTGATTATTTTCGGGCAGTCCTACAGGGGACAGCAGGAAATGTGGAATTGACCGCAGCCTTGGAGAACCTTTCCAGAATGTTGCATAAGCATTATGGCATTGCCCCGATCATTATTATTGACGAATATGATACCCCGATCCAAGAGGGCTATGCTAAGGATTTTTATGAAGACATTATTGGCTTTATGCGCAATTTCTTCTCCGGGGCTTTTAAGGACAACAGAAGTCTTTCCTACGGATTCTTGACAGGAATTTTGCAGATTGCGCAGGAGAGTATCTTTAGCGGACTCAATAATCTGACAGTCAATTCTGTGATGGATGCGGAATATGATAGGTTCTTCGGCTTTACAGAAAGTGAGGTTGATAAGATGCTGTCATATTATCATGTGGCGGGGAAAAAGGCTGAGTTACAGGAATGGTATGACGGCTATCTGTTTGGCAATACAGAAATCTACAATCCATGGTCGGTCATCAATTATATTGCAAAGGGCTGCAGACCACAGGCGTATTGGGCAAATACAGGTAAGAATGAGATACTTGCGGATGTTTTGCGGGAATCCACAGATGATATTGAGGAAAAACTGTATGCGCTTTTGCAAGGGGAAACGGTATTGGCATGTATCAATCAAAATGTTGTCTATCGTTCGCTAACGGAAGACCCGGGAAATGTCTATAGTCTGTTGATGGTTGCCGGATATTTAAAGGCGGTCAAAAAAGAATTACAACCGGACGGAGCATTTATGTGTCAGATTTCGATTCCCAATAAGGAAATTGCAGCGGTATATAAAGGAGAGGTTCTTTCGCATTTGTTACAAGTGGGACTTATTACACAGTCCACAGCAAATAAAATCGCGGAAAGTCTGTATGCAAATGACATTGCGAAACTGCAAACCGCAATTATGGAATACATGAAAAAAACGGTCAGTTTCTATGATGCAGGGGCAGAAGGTTTCTATCATGGTTTATTATTAGGCTTGATGGCTTTATTGGACAATCAATACAAGATACGTTCCAACCGGGAAGCGGGTGAAGGGCGTTATGACATTGGGCTGATTCCAAAAGAGAAAAAGTATCCGGGCATTATCATGGAACTGAAATGGGCAAGAGACCTTTCAGAGAGGGAGTTGCAAAGTCTTTCGGAAAAGGCATTGATACAGATTGATGCGAAACATTATGCAGATGAAATGATAAATGAGGGAACGAAGGAACTGATGAAATTAGGAATTGCTTTTTCTGGGAAGAAAGTTGTAGTAACTGCAGGGTAAAACGGGTGGCAAACTACATTTTTCGTCTTTTCTGCCGATATAATTAGTAGTGATAATAGTAATCGGCACAGAGGAGAAGGTATGGATTTAGGGATCAACGACATCAGAAACACACAAAACATTCAAAATTTAAAGAGCGCCAAGCGACAGGATGATAGTTTCGCAGAGACCATTCAGCTGCCAAATCGCGATATGAGCGAAGGACATGCACCATATGATTATCTGGCAAAAGATGGGGAAATTGATTACAATGGTGTTATCTTCCGCCTAGACACCAAGCAGAACCAATTGAAGCTTGGAGATACCTCGGATAAGTCTCAGTGTTTAAATATCCAATTGTCCGGTGGAGGATACCTGATTGTTAATAAAGATAATTTAGGACAGTTGTCCGATGCGATTGGCATGTTTAATGCCAAAGACCAGTTTCTAATCTTAAATGCCCTTATGATGGAAAGAAAGATTAAGGAAGTCAAGGGTGAGATTGATGAGGCAGATGCTGTCATGATTGGCGGTAAGGCATACACACAAAAGGAATGGGATCATACGCTGGCACGTTTTGATGAAGCGGAGGAACATTTGCAGGAAGAAGTGGATCAGGCGGAGGAAGAAGCTTTAAAGAAGCAAATGGCAGAAAGTGATATTCATATCGCATATGAGCGTATGAGAAAACCGAGAAGGGATAAGACGGAATAAAAAATCCGGCAGAAGAACGCATCATATCTTTTCGGCCTGGCTTCTCCATTCCTTTGGTGTTTGGTAATGTTTTTTACTTACCATTAAAAAAGTGGATCAGGTCATCGGTTTTGTGGATTTGACGGAAACTATGTTTATAATGACACAAAAAGCATTACAGGAATCGGATGCGAAAATGTAGCCATGAAACATGAATTACTACAAATATATGTCGGATGAGGATAGGGAAATGGAAATAGAACGAAGTGAACCGCAATAATTTTCCATAAATCTGCCCACCTTCTGCTTCTTGTTTTATAGCAGAAGGTACAGGCAGATATGCGGATTAGTGAACCTTTAAGATGTCACCTGTCGTGATACCACTTTCGTTAAAGGCATCCACGCGCAGGAAAAGGGATTGGTCTTTCATGAGTCCGCCAATTTCTACTGAGTCGTCAAAGGTCATATAAGCGTGATAAAGTTTATCAGGCGCATACCCCCAGTTGACGACATGTCCGCTGGCGTCATCGGATGCCGCCCAATTTACCCAAAGATCAAGAGCCGTCGCAAGTTTAAACGTAACTGCGGCGGTTTTTTGTGGTTTTGGAGAATCTCCCAGTCCGAAGACGCGAAGTCCGCTGACAGCAGGTGTCTGATTATAAGGCAGTTCTGTGATGGTCAGGCGGAGAAAATGCGCTTCTATACCATCTTCGCAGACGACCAGATCATGAGGTAGGTCGGTATCTGTATTTTGTTTATCTGCGATCACAAAGAAGTTGGTGCCGTCAACAGAGCCTTCCAATAGCCAGCGTGTTACTTGTGGTTTTGTATCAATCCAACGCTGTTGCATGAGGGCATCTGTTAATTGAAAGTCCTTTGGTAAATCCGGAGCTAGTCCATCATCGGCAAAGTTGATCTGAATGGCATGAACATCATAGGCCTTTCCGAGATCGATCTGCAGCCAAGGTCTTACATCGTCTGCATCAGCCTTCCACCAGGTCTGGACATTTTCGTCTGTGGCATTTTCCGGGATATAATCGGTCACGATTTCTACCTTTTTTCCCATTCTCTGTGCGTTAGCATCAAGTTCCGTCTTTTTCTCTGCAACAGAAGAAGCACTGGTCTTTGCCCCATAGGATAAAAGCATCCACTTTGGATTCGCCCAAGGGTCTTCCTTTAAGGCATCCAGATCCTGTGGCCAGTCGCCGTATCTCTGGTTGCAGAAAAGGTCACCATCGGCATCGTATCCTGCGGACCACAGACCAATACGACGTTCAAAATTGTGGTTTTTGCAGATGCGCATGGTTGAGGTATGCCAGAGGTGTCCTTCGGCATCTTCCATAGTAGAACCATGTCCGGCACCCGGTAAAAATCCACCCGGCTTGTAGGAGTAAGGATTATTCTGAGCCAGTCTGTAAGGTTCGAGTGGTGCATCACTGATATAGACACCATCACCATAAATATTATGACCGGAAGAAGGTGTACCATATTGCAGATAGTATCTTCCATCATGTTTGTTGACCCAGACACCCTCCATATAAGGGAGTTCCAACAGATAATTTTTAGCGGCTTCTTTCATGCTTTCCGGCATAGGCTGGCTTTCGATCATTTTGAGGATTGCGCTTATTTCCTCCGGACTGTGGCTGGCCTTATGGTCTTCGCCGTTACGCTCAAAGCCTTTTATACTGGTATCAATCGCACAAAGCGCCTGTTTTTCACCGATTGGTTGCATGGTTTTTGAATCTAGTTCAATACCATACAGAGGCTCGGAAGTAGAAGAACCCCAGAAAAAGTAGAATCTGCCATCATCGTCCACAAAGAGATTAGGATCCCAAAAAGGAAAGGCTCCGTCGAAAGTCTCATAGACATCAGAAAACGGATCCTTTGTGCGATAGTAGACACCCTTTTCGTGACTGGAAGCGCAGAAATACATATAATCACCACAAACGCGGACATCCGGTGCGTAGTCGTAGATTGGCAGATGGGATGTGGAAAATAAGTCCCAATTTACCATGTCTTTGCTATACAAAAAGCCGGCAGTCATGGAAGGAAAGATATAGTAGCATCCCCTAAAATAGATCATGGATGGATCTGCCGCTTCACGCGATGCGATGATACCACCTTCCGGTGTTTTGTTAAACTGATAGCGGTATCCGAAATTGATCGGGTTACAAAAAATATGCATAGTAAAAACCTCCTATTCCTTTTGATTCTATGGTCAGCATACAAGCAAATGGGCATCTTGTATATTCGTATATTTGCTTTTGCTGTCATATTTTAGTAAAATTCAAGATAATAGGAGCGGTGACAAGGGTACAATCGGAGGTAAGATGGGAATGACGGCGTGTGATTTCAAAGAAATGATTTCTGTGGTGGAGAATCTTTATTATTGGGAATGTGAGACGAACGGTACGATTTTAGATGCCAATGCGCCGGAGGAGATGCAAAAGGTACTGCATGCACTCTTTTTGCAGAGTGCATTTCCTGAAAAGATACGGGATTACAGCAGGACATCGGATGCGCCCTATGCGATGGGCATGTTTATGGGCTTGGAGTGGTTTGTTGTGCTAAAAAAGCAGGCAGATAAGTTGGAGCGCTTTTATCTCATAGGACCGGTCTTTTTCGCACCTGTGGGAAGGGAACAGTTAGAACTTTTCCTTCAGGATTACGAGAAACAGGGGATGTCTTTTCACAGCCGCCATGTACTGATTGGCTTTTTGGAAAATCTTCCGGTGATCTTTCAGAAATATTTTACAAACTATGCCCTGATGTTGGATCAGGTGGTAAATGGAAGGCGCTTGTCTTATGGACAAGTCAACTCCCATGTTAGAGATCTGGTGGATGAAAATAGGCAAACCTTACCGACGCTTTATCGAAAAAGCCGGCTGTCTTTAGCGGAAATGATGGGACATCTGCAGATGGGAGATCTGTCTGTGCTAAGAGAAAAGCCGGAAGTACAGAAAACGGATTTTGTGATACTTCCCTCCAATGCAGCAGGCATTCGGGAACCCTTGCGTACACTCAAGGATTCCGCACTTATTTTTACTGGAAAATGCGCAGATGCAGCAGTAGCCGGCGGACTGAGCCCGGAGATCGCAGATGCGATGGCAGATTCTTATATGGGACAGATTGAAAAAGACCTGTCCGGTGTGGAGATTATGCATCTTATGGGAAGAATCTACGAGGATTACCTGAGGCGTGTTCATGAAGTGCATAGGAAAAACGAAAATTATACGCCCAAGATCAAAGACTGTCTGGAATACATTGATCTGCACATATGTGAGCGGTTGGATGTGACCGCTCTGGCGCAAGTGGTAGGGTATTCGGATTATTATCTTTCCCGACTCTTTTACCGGGAAGTGGGAGAACGTCTGCCGTCCTACATCCGACTAAAAAAGATAGCATACGCGGCTATGTTGCTGCGGACAACAGATCTGGATATCGGACAGATCGCGGAGAGACTGTCATTTTGTTCCGCAAGTCATTTTTCGGATGCTTTCGCAAGGCAGATGGGATGCTCGCCAAGCGTTTATCGGGGACTGCAGCAGTAGTTAGATCATAAGAGAACGGTTATATTAATGGAAACGAGAAAATGTGAAAAGGGGGGAGCATTATGGCAAAAAAGAAAAAAAGAATCGAATACCGTTATTACGAAATACCGGAAGATACCTATGTGTTACCCTTGCTTGGTAAAGGATGGGAGCAGGAGTATGGCGTAGGTATCCGTGATATGCTGCATTTTCATAATTACATGGAAATAGGGTATTGCTATCACGGAGATGGAGAATTGATTATTGAGGATCGTGTCTATCATTATCATGGTGGTGAATTTTCGGTGATACCGGCGAATATTCCTCATACAACAAATAGTGTGCCTGGTCATATATGTAAGTGGGAATATCTATTTGTGGATATTGAGCGGTTTATCCACACAGAAATGCATCTGGATTCGATGCGGGCGGAACGCATTATTGGCGTTATCAATCATCGTGGTACGATGAAAACATGCGAAAATCATGGTGTGATGTCAGATATTATACAAAACATTATACGCGAATATCGTGAAAAACCGATGTATTATGAGGAGAGTGTGCATGGTTATCTGCATGCTCTTGTCATAGAGATGTTGCGCATAGCAGAAGAAAGAGACCGTGCACTACATGGGCATCGCCTGAATGAATATATCAGGGATGCACTAGAATATGTCGATCAGCATTATATGGAGCAGGTGCGCGTAGAAGATATTGCGGAGGCGAGTGGGCTGAGTGAAAGCCATTTTCGTCGTGTTTTTGAAGAGGTAATGAACATGAAACCTCTGGATTATGTGAATATGGTGCGTGTGGATAAGGCTTGCGGCATGATGGCAAAAAAAGATCTTTCCATGGAAGAATTGAGCTATCGTGTGGGATATCAGACGCAGTCTACTTTTAATCGTAATTTTAAGCGGTTGACAGGATATAGTCCAAAACAATGGAAAAAGAAAGAAAACTATCAGGAAGGTATTTTGAAAAATTATCATATCAGTGCATTAAGAGGCTGGGAAGCATAAATTCCCAGCCTTCTTTTTTGAAGAAAAGGGAGCTGTTTGTGCAAGGCATGAAAAAATGCATATTTGTGAAAAGTGCTAAAAAGAAAGGTGGAACGTTTCTACAAATTGTTCAAAACGGGAAACGGAATGAATGAAAATAGTTTCAAAAAGGTCGAATATGCAAAAAAGAGGGATGGATTTAACCACAAATAATCAATTCACTTGCTATAATAAAATTAGATTCAAGCAACGGAGGTTCAAAAAACATTCACTCATGTGAACCTCCAAATAAGCGATGATAAGTTAAAGGAGGATTTTTCAATGAAGAAAAAAGTCGTTTCTTTATTGCTGGTTGGGGTACTGGCAATGTCGACATTCGTAGGATGTGGAAGTAAGGGAAGCAGTGATGCAAAAACAGAGAATGGAAGTTCAGATGACAGCAGTGCAGCTGCAATGTATACCTCAGACGATGAGAACACGTTGACAATTGCAGCATGGGATGCAAGTTTTAACATTCCGGCAATTGAAGCAGCAGCAGAAGCATATAAGGAAAAGAATCCAGATGCTAAGATTGAAATCATTGAGCAGTCACAGTCAAAGGATATTGAAAATGCTGTAACAACTGCAGCAGAAGCTGGTGATTACAGTAACTTACCTGATATCGTATTATTCCAGGATCACTACATTCAGCAGTATCAGGCAAATTACCCGGATGCATGGCAGGATGTAAATGATGCAGATATCGACTGGAGTGATTTCGGTGAAGAAAAATTATCATTCTCTACCATCGGTGGTAAGCATTATGGTGTTCCTGTAGATAACGGAACGGTTGTATTTGCATACAGAGTTGATCTTTTACAGGAATGTGGATACACCATGGATGATGTCACAGGAATTACATGGGATAAGTTCATTGAAATTGGTGAGCAGGTTTACAACAAGACAGGAAAATACCTTCTTTCTATGGACGGCAGCGGAAATGACCTTCCTTACATGATGCTTCAGGCAGAAGGTGTTTCACAGTTCAAGGATGGTAAGGCAAACTTAGTTGGTAACGACAAGTTAGAGAAAATCTTAGATGTAATCGAGAGAATGCAGGAAAAGAACGTATTGCTTCTTGAGAATGACTGGGAAGGTTACACAAACGATATCCAGAAGGATAAAGTTGCAGGTGTTATGAATGGTAACTGGATTATCCCTACCATCGAAAAGGTAGAAGAGAACTCTGGTAAGTGGGAAATCACTTCTATGCCAACACTTGGCGGTGAAGAAGGATATGCTTCTAACGGTGGATCATCACTTTATATCACAGCAAACTGCAAGAAGACAGATCTTGCAAAAGACTTCTTAGCATACACATTTGGTGGTGGTGAAGGTGCTGTTGACACATATGACAATGCACTTCGTAATGGTGGTGTTATTACAACATGTATTTCCGCTGGTAAGTCAGAAGTGTACCAGGAAGGTGTTGCATACTTCAACGATCAGGCTATCTACGCTAAGATTGTAGAAATGGGTGCAAACGTTAAGCCGGTAGAGCAGAGCGATTTCCACTATACACTTCGTGAGAAGTTATCCGCAGCAATTACAAACATCCATAATGGAGCATCTATTAAGGATGCAATCCAGCAGACACAGGATGATATCGATTTTGCAATGGAAGAGTAATTCCATACATTATATTTAGAAAAGCGGGGAATCGGATCTTCCGACTCCCCGTTTTCCTTAAAACCTCAATGAAATAAAAAAGGGGGACTAAACTTGAGCAAGCAACATAAGAGTCTGAACATACAGGGCAAACAGCAGAGAGCCGGCTGGTTCTTCTTGGCGCCAGCAGCGATTATGATCGCAATCTTCAGTTTTTGGCCAATGATTCAGGCATTCATCACATCATTTACAACAGGAACCGGTGTTAACCAGAAAGTAGCGGATCCTATTATTTACAACTATACAAGAATGTTTGCAGATCGGACGTTCTTACGTTCCGTAGGAAATACATTCCTTTACCTTGCAATTGAAGTTCCGGTTATGTTAGTTCTGGCAATTCTTTTAGCCCAACTGCTAAATAACCGTGATTTAAAATGTCGTGGACTGTTCCGAACAATGGTATTTTTACCATGCGCAACAGCACTGGTATCTTATGCATTGATTTTTAAATCACTTTTTGCATTGGATGGTTTGATTAACACGATTTTTGTAAATCTGGGAATCTTTGAAAACAACTACAATTTCCTTGGAAATACAGGAAGTGCAAGAGCCATTATCATCATAGCACTGATCTGGAGATGGACCGGTTATAACATGGTATTTTATCTGGCAGGTCTGCAGAACATTGAATACTCCGTATACGAAGCAGCCAAGATTGATGGTGCAAACGGATGGAAGACATTCTGGAAGATTACGGTACCACTTTTGATGCCAACAATCGTTATGACAGTGATTATGTCAATCAATGGTACATTACAGTTGTTTGATGAATCTGTAAACCTGACACAGGGTGGACCGGCTTATTCCACCATGACCATGTCGCATTACATTTACAATAATGCATTTGGACTGGGTGTTGGTAAATTTGGATATGCATCAGCCATGTCATTCTTTATCTTTATTTTGGTTGCAATCCTTTCTGCAATCAGTATGAAAGTAGGTGATAATCGTGACTAAGAAAAAGAACAGTTCTGCGATTCAGCGTAGATTGATACCAACATATATTTTTCTGATTATCGTATCCTTTATTTCGGTATTTCCGTTATATTGGATGATTGCAGCAGCGACAAACAAATCGGTTGATGTCGCAAGGGGTAAGATTACATTTGGTTCGTATGCGTTAGAAAATTTCCAGCATCTGACAGCACAGACAGATTTGTGGGGAGCACTTGGTAATTCTTTCCTTTATGCCATTGTACAGACAATCATTGCTTTATTTATCTGCTCTTTAGCCGGATTTGGTTTTGAATTATATCATGATAAGGGCAAGGATAAAGTGTTCTCTATTCTGCTTCTTGCAATGATGATTCCGCAGGTGGCAACTATGATTCCACTTTTTAAGATGATTTCATCAGCAGGGCTTTTGAATACTGTGTGGGCATTTATTTTACCAAGTATTTCAACCCCGTTTTTGATTATGATGTTCCGTCAGAATTCACGTAACTTCCCGATTGATATTATGGAAGCAGCGCGTCTGGATGGATTATCAGAGTTTCAAATTTATTTCCGTATGTATATGCCGGTTATGAAATCGACCTATGCAGCAGCAGCGGTTATTACATTTATGAATGCATGGAACTCTTATTTATGGCCAAAAGTTGTTATGGCAGATACGAGAGCACAGAACATGCCAATGTTGATTGCAAACCTGGCAAGTGGATATACCGTTGATTATGGAATGCTTATGATGGGCGTGCTTTTCTGTTCCATCCCTACAATGATTATCTTCTTTGTATTGCAGAAGCAGTTCGCAGAAGGTATTACAGGTTCTGTAAAATAATAAATGGCAGATAAGCTGCCATAATATTTGATGAAAGTAAAGCGAAGGTAATATAAATATGGCAGAATTTCGATATAGTATAATTAAAAATCCTGAAATTTTTATGGAAAATCGTTTACCGGCACATTCCGATCATGCGTTTTACCGCAGTGAAGAAAGTGCAGCGGCAAACGATGCCGATTTTAAAGTATCATTAAATGGTGTGTGGAAATTCTCATATGCAAAAAATATAGCATCTGCAATCGAAGGCTTTGAAAAAGCAGACTATGATTGCAAGACGTGGGATGACATCAGAGTACCGGCACATATCCAGATGGAAGGATATGACACACCACAATATGCAAATACCCAGTATCCATGGGATGGAAGACAAGCGGTTTTGCCGGGAGAAATTCCGGAAGAATTTAATCCGGTGGGATCCTACGTGAAATATTTTGAAGTACCAAAGAATATGGAAGAGGGTTCGGTATTTATTTCCTTCCAAGGCGTGGAAAGCGGCATGGCTTTGTGGCTTAATGGACATTATGTGGGATATAGTGAGGATAGCTTTACTCCTTCAGAGTTTGATTTGACACCATATCTCGTAAAAGGAATTAACAAACTTGCCGTACAGGTTTATAAATGGACCGCAGGAAGCTGGTGTGAAGATCAGGATTTCTTCCGATTCTCTGGTATTTATAGAGAAGTATATCTTTATACCATTCCAAAAGTTCACATTTGTGATCTGAAATTAAAGACGATTCTGGATCAGGATTACAAAGATGCGGTATTACAGTTAGATTTAGAGACAAATGCCGACGGAAAAGCAGAGGTCTGTCTGTCGGATGATGATGTAGAAATGGTAATGTCGGTTGCGTTAGAAGAAGGACATAACCATATAGAAATGCCTGTGAAAGAGCCATTTCTTTGGAGCGCAGAGGATCCATATCTTTATGATTTGACAATCCGTGTGCAGAATAAGGCTGGCGTTTTGCAAGAAGTTGTAAAAGAACATGTTGGTTTCCGTAAATTTGAGATGAAAAATCAAATGATGCATATCAACGGCAAACGTATTGCATTTTATGGCGTAAACCGTCACGAATTTAGTGCAGACAGTGGCAGATGCATCACGGAAAAAGAGATATTAAAAGATATCATTACCATGAAGCAGCATAACATCAATGCAATCCGTACCTGCCATTATCCAAATCAGAGTGCATTGTACCGGCTTTGTGATGCATATGGAATCTATGTTATCGATGAGACGAACTTAGAGACACATGGTACATGGAATGCGCATCAGATGGGACTGGTGGATCGCGATTTTGTTGTTCCGGGCGACAGACCGGAATATCAGGAAATGATTTTAGATCGTGCAAAGAGTATGTTTGAGCGCGATAAAAATCATCCTTCTATTGTAATCTGGTCTTGTGGAAATGAATCTTTTGGTGGAAAGGATATTCTGGAGATGAGTAAGGCGTTTCACCGTTGGGATGATACGCGTCTGGTTCATTATGAAGGTGTCTGGTGGGATCCACGTTATCCGGAAACAACGGACATGGTCAGTACCATGTATACACCTGCAGCAGACATTGAGGCATATTTAAAGGAACATCGTGAAAAACCATATATTCTTTGTGAATATACACACGCTATGGGAAATTCCTGCGGAGCAATGCACAAATACACAGATCTTATGGAAAAGGAGCCACTTTTCCAAGGTGGTTTTATCTGGGATTATATCGACCAATCGTTGACAAAAAAAGATCGTTATGGCGTGGAATTCCAAGCTTATGGCGGTGACTTTGGTGAGCGTCCGTGTGACTATAATTTTAGTGGAAATGGCATCTGCTATGGAAAAGACAGAGACCCATCACCAAAAATGCAGGAAGTAAAATATAATTATCAGCCAATTGCGATTGAGATCAAGCAGTGCATGGCAACAATCCATAATAAGAATTTGTTCACAAATACAAATGTCTATGATGCGGTTGTTACGTTAGAAAAAGAAGGAACACTGGTAGAACAGCAGATCTTAACCATTGATGTAAAGCCGTTGGAAAAGAAAAACGTTTTGTTGGAGATGGAAATACCAGATACTGGTGAATATGTACTAACCTTATCTTTTGTATTGCGTGAAGATACGTTGTGGGCAAAACGTGGCCATGAAATCGCGTATGGACAGGAAGTTATCGGTAAAATGGAAGCGCGTGAGCCTTCGAAAAAACCGTATACCGTTACAAAGGGCTGGCATAATATCGGTGTCAAAGGTGAAGATTTTGAAGTGTTATTTTCTATATTGCATGGGGGACTTGTATCCTATCGATATGGTGGAGTAGAAATGCTCAAGGCTATTCCAAAACCTAATTTCTGGCGTGCACTTACAGATAATGATGTGGCAAATCTTCTACCGTTCCGCGCAGGCCAGTGGAAAGTTGCAAGTATGTTTTCGACCTTTAAATATAATCATGGACGGGCGGCGACAGATTGTACTTTGGAAGAAGCAGAAGATCATATTACAGTAACCTACACATATCATTTGCCGGTAAGACCACAGATGGATTGTGAAGTGGCATACAGTGTTTATGGCGATGGAGAAGTCAAAGTAAAGATGACGATGGATCCTTCCGCAGAAGTAGGAGAATTGCCGGAGTATAGTATGTTGTTTATCATGGATGCAGATTATGATCATCTGAGTTGGTATGGTCTTGGACCAGAGGAGACGTATGTAGATAAATGTCATGCAAAACTGGGACTTTATCATAATAAAGTGGCAGATAATATGGCAAAATATCTTGTTCCGCAGGAATGCGGCAATAAAACAGGTGTCCGTTATGCGAAGGTCACAGACGAACATGGCAGAGGTCTTTTGATTCAAGGAGATCAGTTGCATTTTTCTGCATTACCTTATTCACCACACGAGTTGGATAATGCATTGCATATGACAGAACTTCCACCGGTACATTACACATTTATCCGTGTGGGATTAGAGCAAATGGGTGTTGCCGGAGATGATACGTGGGGTGCACTTACGCATCCGGAATATCTTATTGATAATAGCAAAAAGTTAACATTAACATTCTCTTTCCGTGGTATCTAAGTTATAATTAAGAAAGAGTCTTTCACAAATGCTCTCATGAAAGATGAGGGCATTTGTTTTATCTGATTTTTAAGAACGCGGTTTGGGGGAAAGCGAAAGGAGAGGCAAATGGAGTTGGACAAAATCTTATATGGTGGAGATTACAATCCAGAGCAATGGCTGGATCGACCAGATATTTTAAAAGAAGATATTGCAATGATGAAAGATGCACACATCAATACGGTGACTCTGGGTGTTTTTTCGTGGTCTACGTTAGAACCAGAGGAAGGAAAATACAACTTTGGCTGGTTGGATGAGATTATGGATCAGTTGGAAGAGGCGGGGATTTCGGTCATTCTTGCGACACCATCTGGGGCAAGACCAAAGTGGCTGGCAGATCGATATCCAGAAGTGCTTCGTGTAAATGAAAGGCGTGAGAGAGCATTATATGGATTTCGCCACAATCATTGCTATACATCTCCGGTTTATCGTGAAAAAGTACGTGCGATAGATCAGGAACTGGCAAAACGTTATGGAAAACGTTCGCAAGTGATTTTGTGGCATATTTCGAATGAATTTGGTGGAGAATGTCATTGTCCGCTTTGCCAGGAAGCATTTCGTAATTGGGTAAAAAAGAAATACAAGACAATTGATGCGTTAAATCAGGCATGGTGTACAACATTTTGGAGTCATACCTACCAGTCTTTTGATCAGGTGGAGAGCCCGTCTACTTTGGGAGAGACTTTTTTACATGGACTGAATCTCGATTGGAAACGTTTTGTCAGTGAACAGACGGGAGATTTTATTGCAGAGGAAATCCGTGCTATTCGCGAAACAGGCTCGGAAATACCGACGACGATCAATATGATGTACAATTATGGGGGATTGAATTATCATGAGCTTGCTAAATTCGTAGACATTGTATCCTGGGATACGTATCCGACCTGGCATAGACAGTCAGACAGCGTAACAGCGATGGATAATGGATTTTGGCATGATTTTATGCGTTCCTTAAAAAATGTGCCATATCTGGTTATGGAATCCTGCCCATCCAGTACAAATTGGCAGGCAGTCAGCAAATTAAAACGCCCAGGCATGTTAGATGCACAATCTATGCAGGGAATTGCACATGGGTCTGACAGTGTATTGTATTTCCAAATCCGCCAGAGCAGAGGTGCATCGGAAAAATTTCATGGAGCTGTGATTGACCATTATGGTGGCAGAGATACGCGGGTATATCGTGAGGTGACAAAAGTTGGTGAAGAGCTGGAGGCGCTTCGCGAGATGGTAGGAAGTACGGTGAAATCAGAAGTTGCTGTTATTTATGATATCGAGAATCGTTGGGCGATGGAAGATGCACAAGGACCGAGAAATATTGGTTTACATTATAAAGAAACGGTTCAAAAATCGTATTGTGCATTTCGTAAGCTGGGATTGAATGTAGATGTCATCAATATGGACCATGAATTTAAGGGATATAAGATTTTAGCAGCGCCGATGACATATATGTACCGCGATGGATTTGCGGAAAGAGTTCGGAATTTCGTAGCACAAGGAGGCATTTTTATCACAACATATCATTCTGGTATCGTGGATGAAAATGATCGTTGTTATCTGGGGGCGACACCAGCAGGACTTACCGATCTGTTAGGTCTGCGTCAGACAGAAATAGATGGTTTGTATGATGGAGAAAGCAATCAGTTAGTTCCGGAGGATCGAAGTATTTTTGCAACACAAATTTCATATGAAAGTAGAAATTTATGTCAGCTGATTGATGCGACAAGTGCGAGGGTGCTGATGACATATGGTACTGATTTTTACCAGGGACAGCCGGCTGTGACTTTCCAGCCTTATGGTATGGGCTATGGATATTATATAGGTGCAGATGTGGAACAAAGCTGTTATGATGATTTGTACAAACGAATTGTTGCTTTATCCAGAGTGAAAGTGCCGATTTCCTATATTCCGGAAGGGGTAGAAGTTACAACACGCAGCAAAGATGGCTATGACTATGTGATTTTGCAGAATTATTCAGCGATGAACCAGCATGTGGAATTGGGTGAAGGAGAGTTGCTTTTGGGCAGTAGGAGTGGTAAAATTTCCACTTACGAGACGATTATTTTACGGAGGAAGAAAAAGTGATTTATCAGGATGTATATATTGAAAAATCCGTACATAGAAAGGCACCGGCGATTACAAAAATATACAACGTGATTATGATAGGAATTACACTATTTGTGGCATTTAATTTTGTCTTTGTTGACTATAAAGTATTTGGGATACCGCTGATTGCCATGATCGTAGCCAGTTATTTTGTCATACAGAATACAAAGGTGGATTTTGACTATACATATACGAATGGTGAATTAGAAATTACGAAAATCAAGCGTAAAACAAAGCGACAGGAGCTGATTTCCTGTGAAATGAAAGATATTGTTGTAGTGGCACCTTCGAAAACGGAGCCAGTACAGCCGTATATTGGACGTCATATGAAAACATATGATTGTCTTTCCCATGATCCACAAGTTTCATATTATACAATGATTATACGTGATCCTGAGATGGGAAATGAGATGAAGATCTTATTTGAGCCGGGCGAGGATTTGCTGGAAGCGATGCGGCGAATTTCTCCGGATAAGATACATGTATTATCTTGAAGCCAGAGGTAAATCTGCGAGATAAGAGAAGAATAAAGGAGGATAAGAATATGGATGCAACAAATTTGCGAGAAAAATTTGTGGAAATCTACGGAGATGGTGGAGACATCCGCGAATATTTTGCACCGGGACGTGTGAATCTGATCGGAGAACATACGGATTATAATGGAGGTCATGTGTTTCCATGTGCACTCACAATAGGAACATATGGTGTGGTCCGTAAGAGAGAGGATGATAAGATACACTTTATTTCTGCAAACCTGGCTGATTGTGATGTGGTTGAGGTTTCATTGGATGATCTTAGTTATAAGAAAAAATATAGTTGGGCAAATTATCCACTCGGCGTTGTATGGGCATTTGATGGAAAGGGAAAGAAGATTACACAGGGCTTTGATATGGCAATCTGGGGGAATATACCAAATGGTTCCGGGCTTTCTTCTTCTGCATCCTTAGAAGTGCTTACTGGAACGATCTTGCGTGATTTATATGGTTTTGATGATCTTTCGATGACGGATCTTGCTCTGATTGGTCAGTATTCAGAGAATAATTTCAACGGGTGTAATTGCGGGATTATGGATCAGTTTGCAGTTGCTATGGGAAAAAAGGATTGTGCCATCTTTTTGGATACGAGTGATTTGTCTTATGAATATGCGAAAATTGCGCTTTCAGATGCAAAGATTGTAATTACAAACAGTAAAGTAAAGCATAGCCTGGTAGATGGTCAGTATAACAAGCGTCGTGAGGAATGTGCAAAGGCATTGGAACAATTGCAGACGGTTGTTTCGATCAACAGCCTTGGTGAGCTGGATAATGAAGGCTTTGAGAAATACAAAGATGTTATTACAGATGAAGAATGCCAAAAGCGCGCACGTCATGCTGTTGCAGAGAACCAGCGTACGATTGAAGCAGTTGCTGCATTGAAGCAGAATGATGTGGAGAAATTCGGTGCATTGATGAATGCGTCACACGTATCTCTCCGTGATGATTACAAGGTTTCTTGTGAAGAAATCGATGTTTTGGTAGATCTTGCATGGAAAGTAGATGGTGTTATTGGATCCCGCATTACCGGTGGTGGTTTTGGTGGATGTACTGTCAGCATTGTAAAAAATGATGCAATTGCAGATTTTATGGAAAAGGTTGGCGCAGGATATAAAGAGAAGACCGGCATAGAAGCGGAATTTTATGTAGTAGATATTGGAGACGGTGCAAGAAGAACCGTTTAGATATGAAAAAAAGATCCGACAGATGTAAAGCATCTGCCGGATTTTTTAAATGTTATTTTCCTGGTATGTCAGATATGTGGAGATCATAAGCGCAATTTTACATACGATGGCATCGTCGAATTGACGGATATCAAGCCCCGTTAATTGTTCGATTTTATCCAAACGATAGATAAGTGTATTGCGGTGCAAATAAAGTTTTCGTGCACATTCGGCGATGCTTAGACCGCTGTCAAGAAATGTGTGGATGGTATGCAATGTTTCCTCATCAATATCAGATAAATGCAGGCCTTGGAAATGATTCTGTAAGTACTCTTCACATATTTCGGTTGGCAAATGATATATGAGTTTGCCAAGGCCGAGGTTTTGTGTCCAGTGAATGTGCTCGGTATCGGAAAAAATGTTACCAATTTCCATAGCTGTAGATATCTGTAAAAAAATACAAGGCAGCTGTTGATAAGAAGTTGCGACACGGTCGTAGGCAAAACGCAGAGGAATCATGGCTTCTGCCTCCAGTGTTCCCTGCATATCAAAAAGCATTTGTTGTAAGCTTTCGGATGATGGCTGCATCGGCAGTTGGCGAATCAATGCTACATGAAAATCATCGGTCTGAATGAGTGTATCTGCGCCGGAAGAAAAGAACTGCGCAAAAACAGATTGCTCCATGGAAGAAATCGGCTGTCTGGTTTCTAGAAGGACTGGAAAGAGATATCCGTTTTCTTCCAGATGAAAACGATGGATTCCTTCGTGAATTTCCTGTTCGCTTAAAAGCCCTAGCAAAAGACCACGGAGAAAACCCTCTTTTGAAGTGCTGTTATGACCGGCTCGTAACATATTTTTTAATGTGACAAGCATTTCTTCTTCGTCAATCTGACTGTCGGTGATGGAAAAAAGAATGCCTGTCTGGTTTTGTATCTGTTCTAATAATTCTTCTATTTGTTCTTGTATCGTCATGCTATTCTCCTTGTTTGAAAGACACAAATCATACCGTTATTTTAACGTTTTCGCGAGGGGTTCGTCAACAGAGTTAAAATGACGAACATCCGCTGGTTATTTTGGTTAGTTTAACGATGACAGTAAAATAAGATTTTTCTATAATAAAAACATGAATTGGCATATCGTACTTATACCAATCAGAAAGAGAGGAAATTCGTATGACTTCAGTTACAGTTAATATCAATTCTATTGATAAGGTAAAACGTTTTGTCAATGCAATCACATCATTTGATAATGATTTTGATTTGATTTGTGATCGTTATGTCATTGATGCGAAGTCCATCATGGGTATTTTCAGTTTGGATTTATCAAAGAATCTGACACTGAATATCCAGAAAGAGGATAATGTGGATGCTGTATTGGCAGCAATTGATGAATTTATCGTTAAAGAATAACAAAGGATTTATGTAGCAAGAGAGGATTTTATTATGGCAAGTATTTCATTAAAGAACATTAACAAAGTATATCCAAATGGTTTTCACGCAGTGAAAGATTTTAACCTTGATATTGAGGACAAAGAATTTATTATCTTTGTAGGACCATCTGGATGTGGTAAGTCTACTACCCTTCGTATGATAGCCGGACTTGAGGATATTTCAAGTGGAGACCTTTTAATTGATGGTAAGCGCATGAATGATGTAGAACCGAAAGATCGTGATATCGCAATGGTATTCCAGAACTATGCGTTATATCCACATATGACAGTATACGACAATATGGCATTTGGATTGAAGCTTCGTAAGCTGCCAAAGGCTGAGATTGATAAAAAAGTTCGCGAAGCAGCAAAGATTTTGGACTTGGAAGGTCTTTTGGATCGTAAGCCAAAGGCTCTTTCCGGTGGACAGCGTCAGCGTGTTGCCATGGGTCGTGCAATCGTTCGTAAGCCTAAGGTATTCCTTATGGATGAGCCACTTTCTAACCTGGATGCAAAATTACGTGTGCAGATGAGAATTGAAATTTCTAAGTTGCATAAAGACTTAGGTGCAACCATCATTTATGTAACACATGATCAGACAGAGGCTATGACACTTGGTACAAGAATTGTCGTTATGAAGGATGGTGTTGTTCAGCAGATTGATACACCTCATAACTTATACAATAAGCCACAGAATCTCTTTGTTGCCGGCTTCATCGGATCTCCTCAGATGAACTTTATGGATGCAAAGATTTCTGTAGATGGAGAGAATGTAACAGCACAGGTTGGTGAGTCTAAGATTGCTGTTCCAGCTACGAAAGCAAAAGCTTTGATCGATGGCGGATATGATGGAAAGACCGTTGTTCTTGGTATTCGTCCGGAAGACATTCATGATTCACAGATGTTTATCGAAACATCACCAAATAGTGTGATTGAAGCACATATTCGTGTGTATGAATTGCTTGGTGCAGAAGTGTTCTTATATTTCGATTACGCAGGATCACAGGTAACAGCACGTGTAGATCCAAGAACAAATGCAAAACAGGGCGATCATATCAAGTTTGCGCTTGATATGGAGCATGCACATTTCTTTGATAAAGATACAGAATTGGTTATTACTAATTAATCTTTTTCTTATATATCTTCCTATCTTATACGATGATACCCTCGGAATACTCCGGGGGTATTATTGCGTTACCCTCTATCCATATATAGAAAAAATGTGTTATACTATAGAACAAAGCATCAATTTGTTGATAGCAGATACGGTTAAGGGAGAATAATATGGAAACGATAAAATATACCGGCAAGCTGCAGCGTTATTTTCAGGCACCGATTTATATGATTTTTTTGTTTGTTGCCGGAGATGTGTTAGTGTTCTTGCAAAACATAAAAGTGGGTGCGCTTTTTTCTATCTGCATTGTTGTTTATGCGGCCATTGTTTTGTGGTTCTATCGTAGTTGCTCTGCAAAATTAGAAGAGGAAATCATACACTTTGCCACGCATTATGGGACGGTTCAGAAAAAGCTGTTAAATGAGTTTCAATTGCCGTATGCTCTTATGGATTACTCGGGTAAGATTCTTTGGGTAAATGAAGAATTTTCTCGTGTGACAGGAAGAGATAAGAATTACAATAAGTCGATTACATCTATTTTCAAAGAAATTACGCGAGAAGAGATTGAAAAAGCAGGCAATGATAATTTTGAGATTGCACTACCGTTTGGCGATCGTAAGTATATAGCTAGTATGCAGCGTTTACAGTTCAACGAGGAGCAGGATGTAGATGCCATGGAAATCATGACAGAAGCAGACAATTTTAATTCGTTGATTGCACTTCTTCTATTTGACCAGACAGAGCTGGATTACTATAAAGAAGAAAATGAAAAGCAAAAACTTGTAGTTGCGCTCGTACATATTGATAATTATGAAGAAGTATTTGATTCCATTGAAGAAGTAAAACGTTCTTTGCTCACCGCGATTATTGATCGCAAGGTAAACAAATATTTTCAGAATATGGATGCGATTGTGCGCAAGCTGGATCGTGATAAATTTATCGTACTTTTTCAGCAGCAGTATATGCAAAGGCTGGAAGAGGACAAGTTCTCTATTCTGGAAGATATCAAATCTACTAAGGCGGGAAATGAGCTGGAGATTACGCTCAGTATGGGATTTGGTATTGGTGGCAATTCTTATGTACAAAATGCAGAGTTTGCCCGCGTAGCTATTGACCTTGCGTTAGGACGTGGAGGTTCCCAGGCAGTTATTAAGAATAACAGTGATGTTTCTTATTATGGTGTGCGTGGTAAGGAAATCGAGCGCAATACGCGCGTCAAAGCCCGTGTGAAAGCACAGGCATTGCGTGAGATTATGGAAACGCGAGAAGAGATTATTATTATGGGTCATCCAATTGCGGATGTCGATTCTTTTGGTGCGGCGATAGGTCTGTTTTGTGCAGCGCGCGAGATTCGTAAAAATGCAAAAATTGTACTCAATACGGTGACAAGCTCTTTGCGACCGCTCGTGGAATCTTTCTCTGAAGCTGCCGGTTACCCGGAAGATATGTTTATTACATCAGAACAGGCAGAGGAGATTGCGGATGCACAGACATTGGTTATTGTGGTAGATACCAATCGTCCGAGCTATACGGATTGCCCAAGACTGTTAGAAATCAGCAAATCGATTGTGGTATTTGATCATCACAGACAAGGTAGTGAGCAGGTGGTAAATCCAATCCTTTCCTATATCGAACCATATGCGTCTTCTGCTTGTGAAATGATTGCAGAGGTACTACAGTATTTTTCAGAAAAAGTGCATTTGCATCCGAATGAATCGGATTGTATTTATGCAGGAATTTTGATTGATACGAATAACTTTATGACAAAGACGGGTGTGCGTACATTTGAGGCGGCAGCATATTTGCGGCGTTGTGGTGCCGAGGTTACGCGTGTGCGAAAGCTTTTGCGTGAAGATATGTCGGCATACAAGGCGAGAGCGGAAGTGATTCGTCATGCGGAAGTATATCGAGGATTATTTGCAATTTCTATTTGTGAGTCAGGGCAATTAGAAAGTCCAACCGTTGTTGGTGCAAAAGCAGCAAATGAACTTTTAAATATCGTAGGGATTAAGGCATCGTTTGTTTTGACAGAGTTTCAACATAAAATCTATGTAAGCTCCCGCTCGATTGATGAAATTGATGTGCAGCACATCATGGAACGTTTGGGTGGCGGTGGTCATCTGAATGTAGCGGGTGCACAGATTGAGAACAGCACGGTAGATGAAGTGAAACGTAAGATTGAAGATATTTTAGACATGATGATAGATGAAGGAGAAATCAAATTATGAAAGTGATTTTATTACAGGATGTGAAGTCCCTTGGGAAAAAGGGAGAGATTGTTAACGTAAGTGAAGGCTATGCAAGAAACATGCTTTTGCCAAAGAAATTAGGTGTAGAAGCAAACAGCAAGAATTTAAATGATTTGAAGTTACAGAATCAGCATGCAGATAAAGTGGCGCAGGAAAATTTAGAAGCGGCACAGGCTATGGCGAAAAAGATCGAGGAATGGCTGGTAGAGACAAAGATCAAAACGGGCGAAGGTGGAAGAACGTTTGGTTCTGTTTCCTCTAAAGAAATCTGTGCGGCAGTCAAGGCACAATACAAGGAAACCATAGATAAGAAAAAAATACACATGGAAGAACCAATTCGTGCACAGGGAACCTACGAAGTTAAGGTAAAATTGCATCCGCAGGTAACCGCTGTGATGCGTGTACACGTATCAGGAGAATAGTATGGAAGAAGCATTAATCAAACGAGTGATGCCGAACAGCCTAGAGGCAGAGCAATCTGTTGTTGGTTCTATGATTATGGATCGTGATGCGATTGTTGCCGCATCTGAGATTTTAATCAAGGAAGATTTTTACCATCAGCAATATGGTCAGATATTTGAAGCAATTGTAGAGTTATACAACAGTGGCCAGGCAGTGGATGTCATTACTTTGCAGAACAAGCTGCGTGAAAAGGATGTACCACCGGAAGTAAGTAGTGTGCAGTATATCAGTGACTTAGTAGCGGCTATTCCGGTTACCGTAAATACAGAAGCATATGCCCAGATTGTCAAGGATAAGGCACTTCTTCGTCAGATTATTAGAGTTAATCAGGAAATAGAAAATGATTGCTATAATGGCAAACAAGGCGTGACAGAGATTTTAGAAAAGACAGAGCATGATATTTTTGCATTGGTACAGAACCATGGAAATGCAGAATATGTTCCGATTCGTCAGGTCGTTATGAATGCCATTCATAAAATTGAGCAGGCATCAAAACAGAAAGGTGCAGTTACCGGTATTCCGACGGGATTTATCGATTTAGACTATCAGACGGCTGGATTGCAGCCATCGGATCTGATTCTGATTGCAGCACGTCCTTCTATGGGAAAAACAGCGTTTGTTTTGAATCTGGCGCAGTATGTTGCCTTTCATGAAGATTTATGTACAGCAATTTTTTCTTTGGAAATGTCAAAGGAACAGCTCGTAAACCGTCTGTTCTCTTTGGAATCGCGCGTGGATGCGCAGAAATTGCGTACCGGTAATTTACAGGAATCAGAATGGGAAAAGCTGATAGAGGGCGCAGGTATTATTGGTAATTCTCATCTGATCATTGATGATACGCCGGGTATCAGCATATCAGAACTCCGCAGTAAGTGTCGTAAATATAAGATGGATCAGGATTTGCGCCTGATTATCATCGACTATTTACAGTTGATGAGTGGCTCTGGTCGTTCGGAATCCAGACAGCAGGAGATCTCCGAGATTTCAAGATCTTTAAAGGCACTTGCCAGAGAATTAAATGTACCGGTAATTGCCTTATCGCAGTTATCCCGTGCGGTAGAACAGCGTCCGGATCACAGACCAATGCTATCAGATTTGCGTGAATCCGGAGCGATCGAGCAGGATGCCGATGTGGTAATGTTTATTTACCGTGATGATTATTATAATAAAGATACAGACCTGAAAAATATTTCTGAAATTATTGTGGCAAAGCAAAGAAACGGCCCGATCGGTACGATTAATCTTGCATGGCTGCCGGAATACACGAAGTTTGGCAATTTAGATCATACGCAGCAATAAACTGTCGAAATCTTACGATTAGTTTTGCTTGTCCGCCTTTCTGTAAGCGTATATACTTAAACTATACATAAAAGAGAGCAGTATATATACAGGAAGGACTGGTTTTTTGGAAAAAGTACGATATATGATTTCGGATGCAGCACGGATGGTGGCATTAGAGCAGCATGTGCTCCGCTATTGGGAAGATGAACTGCAGCTCGATATCCCACGCAACGAAATGGGGCATCGTTACTATACAGATGATAATATCAAAGAAATTCTTCGTATTAAGGATCTGCGGGAAAAAGGATATCAGCTCAAGGCAATCCGTATGTATTTAAAGAAAGAAAAGCGCAACGAAGAAAAAGAGCAGGAAGCCAGAAAGAAGCATGTGGACTTGGATGGATTTGTAACGCTGACCTCTGCCAAGGAATTGGGATTCGGAGAAGATGTCGATTCGGAGTGTGCGATAGATACGGCTGCAGATACAGCAGCAGATGCAGGGCATATGATCAGCAGGTCAGAAGAAAGCCAGATATCTGCCGAAACGCAGGAACAGGCGCGTATCCGAGTAGAGCAATTTCAAAAGTTGATGACAGAGATTGTGGCAAATGCTATGCGTGAGAACAATGAGGTGCTGACAACGCACGTCGAAGAACGTATTCTAAAAGAAATGAATTATCTCATGCAGGAACATTATCAGTTGGAAGAGGATCACTATAAGAAATTGGATGAAGCGATTCGTAGTAATTTACGAAAAAAGCGAAGCCGTGGCGTTAAATGGATACTTCCGACAAGAAAATCAGAGAATAGAGAAAAATAAAGAAAGCGACGTGATGAAAAATCATTACGTCGCTTTTCCTGTAAACATTAACCCTGTGCTTCTAAGAAGTTGTTGATTTCGTCTACTAACATGTCAGGGTCGATACCGTGTACCATAGCAGCCTGCTCAATGGTCTCCATCTGAGATGATGGGCATCCCAAACAGTGCATGCCGATATTTAATAAAATTGGTGCTACGTTCTGATCAATCTGTAATAATTCACCAATCATAGTTGACTTATTTACTCTAGCCATGATTCTTATCCTCCTTATTTTCGATGGTGTTATTATAATGCCTTTTTTTGTCTTTTGCAATTCATTATCTTGTTTTTAAATAAGAACTTGTTTTTTCAAATTATTTGATTTATTATGTGGTTACAGCAGAATGCTGAATAATATGCGATAAGGTGATTGGAGGAATTAACAATGGCATACGTAATTTCTGATTCATGTGTAAGCTGTGGAACATGCGAACCTGAATGTCCAGTAGGAGCTATCTCTCAGGGAGACAGCCAGTTCGAAATCGATGGATCTGCTTGTGTTGATTGTGGCACATGCGCAGGTGTTTGTCCTACAGGTGCTATCTCTCAGGAGTAATCCTAAGATAGTTACATATCACAGACAAGTAAAAGACGTCCGCGTGAGCGGGCGTCTTTTTTTCGTGTACGAAAGCAGTCTACGCAACGTAGATTGCTCAGAACCAAGTCTTGTGTTACGCTTCTTATAAGAGGAGGGGCACACTATGGAGACAAAAGAGTTGGGAATGTTTATAGCGAAAAGGCGTACAGAACTGGGTATGACACAGGCACAACTGGCAGAACGGTTACATGTGACCAATAAGGCAATTTCCAAATGGGAAAATGGAAGAGGATTGCCGGACATAGCAAATGTAGAAGGATTGGCAGATGCGTTAGACCTGAGCTTGCAGGAATTGATGGAGTGTCGGATATGCCAGACGGAGGATGAGGCAGGAGATGTGGAACAGGCATTGAGGGAGACACTGGAATTCGCACAGGCAAAGATCAAAAAGGCAATCTACAAATGTATTCCTGTGATAATGATAGCCTGGGGATTGATGTTTACTTTTATATATGTTATGTGTATGTATATGGATCTGGGTCAGCATCTGGAGTTGAGAGCAATTCTCATAGGATTTTTAGTATTGGAAGCTGGTTTGACAGGGAATATATTGAATACATTGGTAAGGAGGGAGTAGTCATATGCAGCAGACAATAGAGCGAATGATTACCAGACAGGTGGAGCGCATCATCCAAAAGAAATTAACGGCAGCTGTCAATCAGGCGGTGGAAAGCAAAACAAAGGAGACGGCAGGGTAAGATAGTGACCAGTGGAGGGGAAACTTTCATTGTGTCGTATCCGGCTATTACAAGGGAATTTGCATGAAATATCTCATGCCTCCGCTGATCATCTTTATGCTTTTATGCGCACTGGGAAGTGCTGTGGCAGGAGGAATTCTATATAGTGTATTATTTGGCATAATAGCATTAGTTTGTCTGTGGTGTGTTTGGGTGACGCAGAAATGGATGTGTATGCTGGTTTACTGGGATGGTGGCATGATGATTGTGGATCGCAAAGGTAATGTGTTGGCACAGATGCCATCGATAATCCTACGTCAGGCGAAGATCACTAAGGGAAGTATCATTATCCCATGGAATGATAAGGAATATAAGATTGTTCGTGACATAAGAGATAATGAACAGCAAATAAAAGAGATGCTGGCTTTCTATGAAATAGAATAAAAGATTTACCATGTATGCTGCTTATGTATACGACGATAATTACCGGGAGTTGTCCCGGTAATTTTTTTAAAGACAATCGTAAAATAACTTTGTGATGAGAAATTCAAATAGTTGCTAATTTCGCATAAGGCATATTTTATCATTTGTAAGAAATACACGATTGATGAAAAACGGTACGAGGAGATTGTAAGGAAATTAGACAGTAGGAAAGCAAGGACGCAGGGCAGATAAAAAGAAAAGGTGATGGATGAAAAATCCATCACCTTTTGCATTTACAGTTTCGCTAACATACCAAGAGCATCGTCTGGGATGATCAAGGTGTAGTGTTCTTTAAAATAAGCATCCTGTCCGACAGAAAAATCTGCCTGTGAACCATATTCCGTCAGGATGTTGCAGGCTTTATTGAATTCAGCAGGTGTGTGTTCACTCTTGCTGATGACAAGATAAAAAATATCATCCGAAGGACTCTTGTATAATGTGTTGCGACCATGATAAAAATCGCCGAGTACATGAGACAATCGGATCAGATCATCCAGAGAAGAGAAAGCAAATAATTTGATGATGTCTACGGGAACCTCAATGTCTTCTGCGTTCGGTAGATTAGCATCTGCAGATTTGCCGACGCGTGCAGCGGTCGCTTTTGCTTTGGAAAACAGCGATATAATATCGTCTGCAGCGGTTGGCGGATGCGGCATGTTGTCAACATAATCATCCATGTCGTAGTCATCTTCATCCATATCTTCTGAGAAATGAGAAAATCTGGTGTCTAATTCATCTGGATATTCTACTTTCGTCACTATTAATAAAATGGAGTCAGCAGTGAGTGGAACAGCTTCAATCATCAAAGGAATATCCTCTGCGTCAAAGCCAAATTCATAAGAGGCCTTCTCCATCATTTCACGAAAAAGAGATTTAGCTTTTTCTGTGCCATAGGCGAGTTCGCTTAATTTTAAGTGCCTGCTATCGAGATCTTCTCTCGTAAGTGTGCAGCGAATCTGGTTATCGTTTACTTTTTCAATTTTCATAAGATCACATCCTTTACAGAAAATTAGGTAAACTTATACCTATACATATTATAAACAATGAAAAAAACAAAGTAAAGAAAGCAAGTATTAAAAATGTCTAAATTTGTTAAAAAAGTATAAACAATGTAGAAATGCCTTGCTTTTTAAAAATCAATTTGCTATAACGTATGCAAGAGGTGCTTTTCCGGTTCTAGGGAGGAGCAATATAATGTCATATTTTCTATCTGATCGGTATGAGACGATACACGTTTTGTATGAATCTACATATACACGGGTCGTGCTCGTCAAGACGATAGATACCGGTGATCTATATGTTATCAAGGGTATTAGAAAGGACCCGGCCACACCGGAACATTTTTTTCTTGAAGCAAGTCTGCTACAGGATTTGAATCATCCTGGAATTCCCATTCTACATGAAACACAAGAAGACGCATCGTTTTTTTATATTGTAGAAGAATATATTTATGGAGATTCTTTAGATCAGTACTTGCTTTATCATCAACACATTTCCCAGGATACATTTTTACAATTTGCCATGCAGTTGTGCAATATCATGGAATATCTGCATACAAGAAATCCAAATCCAATTTTATATTTGGATTTAAAACCGGAACATATTATAGTATGCGGCAACCAGTTGAAATTAATCGACTTTGGTATTGCAAAGATTCTTACCAGTTCGGGAAATGATTTCCAAAATTTTGGAACAAAAAAATATGCTGCACCAGAACAAAGGCACGGAGGTGCGGTGGACGAAAGAACCGATATTTATGCCGTTGGTAAAATCCTATCTTATATGCTTTTGTTTTTGCCAATTAAGAGTAGAATCGTATGCTTTCCGTTGATCGCAAGGACTCTTTGCTACGATAAAAAAAGGCGCATCACAAGCATAAGTCGCCTACAGAATCGCCTGCAAAGGATACAGCAAAAAAACAAAAAAGAAAAGAAGAACAAAAAGCATCTCTTAAAACGTATTGCCGTTGTAGGAAGCGAAGAAGGTGTAGGTTGTACACATGTGGCGGTGGCGCTGGTCTGCTATTTGAACCAGGCGGGGTTTTACGCGTATTACAAGAATGAGTCAGAACAGCCAACGCTAGAGCGCATGCTGCAACAGGATATGGCTTGTATCAGACAGGATGGATTTATATATCACGAGTTTTTCCGAGGCTGTCTTACCTATGGCCCAGCAGTTGCAAAAAGTGAACTTTTGGAAGGAATACAAGTTGTGGATCGAGGATGCAAAGAGGATGACATGGCAGGTGCGACTATCTATGTCTGCAGTGGAAGAATCTGGCAGAAACGACCATCCGATGCGGTATGGGCGACACGAAAAAATACAATTATCGTAGGAAATCATTTTTCACGTTATGATGCAAAAACATGTGCACGAGTATGGAAACGACGTGTGTATCTGTTTCCTTATCAGCCGGATCCGTTTCATGCAACATGGGCAGTACGAAGACTTTTTTCAAGCATGCTAAAAAAGGAGTTGTTATGTGAAAAAGAAAAGCAGATGGATACATAAAAAGATTATGGGGTTTTACGGAACAAAAGAAGGTGTTGGATGTACGCATCTGGCACTTAGCGTGGCCAATTACCTGCACTCTGTAGAAAAATGGAAGGTACTGTATCTGGAAATGGGGAAATTCAGTCAGTTGTATCCATTGATGCAGCAACAGGTGGTAGCATGCGATGATGTGATTCTTTATCCGTATCTGGGTGTGCAGTATTTGATTTGCCCGACAGAAAAAGAAGCAATGCGGCAATGCGAGAGGTTTGACGGCATAGTAGTCATTGACTTTGGTGCCTGGGGAGAAACATTTAAAAAACTGCAAGGTATCTGTCAGCGGAATGTGGTGCTGGGGGGTATACAGCGATGGGAGCATGAGGTATATGTAACCTGTATCAATAAGAATAAAAAAAGAAACGACATGGCGCAAATGGAATACTATAGCAGGCAAGTCGAAGGCTCGTTACAGGTCTCCTTTTATAAAGAACATCATGTGTGGATACGTCCGGTGCCACAGATAGCAGATCCTTTTGCATTAAAGAAAAAAGACATTGTTTTTTTAGAACAATGGTTACACACAAAATAGCAGGAAAAGGAGGAGATAAAGCAAAAAAGGAATAAGAAACACGTTGAAAAAAGATGTTACTTTTGTTTGGAAGGAAACAACAATGCTTAATTTAAGGTTATAAACGAAAAAAGATGAGGGCGTATCTACGGTAGATGCGCCCTGTTTTGTGCGTTCTATCGGCGCTGCATGATGACATCTATCGTCGAAATGTGCTATAATAAATCAAATTATGCAGACAAATACCATTGGAGGATGGCATGGACAAGAGAAATAGAAAAAGAACAACAGGTACAGGGACAAAACGTAATCGCAGAAATCAGCAGATTCCTAATCATATTTATTTGCTGGCAATTGCTATTTTATTATTTGTGGTTATTGGAATGGTATTTCTGATTCGCCGATATACACCAACACGGGAGCATATGAGTCTGTCAGAATTTTTTGTTTTGAAAGAAGAAAATGAGGCAGCAGTTATCTTAAACGGTGAATACAAGGAAGTGACGGAAACGGATGATACCATTCATGCAATTGCAACAGATCAGGGTGTTTACCTGGAGATTGGTTTTTTGAAAGCGGCATTGGACGATGGATATGTTTATGACACAACAGAAAGTGTTCTTCGTTATGTAACAGATCAGGATGTGATTTCAGCGTCTTTGAATAGTGAAGCATATACCGTTGGGAAAGCACGCGAGAGTCTGGGAAAGGATGTTGTGATTTCACAAAATGGAGCATATTTTGTATCCGCGGATTTTGTGAAATTATACACAGATATGTCCTATGAATTGTTTGAGAACCCAAATCGTGTGGTTATAGAAACAGCAGGCTATGAAAAGAAAGTGGCAACGCTAAAGCGTGATGTTGCACTGCGCCGTTTTGGCGGTGTAAAAAGCTTGATTTTAAAGGACGCAAGCAAGGGAGATCAGGTTACCGTTCTTGAAGATTATGGCAAGTGGAGCCATGTGTTGACAGAGGATGGTGTTTTGGCATGTGTACAGAATAAGCGTATGTCAAAGGCGGAAACACAGACGGTTGCCTGCAATCTCGAGGAACGTACCTATCACCACATTACCGTAAAAGATCCGATTATTATGGGATGGCATCAGGTGACAAGCCAGGCTGCAAATGGGAATGTGTCTAAGATGGTTGCCGGAACGGATTTGAATGTTATTTCGCCGACGTGGTTTTCACTCAGCGATAATCAGGGAAATATCAGAAGTCTGGCAAGCAGTGATTATGTGACATATTGTCATGAAAACAATATACAGGTATGGGGATTGGTCAGTAATCTGGAAAATAAAAATGTAGATACAACAACCGTGCTCAATACAACATCGTATCGTGACAATTTGGTCAACAACTTAATTACACAGGCAATTTCGTATAATCTGGATGGCATCAATGTGGATATGGAAGCATTGAGCGTTGCTGCAAAAGATGGTTATATTGAATTTATCAAGGAACTGTCAATCAAGTGCGAAAAGAATGACATTATTTTATCGGTTGATAATTATGTGCCGACGGATTCCACAGCATTTTATAATCGAAGTGTACAAGCAGATTACGCAGACTACATTGCAGTTATGGCTTACGATGAACATTATGCCGGTGGGGATGAGGCAGGCTCTGTGGCGTCTATTGGATTTGTAGAAAAAGGTGTGTCAGATACACTTGATGAAGTGCCGGCAGAACAGATCATATTGGGAATGCCATTTTATGCGCGTGTCTGGGCTTCGTCAGAAACCGGAATTACAAGTTCAGCATATGGCATGGAAGATATGCAGGCGTTCTTACAGCGTAATCAGGCGACAAGTACCTGGTCTGAGGAAGATGGTCAGTATTATGCTGAGTTTACAGAAAAGGGTACAACCTATATGGCATGGATTGAAGATGCCACTTCTCTTTCTAAGAAATTAGATGTTATGAAGGAGAATAAACTAGCGGGAGCGGCATTCTGGAAATTGGGATTTGAATCAAAGGATGTCTGGCAGACCATCGAGAATTACTTCAAATAAAACATGAGATTGTCATTACATATTTCTATTTTGTCACCATATATTATAAAAAAACGGGTGATGATATGAAACGTAAAATAGAAATGGTAATGGCAGTCTTTTTTATTGCCATTAGTCTTATGGCAAGTGTATGGGGTGTATCTGTGGTATCGGCAAAGAAGACAGCAAAAAACCTGCGCGTGGTCATTGATCCCGGTCATGGAGGAAGTGATCCCGGAAAAGTTGCGGTAGATGGAACAATGGAAAAAGATGTCAATTTACAAATTGCACTTGCCTTAGGACAATATTTAAAGAAGCACGGCGTAGACGTGTATTATACACGCGAGAGCGACTGTACACTTTGTCAGGAGGAGGGCGGAAGTAAAAAAGCGCGGGATTTGCAAAAGCGATGTCAGATTGTGGAACACTGTAAGCCGGATATGACAATCAGCATTCATCAGAATAGTTACCCGGATGCATCTGTATGCGGGGCGCAGGTGTTTTATTACAGTACGTCGGAAAAAAGCAGAATTTTAGCGGAGAGTATACAAGAAACATTGGTGGCAATGGTTGATGCATCCAATCATAGAAAAGCAAAGGCAAATGATAGTTACTATATGCTGCGAAAAACGATCAGTCCTACGGTAATTGTAGAATGCGGATTTTTGAGCAATGAAAAGGAATGTCAAAATTTACAGGATGAAAAGTACCAGCAAAAAATAGTCAGGGCAATCTATGAGGGGATGATTCGCTATGTGCAGATGGAAAATGGTGGATAGCGTTTTTTGTTGTGTAATTCATGAAAAGTGATATAATGGGGACTATGGAAACGAAAGTATTTGTGGCTCGAGACAATTACATAAAAGATGAGGAACTTAAGGAAGCATCGGCAGTGATTCGTAGTGGTGGGTTGGTTGCATTTCCGACAGAGACGGTATACGGATTAGGAGGCGATGCGACGAATCCGGAAGCTTCTCGCAAGATATACGCAGCAAAGGGTCGTCCATCGGATAACCCTTTGATTGTTCATATAGCAGATTTTTCGCAGTTGAGGAATATTGTGGCAGAAGTACCACAGGAAGCAGAGAAGCTGGCGGAAGCATTCTGGCCGGGACCACTTACGATGATTTTGCGTAAGAATGAGGTGATTCCTTATGAGACAACGGGCGGATTGGATACGGTAGCGATTCGTATGCCATCCCATCCGGTGGCAAGAGCTTTTTTGCAGGATAGTGGCTGTATGATAGCGGCACCGAGTGCGAATACTTCTGGACGACCAAGCCCGACGACGGCACAGCATGTGTGGGGAGATTTACACGGAAAGATCGAAATTCTTTTGGATGGAGGTCCGGTAGGCATTGGTATTGAATCGACGATTGTTGACCTTTCAGAAGAAAGACCGATGATTTTACGACCGGGATTTATCACGCAAGAGATGCTGTCGGCTGTATTAGGTGATGTTGGCGTGGATCCGGGGCTTGCTTCAGAAAATAGCAAGCAGCCACCGAAAGCGCCGGGGATGCGTTATCGCCATTATGCACCAAAGGCGGACCTTACCTTGGTAGAGGGAACCATGGAAGAGGTTATTTCTAAGATCAATGCGTTGACAAGGGAAGCACAGGCAATGGGGAAGTCTGTGGGGGTACTTGCAACGGAAGAAAATAAAGATTGTTATGTAGCAGATCATGTGATTGTCATTGGACAGAGACAGGATGAGGCAGAGATTGCCAGACATTTATTTGATGTGCTGCGACAATTCGACGATTTACAGGTAGATCTCATCTACTCAGAAAGCTTTGTTGCAGCAGGCGTAGGACAGGCAATTATGAATCGTTTGCTTAAGGCTGCAGGCCATAAACGGATTTTTGTATAAGGGATACTTTTTGGGAGAAGAAACAACTATGGAGCATATAAAACGTGTGATTTTTGCTGCGGGAAGCGGGACATCCAGAGCACCAATGGCAGCAGCAATCATGAAGCAGATGGCAGAAGGAATGGGCATCGATGTCTTATCAAGAGGCGTTGTTGTACTTTTTCCAGAACCGATGAATCAGAAGACAGAAGCGGTGTTGATTAGTAATGGCATCGCACCGGATAATTTCGCAGCGGAACAATTGACCGACGCAGATATCATACCGGATACATTGATTCTTACCATGGAAGAGTCACAGCGACGTAAAGTGATAGATGAAATAGCAGGAGCAAACGAGGAAAACACATTTGTTCTTTCTACGTTTGTAGGAGATGAGATTGAAGTAGTCGATCCTTATGGCGCGTCGTTACAGACATATGGACTTTGCTTTGAGGTGTTAAAAAAATCAATAGAAAAGCTATTGGTAAAGCTACAGCATATGGATGAGGGGGAACGGAATGAGCGATAAGAGAGAGAATTACATCAGCTGGGATGAATATTTTATGGGTGTAGCTATGCTTTCTGCGATGCGGTCCAAGGATCCGCATACACAGGTGGGAGCATGTATCGTCAGTGATGACCACAAGATTTTGTCCATGGGATATAATGGATTCCCGATGGGCTGTTCGGATGATGATTTCCCGTGGTGTAGAGAGGGAGAACCATACGATAACAAGTATTTTTATACAACGCATAGCGAATTGAATGCCATTTTAAATTATCGCGGTGGTAGTCTAGAAGGTTCTACCCTTTATGTATCGCTGTTCCCTTGTAATGAGTGTGCCAAGGCAATCATTCAATCAGGAATTCGCCGTATTGTGTATGATCAGGATAAATATGAGCATACGCCGGCAGTTATGGCATCTAAACGTATGTTGCGTGCGGCAGGGGTAGAGTTTTACAAGTATGAACATACGGGGCGTGAAATTTCTATTGTATTGTAGTTTTAGGAGAAGATTTGAGAAAAGAGAGCAATGAGGTGGCAAATACACTGGTTTTGATCGTGCAGATCGGGGTGACGATGCTGGTACCAATTTTAATGTGTAGTATCGGCGGTGCATGGTTAGATCATAAGTTTCAGACCAGATGGATTGGTGTGTTGGGGTTTATTCTAGGAACGATAGCCGGATTTCAGAATGTATACCGGCTGGTCAGAAAATATCTAAAAGAGACAAAATCCCCAGGAGAATTGCAAAGAGAAAAAGAAGAACAGGAAAGAATATCACATGATAAAAGCATTGAAGAGACTAAATGAGGCTTTGCCGGGACTACTTTTGGGCATAGCAGTATATGGACTTTTAGTACAATTTATCGGCATGTGGTTTGTTTCCGATAAGTTACATTATACGACAGGGCTCTGGGTTGGCATTGCCTGCGCGATCGGGATGGGTATTCACCTCGCCATGGTGATAGAGGAAGCGGTACGCGTAGGAGAAAGCGGTACCAGACGTCTGTCGTTTAAATCCGTACTACGCTATCTGGTTGTAGTGTTGGTATTTTTTGTTATGATGTATTTTCATCTGGGGAACCTGGTGAGTGCATTTATTGGAGTTTTGGGGCTAAAGGTGAGTGCATATGTACAACCTTTTATGCATAAAATGATTTTTAAGGACATCGCGCCGGAAGAATCAACGAATGAACAGGAAGAGGAGGTGAAATTGTGAATGAAGCAATTCTAATGTCGGCTTCTGCAGATAACATTGACTTTATGATACATGGTCTGTATTCTTTTGAATTATTTGGCCAGGAGGTGTGGATTACAACTTCACATGTGTGTATTGCCATTGTTATGCTAGTACTTGTGATATTTTCTATTGTAGCCAATCGGAAATTAGCACATGCAACAGAAGTGCCAGATACCTTTCAGAACGTTCTGGAACTAATGGTAGAAAAATTATCCGGAGTCGTGGAGGGCAATATGGGCTCTCACGCACCAAAATTTACGAATTATATTAGTACGATATTCGTATTTATTTTGTTTAGTAATATATCCGGATTGTTTGGTTTGAGACCGCCAACAGCGGACTATGGAACCACATTTGCCCTTGGTATCATTACGTTTGCACTGATTCACATCACAAAATGGAAACACCAGTCCGTAAAACAGATTTGGACAGATATGTGTTCTCCGTTACCGCCATGGTTTCCGCTATGGCTGCCGATCAACTTGATCAGCGAGGTCGCAGTGCCAATTTCCTTATCACTGCGTCTATTTGCGAATGTATTGTCAGGAACCGTAATGATGGCCCTTGTTTACGGTCTGTTGGCCAAGATTGCATATGTCTGGCCTGCTGTGCTCCATGTCTATTTTGACCTGTTTTCCGGAGCCATTCAGACATACGTATTCTGTATGCTTACCATGACATACATCACACAGTCCTATGGGGACGAGGAATAATTTATATTTTATTATTAGGAGGAAAGTATTATGAATATCACAGGAGAAGATTTGATTTTAGCATGTTCTGCAATTGGTGCTGGTCTGGCTGTTATCGCTGGTATCGGACCTGGTATTGGTCAGGGTATTGCAGCAGGTTACGGTGCAGCAGCTGTAGGTAGAAACCCAGGTGCGCAGGGTAAGATTATGTCAACAATGTTACTTGGACAGGCAGTTGCCGAGACAACAGGTCTGTACGGACTTTTGGTTGCTATGCTTCTGCTTTTCGTAAAACCATTAGTAGGTTAATACGTGTAGTTTGGAATTTCCCAGGAAAGGAGGAACTACAGGAAAGTTATGACAAGACTATTTGACTTAGATTTTCAGTTGTTGTTTGATGCGGTATCTTTAGGTATTTCCGTATTCTTTCTGTTCCTGATTATGTCATATCTTTTGTTCAATCCGGCAAGAAAGTTATTGCGGGATCGTCAGGAGAAGATACGTCAGGATATTGCCAGTGCGGCACAGGATAAGGAAGAGTCTGCAAAAGCAAAAGCAGAATATGAACAACGCTTAAAAGATGTTGATAAAGAGGCTGAGGCAATTCTTGCAGAGGCAAGACAGAAGGCACTCAAGAATGAAGCCAAGATCATAGCGGATGCCAAAGAGGAAGCGGCACGTATTATTGCAAGAGCCAGTGAAGAAGCTGTTCTTGAAAAGAAGCGTGTGGCAGATGAGATGAAACAGGAAATGATTTCACTTGCCTCTATGATGGCTGGTAAGGTCGTGGCTGCAAACATAGACACTACGGTTCAGAATGAATTGGTAGAAGAAACGTTGAAGGAAATGGGTGATGCTACATGGCAAAGTTAGTTTCAAATGTGTATGGTGAAGCATTGTTTGAACTGGCGATGGAGCAAGGTCGACTGGATGCGTATCTGGAGGAGAGCCAGGGTGTTCTTGATGTCCTTCGGGATCATCAGGAATTTAGTCAGATGATGACTCATCCCAACATCATAAAAGAAGAAAAAATGCAGATGGTAGAGACTGTTTTTAAAGGCAGAGTATCGGATGAATTAGTTGGCCTGATGCGTATGATTGTAGAAAAAGATCATTTCGCAAAAATGCAGGAAGTATTAACCTTTTTTATCGACCGTGCACTGGAAGAGAAAAAAGTCGGTATTGCTTATGTAAGCACACCGATGGAATTATCGGATGCACAGAAAAAACAGATCGAAGATCGTTTGCTTGAGACAACTGCATATACATCATTTCGTATGCATTATGCAGTCGAGGCCGAGCTCATCGGCGGTATGATAATTCGTATTGGAGACCGCGTGGTGGACAGTAGTGTACGCACCAAGCTGGCAGAGTTATCCAGAGAATTATCTAAAATACAGTTGAAAGTAGGTGAAAGCGCTTCATGAATTTAAAACCAGAAGAAATCAGCTCAGTGATTAAAGAGCAAATGAAAAGATATGCAGCGCAACTTCAAGTGGCAGATGTCGGCACGGTTATACAGGTGGCTGACGGTATTGCACGAATACATGGACTGGAAAATGCTATGCAGGGAGAACTTCTTGAGTTCCCTGGAGAAGTATATGGTATGGTGTTAAACCTTGAGGAAGATAATGTTGGTGCGGTTTTACTTGGTGATAATCGCAATATCAACGAAGGCGACACTGTAAAAACAACAGGACGTGTAGTAGAAGTACCAGTTGGAGATGCAATGTTAGGGCGTGTTGTTAACGCGTTGGGACAACCAATTGATGGGAAAGGACCGATCGAGACAGATAAATTCCGTCAGATCGAACGTGTAGCATCCGGTGTTATTTCCAGAAAATCAGTTGACACACCATTACAGACAGGTATTAAAGCGATTGATTCCATGATTCCAATCGGACGTGGACAAAGAGAATTGATCATTGGTGACCGTCAGACCGGTAAGACAGCGATTGCCATTGATACCATCATTAATCAAAAAGGACAAAACGTAAAATGTATTTATGTTGCTATCGGCCAGAAAGCTTCTACTGTTGCAACAATTGTAAATACATTAGAAGAATTTGGCGCTATGAGTTATACAACGGTAGTTGCATCTACCGCTAGTGAATTGGCACCACTTCAGTATATCGCTCCATACGCAGGATGTGCGATTGGAGAAGAATGGATGGAGAACGGAGAAGACGTGCTCGTTGTTTATGATGATTTGAGTAAGCATGCTACGGCATATCGTACCCTTTCTTTGCTGCTTCGTCGTCCACCAGGACGTGAGGCTTATCCGGGAGATGTATTCTATTTGCATTCCAGATTGTTGGAACGTGCAGCCCGTTTGAATGACGCATTAGGTGGAGGATCGCTTACAGCACTTCCAATTATTGAGACACAGGCAGGAGACGTATCCGCATATATTCCGACAAACGTTATCTCTATCACAGATGGTCAGATTTATCTGGAAACAGAAGCTTTTAATGCGGGCTTTAGACCGGCAATTAATGCAGGACTTTCCGTATCACGTGTAGGTGGTTCTGCGCAAATTAAAGCGATGAAGAAAATTGCAGCACCAATTCGTGTGGAGTTGGCACAGTATAGAGAACTTGCATCTTTTGCACAGTTTGGATCTGAACTTGATGCTGATACAACAGAAAAACTGGCACAAGGAGAACGTATTCAGGAAATGTTAAAACAGCCACAGTACAAGCCAATGCCGGTAGAATATCAGATTATGATTATTTATGCTGCAACCAAGAAATATCTTTTGGATATTCCAGTGGAAGATGTATTGCCATTTGAGGCAGCCTTATTTGAATATGTGGATACAAAGTATCCGGAGATTCCGGAATCCATCCGCACAGAAAAGGTGCTTACAGAGGAGACAGAAAAAGCGCTGATTCAGGCAATTGAAGAATGTAAAAAAAGCTATAAATAGCAAAGGCGGTGAGATGAAATGGCCTCAATGAGGGACATTAAAAGAAGAAAAACAAGTATTTCAAGTACGCAACAAATTACAAAAGCCATGAAACTTGTATCTACCGTAAAACTTCAAAAAGCCAAGAATAAAGCGGAAGAGACAACTCCTTACTTCCGGTATATGTATCAGACGGTATGCTCGATGTTAGCAAAAGCGGGGAATATTGACCATCCTTATTTGCGAGAAAGCGCTTCTGATAAAAAGGGAATCATTGTAATAACATCCAATCGTGGTCTGGCAGGAGGATACAATTCCAACATTGTCCGTTTGATTACAGGCAGTGATATTCCGGTGGAAGATGCCAGAATTTACACCGTGGGTCGCAAGGGTCAGGAAGCACTTGCGCGTAAAGGCTATGCGATGGAGACAGACTATTCGGATGTTATGGAAGCACCGATGTATGAAGATGCGCAAGCAATTAGCAGGGAAGTCTTAGAGGCATATGCTGCTGGTGAAATCGGTGAGATTTACTTAGCATATACACATTTCAAGAATACAGTCAGTCATGAACCGACATTACTTCGTTTGTTGCCTGTACAGGTGAATGAGGAAGATCTTACAACAGAAAATACAGATCTTCTGATGAATTTTGAACCAAACGAAGAAGAGGCGCTGGACATGATCATTCCAAAATATATTACAAGCCTGATTTATGGTGCACTTGTCGAGGCGGTTGCCAGCGAAAATGGTGCTCGTATGCAGGCGATGGACTCTGCAACAAGCAATGCAGAAGATATGATCAATGACTTATCACTGAAATATAACCGTGCAAGACAAGGCTCTATCACACAGGAATTGACAGAGATTATTGCCGGTGCGGAAGCCATTTCCTAATCTATAATCGGGAGAAGGCGAAGAATAAAGTTTGATGAATTAGGAGTGACAAATATGGCGAAAGAAAATATAGGAAAAATCACTCAGATCATTGGTGCGGTACTTGATATCAAGTTCTCCGAAGGTGAACTGCCGGAGATCAATGATGCTATTAATATCCAGACTAAAGATGGAAAAAAATTAGTAGTTGAAGTAGCCCAGCATCTGGGAGATGATACTGTGCGTTGTATTGCCATGGGTACCACTGACGGATTAGTACGTGGAATGGATGCTGTTGCAACAGGAGCACCAATCAGTGTTCCGGTTGGCGAGCAGACATTGGGACGTATCTTTAACGTGTTAGGGGAACCAATTGATGAAATTGACGCACCAAAGGATGTGGAATATATGCCAATCCATAGAAAAGCACCAGCTTTTGAGGAGCAGGCAACTTCTACAGAAATGTTAGAGACAGGAATCAAGGTCGTAGATTTGCTCTGCCCATACCAGAAGGGTGGAAAAATCGGTTTGTTTGGTGGTGCGGGTGTAGGAAAAACCGTACTTATCCAGGAGTTGATTCATAATATCGCGACAGAACATGGTGGATACTCTGTATTTACCGGTGTTGGAGAGCGTACAAGAGAGGGTAATGACCTCTACTATGAAATGAAGGAATCTGGCGTTATTGATAAGACCTGTATGGTGTTCGGACAGATGAACGAGCCACCTGGAGCAAGAATGCGTGTAGGTTTAACAGGACTTACCATGGCAGAGTATTTCCGTGACAAAGGTGGAAAGGACGTACTTCTCTTTATTGATAATATTTTCCGTTTCACACAGGCTGGTTCTGAAGTGTCAGCACTTTTGGGACGTATGCCATCAGCCGTTGGTTATCAGCCTACATTGCAGACAGAAATGGGTGCGTTGCAGGAGCGTATTACTTCTACAAAGAGCGGATCTATTACATCGGTACAGGCCGTTTATGTGCCTGCAGATGACTTGACAGACCCGGCGCCAGCAACAACATTTGCACACTTGGATGCAACAACGGTATTGGAAAGATCCATTGCAGAGCTTGGTATTTATCCGGCGGTAGATCCACTAGCATCAACTTCCAGAATTCTTGATCCACGTATTGTTGGTCAGGAGCATTTTGAAGTGGCTCGTGGTGTGCAGGAGATCTTACAGAAATACAAAGAATTACAGGATATCATTGCGATTCTTGGTATGGACGAATTATCTGAGGATGACAAGCTTGTCGTAAGCCGTGCAAGAAAAATCCAGAGATTTTTATCACAGCCATTCTTTGTAGCCGGACAGTTTACCGGATTGGAAGGAAAATATGTACCAATCGCTGAGACGATTCGAGGATTCCGTGAAATTCTGGAAGGCAAGCATGATGACGTGCCGGAAGGACATTTCTTAAATGCCGGAACAATTGATGAAGTACGCGCCCGGATGCAGTAAGGGAGGCGACTATGGCAGATAATTTGTTTCAAGTCGAGATTATAACGCCGGATCGCATTTTTTATCATGGCGATGCGAGCATGATCGAATTTACAACGACGGAGGGAGAAATCGGCGTATACAAAGATCATATTCCGCTTACTACGGTTTTGGCACCGGGCATTGTTACGATTACAGAACCTGAGGGGGCCAAACGTGCCGTTGTGCATGCGGGATTTGCCGAAATCCTGGGAGATAAAGTGACACTTTTAGCCGAAGTGGCGGAGTGGCCGGATGAAATTGATTTGGATCGGGCAAGAAGGGCAGAAGACAGAGCCAGAGACCGATTGAACCGAAAAGACGCTAATTTAGATGTGGCGCGAGCTGAACTTGCATTAAAGCGTGCTCTGGTGCGTCAGGATATCTTAGCATAAGAGAAATACCCATCATAGACGATTATTTTTATATTCTATGATGGGTATTTTTATGTAATAAGGGCAGGTTGTTCTTTCCTGGCGTTTACGTTATACTTATAAGCTGAATGTGCATAGTGGGGAGAGGGTGTACCTATTGCATGCACAATAAAGAATGATAGGTACTACAAAATAAATAATAAAATAAGATAGGAAGAATATGAAAGAATTTACAATAAAAGTGAGGACGAGAGATTTCTGGATTTCTCTTGTGCTTGGTATGTATGCTGCCATGGGAGCATTTATTTCTCTTTCGAGGGAAGCAACGATCGATAATAGTCCGGACATTGATTTGACAAGCCCGATTATGTTATATACGAGAACGATGTATCGTTCTTTTTCTGCCAATCGATTGCGGAGCTTTTTGTTTGCACTGATTGTTGGACTATTCATCTATCTGGCATTGCAGATCAAACGGAGTTATAAAGAACGAGTGGCAGAATTGCTTTTTTCTATCCTGTTTGCAAGTGGTCAATTGGTTGCCATGATTTTTAAAAAATGGGGCGGCTGGTATGCCATGATGGAGGTTATGGAAGAAATTGGTGTTGCCGAGATTCAGAAGTATCGCATTTTTATGAAATGGTCTTCGTACGTCTTGATCTGCTACTTTTTGGTAGCAGTTATGCTGCATTTCTTTCATAAATTTGCAGAGCAGGAGATACGTACTACAACATATGGAAAAAAAATTCATCCGGCAGTGCAGATTCTTATGATGGCGCTTTGTATGTTTGTCGCATGGCTTCCATATTTTGTCTATTTTTATCCGGGAACAAGTAACGAGGATACCGTTATTATGCTTATGGAATATAACGAGATACCGAGTTATATTCAGTCAATGTCTGCTGTGCAGGGAGAAGATATTTTTATTACGAACCATCATCCGTATATTTTGACGATTTTGTTTTCCTGGTTTGTCAAATCAGGACAGCATTTCGGTGATGCGGCGTTGGGCGTGGCTTGTTATGTCCTCATACAAATGATTTTATTAGCACTTGTGTATGCCGGTGGACTTTATTATATTCATGCCTGCGGTGTGACAAGGAAGCGTATGATAGGGACGTTGTTGTTGTTCATGTTTATCCCGGTATTTCCAATGTATGCCATTTGCATGTTAAAAGATACTTTTTATGCCACGTTTTGCCTGATTTTTATGTTAATGATGCATTATGTCGCAAGAAGCAAGGGACAGGCTTTTCGGAATGTCTGGTTTACGATAAGCTTCTTTTTCGTGGCTTGTATGATGATTCTGACAAAAGTGTATGCAATGTATATTTTACTGATTGTTGGCGCATTTTATCTCATCAAATATCGTCAGCAATTTGTACAGATTATCGCGTCTGTCATGTTACCGGTTGTTTTATATAAATTTGTATTTTGTGGTATGCTTCTGCCGGCGCTAAATGTTGCTCCGGGCGGTTTGCAGGAAGCATTATCGGTGCCGTTTCAACAGACAGCGCGCTATGTTACGGAATATGGAGATGAAGTAACAGCAGCAGAGAAAAAGGCAATCAATCAAATTTTGCCATATAAAAAACTGGCGAAAAAATATAATCCGGAACTGTCGGATCCGGTGAAAAAATATTATAACCAGGAAGCTACAAAGCAGGACTTAAAAGCTTATTTTAAAGTGTGGAGAAAGATGTTCTGGAAGCATCCGGAAGTCTATGTGGAATCGATTTTGCATAATACATATCAGTACTATGATATCAATAAGATTTCCAGCCTAGTATATTATAAATTCAATGATTACTTGCAATTGCATGATGATGAAGGGCAATATAGCGATTTATATATTGAAAATAAAGAGGAATATTTAGAACAGCGTTATGCAATCAATCAACTGGTGTTGTTTACAGAAAAAGTACCAATTGTAAATATATTTGCTTCCATTGGATTATGGCCGTGGCTGTTTTTGTTTGCACTTCTTTATAATCTTAAATGGAAGAAAAAGGATGAGCAGGCGCTTTTGCTTGTTCCTATTATCACAATGGCAATTTGTATGGTGTCTCCAGATAATGGAAACACACGATATGTTATGCCGCTACTATATATATTGCCGTTTTTGATACCGTTGGAGTTGTTGCCAGCATCATCAGATAATAAAGAAACGGCTGTTTTGGAACAAAATGCTTTGGAAAAAGATGTTTAGATTGGGAGGAAAATAATGGGACAGAAGGAAGAAAGAAACGTTCCATGGAATCGCACCATTGTGGTATGCGTGGTAGCTCTTCTATGTTGTTTTTTGTGGGGTAGCGCTTTCCCTGGAATTAAAATTGGATATGAAATCTTTGGAATAGAAGGTAACCAGGCAGGTTTACAGATTATATTTGCCGGTGTGCGATTTTTTCTTGCCGGTGTCATGGCACTTATGATTGGAAGTGTAGCATATAAGCATATTCTTTTGCCCAAAAAGACATCCTGGAAACCGATTTTGCATTTGAGTCTGCTGCAGACAACACTGCAATATTTCTTCTTTTACATTGGACTGGGAAAAACAAGCGGAGTGAAAGCGTCTATTATTGAAGCCTTAAATGTCTTTGTCGCTCTGTTTGTGGCATGCCTGCTTTTTCGGCAGGAAAAGCTGAAACGCAATAAAATTCTGGGTTCTGTTTTAGGATTTGCAGGTGTGTTTATCATGGAACTCTGGGGAAGTCGCGGTGGCAGTGCAAGCCTTGCCGGAATTGGCATGGGTGAACTTTGCATTTTTATTTCGACGGTAGCATATGCTTTTTCTTCCGTCTATTTGCGTAAGTATTCTGAACAGGAGTTGCCGTTTGTTTTAAGTGGATATCAGTTTATGGTAGGTGGCATTGCGCTGGTATTGCTTGGGGTCATACTGTGTGTGCTGTTCCCAGAAAGTATGGGAACAGGCGTTTTTGCTCAAGGAACGGTAAAAGGATGTGCCATTGTTTTGTATCTGGCTATGGTGTCTGCAGTGGCATATTCTTTATGGGGCGTATTGTTAAAATACAATCCGGTATCAAAAATCGCAGTATTTGGATTCACAACACCAATTTTTGGCGTATTGTTATCTGCGCTATTGCTACATGAGGCAGATTCTTTGCATGTTGGCGTGCTGCTTCTTTCCTTACTGCTTGTATCAATAGGTACAGTCATGGCGCAGAAAAAGTGAGCTAGTATCGGCGGATTTGATCATCTTCGTCACCGGCACTGCGGTCAATCTTTCGAATGACAACGTCATACGAAAAAGAGGAATCCACTTCGACGGTTACGGTGTCTCCTACTTTTTTACCTCGGATTGCCTTTCCAAGAGGAGACTCGATGCTGACCATGTCACGTAAAGAACTGCTGCGAATAGAAGTAACAAGTTTGTAGGTCTCTTCGCAGTCGTCGTCTGGAATGTAGAGCGTAACAATGGTGTTGATACCGACTTCGTCACTTGTGGAGTGATCCTCAATGATGGTTGCATTTTTTAACATGCGTTCCAGATAACGGATGCGGCTTTCGTTTTGGTTTTTATCTTTCTTCGCAGCATAGTATTCGAAATTTTCGCTAAGATCTCCTTGTGCACGTGCTTCTTTTACAGCTTCAATTGCTTCTTTTCGAACAACCAGTTTGCGATGTTCGATTTCCTTTTCTATTTTTTCTACATCAGATGGTGTTAAACGTTCTCCCATGATGATACTCCTTATGCATAATGATGATTTTGCTGACCAAAAGAAACAAGGCATGTTAAGAGTCAGCATAGACTTAGTATAACACAGAGCGTGTGGTTGTGAGCGAACTTTTGCTTTATGTGTTGAAATAGGGCATTTTTCAGGGGATTTATGAACAAAAAGCTATGGAAAAAGTTTGGAAGTGATGGTAGAATATAGCAGTGTATGTGTAAAATTTGTTATACATTGTTTGAAATAAAAACCTGTAAATAAAAGAAGGGAATATAAATTATGGGAATAAGTGTTGTTTTATTGGCATACAAAGAAGAAGAAAATTTGCGTGTTCTTTTGCCACAGATTATTGAGGAAGTAGAAAAGTGTAACGAGGAATATGAAATTCTTGTTGTAGATACCATGAAACCATTGGATAATACCAAGGGCGTTTGTGAAGAATATGGTGCACGCTATATTAACCAGGAAGAACCGGGATTTGGCGGTGCTTTCCGTACAGCAATCAAATATGCAAATAAGAGTAAGTTTTTGATTATGGACAGTGATGGTTCCCATCCGCCAAAATGCATACCGGCAATCCATAAAATGTTTGTTGAGGACAAATGTGATGTTGTGATTGGCTCCCGTTATGTAAAAGGTGGCGTGACAAACGATGCGAAGTCTTCACAGATTATGTCGCACATGCTTAACTTTGCATTCCGTATTTGCCTGGGCTTACATGCAAATGATTTGTCTACGGATTACCGTATGTATCATACCAAGCAATTAAAGAAGGTGAAGCTTACCTGTGAAAACTATGATGTTTTGGAAGAAGTATTGCTTCGTTTAAAATTGAATAAGCGTGACAAGAAATTAAAAATTGGTGAAGTGCCAATCAATTTCCAAAAGCGTATGTATGGTGAGTCAAAACGTCAATTGCTGAAATTTATCATCAGCTATATCAAGACTTTGTTCCGTTTGATTGGTGTGCGCATTCAGGATGCATTTCATAAGTAAGATATAGATATTCGTGCTGTAGAGAAATTATACGTATGCGATAGCATAGTAAGTAGGAAGGTAATACATAGATGAAAAAATTAATAGACCAGATTTTAAAATTTGGTGTAGTTGGAATTATTTCTTTTATTGTGGATTTTGTGATTACGATGGCTGTGTCTACACTCCTTCGTACAAGTGTAGGGATGACAACATCACAGGCGGCACTCGTTGGTGCGTTCTTCGGTTTTGTTATTTCTGTGATTGTGAATTATATTCTTTCCATGAAATATGTGTTTGAGCGCCGTGAAGATTTGGATCGAAAAAAAGAATTTACTATCTTTGTGGTATTGAGCATCATCGGCTTGGGAATCAATGAACTCATTATTCTGTTCTGTATTGATCTTGTGTATGCAAACTGGGTGTGGCTGCACAATCTTATCGGTGCTACACTTGCGACAGCAGGTGCAAAAATTGTGGCGACAGCAGTTGTTATGGTGTACAACTTTGTAACAAGAAAAATCTTCCTGGAAAATAAAGATGGACAGGCTAAAGGAGAATAACAAGATATGAAGCGAATGCTTATTACCGGTTTTTCCGGATTTGTAAGCCGTCATTTTTTAAACTTTTTATATGAAAATAAGCTGGAATATGAGGTGTTAGGCGTAGATGTCAATCCACCAAAGTTTGCAATGAATGCATATGAGCCTACACTTTCTATGTCATTTTTGCAGGTTAATTTGTTGGATCAGGAAGCCGTGGAGGAAATGATTGCATCATTTCGGCCAGACTATATTTTGCATCTGGCATCGTTTTCGAGTGTTGCATACAGTTGGCAGCATCCGGCAGAGTGCTTTAGCAACAATACCAGTATTTTTTTGCATGTAACAGAAGCATTACGCAAGCATGATTTGTGCCATTGCCGTGTATTATCGGTGGGATCTTCGGAAGAATATGGAAATGTCTTAGAGGACGAATTGCCACTGCGTGAGGATATGCCGCTGGTTCCGGTGAATCCATATGCGGTTGCCAGAGTTTCACAGGAAATGATGGCAAAAGTGTTAGCAGACAGTTTTGGGATGCAGATTATGTTGACGCGCTCGTTTAATCATATGGGACCGTTTCAGGATGAACGGTTTGTTATTCCAAGTTTTGTGCGTCGCATTTTAGATATTCAAAAGAGTGGTGCAAAAAATGGAGAAATTGAGACGGGCGATACGTCTATTATAAGAGACTTTGTAGATGTTCGTGATGTGGTTCGCGCGTATTATCAGTTACTGATGCAGGGAAAGACCGGTGAAGTTTATAATATTTGTGGAGAAAAAGGTGTTTCTCTAGCAGACGTAGTAAAAGAAATAGCAGATATTGTTGGTGTAGAGATTACAACAAGAGTGAATCCGGATTTTGTAAGACCGGGAGACAATCAGATGGTCATCGGTTCTGCGGCAAAGATTTGTCAGGATATTGGATGGAAGGCAGAGATTCCGCTGCGCCAGACACTGACAGACATGATAGAATATATGTGTTAGGAAGCGATTGCTGAAGGTACGCTGTGCAGGACGGTGTGAGAACAAAGATAGGAAGATGAAAATACGAGAAAAGTGGTCAAATCCATATGTTGTATTTGGACTGGGTTGTCTTTTGGGCAGCCTGGTTTTTGTATGGATTTATGGCATTGACGTTATAAAAGTTACCAATATCGCATGGTTATTAGATTCCTCGCAGACGGAAGGACTGTGGGATTTGACGCAGCATTATCTGGGCTGGGAATTTTACCGGCAGAGTGCATGGCACTTCCCACTGGGACTTATGGATGGCATTTATAGTGAGCCGGTATCCATCGTATATACGGATTCGATTCCGCTGTTTGCGTTTGTATGTAAACTTCTATCACCACTACTTCCGGCAAAGTTTCAATATTTTGGATTGTTTGAATTGACATGTTATGCCTTGATGGGAGGCTTTGGCGCACTGCTTATGCGGGCATTTTCTAAGAAAAGCAGCTTTTGTTTTTTGGGAGCCTTCTTTTTTGTGATATCCCCGGTTATGCAAAAAAGAGCCTTTTATCACACGGCACTATCTGCACATTTTCTGATTGTCGCTGCATTTTGCCTGTGGATCTTTAGAGATGCTCTGCGAAAAAAAGGAAAGCATTATACGCTACATTGGACCATTCTATTGTGCTTGTCTGCGATGATCAATGCATATTTTACACCAATGATTTTGGGCATCTGGCTGTGCAGTATGCTGCAGGAATTTTTGGCAGAATCAAAAGATATGCGCATCGCTCTGCTGCGAAAAATATTGGTGCAGGTACCTGTGGCGCTTGGCTTTTTGCTATTGGTTTGCTATCTGATGGGATATTTTTACGGAGATGTATCTGCTGCCACAACAGGACTGGAAAATCTGTCTTTTAATTTGCTGCAGTTTGTGAATCCGGGAAACGATTTGTGTGTCATTCATCATAGAAATTATTTGTTTTCGACGCAGAATTATTCCGCACTTTTGCCGACATTGCCGACAATTTCCGGGTGGCAGGAAGAGGGATTTGCTTATCTGGGCGTTGGCGTAATATTTTTACTGGTATTATGTATCGTGTATGGCATCATGCAGATGCTGCGCGGAGGAATAGGAAAAATAAGAGCTTCCTGGGGAATTAGTATTTTTCTTGGAATGGTCATATTTACGTTTTTGGCATTGTCTCCAACGGCGACATGCGGAATAAAGACGCTATATCATATTGCTTATCCGGATATCATATATCAGGCACTTAGTGTATTCCGCTCTACGGGGCGTCTGATCTGGCCGGTTTATTATGGGCTGCTTGCCCTTGGACTTTACGGCATGGTTCATTTGACAAAAAACTGGAAGAAAACATATGTATATGGTTTATGGATTGGCCTTGTTTTTTTGCAAATGTATGATTTGATGCCGGGGATGCTGTATAAACAGGAAGCGTATGCGTATACATCGGCTGGCATAGAAAAAAATACGAAAAAGACAAAGACAGAGTTAATGACGGCAGGTTATCAAAAATATTTATCAGAGCCTGTCTGGGATTCGTTGGGAGAAGGCAAAGAGGAAATTGTTTTTTACCCGCCGACACAGTTTGGTATAGAATGTGATCCACAGACCTCTTGTGTTTTTGAAGAGTATGCGCTTGCCAATGATATGTCACTTAACGTGACATATATGAGTCGTGATATGAGTGAGCAGGCAGACAAAAAAACGTATCAGCATTTTGAGGAAAGAAAAAAAGGAAACAGGTTTGAAGATATCCTGTATATCTTTTTTGACATTTCAGAACTTCCGTCTGCAGAAGAGACAGAATTACAGTATTTTGAGGCAGATGGCTATGTGATAGGGGTAGAGAAATGACCTTTTTTATGATATGATACTACGGAATGTGGTCATATATAAATATTGTGAAAAGTATAGCATTGCAGAATGTGTAAAAGAAAGCGCCATGTGCGCATAGAAACGCTGAAAAGGAGAATAAGATGAGTAAGAATGTAGCACTGATTACCGGTATTACCGGACAGGATGGAAGTTACCTGGCAGAATTTTTATTGGAGAAGGGATATGAGGTTCACGGAATTATCCGTCGATCTTCTGTTTCTACAACAGAGCGTATCAATCATTTGATTGCAGAAGATGCGATTACATTACATGATGGAGACCTTTCAGATTCCTCAAGCATTATTCGTGTGGTAAATGAGGTTCGTCCAACAGAAATTTATAATCTGGCTGCACAGAGTCATGTAGGTGTATCTTTTGATGCAGCAGAGTATACAGGGGATGTGGATGCACTTGGTGTGCTTCGTATTTTGGAAGCAGTACATATGCTTGGTATGGATAAGACATGCCGTATTTATCAGGCATCGACATCTGAATTATATGGAAAAGTAGAAGAAGTTCCACAGAATGAGAACACTCCATTTCATCCATTCAGCCCATATGCAGTTGCAAAACAGTATGGTTTCTGGATGATGAAAGAATATAGAGAAGCTTATGGCATGTTTGCATGCAATGGTATTCTTTTTAACCATGAATCAGAGAGACGTGGAGAGACATTTGTTACAAGAAAAATTACGCTTGCAGCAGGACGTATTGCATGTGGTTTGCAGGATCATCTTGAGCTTGGCAACTTAGATTCTTTGCGTGACTGGGGCTATGCAAAAGATTATGTAGAATGTATGTGGTTGATTTTGCAGCAGGATGAGCCAGATGATTATGTCATCGCAACCGGTGTACAGCATACCGTTCGTGAATTTACAACACTTGCATTTGCAAATGATGGTATTGAACTGGAATGGCGTGGCGAAGGTATGGAAGAAAAGGGTTATGATAAGGCAACAGGAAAGATGCTTGTCTGCGTAAACCCACAGTGGTTCCGCCCGACAGATGTCGTAAACCTTTGGGGAGATCCAACGAAGGCAAAAACAAAGCTTGGATGGAATCCACAAAAGACCAGTTATGAAGAGTTGTGTCGTATTATGGCGCAGCACGATTTGGAACTTGCACAAAGAGAAGCAAAGTTAAAGGCAGAATAAATGATACAGCAGAAAAAGGAACGGCAAACAAATTTTGAATTACTGCGCCTTCTTTTGATGCTCACCATTCCGGTATATCATCTGATGCTTTACAATGGTGTATTCTATATGGACTATCACAAAAATGTAGCGCCGGGATTGTTCTTATCCAGTGGTGGAGCAATCACGGCAGATTATGCATTTATTGCTTTGACATCATATTTTTTACTGGAAACCAAAGACCGCCCGATTATCCGGCGGTTTTTGACGTTTGGAGCGCAGGTGCTGACACTTTATGTGATTCGCTTCGCAGTTATTCGTAGTCTGTGGGGATTTCATTCCGGCAACTGGTTTGTGGAAGATTATATCCTGGGTGGAGCCTGGTGGTTTGTGGCTCCGTATATGGTTATGCTTCTGCTATATCCATGGTTCAATCAATGGATGGAAAAGATGTCCCTGTGTTGGCACAGGGTATTATGTCTGGGATTGGGCATATGTTTTGTGGCAAATGGTATCACCCTTCGGATGAATTTTGTAAATGATCTGATTGCATTTTTATTTACTTATGTCACGATGGGATATTTGCGCAGAAAAGATTACCAGAGATGGATATTACCCACGAAGAAAAGATGGATGGCAGGTATCTATCTTCTTGGATTTCTTGTTACCTTTTTCGCTAGCTGGTATGTAAAAGTGCCAGGAGTCATGGCAGATGATGCGGCGGCCAATCTAATTGTAAAACATTTGATTGGCAAATACGCGCCACTACAATTTGTGATGGGAATGTCCGTATTCTTTTTCTTTCGCGATGTACAGATGAAACAATCACAAATGATCAATCGCCTTGCAAAGAGTGTATTTTTTGTATTTCTTTTGCATGAGACAGTGATGGGAGTATATTGGTATTTTGGAAAAATCAATGGACAATATCCGTATTATTCTGTGGGAGCATTTTGGGGCTGGCTTTTGATTTATTTACTTAGTTGTTTGATCGTTGGTGTTTCGGCAGAGGCTCTTTATACAAGGCTTTTAGCTCCGCTTTGGAGACGAGTCATCGATAGAATTTGTACAAAATTTAAATTTCAGTAACTGTAACAGCAGGGATGGGAGAAAGCGTGATCATCATATGAATGTAAACGAAAATAAAAAACCATATGTCACGATTGATATCGCAAAATTTGTCATGGCAATTCTTGTTGTGGCAATACATGTGCGTCCATTTTCAGGAGAAGCGGCATTTGTATATGATGATATCGTAGCGCGAATTGCGGATCCACTATTCTTTCAGATTACTGCATTCTTATTTTTTGAAAAAGTCTTTCGGGAAGATAAGGATATGTGGATGTCGGAACCCGGTTGGCATCAAAGGGCGTTGTCCTGGCAGAAGCTAGGTCATTATATGAAACGTATTTTACAACTGTATACGGCATGGTTTATACTGTATGCTCCTGTGGTATGTTATCGGACAGCACAGGAACTGGGCTTTACCTGGAGCCTGCAGGGGATGGGACGTATCGTTATTTCTTTGCTGCGTAAATACTGGCTTAGTGGATATTATGGGGCTATGTGGTTTATGACAGCATTGCTTTTCGCAATGCCGTTGACATTTTTTGTTACGAAGTATCTGGGACCTGGCATATGTGTTCTTTTGTCGGCGCCATGGTTTCTTCTTACCGTGGCACGTATGGAATACTGCAGCATAACAGATCATTGGCAGGTGATGGCATATTGTGACCATGCGATATATGGTATTTTTGGCTGGTATGCAAATGGTCTGACCTACGGTTTCTTTTTTTGCGCTCTTGGTATGTGGATGGCATATAAGCGGAGTAAGGCTTTTAATATGACAGAAACAGCGCAAATGGGAATCAAAAATATAGATGGCTTGCTGCCCTTTTTCATTAGTTTTTTGCTTCTTATTGTAGAAGCGCATGTGATTCGTGATAAAAATCTGGGGCAGAGTTATGGGGCAATGTTCTTTTTGATACCTACGAGCTATTTTTTACTGAGGTGGCTATTATCTGTAGAGATTTTAAATGAAAAGTCGAAGATTTGTACACATTTGCGTCGCCTTAGTATTATGATTTTTGCTATACATTATGGTGTTATGGAATTGTTGCAATTTGGGATGGAAAAATATACGACACAAGAATGGAACACGACTGTGTTATATTTTGTGGTATTGGCTGTGACGATCGGATGCGCAGAGTTGCTTTTGCTGATGCAAAAGAAAATGAAATGGTTGCACGTGTTGTACTAACGGAGTAGATTTTGGGGAAAAACAAATCATGAATCAGAAAAGACGAGATGAAATTACAGGATTGCGAGGGCTGAGTGCCTGCATCATAGCCTATATTTTCCACTATACGCAGTTGTTTCACGCAATGCCGGAATGTTTTCCTCTTCAGGTGACCGTGATGGGAACGTTAGCAAAATATGGGGTCTGTATGTCTGAAATTTTCTTTATGCTCAGCGGAATGCTTCTGTATTGGTCTTATCAGACGCGAATATCGGATGGAGCTTTGACGCTGGGACAATTTATATTGCCTAAAATGAAAAAAATCTATCCAATGATGATGACGACGGCGCTTATTACCTGGGGATTACAGAAATTGGGGCATATCATTTATGGAGTGTATGTTCTGCATCCGGATGGAGCTGAAGTACGCAATTCGATGTGGGCACTTTTCGTATCAGTGCTTGGGTTGCAAAGTGGATGGTTTTCGGATAATGATACTTTGGCGGTGAATGGACCGAGTTGGTTTGTCAGTATATTTTTCATATGCTATGTGATTTATTATCTACTGACGCATTATGTGAAAAAAGAGAGTGTGAAGAATGCTTGCTATATTGGTATGATGGTGCTTGGACTGCTTGTGATGATGCATCCATTGCAATTACCACTGTTATATAGTACCAATGGACGAGGGTATTTTAGCTTTTTTGCCGGTATCATGCTGGCACAGATGATGGAAAAAACAAGTGATGAAAAAAAGAACATCCGGTGTGGAGGCGCACTACTGGTTTTTTTGGGAAGTCTGATGCTGATTAGAAAATGGGAACAACTATTTTCGTTTTGGTATGTTAGTGCATTTGTGTGGACAAGTTTGCTTTATCTGGTTTGTCAGGTGGATATTTTAAAAAAATTCTTTGCATGGAAACCGTTTGTCTGGTTGGGAAATATGTGTATGCCTATTTTTTTATGGAATATGGCAACAGATGTGATGCTGGAATTGATTCGCCGCGCATGTGGATGGCCTATGAATTATGGTAGTTTTATTGTGTGGATGATGCATGTTGTCGTATCACTTGTAGTTGTGTGGATGATGGAGTTGAAAAAATGGAAACAGAAAAGATGAGAGGTCAGATGTCAAAAGAAAAGCAGATTCGCCGCTTTATGTGGATGCTGTTACTGCTTTCGTGCGCAATCTTTTTTTTGGATTATGATGAAAAAGTGTTGCCATATAATTCAACCATATTGGCTTTTTCTTATAAATATGGATTCATCTCAAGAGGACTTGCAGGCACAATCTATCAGTGGCTGGATGCGATACTGCCTGTGAATCTGATTGCTTACGATATGGTGCTGCGTTTTACCTTGATTGTAACAATCGCATTTTATGCTCTTTTCTTTGCATTCTGTTATCAGTGTATGAAACGATGCGAGGAAAAATATCTGGGCAGAGTTCAATATTTGATTCTTTTTTATGCGGTGTTTGTCGTTTCTATGTTTGCTTATAAACGAAATTTTGGGCGACTGGATCTGTATCTCATGGCATTTACGGTAATGGGCGTTATGTGCCTGATCGCGCAAAAAGCAGAATGGCTTATAATCCCATTTTCTATTATTTGCGTTATGTATCACCAGGGCTATGTCTTTATGTTTTATAATGTATTGTTAGCGTTGTTGGTTTATCGCCTGTTGTCAGCAGAAAGTAAAAAAAGCCGTGTGTACTATGGAACGATCTTAACAATGAGTCTGCTTGGCTGTGCTGCGTTGTTTTTATGGTTTGAATTTTTTAGCCACACAGACGGTGCACATTACGTAGACGAGATTATTGCAAATGCGAAGGCCATGACAAAGCCATTCAATGGCATGACATATCATGATACACTGATTGATCATGAAATTCTTGGAATTGATTTATCGGATGTAGAATATCCATATCGCGTGATGAATTGGATCGAGATACCGTTTTTTATTGCAATCATCTCACCTTACATTGTGATGGTGGTGAAATTATTTCATCGTATTATGGCACGGACAACAGAAAAGAGAGAGCATTTGAAATATGGATTTGTTGCGATTGCAGCAGGAACATTGCTGCCGCTTTTTTTCATGAAATGTGATTACGCACGCTGGGTGTTCGCACTGATTTCTTATTACTGTATTGTTTTCCTGGCACTTGTTGCTATGGGAGATCGGTATGTAACGGAGGAATTGACAAAAATGTTTACGGAAATAAAAGAAAAATATCCGTTTGCCATTCTGCTGCTTTTGCTCCCGGCACTTTTGACACCATTTTGGGATGTGCATATCAATGGTCTACTGCGTGGTATCAGCAATCCAATGAATGAAACGTTTTTGAATTTGTGGTAGGAGAGTGTAATGACAGAACAGTACGAAAAAATAGAGAAAAAAAGATATTGGCAATTTATAGCCTGCATGTTTGCATTTTCTGTCTTTTATTATTTGCGCTATTTTAAGCATGTTATGACAGAATATAATACCACACTTTTTGCCATGTCTTATAAATATGGATTCATCTCACGTGGAATGCTTGGAACTCTTTGGGATGGGTTGGACCGGCTATTACCTGTGAATCTTATGACGTATGAAGCAGTATATTGGTTTAACTGGGGGATTACCTGGCTTTTTAGTCTGCTTGTGATCGTATTCCTTGGAAAATGCCTGCGAAAATGTGCATCTGGCCAAAAACATAATATGTATTACATGGCGATTGCCTGTGCAATATATTTCTTCCCGATGTTCTGGTCTGAAGAAATGTTTGGACGACTCGATGTATATTTATATGTTTTGACGTTTGTCTGCCTGTTTGCGCTTCTGGACGAGAAAGCAGAATGGATCATCATTCCGGTGGGAATCGTTTGCATGTGTATCCATCAGGGGTTTGTGTTTACGAATGCAAATCTGATTCTGGTGCCGCTTTTTTATAAGATTCTGACAGCAGAGGGGAAAAGACGCAGGAAATATCTCATGTTGTTTGTAGGCTTTTTTGCAACGATATCTGCGTTATTTTTGTATTTTGAATTTTTTAGTCATGGAAATGGGGCATCTATTTACAAGGAAGTGGTAGCAGCAGCAAAGGCACTTTCGGAAGATGGAAAAGGTTATAATAAGTCCATTATCATGCATGAAATTCTGGGTCAGGACGTATATGAAGCGGAAGCCCGTTACCATGCATTGAACCGGACGGAATTTCCGGCATTCCTTATTTTGTATGCGCCGTATCTGCCGATTGTCATTCACTTTTTTAAGGGGCTGTTTCAAAGAAGTGAAGATGGTAAGAGCAAGTGGGTACATGCCGCTTTTCTGTTAGGAGCATGTACCATATTACCGCAATATTTGCTCAAGGTAGATTTTGGGCGATATGCATTTACGACGTTTACCTATTATATCGTTATGGTCATGATGTTTATGGTTATGAAGGATGAATGTGTGGCAGTGCAGCTTGATACTACAAAAGAGAAAATCAAAGCAACCATACCGGTGCCATGGATTGTACTTTTATATCCGATGTTTTTGATGCCGTTTTATGATGTCATTATCTCTGGTGCCACATCTAAGTTGCGTACGCTGGTTATGGAAGTGCTGGGTATGCAATTGCCGGGTTAGAAACATCTAGTCAGCGTAGGAAAACAGGTGGCACGAATGAAAGAGAAAATGTTGCAAGGAAGATTAAGTACAAGGAAGAGATAAAAGATGGAAGTGACAGAAAAGAATCGAAAAATAAAAGAATTTGTCATAGTGGAATTGTTATTTGGAACGCTTTTATTCTTGCGTTATTATGAGGCATGGGTGCATCGGATTAATGGGACAATGATGGCTTTTTCCTATAAATATGGGTTTATTTCCCGTGGTCTTATTGGAACCATTTATCAGGGGTTAAATAAAATATTGCCGGTTAATATGATGACATATAAGGCTTGTGTAGGATATACGCTTATCGTTACACTATTATTTTATGGGATAGTTTTATGTTTCTTTGTTTTCTGCTTAAAGAAAGCGAGCGCGGAATATCTGAATGTCATGTGTGACATCATGTTGTTTTTTACGATATTTACAGTTCCCATGTTTGCCAGCCATTATAATTTTGGACGGTTGGATGTATATTGTGTGCTTTTTAGTGTGATAGGCGCAATGCTTCTGATCAAAGGAAAAGCAGAGTGGTTGCTTATACCTATGGCAGCATTGGGAGTTATGGTACACCAGGGCAATGTGTTCATGTTCTTGAATATCCTGTTGGTTTTGCTTCTATATAAAATTCTATCTACAGAGGGCAAAGAACGAAAAAAATATATCATAATATTTGTATTGTCACTTGGCGTGGCGTCGGTTTTGTTTTTGTGGTTTGAGTTATTTTCCCATGCCAATGGGGATGGCATTTACGAAGAAATTGTGACAAATGCGAAAAAATTGTGCAAAAACGGGAAAATTCACCAAGACGTTGTGGATAAAGAGATTCTGGGAATTGATTTAACAGGAAGAGAAATAAAGTATCATCGAATGAATGCAGTGCAATTCCCGATATTTGTAGTTTTGATGCTTCCGTATATTGTTCTGCTGGTTCGTTTTTTTAAGAATTTAATCAGAAAAGCAACGGGAAAAAGAGAAAAATGGAAGTATTTAATTGTGGCAATTGGTGCAGGAACGATTTTGCCGGATTTGCTTTTAAAAGTGGATTTTGGTAGATGGGTGTATGCGATTCTTGCATATTATTGCATTGTATTGCTTGCGTTATTTGCGATGGGAGATGTTACGGTTGGAAAGCAGTTTGTGGAAGAAATAGAGAAGGTAAAGAAACACAGATTTGCTGCAATAGTGATGCTTTTATACCCACTCATCTTTCAGCCGCTTTGGGATGTGGCGATTTGTAGCGTTGTTGCAAAGATCGCGGGATATATCAATACGTGGCTGGGATTGGGATGGTGGTAGTACAAAAAGATTTGAGGAACATATGCTTTACGGCAGCATATGTTCCTTGAACCAATTGATAAATTGGGGGGAACGAATCGGATGATACAATGTGCGCGGCACAATACGTTTGCAGAGTTTCTTGTAGATCTTCATTGTTTCCCGATATTGTTGTCGATGGCTTTGGCTGTGTGATGCGTCTTTTAAAATATGAATGTCGTTAAAAATGACATCAAAATAAAAGTTATAAGCAGCGATATAAGCATCTGGATGATCCGTTTCCAGAAAATCTAAAATTTTGTCGTAGGCTTTATATGCAAGCGGCTGCCGGTCAATGATATCTGTGTCTTTACGTGTTAAACTCGTTGGCAGAAAAATATAGTGATAAAAGATGTCAGGTAAAAGAACAGCAGAGGTAATTCTGGCGACGGCTTCGATAACCCAAAGTTTATCTTCGTATATGGTAAGTTCCTCATCAAATTGTGGGAGACAACCATTATGATCTTGCAAAGCAGAGACACGCCATACTTTATTCCAAGGATATCCCCCACCGTAATGGATATTATCAGAAGCTACCTCTGCAAGTAGTGTTTTCGAGTCGCAGAGGAGTGGCTGATTGGTTGCATCGGTACGTGGAAGGTATACATGTTTGGTCCCATCGGCATGCGTATCCTCTATTGGAACCACATTTTTCATATATTCTATGTGCTTGTAAGGCACAGACATAGAGTAGTCATTGGTAATACAATGGTCAATGCGTGTTCCGTCTGCCAAGTGATCCTGCCAACCAAAACATACAACATCTGCGTTGTATTGTGTTAAAGCATGCATACATGTTGTCCAGGCATGTGAATCTAATACATCATCGGAATCCATAAATGTCAAGAAATCACCCGTGATTTGTGCAAGACCAAAATTTCTCGCAGAACTGACCCCTGCGTTTGGCTTGTGAAATACTTTGATGCGTGAATCTGTCGCTGAGATTTCATCTAAAAGAGTATTGCAGGTTGTATTAGAACCGTCATCAATGATTAAAATCTCGAAGTTCGTGTAATCTTGTGCTAACAAACTTTCGATGCACGGTCTTAAATATTTTTCCGGCGTATTGTATACAGGAACAATGACGCTGATTTTCATACTACTGGTTTTTATATTTGACATAAGAATCCCCCATTTTGTTTCTTTCTGACGAAACCCCTTAATATTGATAGGATAATCATACCTAATGTTGAATTTTACATCAAGATAAAATATAATTTAATAATATGCTAGGAGGAGTATGCCCATAGCACATAAGGATAGGTAAGATGAGAACTAGAAATACGTTTTTAAATGCCCTGGCAAATTCGGGCTCATATGTTGTAAATTTAATTCTTTCGTTCGTGGCACGAACGATTTTTATTCGTGTGCTATCACAGGAATATCTGGGTGTGCAAGGACTGTTTGGTAACATTCTTTCTGTTCTTTCACTGGCAGAGCTTGGTATCGGAACAGCCATGATTTACCACATGTATGGACCGATTGCACGTGAAGATGAAAAAGAAATTACAGAATTGATGAATCTGTATCGTAAGCTGTATTCCTATGTGGCTGGGTTTATTACGATAGCAGGGTTATGCCTGGTTCCTTTCCTGAAATATTTGATCGCAGATAATCCGGGAATTGCCGGATTGACTGGTATCTATCTTTTATACTTGTTGAATACAATCGTTTCTTATTTATGGGGATATAAAAGGGCACTGATCGATGGACATCAAAAGGGGTATATTAGCACACTTTATGTGACAGCATTTATGACAATCCAGTTTATTGCGCAGATTGTTGTTCTTTTGGTGTTTGAAAATTTTATTATTTATCTTCTGATACAGATTATATGTAACATTCTGACGAATATTTCTTTGGCACTCAAATGTGACCGTATGTACCCATACTTGAAAAGAGATCGTAAGTCACTGCCTTCTAAGGAGACGCAGAAGAGTATCTTTAAAAATGTCAGTGCTATGTTTATGCATAAGCTTGGTGATGTCATGGTCAACAATACAGACAGTCTGATTATCTCTGCTTTTGTTGGATTGGTGACAGTTGGTATTTTTGATAATTACCGCATGCTTCTGGGAAGTGTCAATACCGCTATCAACGGAATTTTGGGTTCTTTTGTCGCAAGTATTGGAAATCTCAGTGTTACAGATGATAAAGAACGCGTTTTTCATGTGTATAAGACCTTGAATTTTATTGGCTTCTGGATCCATTCCTATGTGGCGGTAACCTTCCTTGTTATGTTTAATCCTTTCATTGAGGTCTGGGCAGGGAAAGATTATCTTTTCCCAATGAGTGTTGTATTTTTGATCGTACTAAACTTTTACATGAGTGGTATGCGTAAGGTGACACTGAATTTCCGCGACGCAATGGGGCTGTACTGGTACGACAGATATAAACCGATTTTTGAAGTGATCGTAAATCTTGTGGTTTCTATTGTGCTGGTCATTGAGTATGGTCTGGTTGGTGTTTTGATCGGAACGTTAGTTTCTACTGTGGGAGTATGTTTCTGGGTAGAAGCACTGGTTACCTACAAGCATGGTTTTGAAAAAAATGTCAGCCATTATTTTAAGATGTTTTCTGTCTATACGGCGTCTGCGGTGGCAGTCGGCGGCTTCACTTACTTTGTCTGTAGTTTTATTGCCATGGGCGGATTACTGGAGATATTTTTAAAACTTGTCGTATGTACAGTTATGTATAATGTCCTGTTGATGGTACTCTATGGCAGAACGGTAGAGTATAAAGAGTTCATGGAAAAACTGATCGGGCTTGTGGAAGAAAGGACAGGGCACGAGATGACAGGGCTACGGAAGGTATTGATGCGGTAGGAGTTATGGTAAAAGTTATGCGACAAAAGACGAATCGAATTGCATATTTGGATGTGTTAAAAGGTGTCAGTATGTTCTTTGTGATTTATTGCCATAGCGTATTGTTACCATATCATTCTGTGGTTGGAAATTTGATGATGACCATAGCCTGGGGAGCCGTTCCTTGTTTCGTTATGACATCGGGGGCAGTGTTGCATCAGAGCAAGCATTTTACTTGGCAAAAACACGGAAAACGCTTAGGAACTATGTATATGACCTTAGTCTGTTGGCGTTTACTTTATTTAGCGGTTTATAGGATTGCAGGAAAAATTACTGGGATTTCCTTTTGGGCAGGTGTCAAATATTTGTTCTTTTTACAGGATTACGAAGGCGTGGATACAGGGGTCATGTGGTACATGATTGCTTATCTGGGGCTTATGATTGTATATCCTATTACCTATTTCTTGTTTACCGGTGGTACACGGGGGAGGCAGATTGCATTTTTTGTCATGATTCTATCCGGTTTGACAGGTATCCTTTTCCCGTCGGTGAATTGGCTGGTTGGCCAGATTACACATGGAAGGGAACTGCCCTTGCAAGTATGGAATAGCATATTGACTTTTGGCAACAATAATAATTTGTTGTTTTATTTCCTGTTGGGAGCATTTTTACTGGAATATCAGCAACACACTGATCGAAGAGGATGTGGACAGATTTATAAATGGCGACTGCCTTTGTCGGGGCTATGTCTGTTAATCGGACTTATGGGGCTTGTGTTTATCAAATACCGTGAGACAGGTTTACTGATATGGGGAGATACGTATCTGAGTTTTGGCTATGTCAGATTATCTACAGCCTTGGTTACAATAGGGCTGTATGGTATATGTGAGAGTTTGTTTTCTGACCGCGAGAATTTGGCAAGTAAAATCATAGGAGAATACATAGGACAAAATACACTGGGAATTTATTATTTGCATTACATATTACTGGCGGTATTTTCATGGACAACCTGTTTCCCATGGCTGCAGACCCATTATTTTGTTGGCATGAATTTGATAAAAGCATTCGCAGTAGCGTTTGTATGTTACGTTGTGGTTGGTCTGGTGAGCAGGGTACCGCTGGTTCGGAAAATGTTTTTGTAAATGTGAGTGATATGGATGAAAGATAAAAATGAAAAAGAAAAGAATTTTATTTATTGATCATATCCGTGCGTTAGCAATCCTGATGGTTATCATGTGTCATGTGATTGATGTTAACTGCCTGTTTTGGTTGGGGTATCAGGAGATGTCTGGTGCAAGACAGATCATCATATATACTTTGTTAATCTTTGGCAGATGTGGTGTGCCGCTCTTTCTTATGATTACAGGTTATCTGCTGCTGGATCGAGACTATAGCAATGGAAAATGGAAAGAGTTCTATTTACATAAATGGTTATATTTGTTGCTGGTAACAGAAATATGGTTTGCTATTTACGAAGCATTTGCAGTTTGCGTACAAGGGAAACCTTTTGTATGGAAAGATTTTATTCTTAGATTATTATTTATCGAGGAACCAGTCTTGTCACATGCGTGGTATCTCCCAATGATATTGAAGCTATATTTACTGATACCATTGATTGCGCAAATTGTAAAAAATTGCAAGACCTATAGGACGAAGAGATGGATTATTGTGTGCCTGATGGGTATAAATCTTTTGTTACAGGTTGGTTATAGGATATATCCAATATTGACGGAAATTGCATCATTGTTTTTATATATCAGTTATATGATTGTAGGGGTATATGTTAGGCAATGTGCTAGAAAACCGAAAAAGAGAATCAGTATATATAGTGGTCTTCTGATAAGCATTGGTCTTTTAGGAAATGAAATATTTCTGAGAATACAATATATGCATAGACAACCTGTATATTTATGGTATGACAATATTTTTGTAATCGTTATGGCAATAGGAATTTTTGTTATCATATCCGATTTAGATATTCATAGGAATAACAGAATTATTGTTAGTTTATCAAGGGATTCCTTTGGAATATATCTTATACATAATATGATAGCATTATCTATGATGCATTTGATACAAGGATGGAAGATCGGTTTATACGGCAAGATGTTTATTACCTATATGTTTGTTTGGGGAGTGTCATGGGTGATTGAGAGAGGAATAGAAAAAATCCCATATTTGGGATCTGTGCTATTATATAAAAGGGGATAATATGTTAGACACAAAACAGAAAAATGACATAAAATTCATGATTGGAATAGTGCTTTTCATGATATTATCGGTGGTAGTCTATTTTGAAAAGCGACTGGATATCATGAATACAACAGTATATGCTTTTTCTTATCGCCATGGCTTGGTGGCAAGAGGAGTTCTTGGAACGTTCTTAGAAATATGGGATAAATATTCACCCGTTGATCTAATGTCATATCATACAATTTATCAGATTTCTGAAGCAGCAACGCTAGTGTATTTTGTCATGCTGTTATGGATGACAGGTACAATACTAAAACATTGTAGGGATCATGAAATAGAGGCAAAAATACTTTTGGGATGTCTTATGATATTTGCGGTACCGATGTTTTTGACCTCGGATAATTTTGGGCGGCTGGATGTTTACTTGATGATTATTATGCTCTTTTGTATGATACTAATTCTGGAAGAAAAATTTGAAGTCTTAATTCTTCCAGCGGTGGCATTGGCTGCATTGATCCATGAAGGTTTTGTGTTCATGAATCTGAATATTATATTGGTACTACTATTCTATAAATTATTGACCAAACAAGAAAAAAAAGAAAAGGTCAAGTATATTGCTTTGCTAGTGTTAACATTTACTATTCCATCTATTTTTTTCCTTTATTTTGAATTTTTTAGTCATCGTTTTGGGACAGATGTGTACCAAGAAACAATAGCATTAGCTAAGAAATTATCGGTGGATGGGAAAACATATCACAAACAGGTTGTCATGCATGAGATTATGGGCATGGATATCGCGGGAATGGAAAAAAAGCATCATAGATGGAATAGGGAGGACACGCCTATATTTCTGGTCTTGTTTTCGCCTTATATTATTCTTGCAGTTAAGTTTTTTTATAGTTACGTCAAGAAATGTCATACAAAAGTTGATAAATGGTTAGCGATGTCTTTTCTGATTGCGCCATTAACATTATTACCGGAAATCATTCTTAAAGTAGATTACGGTAGATATATGTTTGCTATATGCTTCTATTATATTGTAATGACATTGTGCTATATATCTATGCAGGAAAAGAATATGTTAGAAACTGTGAATCAGTGGAAAAACATTCTGTTACAACATAAGATATGGAGCGTTGCAGGAGTATGCTATCTGTTTATGTTTGTTCCATTCAGAGGCTACCGTATATGTGATCTTGTGACAGGGATCGTATCAAGGCTTTTCGGAAACTAGTGGGAAAACGATATATCAGATAGTGGTATAGGAGACAAGAAGAAAATGAAAGAGAAACTTATAAAAGAAAATTACAATATAAGACAGTTTATCATGATGCTGACTTTTGTAGATTTAGCAACCTTTATTACAAATTACAGAGGTTGGGTCAGATCCTACAACACGACCATGCTTGCGCTGTCCTACGAATATGGATTTACATCAAGATCCCTGCTTGGAACCATCTACCATATTCTTGATGCGGTGATACCGGTAGATATGATGCAATATCAAAATGCCATAGTATTTGCCAATGTTATAACGGTCTTGTTTATCGTATTTCTATTGTATTTTTCGTACCATGTGTTGAAGAAAAGCGACAAGGCGCAGGAAGTAGTGACAAAAGCACAACAGTATATTCTGTTGACATTTCATATTGCCATGGTAGCAACCTTTACCTATGCTTACAATTTCCTACGTGTAGATTTTTGCATGGTATGGATGATGTTACTGGGCTTTATGTCATTGATGAATGAAAAGACAGAATGGCTGTCGCTGCTATTTGCGGCACTAGGGATTATGTTTCATCAGGGCTTCGTTCTCATGTATTTTAATGTGATCCTTGTAATTCAGTTTTATTATATGATGACACGAAAGAATAAGAAAAATACCATTTTGTTTTTCCTGACTTTTCTGATAGGATCCGGTATGTTTTTGTGGTTTGAATTGTTCAGCCGAACCAATGGAAATGATATTTTTGAGACTGTATTGCAGGATGCGACCAATGTATCTTATCAGGGAATCTATCATACGACTCTCTTGTATCATGAGGTCTTAGGCATTGATGTTTCCGGTGCGGAGACGGATTTTGTATATATGAACCATGTGCAATTAGTCCTTTATCTGCTGATACTTTTGCCGGCGATCGTTGTTTTGGCAAGGGCTTTTGTAAGGATCATCAAGAAAGCGGACGACTTGTTTGCCAAGTTAAAATATCTTGCGGTAGCGGTCGGTTCCCTGACTATTTTGCCGGATATGCTCTTGAAAGTAGATTATGGGCGCTGGATTCTGGCAGTGGTTACTTACTATCTGCTTATTATTCTGGCAATGTTGGTTCTAAGAGATCCGCTAGTTACAGAAGAGACGGAAGTTGTTGTGGATGGAATAAAACAACATCCAGCGTGGTTGATATATTTTACCTTAGTAGTGCTTACAGTTCCTTATATGGATGTAGATATAGATATGTTAGTGCGATGGCTACAGCGTTTTATGCAAAGCAAGGCTATATTGTTCTACTAGCAATGAGGTGATACAGATGAAAGATATATTGAAGAAAAGTGACAAAATGTTTTTACTTGCTTTGGCAGGATTCGGTTTTTTATGTGTGATGCGATATTATAATGGAAATATGATGCAGCACTTGTGGGCACTATCCATTCTGGGAAACCGACGTATCATACAGGGGACGACGGCAGTATTTTTCCTGATTTTGATTGGGGTGGTTGGGCAGGCGCTGCGCAAGATCAGTAAAGAAAATAGAAGCGGAATCTATTATATGGCAACGCTGCTTGCCGTATTTCTGATGCCTATGTTTATCTGCGACAGTTATATGGGATCACCAGATTTATACGCGTGGATCATCATACTCTTATGTATTGTGGCACTTTTTGACGGAAGATGTGATGGTATTATCCTGCCAGGTATCCTGCTTGCCACATATATCTGTCCGATGATCGTATTTTCCGGTGGAGCCGTACTGTTTACAGCAATGTTGGCAAAGGGGTTGTGTGAGGACAATAAGAGAAATATCGCACAGGCGGTTGGGATGGTTGTCATGGCTTTGGTGGCATTTGTATTGGCGAAGGGAACATATGGTTTTGCTGCAGATGTGCAGGGACGCATTTCCGGAAAACGTTTTCTGGTTATTGTTCTTTTATTCCTGCCATATATTTATGCCATCCTCAAATTTTTTGTTTCTTTGATAAAAGAACAGACGGATGGGAAAAGCAGACTAGCATATTTTTTATGTGGACTGGGTGCGACTCCGGGTTTCTTACTGTGGGCTTATCTGGGAGATTATTGCAGGGCAGTTATTTATGCTTTTGCATATTATCTCTTGCTACTTTTGATCTTATATTGTCAGGATGTGGATTTTCAGACATCCTGGAATACATTTCGTCTATGGATCAAAGAAAAGGTAGTATTAGAACCGGTCGTTGTCATCTATCCGTTGATCATCCTGACATTTTGGATGATATCAAACGATTTCATTGATGCAGAGTCGATCATAGAATTTACGAGGTAAAGAAATTGAAAGAGTGGATCAAAGATTATATCAGATTAATAGGACTTGTGATAGGGTGTGCCATTGTAGCAATACTTTTGCTGACGCTTGCGTATATGATACCGCGTGATCTTTTTGTGAAGCACATAGAAGAATCAGAAAGCCTTTTATATGCTCTATGCGATGATCACAATATTAATGCCAATTTAGATGGGTATGTATATGATACCAAGACTAATATCATTACCCTAGAAGAGGTGATTGCACCGAGAGAGCACACGGCTTTCCAAGATGCCTTGCTGGCACCGAGTTCCAATTATACACGAGATTTCTTTGGGGACTGGGTCAATACCCTGCAAAATGATGCTCATGCGAAATCCTATAGTGAGGATAATAAATTGACCTATCCACGTTATTGGCACGGTTTTGTACTGTTCTTGAAACCCATGTTTATTTTCTTTAACCTGGGTGAGATTTATCAGATCAATACTTTAATCATATGTGCCTTGTGTTTTGTCACTCTGCTGTTGATCTATAAAAAAGAAAAGGCATATGTAGGACCATTTCTTGTTCTGGTGGCACTGTTTAATCCTCCTTATATTGCAAGATCATTTCAACTTTCGAGCGTCTTCTATGCGATGATACTTACATGTATATTGGTACTTCGCTGGGATGACAAGGAAAAAAGGGCACATCTTTTCCTGTATGCCTTTGTGATTGATGGTATCATCCTGGCGTTTTTGGACTTCCTGACCTATCCGCCGGTGGCATTTGTTGTTCCGCTTTGTTTTGTTCTGGTATTTTCACAGCAGGCTCTGTTACATAATCTGCTGGCGAGCATTCGCTATGGCATAGCTTTTTTACTGGGGTATGCCGGAATGTGGGTAAGCAAATGGATTCTGGCATCTTTGTTTACGGATGAGAACGTGGTTGCTGAGGGCATTGAAAGTGTCCTGCACCGTACGGGTCAAGGAGATGCAACAGGAGCAGACAGCGCATTTAACGTGGAGATCAGTCCTGTATCAGCTATGCGTGAAAATCTGCGTGCCTTTGGCACAAGACCGGTCAAGATCATGGCCTTACTGCTCCTATGTGCTGTGGTTGTCGAGGTCGTTTATATGATCCGGCATAAGGTTGGCTTTACGAAGCGGGCATTGGGGATGTTTGTGATCTTTGTATTGCTAACAATCGTTCCAATTGCATGGATTGTAGTTTTATATAATCATTGTTCCTTACATCCGCATCTGGAATGGAGAGAATGGCTGGTGGCTGTTTTTGCACCATTGATGTGGCTGGCATGGTTCTGGGTAGATAGAAGAAAGAAAGCAGTGGAGTGCAGATAAGATGAAAGTGAAACAAAACATCCAAGTATTGATCAAAATGATAGGGATTGTAACTATTAGCAGTATAGTATTGGTGGGGATTTTATGCTTTGTCTATAAATTGCCAAGGAATCGCATGGTAGAGCATGTTGTTGAATCAGAAAATACGATTCGTCTGCAAAATGATGATTATAACATGCAAATTTCTAACTATTTTGATACTTATGATACGGATACCAACATTATCATGTTGTTGGAGACTATCGCACCAAACATAAATGGCACATTGCAGGATGCCTTGTTGTGCCCATCAGGCGACTATTTTCAAAACCAGTGGGGAGATTGGGCGGATACTCTGATGAACTATGCAAATGATACGCAAGGAGATCTGTCCTATGTCAATTATGCAAGGTATTGGCATGGCTATCTGATATTTTTAAAACCACTTCTTATGTTTATGGGTGTGCAGGATATCTATTATCTGCATGCCATGCTCATGGTCTTTTTGACAGGATGGATCTTCTGCCTGCTCTATAAGAGATTGGGAAAATATTGTATTGCGTATGCGGTATCCATCATTGCCATGAATCCGGTTGCGATTGCGCAGTCCTTTCAGTTGTCTACCATCTACTATGCCATGCAGTTGACCCTGCTCTTACTTTTGTATTGCAAAAAGGAAAAACAGATCCCATACATATTCCTGATTGATGGTATGTTGGTGGCATTCTTTGACTTCTTGACTTATCCACTGGTTGCTTTTGCCATTCCGGTTCTGACTTACTATCTATTATATCGCGAGGACGGATTTTTACAGAATGCAAAGAAGATCGTTGGTAAGGGGACTTCCTTTTTGATCGGTTATGCCGGATTGTGGTTTATGAAGTGGACCTGGGCAACCGCCTTTACCCATGAGAATATTTTAAAAGACGGCTGGATCAATGTACTTAGAAGGACAGGAACCGGCGACAACTTTGGAGACAATCAGTATGAAATGGCGATTGGTCCAATGGCGGCACTCCGCATCAACTTTCATGCTTTTGTCGGATGGACAACAGTCCTGCTTGGAGTGATCTTCCTAGTCGGTGTGATTGTGTATATGCTGTATAAAAAGCAAAAACCGATTTTTCAAAAGACAACAGTCCTTATTTCATTTCTCGTAGCATGTTCGCCAATCCTCTGGTATGTGGTTGTCAATAATCATGCATCATTGCATCCACATTTGGAGTGGAGAGAATGGGTAGTCAGCGTGTTTGCCGCATGTGTTTTGGTTTTGAGTTTACTAAGGGAGAAAACAGATGAAAGAATATCGGTTTGAAGAAATAAGTCTGGGACTGAGTGAATCTTTTGAAGTTGAGATCACCCGAGAAATGATGGATAAGTTTCAGGATATATCCGGTGATGTCAATCCGTTGCATAACGATACAGAATTTGCCAAAGTCAGAGGATATGAAGACCGCGTAGTTTATGGTATGTTGATTGCATCGCAGATATCTACGCTGGGAGGTGTCTATCTGCCGGGAAAATATTGCCTGATCCATGGTGTGGAGATTGATTTTGCACATCCGGTTTATATAGGAGATAAGCTGACCATTAGTGGTACGGTGAAGGAAATACACGAATCTGTCAGGCGCTTGACAATTAAGTTTGTGATAAAGAATCAAACAGGTAAGATTGTTTCAAAAGGCATTTTGAAAGCGGGGTGTATGGAGTAATGAGCAGAGAGAAAAAGGTCTTATTTGTCACGGGGGCATCATCCGATGTCGGACAGGCATTGATCCTGCAAATAGCAGATCAGTATGACACGATCGTGGCACATTATTGTCATAGCCACGAAGATATTGATGGTCTTGCGAAAAAGTTCCCGGGCAAGATCCAAAAGGTCAAAGCAGATCTGGCCGATTCCAAAGAAGTACAGACGATGATCGATGGGATGATAAAAGAGAAGTGGTTGCCGGATCATATCGTGCATCTAGCAGCGCCAAAGACTATGAACGAGCGTTTTCACAAGATGGACCTAGCTAGCTTAGATCAGACATTTGAAGTTTCGGTTAGATCTATTTTTCATATACTACAGAGTTTTATGCCACATATGAGCAAACAAAAGTATGGAAGGGTTGTATTGATGCTGACATCTTATTGTCTGGGCGTGCCGCCCAAGTATCAGAGCGCTTATGTGACATCCAAGTATGCCTTGCTGGGACTGATGAAAGCCCTGGCGACAGAATATGATAGCAAGGGTATCACGGTCAATGGAATTTCTCCGGAGATGATCGATACCAAATTCCTCAGTGATCTTCCAGACTTGATTGTGGAGGAAAATGCAGCCAAAAGCCCATTGAAACGCAACCTGCAAGTGGATGATGTGGTTCCGATGATAACCTATCTGTTATCAGATCAGGCGGAAGCGATCACAGGACAAAATATTGCCATTACTGGTGGCATGAGATAAAGAAAAGGAGAATAGACAGATGAGTAGAGAAGAAGTTTTTGAGAGATTACATGAGATTTTTTGGGATGTTTTTGATGATGAAGATATCCAACTGACGGATGCGACCACATCGGATGATATTGAGGATTGGGATTCCCTGGAACACATCAATCTGGTGGTTGAGATTGAAAACCAGTTTGGCATGAAATTTACCATGGGTGAAGTGCATGAAATGAAAAACGTAGGCGAGATGGTGGACATTATCATCGAGAGAGCGACGAAGTAGGCGGGAAAGATCATGGCAATCACGTCACTTAAATTTTTTGCTTTTTTGGCAGGCATATATTTGCTGTACTGTTTTGTGCCGCGAAAAAAACGCTGGTTGGTTTTACTTGGGGCGAGTCTATTCTTTTATGTGGTCTGTGGGTCTTTTCGCCTGTTTATCGTCACACTTTTACAGATCCTGGTAGCATATGGTGTAGCGATCTGGACGGATAAGCAACGGCAGGAGAACGTTTCCGCAAAAATCAATACGGCAGGGCTCCTTACCTGTCTGGCAGTGCTTTTTCAGATAGGCGCCTTGCTTTATTACAAAGAGATGAACTTCTTTGTAACCAATGGCAATATCCTGCTTCATCTGCTGGGAAAGGAAAGTAGTTTATCCTTTTGGCAGATAGTGGCACCACTGGGGATTTCTTATTACACCTTAAGTTATATCGCGTATATTTTGGATGTCTATTGGGGTGTTGTCAGACCGCAGAGGAATTTTTTGAAGTTTTGCCTTTTCGGCATTTATTTTCCTATTATGGTTTCTGGTCCGATCACTCGCTATCAAGAGATGGAACGGAATTTGTATGCAGGAAACAGAGCAGATTATCAGGGCTTTTGTTTTGGGTTACAGCGTATCCTGTGGGGGCTTTTCAAGAAACTGGTGATTGCAGATCGCATGGCACCGATCATACAGGCAATCTGGTCGGGTGAGTTTTATGGCGTCTGTGTACTGGTCGGGGTACTTGGCTATGCATGGCAGTTATACATGGATTTTTCCGGCTGTATGGATGTTGTGTTGGGCGCTTCGGAATTATTTGGCATACGGCTTCCGGAGAATTTTAACACTCCCTTATATGCGACTTCACTATCCGAATATTGGAGAAGATGGCATATTACCTTGGGAGCCTGGGTAAAAGATTATGTCATGTATCCTATCCTGAAGACAAAAAGCTTACAAACATTATCCAAGAAGTGGAAAAAGAAATACGGTAAGAAAATAGGAAAGAAAATGACGACATGGATTGGTCTGTTTTTTACCTGGTTGGTTGTAGGTCTTTGGCACGGCGGTGCATGGACCTTTGTTTTTGGATCTGGTCTGTTTTTCTTTCTTATGATTGTTGGTGGGCAGATTTTAGAGCCGCTTGGTAAATGGTGTATAGAGAAGATGCATATCCAGACACAGAGCTTTGGATGGAAGCTCTGGCAGCGGATCCGTACCTTTGTATTATTTTCTGCCAGCATATCGTTCAGTTGGTCTGCCAGTATGAAAGATGGTTTTCGTATGTGGGCAAGATGTTTTAAACCGACAAACCTTTCATCCCTTTTGCCGTTGGCATCGTGTGCAGATTGGATCCTTCTTTTTATCGGATCTGTCATTGTATGGTGGATCTCCTATGGTAAGCAAAAAGAGGATGTTCGGACATATGTGGCAAAGAAGGCATTACTCATCCGCTGGATGCTTTATCTTGCGTTGTTATTTGCCGTCTTGATTTGTGGTGTTTACGGTCCGGGTTATGATGCATCATCCTTTATATATGGACAGTTCTAGGAGTATATATTGAAAACGAAAAATTTACACATAACAAAAATCCTTGCATTTCTTCTGGTGGCTGCACTTCTCTTTGGGGGAGCGGCGCAGGTGTTTAGGATTTCTGATGATACACATTCCAGAGCAGAATTTGATACCTTTTACAGGTTGGATAAAAATAGCCTGGATGCCGTATGGATCGGTGCCAGTGCGGTACAGTCGTCCTTTATACCATCAGAAGCCTGCGCTCATAATGGTGTGCAGATGTATGGGCTTGGAACGGCAAGTCAACCGGTCGCGCTGACGAAATATCTCTTACAGGAAGTGCAAAAGACACAGGATCCAAAGGTTTATCTGATCGATATCCGTATGTTGGCATATGACTATGATGTGATGGGCAATGAGATCTTCTGTGACAACTATATTCGCCGTGTCACGGATTCTATGCGATTTTCGAACAATCGGGCACATGCCATAAAAGATATGGTGGAACGATTGGAGAAAAAAACGGGCGCCAGTGTTAATGCATTTGACTATTATTTTAGTTTTACACTCTATCATAATCGTTGGAGTCAGTTGACGGCGGCTGATTTTGGCAAGGACGCGGATAGTTTTATGGGCTATTATATTTACGATGAGACAGAATCTTTTGATAAACAGGAAACACTGGCAAGAAGAAGTGCAAAGCCACAGGAAGTATCAAGTGATAATCAGCAGTATTTAGAGGAATTGCTAGATTATCTGGATACTTTCGATGGAAATGTTCTCTTTACAAATACCCCGAATAATCTGGAAGAAGACAAATTTGCCAACTACAATTATATTAAGAACAAACTTGTGGATCGAGGCTATGAAGTGCTGGATCTGAACGATTGTGTAGATGAGATTGGATTGGACTATGAAACGGATTTCAACGAGAATATGCATGTAAATTACCGTGGTGCATTTAAGATTACAGATTACATGGCAGACTATCTGAAAGAAAAGTACGAACTGCCAGATCATAAAAAAGCAACAGATAGCATTTATGAAAAAACGCAGGAAAGATTATTGTCTCGCATTGAAGAAATGGAAAAAAACAATGAATAATGTAATGATGGATGAAAATGGAAAATTGCAAAGGGGCTATTGGAATATTTTAAAGGGGATTGGAGCCTTTTGCGTTGTACAGGGACATTGTGCCATGCCGGTGCAGAACTTTGTCTATCTGTTTCATGTGCCGCTCTTCTTTTTTATCTCGGGTTATATGTATAATGAGCAAAAATATGGGGATGCCCCATATGACAATCTAAAAGGCCGTATGAAGTCATGGGTAAAATATGTTGCTTTGTATATCGTTTATATTTTACTCCATAATATCTTGGGGCATTTTGATATGTTGCGCATTGACGAGCCGCTTTATACAAAAGCACAGATGGTGGAACAAATGGCGTATGCTGTCATTGGAGACGGAAATGAACTCCTGGCAGGTCCGCTGTGGTTTGTTCCGGTGCTTGTGATCGGTTCTGCTTTTATGGGTTTTGTCATCTATTACAGCCGTATGCTGGAGAATCGGTTAAAAAGTAAAAAGATCAAATTCCTTTTTCAGGGAATTGTCATAGGATGCAGCAGTATCGTGGGCTATCTCATGATCGCCTATGGCTGGGATCTGCCTGCACATATGCAAATCGCATTGGCGATACAACCATATTTCTGGGCAGGCTATCTCCTGCGAAATTATATGCCGGACTTGGAAAAGTACATAAAATACTGGGCGGGTATCATCCTGTTTCTGCTTCTTGCAATCTACAGTAGAGATCATTTGTATAGTCTGGTAGATGGCTATGTCAGCCCGATCATGTATGTCATGGCATTTCTGGGATTTTATGTCTGTATGTGTCTGGCAAAGGGCATTTGTGTTTTGCAAAGGGGCAATTACCTGCGCAGTTTATTTGTCAAAATGGGACAGGCATCCTTCCTTTTGATGGGAACGCATTTTATGATCATTCGCGGGATTGACCGTGTATATGCAGGCTATCATCAGGATATTTCCATGATGTATGCACACTATTTAGGAAATCATAATATACTGATTCCACTCTATTTATTATTGGGGATCGGTTTGCCGTTACTGCTACAGGCATTTTGGAACAAACGGTTGAAAGGAGCTGCCAAATGATAGAACAAAATCCGATCATGCCGGATCGACGATATTGGAATATTTTAAAAGGAATCGGGATTCTTTGCGTTGTTCTGGGACATGCATGTAGTTGGGCGCATAACTTTGTGTATGAATTTCATATTCCCTTATTCTTTTTTATCTCTGGCTTTATGTATAGTGAAAAAAAATATGGGGATGATCCCTACTTAAATGTGATTAACCGCTTTAAGTCTTCCTGGATTAAATATGTTATCATTTATTGGATCATCATGTTATTACATAATTCCCTAATTCGCTGGGGATTTATGCCAATCGGAACAGAATATTTTAACTTGCGGACTTTAGCGGAAGCCTGTGCTTTTGTGGTTTTGGGTACCGCCAACGAATTGATGGGAGGGACATTGTGGTTTGTCCCGGCACTTTGTATGGCATCTGTATTCCTAGGATTTCTTGTTACGATCAGTCGGAAAATCGAAAAGAAAACGGGAAACTCTTATCTCAAATTTGCTTTTCAGTTTGTAGTCATCCTGTTATGTTCTCTTGTTGGATGCATTGTCATATCTATTTTAATGCCTGCCAATATTCAGGTATCGCTTACGGTCATGCCATTTTTGTGGATCGGCTATCTGATCAGAAACTATGGCAGGGGATTGGAAAAATATCTGTCTGCCTGTGCTGCGTTGATCCTGACACTGGCAATCTATTTTATCAGTTTTCATCACAGTCTGGATCTGATCATTGGCATTTTATATCCGGGTATGTATCTGGTAGCATTTTCCGGCATTTATGTGTGTATGGTGTTGGCAAAATATCTCAGCCGTCTGAAAAAGATCGGTTCTTTTATAGCATCCTGTGGAAAGGCATCTTTCTGGATCATGGCAGTGCATTTTCCGCTGATCAAGATCATCGATCGTATCTGGGCGGCGCATATAGGCGACCCGGACCGGGCACTGTATCTGACCTTGCCACATTCTTTTGATTATATGTGGCCGGTCTATTTGTTGCTGGGCATTGGCGTGCCATTATTGGGATATCAGTTCGTGCAAAAGAAAAAAAGTAGAGGAAAATGATTATGAAAAAAGAGTTACTGTATCCGTTTGACGCAAACTATATTTTAGCAAAAAAGAAAAGAATCAAAAGAGAATTATTGGCAGAGGGCGAGCGTTTTGTTGATAAGAAGATTGCTATTTTGGGCGGTTCTACGACAAATGATATTAAACTGACCCTGGAACTGTTTTTATTAAATCAGGGGATCCGTCCAAGTTTTTATGAGTCCGAATATAATAAATATTATGAGGATGCAGTCTTTGATAATGCAAAACTAGAGACATTTGCGCCGGATCTGATCTATATCCACACAAGCAATCGAAATATTACGCGTTATCCACAAACTAGCGATTCCAAAAGTCAGATCATGGACTTATTGGAGGAAGAATATCAGAAATATTGTACGATCTGGGAAAGTATTTCTGCTAAATACCATTGCCCAATCATACAGAACAACTTTGAAATGCCTATGTATCGTTTGCTGGGTAATCGGGATGCCAGTGATATGCATGGGAAGGTTAATTTTTTGACCAGACTCAATATGATGTTCTACGATTATGCGGACAGCCATGAAAATTTTTATATCTGTGATATCAATTATATTTCTGCTGACTATGGACTGGCAGAATGGTCTGATCCATTTTTTTATCATATGTATAAATATGCTTTGAATGTCAATGCCATCCCGTATCTGGCATTTAACGTGGCGAATATCATCAAATCTGTATTTGGCAAAAACAAGAAAGGCCTTGTGCTTGATTTGGATAATACTTTATGGGGCGGTGTTATCGGTGATGATGGTGTGGAAAATATTGCACTGGGACAGGAAGTCGCAGAGGGACAGATCTATTCCGAATTTCAAAATTATGTGAAAGAGCAGACACAGTTGGGTGTGATCTTAAACATTGATTCAAAGAACGATCCTGAAAATGCCAAGGCGGGTATAGAACATCCGGACAGTGCATTTGGCATGGAAGATTTCATTGAAATAAAAGCAAATTGGGAGCCTAAAGATCAGAATTTCAGGGAAATTGCAGAAGATCTAAATTTGTTACCAGAAAGCCTGGTGTTTGTAGATGACAACCCGGCAGAGCGTAGCATTGTGGAGCAAAATTTAGAGGGGGTATGCGCGCCGGAGATCGGGGATGCGAGAGATTATATTCGTATCTTAGACCGCAACGGATTTTTTGAGACAACGATTTTGTCCGAGGATGATCAGAAACGTAATGAGATGTATCGTGCCAATGCAGATCGAAAGAAAAGCCAGCATGCCTTTACAGACTACCATGCGTATCTGGAGTCCTTGCAGATGAAAGGAACAATCCTACCATTTGATGAGATGTCCTTGAACCGTGTGGCGCAGTTGTCGAACAAGAGCAACCAGTTTAATCTGACGACGAGACGCTATACGCGCGACGAGATGGAAATGCGGGCGGAAGATGAGGCCTATATTACCTTATACGGAAAATTAGAGGATAAATTTGGCGATAATGGCATTGTATCTGTTGTCATAGGCAAGAGGGTTCAAGAAGAATGTCATATCGAATTGTGGATCATGAGTTGCCGCGTCCTAAAAAGAGATATGGAATATGCTATGTTGGATAGTCTGGTAGAAACTTGTCAAAATAAGGGGATTAAGAAAATCCGCGGGTTCTATTATCCAACTGCAAAAAATACGATGGTAAAGGATTTCTACGGTAAGATGGGATTTTCACAGGTAGCATGTGATGCAGCCGGGAACAGCGAATGGGAACTAGATATCACATCGGTCTGGAAGAAGAAGAACGATGTGATCTGTGTCAATGAGGAGTAGAAAAATCAATGAAGAGGCTGGAGTATATAGATATATTAAGAGGTATATCCATTATTGGTGTTGTATTGATACACGTTGTTAGTATGTTGGGAGGTGTTGAAGCGAGTATATGGCATATTATTTTTCTTGGCTTGACCCGTTATTGTGTTCCTATGTTCTTCGTCTGTATGGGTGCAATTCAGTTGCGAAAAGACAGAGAACTGGATATCCATAAATTATATACGAAAAACATTCCAAGGTTTCTCGTCGCCATTTTTCTTTATGGACTTTTACATAAAATTATACGTTTTTTCTTAGGACAGTATGGAAAATGGAGTTTGGGTGAACTGTTGCTCTCATATCCGAAAAAATTTATCACGGGAGAATTAGAATTTTCTTTTTGGTTTATGTATGCGCTGATTCCTATTTATTTTATGCTACCTATTTTGAGAGCGATAGCGACGCAGGATCATTCTCAAAAGGCTGTAAAAACATTTTTGGGTTTATGGATGTTGGCTAGTCTGATTAATGGACTTTCTAATCTAGCGCCATTTTCCTTCTTGAATACATGGACAAATGGAAATCAGAATCTTTGCACAGTATATGGATATCCCGGTTATGTGGTGCTAGGAGCCTATCTGGGAGAAAAGGAATTTACCAAAAGCCAAAGACATGTAATATATATCATTGGAGGAGCCGCATGTATTTTATCCATTGTCGAACAGGCGATACGAGTGGGTAGAGGCTATGGACTAGAATATACACTATTTGATTATTACTCGCCGACAACCATATGGTTGGCTATTGCAGTGTTTATTTTATTAAAGTATATGTGGAGAGAACGTCAGGTGAGAAAATGGTATGACAGGATTTTGCTCTTTGCAGGATGCTATTCTATGGGGATCTACTTCCTACACACGATCGTACTTCTGCTATTGCAGAATTGGCTGACGAGCTATTATATTAGTTGGAGACCAGTCAGGAGTTTGGGAGATGTCATCTTAGTTTTCTCCATTACTCTTTTAATCGTATGGAGTATGTCGAAAAACAAATACAGTAGAATATGGGTATGACTAGGAAATAGTAAAGGAAATGAAAAAAAGAAAATATTTAGTCTATTCTTGTTTATGATCTTCCTTATGAGGATGTGTGAAAACAGACCATACAAACGAAATCCAATATATATCTGCTGGGAAATAGCGTGGCTATTCATGCAGAGGTAGAATGTGATGTTTTTTCCATGGAAAATATCTATAATTTGGTCATAACTGGAGTTCGAGTGGATGGAAATAAATCTGATGGAAAGACATAATACCTTTGAAAGCAATATGGACGTGGGTGCAAGCAGAATACTTTAGTAATATTGGAAAGGAGTTAGGATACCATGATGAAAAAATATAAAACTGGGAGATTACAGTTCCTTTTGTTTGCTATATCCGTGGGGATAGCAGCCATGTGCACATATCAACTTAATCCTGCGGCTACAGACAAAATAAATTTTTTAAGATATGACATTGATATAGTGAATAAAAAAGGTTTACTGGTGTTTGCTGTATTTGTAATATTGGCATATGCAATCATTTATTTTGTTGAAAAATATGGGAAAAGGGGTTCTGTTTTATCTAAGCATCCTGTAAATGAAAGATCCGTCTTTTTAAAAACATTTACAGTGTGTCTGATTGTGTGGGGTGGATTATTTCTTTTATATTTTCCTGGAACAGGGATGAACGATACAATCAACTGTCTGATGGGATTTTGGCAGAATACGCTTCAACCAGCGATGTTTCAGGTGATTATATATGGTGTTTTTCAGGGCATCTTTTTTATGTGTAAAAATGCAACCATAGCATATGCTATCATTGTCATTTTGCAGATTTTTGCAGCATCCTATGTTGTTGCCAACTATTTGCGGTGGATTGCGAGGAAAGGCATAGCCAAGTGGTTGCTTATCTTGAATATGATATATATTATGGCTATGCCATTGATAGGGAATTATACGATTGCTTTATTAAAGGATACATGGTTTACATATGCGCTTTTTCTGTTGTTACCGAACATTTACGATTTGATACACGGAGAAAAAACATGCTGGTGGCAGATTGTTGTGGCAGTTTTCTTTGTTTGGTTTTCTCGTTCTAATGGTAAATTGGTGTTAGTGCCGATTATGGTAGTATTGTTTATTTTTTTAAAAAGGCAAAGAAAACATTTGGCGATACTTCTAATCTCATTAGTAGTATTGAATAGTGGCTTGAATTATGCAAAGAATGTTCGATTTGGAGGATATGATGAGTCGTTTAGAGAATCTATGAGTGTACCATTAGTCCAAATGGCTGCAACTGTTGTGTGGAATGGAAACATATCAGAAGAAGAGGAAGAAGTGCTGTATGCGGTATTGCCAGAAGAAAAGTGGAGACAAAATTATGCTTTTGCGTTTGTGGATCCAATAAAGTTTGACGAGCATTTTGATACCCTTTATCTAGCCGCGCACAAAAAAGAATTTTTGCAAACATGGGCAAGTATGTTAAAAAAGAATCTTACAATCTATGTGAAGGCATATCTGTATCATACGTATGGAAATTGGAGTTTGGCTGCATACAATACGAACGCGGTTGATAAGACGCAATCGATTTTTCTAAAACTTAATAATAATACAGGGGATACTAGTATATGGGGCGAATACTTAGCAAGTATATCCTTAAAAAATTATTCTTTATTGCCGAATGATATGACGGAATTGCTTCAAGGATTTTATGAAGATGCATGCGAATGGAACCTGTGGCTTACGCCGGGAATTATGTTTTTACTTTTAAATCTGTGCACATGTATTGTTTGGAAAAACAAGCGATATAAATTAATGTTAACGTTTCTGCCACTGTATTTGTGTTGGGGATGTATGATGGTTGCAAGTCCTGCGTCTATGATTTATCGCTATAGTTTTTATTTATTACTTTCTTTACCATTTGTTTTAACCATGACATGGAGAGATATAGGATACAAATAGAAGAGTTCATAAGATAGAAATTGTAAAGAATCAAGATGAAACGGTATTAGAAATGGAAAGCATCATGCAACAAAGAAAAACATATATAGATGTGTTAAGAATAGTGGCTATTTTTGGTGTTTTGTACAATCATACCAATAGACGTGGTTACTATTTATATGCGTTTTCGGACGCGCGAATCTGTCAGGATTTTTATATTGGCATTGCAACACTTGCGGCAACAGCTGTGCCAATCTTTTTTATGATATCTGGTGCATTGCTTTTGCCAAAGAAGGAATCGCTAAAAGAATTATTCCAAAAACGAATATTGAAAATGGTGTTAGTGCTGTTGGTGTTCTCTGGGATACAGTATGTTCTGCTTCTATTAGAAGAATGTGTGACATTTTCGCGAAAAGCTGTGGTACAGGCAGTCTTGCAGGATGGAGTAATACCATCGTACTGGTTTCTATATGCTTATATTGCGTATCTTCTTTTACTTCCGATATTGCGTAAAGTGGCAGAGGTTATGTCAAAGCAGGATTACTTTTACTTATTTGCGTTGTTGCTATTAGTTGAAGGATTTCTTCCGATGGTACTGAATTTGGCAGGCATTGGTGGAACCAACTATTTTTTCTCAATACCATTTTTAAACCCAATTATTATTTACCCCCTTTTGGGGTATTATTTGGAACAGTATATGAAAGAGTCCTACTACAATAAAAAAACAAATATTATAGTGGGGCTATGCATGGCTGTCGTCGTATTATTTTTTATAGCAATGACGCAATGGCGTGGTTTACCTTATGAAGAATTTACAACGTATGATAAGGGGTTATATACCTGTTCCTTTACGATGTTATTGGATGTAGGAATTTATTATTTCGTCAAATATTTTGATTTGAGGAAACAACATTCGATGAAATATGATCAAATGTTACATTCTATGGGAGAGTGTGCTTTTGGTATTTATCTAATAGAGCAGCCAATAAGAGAACGTTCATCTTTTATATATGATGGACTATCTCCTGTAATTGGTCGCTTCCCAGCGTGCATTGTATGGGTGATCTGTATATTTATAGTGGCATACAGTATCGTAGCAATATTAAGACGTATACCAGTCGTTAGGAAGTTGATTTGAAAGCCATTGGTGGAATCACGAAGGGAACCATACGGGACGATTTGCTTATAAACTTATAAATTATTATGTATATATTGATGTGATAATATAGATAATATATTATACATAAGTTGGAAAATAAACGATAAATAGATAATATTTTATCTGGTAATGGAGATTATATGGAAGCACTGATATGGGAAACAGCAGAGGAATTAGATCAAAAACTTGCAAAACGATTATGCCAGATTCGTAAACGGAGAAAAATTTCACAGCAGAAACTAGCAGAGATGAGTGGTGTGAGTTATGGTTCTATCAAACGATTTGAGACAACAGGCCAGATTTCCTTGCTTTCACTGACAAAAATAGCAATGGCATTAGATGTGGCCGATGAATTACGAGAGTTGTTTTTGAATGTACCTTATCAGGATATACAGGAGGTAATCAATGAGACAAGGATTTGTAATAACTCACAAAACAGGAGACGATAAGAATTGAAAGCAATCATATTAGCAGGAGGTGTGGGAGACCGCTTATGGCCCCTCTCACGACGAAATGCACCGAAGCAATTTTTAAATTTAAATAAGGACAATTCCTTGTTTCAGGAAACAATCATCCGTAACATTCCATTTTGTGATGAATTCGTTATTGTTACGAATCAGGAATATCAGGAAATTGTTGAAGGACAGATGAAACAGTTTCAGGGTGTTGCGTATCAAATCCTGACAGAAACTGAAGCGTTAGGCACAGCACCGGCTGTTTTAAAAGCGAGCTCTGTCATTGCAAAAGAAGAGAAAGTCTTGATTATGCCGTCGGATTTAGTGCTTACCGGCCAGGGATATTCCGATGCGCTTCATGCAGCAAAACTTTTAGCAGCCCAGGGGCAATATGTTCTTTTCGGAGTGCGTGCAGATGAACCAAAAACGTCTTATGGATATATTCGTTATCAGGGAAATCATGTCAGCCGTTTTATAGAAAAACCATCAAAAGAGATGGCAGAGAAGATTTTTTATCAGGATGATATTCTGTGGAACAGCGGAATGATTCTTTGCAATAACGGTATGTTGCAGGAGGAACTGGAGAACATCTTACGAGTTCGACAGAAAAAATATGAAAAAGAGCAGGGTAGCCTGTCGGGTATATATAAGGCTGGTCGCATTCACATAGAAAAAGCTCTTCTTGAAACCTCGGATCATCTATCTGTGGTGCCACTTCTCATGCAGTGGCAGGATGTCAGCAATTTTCATTCTTATGAAAATGTGTCTGTTGGAAAAGAGTATAAAAATACCATATTGCGAGACTGTAAGAATACGACCGTCATCAATGAGACTGATCGGCAGTTGATTGTTGGTAATGATTTGGATGACTTGTTTGTGGTCAATACGGAAGATGCCATTTATATCACAAAAAAGGAATCGGAGCAGGATATCAAAAGTATTATTGCTCAAGCACCGGATTGTTATGAGGCGTATTTTAATTATAGTCCAAAAGTTTATCGTAACTGGGGCGTACGTGAAATTATCGCACAGGCTCCGGGATATCGTGTGCGGCGTATTCTGATGTATCCAGAGGCGACTTTGTCAGCACATTCCCATGAGAAGCGAAATGAGAATTATGCTGTGATACAAGGTCAACTGGCGATAGAAATAGACGGCAGATTATTGCATATCCGAGAACATGAAAGCGTCAATATCATGCCAAATCAGATGCATCGATTGTTTAATGATGGAGATCAGAATGTCATTGTTATCGAAGTGGACACCGGTCAGGAAATTGATGAACGCGATATGATTCATTTGGACGAGCTTGCGACGGATGCAGGGTCATTGCCAGAAATGTATCTTTTATCTCCGGCATATAAGGATTATCTGTGGGGTGGAACGCGTCTGGTGAGCCAATTTCAGAAAAAAAGTCCTTATGAGATTACGGCAGAATCGTGGGAGCTGTCTGCACATAAAGATGGGCAGAGCCGCATTGTAGGTGGACCATTTAATGGCAAATTGTTTGGTGATTTTATCAGAGAATATGGCACAAAGGTCTGTGGATGGAAGAGCCGTACCTTTGATCGCTTTCCGATTCTGATCAAGTTTATAGATGCCGCTAAGCCACTTTCCGTACAGATTCATCCAGATGATGAGTATGCTTTTTCCAACGAAAAAGAGTTTGGAAAAAATGAAATGTGGTATGTAATGGATGCAGAAGAAGGCGCTTATTTATACTGCGGATTTAAAAGACCGGTGACAGAACAGGAAGTGCGGGAGCGTCTGGCAAATAACACCATTACGGAAGTATTGAATAAAGTGTCAGTAAAAAAGGGTGATGTTATTTTTATCCCGGCAGGAACCATTCATGCGATTGGCGCTGGGATATTAATTTGTGAAATTCAGCAAAATTCAAACAGTACATATCGTGTATATGATTATGATCGCGTGGATAAAGAGGGGCACAAACGACCATTGCATGTGGATAAAGCACTGGATGTTATGTGTTTTGAGCCATATGAGCAACGCGCATTTGGTTTACTGGAACCACAGGAGAAAGATGGAAATGTTGTACAACAATTGAGTTTGTGTAAATATTTTCAGTGTGAAAAGTATCAGATACAGGAACAACAGACATTGTATGTAGATGAATCCTCGTTTGTTTCACTTGTGATTTTGGACGGAAATGGCATAATAACAAGTGGAGAGGAAAAAATTTCTTTCCATGCAGGCGATAGTATTTTTATCGCTGCTGGACGCAAGGCAGTTCATGTAGAGGGAACATGCGAATTGATTACAACGAGAATCTGATGGTACCAGTCATAAGAAGTGGAAAGCCATAGGGAAGGCTGGCTATTGGGTGCGTTAAAAAAGTGAGGTATAGAAAATGAAGACATATGGCGTAATTATGGCAGGTGGCGGTGGTACCAGATTTTGGCCACTTTCGAGAGCGGAGGAACCAAAACAGTTGTTAAATTTGAGCGGAAAAGATTTGATGGTGAATGAGACCATTGACCGCATTGCGACATTTACGGAGCAGAAGGATATTTTTATTGTGACCAATGAAACCCAGGTGCCCAAGATGCGTACAGCAACGGAGGGAAGAATTGCGGCGGATCATATTTTGGCAGAACCTTCTGCAAGAAATACGTCAGCATGCATAGGTTATGCCGCACTTGAGATTGTAAAAAAATATGGCGATGGTATTATGTGTATTTTCCCATCGGATCATTTCATTAAAAATGAGCCGGAGTTTACACGTGTATTAAAAGAGGCAATTCAGATTGCAGAAGAGCAGGACAAGCTCATTACACTTGGTATTACACCGACGTTTCCATCGACGGGATATGGCTACATCAAGTTTGATGCAGCAGATGAAGGATATGCAAAAAAGGTTGTAGAATTCAAAGAAAAACCGGATGAAGAAACAGCAAAGGCATATGTAGAGAGCGGCGAATATGCATGGAACAGTGGTATGTTCATTTGGCGGGCATCCACCATTTTGCGAGCATTTGATGCGTTACTTCCAGATGTGGCAGCCTGTTTGCATGAAATTGGAGAAGCTATGGGAACGGATGCAGAGGAAGAAACCATTGCCCGCGTATATCCAACGATCCCAAGTATTTCCATTGATTATGGAATTATGGAAAAGAGTGCAGATGTGCTTGTGATTTCTGCAGAATTTGGATGGAATGATGTTGGAAGCTGGGACAATTTAGGTGTTCTTTATGACGAAGATAAAAATGGTAATGTAGTTGCAGCGGATCACATTGGTATTGATACAACAAATAGTATCATCTACGGAAAGAAACGTCTGATTACCACCATTGGTGTAGATAATCTGATTGTAGTAGAGACCGACGATGCTATTCTTGTGTGTGATAAAAACCGTGCCCAGGATGTGAAGAAGATTGTGGATGAGCTGAAAGAACGCGGCGAAACACAATATTTGTAAGTATGCAAGTGAAATATCAGAGCCAAGAGTGCGAACGTGTCTGCAATGAATTGGTGGGATATGAGCGGAACTAGGTATATATAATTAGGAGGCAGGTATGAACTACAAAGATACATACAACGATTGGTTACAGAATCCATATTTTGATGAAGCAACAAAAGAAGAATTGTGCGCTATCGCAGATGATGAAAAGGAGATCGAAGACCGCTTTTACCGTCAGCTGGAATTTGGTACGGGCGGACTCCGTGGTGTTATTGGAGCAGGAACAAACCGTATGAATATTTACACGGTACGTCAGGCAACACAGGGACTTGCCAATTACATCATTTCGCAAAATGGACAAGAAAAAGGTGTGGCGATTGCGTATGATTCCCGTATCATGTCACCGGAATTTGCCACAGAAGCAGCACTTTGTCTCAATGCTAATGGGATAAAGACCTATCGCTTCACAAGCCTTCGCCCAACACCGGAACTTTCTTTTGCCGTAAGAAAATTAGGCTGTATTGCCGGTATTGTGGTGACGGCAAGTCATAATCCGAGAGAATATAATGGCTATAAAGTGTATTGGGAAGATGGAGCCCAGATTACACCGCCACATGATAAAAATATTCTGGCAGAAGTAGCAAAAGTAACATCGTTTGATCTTGTAAAGACAATGGAGAAGGCGGATGCTGTAGCAGCAGGGCTTTATCAGGAAATCGATACAGAGATTGATGAAGCCTATATGGAAGAGTTAAAGAAACAATCCATTCATCCGGAAGTGATTTCTGAGATGGCAAAGGATTTTACGATTGTCTATACACCACTGCATGGAACGGGAAATATTCCGGTGCGTCGTGTTTTAAAAGAATTGGGATTTGAAAAGGTATATGTTGTGCCAGAACAGGAAAAACCGGACGGAACTTTTCCAACCGTAGCATATCCGAATCCGGAATCGCCAAAAGCTTTTGAACTTGCCCTTGCGCTTGCAAAAAAAGTAGACGCAGATATCGTGTTGGCAACGGATCCGGATGCAGATCGTCTTGGCGTATATTGTAAGGATACAAAGAGCGGAAATTATGTTTCTTTCACAGGAAATATGTCAGGAATGCTGATTGCAGAATACATTTTGAAGGAACGTACAGCAACGGGTACCATGCCAGAAAATCCGGCGCTTGTAGAAACCATAGTTACAACCGATATGGCAAAAGTGATTGCGCAGGCATACGGTGTGCACTTGATTGAAGTTTTAACAGGATTTAAGTATATAGGAGAACAGATTCGCCTGTTTGAGGAAAACCACACATACAATTACGTATTTGGTCTGGAAGAAAGCTATGGTTGTCTGGCGGGAACTTATGCCAGAGATAAAGATGCCTGTGTGGCAGTAATGATGCTTTGCGAAGTGGCTTCCTGGTATAAAAAGCAAGGCAAGACGTTGTGGGATGCCATGCTTGCCATGTATGAAAAATACGGTTACTTTAAGGAAGGTCTTGAGACCATTACGTTAAAGGGTATGGATGGTGCACAGCAGATCCAGCAGATGATGGCAGAAGCAAGAGAACATTTGCCACAGCAGATCGGTGATGCAAAGGTACTGGCAGTACGTGATTATAAGACAGACGTAAGATATGATATGACAGATGGTAGTAAGAGTGCAACAGGACTTCCAACATCAAATGTACTGTATTATGAATTGGAAGATCATAGCTGGTGCTGTGTGCGACCTTCGGGAACAGAACCAAAGATTAAATTTTATTTTGGTGTGAAGGGGACAAGCCTTTCGGATGCAGAAACGAAGCTAGACGGCTTGCAGAAGGCGATGATGGCATTGTTTGAACAGAAATAAATAGTAAATTTATGTAGGGGAAAGAAATAACAATGAGTAAAAAGAAATTAACCATGGTGGTTCCGGCGTATAACGAAGAGGAAGCATTGCCAATCTTTTATGAAGAAGCACAACGGGTGGAAGAGGAAATATCTGGTGTGGAAATAGAATATCTGTTTATTGATGACGGATCTTCGGACAAAACACTTGAGGTTTTGCGTAGCTTACATAAAAAAGATGCACGTGTGCGCTACGTCTCATTCTCTCGTAATTTTGGCAAGGAGGCAGCTATTTATGCGGGCTTGCAGAATGCAACAGGAGATTATGTGGCAATTTTAGATGCTGATTTGCAGGACCCACCATCGCTTTTGCCGGAAATGTTACAGGCAATTGAAGAGGAAGGGTATGATTGTGTTGGCTCACGTCGTGTGACGAGAAAAGGGGAGCCGCCAATCCGTTCTTTCTTTGCCCGTATGTTTTATCGCATCATGAACAAAATTTCAAGTGCTGATATCGTAGATGGTGCGCGTGATTTCCAATTGATGAACCGAAAGGTAGTAAATGCTATTCTTAGTATGGGTGAGTACAATCGTTTTTCAAAGGGGATTTTTGGCTGGGTCGGATTTCGGAAGAAATGGTTAGAATATGAAAATATTGAACGTTCAGCCGGAGAAACCAAATGGTCCTTCTGGAAGTTGTTTTTATATGCATTAGATGGCATCGTTGCATTTTCAACAGCACCACTTGTGATGGCATCCGTTATGGGAATGGTCTTTTGTCTGGTAGCATTTGTGGCAATTATTTTTATCATTATTCGTACGGTACTCTTTGGAGACCCAACATCGGGCTGGCCTTCTATGGTTTGTATCATCATGTTTATTGCAGGTGTGCAATTGCTTTGCATGGGTATTTTGGGGCAATATATGGCAAAGACCTATCTGGAAACAAAAAAGCGCCCGCTTTATCTGGTGGAAGAAACAGAAACAGAGGAAGAGGCATAAGCCGAATGGGGTAAACTTCCATCGGAAAAGCTTGAAAAATTAACAATAATATAGATAATAAAAAGTAGTAATTCCATAAATGGAGAAGGAAGTGTTACGATGAAAATTTTTGAAAATCTCGATGAAATCAAACAAAAAGCAAAGGGTCTGGAAGAAAAAGTGGGGCAGACCATTGGTGATATTGAAGACAAAATCGGTCAGAGTGTGGAGGCTGTAGAGGCAAAAGTGGATTTGCCGGAAATGAATTTTAACCATTCTGATATTATGCGCGATCGTTTTATGTTACAGGGAAAGCTGGCAGAACAGGGATACGATCTGTGGTGGCATTCGTTTACTGGGCATAACAGTAAAACCGGCGAAGAGCGTGCCTTTTTTGTTGTATTTTATACGATCAACCCAGCACTTGGAAAGGAAGAACCTGTTTTAGGGCAAACAGAGGAACATCAGAAGAATCACGTAAAACCATCATATATGATGGTAAAAGTCGGATGCTGGGGTGAGCATCCGTTACAGCTTCATCGTTTCTTCGCATGGGATGATGTGACGGTAAAGGAGGATGCACCATATCTGATCAGTGCAGATAATTGTTTCTGTTCAGAGACAAGAACTCTTGGTATGGTGGATGTTTCACAAGAAGAAGCAGAAATGCATCCAGAATATATGTCAGATGCGGGAAGAATGTACTGGGATTTGACAATGGATAAAAAGATTGCATTTAATGTTGGCTATGGAGCAAATGAATCACTGCGCGACGCAGAACCGTTTGATATGTTCTGGCATTGTGAAGGCATGAAGACTGCGTTTGAAGGTAAAGTTGTTTTAAACGGAGAGGAATACCTTGTTTCCAAAGAGGATTCTTATGGATATGCAGATAAAATCTGGGGCAGAGATTTTACGAATCCGTGGGTATGGCTTTCATCAAACGATTTGACCCGTAAATCTACAGGTGAAAAATTGACAGATTCTGCATTTGTTATTGGTGGAGGCAGACCAAAGGTCGGCTCCCGCACATTGGAAAACCAGTTGATGGGTGCTATGTGGTATGAGGGCGAGGCTTTTGAATTTAATTTTGCAAAAGTCTGGACATTAACCAAGACGAAGTTCAAATGCAAAGAAACAAAGAATCATGTAGTTTGGCGTGTCGTTCAGGAAACGCCGATGTCCAAGATGTGTACAGAGATTTCCTGCAAAAAAGAGGAAATGCTATTTGCAAATTATGAGACACCCGATGGAGAAAAGCGACATGATCATCTATGGAATGGCGGTAATGGAAGCGGAACCATCCGGTTATATCGCAAACATCTTCGTTTGAAAAAAGATGGTGATAGGAAGAAGTGGGACTGGGAACTTGTAGATGAGATTACAGTTGCACATGCCGGATGTGAATATGGACAGTATGAAAAGTAGATAATATACAAATAGATTGCGATTGCGGAAAGGACGGGGATACAAATGAAAATTGGAATGTTGACAAGTGGCGGAGACTGTCAGGCATTAAATGCAGCCATGAGAGGTGTTGTAAAAGGTCTGAGCGAAAATGTCAAAGATTTAGAAGTCTATGGCTTTTATGATGGTTATAAGGGTTTAATTTATGGCAACTACAGACTTTTGTCAAGTAAAGATTTTTCGGGTATTCTCACGATTGGAGGAACGATTTTAGGTTCTTCCCGTCAGCCTTTTAAAATGATGCGTGTTCCAGATGAAAATGGCTTAGATAAAGTGGCAGCGATGAAGGAGACGTATTACAAGCTTAATTTGGACTGCCTTGTTATTTTAGGTGGAAATGGAACGCAGAAGACAGCGAACCTATTACGGGAAGAAGGATTAAATATCATTCATCTTCCAAAGACAATTGATAACGATATTTATGGAACAGATGTAACCTTTGGTTTCCAAAGTGCAATCAATGTGGCATGTAATGCCATTGACTGTATTCATACGACAGCTGCATCACATAACCGTGTTTTTATTGTAGAGGTTATGGGACATAAAGTAGGCTGGCTGACATTGTATGCGGGCGTAGCATCCGGAGCTGATATTATTCTTTTGCCAGAGATTCCTTACGATATGGATAAGGTTCTCGCAGCGATTGATAAACGTCATGAAGCTGGCAAAGGTTTTACCATCCTTGCAGTTGCGGAAGGCGCTATTTCGAAGGAAGATGCAGCACTTTCTAAGAAAGAGCTGAAGAAAAAGAGAGAAAATTCGCCATATCCATCGGTTTCTTATGAAATCGCAAAGATTATTGGGGAACGTACCGGTTCTGAAGCAAGGGTTACAGTACCGGGACATACGCAGCGTGGAGGTAGTCCATGTCCATATGACAGAGTGCTTTGTACCAGATTGGGATCTGCAGCAGCAGAAGCAATTTTGGAAAAAGATTATGGCTATATGATTGCTATGAAAAATGGTACAACAAAGCGTGTTCCGCTTGAGAATGTGGCGGGCAAATTAAAGATGGTAGATCCTGACTGCCAGATGATTCAGGAAGCAAAGCGAATCGGTATTAGCTTTGGTGATTAGGAAGAGGTGTAACAATGTCTTATACGGCATTATATCGTAAATTCAGACCTCAGGATTTTGAGGATGTAAAAGGGCAGGATCATATCGTGACGGCATTAAAGAATCAGGTTAAGGCGAACCGCCTGGGACATGCTTATCTTTTTACCGGCACGAGAGGAACAGGTAAGACGACAGTTGCCAAGATCCTAGCAAAAGCAGTTAATTGTGAACATCCGGTGGATGGCAGCCCTTGTAATGAATGTGAAACATGTAAGCGCATTGCTGAGGGAAGCAGCATGAATGTATTTGAAATTGATGCGGCCTCCAACAACAGCGTGTCTAATATTCGTGATATTGTTGAGGAAGTGGCATATTCACCGACAGAAGGAAAATATAAAGTTTACATCATTGATGAGGTACATATGCTTTCTGCAAGTGCGTTTGCAGCATTGTTAAAAACATTGGAAGAACCACCGGCATATGTGATTTTCATCCTGGCAACCACAGAAGTTCATATGATTCCCATCACAATTTTGTCGCGTTGTCAGCGTTATGATTTCCGAAGAATTTCCATTGATACGATTGCAGGAAGATTGCAGGAATTGATGGTGAAAGAAGAGGTCTCCGTAGAGGAGAAAGCGCTGCGCTATGTGGCGAAGGCGGCGGATGGTTCTATGCGTGATGCACTCAGTCTGTTGGATCAGTGTATTGCTTTTTATCTTGGCGAGAATCTGACATATGATAAAGTTCTCCAGGTTCTTGGTGCGGTAGATAATGAAATCTTTAGTCATTTACTGCGCGCAGTTATAGCACATGATGTGACGGAAGCTATCGGGGTTCTGGAAGAAATGGTCATCCAGGGTAGAGACTTAAATCAGTTTGTGATCGAATTTACGTGGTATATGCGTAATCTGATGCTTGTAAAAAGCGACACAAATATGGAAGATGTGCTTGAAGTTTCCAGTGAACATATGGCATTATTAAAAGAAGAGGCGGCAATGGTAAAGGATGAGGTGCTGATGCGCTATGTACGCATTTTCTCCGAATTATCAAACCAGATCCGTCAATCATCACAGAAACGTGTATTGATTGAAATTGCATTGATTAAATTGTGTCGGCCACAGATGGAACAGGATTATGAAGCAATCGTGGATCGTCTGGATATTGTGGAGCATAAGATGGAAGAAGGAATTCCGGTTATGGCACAGCAGGCAGTATCAGCGCAAGCTGGTGTATCAGGCATGACAGCTCCGAAAAAAAAGGAATTGCCAGAGGCGATGCCGGAGGAAATTGAAAAATTGTGTCGGGAATGGAAACAGATTGTTTCCGGCTCGACCGGATTACTCCGACAGGCGTTACTTAGCGCTTATCCGACAGTAAATGAGCGGAATCAATTGATGTTAGTGTATGATGAGCCGGATGGAGCGAAAAGTATTAATAGCTCTATTCTGGCAAGTGAAGACACAATGGCTGATCTGGAGGCTATGGTGGAAGAGGCAATCGGAAAACATGTGCCGATTGTTGTGGAAGTGAACAAATCAGGGGCAACCAGCAGTCAGCTGTATACCAATGCAGTAGATTATTTTGCAAAGGTTGCCAACATTGAGATTGAAGAGGAGGACTTTTAAATGGCAAGAAGAGGTGGAGGATTCCCAGGCGGCGGTGGCATGGGTAATATGAACAACCTTATGAAACAGGCGCAGAAGATGCAGCGTCAGATGGAAGAAGCATCAAGAGCGTTAGAGGAAGAAGAATTGACAGCAACTGCAGGCGGCGGTGTTGTAGAAGTTACGGTTTCTGGTAAGAAAGAGATTACAAAAATCAAATTATCAGAAGAAGTTGTTGATCCAGATGATATCGAGACACTCGAAGATTTGATTATGGCAGCGACAAACGAAGCACTTCGTCAGATGGATGAAAAAGCACAGTCTCAGATGTCAAAAATAACCGGAGGCATGGGTGGCGGAATGCCATTCTAGGCAGAATGACATGGATTATTACAGTAAGCAGATTAGTAAATTGATTGCAGAGTTATCTACTTTGCCGGGAATCGGTGCAAAATCAGCGCAACGTCTGGCATTTCATATTTTGGATATGCCGACGGAAGAAGTGGAAGATTTGGCAAATGCTATGGTCAGTGCCAGAAAAGGGGTACATTATTGTAAACAATGTTATACTTTGACGGACGACGAGATCTGCCCGATCTGTAGCAATCCGCAGCGAAACCAGAAGGTGATTATGGTTGTGGAAGATACCAAAGATTTGGCAGCATATGAAAAAACCGGAAAATTCGAAGGTGTTTATCATGTGTTACATGGAGCTATTTCACCGATGCAGGGAATTGGTCCGGCGGACATCAAGTTAAAAGAACTGATGCAGCGACTGCAAGGAGATGTCGACGAAGTTATCATAGCTACGAACTCCAGCTTAGAGGGAGAGACAACAGCGATGTATATCAGCAAATTGATCAAGCCGACAGGGATTAAAGTATCGCGTATTGCGAGTGGTGTTCCTGTGGGAGGCGATCTGGAATATATTGATGAAGTAACTTTGCTTCGTGCTTTAGAAGGCAGAACAGAGTTATAGTAGAAATCACCGGGATGTGTATTCCCGGTGATTTTTTTCATTGGTTCTGTAATTTCTACATTTTTCTCCATGCGCGTGTGGTAGCGTTGAGAAAAAAGGAGACCGTTATGATAGAAATTGTAAAAGAACCGACACCAATTGAGAAAGTTGAAGAACCAAGAAATGTAAGACAAATTGGTAATTTACCAAAAGGCGCAAGAGTGTACGTGGAAGATTATGTTTATCGTTTTTTACATGGGAGTAGTCGTGAGAAAAAACGGTATGCTTTTGTTTTATTGGGTGAGATCAAAGAGGGGACAGAATATCCAAAGTTATATATCAAGGGGGCGTTAGAACTCGAGCAGATTAGTTTTGGCGGGGAGATGCCTGTTTTTTCGGAAGATATCTGGGATGCTATTTATAGACAGTCGCGGAAGTATTTCCCGCAGTGGAGCATTTTAGGCTGGGCGATGCAATGTATCGGTGAGCCTGTGCGTATGGAAGATATACAAAAAATTTGCAGTCGTCATTTCCCGGGAAATCATGGAAATGTCCTTCTGTTTGATGCGTATGGCGAATGGGAAAAACTGTATATGGATCGGCATGGACTTATGGAAGAAGTCGGCGGTTTTTTTGTGTATTATGAAAAAAATGTAAGTATGAGCACATATTTAAGTGATTATCATAGTAAACGGGAAATGTTAGAAAAAGAGGAAACGTGGGAAGGAAGGGAGCGCTTTCTTTTACACGACGAAAAACGATATGATGAAGAAGTCAGACAAGATCGAGAGGCTTTGGCGCGTTATCGAAGTTATATGCATGAGACGCAAAGCCATCAGAGGAGTCAGATGTCAAAGGTGGTTGTATCGGTAGCGGTTGTTGTGATGATTTTGCTGTCCGGCGTGTTGTTCCAAAATTTTACAAAGTTGAATGAAATGGAAAAAACCGTAGCATCTCTTGGAAAAAGTACAGATGAAGACAGTACAGAGATGATACAGGAAACCATTAGTCAAAGTGCAGAAGAATTGGCAAAGACAGAGGGGGCAGTTGCATCACAGGAAAATGCAGAGACACCGGAAGTGGCAGCTGCACAGCCGACAGAAGATAACAGCGCAGCTGCAGCTGCAACAACGAATCCATATTTGCAGCAGGGCTATTATATTGTGGAAAATGGGGATAAGTTAACCGATATCAGCAAGAAAGTTTACGGTACAGAAGATATGGTTGATGCCATTTGTACAAAAAATCAAATCGAAAATGGGGATCATATCTGTGCGGGGGATAAATTGTTGTTGCCATAAGAAGACTCAAGTTTTATGGGAAGCAGACCGAAATATACTACAGCAGATAAAGGAGGCAGAATATGCAACTGGGGCAAATTGGGATCAACGATACCGTAGAAGCAAAGGGTTTGGTAGAGGGTAAGGTGATTACCGGAGAACCTGTTAAAATAGAGCAGAAGATGACAAAGGAGCCACTGCGTAATGTCTCAGTGCAACATCCAATTTATCAAAAAGAGGATTTGAAAGAAAAAACACTGACGCAGAAATTGGAAGAACAGTTGGCACAGGGAACAGACGCAACTCTTTTACATAATCAGATGGCGGTTTATGCGCAGACAACATCTGGAAAAGATTATGCAAAAATGCAGGAAGATGGATTTTCACCTATGGATATGGAGGCGCATACCATTGTGACAGTCACCGATCGTATTAAGGTTGCCATGGCAAAAGGTGGCGCTGATATCTCTAAAATGGGGGGACTTTCTGATGCAAAGCTGGAAGCCATGAGTGGAAGTGAAGGACAGAAAGTACAGTTGGAGCGTGCGCTAGAAGATGCAGATCTTCCGGTAGAAGAAGATACAATTACATCTGGACAGATTGCCCTGACAAAGACGGAGGAAATGAAAGGAGAACTGTCTTTGGGAGCAGCCTGTTACATGCTAAAAAATGAGTTGTCTCCGACAATAGATCATGTGTATCAGGCATATTTTTCTGGTGGAATGGAAGAAATACAGGCAGACCAGATCGAAGCATTACCACAGGATTTGCAGAAGCAATTGGAAACAAAGCTTTCAGAAGCAGGGCTAGAGACTTCTGAAAAAAATTTGAAGTATTGTAATTATTTGATTAAGAATGAGATCCCGGTTACTACAGAAAATCTGACCTATCTGACAAAGCTTTTAGAACTGCCGCTAGATCAGGTGGGGGATACAACCGTTGAGCAGATTGCGGATGCAGTGACCGAGGGCAAACAGCCGGGAGAGGCTGTCCTTTTACCGGAGTATAGTCTGATGGGGCAGGCAAAGGATGCCTATGCACAGCAGATGAAAGAATTAGATGCCATCACAAATACCAGACAGATGCAGGAAGCACGGCTTTTGATGAGCGTAGAAGCAAATTATGCGCTTTTGAAGAAGGGGATGGCAATCGATACCATGTCCATAGAAGAGACGGTGGAAGCATTAAAGTCGTTAGAGAAAGAGTATACAGCACAAATGCTGCAGGTAGAAGATGCAGCAAAAACAGAACAAAACGTTACGATTTATCAGGAGTATCAGGAAGCGCAGGCGGTGCTGCGCAATGCACCAGCAGCTTTTCTGGCACAGATTCCAGCAGTGGAAAATATGACGTTGCGACAGGTGAGTCAGGAAGCCGGACAGATGACGGCTGCTTATCAGAAGGCAGAGAGCCGCTATGAGACGGTCTGGACAGAACCGCGTAAAGATTTAGGTGATCGTATACAAAAAGCATTTTCTAATATAGATGCAATCTTAGAAGATCAGGCGATGGAGCCTACAGAGGAAAATCGTCGTGCAGTACGTATACTGGCGTATAACGAGATGGAATTGACGGAAGAAAACATCCGTGAAGTGCGCAAGAATGATATGGCAGTACAGCGTATGTTCCGCGCCATGAAACCGGCAACTGTGTTTGAAATGATCAAAGAAGGCCATAATCCATTGGACTTGACGGTAAAAAATCTGACAGATATGGCGGAAAATATGTCGAAAGAAAATGATGCGCAAACAAAAAAAGACAGCGATTCCTACGCAAAATTTTTATGGAAGTTAGAGCAGACAGGCGATATTACGCAGGAACAACGTGATAGTTTTATTGGTATATATCGTATGATTTATCAGGTGGAAGCGGGAGATGGGGCAGCAATTGGTGCACTTATGATGCAGCAAAAAGACGTAACGCTCCGTAATCTGATGACGGCAGTAAGATCTTCGAAACATAGCGGTCAGGAATATACGATTGATGATTCCTTTGGCGAGGTGGCATCGTTTGAGAGATCATCTTTATCGATTATGGAACAGGCAGAAATGGCATTTCAGGCGAGTTGTCTGTATGCGGCAAAAGATACGATGACGCCGGTAAAAATGAAGCAGTTTGACAGTGAAGAAGCATATATGGATTTGACACCGGAGCAGTTCAAATCACAGCTGGATATGTTAGAGGAATATCGTCAGGTAGATCCACAGAGCCTGTCTGCAAAAGACGCAGCATATGTAGAAGAGGAAGAACGCATACAGCAGGCAGAAGAAGAACAGACAAGACAGCAGGTGGCAAAGGCACTGGAGAGTGAGGAAAAAGTTTATCAGCTGCTAGAACAATATGATTTGCCGAAGACACCGGCATTTTTGCAAGGCATTTCAGAAATGTTAAGAGATCAGAATGCGGTTTATAGAAAGCTTCTGAAATATAGCAGTGAGCAGACCGGTGATGAAAATCAGATAAATATTACAGACATGATAGAAGATTTAATAGAAGAATATGGAGAGGCTTGTAAAACGCCAAAAGAAATGGCAGAGGCGCAGCATAGATTGGAAGAGACGGCAGAAAAAGTCATGAAAAATATGCTGGTAGAAAAGGATGTGACATCAATTGATGTACGTGGCATGAAGCTTGTTATGACACAGATACAGGCATTAGGTAAAATGGGCGAGCAGAGTGAAACATATAACATACCGATTCTTGTGGAAGATAAACTGGGAAATTTATCACTAAAAATTGTTCGTGGCACAGAAGAAAAAGGACTGGTCGATGTGGCATTGCATATGGATGAAAGTGGTGTGATTTCCGGAAGTTTCCGGTATGAACATGGTGAAATCACCGGAGATGTTGATTTTGAGAAACAGGAGATGGCAGGATTGTTTTCCGAACACATGCCGTATTTTGCAAATGCAATGCGAGAGGCAACCGGTTTGCCGGTATCGTTTCGTTATGGGACAGATGCGTCGATAGCCGTGGATGATTTTTATGAAGAAAAAGATGTGGATTTTGCGGTGACAAAAGAACAGGATCCGATTGCAACGAAAGTTTTGTATGGCATTGCCAGATCGTTTGTAGAAGAAATGGGCGAGCTGCTTTCTTAATTGCCAGCGGATAGCCACAAAACGAATCTGACGGGTTAAGTTGAACCGTAGATAACCGATATAAAAAGTGTGACAAGGATTGTCCGCTTTATGACCCCGCAAGGATGCGATATGTGCCAACGAATGGCAAAAGATAAAGCGAGGTAAATTTTATGAAGATCAATAATAATATTTCAGCAGTTATTACAAATAAGCAGTTGTTGGGAACAGAGAGTAATCTGAGTGCTTCTATGGAACGTCTTTCTTCCGGCTTGAAATTAAATCATGCATCGGATAATCCGGCAGGAATGGCGATTTCCAACAAAATGAAGGCGCAGATCCGCGGACTGGATCAGGCATCCCGCAACTCATCGGATGGAACATCTGTGATACAGACGGTTGATGGCGCACTTGGTGAAGTGACAGATATGTTACAGCGTATGCGCGAGCTGGCAGTGCAGGCTGAAAATGGTGTAAATTCGCAAAAAGAAAAAGAAGCATGTCAGTTAGAGATAGCATCCCTTCGAGACGAGGTGGATCGTATATCGCAGACAACAGAATTTAACACAAAGAGTCTGCTGGATGGTTCATTGGATGCAAGAGTATATACGGATAAGGAAAATCGCGATTATGTATCCAGAATTTATGTTTCGGATCAGGTGGCGGAAGGAACCTACAGTCTGACGGTGGAAAAAGCAGCAACGAATGCTGCATTTGATACAGGTGTTATGGTGGATGATCTGGTAGGTAAAAATGGTATCTTATCGATCAATGGATATACGGTATCGATTGATGATAAAATGACAAAGGATCAGATTTATACAGCCCTTCGCGATGGTGCGGAGATTGGCGAGTGTACGATTAGTAAGATAGACGAGCCGCTTTCATTTAAATCGACAGCATATGGAAGTCATGCACAGATCACACTTTTGCAGCAGTCGAATGATGGAGATATTTTTGGCGCAGGTGTTCCAAATACAGCTGCAGATCCTAAGGCGGATGCAGTAGTAGCCATGGGAAAGAATGCAGAAATTACATTGGATGCTGATAGTGCATTTGATGCGAGAGCCACGGTATCTTACGAAGGCAATAAGATTAATATCACAAATACCGATGGATTTCAGATGAGCTTTTTACTGGAAGCCGGCTTTGAAAAAGGTTTTACAACAGCAGCTGGAACCGTAAGTGCCGGCGTTATTAATCTGGAAGTAACGGATATTGGTATTATGGATTTGCAGATTGGTGCAAACGAAGGACAGACAATGCAGGTACGAATTCCGGCGACGGATGTAGAAAGCTTATATTTGGATGATATTAATGTTACGACAATTCATGGTGCAACCAAAGCAATGGATCGATTGGACGATGCCATTTCTAAGATCAGCCAGATTCGTTCACAGATTGGTGCCTATGAAAACCGCCTGGATTATACAGTGACAAGTCTGGACGAAACACAGGAAAATATGACAGCGGCACTATCTAGAATTGAAGATGTTGATATGGCAGAAGAAATGACAGAATACACAAAATATAATGTGCTGCAGCAGGCGGGAACCAGCGTTTTGGCGCAGGCAAATGAACTTCCGACACAGGCACTTCAGTTATTGCAGTAAGGACTAAGACATGACAGCAGAAACAATAGCAACATTTACCAGAAAAATAGCAGCCAGCAATCGTACCGGGTTGGTCTGTGTTTTGTATGAGATTTATTTTGCATATGAGACGGAGGCATTGAACTTTCTGGAAGAACAAAAAACAGGCGATGTCACAGACTATACAAAGGCAGTGCGTCAGTGCGGGCAGGTGGTACGGCACTTGAAAGAAGCACTTGACTTTTCTTATGACATTTCATACTCGCTGTATGCACTTTATGATTACGTGGAAAGAACGCTTGCAAGAGCTATGTATGAGCAAAAAGCAGACACGATTCATGCGGCGGGAAATGTGATGCGTCATTTACAGGACTCGTTTGTACAACTGGCGAAAGAGGATGTTAGTGCACCGCTGATGGGGAACGCACAACAGGTGACAGCGGGACTTACCTATGGAAAAGGAAAGTTGAATGAATCCATGGGAGATATGGAAATAAATCGTGGATTTTTTGCATAATATATAAGAGAAGAACCTACATGATTGTAAAATCACGCAGGTTCTTTTCTTATGCAAAGATTCAGAGATTTAATTGTTTTACCTTGGTTAAAAGAAATTTATGACGCATTTGTACGGCTTTTACCTGGTAGATATAGTAGTCAATCAGATCGGGATCTGTCATATATTCCAGGTTGGAATAAGCATTGGCAAGGTCGTTCTGTGTTTGTGTCAGATCATCGAGAAGAAGGCGGACCTGAGGGTCTGTTTCTTGTGTATGGGTAAGTAATCGCATAATATAACCTCACTTTCTATCCCTATACTCTTTATTACAAAGTATGAGTCAGAATGTTAAATTTATACATTCATGCAAAAAAGATTTACAGGGACAAAAATAAAAAATGCGGAATACCGCCACTTTTGTTATTGGTTCGTGGCTATAACATACAAAAAGAACGAGTTACACAAGTAGAAAAAGATTGATTTTTTGGTATATATGCGAAAATTGGATAGCAAAACTTTGTGAAATGCCCACAAAGATGAAAGAAATCGGAAAGGTCATGGACAGCAGAGGTTTTTTCGTGCAATAATTGGGTGCAGGGAAGGAGAGGTGAGAAAAATTATGGAAGGGGGAGTAGCCCTGGTACTTACATTTGCAGCTGTCTGTACAGATCTTAAGACAATGCGTGTACCAAACGGGCTGATTGTACTTGGTGTTTTGGCGGGAGCAATGCTTTCGTCGATGGGGATAAGATCTGGGGGAGTGATACTATTTCTCATAAGGCTGGTATTGCCAGTGGTGATATTATATCCGGTTTATCTGATGCGGGGATTGGGAGCCGGTGATATCAAACTGATTGCGGCATTATCAACGATTATGGGAGCGGATCTGGCACTAGCAGTCATCATCTATTCATTGTTCATCGGAGCTATCATTGGCATAACGCGATGGATTCTAAAAGGACAATTTCTATATCGTTTGCAATCGATGCGATATGAAATGTATGATGTCCTTCTTTATAAGCAAAATTCAGCTTATTTCACAGAAACAAACAAAAAGGAGAAATTGCATTTTACAATCTGCATTATGGGGGCAGTTATAATTTGCATCATGAAGGAGGGGATGGAGTGAAAAAACGAAGTATCGTTATATGTGACAGCGATGAGGCATATGTACATGCGTTTTCCGCTTATTTGATGGAGCATTTGCGGGATGTAACCATTGCTTCGTTTACATCGGAGGAGGCATTTCTTGCCAGTGATACGGTATATTCGATTGGCATTTTAAACAAGGATTTTTTGAGTGTTTTAGAATTTTCGGGAAAGGATCTGGTGCGGGAAAAATTCTATTTGTGTGACGATGTGATTGCAGGTGAATATGAGCACCTGCCGATGGTTTACAAATACCAATCAATGGAAATCGTAGAAGAAATGCTAAAGCGTATACAGCAAAAAGAGACGAGCAGCTGGTGGAATGATAGTAAAAAAGGAAAAACCAGACTGGTGGGAATTTATTCTCCCATTTCTCACGAATTGCAATTACCGTTTGCCATGTCATTAGCACAGGTGTATCGCGAAGGGGGAAAAGTACTACTCCTGGATATTGAGGAATTGAGTATTTTGCAGATGCTAACGAAACAACAGGGGAGCCGCAGCTTTATTGATCTGTTATATCTGATGACACAACCACAGCCGCCGGAAGATGATATTGGCGTGTATACAAATTGTTTTATGGGCGTGGATTATATTAATCCATTTGCAGGTCCAGAGGAAATGGCAGATGTGGAAAAGGAAACATGGATTACATTTATGCATCGTCTGATGATGAGTGATTATGATACCATCGTTATTTTATTTGGCAGAACTATTCGGGGATTTCAGGACATTGTATCCGGGTGTCAGGAATTTATCGTGCTGGGGAAACCAGGGGATTATTATCAAAAGAGTCAGACAAAATTTGTAGAATATGCACAGACGCATTACCAGAATGCGGAAATTCATGAAGTAATGCTGCCAATGTCAGCCGGCAATCTGGTGGATGGAACTTATGCAATCGAAGAGCTGATTCAAGGTAATCTGGGTATGTTTGTAAGACGTATGATTCGACAGGGAGTCATGGCAAAGGATTTGTCATATGGAGTCGGTTAAAAAGCGCATACAGGAAGAAATCCTACAGGAATTAGATATGACCAGGGAGGTTTCTGATGAGGAATTGCTTACCGTGATACAACAAAAAATATGCGACATAGGGCAGAAAGCGTATCTATCGGTTGCACAGAGAATGGAATTGCAGAGAAAGATTTTTTATGGGTTGCGCCGGCTGGATGTGTTAGAAGATTTGCTGGCCGATGAAACGATTACAGAGATTATGGTAAATGGTCCGGATACCATTTTTGTGGAGAGGGCTGGTCACGTGGAAAGAACGGACCTTGCATTCTCATCTGCGGAAAAATTGGAGGATGTGATTCAGCGTATTGTTGCTAGCAATAATAAAATGGCAAATACCTCACATCCGATTGTAGATACCCGATTAGCAGATGGTTCCCGTATCAACATCGTGCTGCCACCGATTGCGCTGGACCATAGTGTTTTATCCATTCGTAAATTTCCGAAAGAATGGATTACCATGGAAAAGCTGGTAGAGTGGCAGGCGCTTTCGCAGGAAGTTATGGCATTTATTAAAGAAGTGGTGCAATGCGGTTATAACATATTTGTTTCTGGTGGGACAGGCTCTGGAAAAACAACATTTATCAATGCAATGTCAGAGTTTATTCCGGTGGAAGAACGTGTGATTACGATTGAAGATTCGGCGGAATTACAAATGAGATCAGTTGCAAATCTGGTCAGGCTGGAAGCAAGAGAAGCGACGATGGAAGGAAAGTTAGAAGTCAGTATTCGAGATCTTGTGAAAACGTCACTTCGTATGCGCCCTGACCGGATTGTTGTAGGAGAATGCAGAGGTGTTGAGGCCATTGAAATGCTGCAGGCATTTAATACAGGACATGATGGAAGCTTTTCTACCGGTCATGCAAATTCCGCAAAAGATATGTTAAACCGTCTGGAGACCATGGCTCTTGCAGCAGGAGAAATTCCACTGTTGGCGCTTCGTTCACAGATTGCATCAGGAGTTGATCTTATTATTCATTTGGAACGTATGCGTGATAAAAGCCGTAAAGTTGCAGAGATTGTGGAAGTACTTGGCATAGAGAATGGGGAGATACAGGTGCAAACGATATTTGCCTTTGAAGAAAAGAAGCAGAAAGAGAAGGTGGAAGGAGAGTGGGTAATGAAAAACCAAATGTCACGCAACCAAAAGTACATGCGGCACGTCGGCAAAGAAAACAAGAAAAACCGCTGGTGGAAATAGCTGCATCCATTGGAATTACTTTTATGATAGCATGGATCTTTTATGACGCCTGGTATGGTATCCTGCTTTTCCCGGCTGCGTATATTGTTTTTTCGCGTGGCTATCAACAGGTAAAAAAGGAAAAGGAAAACCAAAGAAAAAGCCGTGCGTTTAAGGAGATGTTAGAAATGCTGGCTGGATTTTTGCAAGCAGGAATTTCTCTGGAAAATAGTTTTTTACATGTGGAAGAACAGATAGAGATGCTTGGCATAGATGGAAGAGAAGTGGCTGTTGCACTTCATAAGATGAATCAGAAAGTTAAGGTTAATATCCCGGTGGAAAAAGCCTGCATGGAGATGGCAGAACAAATTGCACTGACGGAGGCGATAGAATTTGGAGAGGTTTTATATGCAGCAAAGAGGCTGGGGGGAAACTATGGACGCAATGTGCAAAGATGTGCTGAAAAAATAGGAGAAAAGCTTAGTTTGCAGGAAGAAATCGAGACAATGATGGCACAAAAGAAATTAGAAATGAAAATCATGTGGATTGTGCCGATTGTCATTATTGGCTATGTGCGTGTGACGTCATCGGATTTATTGAAGGTTTTATATCACAATATGTTAGGTGTATGCATTATGAGTGCCTGTCTGGTATGTTATGTTCTGATGGTGTGGTGGAGCCGGCGTATGATGGATATTTCGATGTGATATGGATGGGGAGGATATATGATACAAGCAGTAGTAATGAGTGGTTTATGTCTTGTATTTTTTATCTATTGGGGAAAGCATAAAAAGTGGAGTATTGCTGGAGCGGATAAAAAAATCATTTTTCTTTTGTTTGGAATTGAAATCGTTGGGAGCATGTTGAGCATAAAGCAGTGGTATGCGGCAAATCCGGGATTTGATGGAACCCTTTTTCGAAGAGAATTGGGAATGGGAAGTTACGTAGAGGAACTCGAATTAAAGTCGGATGTTTACAAGGGAACGGTGGAACTTGAAATAGAAGAAAAACAACCGACGAAGAATGAAGCGAAGAAACTTTTGGAAAAAGCAAAAGAAGAAATTGATGCAACTTTTCTGGGAGAAAACAAAGCGCTGGAACAAGTCATGTCAGATGTGATTCTACAGGATGCATATCAGGATGGGATGGTTGCTGCGGAATGGAGTTTTGACGATTATACCTATATTGGTACGGATGGTGTTATCAAAGAAAATGAATTGGATGAGCCGGAACTGGTAGAGGCAACGGCAGTTCTTACCTGTGGAGAATATCAGCAGATTTACCGTTTTTCGATGCAACTATGTCCGTGCAGTGTAGAGACAGAGAAGGGCTTGCGACGCGAGATTCAGAAGAAAATCAGGCAGCAGCCATTAGAAAAAAGCAAGATAACATTACCATCGGACATTGCGGGAATACCGTTACAGTGGAAAAAGACAGGAAACATGGATGGTGCCATGCTATCTATTCTTGGTATCGTTGTGTGCTTTTTGCTTCCCTACGGTCAAAAATTAGAGGAACAAAAACAGAAAAAAATCATTTTAGAAAAACGAAAAAAAGATTATCCCATGTTAGTGGAGGAACTATCTCTGTTTTTGGCGGCAGGTGTAACGTTTACGGAGGCTGCCAGAAAGATGACGGAGAATTATGAACGTAGGAAGAAGCAGACCGGAAAAGTGCAGGAAGGATATGAGTTATGGAAAAAGTTATCATATGAAATGCGTGATGGCGTACGAGAGGCCGACGCTATTATGCGTTTTGGAAAGGAAAGTGGACGAAAGGAATATAAAAAATTAGCATTGCTGCTGGAACAAAATAGAAGACAGGGCAGTCAGCATATGATACAGCAATTGGAACAGGAGAATCTCATTGCCTTTGAAATGCGAAAAAACCAGGTGAAGCGAGAAGGAGAGGAGGCTTCGGTGAAACTGCTGTTTCCGATGATGGGAATGCTGGGGATTGTGATCGTCGTTTTGATCTTACCTGCAATGATGACAATGAAACATTTATAAAAACAGGAGGTATTTTTATGAGCGTAAAGAATTTTTTGATGGAAGAAGATGGAGTAGGTGTTGTGGAAGTGATATTGATTTTGGTCGTACTCATTGGCCTGGTGTTGATCTTCAAAAAACAGATAACGGAGCTTGTCAATAACATTTTTAAAACCATTAACAGAGAAGCAGGAAAGGTGTAAATGAAACAGGGGAGTGTGACAATTTTCTTCAGTTTGCTGTTGCTGCTGTTGTGTAGTTTGTTTTTTTCGATGGTAGAAACACTGCGCATCTTTGAAATGCGTCTGGAAAGTAAGAGCGTGACTAGGACAGTCACAGCAAATGCATTTTCAGAATATCAGCCTTATCTATGGGAAAACTATGGGATTTTGGCATTAGATGCAGGCTATGGAGGCCCGGACATGGATATTGCCCATGTGGAAAAGAGACTATCAGATTTTGCGTGGGCAAATTGTTCGGACAGCAAGGAAACAGGAGGCGTATATCTTTTTGAAATTGCGCCGGAAGAAAGCAGTGTACTGGAATATGGGCTTCTGACGGATGCCTCTGGAGCAGGGTTGATACAACAGGGGGCTGCATATGCAAGGTATCAGGTGGCGCAAGGCTTATGGGAAAATATGAGTGATGAAATACAGCATATACAATGGACAGAGGATGCCCCGGATGTAGAAGAGCTTGTGGAGAATGCGCAAAAAGGCATAGAGGAAATGGCAGAAGAAACAGAACAGGCGCAACCGGAGGATGGAACGGAAAAAATGCCGGAAATGGAGCCAGTGCCGGTGTCGGAAGATCCACTGGAGCTATTTTGGCAGCTAAAAGCTCAGGGGCTGTTGGGACTTGTGATTGGTGAACGGGATATATCTTCCAAAACAGTCCATATCACAGAACCGATGGCAAGTCGCGATTTATGGCAGGGGACGACAAAGAGTGTGGAACCGGATGCGATGGATTGTTTTTGGTTTGATTGGTATGTCATGCAGCAATTTGGGCATTTCGGTAGTGAAGAAAAGAAAAATCATGCGCTGGATTATGAAGTGGAGTATCTGATTGCACAAAAAAACAGCGATCGCGAGAATTTAGAACAGGTTATCATGCGATTACTAGCAGTTCGCGAAGTGCAGAATTTGGCTGTGATTTTATCAAATCCACATATGATGCAGCAAAGCTACGAAATTGCCGTAGCAATTGCAGGGCTATTGGCAAACCCACCATTGATTCAGATGATACAGGCAGCGGTGGTTGCGGTGTGGGCGCTTGTCGAGAGTGTTTTAGATGTGCGTATTTTATTAGATGGAAAGAATGTGCCCGTGATAAAAACGGAAGCGCAGTGGCAGAGCCGTCTGGGCCATTTGATGGACGCGTTAGGGGAAGCTGCAGATGCTTCTGTACAGGAAGGCTTGGGATATGAACAATATCTATTGGCACTTGTTGTTTTGCAGTCACAAAAGAAGCTGGCATATGGATGTATGGATCTGATGGAAGCTTCGATGCATCAACAAGAAGAATATGCATATGTGCGTATGGACAATATGATCTGTACAATGAAAATTTTAAGTGTATATCAGGGAGAAGGCATGTTTGATGGTTTTCTTCCGATGGAAAAAATGTGGCTGCCATTATATCAATCAAAATGTGTAGAAACAATTAGCTATTAAACAGATGGGAGGTGTAAAAGGGTGTCTCTTTCTCAAACGTTTTTTCGCGTTGCACAGCGAAAAAACGAACCTTTGTTTTTTTTCATTTCTATTAATAAATCTATTCAAAAATCTATCATGAAATCTCTTCGTTTTAGCAGAAATAAAACATTCTGTACTTCAGACCTTGATCATTACAAAGAGACACCCTTTTGCACCTCTTTTCATGGAAGTTATACGATTGAAGCGGCAATTGTACTTCCACTTTTTATTAGTTTGTGTGTGTTTATTCTGTTTTTTCTTAGAATTGCAATGGTACAGATTGGTGTAACAAGGGGATTAGAAGAAGTGGCAGCCAAAACAGCAGTTTGTTGTGGCAAAGAGGAGATTGATCTACCAATCTTGATTTTAGCTGCCAATGCAAATATTGTAGCAAAGAAAACACCGGTATCTTACATTACTGGAGGAATCTTGGGTATTTCTTACGAGAAATCATCTGTAGAGGATAATTATGTAGTTTTGACGGCAACGTATGACATTTTGTTCCCGATACAGATATTTGGAAAAATGCAGTGGCATATGCAATCAAGCACAAGCTGGCGAAAGTGGATTGGATGGGATGATACGGAAGAACAAATGGGCAATGACTTTGTATATGTGACAGCAAGGGGAAGTGTGTATCATGCAAGGTACGATTGTAGCTATCTGCATCCTGCAATTGTAGCTGTAGATGCAGGTGCAGTCGAAAAGCTTCGTAATGCAGATGGCAGTAGATATGCGCCATGTCGTACCTGTAAGAGCAAAAAAACAAAAAAGGGCGTGGTTTACATTACGGATTATGGGGAAAATTATCATAGCAGATTGTCTTGCGGTGGATTAAAAAGAACAATCTATCGCAGGCATAGAAGCGAAGTCGCAGGGATGCAGGGATGTAAAAAATGTGTATGTGAATAATGGGGGAAGGAAATGGACGTATTGGGTTTAGTTGGTATGTTAAGTATTTGTACCGTGGAGGATTTGTGGAAACGGCAGATACACCTGGTTGTTATCAGTGCATTTGGCATTGTAGGGGTATTGCTACATTTTTACGATGGAAAACAGACAGCGTTGAATATGTGTGGTGGTATGCTTGTTGGAATCGTGTTGTATCTGATTAGTATTTTATCTCATGGAAAGGTGGGAAAAGGGGATGCTTTTTTGGTGACATCCATGGGAGTATATCTGGGATTTTGGAATAACTTGACGATTCTTTGGATGGCATCGGTTATGGCTGCGATTTTTGGTGTTGTAGCATGTGTCTTTTTTCGAAAGGAGAAAGAGGAAAGTCTGCCATTTGTTCCTTTTTTACTTGTAGCATATTTATTATTTTTATGCTTGGGAGCAGCGACAGCAAAGGTGGTGTGACGTCATGTGGAGAGAAGCTAATTATACCGTAGAAGCATCCTGGGTTATATCCATTAGTCTGGTAATCATAGGAGCTTTGGTAGTCTTAGGTTATGAGGTTTATCATGAGGCATTGCTATTCGCTAAGAATACAACATATACCATAGATGTGGTTTCTATGTTTCGAAAAGGATGGGTATTGAACGAACAGTTGCAGGTGGGGAGGTAAGTGTATTCGTGGATATTAGTTATAAGAGAACGCAAAAAGAAAGCTATATGATTGTTACGACAAAAGAGTATGCATCGGATTATGAAGAAAAGATGTTAAAGGAAAATGAAATACGTGTTTTGCTTTCTTTCTGTACAATGGAAGTGAATGGAGCGATACAGTTTTGGTATGATATTTCCGGAAAACAATCTTTAAAAGATTATTTGCAGCAAAAAGAATTAACTTATGACTGCATGGAGGAAATCCTGCTTTATCTTGTAGCAGCGTATGAAGAGATACATAAATATCTTTTACATGAGGAAAAGGTAAGCCTATGTCCAGAGACAATCTATGTGGCAAGACAGGGGCAGTTCCGTGTATTCTTGTGCTATTGTCCTTTCTTACAAGAAACTGAAGGCACGATTGCAGACATTATGGAATATATCTTAGCGGTTGTGGATCATCAGGAGGAAAGTCTGATGCGTACCTGTTATGAGATGTACAATATGGCACTACAGGAGGGAACAACACTTTACGATCTTTTGTGTCATTTACAGGAAAAAATGAAGCATCTGGCACCGCAGCAAAAAAAGGTGGAGGTGATGGAAGATTTTCCTGAAATAGAAAAGAAGGCGGATGAGGAAGTAGAGTCTTTTAAAGAGGATAAGCCGGCAGAGAATGAAGCGGAAGAAATCTATTATGAGTCGTCATATGAAAGACTTCTAGAACAGATCAGGCAAAAGGGACAGCACATAAAGGAGTTGATTTGCTCCTGGTTTTCACAGAGTAAAGCGATACATGGTACAAAAAATGATGTTGTTATAGAACCCGAACCTATGCAAATAGAAAGAACGGTCCTTTTAAATCAGAGAGCAAATGGATGTGAGGGAAGACTTTTGTATCAGGGAAGTGCAGAAGAATCGGATTATTACATAAAAGGCGAAGTATTTCGGATTGGATCAGAAGAAATGGAAAATGATGCATGTTTACATTCCGTCGTAGTCAGTCGTCATCACGCTCGCATTACACGTCACAAGCAGGAGTTTTATATAGAGGATTTGAATTCGACCAATGGGACATTCGTCAATGGCATCTTACTGGAATACACCAAAAAACAGAAATTGCAGCCCATGGATCGCGTTATCTTTGCAGATGTAGAGTATTTGTTTGTATAACTATAGAAAGAACGTTTATGCGCAGGGTTTTCCTTGCATAAGGAAAACAGGTTCTTTATAATAAAGAGGAATGAATTGTGCGAAAAACAAGAAGATGATAGCGCAAAGACAGAGGTTTTTATGAAGGTCAATATTTATTATGGTGGACGAGGCGTATTGGATGACCCAACGCTTTACGTTATTAAAAAAATGGAAAATGTATTGGTTGAGCTTCGGGTAGAAGTTCATCGATATAATATTTATGAACAGAAAAATGCGATTTCCATGTTGCCACAGACACTGAAGGATGTAGATGGTATTATTCTGGCAACAACGGTAGAATGGCTGGGCATTGGTGGCTATATGAACCAGTTTTTGGATGCCTGCTGGCTTTACGGTGATAAGGAAAGTATTGCGACAACTTATATGCAGCCAGTGGTTATGTCTACGACGTATGGTGAGCGGGAAGGCACTTTGACATTGGAAAATGCGTGGGAAATCTTAGGTGGACTTCCATGTGCCGGTCTGTGTGGTTATGTAGAAGATTTGGTGAGTTTCCAGGTAAACCAGGAATATGCACATATCATAGAAAAAAAGGCAGAGAATCTGTATCGTACGATTTCCCAGAAATCGAAAGGTCTTCCGACGAGTAATCAGGCGGTAACACGCAGTATTCTTCGTACACAGCAGCTTGAGCTGACACCACAGGAAAGTGAACAGCTATCCCAGTATGTTTCAGATGACAATTATGTAAAGAAACAACGTCAGGACATAGAAGAGTTGTCAAGTATGTTCCGTGGCATGATGGGGCAGGAAATGCGGGATCAGGCGACAGAATATATTATGGAGTTCCAATCACATTTTGCACCACAGCCGGACTTTGCAGCGCGCTATCTGTTTATGATTGGCGGAAAAAGAAAACCACTGTTTGTGAGTGTTGATGGTGATGAAATTGTCTGTCATTATGGACAGGAAGAAGATATTGATGTTTACATAAAAGTACCACAGGAGATTATGGATCAGTTAGTCAGAGGACAGATGACATTCCAGCGTGCTTTTAGTGTTGGCGATCTGACAACAAAAGGAAACTTCAAAACACTTCGTATGCTGGACGAGATTTTTACCTTTTCACAGGATAAATAAGACATAGTGCCAAAGGTTTAGAAGAACCAGAGAGCATCTCATTATGAATGGAGGAAGAGAACATGAGAGACGAGAACTGTATTTTTTGTAAGATTTTAAATGGTGATATTCCATCAAGAACAATTTTTGAAGATGAAGATTTTCAAGTGATTATGGATGTAGAACCGGCAACGAAAGGACATTGTCTGATTCTTCCAAAAAATCATTATGCGAACCTGTTTGAGATGCCGGATGAAGTGGCAGCGAAGGTACTTCCTATCGCGAAAAAGGTGGCAGCGCATTTGAAAGAGACATTGCAATGTGATGGTATCAATCTGGTGCAGAACAATGGCGAGGCAGCAGGTCAGACCGTACACCATTTTCATATGCATGTGATTCCGCGTTATGAAGGTGGTAATGCGAAAGATGTCACTTGGAGCCATAGTGCGTTTCGTGCAGAGGAGCTGGATGCGATCCGCGACCAGATCCAGATGTAAAAAGTGAACTTAGAATACAAAATAGGATAATAAAAACCGCTACATTCCTTGGATACGGGGAATGTAGCGGTTTGCTTTTGGGATAAAAACTTTAGGAGCGGCTGACGTCTTTGATTAATCCCATGATGGTTTCAATGGCGTTCATTTGACCACTGTTTTTCATATTTTCGATATATTTGCTGCGATGTGTCATAACATCGTCAATGGTTTTCATTAAGGTCTCAGACGTGACGTCTTCTTCCTCGAGTACAACAGAAAATCCCTGCTTTGCAAAAGAATTGGCATTTAAAATCTGATCCCCTCGACTGGCGTTTCTAGAAAGAGGAATCAAAATGTTTGGTTTATGCAATGCCAATAGTTCACAGATAGAGTTTGCACCGGCTCTTGCTACAACAAGGTCTGCAGCAGCAAAGAGATCCGGAAGATTCTCACTGATGTATTCAAATTGTGCATAGCCTTTTTTATTTTTTAACTGTTCATTGATATTTCCCTTGCCGCACAAGTGAATGATCTGGTATTTGCGTAACAACTCGTCGATACAGCCGCGAATGGCATTGTTGATGTAAACGGAGCCGATACTACCACCCATAACCATAAGGATTGGCAGATCTGAGGTAAAACCACAGAATTCTTTGGCTGCCTGCTTGCTGCCGTGCAATAATTCCTGACGAATAGGAGAACCCGTAAGAACTGCCTTGTCTTTTGGAAGATATGGTACAGTTTCCGGGAAATTGCAGCATACTTTCGTTGCAGATGGCATAGCAAGTTTATTAGCAAGGCCAGGTGTTAAATCAGATTCGTGGATAATAACGGGAATGTGTCTTGTTTTTGCTGCCATAACAACCGGAACAGAAACGAAACCACCTTTCGAAAAAACAACGTTAGGTTTTATTCTGCCGAGCAATCTGCGAGCCTGAAAAAATCCATGGATAACGCGGAATGGGTCAGTAAGGTTTTTCCACGAACGATAACGACGGAATTTACCGGAACTAATACCGTAATAAGGGATTTTTTTATCTTCGATCAATCCTTTTTCGATGCCCTCGTAGGAACCGATATAGTGAATCTCGTAGCCTTCTTTTTTGAGGGAATCAAACAGGGCAATGTTAGGCGTTACATGTCCGGCAGTACCGCCACCTGTCATAACTATTTTTTTCATAAGAAACTCCTTTTACATTAAGTCTATATAAATCTTACCTTCCTTTGGAAAATTGTCAAGATGCAGGATATCTGCTTTTTCTGCCATTTTTTGCAGAGGGATGCTTGTACTATTCTTTTTATATAAGAAAGAGCGCGGAGGAGGAAACAACGTGGGAATAATGTGGATGGAAGATATGGCAGATATGGGAGTGGCAGGCATAGGAGTCTGGATTGGGCTGGGTTTATTGCTAAGTATTGCACTTTTATTGCTTATTTTTGTGATTCGATTTATGTGCTTTGCAAAAAAATGTGAACTGGCGACAAAGGAAATTCAGGCGTATGTAGAGGATGTCTTAGGAGATTATGAGGAGGGGGAAAGCGAGGAAGAAAAAAGAGCAGTAAGGGAGAATAAACTGGCAAAGAAACCGACAGGCATACCGGCAAGCAAGGAGGCAATGACACCGGTAGAACAGGAGGTTCTTTTGCAGGAAATGCTGGGCAATCTTTTTGGGTAAAAAGGCAAAACTTGACAAAAACGAATGATATTGCTATAATTCGTAATAAATTTGTAACATCTGTAACAAATTTTGTATAAAATATCATAGAAATGCAATACTTGATATATAAATAGTATTACATCAATATGGAGGATTAGTTTTAATATGAATGATAGTTGGAAAAAGCGCGTTGCACAGGGAACCGTAGTAGCGTTGGCACTGACCACCATGAGTACGACAACCGTACTGAGTCAGAACAACAAGGCTAGTGATCCGGTGAACGGATATCGTACCGCTGGTATTGTTCAGGCAGTCAGTACGATGGAGGCAGGTGCTTATGCTACTGCAGATGTCGAAGAATCACAGGTGACCGTTGTTGCCGCAGCAGAAGAACAGTCACAGACCAAGAATGCAGAATGGCAGAATCGTCTGATGGCAAATGTAGATGAGTTCTTATATGTAAGAGCAGCTGCAAATGCAGAGTCTGATATTGTTGGTAAGATGTATCAGGGCGATGTGGCTGAGGTTACAGGAACAGAAGGCGACTGGTATCAAATCACATCCGGCAACGTCAATGGATATGTGTTAGGCGAGTATTGTGTCACAGGCGACGATGCATATGCTCTCGCTACACAGGTATGTAAGACCTACGCAAAGGCGAAAGAAGGCGGTATCCGCATTCGTGAAGCAGCCAGTGCGGATAGCAGCATCTATACCGTAATGGCAATTGGAGACACCATTGAAGTTAATACAGAAGTGGAGCCGGTAGATGGATGGGTAGCCGTATCTACCAAACAGGGTACCGGTTATGTGAGCAGCGATTATGTTGATGTTTCTGTAGATTATGGAACTGCGATTACCATCGAAGAAGAGCAGGCAGCGATTGCAGCAGCCAAAGCGGCAGAAGAAGCAGCAAAAGCGGCAGAAGAAGCAGCAGCGGCGAAAGCACGCGCCGTTACCGTACAGAATCAGGCGGTGGCAGCATCTTATGATGATGTGACAATATTAGCAGCACTGATTCAGTGTGAAGCAGGAAATGAATGTTATGACGGTCAGGTGGCTGTTGGAGCAGTGGTTTGCAACCGTGTACGCAGTGGAGGATATCCAGGTTCTGTATATGGCGTTGTTTACCAGAGTGGACAGTTTACGCCGGCAGCAAGAGGGTCAGTTGCATCTGTAGCAGCAAGTGGTCCAAATGCATCTTGTATACAGGCAGCACAGGCAGCACTTGCAGGAACAGACAACACAGGTGGAGCGCTTAGCTTCCGTCCAGTCAGCAGTGGTCGTGGTGGTGTCGTGATTGGCAATCATGTATTTTTCTAAAGTAAGAGATCGAATCCCTTTCTGATGAAGCAGTCAGAAAGGGATTTTTCTATGTAAGCAGAGCGCAAAATTGGACAAAAAATGAAATATGTTGCTTTAAAGAAAAAGATAGGGTACTATAAAGAAAGTAGATAAGAACAGACATTTATAATGGGAGGTAGTTTTATGGTAGTTGTTATCGTTTTAGTGGTAGTCTTATTGTTATTAGTCATTTCTTGTATCAAAGTGGTACCACAGGCGCATGCCATGGTTATCGAGCGTCTGGGTGCATATTTGACGACATGGCCAGTTGGTTTGCACATCAAAGTGCCATTCGTTGACCGTGTGGCGCGCAACGTCAATTTAAAAGAGCAGGTTGTAGATTTTCCACCACAGCCGGTAATCACCAAAGACAATGTCACGATGCAGATTGATACGGTCGTGTATTATCAGATTACAGATCCAAAGCTGTATTGCTATGGCGTTGAAAATCCAATCATGGCGATTGAGAACCTGACAGCGACAACACTTCGTAATATCATCGGTGATCTGGAGTTGGATGAGACGCTTACATCCAGAGAGACCATCAACACCAAGATGCGTTCGGCTCTTGATGTGGCAACGGATCCATGGGGTATCAAAGTAAACCGTGTGGAGTTAAAGAACATTATTCCTCCAGCAGCGATTCGTGATGCCATGGAAAAACAGATGAAGGCAGAACGTGAGCGAAGAGAAGCAATTCTGATTGCAGAAGGTGAAAAGAAATCAACTATTCTGATTGCAGAAGGTAAGAAGGAATCTGCTATTTTGGACGCTGAGGCAGAAAAACAGGCACAGATTTTGAAAGCAGAAGCTGTGAAGGAAGCAACGATCCGTCAGGCAGAAGGTCAGGCAGAAGCTATTCTTAAGGTGCAGCAGGCAAATGCAGATGGTTTGCGCTTCTTAAAGGATGCAGCAGCAGACGATGCGGTATTGCAGTTGAAGAGTTTAGAAGCATTTGCAAAAGCAGCAGATGGTAAGGCAACAAAGATTATCATTCCATCAGAAATTCAGGGGATTGCAGGGTTGGTAAAATCCATTACTGAAGTGGCAAAAGACGAAGAAAAATAATATTTGTACATAGAGGTATAAGAGAAGGAGCAGGCGAATATGCCTGCTCCTTTTGCTGTAATACTTGCACATCGGACCAAAACGAAATATAATACAATGAGAAAAAAGTAGGGAAAAAGTAGCGAAAAGGAGAATACACATATGAATTTGTCAGGCAAGAACTTTTTGAAACTGTTAGACTTTACACCCGAAGAGATTCGCTATCTGATTGCGTTATCCGCAGAATTAAAGGAAAAAAAGAAAAACGGGATAGCACATGATGATAGGAAAGGCAAGAATATTGCTTTAATTTTTGAAAAGACAAGTACGAGAACACGTTGCTCCTTTGAAGTGGCAGCACATGATCTGGGTATGCATGTGACCTACTTGGATCCGTCTGGTTCACAGATTGGTAAAAAAGAAAGCATCAAAGATACTGCGCGTGTACTAGGCAGAATGTTTGACGGTATCGAATATCGTGGCTTTGGACAGGAGATTGTAGAACAGTTAGCAGAATATGCCGGTGTTCCTGTCTGGAACGGCTTGACAAATGAATTTCATCCAACGCAGATGATTGCGGATATGCTGACCATTCAGGAAAAATTTGGTACATTAGAAGGCATTAAATTTGTTTATATGGGAGATGCCCGCTATAACATGGGGAATTCTTTAATGGTTACCTGCGCAAAACTTGGTATGGATTTTGTGGCATGTACCAATAAAAAATACTTTCCAAATGAGGCATTGGTAGCAACATGCCGGGAAATAGCAGCAGAGACAGGAGCAACGATTACTTTGACAGAAGATGTTTCGCAAGGTTGTAAGGATGCAGATGTTATTTATACGGATGTATGGGTTTCCATGGGAGAACCGACAGAAGTATGGGAAGAACGTATCCATGATTTGCTCCCATATCAGGTAAATGCCAGGGCTTTTTCTTATGCAAAAGACACGGCGATTTTTATGCATTGTCTGCCGGCATTTCATGATCTTGATACAACCGTGGGAAAAGAGATCCATGAGAAATTTGGTCTGACAGAGATGGAAGTGACGGATGAGGTTTTTGAAAGTGACCGTTCTGTTGTTTTTGATGAGGCAGAGAATCGTATGCATTCTATCAAAGCAATTATGTATGCGACATTAGAATAAAAGATAAGAGAGTATCCTGTTATGGTACAAATAAAACATGAGTATTTAAAAAGTATTGATTCCACAAATAATGAAATCAAGCGTCGTGCCCTAAAAGGTGCCGAGGAAGGCCAGGTTATTTCAGCAGGAATGCAGACAGCTGGAAGAGGAAGAAGCGGTCACCAATGGGAAACACCTGCAGATATATCCATCGCTACATCGCTACTTCTGCGCCCGACAATGCCGGTAGAACATTTACATTCACTGACATTGGTGGCAGCAGTTGCAGTACGAAGAGCCATCGAAGGATTGTATGATATAGAAACATGGATTAAGTGGCCAAATGATGTGATCGTGCAAGGGAAAAAAATATGCGGTATTTTGACGGAAATGAGTGCTGCAAACGGACAGGCAGAGTATGTCGTTGTTGGCATAGGCGTCAATGTGCATCAGACCTCTTTTTCAGAAGAATTGGCAGATAAGGCAATCTCTGTTGATATGGCTTTGCAGGAACAGAATCCGGGAACGCAGGAGAAAGGGGATTGTGAAGCGTTGACACAGCGCATCTGGCAGGAATTTGTACTATTATATGAGGCATTTTGTATGACACAGGATCTGTCTATTGTGATGGAAGAATATAACAGATTCCTAATTAACCGAAACGCGATGGTGCGTGTTTTAGATCCACAAGGTGAATGGGAAGGCATTGCACGTGGTATCAACGAGCGTGGTGAATTATTGGTTGAGACAAAGGAAGATTTGCGTCAGGTAGATTCTGGCGAAGTGTCGGTTCGAGGCGTATATGGATATGTGTGATGAGACAAAGAGAAAATAGAAAGGGATATGCGATTGATGAATGATGAAATCGTGTTGTGTGGAGCGAGTTCTTACACAAAAAAATATTATTTTAATGAACAGTTTTCCTCTTTGCCACAGGGGATTCAGGACGAGTTACATATTATGTGTGTCTTGTTCACGGCAGATGTGGGAGGCGTAATCCAGGTCGTTTTTGACGAGGAGGGAGAATTACAACTTCGTACGCAGACAGAAGATGACGACATTTTGTATGATGAAATAGGAAGTGTGTTAAAAATCAAGCAGTTGCAGCGGGAAAAAGAGGAACTGTTTGAATCTTTGGAAATGTACTATAGAGTATTTTATCTGGGAGAAGCATACGAGGGCGAAGAGTAGGAGAAAAGCTATGTTATTGACGATTGATGTGGGAAATACAAATGTTACGATTGGAATTTTTTCACAGGATAAATTGATAGGAAACTTCCGATTGACGACGGGGATGACACGCACGTCAGATGAATTTGGAACGGCAATTGGGGAAATATTGCGCTATAATGCAATCGAAAAAGAGGATATAGATGATGTCATCATTGCCAGTGTTGTGCCAAAGATTATGCATTCACTGACGAGCGGTATCATCAAATATTTTGGCGTACATCCGATTCTGGTGGAACCGGGCATTCGTACCGGCGTAAAAATTATTACGGAGAATCCGCGTCAAATTGGAGCGGATCGAATTGTGAATGCTGCGGGAGCCATGGGATTATATGGAGGACCGGCAATTGTCATTGATTATGGAACGGCGACAACGTATGATCTGATTAGTGCAGACGGCGCCTATGTTTCTGGTGTGATTGCACCGGGCATTCGTACTTCTGCGGAGGCGTTATGGTCAAAAGCAGCAAAATTGCCAGAAATTGAAATTCGTAAGCCAGATCATATTTTAGCAAAGGAGACCATTTCCTCCATGCAGGCAGGACTTGTATTTGGACAGATTGGTCAGACAGAATATATTGTGAAAAATATGATTGCAGAATCCGGATATGAAAATGTTAAGGTTGTTGCAACGGGAGGTCTGGGAAGTCTGATTTCAAAAGAGACAGACTGCATTGATATTTATGATCCTGAATTGACACTGCAGGGATTACGCCTGATTTACGAAAAAGAAAGTAAAAATAGAGGGGCAGAGCGTTAGAAAAGGAGAAACATGAATTTATTTTCCAAAGCGTACAAAGCTGTTCACAATGTATATAAATATGAGCAGACCGCTGCCATTGATATTGGCGCACTTCAGAGAATTATAGTGACCTTTGGCATCATTATGCTATTGATCGACATGGAGAACCTTCGACAAGGAAAGTGGCTTATTGGGATTGCTACTTTTGTTGTGGCTGTTATTTGCGTGCTTGCAGCCCTGTTGCTCCGTCGCTTTGAACAGGTTCGTACGCTTTGCAAAATTACAAGTATTGTTTTATTGTTTCTCTCGATTCCCATTTTGTTTTTGGGAGCAAACGCCGGATTCTCTCTTTTGTGGTATTTTTTGATACCCTTGATTACATTGATTCTTCTAGGAATTCCGTTTGGGGCTCCTATCTGTATTGGTTTTGAGTGTGCGGTAATGCTTATGTTCTGGACACCACTCCGTCACTATTTACTGTATTCATATCGACGTGATTATTATCTGTTTTATCCAATCTTCTATTGGGCATTTTGTCTGTTTGTTGTCATTATGGATATCTTCTATAAAGAATATCGCATCAAACAAAGTGAAAATGAAAAAAATTTACAGGCAGAAGTAGATAAGGCATTACTTCAGACGAAAAATATGTTGGTGGGGTCGGTAGCTGCGATTGGACGTATGATCGACGAAAAAGACAGTTATACGAGACGACATTCCCAGCGTGTGGCAGAATATGCACGCCTGATTGCCCGTCATCTTCCAAACCAAACGTTTTCAGAGGAAGAAATACTGTTATTATATCACTGCGGTATGCTTCATGATATCGGAAAGATTGCGATTCCCGACCACATATTAAATAAATCGGATCGCCTGACGAAGCAAGAGTATGAGATTATGAAAACACACACATTGTGGGGAAAAGAGATTTTATCGGAATTAGAATTTTTGCAGCAGGCAGATCTGGCAGCGGCATATCACCATGAAAGATATGATGGAAAAGGTTATCCGCGAGGATTAAAGGCTGACGAATTACCTTTGAGTGTACATATTATCTGTGCGGCGGATGCCTTGGATGCAATGAATTCAGATCGTTGTTACCGAAAACGATGTACGGAGCAATACATTATACAAGAGTTTGAAAAAGGTGCTGGAAAACAGTTCGAACCGCAGGTGGCAGCGACGGTTGTACAACTGGTGAAAAGTGGAAAAATACAGACAATAGGAGAAACAGATGCAAAAACAGAAACAGCGGCAAACTGAATATTGGAAAAATATATTGCGCGTTGTAAGCTGTCCATATCAGGGTCAAAAGATGGCATTCTGTATGAAAAGTATTTTTGCTGTTTTATGGCTGATCAGTATCCCTAATGGTATTTTCTTTCATGCATCACGGGATTATCTGATTGTGCTTAGTTATTTGACATCGGTATTATTGATAAATCTGTTTGTATGCCGACACCATTATCATCGATGGATTGACGTTGTCACTGCGGCATGTTTGTTGGTTGGCGTGTTCTATGTTTTCTTTCATGGCTGCATAGGATATTTTAGTGTTATGTTTCCACTACTTTTTTCGTGCATTGCGGTATTTATGTTGGGAATACGTAATAGTGTATTGCTGAATCTGATAACCGTGTCTGCTATTATATATTGTCTTCGCGTGGATCCGGATATGGTAGCGCGGAAATTATATGGGGAAAACGTGACACTTCGTTTTCCGTATCTATATATTTGTATCGTGTTAATCACCTACCTGCTGATGTATACCATACAATCTTATTGGGTGGAAAAAACGAGACGTGAGGAAATTTTAAAACAGCGCATCCAGGAAGAAAAAGATCGTTTGCAAGGGATGGCGATCAAAACGATGCGCGCAATGGGGCGAGCATTGGATGCAAAGATCCCGGGTGAAGAAGCACATGGCGTACAGGTGGCGGAATATGCGAAGAAATTGGCAATACGTAGTGAGCTGGATGAAACGATGCAGAATGATGCTTATCAGGCAGGATTATTGCACGAGATAGGAATGATAGGAATACCGGATGCACTGATTTTGTGTCAGAATATGGCACCTGGGGAGTATGCACAATTTTGTACCTATGTGGAAAAGGGGTATGGGATTATTTGCCAGTTACAAGGAGCTGGAAATGTAGCAGAAGCTGTGCTTTATCATCGGGAAAATTACGATGGATCCGGATATCTAAAAGGTTTGCAGGCAGAAGAAATTCCATGTCTGGCGCGTATTCTTGCAGTGGCAGATTATACATCAAGGCACATACAGCGGGGAGAGACTGCTATGGATGTGATGGAAGCGCTGAAAAAAGAAAAAAATAAAAGATTTGATGGGCGTATTGCAGATGATATGATAGAAATTTTGCGGTATGACTAGAGCAGAAGAGGTAACTTTACATGAAAAATGAAACCCTACAAGGGCTGAAAATCGGAGATGTTACACTGGAAAATAATCTGGTGCTGGCACCGATGGCGGGAGTGACGGATTTGCCATTCCGTACGCTCTGTAAAGAACAGGGCGCAGGATTAATCTGTATGGAAATGGTCAGTGCAAAGGCACTGCAGTATAACAATAAGAATACGTATCAATTGTTGGAAATCGAGGAAAAAGAACGCCCGGTCTCTTTGCAGTTATTTGGCTCGGATCCGGATTGTATCAGCGAGATGGCAAAACGGATTGAGGAGCGTCCTTTTGATATTCTGGATATCAATATGGGATGCCCGGTGCCTAAAGTAGTAAATAATGGTGATGGGTCAGCGCTTATGAAAAACCCAAAATTAGCGGGAGAGATTATGCGAAAGACCGTGCAGGCTATAAAAAAACCGGTGACGGTCAAAATCCGCAAAGGGTTTGATGATGCACATATCAATGCCGTGGAAATGGCAAAAATTGCGGAAGATGCGGGTGTGGCAGCTGTTGCTGTGCATGGACGAACGCGAGAACAGTATTATGCGGGCAAGGCTGATTGGGAAATCATTGCGCAGGTAAAAGATGCAGTTCGTATCCCGGTCATTGGGAATGGAGATTTACTAACAGCAGAGGATGTTATCGCAATGAAGGAAATGACGCATTGTGACGGTTTTATGATTGGCAGAGGGGCGCAGGGAAACCCGTGGATTTTTCATCAGATTTTACATTATTTTGAAACGGGTGAGATTATTGGAAAGCCCCCAATGGATGAACTAGTAGCAATGATGCTTCGTCATGCAAAAATGCAGATTGCATTTAAGGGCGAGGAATATTATGGAATCCGTGAGTTTCGCAAGCATGCCGCCTGGTATACCAGCGGGTATCATAATTCGGCAAGACTGCGTGGCATGATCAATGAAGTAAATACGTATCAGGAATTAGAAGATTTGATGGAACGTGTGCTGTTGCAGCATTCTTAAAAAAGAAAACGTGTAGACGATTTGAGACTAAGTGAATGGTAATGTCTGAATCGCCTACACGTTTTTTACGTTAGTTAATTAATAAAAATTATAAATGCCAGATATCTTCATTGTACTGTGCAATGGTTCTATCAGAAGAGAAGAAACCGGCTTTGCTGATGTTTATGAGCATTTTCTTTGCCCATGCCATACGATCTTCATAATCGGTATAGATACGCTCTTTTGTTGCCTTGTAATCTTCAAAATCAGGCAATGTCATGAACCAGTCTTTGTTTAATAATTCGTTATAGAGTCGTTCTAAGTTTTCTTTTTTTCCGACTGCCATCATGGTATCACTGACTAAGAAATCAATGGCACGCTTGATGGTTGGATCATTTTCATAGTAGTTTTTAGAAACATAATCAGCTTTTTCATAATGAGCAATGACTTCGTCAGAAGATTCACCAAAGATGTAGATGTTATCATCACCGACAAATTCGTGCATTTCAACATTGGCGCCATCTTCTGTTCCAATGGCAACGGCACCGTTTAACATAAACTTCATGTTAGAAGTTCCGGAAGCTTCTTTGGAAGCAAGGGAAATCTGTTCATGAATGTCAGCAGCAGGAATTAATTTCTCTGCTAAGGTAACGTTGTAATTTTCTACCATAACGACAGATAAGTATGGAGATACTTCCGGGTCATTTGCAATGATTTCCTGTAAGCAGAGAATCACATGAATGATATCCTTGGCAATAACATAAGCAGGTGCTGCTTTTGCACCAAAAATGACGGTAATCGGACGTTTTGGTAATTTTCCTTCTTTAATTTCAAAATATTTGTCAATGACATAAAGTGCATTCATCTGCTGTCTCTTGTATTCATGAAGACGTTTGATCTGGATGTCAAAGACAGAATCCGGATTCACGGTAATGTTCTGTGTTTCTTTTAAGTATGCTGCAAGATCTTTTTTCTTACCCTGTTTTACAGAAAGTAATTTTTCAAGGACAGCAGAGTCATCTGCGTATGCAGCAAGCTTCTCGAGCTCGGTAGCATCTTTTTTATAACCATCGCCGATCAGTTCGGTCAAAAGATCTGCTAATGGATGGTTACATTCTAACAACCATCTACGGAACGTAATACCGTTTGTTTTGTTGTTGAACTTCTCCGGATAAACCTTGTAAAAATTGTTCAATTCTGTATTTTTCAAGATTTCAGTGTGAAGATAAGCAACGCCATTGACAGAGTATCCATAATGAATGTCCATGTGAGCCATGTGAATGCGGTCTTCATCATCAATGATGGAAAGACTCTTATCATGGAAGGTATCGTTTACCTTGTTGTTTAATTCATAAATGATAGGCAGTAACTGTGGAACTGCTTTTTGTAAATAATGAGATGGCCATTTTTCAAGTGCTTCTGCCAAAATGGTGTGATTGGTGTAAGCACAAGTGTTGGTAACAATTTCAATCGCTTCTTCCATGCGAATGCCTTTTTGCATAAGAAGACGGATCAACTCAGGAATGACCATACTTGGGTGAGTATCGTTAATCTGAATGGTTGCGTAATCTGCTAAATCATGCAAATTGCTTCCGCGTTCTACGGCTTCGTCGAGAATCAGGTGTGCTGCATTGCTTACCATAAAGTACTGCTGGTAAACACGAAGGATGCGTCCAGCTTCATCCGAATCATCCGGATATAAGAAAAGTGTTAAGTTCTTTGCAATATCTGTTTTGTCAAAGTCAATGCCAGTTCTGACAAGAGATTCATCCACTGTTTCCAAGTCAAATAAATGTAATTTTGTAGTTCTTCCCATATAACCGACAACATCAATATCGTACATGCAGGAAGTCAGTGTCATACCGCCAAATTCGATGTCGTATGTTTTCTCTGTCTTTGTTAACCAGTTTTTATTCTCAATCCAAGGATTTGGTGTTTCTGTCTGTAAATTATTTTCAAAGACCTGTTTAAAAAGACCGAAGTGATAATTTAAGCCTACACCGTCACCGTTTAAACCGAGTGTTGCAATGGAATCTAAAAAGCAGGCAGCAAGACGACCGAGTCCACCGTTTCCAAGAGATGGTTCCGGTTCAATGGTTTCGATTTCTGCCATGGTTTTTCCATGTTTTTGCAGACAAGCTTCCACTTCATCATACATGCCAAGATTGATTAAGTTGTTGGAAAGCAATTTACCAATCAAAAATTCTGCTGAAATGTAGTAAAGCTTTTTCTTACCGTCTGTAGAAACTTTTTTGGCAGCTTCCTCTTTTACCATTTCTAACAAAGCTACATAAATCTGTTCGTTGCTTACATGTGAAAGATCTGTACCAAAGGTATCTTTCACTTTGATTTCTAATGCGTTCATAAAAACCTCCTGATAATTTGATGTCCCAAAATGTTATCTTATGCGTTCAGTATATAAGCGATACCAGAAAACGTCTTGTCATATTGTGGCAAAAAGTAGTACAATCCTATCATTCAAAGAAGTTTTGAGAGGAAAATAAGTAAAAATGGATATAAAAGAATACGAAAACTATCATGAAACAAAAGAACACGCCAGACAGGAGTTCGCCTATAATACATATTTATGCTCCATGCCGCTAGATTTTTTGGAAGTGCCGCTACATTGGCATGACGAGATGGAAATTATCTATATCAAAAAAGGAAAGGGACTTGTGTCAGTGGAATTTGAAGAGCAGCGTGTGCAGGGCGGTGAGTTTGTCATTGTTTTGCCGGGACAGCTTCATGGCATTCGTTCTTTATCTGGGGAGCAAATGGAATATGAAAATATTATGTTTCGTCCGGAAATTTTATATGGAAAGCAGGAAGACGGTACAAAGCAAAAATATTTTGAACCTCTTTTTCGTATGCAAAGGACGATACCTTCTTTTTATAGAGAAGGAGTGCGTGGATATGAAGCAATAAAGAAGTGCCTGGATGAGTGCGACCAGATTTGTATGGTCTGCGCGCATGGATATGAACTATTGGTTAAATCACAACTGTATGTACTCATCTATTATGTGTGTGAAATCAGTGATTCAAGTGAGGGGACAAAGTCCAGGGTTCCACATGAAGAGATGAAACGTGTTTTAAAATATGTGGAATTGCATTATATGGAAAAGCTGACGATAGAAGATATGGCAAATGTCAGTGGCTTTAGCAGTTCACATTTTATGAAGTATTTCAAAAACAATATGGGACAAAGTTTCATTGATTATCTGAATGATTATCGTTTGACCATGGCCTCCCGTATGTTGCTTGCGTCAACGGATGCGGTATTGATGGTGGCACAGGAGGCGGGATTTGATAATATGTCTTATTTTAATCGTATCTTCAAGCGGAAGTTTGGGCTGACACCACGTGAGTACCGGAAGCATAGTGAGAGCAGAGTGTTGTAATTATGCACAAAAAACGAGGTGTGTTTTCAGCGAAAATATAAAAAATGACATCTCTGTGTTGACATGGTAAATTTTGGGGTTTAAGATAAAGGCAAGTCAGAACTGAAAACGTTTCCAGTAACGTTTCCGGAAACGATTTCAAGAGAAGTTGGAAAATGGGAGAGGAGTGCTTACATATGACGATTAAGGATATAGCAAAAATCAGTGGTGTAAGCGTTAGCACTGTTTCTCGAGTATTAAACAATCATCCGGATGTGAGTGAAGATGTGCGCCACAAAGTTATGGCAGTTGTAGAGGAATACAATTACATTCCCAATAACAGTGCCAGAGCCTTAGGCCAGAGTAAATCAGATAACATCGGTTTGATTGTCCGAGGTATTTCGAACCCATTCTACACATCCATTATCCATGAGATTGAGCAGGACATCGAAAAGGCAGGGTACACGTTAGTGATGCAGCAGATTGGCTCCTGCGATGATGAGCTTTTAGCCGGTGCGATGATGGAACGCGATAAACGGTTGCGTGGTCTGATTTTTCTTGGAGGTCGTCTGGATTCGACAAAGGATCAGATAGCAGGAATTGGCGTACCATTTGTAAACTGTTCTTCCAATAATGCATATGGCACCTTAGATGCTGACAGCTATTCAAGTGTATCGATTGATGACACACAGACAGCATACGAAGCGGTAAAGGAATTATACAAAGAGGGACATCGCCGTATCGCAGTTCTTTTGGCAAGACCGGATGACGGATCGGTATCACAGATACGATATGAGGGTTATGTCAAGGCTTTGACGGAAGCAGGAATGGCACCGGATGAGGATTTGATCATTTCTGTGGATAGTTACAATATTGCAGATGCATATTATGGAACAAAGAAATGGTTGGAAAAAGGCATTGCCTTTGATGCCATCTTCGCAATCTCAGATAACCTGGCAATGGGTGCGATGCGGGCGATGCGGGAAAAAGGTATTGATGTACCGGGGCAATGTTCCATTGTTGCAATTGACGGTATTGAGGTGTCAGAGTATATGGCACCGGCACTTTCAACATATTGTCAGCCAATGAAGGAACTGGGAAGAACCAGTGTGGAACTTCTGATTGATCTGATTGAGAAAAAGGGAAAACATCGTCAAATTATTTTACCGACGATTTTTCGCGAGGGGGGCACAATCTCTGCTCGTAAATAAAAGGCATAAGATGGAATGTGCCTGCATATAATGATTTTTGATTGTGGCAAAAGCGCAGTGCCATAATTAGAAATAAATACTTATTAATCATTATCACAAGAAGGAGAGGGTAATCATGAAACTAAAAAAAGTATTAGCATTGACAATGGTTGCTACTATGGCAGTTGGAGCATTTGTCGGATGTGGTTCTAAGGGAGAAGGAAAATCAGCAAAGTCTGATGCCGGAAAAGTTTACTATTTGAACTTTAAGCCAGAAGCAGATGAGGCCTGGCAGGCTTTGGCAAAGGAATACACAAAGGAGACAGGTGTTAATGTTACTGTTGTAACAGCAGCTTCTAACAAATATGAAGAGACATTAATGACAGAAATGTCAAAGAGCGAAGCACCTACATTATTCCATGTAAACGGACCTGTTGGTTTGAAGAACTGGAAAGATTATGCATTAGATCTTTCAGATACAGATGTTTACAAAAAATTAAATGGTGATGAGTATGCATTAAAAGAAGGCGATGAAGTAAAGGGTATCGCAATGGCAGTTGAAACATACGGTATCATTACAAATACAAAGCTTTTACAGGAAGCAGGATACACAGTTGATGATATCCAGAGCTTTGATGATTTAAAGAAGGTTGCAGAAGATATCACAGCTAGAAAGGATCAGCTTGGATTCGCAGCATTTACATCTGCTGGTATGGATGATTCTTCTGACTGGAGATTTAAGACACATCTTTCAAACCTTCCAATTTACTTCGAATATGAAGCAGAAAACGAGACAAGTACAGATGCAATCAAGGGAACATATCTTGACAACTACAAGAACATCTATGATTTGTACATCAACAACTCAACATGTGATCCAAAGGAACTTGCAAGCAAGACAGGTAATGACTCAGAAGCAGAGTTTATCAATGGCGAAGCAGTATTCTTCCAGAATGGTTCATGGGAATATGGCAACGTAGTAGGTGATAAGAAGTTATCTGCAGATGATGTTACCATGATTCCTATTTACATTGGTGTTGGCGACGAAGCAAACCAGGGACTTTGTACTGGTACAGAGAACTACTGGTGTGTAAATAGCGCTGCTGATGAGAAGGATATTCAGGCAACACTTGATTTCATGAACTGGTGTGTATCTTCTGACAAGGGAACAACAGCTATGGCTGATGACATGGGATTCGTTATTCCTTTCAAGGATGCAAAGGATACAGACAACGTATTTGTTAAGAAGGATAAGGAATTACAGGCAGCTGGAAAGACAACCATTCCTTGGGATTTCACAACCATTCCTTCAGAGCAGTGGAAAGCAGATCTTAGCTCTGCACTTACAGCTTATGCAGCTGGAACTGGATCATGGGATGATGTTAAGACAGCATTCGTAGATGGATGGGCAAAAGAGTACAAGGCAGCAAATCAGGAATAATCGATTAGCATTGTTCATATACCCAGAGGGCGGGCTAGAACGCCTGCCCTCTATATTTATGTCGAAAAGACACTTGGATTTATTGTTTTTAAGGAGGATACCATGGAAAAAGCAGTTAGAAAATATTGGCCTATCTTTGTATTACCGACCGCTGCAGCCTTTTGCGTTGGTTTTTTGTATCCGTTCGTTCAGGGATTATATTTGTCTTTCTGCAGTTTCATCACGATTGACAGAGCAAAATTCATAGGTTTGCAGAATTATAAATATGCACTTTCTGATGCAACGTTTTTACATGCATTTTGGTTTACAGCATTATTTACAATTGTAGTTACGATTTTGATTAATGTAGGAGCATTCGCACTTGCACTTGCATTAACGAGCAAGTTAAAGGCGTCAAATTTGTTCCGTACCATTTTCTTCATGCCAAACTTAATTGGTGGTATTGTATTAGGTTACATCTGGCAGATCCTGTTAAATGGTGCACTGACGGCGTTGGAAAAACCGCTTCTGGCACTGGATGAAAAGTATGGCTTTCTCGGTCTTTTGATTTTGATGTGCTGGCAGCAAATCGGATATATGATGATTATTTATATTGCCGGATTACAGTCAATTCCAGACGACTACATTGAAGCAGCAGAAATTGATGGAGCTACAAAAGGACAAATATTATGGAAGATCAAGATTCCAAATGTTATGCCTTCCATTACCATTTGTATGTTCTTATCTCTTACAAATGGATTTAAGTTATTCGATCAGAACTTAGCGTTGACCGGAGGTGAGCCGGCACATGCTTCTGAAATGTTAGCATTGAATATTTACAGTACATTCTATGCAAGAAGTGGACCACAGTGGAAGGGTTATGGACAGGCGAAAGCTGTTCTCTTCTGTATTATGGTTATTATTATTTCGATGATTCAGTTAAGAGCAACGAAATCTAAGGAGGTGCAACAGTAATGAAAGAAAAAACATCAATTGGAAGTAAAATATTATTTGTTGTACTCCTGATTCTTAGTTTGGCATGGGTTTATCCAATCTTTATGATTTTGAATAACTCATTTAAAACAGATCGTTTTATTACGACAAGAACCGTTTTTGAACTGCCGACAGCAGACAGTTTTGCAGGGCTTGCAAACTTTGTCAATGGGCTTACTTCCAAAGGATTTGCAAAAGCATTTGGCTACAGCCTGTTAATCACAATCACATCGGTTGTGTTAATCCTGATTTGCTGTTCTATGTGTGCATGGTTTATCACAAGAGTAAATAGTATCGTATCAAAGATTTTGTATTCTCTCTTTGTATTTTCTATGGTTGTACCATTCCAGATGCTGATGTTTACGTTATCAGCAACAGCAGATAAACTGGAATTGAATAAACCATACAATATCTGTATTATTTATCTGGGGTTTGGTGCAGGACTTGCGGTATTTATGTTCTGTGGCTTTATGAAATCCATTCCACTTGAGATTGAAGAAGCAGCTATGATTGATGGCTGTAATCCGTTACAGACATTTTTCCTGATTGTACTGCCGATTTTGAGACCGACATTAATCTCCGTTGGTATTTTGGAGACCATGTGGTTGTGGAATGATTACTTGCTGCCATACCTGGTATTGGACCGCAAGAAATATATGACAATCCCGATTTTAATCCAGTACTTCCAGGGAAGTTACGGAAAAGTAGAAATGGGACCAATGATGGCTTGTATCTTAATGACCGTATTGCCAATCATTATTGTATATCTGGTGTGCCAGAAATACATTATCAAAGGTGTTATGGCTGGAGCTGTTAAGGGCTAAGCATGATTTCCCCATGAAGATAAGAGGTAAAGGATATGAATAGAAGTAGTGGAATATTACTTCCAATTTCTTCACTTCCTTCTGCATATGGGATTGGAACCTTTGGCGCGGCTGCGTATGCGTTTGCTGACTTTTTACATGAAGCAGGGCAAAAGTATTGGCAGTTGCTGCCACTGGGACCAACCAGTTATGGAGATTCCCCATATCAGAGTTTCTCTACATTTGCAGGAAATCCTTATTTTGTAGATCTGGATCTTCTGATTGAAGATGGACTGCTGTTGCAGGAAGAAGTTGAGGCATGTGACTGGGGCGAAGATTCCCGTCATGTGGATTATGGAAAAATATACGAGAGCCGCTTTGCTGTTCTGGAAAAAGCAAAAGCAAGAGGCTATGCCAGGGATTTTGAGGATGTGCAGGCCTTTTGTGAAGAAAACAAAGGCTGGCTGGATAGCTATGCACTGTATATGGCATGTAAAAAGCATTTTGGCATGAAAGCATGGAGTGAGTGGGAGGATGAAGACATCCGTATGCACCGTGCGCCAGCGGTAAAGAAGTATAGTCAGGATTTGCAGGAAGATATGGAGTTGTTTGTCTATATCCAGTATCTGTTTTTTAAACAGTGGAATGCATTGCGGACATATATCAATGATCTTGGCATCGAAATTATTGGAGATTTGCCAATCTACGTATCCATGGATTCGGCTGATGTATGGGCAGAATCAGAGTATTTTGCATTAAATGAGGAGCGAATTCCACGCGAAGTTGCAGGTGTGCCTCCAGATTATTTTAGTGAGGATGGACAGCTTTGGGGAAATCCACTTTATGACTGGGATGCCATGGCAAAAGATGGTTATGGCTGGTGGATTCGCCGTATCGAAGGCGCTAGCAAATTATATGATGTGATTCGTATTGATCATTTCCGCGGATTTGATACTTATTGGGCAGTCCCTTATGGAGAAAAGACAGCAAAAATTGGTGAGTGGAAAAAGGGACCGGGCATGCATCTGGTAGGTCTTTTGAAAGAAACATTCCCTAAGTTAGAATTTATTGCAGAGGATTTGGGAGAACAATCGCCTACGGTAAAGCAGCTGCTTTCTGACAGTGGTTTCCCTGGGATGAAAATCTTAGAATTTGCGTTTGATTCAGATGAACCAAGTGATTATCAGCCACATACGTATGCAAGACATTGCATTTGTTATACGGGCACACATGACAACAGTCCGGTGATGCTTTGGAAAGAAGAAGCAAAGCCGAAAGATGCTTTGTATGCAGCAGAGTATCTGGGAATCGGTGAGGAGGCATATCATTGGGGATTTATCCGTGGCGGTATGCGCTCGGTGGCAATGCTTTTTGTGGCACAGATGCAGGATTATCTGGGACTGGGTGAGGGACATCGCATGAATGTTCCGGGCACAGCCAGTGGAAATTGGACGTGGCGCATGTTACCGGAAGAGGTGGATGCAGAAATAGCAAAAAAAATATATCGGATGACAAAGATGTATGGTCGTCTGCAAAAGTAGATGAAAGAACAGGGTGGCTTCAAAACCTTTAAAGACAAGGTTTTGGAGCCGCCTTTTCTTGACAATCAGGGGGCTTTTTGCCTATAATAGATTGATTAAATAGCAGAAAGGGTATGCGGACATGGAAAAGAAAAATATCTTGACATATGGTGGACTTAAAAAATATGAGGATGAACTTCAGGAATTGAAGGTTGTTCGTAGAAAGGAAGTTGCTCAGAAAATCAAAGAAGCAAGAGAACAGGGCGACTTATCAGAGAACGCAGAGTACGATGCAGCAAAAGATGAGCAGCGTGATATCGAAGCTCGTATTGAAGAATTGGAGAAGATTCTTAAGAATGCAGAAGTTGTAGACGAAGAAGAAGTTGATCTCGATAAGATCAGTGTTGGATGTCAGGTAAAAATCCTCGATATCGAATTTGACGAAGAGTTAGAGTACAAGGTGGTTGGATCTACAGAGGCAAACAGCCTGACAGGTAGAATTTCAAACGAATCACCGGTAGGTAGAGCAATCATGGGAGCAAGCGTTGGAGATATTGTAACAGTTGAGACTCCAGCTGGCGATTTACAATATAAGATTTTAGAGATTCAAAGATCAAACTAATAGATAGAGGTGTTATATGGCAAATCAGAACAATACACAGGGACAGGATTTGGGACAATTGTTGCAGATCAGACGTGAAAAGCTGGCAAATTTGCAGGAAGCAGGACAGGATCCTTTTCAGATTACAAAATATGACGTAACACATCATACTTCTGATGTCAGAGAAATCTATGCGGCACACGAGGAAGAGCTTCTTGCAGGAAGAGTGGAGCCGGATACAGAAGGAATGAATGAGGGCGAAGCAAGAGAAATCTTAAAGAAGGATTATGAAGAGAGAAGAAGCATCATGGATGCATCTCCAATTGAAGTATCAATCGCTGGACGTATGATGTTTAAGCGTGTGATGGGTAAGGCTTCTTTTGCAAATATCCAGGACTTAAAGGGAAATATTCAGATTTATGTGGCAAGAGACGCTATTGGTGAAGATTTATATGCTACATTTAAGAAATCAGATATTGGTGATATCTGGGGTGTTAAGGGATATGCATTCCGTACAAAGACAGGAGAAGTTTCTATTCATGCAGAAGAAATGACACTTCTTTCTAAGTCTTTACAGATTTTACCGGAGAAATTTCATGGATTGACAGATACAGATACCCGTTATCGTCAGAGATATGTTGATCTGATTATGAATCAGGAAAGCAAGGATGTATTTGTAAAGAGATCACAGATTATCAAAGAAATCCGTAAGTTCTTAGATGGTCGTGACTTTATGGAAGTAGAGACACCAATGCTTGTATCAAATGCAGGTGGTGCAGCAGCGCGTCCATTTGAAACACATTACAATGCATTGAACGAAGATGTAAAACTTCGTATTTCTTTGGAATTATATCTGAAGAGATTGATTGTTGGTGGATTAGAGCGTGTATATGAAATTGGACGTGTGTTCCGTAACGAAGGTGTAGATACCAGACATAATCCGGAATTCACATTGATGGAATTATACCAGGCATATACAGATTATGAAGGAATGATGGAACTTACAGAGTCTATGTTCCGTTATTTGGCAGAGACCGTATGTGGTGGAACTAAGATTTCTTACCAGGGTACAGAGATTGATTTAGGAAAGCCATTTGCGCGTCTTACTATGACAGATGCTGTTAAGAAATATGCTGGCATTGACTTTGACCAGGTGGCAGATGATGAAGAGGCAAAGAGATTAGCAGAAGAACATCATGTTGAATATGAAGAACGCCATAAGAAGGGCGATATTCTGAATCTGTTCTTTGAGGAATATTGTGAGCATGAATTAGTTCAGCCGACGTTCATTATGGATCACCCAATTGAGATTTCTCCACTGACAAAGAAAAAGCCGGAAGATCCAAACAAGGTAGAACGTTTTGAACTTTTCATCAATGGATGGGAAATGTGTAATGCATATTCTGAGCTGAATGATCCGATTGATCAGCGTGAACGTTTTGCAGCGCAGGATGCTAATGCAGCAGCAGGTGATGATGAAGCAGAACATACTGACGAAGATTTCCTGAATGCGCTTGAAATCGGTATGCCGCCAACAGGTGGTATTGGTTATGGTATTGACCGTCTGGTTATGTTGTTGACAGACAGTGCTGCCATTCGTGATGTTCTTTTGTTCCCGACAATGAAGTCACTCGACTCCGACAAGAAGACTTCCAAGTCTTCCGAGGGAGATGCAGCAGAAGCTGCAAACGATAACAACGGATTCTTTACAGCAAATGAGAAGATTGATTTTTCAAATGTAAAGATTGAGCCATTGTTTGAGGAAACAGTTGACTTTGATACATTTTCAAAATCAGATTTTAGAGCAGTTAAGGTTAAGGAATGTGTAGCAGTACCTAAGAGCAAGAAACTTTTACAGTTTACTCTTGATGATGGTACAGGTGTAGATAGAACAATCCTTTCTGGTATTCATGCATATTATGAACCAGAAGAATTAGTTGGAAAAACATTGATTGCTATTACAAACCTTCCACCTAGAAAGATGATGGGAATTGAATCTTGCGGTATGTTACTTTCCGCAGTAAACAATCTTAAGGATTCCGAGGATGAAGAACTTCATCTTCTTATGGTTGATAACCATATTCCGGCAGGTGCAAAGTTGTATTAAGAAAGTAAATGCATGTATTTTACGACAGAGTTACGACAAATAGTGAGCCATGATATAGTAAAAAATATTTCTAACCTTAAAAAATAGGTTGATTATTTTAAAGATACTGTATATACTAGAGTTAGAAGTAAATGTTTACCGCTTGCTGATGGTGCGGGATATAAATAATTCAGTTCGTAAATGAAGCCACTTGCTATACAGGTGGGATAAAAATAGTATAGTTCGTAAATGTTCCCCATCAGTGAATGCTGATGGGGAATTTTATCACATAGGAAAGGTTGTTTATGGAGATACGACAGGGATATTCTTATCATATCAAGGATGAATTTTTTGAATTGGTTCAGGATAAATATTTGATGAGTAATAAGGAACAAGGAAATTATCGACCACATTACTATGCGATTCAGGATAAAAAGAACCTAGAATTATATTGGATGATTCCTATTAGTTCACAAGCAGAAAAATATAAGGGAATTATTGAGAAGAAAAAGAAAAGATATGGTAAATGCAATACAATTGTTATTGGGTTATTTGCAGGAAAAGAAAATGCTTTTTTGATACAGAATGCGTTTCCTGTTATTGAAAAATATTTTGACCATATACATACAATCCAAGAACAACCTGTGACAATACATAAAAAGCTGGACAAATTGCTTGTTGAAAACCTGAATGAAGTGCTGGCTATGTATAATCGTGGAATAAAACTTACTTTTACAGATATTGCAGTAATCAGAACAATTATGGAAAGAGAGTTGGAAAAGTAGAAAAGACATCATTACTTATGGAAATAAGTAGTGGTGTCTTTTGCCTATTTATCGGATTCTTCAATAGTATTCAAATGTTCCTTTAATACCATATTTATATACTGACTGAATGACCTATCATCATCTTCTGCCAGTTGTTTTATTTGTTCAATAATATCTTCATCAAGGGTAATACTTACTTTATTTTTTAAGGGTTTCATTCAATCACCTACCTTGTGGATAATATACCACTAAGTCGTACTAAATATTGAAAAAATAGGATAAAATCCCATCTTTGACAGTTGAAAAACAAAATTTATTTCTTTTGTTTGCTTGATGATGCTTCGCATCGTAGATTTTTTGATAAATTCATAGTCTGTCCGAAAACCAAACGTTTTGTGTAAAGAGTCTGTTATTTCGGTTCGTGTGTAGGACGGAACATAGCCATTAGCAGTATTTAACAGTGTCATTTTCATAGAGCGTAAGGTCTCGATGATCTGCTCTGTTGTATAGTTATTTCCTATTTTCTTCTCTAACAGACGGTAGAGAAGAAGGCTGATGTAACAGGTCATGAAATGCGCTTTGATTCGGTCATCAATCTAAAACATAAAATAAGATTTAATCTATTGACAGACAAGTGCTTTCTGAATATAATGTAATGATTTAGCATTTGACTAGATGGGCGGCTTGGGAAGAAAGGAGAAATGTTAATATGTATAAGTATGTGGAAGACAAACAGTTTCTGAGCCGTATGCGTTCGTTATGTGGAGAAATAATGCAAGACCTTTGCCATACGCTTAAAGAAGAATATGATATTGGTGCTTCATTCTATCTCGTGGGCAGTGGTGCAAGAAACCTGATATTACAAAATGCTAATCAACCGATTGATTTGGATTATAATCTTGAAATCACAAGAACAGATGATTGGGAAGATTGCAAAGAAATCAAAGAATGTGTCAGAAAGGTTTTTAATATTGTTCTTAGAGAATATGGGTGGAGCGACTGCCAAGATTCTACCTCATCTTTGACAACGGAAAAGCGACACTTTAATCAGGGAAATAGTACAGAATTTTCAATGGATATTTGTATTGTCTGCGAGGATACAGACGGAAACTATCATCGTCTTATTCACGATAAGCGATATTTTCCAAACAGATATTTCTGGAATCAAGCACCCAATTCAAGAAACATTAGAGAGAAAGCGAAGTGTATCAAAGAAAAAGGAAAATGGATATTAGTTAGAGAGCAGTATCTGAGAATAAAAAATCAGTATTTGACTTCCAACGATTACAACCATTCTTCTTTCATTTGCTATATTGAAGCAGTCAATAATGTATATAATTCAAGAAAGCACTGGAACTAAATAAGATCAATTTGATGTATCGTCACTAAATTTAGTGGCGATATTTTTTTACCATAAAGGAGGTTATGAGTTTTTATGATTAAGACTCTTACGAGCCTGTTTAAGCAGGATAAAGAAAAATTTGTTGTACCGAAAGGGGTGCAGGACGTGAT
>OIWK01000002.1_pt1 | contig 238752 bp, 236 predicted proteins | sample 1587401 | NCBI WGS metagenome assembly OIWK01 (sample SAMEA3888911, study PRJEB22519) | human gut metagenome | biome: human gut; feature: human-associated habitat; material: faeces | place: Denmark | collected 2009 | reverse complement strand
GGGATAAACGCTGAAGGCATCTAAGCGTGAAGCCCCCCTCAAGATGAGATATCCCCTCCTAAAAGGAGATAAGATCCCTTGAAGACTACAAGGTAGATAGGACAGAGGTGGAAGTGTAGTAATACATGTAGCTGACTGTTACTAATAGATCGAAGGCTTAACCAAATCTAGAGCACTTGATGAATGCGAAGCATGAATTTAGTGCGAAGACTGTTCGAAGGAACTTGACGAAATCGAGTCAAAGACGAAGATTGAGTCTAGTGAATCGAACTTCCTTAGAAAAGTTGGTTTTAAGGAAATCTGTATGAAATTTTGAAGGTGTTATAAATTTATATTTGCATTACATCCTATAATCTTGTATTATAGGTTTTGTGATATATAGGGGATTAGTTCATCGGTAGAATAAGAGTCTCCAAAACTCCAGAGCCGGGTTCGATTCCTGGATCCCCTGTTATGTATGGACCCTTGAGATATTGTGTTACAATGTTTCAGGGGTCTTTTGTTGTAAATAAAATAGAAAAACGGGAAAGAGAGGACAGAAAAAGTGAAAAATACAAGAAAAGGAATTAGAATCGTATTTAATTCGCCGGTGGTTTTAACATTTGTTTTATTATGTTTTTGTGTCACATTATTAAATGAATATACAGGGGGAAGAAGTAATCAGTTATTATTTATTACGTATCATTCTTCCTTAAAAGATCCACTGACATATGTACGATTCTTTACCCATGTATTTGGCCATTCAGGATGGGATCATTTTCTTGGAAACATGACATACATTTTGCTTTTAGGACCGATGCTAGAAGAAAAATACTCTTCACAAAATATTTTAAAAGTGATTGTAATTACAGCGGTTGTTACAGCGCTTATTAATTATATTTTTTTCCCTGGGATTGGATTGTGCGGAGCTAGTGGGATTGCATTTGCATTTATTGTGATGACATCATTTACGGGATTTCGGAGTGGGGATATTCCAATCACATTTATACTTGTTGCCGTAGTTTTCTTAGGCCAGCAAATTTATGAGGGTATTACGTTGCAGGATAATATTTCCCATATGGCACACATTGTCGGCGGTGTGATTGGTGCGATTGTTGGGTTTAAATGGCATAAGTAGTGACATAAATCATAAAATTTACTTGAAAAACAGAACAAATGTTCGTATAATTAACTTATGTTAGAGATGCGAACAGAAAAATCATTACAAGAAAAATTACATATTTTAGCGGATGCAGCAAAATATGATGTGGCATGCACATCCAGTGGCGTTGATCGAAAAGGTGAAAAGGGAGCACTTGGGAACTCATGTGCAAGTGGAATATGTCATAGTTTTGCAGCGGATGGGCGATGTATTTCTTTGTTGAAAATACTGATGACGAATCATTGTGCTTTTGACTGTAAATATTGTATAAATCGTAGGTCGAATGATGTGGAACGGACGACATTTTCTCCACATGAGATATGCGAATTGACCATTGGATTTTATAAAAGAAATTACATTGAAGGTTTATTCTTAAGTTCGGGGGTATTGCATACACCAGAATATACCATGGAACGGATATGTGAGACATTGCATTTATTGCGAGAGAAATACCATTTTCGTGGATATATTCATGTCAAGATGATTCCAGGAGCTCCAGAAGCATTACTTTCCGAGGCTGCGTTGCTAGCAGATCGTGTTAGTATTAATCTTGAGTTGCCAACAGCAGATAGTTTACATATATTAGCACCACACAAATCTTTTCATACAATTTTGACACCGATGGAAAAAACGGCTGCGTCGATTGCAAGAAACCGGATTGCATCTGGCAAATCTGCATATGTGGAACGAAGCTCTCTAAACAATTATTTGTCAGGGAGCATTTTTTCAGAAAGAGAGGCCATCGAAGAAAAGCAAGGCTTGGTGGAAGCAGAAAAGAAGCATCAGATACAGCAGACAACATCCTTGCAGACATTTGCACCGGCAGGAATGAGTACACAGATGATTGTAGGTGCAACAGGAGAGAGTGATTATCAGTATTTACTTGCAACAGAATATATGTATCGAAAATATGATTTAAAGCGTGTGTTTTTTTCGGCATATGTACCACTTATAGAAGATACTGTTTTACCGGAGTTGGATGCGCCTGTGCCGTTGTTGCGGGAGCATCGGTTGTATCAGGCGGACTGGCTATTGCGCTTTTATGGTTTCCGGGCAAAAGAACTATTGTCAGAGCAGCACCCGAATTTCAATGAACAGATAGATCCGAAATGTAACTGGGCAGTACATCATTTAGCATTGTTTCCAATTGAAGTGCAGACAGCATCTATGGAGATGTTACTTCGTGTACCAGGAATTGGCCCCAAATCGGTACGTCGTATTGTAAATGCACGTAAATATGCAACGTTAACATTTGATGATCTTAAAAAAATGGGAGTTGTGTTAAAACGTGCGCACTATTTCTTGACATGCAATGGGCGGATGCTGTATCGAATTCCTGTGGAGGAAGCGTTTATCACAAGGCAATTAATAGCATTACAGGCAAAAGAAAATTGGCAGGTTATAGAACAAAGTACAAGCAGACAAATGTCGTTGTTTGATGACTTTGGTTTGCATTAAGAGAGGTGACGTATGCAGATATTTACTTGTGAGAACCATCCGGAAGCAATGCTTACGTGTATATATGAGGCGTGGGATTGGGAGATTTCGCATCGGGAAAAAGTGAAATTACAACGAGAACCCATCATTCAGCCAACGTTATTTGACGAATATCATCATGTTGAGATAGATCGTGAAAAAGCAAAGAAAGTTATGACGTCCATTTATCGAAAAATTTCGTGGGAGGCATATACCTGTGTGTATTATGTGATGCTGGCAAAACAAGATACCATGATGGATATATATCAGTTTCTGAAATATGGATTTAAAAACAGTAATGTAATGGCACATTTAGCGGAACCAATCGTTTGTCGTATGATGCAGATTGCCCGTAACGTGCAGAATGAAATGCACAGCTTACGGGAATTTGTGCGTTTTGATGGCATAGGTGAACAGGTTTACATAGCACATATAGAACCAAAACATGCGATATTGTCGTTACTTGCAGAACACTTTTCGGATCGGATGCCATCGGAAGATTGGATGTTGATTGACGACGGTAGAAAACTTGCTGCAGTACATCCTAAAAATGAATCTTTTTATATCAGAGAAATGACAGAGCAGGAAGCAGAACGTCTGGCACAATCAGAACAGATTGCAGATCCATATCATCCATTGTGGCAGACCTTTTTTGATACCATTGCAATAGAGCAAAGAAAAAATACAAAGTGCCAGAGAAATCTGTTCCCAAATTGGCGTAGAAAACATGTCACGGAGTTTCGACAAACGTCGTAAAATGTCAGATTTTTTCTGCCTTTATCTTGCACTTTAGATGGGACTTCATTACAATAGAAAGTGGTTTATAAGTGGGAAGATTTTCTATTATAATGCTACAGCAAGATAACTTTTAGAATATCCTGTGGGAAATACCGTTGTAATAGATGAGGCTCAATATGAGGTACACAAAGATTATTTCTTGCATTTGTCAAAAAATGTGCACATGATTATTATTTGTCAGAAATCTGCAAACCGTGAAAAGTATTCGAATCAAAAAGTATTGGTTGTGCCATTTAGTAATTTAGATTTAGCAGATGCGATACGAGGAGAACATAATTGGATTAAAATCGAAGATTGTACCAGACGCAGGATTAGAAAAACTATACGGTGGAAGTGCATGGCATAAAAAGTGTGATGAAAACGATAGGTGCAATGGAAACTTCCGCAGAGGCTAAGGCGTTGGAAACTGCAGGGAAAAATATATCAATTAGAAGAAGCAAGACGCAAGATAGAACGCGAAGATTATTTATCAGCGTACGAGATGATTGCAAAAGAAGGGAGAGAATACGATGGCATATGTAATCGGTGATTTTTCGTTTGATACAGAAGAAGAAGCGAAGGAAGCACAACGAGAAGTACAGGCAATTTCTTATATCATGAAACAGATCAATACCGAGGATCCACAGGCAGTGCTTGCAGCATATCAGCAAATGGTCAAGAAAAATCTGTTTCATACGAAACTAGGCATTGGTTTTTTGGAGGATATGAGAAAACAACTGCTTGCATTGCCGGAAATTTCGGATGCAGATGTCCCGGAAATCCCACAAATTGCAGCGAAGCAGGAAAATGAGAAGCGTATTCTGATCAAAGAGGACGAAGCAAAACATGCAGAAGAAGATAAGAAAATAAAGAAAAAAACAGAATCAAAAATACAATCAAGTGCGAAAACTCAGGATAAGGCAGAGACAAAGCAAAAAATAGATGCAAAGCAAGAGCAAGCAAAAGAAAAAAAGAGCAGACAAATCTCACAAAAACACGCAAAAATAAAAGAAGAGCAGCCAATGACTGTGGAAGAAGTGACAGTAGCAATGAAAAAGTATAAGAAAATGTCGCATATACTTTTGATTGCGTGTGTGACGATGCTTCTCATTATCATTGGAATGTTCGCGATCAATGCAACAAGCCAGAACCCGACGATTTTAAATTATGAGGAGAAAATCATAAATAAATATGCTTCCTGGGAACAACAGCTAGACCAGCGTGAGCAGGAATTAAACGAGCGGGAACAACAATTAAAGCATTAGAGGTATGACGACCAAATCGTCACAATTTTGACATAATATACGTGTAGCATAGAAGAAAACAGTAGTGGGAAAGGTGTATGATAACATGGCTGGAAAGAAGATTTTAATTGCAGACGATGAAGCAAGACTGCGCAAATTGGTTTCGGATTACCTGGTTCGTGAAGGGTATGAGGTGCTAGAGGCAGCAGATGGCGAACAGGCACTGGATATTTTTTACCAGGAAAAAGACCTTGCACTGATGATTTTAGATGTGATGATGCCTGGCGTGGACGGTTTTATGGTATGCAAGGAAGTCAGAGAAACTTCACAGATACCAATTGTCATGCTGACAGCAAAAAGCGAAGAAAACGATATATTAAATGGTTATGAGTATGGTGCGGATGAATATATTCCAAAACCATTTAGTCCGAAAATTCTGGTTGCACATGTCAATGCCATCATTCGCAGAACGACGGATACAGAGGATGAGAATAAAGATATTATGGAAGCGGGAGGAATTTCTGTAGATCGTAAAGCACATATTGTTACGATTGACGGTAAGGAAGTGGTACTTAGTGTCAAAGAATTTGAACTATTGACCTATTTTATACAAAATGCAGGGATTGCGTTATCCAGAGATCGTATTTTGAATGGTGTATGGAATTATGATTATTTTGGTGATGCAAGAACCATAGACACCCATGTGAAAAAATTACGTGCAAAATTAGGCGATAAAGGCAACTATATTAAGACCATCTGGGGAATGGGGTACAAATTTGAAGTCGAATAATAAAGTGAAAAGCATCAACCGCCAAATGGTTGGACTATATATTACAATTATAGCCTTGACCATCGGAGCTCCACTGATTATCAACTTTTGCTTTTTGGGATATTTTTATCTCCATGAAAAAGAAAATGCAATGATTTCTACCTATGATCTGGTAAATCGTGCTGCGGTAGAAAACAAGTTGGATGATGAAATATTTTTGGATGAGCTGGAAAAAGCACATGCAAATTACAGCATTTCCGTTGTTGTGATGGATTCTGCAGCAAATATTTTACTTACAACAGCGCATGATACAGCAGACCTGAATTCACAACTCTATTATGCTATGTTTGGTCAGCAGATGCAGGGAAGCTCCGGAATTGAAAAAAGCGGCGAAAATTATGTAATAAAACAGCAAATGGATCATCGGTTGGGTGAAGAGTATCTGGTTCTTTGGGGCACATTGGATGATGGAAATATTATTATGCTCCGTTCAGCAGTAGAGGGAATACGGGAAAGTACAGGTCTGACCAACCGGTTTCTGATTTATATTGGTGTTTTAGCATTATTGCTAAGTGGGTTGGCAACCACCGTTTTGACGCGGCGAATCACAAAACCAATTTTAGCATTAACAGATATTTCAAAGAGAATGATTGGCCTTGATTTTCAGGCGAAATATCATAGCCAGAAGAAAAGAAATGAAGTGGATGTTCTTGGAGAACATATGAATGAATTGTCTGAGACTCTGGAAAAGACAATTGTGGAACTGAAGCAGGCGAACCATGAGTTGCAGGCGGATATTGCAATAAAAGAGGAGACACAAAGGCGACAGCAGGAATTTATCGCAAATGTTTCACATGAATTAAAAACGCCAATTGCGTTGATACAGGGATATGCAGAAGGTCTTGCAGAAGGAATCACGGATGACGAGGAAAGCCGTGAGTTTTATTGTGATGTTATTATAGATGAGGCGAAACGAATGAATCGTATGGTATTATCTATGATTTCATTGAATCAAATCGAGAGTGGAAACAATGAGATGGAATATGATCATTTTGATATCGTTGCATTGTTAGAGGGTATGGTGCAATCCATGCAGATTTTGCTTCAGCAAAACGATATTACACTTTCATTTGCGCATGATAAAGAGATTTTTGTTTATGCGGATGAATATTCGATGGAACAGGTGATTAGCAATTATCTGAGCAATGCGATTCATCATGCAAAATACGACAAGAAAATTGATATTAAGCTTACGCCGAAAGAAAAGATATTACGTGTCAGCGTGTTTAATACAGGAGATGCCATACCAGAGGAAAGTATGGGACAGATTTGGGATAAATTCTATAAAGTAGATAAAGCAAGAACGAGAGAGTATGGAGGCACAGGTATTGGCCTTTCCATCGTGAAAGCAATCATGGAAAGTATGGGACAGGCGTATGGTGTCATAAACCATGAAAATGGCGTAGAATTTTGGTTTGAAGTCGAGTGCTGATTTTCTGAAAAATAGACAAATTCTTGTTGAATATTGCGAATAAGAATGATAACATTAAAGTATGTATAGAACAATATCAAGTGCAAGGAGCGCAATATGAAATATAAAAAGCGGGTTCTTTGCGGTGTGATGTTGTGTTTCTGTCTGTTGCTGACTGGATGTGGCAAATTATACGTAATGACGGAAGAGGAAGAAGACCAGGTTGTATTATATGCAGCAAAGATGATTTCGAAGTATAATCGGGCGCAGGACACAGGTTACAGTTATGTTTCCAAAGAAAATAAAGACAAGCAACAGGATACAGACACTGATGTTGATGCAGATGAACAGAATACACAACAGAGTGAACCGCAGATGACATTGTCAGATGCCATTGGCATATCTGGAATTTCGTTTTCTTATCAGGGATATGACATATCGACTTCATATGAGACAACGGATGTTGCTATTCCAGATGCAGGAGAAGGATATTCATATCTGATTTTACATATTCAGGTAACAAATACAACGGAACAGGGTATGCTGGTAGATTTGATCAATCAGCCAATCACTTATAAAATCACAATCAATGATGAAACAACGGTCGATGGGCTTACAACATTATCAATGGCTGATTTATCGACATATTACAATAAGTCTCTTGACGCACAGGAGACAGTGGATACGGATCTTTTGTTTCAGGTAAGTACGGCAGATTTGGAAAATATTTCAAGTTTGGCACTACAGGTATCAAAAGATGGGCAAACAAACACAATCAATTTACAGTAATTTGCATAAGTGCCGTTGCGGCATTTGGGAGGAAAAGGTATGGACACAAATATTTTACTTGAGTCAGGGACGAATGAATTAGAAATTTTGGAATTTAAGGTAGCCGATAATCATTATGGTATCAATGTGGCAAAAATCCGTGAGATTTTACTTTATCAACCGGTAACACCACTTCCAAATTCACATCCATGTGTAGAAGGTATTTTCATGCCAAGAGACACCATGATTTCTGTTATTAATCTTCGTAAATGTTTAAATATTACAGAGCCAGCAGAGACAGATGGTCTTTTCATTATTACGAATTTTAATAAGTTAAACACAGCATTTCATGTAGATGAGGTGCTCGGTATTCATAGAGTATCCTGGGAACATATCATTAAGCCGGATGCAACCATCAGTGCAGATGATACTGCAGTATCTACAGGTGTTGTAAAACTTGACGACAAATTAGTAGTTATTCTTGACTTTGAAAAGATTGTATCTGATATCAATCCGGAGACTGGCTTGAAGGTTTCTGATATGGATAGCTACGAGGAACGTGATCGAAGCAATTCACCAATCTTAATTGCGGAAGACTCACCTCTTCTGAGTAAATTAATATGTGAATGCTTGCGTAAAGCAGGATACACGAATTTGATTGTTAATATGAATGGACAGGAAGCATGGGATAAACTGTGCGAGATGAAAGAACGTGGAACCGTTTTGGACGATGTACATTGTATTATCACTGATATTGAGATGCCACTTATGGATGGTCATCGTTTGACGAAATTAGTCAAAGAAAACGAAGTTATGAAAAAGATTCCAGTGGTTATCTTCTCATCTCTGATTAATGAGGAAATCAGACTTAAAGGAGAATCCCTTGGAGCGGATGCACAGTTGACCAAGCCGGAAATCGGTAAATTAGTATCAGCCATTGATGGTCTGATCGAGAAATATGAGGCAGGTCGCAAATAATATATAGGATAAAAGTGGGATGTGCTTTTGCCACATCCCTTAACTATATATAAAACCATTTTGGAGGTAACAATTTGGCGAATTCAGAAGACTACTTGGATGGACTCTTAAATTCGGTGCAGAATGTGCGAAAAGATGTTACAGATGCACAGAAACAGACGGAAGAAATTCTGAGAGAAAAACAGGAACAGAGAAATAAAATTAAACCGCAGGACGATTTTATGGAGGCGAGTGGAATCCGTGATTATAAGCCGGAGCCATCCACACATGAAAATTTACGTAAAGCATTATCAGAAGATGAATTTTTGAAAAAGTTTGAAGAAGAATTAGATGAAGATATAGATGAATCTGATTCTTTTATTCGTGAGTTTGAAGATGAAATCGCACAGGATGAACTTTCCTATGAACAGGATGAACAGCCGGCATCCTTTATGAATAACATAGAGAATATTGTAAATCAGGCAAAAGAACAGCTGGAGCATGAGGAACAGGCAGAAGATACAGACGAGATACCTATTTTGCATATAGATGAAGATACAGCAGAAGATGATGAATCTGTAAATGAAAAAGCAGAACAGATTAGATTAGACGAAGAAGCTGAACCAGAAGAGGATTCTTTGGATGTCGATGATGATTTGCCGGCACTTGATGGGTATGGCGCAGACGAGATGGATGAACAGTTTGCGAAAGATCAGGGGGAGGCATCCATTGGTGAAGCAGGGGAAGACCTGTTGGCAAAGCACTTAGAAATGAATGGATCTGAGCAGGACGAGGAATCTTCCTTAATCGATGAAGATGATGATAATATAGATTTGATGGGATTGTTGTCTGGTGATGATGATTTGGATGATATCGGAGCTTTACTGCAGGCGGATGGAGAAGATGCTCCATTAGAAGAAGCGCAGGAAGCATTCGATGAAATGGCAGAAAAGACGGATGCATCATCGGAAGAAGCATTACAGAATGTGAAAAATCAAGCAGCAGGTAAAGAAGCAGATAAAGCAGGGGAAAAGGGATTAAAAGCCCTGCTGGCAAAGATTAAGGCAATCTTTCAAAAGAAAGAACCCGATGCAGAAGTTTTGGATTTGTCACAGGCACCACAGGAAGATTTGGGACAGGAAAATCTGGAGATTCTAAAAGAACTTTCAGCAGCAGAGGCTAAGTCAAAAAAAGAGAAAAAAGAAAAGAAACCGAAAAAAGAGAAAAAACAAAAGGCGCCGAAGGAAAAGAAACCGAAGGTAAAAAAAGAGAGACCGCAAAGAATGCCAAAAGAGCCGGATAACTCACCAAAGATTCCAACAAAGCTTATTGTGGTATTTTTGATACTCGCAATGTCAATTGTTGTATTTGTTACCATTACGCAACATATGACAGGCTATAAATTATCTATGACTGAAGCTAGAACAGCATATAACGCAGGAGATTATTTCGCGGCGTATGAAGATTTGATGGGAATGGATTTAAAAGAATCTGACGAAGATTTATTTAAGAAATCTAGGCTGTTAGGTGATCTTCAGAAGAAAAATAAAGAATATCAGGTATTTGTAAAACGAAAAATGTATGACTTGGCGCTAGATTCCTTGGTATCCGGAGTTGCCAGATATCAGGGTAATCTGGATGAAGCAAAAACGCTTGGTATTGAGGAGGAGTATACAAAAGAAGGCGATGCGCTGGTACAGCTTTTACAAGACCAATATGGCGTATCGGTTGATGATGCTGTGTCTATGTATCGGTTAAACAGAGAACAGTATTCCATAAAAATTGATGAAATTGTGGAAACATTAAACTTGAACTAGAAGAAGGAATGACTATGATCGCAATACTCGATTATGACGCTGGCAACATTAGAAGTGTGGAAAAGGCATTACAGCATCTTGGCGAAGAAACCATATTAACCCATGATTTTCGTGAAATTCAAAAAGCGGGTAAAGTGATATTACCGGGAGTAGGTGCATTTGGTGATGCAATGGAACATCTAAAACATTATGAATTGGATCGGGCAATTAAGGAAGTGGTTGCCATGGACAAACCATTTTTGGGTATCTGTCTGGGATTACAATTGCTGTTTGAATCCAGTGATGAAACACCTGGAGTGGAGGGTCTTGGCATACTAAAGGGAAATATTTTGCGTATACCGGAAGAAGAAGGTTTAAAGATTCCACATATCGGATGGAACTCATTGGAGTTTCCAAGGGAGGGACGTTTGTTCCAGGATTTACCGGCAGATCCGTATGTCTATTTTGTACATTCTTATTATTTACAGGCGCAGGAACCACAGATTGTTACAGCTACGTGCGAATATGGTGTGCAGATTCATGCCTCTGTAGAGAAAAATCAGGTATTTGCATGCCAATTTCATCCGGAAAAAAGCGGAGAAGTTGGATTAAAGATATTAAAGAATTTTGCAACATTATAATATGCTAGAAAGTGGGATACGAAATGTTTACCAAACGAATTATTCCTTGCTTAGATGTCAAAGACGGCAGAGTGGTAAAGGGCGTTAATTTTGTAGATTTAAAAGATGCAGGAGATCCGGTGGAAATCGCAGCAGCTTATGATAAGGCAGGGGCGGATGAAGTGGTCTTTTTGGATATTACAGCATCTAGTGATCATAGAAATACAGTTGTTGATATGGTGCGTCAGGTGGCTGCCAATGTATTTATTCCATTTACAGTGGGGGGAGGCATCCGTACCGTTGAGGATTTTCGTGTCTTGCTTCGGGAAGGCGCAGATAAGATATCAATCAATTCTTCTGCAATTAACCGCCCGGAACTGATTTCTGAAGCAGCGGACAAGTTTGGCAGTCAATGTGTGGTTGTGGCAATGGATGCCAAAAAGCGCGCAGATGGAAGTGGGTGGAATGTATATAAAAATGGTGGACGCATCGATGTAGGGTTAGATGCGATTGCCTGGGCAAAGCGTGCAGAAGCCTTAGGCGCAGGAGAAATTCTGCTGACGAGTATGGATTGTGATGGTACAAAGGCCGGGTATGATATCGCATTGACCAGACAGATTGCGGAAGCTGTATCTATTCCGGTGATTGCCTCTGGAGGCGCAGGGACAAAAGAACATTTTTATGATGCGTTGACGGAAGGAAAAGCAGATGCGGCTTTAGCAGCATCGTTATTCCACTATAAAGAATTAGAAATTCAGGAAGTAAAGGATTATCTGGCAGATCGTGGTGTGCCAGTCAGAAGATAAAGGAGATGGAAAATGCCTGCAATTACAAATGATTGGCTTGCCCCATTGAGTGAGGAATTTCATAAACCATATTACAAAAAATTATATGAGACAGTTGTCGAGGAGTATAACCGCGGAACTGTATTTCCACCAGCAGATGATATTTTTAATGCGTTTCATTTGACACCCTTATCGGATGTGAAGGTTGTGATTATCGGACAGGATCCGTATCATAATTATCATCAAGCGCATGGACTATGTTTTTCGGTACGACCGGAAGTGGATATTCCCCCATCGCTTGTAAATATTTACAAAGAGCTGCAGGATGATTTAGGTTGTTATATTCCCAACAATGGCTATCTTGTAAAATGGGCCAAACAAGGCGTATTACTTTTAAATACCGTGCTCACGGTGCGGGCACACCAGGCAAATTCTCATCAGAATATCGGATGGGAAGAGTTTACAGATGCAGTAATCCGCATTGTAGATGCGCAGGATCAACCGATTGTTTTTTTACTTTGGGGAAGACCGGCGCAGATGAAAAAGAAATTATTGACAAACAACCCGAACCATCTGATTTTAGAAGCGCCGCATCCAAGTCCGCTTTCTGCATACCGTGGTTTTTTTGGATGCAAGCATTTTTCAAAAACAAATGCATTCTTAGAAGAGCATGGAATGACGCCTATTGACTGGCAAATCGAGAATATAGTATAATTTGTATAGAAATAGGTACATATTTGTTATATTATGAGCATAATGTGCCGAAACAAAAAATAGAAGTAAGAAACAAACATGGATGTTTAGAATCAAAGGAGTGATGAAAATGGGACTTACGGTATCGGGATATGATTCATCAAGTATTAGTACCTTGTTTTCCAGTCTGAATTCTTCAAAGAGTAATGGAATCTCGTCGCTTTCTTCTATGACAAATATGCTGGGTGAATATCATAGTATTCAATCCGGATCATATTTTAAGCTGTTACGTTCTTATTACACACCGAAGGATGGTACAGAGGCAGCAAGTGCAACGAAGAAGAATCCTGCTGAGATTACAGATAAGCAGTTGGCAGAGTGGAAAACGGATGCTACGGAATTATCAGATGCGGCGAATGCTTTGCTGAAAAAAGGAACTGGATCTTTGTTTGCCAAAGTAGAGAAGAAAGATGCTGACGGTAAAATAACATATGGATATGATACAGATTCCATTTATACAGCTGTTAAAAAATTTGCGGATGCGTATAATGACATGATTGACAGCGGAGAGAAAGCGAGTCTTTCTGGCGTTCGTTCTTCTGTGACAGGAATGGAAGGGCTTACATCGTCAAATAGTGCACTTTTAAAGAGTGTTGGAATCAGCGTAAATACCAAAGGACATCTGAGCGTGGATGAAGCTACCTTTAAAAAATCAGATATGACAGTTGCAAAATCACTGTTTCAGACCTCTGGTGGCTACGGATATCAGATTTCTGCGAAGGCATCTATGGTTAGAAGCGGTGTGATGGCAAAGGCATCCGGTGGCAGCTATACAAAGAATGGAGCAATTTCCATGAATGATTTGATGAGCACATACAATTCTTATATTTAAACTATGCATAAAAGCCAGACCTTATTGAGGTTTGGCTTTTTATAGTATTACTTATAAATAGAAAAGCTTTGATAAGATAAGCTAATCAATCCTATTAGGAAAATCGCATAGTAAAAAAGTAAATGATGGGATATAATGAGGATGTTGAATAAGTAATTTGATACGTAAAGTCTTTAGGAGGTTTTTCATGAAAATGTTATCATTGGAACAGGAATTGCAGGCAAATGCTTATCCTGGAAGAGGAATCGTTATTGGTAAGACACCAGACGGAACAAAGGCTGTGACAGCATATTTTATTATGGGACGCAGCGAGAATAGCCGTAATCGTGTGTTTGTAGAAGAAGGAGAGGGAATTCGTACCCAGGCATTTGACCCATCAAAGTTGAGCGATCCAAGCCTGATTATCTATGCACCAGTTCGCGTGTTGGGAAATAAAACAATTGTTACAAATGGTGATCAGACAGATACGATTTATGAATTAATGGACAAACAGATGACGTTTGAACAGTCTCTTAGAACAAGAGAGTTTGAGCCGGACGGACCAAATTATACTCCTAGAATTTCCGGTATTATGCATATTAAAGATGGAAACTATAATTATGCAATGTCAATTTTAAAGAGCAACAATGGCAATCCGGATGCCTGCAATCGTTATACGTTTGCTTATGAGAATCCGGTGGCAGGCGAAGGCCATTTTATCCATACATATCAGTGCGATGGAAATCCACTTCCAAGTTTTGAGGGAGAACCAAAGCTGGTTGCTATCGAAGATGACATGGATGCATTTGCGGACAAAATCTGGAACAGCTTGAATGCTGACAATAAGGTGTCTTTGTTTGTCCGTTATATTGATATTGCAACAGGTAACTATACATCAAAAATTATTAACAAGAATCAGAAATAAATAGAATACGAGGGGAAATCTTATGCAGGAATTAGAATTAAAATATGGATGTAATCCAAACCAGAAACCATCACGTATTTACATGGAAGAAGGAGAATTGCCAATTAAAGTCCTTTGTGGAAAGCCAGGTTATATTAATTTCTTGGATGCTTTCAATGGATGGCAGCTGGTAAAAGAATTAAAGCAGGCAACCGGACTACCGGCAGCAACATCTTTTAAACATGTTTCACCAGCAGGAGCAGCTGTTGGATTACCACTTTCTGATGTGGAGAAAAAGATTTACTGGGTAGACGATATGGATGTTGCATTTACACCACTTGCAAATGCATATGCACGTGCGAGAGGTGCGGATCGTATGTCTTCATTTGGTGATTTTATTTCACTGTCTGATGTTTGTGATGAGGCGACAGCACTTTTGATTAAACGAGAAGTTTCTGACGGCGTGATTGCACCAGGGTATACGGAGAAAGCGTTAGAAATTTTAAGACAGAAGAAGAACGGTAATTACAATGTGATTGAAATTGATCCAGAGTATGAACCAAAGAAATTAGAGCGCAAGGAAGTGTTTGGTATTACATTTGAACAGGGAAGAAATGAACTTGTAATTGATGATGATTTCTTCTCAAATATTGTTACAGAAAACAAGGAATTGCCAGAACAGGCAAAAATTGACCTGACCCTTTCTATGATTACTTTGAAATATACACAGTCCAATTCTGTATGTTATGCAAAGGATGGACAGGCAATTGGAATCGGAGCAGGCCAGCAGTCACGTATCCACTGTACACGTCTGGCTGGAAGCAAGGCAGATAACTGGTGGTTACGACAATCACCACAGGTGCTTGGATTACAGTTTGTAGATGGTATCCGTCGTGCAGATCGTGATAATGCGATTGATCTTTACATTGGTGAAGATTATATGGATGTGCTTGCAGATGGTGCATGGGAAAATATCTTCAAAGTAAAACCGGAAGTATTTACCAGAGAAGAAAAGAGAGCATGGCTGGATAAGAATACAGGAGTGGCGCTTGGATCCGATGCTTTCTTCCCATTTGGAGATAATATTGAACGTGCACATAAGAGTGGCGTTTGCTATGTGGCACAGCCAGGTGGTTCTATCCGTGATGATCATGTGATTGCTACATGCAATAAATATGGTATGACAATGGCATTTACAGGAATTCGTTTGTTCCACCACTAATTTTATAAAGAATTTTTATAAGAATAATGAAAAACACGTCATGACATTAGTCTGTGACGTGTTTTTTGAATTTTCTTGTATATTCATTTGGATATACGATGCCAGTTTTTTGCGATAATATCATGCGATAGACATCTGCTGCGAAAATATCTTTTTGGAGCATGGAATATGCCATCGGTGAAAGAAACTGTTCTGCGTTTTTTGGCGTTGTTAATATAGGAACCTGGCTTTCTTTTTTGATCGTGGAAAGAAGGAAACTTCCATGTTCATTAAAACCTAAAAGACGCAGATACGGAATTTGTATCGTGGATGCCAGATCAGGTTGCCATGAGGTAAAATCCGACTTCTTTATGTCAAGTAAAATATGGCATAAAACTCTTGAAATTCGGGAGTATGCGACATCTTTTGACTTTAGTTGCGTACAAAAAGAATGATATCCTGCATATATATGCTTGCTTTGCAAGATTTTGTTCGAAATATCAAAGGAACAGTCGGAATATGCTGTAAAATTATCGTGGAAAGATAATTCGTATTGCAGCAATAGTGATATATCCTCAGGTAAAAGATAAGCATTTTTTTGTAGTTCCTTTGTCACAGAAGTATGAAGTATCTCTGGAATTTGCTGCAAAAGAATAGACAAATCCTGTTGCTTTTTTGGTGGATGTTCTGCAATAAAGCTGCGGATAGCAGTTGCGGATGCATGATTTGTGTGAATATCAGTGCTATGATAATCTGCCCCATTGCGTTTGAGGCAGATGGGTGTCATGTGGCTGTGCAATTGCTGCAGTGCTTTTAAATATTCGATAGCAAGAATATTATTGGGCTGGGATAGAATAGTAGCAAAGGTATCCTGCCCGAGTGCTTCGGTGCGCGCAGCAGCAAAGGACTTTCCGGCTTGCAGTGCCAGGCGCAGCTGTTCCTGATAAGTGTTATCCTCTTTGTTTAAAAGTTGTGCGATTTGTTTTAGAGTAGCTAAATCCTCTGTTTCACTGCCAAATAAAAGTGTATCGACAACACCGGTATTTTGTAAAAGGCAAACGCCCCCGGTTGCAAAAAGTTGTGCGCTGGCTGTTGCAAAAAGTACCGGGAGTTCAAATACAAGGTCTGCACCACATGAAAGAGCATGGCAAGCTCGCGTATATTTGTCAAAAAGAGCAGGCGTTCCACGCTGGGTAAAAGACCCGCTCATAGCAACAATGACATAGTCAGCACCAAGTTCTTCTTTTGCGTAGCGGATCTGATAGGCATGTCCATTATGGAAAGGATTATATTCTGCAATGATACCGACAACTTTCATAGGGGTTCTCCTTAAAAACTTATTTGATAAAACGATAGCATAAAGAGGCGATAGCTACAAGCAACAAAATTTATATGAAATATATAGATTGGACTAAAATAAATCCATACTGGTATCTTGTACCAAAAATTAAATGAGAGTATAATAGAGATATATTTTGGGTTATACCAAGGAAGGAAATAAGAAAGGGAGAGAACATAGTATGAATGTTTTAGTAATTAATTGTGGAAGTTCTTCTTTAAAGTATCAGTTGATTGATTCAGAAAGTGAGTCTGTACTTGCAAAGGGGCTTTGTGAAAGAATCGGTATCGATGGCAGACTTGTATATCAAAAGACAGGATTGGATAAGGAAATTACAGAATTGGATATGCCAACCCATAAGCAGGCAATCCAGTTTGTGATTGATGCCTTAATCAATGATAAGACAGGAGCCATCAAGAGTCTGGATGAAATAGATGCTGTTGGACATCGTCTCGTACATGGAGGAGAAAAGTTTGCATGTTCTGTTGTAATTACAGATGAAGTATTAAAGACAGTGGAAGAATGTAACGATCTTGCCCCACTTCATAACCCAGCGAACTTAATTGGAATTGATGCATGTAAAGAATTGATGCCAAATGTACCAATGGTAGGCGTATTTGATACAGCATTCCATCAGACAATGCCAAAGAAAGCATATCTGTACGGACTTCCATATGAATATTATGAGAAGTATGCAGTAAGACGTTATGGTTTCCATGGAACCAGTCACAGCTTTGTTTCAAAGAGATGTGTAGAATATTTAGGAATGGATGCAAATAATTCTAAGGTGATTGTCGCACACCTTGGTAACGGAGCATCTATCAGTGCAGTTCTTAACGGAAAATGCGTGGATACTTCTATGGGTCTTACACCACTGGAAGGACTTGTTATGGGAACACGTTCCGGTGATATTGATCCGGCAATTATGGAATTCATTGCAAAGAAAGAGAATCTTAATATCGAAGAAATGGTTACTATTTTAAACAAGAAATCAGGTCTTTCTGGTATGACAAAGGGTGGTTCTAGTGATTTCCGTGATTTACAGGAAGAAATCAAAGCTGGTAATCAGTTAGCAGCAGATGCAGTTGAAGTATTCTGCTATCGTGTTGCAAAGTATATTGGTTCTTATGTAGCTGCTATGAATGGTGTAGATGCTATTGCATTTACAGCTGGTATTGGAGAAAATGTTGCATTGGTTCGCCGTAAAGTATGCGAATACTTAGGCTATTTAGGAATCGAAATCAACGAGGAATTAAACCTCAAGACATTTGGTGATGAAGTTACATTATCTACACCAGATAGTAAAGTAAAGGTATGCGTTATTCCTACAAACGAAGAACTTGCCATTGCAAGAGAGACAGTAGCACTTGTAAAATAAGAAATAACAAGAAAAAGTTGTTGACAGGTGCGGCTTGTCTATGTATAATAGTTTGAGTGTGAATAGGAGAGACTATGAAGATTGATGTTATAGATATCATTTCTACAGCCGATAAGAAACGGGAGATTGCCGCTACCACGGAGATGTCAGAAGTTTCTGTTGGTGGAGGAATATTTCCTATTACCGATATTAAGCCATTCAGTATATGTCTGACAAATGATAACAATAAGCAATTATTGATTTCAGGTGACACGACTCTGGAGGTGATGGTTCCATGTGATCGATGTCTTGGTGACGTTGTGGTTCCATTGCAAATAACAATTGACCGGGAAATTCCACTTATGGATGGTCAGGTTGTTTTTGCGGATGATGAGGAAAACACCTTTCTAGAGGAAAATGAGTTAGATATTGACAGACTGATTTATGACGAAATCTTGGTTAACTGGCCGACAAAAGTCTTGTGTAAGGATGATTGCAAGGGTATTTGCCCGGTGTGTGGTCAGAATTTGAACCAGCAGGACTGCGGATGTGATCGTCAGGTAATAGATCCAAGAATGGCAAAGTTCCAAGATATCTTTAATGAATTTAAGGAGGTGTGACCCGATATGTCAATTTGTCCAAAGAATAAGTCTTCTAAGGGTAGAAGAGATAAGAGAAGAGCAAACTGGAAGATGACAGCTCCTACATTAGTAAAATGTAGCAAGTGTGGAGAGTTAATGGTTCCACATAGAGTTTGTAAGAACTGCGGTTCTTATAACAAGAAAGAGATCATCGCTCAGGACTAAGATGAAACATGAGGCTTTCCGTTTGGAAAGCCTTATTTTTTTGCCCGTTCAGTGATGTGATTTGTTGTTGATTTATAGAAACACTTATAGTATATTTTTCTTATGATGCATTTTTTATGCATAGGAGGAAGGCGTATCATGGATAATAGTAAAGTCGTAGCCGTAGATGCCATGGGCGGTGACAATGCACCGATTGAAATTGTAAAAGGATGTGTAGATGCGGTAAACGAGCGAGAGGACATCAAGGTTCTTCTTGTAGGAGAAGAAAATGTGGTTCGCGCAGAGCTTGCAAAGTACACCTATCCGTCTGAGCGCATTGAGGTTGTACCGGCGACGGAAGTGATTGAAACAGCAGAACCACCAGTGATGGCAATACGAAAGAAAAAAGATTCGTCGATCGTAGTTGCTTTAAAACTTGTAAAAGAGGGCAAGGCAGATGGATTTGTATCTGCGGGAAGCTCAGGTGCAGTACTTGTCGGAGGACAGGTGATTGTAGGCAAAATCAAAGGTGTGGAAAGAGCACCATTAGCCCCATTGATACCAACCAAAACAGGCGTATCGCTTCTGATTGATTGTGGCGCTAATGTGGATGCCAGATCATCACATCTGGTACAATTTGCACGTATGGGCTCTATCTATATGAAAGACGTTGTGGGCATTGAGAATCCACGCGTAGCCATTGTAAATATTGGTGCAGAAGAAGAAAAAGGAAATGCTTTGGTAAAAGAGACATATCCACTGCTAAAGGAATGTAAGGATATCAATTTTATTGGAAGCATAGAGGCAAGGGAAATTCCATCAGGCGCAGCAGATGTCATTGTGTGCGAAGCGTTTGTTGGTAATGTGATTCTTAAGTTATATGAAGGACTTAGTTCTACATTGATTGGTGTTATTAAAACCGGTTTGATGAGCACCTTAAAGAGTAAAATTGGAGCTGCACTAGCGCTTCCGGCACTCAAAAATACATTAAAAACATTTGATGCATCGGCTTATGGTGGTGCACCACTGCTTGGATTAAAAGGTCTGGTCGTTAAGACGCACGGCAGCGCAAAAGCAATTGAGATCAAGAATTCAATTATTCAATGTGCATCTTTTAAAGAGCAGGATATTAGCGGAAAAATCCAGGCAAATATTTGTGTGGAAGACAATAAGACAGAATAGAGGAGGTAAGTAAGATGGAATTGGAAATGCTTAGAAAGGTCATTGCAGAGGTCTTGAATGTAGATGAGACAGAAATCAATATGGATACCACATTTGTGGATGATCTTGGAGCAGATTCACTTGATGTTTTCCAGATTATCATGGGAATTGAAGAAGAACTTGACATCGAAGTGAATGTAGAAGAGGCTGAAAAGATCGTAACTGTAGGCGATGCTGTTGAATTGATTAAAAAGACAGTTGGCTAATCATGTGCAAAAAGAGAGATGACAAAAGCCCTTGATTCAAGGGCTTTTGCTTCTGTTAAGGAGTAAAAGTGAAGACAATAAAAGAATTTCAAGAAGTAATTGGATATGAGTTTAAAAACGAAAGTTTATTGCGTCAGGCCCTTACACATAGTTCGTATGCAAATGAAAAGCATATGAAGAAATTGTCGGATAATGAACGATTGGAATTTTTGGGGGATGCAGTGCTTGAAGCTGTTTCCAGTGAATTTTTGTTTTTGAATTATAAAGATTTGCCAGAAGGGGATCTTACCAGATTACGTGCAAGTATGGTATGTGAACCAACGCTTGCCTATTGCACAAAAGAAATTGATTTGGGATCTTATGTATACCTTGGAAAAGGAGAAGATTTAACAGGTGGAAGAACGCGTAAGTCAGTTTTGTCTGATGCAATGGAGGCAGTGATTGGTGCCATTTTCCTAGATGGTGGCATGGAAGCAGCGAAAACATTTATATTACGCTTTATTATGACAGATATTGAACATAAGCGTATGTTTTATGATAGTAAGACGATATTACAGGAAGTCTGTCAGGCTAAATTCCGTCAGAATGTAACGTATCATTTACTAGATGAGAGTGGTCCGGATCATGCGAAGGTGTTTCATGTGGATGTCACGGTTGGAGATACAAAGCTGGGAGACGGAAGCGGTGGAACAAAAAAAGCTGCAGAACAGGAAGCTGCTTATCATGGCCTTTTGTACTTAAAGCAGCAGGAAAGTCAGAACAAATAGAAAGTTTTTGGGGATAAGTATGTATTTAAAAAGCATTGAAATGTATGGATTCAAATCTTTCGCAAATAAGATGGTATTTGATTTTCATAATGGTATTACCGGGATTGTGGGTCCGAATGGAAGTGGAAAAAGTAATGTTTCCGATGCTGTGCGCTGGGTTTTAGGAGAGCAGAGTGCAAAGCAGCTTCGTGGTGCCAGTATGCAGGATGTTATTTTTGCGGGAACAGAGAATCGAAAACCACTGAGTTATGCGTATGTTGCTATTACAATGGATAATTCCGATCATTTGCTGCCAATTGATTATGAGGAAGTAACGATTGCAAGACGTGTGTATCGCTCTGGTGAGAGCGAATATCTGCTTAATGGTTCGCCGTGTCGCCTGAAGGATGTGAATGAACTCTTTTATGATACAGGAATTGGAAAAGAGGGGTATTCCATCATTGGACAGGGGCAGATTGAGCGTATTTTAAGTGGAAAACCGGAAGAACGTCGTGAGCTGTTTGATGAAGCTGTTGGTATTGTAAAGTTTAAAAAACGCAAAGCTGCTACGGTAAAAAAATTGGAGCATGAACGCGAGAATCTGGTGCGTGTGAACGATATTTTATCTGAATTAGAGCGTCAGGTAGGACCGCTGGAAAGACAGGCGGAAAATGCGAAGCAATTTTTGAAGAAAAAAGAAGAATTAAAAACATTAGAAGTAAATATGTTTCTTCTTGAAATCGAAGATATGAATCGTCGTCTGACAGATATTGAGAAGAATTATCATATTGCAGAAACGCAATTAAATGAGAATAAGGGTAAGCAGGAACAAATCAAAGAACAGTATGCGTCTTTGGAAGAACAGCTGAATGTCATGGATGAGCATATTCAGGGAATCCGTGAAGAGCAGAGCAATACTACCTTGACGAAAGGTAAATTGGAAAATCAGATTCGTTTATTGGAAGAACAAATTCGTTTTGCGGAAAGTGCTGATGAAAATTTATCTGAACGAAAAGGTGTATTAGAGGCAGAAAAACAGGAATACATCCAGCAAAAGAAAACCTATGAGACAGAAAAAGAGCAATTGCAGGAACAGCTCGAAGAAGTAGAAAAACGTTTGGCATCGGTTCGGAAATATAATGATGATCTGCAGGCGGATATCAAAAAATATACCGAGGGAATTGAGCAGAATAACCAGGCGATGATGGAGCTTCTGAATGAGAAGGGAACCATTCAATCCAAAGAACAGCGTTTTGATACGATGTTAGAACAAATTAATATTCGTAAAGCACAGCTGAATCAACGCCTCTTGCAACGTAAGACAGAAGAGGAAGATTTGAATGAAACGCTGCAGCGCTGCCAGAAGGAATATGATGATGTAAGTAAGGGCTTAGAAGCACTGAAACAAAAAGATCAGGAATTTTCACATAAGGCGGTAGAGTGGAAAAATAAGCGCAGAGAAGCACAGGATGTGCTGGCAAAGAGTAACGATGCTTACCATAAACAATCCTCAAAGTTAGAAGCGTTAAAAAATATTGCAGAACGATATGATGGCTACGGAAATAGTATTCGTAAAGTGATGGAGCAAAAAGAAAAGAACCCGGGTCTGATCGGTGTTGTTTCTGATTTGATTCATGTAGAACAAAAATATGAAATTGCAATTGAGACAGCGCTTAGCGGAAATATCCAGAATATTGTCACAAAAGATGAAGCGACTGCCAAAAAGATGATTACATATTTGAAAGAAAATCGATTGGGACGCGCAACCTTTTTGCCACTTACAAGTGTGTCTGGAAAAGGCTTTACAAAGGATAAGAGCATTTTATCGGATAAAGGTGTCCTTGGTCTTGCAAATGAACTTGTCGAAGCTGATGAGATGTATCGTGATGTGCTTTCCTATCTTTTGGGGCGTGTGATTGTTGTAGATACCGTTGACAATGGTATTGCACTTGCAAAGAAGAATCGTTATTCGTTACATATTGTTACATTGGAAGGTGAGTATTTCAGTCCGGGTGGATCTTTGTCCGGCGGACGATTTAAAAATAATAGCAACCTTTTGGGACGAAACCGTGAAATCGATGATATTGAAAAACAATTGGCAGCGTTATCAGAGGAAAAGAAAGCTGCCAAAGAGCGTATCGCTGAGATTGAGACGGCACAGGCTTTGTTGGAATCAGACCGGGAAGAAAACCGCAAGCAGATGGAACAACATGCACTTGCACTAAATACAGCACAGATTCATCTGCAGCGTGTACAGGAACAGAAATCTGAGAGCGAAAATGCGTTTGCAAGTTTAAATACCGAGAGCGAAGAAATGGAACGTCAGGTGCGTGATATCACTGCTGGAAAGAAGGAGATGGAACGTAAACGTCAGGAAGCGGGAGAGAAGGAAGAAGCATTAAAGAAGCAGACGGAGGAATACCAGAAGCTTTTGGATGAAAAAACCTATATGGAGACATCTGCTGCCCGCAATGTTTCCGAAGCGCAGATTGAAGAGGCGAGTGCGCGACAGAAAGTTACCTTTGTGCTCGAGAACTGTGAACGTGTTGCAAATGAAATCGAAAAGAAAGAAGCGGACATTGTTCGTTTGATTGAGGAAGCAAAAAACGGCAAAACAGATGCAAATAAAAAGCGTGGTGATATTGAGGAAATCAAAAAGACCATGATTGCCAGCGATGATAATTTTGCGCAATTGGAAGATCGTTTAAAAGAAGCACAAAAACAAAAAGAACAGATGAATCAGGAGTATAAAGGCTTCTTTGGTCAAAGAGAAGAAATTGCGGATCGTATTTCGGCACTGGATAAGGAAATTTATCGCTTAAATGCACAACGGGAAAAATTAGAAGAGGCGATTAACTATCAGAATACTTATATGTGGGAAGAATATGAACTCACACTTCGTGGCGCTGAGAAAATGCGCAATGCCGAGTATGACAATCTGGATACCATGCGAAAAGCAACTTCTGGTGTCAAAGACGAAATTCGTCGTATGGGCAATGTAAATGTAAATGCAATCGAAGAATATAAGGAAGTATCGGAACGCTATAATTTCTTAAAAGGACAGCATGATGATCTTGTGGAAGCAGAGCAGACCCTGATGGGCATTATTGATGATTTGGATGAGGGAATGCGCAAACAGTTCACGGAAGGTTTTGCAGATATTCAAAGAGAATTTGATAAGGCATTCAAAGAGCTGTTTGGTGGTGGAAAAGGTACTTTGGAGCTGGTGGAAGGAGAGGATATCCTGGAAACCGGTATACGTATCATTGCACAGCCACCTGGCAAAAAGCTTCAAAATATGATGCAGCTTTCTGGTGGTGAAAAATCGTTGACAGCGATTGCACTTCTGTTTGCAATTCAGAATTTGAAGCCATCTCCATTCTGCCTATTGGACGAGATTGAAGCTGCGCTGGATGATTCTAACGTTGGCAGATTTGCAAAATATTTACACAAGTTGACGAAAAATACGCAGTTTATTATTATAACTCATAGAAGAGGCACAATGAATGCAGCTGACCGATTGTATGGTATTACCATGCAGGAGAAGGGTGTTTCTGCACTCGTATCGGTTAATCTGATTGAAAATGATCTGGATGCATAAGGAGAGATGAAATGGCAGAAGGCGGATTTTTTAAACGATTGCTTGCGGGGCTTACAAAGACCAGAGATAATTTTGTAAAGAATATGGATTATATTTTCCGCGGCTTTACCAATATTGACGACGAATTCTATGAAGAATTAGAAGAAATTCTGATTATGGGCGATATCGGTGTAACGACGACGGAAAATATTCTGGAAGACTTAAAGCGAAAGGTAAAAGAACAAAAAATAAAAGAACCGGTTGCATGTAAGGAGTTACTGATTGAGAGTATCCGACAGCAGATGGATATTGGAGAAGCGGCTTACGAATTCGAAAATCGTACATCGGTGGTTCTGGTGGTTGGCGTGAACGGTGTTGGAAAGACTACCACCATTGGTAAGCTTGCTGCAAAGTTAAGGGCACAGAATAAAAAAGTACTTTTAGCAGCAGCAGATACATTTCGCGCGGCAGCAGGTGAACAATTAAAGGAATGGGCAAACCGTTCGCAGGTAGATATGATTGGCGGTCAGGATGGAAGCGATCCGGCGTCCGTTGTATATGATGCGGTGTCAGCAGCGAAGGCAAGAGGAACAGATGTACTTTTGATTGATACGGCAGGTCGGCTTCATAATAAGAAGAACCTGATGGAAGAGCTCCGCAAAATCAACAATATTGTTGATCGTGAGTTCCCAGAAGCGTATCGTGAAACGCTGGTTGTATTAGATGGTACAACAGGACAGAATGCATTGAATCAGGCGAAAGAATTTTCGGAAGTGACGGAGTTAAGTGGTATTGTTCTTACAAAATTAGACGGTACAGCAAAAGGGGGGATTGCGGTAGCTATTCAGGCTGAATTAGGTATTCCGGTAAAATATATTGGCGTAGGGGAGACAATTGATGATCTTGAGAAATTTAATGCGGAGGAATTTGTAAACGCATTATTTTATACAGACGAGCAGTAAAAAGGAGAAAAAAGATGTTGACATTAGACAAATTTGAAGAGGCAAGTAAGATCGTCAGTGAAGTTACATTGGAAACAAAACTTGTTTACAGTGATTTCCTGAGTGAAAAGTGTGGAAACAGTGTGTATTTGAAACCAGAAAATATGCAGCTGACAGGTGCTTACAAGGTAAGAGGTGCATATTATAAGATCAGCACTTTGACACCGGAGGAGAGAAAAAAGGGACTTATTACAGCATCCGCTGGAAACCATGCGCAGGGTGTGGCATATGCAGCAAAGAAATTTGGCGTTCGTGCAACGATTGTTATGCCGACAACGACACCTCTCATAAAAGTTAATCGCACCAAGAACTTAGGAGCAGAAGTTGTTCTTTATGGTGATGTTTATGACGAAGCTTGTGCAAAGGCTTATGAACTTGCCGAAGAGCATGGTTATACTTTTATTCATCCATTTGACGATTTGGCTGTTGCAACAGGTCAGGGTACGATTGCAATGGAAATCTTTAAAGAGTTGCCATTGGTGGAATATATTCTGGTACCAATTGGTGGCGGCGGACTTGCTACAGGTGTGTCTACGTTAGCAAAACTTTTAAATCCGAAGATTAAGGTCATCGGTGTAGAACCTGCAGGTGCAAATTGTATGCAGGAATCCTTGAAAAAGGGTGAGGTTACAACACTTTCCGGAGTAAATACCATTGCTGATGGTACGGCAGTGAAGACGCCGGGAAGTAATATTTTCCCATATATCCAAAAGAATCTGGACGATATCATCACAGTAGAGGATGATGAACTGATTGCAGCATTCCTCGATATGGTAGAAAATCATAAGATGATTGTTGAAAATTCCGGACTTCTTACGGTTGCTGCGTTGAATCAGTTGAAGGTAAAGGGAAAACGTGTGGTATCCATTCTGAGTGGAGGCAATATGGATGTGATTACCATGTCTTCAGTTGTACAGCAGGGACTGATTTTCCGTGATCGTATCTTTACGGTTTCCGTACTTTTGCCGGACAAGCCGGGAGAACTTGCAAGAGTGGCAGATACGATTGCAAAAGTACAGGGAAATGTTATCAAATTGGAACATAACCAGTTTGTGTCTACCAACCGTAATGCTGCTGTAGAACTTCGCATTACATTGGAAGCATTTGGTACAGAACATAAAAGCCAGATTATAGAGGCTTTAGAAAAGGGTGGTTACCAGCCAAAGATTGTAAGAACCAGTCTGTAATATAAAAAGATATGAGCAGGTGTCAAGAAAAAATACTTGACACCTGTTTTTTGGTATAGTATAGTATACGAGGTGATGATATGAACGATAAGATTGAACAGGGAGATCTCTATGATTTTTATGGTGAATTATTAAATGATCACCAGCGAAGTATTTATGAAGATTTCGTATTAAATGATTTATCCCTTGGTGAAATCGCATCAGATCGTGGAATCAGCCGTCAGGCAGTACATGATGTTATTAAGCGATCTACCAAGACTTTAGAAGAATATGAAGATAAATTACATCTGATAGAGAAGTTTGTTCATATCAGAGATAAGATACGAACCATAGATGCTTTGGTTCATACGACGGATACAGATTCCGTGGATGAGATTTTATCCCAGATTTCTGTGATATCCAATGATATCCTAGAGGAGTTATAGTATGGCATTTGAAAGTCTTTCAGACAAATTACAAAATGTATTTAAGAACCTTCGAGGCAAGGGTCGTCTGAGTGAAGATGATGTCAAGGCTGCTTTAAAAGAAGTCAAGCTGGCTCTTTTGGAGGCGGATGTCAATTTCAAGGTTGTCAAAAACTTTGTCAAAACGGTACAGGAACGTGCGATTGGCGCAGATGTCATGAACGGTCTGAACCCAGGTCAAATGGTAATCAAGATTGTAAATGAAGAACTCACCAATCTGATGGGATCTGAAACAACAGAGATTGCATATCGTCCGGGACAGCAGATTACGGTTCTTATGATGGTTGGTCTGCAAGGTGCAGGTAAGACGACGACAACAGCAAAGCTGGCCGGTCTTGTCAAGAAAAAAGGAAAAAGACCATTGCTTGTAGCATGTGATGTGTATCGTCCGGCTGCAATCACGCAGTTACAGATCAATGGTGAAAAACAGGGTGTGCCTGTATTTGCCATGGGAGATAAGAACAAACCATCAGACATTGCAAAAGCAGCAATAGAACATGCAAAGAAAAATAACAATAACGTTGTTATTCTAGATACCGCAGGTCGTCTTCATATAGATGAAGGTATGATGGATGAGCTGGTGCAGATCAAAGAAGCTGTTGATGTTGCACAGACTTTATTGGTCGTAGATGCCATGACTGGTCAGGATGCAGTTAATGTGGCAGGTACTTTTGATGAAAAGATTGGCATTGATGGTGTTGTACTTACGAAGTTAGATGGTGATACCAGAGGTGGTGCTGCATTATCCATTCGTGCTGTGACAGGAAAACCGATCCTGTTTTGTGGTATGGGTGAAAAGCTGGATGATTTGGAGCAGTTTTATCCGGATCGTATGGCTTCGAGAATCCTTGGCATGGGGGATGTCCTTTCTTTGATTGAGAAAGCAGAGGCATCCATTGATGAAGATAAGGCAAAAAATCTGTCCCGAAAGATGCGCAAAGCAGAGTTTGATTATAACGATTATTTAGACTCTATGGCGCAGATGAAAAAGATGGGTGGTCTTAGCAGTGTACTAGGCATGATGCCGGGGATGATTCCTGGGATGAACAGTGCACAGCTTTCACAGATAGAAGGTGCTGTTGATGATAAAAAAATGGCACACATTGAGGCAATTATTCTTTCCATGACACCAGAGGAAAGAGCAAATCCAAAACTTATGAATCCAAGTCGTAAGAAGCGACTGGCAAGAGGCGCCGGCGTCGATATCGCAGAGGTGAATCGTTTTATCAAACAGTTTGATCAGACGAAGAAGATGATGAAAAAGATGCCGGGCATGATGGGTGGTAAAAGAGGAAGAATGAAATTTCCTTTTTAACATATAGCAATTTATTATTATTATTTATTTTTAGGAGGAAAACAAAATGGCAGTAAAGATTAGATTAAGAAGAATGGGACAGAAGAGAAATCCTTTCTACAGAATCGTAGTAGCAGATTCTAGATCACCTAGAGATGGAAAGTGCATCGAAGAAATCGGAACATACGATCCAAATCAGGAGCCTTCAGCATACCATGTAAATGAAGAATTGGCTAAGAAGTGGCTCGCAAACGGAGCACAGCCAACAGAGACTGTAGCAAGAATCTTCAAGCAGGCTGGTATTGAAAAATAACCCACAAAACAGGCATTGAAAGAACGAGGTATTAGGTGATGAAAGAATTAGTTGAAGTAATTGCAAAGTCACTGGTAGATTACCCGGAGGAAGTTGTTGTTACAGAAACAGAAAATGACAAGTCAATTGTTGTTGAGTTACATGTGGCTTCATCAGATATGGGCAAGGTAATCGGCAAGCAGGGACGTATTGCAAAAGCAATTCGTTCCGTAGTGAAGGCAGCAGCCTCAAAGTCGGATAAAAAAGTCGTTGTAGATATTGTTTAAGACAAAGAACCCTATTGCCATGCGAAAGGTGTGGTGATAGGGGATTTTTTTAGGAGAAGAAATATGGATTTGTATCAGGTTGGTGCCATTACGCAGACACATGGTGTACGAGGTGAGGTCAAGGTATTTCCATTGACAGATGATGTGTCTCGTTTTAAGAATATGAAAAATCTAATTATGGACACGGGACGCGAACAGATTACACTTGAAGTGACATCTGCCAGACCACAGAAAAATCTGGTCATCTTAAAATTTAAGGGATACGATAATATCAATGATGTAGAAAAATACAAAGGTGCCAAATTATATGTTACCAGGGAAAACCGCGTGGCTTGTGAAAAAGATGAATACTTTATTGCAGATCTGATTGGTCTTTCGGTTGTGACAGATGAAGGCATGCAGCTCGGAACACTTACAGATGTAATTGCGACGGGAGCAAACGATGTTTATGTTGTTGAGATGGCATCGGGCAAAGAGGTGCTGATTCCAGCCATTCATGATTGTATCGTGAACGTGGAGGAAGAAGAAAAGAAAATGACAGTACATTTGTTAGATGGACTGTTGGATGAGGAGTAAACACGTGAAATTTTATATTTTGACGTTATTTCCGGAAATGGTGATGCAGGGACTTTGTACCAGTATCATCGGGCGTGCAATGGACAAGGGAATGTTGTCTGTAGAGGCGGTTAATATCCGTGATTTTACTACAAATAAGCATGGAAAAGTGGATGACTATCCTTATGGTGGCGGTGCTGGCATGGTGATGCAGGCACAGCCAATCTATGATGCATGGAAATCCATTATAGATCGTACCAAAGGAAGTGTGCGTACCATTTACCTTACACCGCAGGGAAAGACTTTTGTGCAAAAAGATGCCAAGGAATTGGCAAAGGAAGAAAATGTTATTTTGCTATGTGGTCATTATGAAGGGGTAGATGAACGTGTGCTTGAAGCAATTGTGACAGATTATATATCCATTGGTGATTTCGTTTTGACGGGTGGAGAATTGCCGGCAATGGTTATGGTTGATGCAATCGCTCGTATGGTTCCCGGAGTACTTTCTAACGTGGACTCCAAAGAGACAGAGAGCTTTGAAAATAGTTTGCTGGAATATCCACAATATTCACGTCCGGAAGAATGGAATGGGAAAAAAGTTCCGGCAATTCTTTTATCCGGGGATCATGCAAAAGTAGATGCATGGAGACATGAGCAATCGTTGCTTCGTACAAAACAAAGACGTCCGGATTTGCTAGAAAAAGCAGAACTTTCGAAAAAAGATCAAGATTTTTTAGAGAAAATATAAAAAAGGTACGATAAACAAAAAGAAATACTTGTTTTTTGAGCTTGTTTATGGTATCATCAACGAGTTGTGAAAAGAGATGGTCCTCTGATACATGTGGTATTAAGAACGTCAAGATAATTTAATTAGGAGGTCACAAAATGAACACACAGGAAATTATTAAGAACATTGAAGCAGAACAGTTAAAGTCTGAAGTAGACGTATTTCATGTAGGTGATACTGTTAGAGTACACGCTATGATCAAGGAAGGAAACCGTGAAAGAATTCAGGTATTCGAAGGTACTGTTATTAAGAGACAGGGTGGAAGCAACCGTGAGACATTTACTGTTAGAAAGTTCTCTAACGGTGTTGGCGTAGAAAAGACATGGCCAGTTCATAGCCCTAACGTTGAGAAGATCGAAGTAGTACGTCGTGGTAAAGTAAGACGTGCAAAACTTAACTACTTAAGAGATCGTGTAGGTAAGAAGGCTAAGGTTAAAGAATTAGTTAAGTAATAAGACAAGGAGAGAGCAACCACAAAGGTGGTTGTTCTTTTTTTTGATATCGTGTATATTAATATAGGATTGTTATGTATAACAGATAAAAGAAAGCATATAGGATGCATTATGAATAAAAGACAAGTTAGACGTGGTTTTGAGCAGGTAGGAAGAAAAATACATATTAGTAGGGGCGGTTTGAATTTTCGCCGTCGTCGCCGTAAAATACAGGGAGAGAAAGTCCGCTATATAAGTCTGTGGGCAATACAGATTTTTGCAGTGGTTTTGCTTGCATTTTTCCTTACCTTGGGATTTGGTACGAGAATCCGTTGCTCAGGAGAATCTATGACACCGGCTATTGCTGAAAATGGCAGTGTCTTGATCAATCGTATTGCATATAAAATCAAAGCTCCGAAAAAGGGAGATGTGGTTGCTTTTATGCCAAAGGGAAACACAAGCGCAAATTACAATGTAAAGCGTATTGTAGCGGTTCCCGGAGATACGGTCTTGATTTCAAATGGCAGATTGTATGTCAATGATAAGGTTGTGAATCTAAAACAGTCCGATGAAAAATCCATCAAGGATGAAGGTCGTGCAGTGACAGAGATTACGCTAGGAAAAAATGAGTATTTTGTGCTCGGAGATAATGTGAATAATAGTGAGGACAGTCGCTATGGTTCGATTGGTAATGTAACAAGAAAAGAAATGATAGGAAAAGTCTGGTTCTGTTTATCCTTTAAGGGATTTGGAACTGTGCATTAGGAGTCAATATGGAATTTCAATGGTACCCAGGTCATATGACCAAGGCAAAAAGACAGATGATGGAAGATATCAAACTAATTGATCTTGTGATTGAATTGGTTGATGCACGTATTCCACTGAGCAGCCGTAACCCGGATATTGATGAATTGGGAAAACAAAAAGCAAGATTAATTCTTTTGAATAAAACAGATTTAGCAGATCCGAAAGTGACGGTACGCTGGAAAGAGTATTTTCAAAAGAAAGGATATTTTGTTGTGACGTTGGATTCCCGTAATCGCAAAGGGATGAAAGAAGTGACGCAGGTGGTTATGGATGCCTGCGCAAAAAAAATAGAACGTGATCGTGCACGTGGTATAAAAAACCGCCCGGTACGTGCGATGGTAGTAGGAATTCCAAATGTTGGAAAATCTACCTTTATCAATTCTTACGCAGGAAAGGCTTGTGCAAAAACAGGAAATAAGCCGGGCGTTACAAAAGGTAAACAGTGGATTCGTTTAAATAAAAATGTAGAATTGTTAGATACGCCGGGGATTTTGTGGCCTAAGTTTGAAGATCAGACGGTAGGTCTTCATTTGGCATGTATTGGCTCTATCAAGGATGAATTATTGCAGACAGAAGAGTTAGCCATTGAGTTGTGTAGGATTCTGAAGGAAAAATATCCGGGAGCACTTGCAGAACGCTATCAGATTGATGAAACACAGGATGTGCTTCATTATTTGGAACAAATTGCGGAAAATAGGAACTGCCGATCAAAAGGAAATCAATTGGACTATAGTAAAGCAGCACTTTTGCTGATTGATGATTTCCGAAGTGGAACGATTGGAAAAATTTCTCTGGAGTTTCCGGAAGAGATGAATAATGAAAAGATGGAAGTGTAGTGGAAATGGAAGAAAAAGAAAAGAAAAATGGTGAGCAGACATCACCAGCACATGAGATTTTAAGCTTATTATTATATATCGTTGTTGTTTTTGGTATTTGTTTTTTGATTATCACATTTGTAGGACAGCGTTCAAAAGTGAGTGGTTCTTCTATGGAACCAACGCTGAGCGATGGAGATAATCTGATTGTAGATAAGATTTCTTATCGTATTCATGATCCACAGCGATTTGATATTATTATTTTTCCATATCAATATCAGGAAAATACATACTATATCAAACGAATCATCGGATTGCCGGGAGAGACGGTCTATATTAACGATGCAGGAGAAATCTATATTAACGGGAAATTGTTAGAAGAAGATTATGGCTTAGATACGATTCAAAATCCGGGACTGGCATCCGAACCAATTACATTGGGCGAAGATGAATATTTTGTGATGGGAGATAACCGGAATAACAGTACGGATAGTCGTTTCGCCTCGGTGGGGGAAATTAAACGACAAAATATCATTGGAAAGGCATGGGTAAGGATTTATCCATTTAATAAAATAACAGTCATCAAACATCAATAGGATGGAGGAAGAGCCATGGATATTGAAAAAAAGATCAAAGAGATACAGCAGGAATATAAAGAGGCAGATGATGTGCAGTTGCCAGCATTCATAGAGTCTTATATCAGGGATGGCAGACCTGGTGTGGCAAAGATTATTGGACAGGCACAAAAAAGACTGAATAAGCTGGCACAGGAGCGGGTGCGTTTGGAAACGCTTCGCACTTATGAGCATCGTTACGAAGAGAAGTATCCGATGATTTGTGGTATTGACGAAGTGGGACGTGGGCCATTAGCAGGTCCAGTGTGTGCGGCAGCTGTTATTTTGCCAAAAGATTGTGAAATCCTTTATATTAATGACTCAAAAAAGTTGAGTGAAGCAAAAAGAGAAGCTTTATATGAAGAAATATGTGAAAAAGCGGTGGCTGTAGGAATAGGATTTGCATCGCCGGAGAAAATTGATGAAGTAAATATTTTACAGGCAACGTATGTAGCAATGCGTGATGCAATTGCACAATTATCGGTAGAACCGGATCTTTTGCTCAATGATGCTGTGACAATTCCGCAAGTGGATATCAAGCAGGTGCCAATTATTAAGGGTGACGCAAAAAGTATTTCCATTGGTGCAGCGGGTATTGTCGCAAAGGTGACGAGAGATCGTTTGATGAAAGAATATGATGCCATTATGCCAGAATATGGGTTTGCACAAAACAAAGGATATGGAACCAAAGAGCATATAGAGGCTTTACAAAAATTTGGACCAAGTCCAATCCATAGAAAGAGCTTTATTGGTCATTTTATAGAAAATGTATAAGCACCATAAGGAGGGACGACGTGCAGGTTTCCGATTTGTTGGTACAATATCAGAATAATTTGTCTTCCGGGAGTGAGGTGTCTACAAAAACAAAGGGCATTGAGCAGTTAGTGGAGACAGTAAAACAGTTAAAGACAGGAAATATCTTTGAAGGAACTGTGAATAGTGTGCGTGGCTCACAGGTGATTCTTGGGTTGAGTAGTGGGCAGAATATCACAGCACATCTGGATGCGGGATTGTCTCTGGTTAAGGGACAGTCTGTTTTTTTTCAGGTGAAATCAAATGATGGGGAACAGATTCGCATTAAGCCGATTTCCATGGGAGGTAATCAGGGAAATCCTACATTGATACAGGCGCTTGATGCTGCCGGGCTTGCTGTAGGGGAAAAGAACTTAAATATGGTGAATGCCATGATGAAAGAACAAATGTCCATTGACGCAAAAAGTTTGCAGAATATGGCACGACAGATGGGACAGATTCCAGGTAGTTCTGCAGAGACGATTGTGCAGATGCAAAAATTACAATTGCCGATCGATATTTCCAGTGTAGAGCAATTTGAACATTATAAAGCAAACCAGCGTGAAGTATTAGGACAGGTGCAACAGTTGATTGCCGTGTTAGGAGATGCATTTTCGCAGGAAGATATGAGTGGGACAGCAGCAACACAATTGCATAATGAACTGGTTGGATTTTTTGGAAATACATCAATGCAAGAGGCTATTGTAGAGAAACAGGGATTGTATGTGCAGGAAATGCAAATGCCAGAAGGTCAGGAAGAATCGGTGAATTTGCAGTCGTTAGCACAGAAAGCATCTGTTTTTTCGCAGACGCTTGAAGATGCAGATACCTATGCCCCAGGAAGCCTGGGAGCCGTATTAGATGAGAACGCTTACATAGATTTGCAGAAACAGTTGGCACAATTTCCTGCCTTTATACGGGAACATGCAAATTTTTTTACCGCAGAGGGACAATTACGTCCGCAGACGCAGGTGGATACATTCTTGCAGGAAATCAGTGTTTTCTTAGGAAAAAACAGCGAAGAACTGCCAAAAGAGATGATACAGAAATTCCTAGGTTCGAAAGGCTATCAAAAACTGTTTCTGGAGTTTGCAGAAAGACAATTTACGATGGAACCGGAAGACTTGCCAAAAGAGCGCAGTGTGAGTCAGTTGTATGAACGAATGACACAGCAGATACAAGGATTACAGCAGTTGGCGGATAAAGTGCCTGTGGCAAAAGATGTTGTACAGACGATGACATCGAATCTTTCCCAAAACATTGAATTTATGAATCAGTTAAACCAGATGTATTCCTATGTGCAGGTGCCAATGCGATTGCGTGGACAGAATGTCAACAGTGAACTCTTTGTCTATCGCAATGCAAAAGGAACAAAAAGTGAGCAGGAGGAGTTGACTGCATTTTTGCATTTTCAGATGGAAAGTCTGGGCAATGTAGATATTTCTGTAAAAATGAAACAGAAAAATGTATCAGCGAACTGGTATTTAGAAAAGATGGATAGTTTGATTATTTTAGAGGAAAATATGCATCTTTTGACAGAACGGCTGCAAAAAAAGGGATATCACTGTGATATGAAATTAGAGCAGGATAAGCGGGATATCAATTTTGTTGAAGATTTTTTGAGGGCAGACCAAAAAACGGGGAAAGAAGTACACCGTTATTCTTTTGATGTGAGGGCATAACTATGGCAAGTAAGCAATGGAAACCCCAGGAATTTGATAAAGAAAAAACAGCCGTGGCGTTATCTTATGATCCGAGCGATGTGGCACCGAAGATCGTAGCAACCGGCAAAGGACATGTGGCAGATAAAATCATTGCGTCTGCAAAAGAGAATGATGTTCCTTTTTATAAAGATTCAAAATTGGCAGATACTTTGTCAAAGTTTGAGATTGGCGAAGCCATTCCACCGGAATTATATGAAGTTGTAGCGGAGATACTAGTCTTTGTTGATGGCATGGAAAAAGTTAAGGCAAAATTAGATGGGAGGAAATAGGAACGAAAACAAATAAACGAAGTGTAGGCAGTGTCTATGAAAAACGAGCAGCTGCGTATTTGCAGGAGCAGGGCTATACGATTCTCGAAATGAACTATCGCTGCAGAAAAGGGGAAATTGACATTGTGGCAACCGATGGAGCATATCTTTGCTTTGTTGAGGTAAAATATCGAAAAGATGCCAAAACCGGTGATCCGTTAGAAGCAGTAGGTATGAAAAAACAGCAGGTTATTTGCTATGTGGCTGCGTATTATCTTTTGATGCATCAAAAGTATTATGCGATGCAGATACGTTTTGATGTCATTGCTATTTGTGGAGAGAAGCTTACACTTTTAAAAAATGCGTTTCCTTATAGGGGAAGATGATCAAAAAAGATACATGTGAAATCCTAAAAGAAAGAGAATATCAATCATCGGAAGGATATACATTACCCTATTTATCCTTTGCAATTTATGAGAACATCCCGTTTATCCGTCATCTGTTTACAACAAGAGCCGGTGGTGTCAGTCAGGGGATTTACGAAAGCTTAAATCTGAGCTTTTCAAGAGGCGATGATGCGGCAGCTGTGTTTGAAAATTACCGCAGAGTGGCAGAGGCATTACAAACGACACCGGAGGCAATCGTAACAAGTGATCAGACACATACAACTAATGTACGATATGTGGGAAAAGAGGATCAGGGAAAGGGGATTATTTGCCAACGTGATTACACCGATGTAGATGGAATGATTACAAATGAGCCTGGGGTAGTTCTTGCGACGTTTTATGCAGATTGTGTACCTCTTTATTTTGTGGATCCCGTACATCATGCAATTGGGCTGTCACACTCCGGGTGGCGAGGAACGGTAGAACGTATGGGTGCAGTGACTATTCAAAAAATGACGCAGCATTTTGGAACAGATCCAAAGGACTTGCTTTGTGCAATCGGACCATCTATTTGTCAGAGTTGTTATGAAGTCAGTGATGATGTTGCCAAGGCTTTTATGCAGGCTTTTCCCGATCATATTCCACAGATCCTGGAAGATAAAAAGAATGGAAAATATCAGTTGGATTTATGGAAATCCAATGAAATTGTAATGCGTGAGGCCGGCGTTTTAAAAGAACATCTGGCGGTGACAAATATATGTACTTGTTGCAATGATAAGCAGTTGTTTTCCCATCGTGCCAGCAAAGGGAAAAGAGGAAATTTAGGGGCATTTTTAATGCTTTGTGAATAGAAAGATGAGGATGAATGTATGGATACATCGCATCAGATAGCTTCTGTAGCGCCGGAGAGTCCGGCGGCAAAAGCAGGTGTGGAACCGATGGATATCATCAGAGAAATCAATGGCGTTTCTTTGATTGATATTTTTGATTATTATTATTATGAAGATGAGTCGTCGTTTGATATGTTGATTGAAAAACCGGATCAGACGACAAGAATGGTGCATATTGAAAAAGAAGAGGGCGAGGACTTAGGCATTCTTTTTGCGAATGGATTGATGGATGATTATCGCTCGTGTCATAATAAGTGTATGTTTTGCTTTATTGATCAGATGCCGCCAGGAATGCGTGAGACCTTGTATTTTAAGGATGATGATACGAGACTATCTTTTTTACAGGGAAATTATGTGACACTCACCAATATGAAAGAGGAAGATTTACAGCGCATCATAAAATATCATCTGGCGCCAATCAATATATCTGTACAGGCAACAAACCCTGAGTTACGTTGTAAAATGTTGCACAACCGTTTTGCAGGTGATATCTTGGAAAAGATTGCCATGCTTGCAGAAGCAGATATTGAGATGAATGCACAGATTGTTCTTTGCAAGGGGGAAAATGATGGAGAAGAATTGGAACGCTCCATAAGAGAACTATTAGAATTTCATCCACAGATGCAGAGTATGTCGGTTGTTCCAGTGGGGCTAACAAAGTTTCGTGATGGATTATATCCATTAGAATCGTTTGAAAAAGAAGATGCAAAAGAAGTCCTTCGAACGATTCACAAATGGCAGGATTATAGTTTTGAGCGATATGGAACGCATTTTGTACAGGCTTCGGATGAATGGTATCTGATTGCGGGAGAGGAGCTGCCGCAGGAAGACCGCTATGATGGGTATACACAGTTGGAAAATGGTGTGGGTATGATCCGTCTGTTGATGGATGAATTCCGCGAAGCATTGTCAAGGGAGCGGAAACATCCGTTTATGCGAAAAAAAGAGTTTTCGGTAGCAACAGGGCGTCTGGCAGCACCATTTATTCGTATGTTATGTGACGAATTTATGGAAAAATTCCCAAAGGTGACAATCCATGTGTATGAAATACGCAATGATTTCTTCGGAGAAAAAATCACTGTATCGGGACTGATTACCGGTCAGGATCTGAAGGCACAATTATCGGATCAAAAACTGGGGACGCATCTGCTTTTGCCACAGAATATGGTGCGTGCGCAGGAGATGGATTTCTTAGATGATGTGACCGTGGCAGAGCTAAGTGAAGCTTTACAAGTAAAGGTAGATATTGTAAAATCAAGCGGACAAGATTTCGTGAAACAGTTGATAGAATTAGCATAGATGGAGGAAAATATGAGTAAGCCAGTAGTTGCTATTGTTGGCAGACCCAATGTAGGAAAATCCACATTGTTCAATGCATTAGCAGGAGAAAGAATCTCAATCGTAAAAGATACACCGGGTGTAACAAGAGATCGTATTTATGCGGATGTTACCTGGTTAAATCATGAGTTTACGATGATTGATACAGGGGGTATAGAACCGGAGTCAAAGGATATTATCATTAGCCAGATGCGTGAACAGGCGCAGATTGCGATTGATACGGCAGATGTTATTATTTTTATGACAGATGTGAAACAGGGACTTGTGGATTCTGATGCAAAAGTGGCAGATATGCTGCGTCGTTCCCATAAGCCGGTCGTACTTGTTGTAAATAAAGTAGATAGTTTTGAAAAATATATGTCAGATGTATATGAATTCTATAATTTGGGAATAGGAGATCCTATGCCGATTTCATCCTCTTCCATGTTAGGCTTGGGAGATATGTTGGATGAAGTGATTGCGCATTTCCCGGAACATGCAGGGGAAGATGAGGATGAGGATATTCCAAAAATTGCTATTGTAGGTAAACCCAATGTAGGAAAATCATCCCTGATTAACCGTCTGGTAGGAGAAAACCGTGTCATTGTTTCTAATGTTGCAGGAACAACAAGAGATGCAGTAGATACAAAAGTAAAATACCACGGAAAAGAGTATATCTTTATCGATACAGCAGGACTTCGTCGTAAGAGTAAAATCAAAGAAGAACTGGAACGTTTCAGTATTATACGTGCTGTTGCAGCCGTCGAAAAAGCAGATGTTGTCATTGTTATGATTGATGCAACGGAGGGTGTGACGGAACAGGACGCAAAGATTGCCGGTATTGCGCATGAGCGTGGAAAAGGTATTATCATTGCAGTCAACAAATGGGATGCTGTAGAAAAAGATGATAAGACCATCTATAAGCATAAAGAAAAAATACGTCAGACGTTGTCCTTTATGCCATATGCGCAGATTATGTTTATTTCTGTTTTGACAGGACAGCGTCTGCCAAAAATTTACGAAACGATTGATGCAGTAATTGAGAATAATTCCATGCGTGTTGCGACCGGTGTACTCAATGAGATCGTGACGGAAGCCGTTGCTATGCAGCAACCACCATCCGATAAAGGAAAACGTTTAAAAATTTATTATGTGACGCAGGTAGCTGTAAAACCGCCTACGTTTGTCATCTTTGTCAATGACAAGGAATTGATGCATTTTTCATATACCAGATATTTGGAAAATCGAATTCGTGATGCTTTTGGATTTGAAGGAACATCCTTGAAATTCATTATTCGCGAGAGAAAGGATGATTAAACTATGGGAAGTATGAGACTGATTGCGTTGGCAATTGGCTATGCGTTTGGATTGATTTTATCGGGATATCTTTTTGGCAAAAAAAATGATGTAGATATTCGCAAACAAGGAAGTGGAAATATCGGAACAACAAATACCATGCGAATTCTGGGAATAAAAGTGGGAGCACTTACACTGGTGTGTGACTGCTTAAAATGTGTGGCAGCAGTTGTTGTTGTTTATGTATTGTTTCATAATGCTTATCCGGATCATATCGTTTTATTAGAACTGTACGGCGCAATTGGTGCAATTTTAGGTCATGATTTTCCTTTCTTTATGAAATTTAAAGGAGGAAAGGGAATCGCATGTAGTTTTGGTATGATTGTGGCACTGTTTCCGCAATGTCTGCCTATCTGCGTTTTGATTTTTATTCTAGTTGTTGCCCTTACCCGCTATGTATCGTTGGGATCCATTCTGGCAGTGCTTGCATTGATGGCGCAGGTCTGGATTTTCGGAGCAAAGGGATGGTTACGTTTTGACGTATCTGATGTACTTGAGGCACAGATTTTAGTTTCTTTTGTCTGTATACTTGCTATTGTATTACATCGAAGCAATATCAAAAGATTGCTGCATGGGAATGAAAATAAATTCTCATTCAAATCAAAACGTGGTTAGAAACATGGAGTTTAGAATCCTGCATTGCAGGATTCTTTTCGATTGAAATTATGGAGGAATGCAAATGCAGGTTGGAGTTATTGGCGCAGGAAGTTGGGGAACAGCACTTGCTATTTTATTACAAACAAACGGATGTGATGTGACCTTATGGTCGCATCGTGCGTCGCAGGTGGAGGCAATGGAGCAGACCGGCGTGTGTGATAAACTGCCGGGGACTTTGCTTCCGAAGGAAATGCATCTGACCGCCGATTTAGAAAAATGCATCAGAAATAAGGCTCTTTTGGTCATGGCAGTACCATCAAAGGCAACGCGGGAAACAGCAGAAAAAATAAAACCATATGTGACGAAAGATCAGATCATCTGTAGTGTTTCAAAAGGAATAGAAGAGGATACACTATTTACACAATGTGGAATTTTGGAAGAGGTATTGGGACAGGAGGCAAAGATTGGTGTATTGAGTGGTCCATCCCATGCAGAGGAAGTAGTCAAAGCATTGCCGACCGTTGTCGTTGCCGGAGCAAAAGATATGGTAGTGGCTGAATTTTTACAAAATGCATTTATGAATGATAATTTCCGCGTGTATACGAGTACAGATGTGATAGGAATAGAAATTGGTGCATCGCTAAAAAATGTCATAGCATTAGCTGCCGGAATGTCAGATGGATTAGGATATGGAGATAACACAAAAGCAGCCTTGATTACCCGGGGCATCAAAGAGATTTCGTCACTTGCTCTTGCGATGGGTGGTTTGCCACAGACACTGAGTGGGCTTGCTGGAACCGGGGATCTGATTGTGACATGCTCCAGTATGCATAGTCGGAATCGAAAAGCGGGTATGCTGATTGGACAGGGATTGCGTCCGGAAGATGCTATGAGAGAAGTTAAGATGGTGGTAGAGGGCGTGTATTCTGCAAAGGCAGCACTGGCATTAGGTAAACAATATAACGTTAGTCTGCCAATCATTGAACAAGTTAACGAAGTATTGTTTTGCGGTGTGGATCCCAAGATTGCAGTGCAGCGATTGATGGAACGAGATAAAAAACCTGAGATTATATAAAACCCATTGACTACCCTCATACAAGATGCTAGAATAATTAAACAGTGCACAAGATATAGTGCGATTTATAAAACAATATGACAATATATAGATATAGAAAGGGTGGGCACTATGATAAAAGTAGTGAAGAAAGATGGTACATTAGAAGACTTTAACGTACAAAAAGTCGTAGATGCAGTGAATAAATCAGCATGTAGAGTGTTGATTAATTTTACAGAAGAAGAAGAAAAATTTATTTGCCAATTTGTAGAAGAAAAAGTTTTTGCACTTGGTATGGAGCGTATTGAGATTGCGCAGATGCATAATATCGTGGAAGGCGCGTTAGAGCGTGTGAACCCTGTTGTTGCAAAGAGTTATCGAGACTATCGAAACTATAAGCAGGATTTTGTCCAGATGCTGGATGACGTTTATACGAAGAGCCAGTCTATTATGTACATTGGAGACAAGGAAAATGCAAATACAGACAGCGCGCTTGTCTCAACCAAGAGAAGCTTGATTTTTAATGAATTTAACCGTGAATTATACAAAAAGTTCTTTTTGACAACGGAGGAGATTCAGGCAATTCGTGACGGTTATATCTATATCCATGACATGTCAGCGAGACGTGATACTATGAATTGTTGTCTTTTTGACGTCAAGGCAGTCTTAGAGGGTGGCTTTGAGATGGGCAATATCTGGTATAACGAGCCAAAATCCTTAGATGTAGCGTTTGACGTTATTGGCGATATTGTACTTAGTGCAGCCAGCCAGCAGTATGGCGGCTTTACAGTGCCAAGCGCTGACCTGATTTTAGATAAATATGCAGAGATTTCATTTGCTAAGTATGTTGAAAAATATACGGGGTTAGGTCTTTCACAGGAAAAAGCGGAAGAGACAGCCATGGCAGATGTAGAACGTGATTTTGAACAGGGATTCCAGGGTTGGGAGTACAAGTTTAATACAGTTGCCAGCAGCCGAGGCGATTATCCGTTCATTACCGTTACAGCGGGAACAGGAACGACACGTTTTGCCAAGATGGCAACGATTTGCATGTTGCGTGTCCGTATGAATGGACAAGGAAAAAAAGGACATAAGAAACCCGTTTTATTCCCTAAAATTGTATTTTTATATGATGAAAATCTGCATGGTCCAGGCAAGGAATTAGAAGATGTCTTTGAGGCAGGTATTGAATGCTCAAGAAAAACAATGTATCCGGATTGGCTGAGTTTGACAGGCAAAGGTTATATTGCCAGCATGTACAAACAATATGGCGAGATTATCAGTCCAATGGGATGTCGTGCGTTCCTTTCTCCATGGTACGAAAGAGGCGGTATGAATCCGGCGGATGATAAGGATCGTCCGGTCTTTGTTGGACGTTTTAATATCGGAGCAGTCAGCTTGCATTTGCCAATGATTTTAGCAAAAGCAAGACAGGAAAGCCGTGATTTTTATGAAGTACTTGATTATTATCTGGAATTGATCCGTAAGCTGCATATCCGTACGTATGCTTATTTGGGAGAAATGCGTGCTTCTACGAACCCACTTGCTTACTGCGAAGGTGGATTCTATGGTGGACATTTAAAATATAACGATAAGATTAAACCAATCTTAAAGACAGCAACGGCCTCTTTTGGAATTACAGCATTTAATGAATTACAGGAATTGTATAACGGTAAATCCCTGGTAGAAGATGGTCAGTTTGCCGTAGAGGTTTTAGAGCACATCAACGAAAAAATCAACCAGTTCAAAAAAGAAGATGGCAATCTTTATGCTATTTATGGAACGCCAGCAGAAAATCTTTGTGGTTTGCAGGTAAAACAGTTCCGTAAAAAGTATGGATTGGTTGAAAATGTTTCCGATCGCGAATATGTCAGCAACAGTTTTCATTGCCATGTGACAGAAGATATTACGCCAATTCAGAAACAGGATCTGGAGTATCGTTTCTGGGAGCTTTCCAATGGTGGAAAAATTCAGTATGTGAAGTATCCGATTGGTTACAATAAAGAAGCAGTTAAGACATTGGTACGTCGTGCCATGGATATGGGATTTTATGAAGGTGTCAATCTTTCGTTGTCGTATTGTGATGATTGTGGACATGAAGAACTTGATATGGATGTCTGCCCGGTTTGCGGCAGTCACAATTTGACAAAGATTGAACGTATGAACGGGTATCTTTCTTATTCCAGAGTCAAGGGTGATACCAGATTAAATGATGCGAAAATGGCAGAGATCGCAGAGAGAAAGAGTATGTAGTATAGGTGAATATAATGCGTTATCATAACATTACGAAAGACGATATGTTAAATGGGGATGGTCTGCGTGTCGTTTTATGGGTTGCAGGATGCGACCATTGTTGTAAAGACTGTCAAAATCCGATTACCTGGGATCCAAATGGTGGTCTGGAATTTGATGAAGAAGCAAAAACAGAATTGTTTGAAGCCTTGCATCATGATTATATTTCAGGAATTACCTTTAGCGGAGGAGATCCTTTGTTTTTCGGTAACAGAGAAGCAGTGACAGGACTGGCGAAAGAAATCAAAGAAAAGTTTCCAGATAAGACAATCTGGTTATATACCGGATTTACGTATGAGACAATAGAGACACTTCCTATTATGGAATATGTGGATGTTCTGGTAGACGGTGAGTTTATTGTGGAACAGAAAGATACCAGTCTTTATTGGCGTGGAAGCAGTAACCAGCGCGTCATTGATGTACGAAACACTAGAAAAACAAACCAAATAGTGTTACATTGTAAATAATAAAATCTTTTAGGAGTAGTTTACATGAAGATAGCATGGAAAAAATTAACCGTTTCCGCAAAAATGCCGGAGAGAGGAAGCGTATGGGCAGCAGGGTATGATTTGTTTGCTGATCTGACAGAAAATTGTGTTTTAGAACCGCATGAGACACATATGATTGGAACAGGGATTGCTGTTGCTATTCCGGAGGGATATTTTGGAGGTGTTTTTGCACGAAGTGGTTTATCTGCAAAGGAAGGTCTTCGCCCGGCAAATTGTACTGGCGTAGTGGATGCAGATTATCGTGGAGAAATCAAGGTGGCACTTCATAATGATAGCGAAGAGCGTCGTGTGGTGCAGCCGGGACAAAAAATTGCACAAATGGTTGTGATGCCTTTTCTTTCGGTTGAATTTGAAGAAGTTACCGAATTGGACGAGACAGAACGGGGAAAAGGTGGATTTGGTTCCACCGGCAAAATGTAGGAGGATTACATTATGGGAGAAGCAGTATCAAGTATTCGGGAACGTATGGTAAAATTTTACGCAAAGGATGATAACACCCTTACACTCAATGCGGCACCAGGGCATTTCGCCACAAGTTCGTCACACATCAATTACTATATTGATGTAACGCGTCTGAAGGTGCGTGCGAATGAAGCAAGAGAAGCAGCCAGAAGTCTTAAAAATCGTATGCTGCATCATGTGACAACGGTAGATACGATTGTCTGTATGGATGGCACAGAAGTACTTGGAGCATATCTGGCGGAGGAATTAGAAAAGGGACATTTTTCAAATAACAATAAACATGAGACGGTTTACATTGTTTCACCTGAGGTTAACAGTATCAATCAATTGTTATTCCGTGAAAATATTCGTCCTTCCATAGAAGGTAAAAATGTATTACTTTTGCTGGCAACCATGACAACGGGTGAGACAGTACGAAAAAGTCTGGAATGTATTGAGTATTATGGTGGCAATGTTGTTGGTGTATCTGCAATCTTTGGTACGATGACAAAAGTAGAAGACACAGAAGTCTTCCCACTTTTTACGACAGAAGATCTTCCGGGATATCAGACATTTGCTCCACATGAGTGCCCATATTGTAAAAAGGGCATGCCAATTGAAGCCATGGTCAATGGTTTTGGTTATTCTAAGTTATAATAAAAAGTCAGAATGCGCCAAGTATTGCTCGGCGCATTCTTTCGGCAGTTTTTTAGAGAGGTTATGAAATGGCAAAGAAAATATACGACGAGAGCAGCATTGCCATATTAGAGGGATTGGAGGCCGTGCGAAAAAGACCGGGAATGTACATCGGTAGTGTATCTCGAAAAGGTCTGAATCACCTGGTATACGAAATCGTAGATAACTCCGTAGATGAGCATTTAGCAGGTGCTTGTGATACGATTTGGGTAACATTGGAAGCAGATGGCTCTTGCACCGTAGAAGATAATGGAAGAGGTATTCCGGTAGGATTACATGCTACCGGTGTCTCAGCAGCACGTGTTGTCTTTACAACATTGCATGCCGGTGGAAAGTTCGATGATAGTGTATACAAGACAAGTGGTGGTCTGCATGGCGTAGGTTCTTCTGTTGTAAATGCATTGTCTACTTATATGGATGTTGAGATTTCCCGTGATGGTTATATTCACCATGATCGTTATGAGAAGGGACAGCCGGTGCTTGCATTAGAGAAGGGACTTCTGCCTACCATTGGAAAAACAAAAAAGACAGGTACAAAGATTAATTTCCTTCCGGATCCGGAAATTTTTGAAAAGACAAATTTCAAAGAAGACGAAATCAAAAGTCGTATGCATGAAACTGCATATCTGAATCCAAAGCTTACCATTGTTTATGAGGATAAACGAAAAGAAGAAGTAGAACATATTGAATATCATGAGCCTGATGGAATCATAGGATTTGTAAAGGATATCAATAAAAATGCAGAAAAATTGCATGATGTCGTATATTTTAGCGGGGAATCCGAAGGAATCAGTGTAGAGATAGCTTTTCAGTATTGTAATGAGTTTCATGAGAATATTCTTGGATTCTGTAACAATATTTATAATGCAGAGGGTGGAACACACATTACCGGATTTAAAACGGTCTTTACCACGGTGATCAATAATTATGCCAGGGAACTTGGTATTCTCAAGGAAAAAGATGCTAATTTTAATGGGGCAGATGTCAGAAATGGTATGACTGCTGTAGTATCAATCAAGCATCCGGCACCACGTTTTGAAGGTCAGACAAAGACAAAATTAGATAATCAGGATGCATCAAAAGCAACGGCAAAAGTGACAAACGATGAAATTCAATTGTATTTTGATCGTAATATTGATACCTTAAAAACGGTTATTTCCTGTGCAGAAAAAGCAGCAAAAATCAGAAAAACAGAGGAACGTGCAAAAACCAATCTTTTGACAAAGCAAAAGTTTTCTTTTGATAGCAACGGAAAACTGGCAAATTGTGAGAGCAGAGATGCCACAAAGTGCGAAATCTTTATCGTGGAGGGAGATTCTGCCGGCGGTTCCGCAAAAATGGCGAGAAACCGTATGTATCAGGCGATTATGCCAATCCGTGGAAAGATTTTAAATGTCGAAAAAGCAAGTATTGATAAGGTACTTGCAAATGCAGAAATCAAGACGATGATCAATGCATTTGGCTGTGGTTTTTCCGAAGGCTATGGAAATGATTTTGATATAACAAAGTTACGCTATGACAAGATAATTATTATGGCGGATGCCGATGTAGATGGTGCGCATATCTCGACATTACTTTTAACACTGTTTTATCGCTTTATGCCGGAATTGATTTATGAAGGACATGTGTATATTGCGATGCCACCACTTTATAAAGCAATTCCATCCAAAGGTAAGGAAGAATATCTGTATGATGATGCCGCATTGGAAAAATACCGAAAAACGCACACTGGTAATTTTACCTTACAAAGATATAAGGGACTCGGTGAGATGGATGCAGAACAGTTGTGGGAGACAACCTTAGATCCAGAGCAGCGTATCTTGAAAAAAGTTGAGATTGAAGACGGACGTATGGCATCAGATGTTACGGAAATGTTGATGGGGAATGATGTGCCACCGCGTCGTGCATTTATCTATGAACACGCGCGCGATGCGCAATTAGATGTATAACTCTTTGAAAAAAGGAAGTAGGAGAAAAGATAGATGGCAGTACAGGAAAAATTAATTCACATGGAATATTCAGAGATTATGGAGAAATCTTATATTGATTATGCCATGAGTGTTATTATTGCAAGAGCGTTGCCAGATGTTCGTGACGGTTTAAAGCCCGTACAAAGAAGAACGCTTTATGATATGCATGAATTGGGAATCCGCTATGATAAGCCGTTTCGAAAATCGGCAAGAATTGTCGGTGATACGATGGGTAAATATCATCCACATGGAGATAGTTCTATTTATGAATCTCTTGTGGTAATGTCACAGGATTTTAAAAAAGGTCTTCCTTTGGTAGAGGGACATGGTAATTTTGGCTCTATCGAAGGAGATGGCGCCGCTGCAATGCGTTATACGGAAGCACGATTGCACAAGGTAACGCAGGAATGTTATCTTGCAGACCTGGACAAAGATGTAGTAGATTTTATACCAAACTTTGATGAGACGGAAAAAGAACCGGAAGTACTTCCTGTAAAAGTACCTAATTTATTGATTAACGGTGCGGAAGGTATTGCGGTTGGAATGGCAACCAGTATCCCACCACATAATTTTGGTGAAGTGATTGATGGTGTGATCGCGTATATGAAGAATCCGGATATCAATACACAGCAAATGATGGAATACGTCAAAGGTCCGGATTTTCCAACCGGAGGCATTGTTGTTAACAAAGATGATTTACACGCAATTTATGCGACTGGAACCGGTAAAATCAAAGTGCGTGGTAAAGTGGAGATTGAAAAAGTCAAAGGTGGCAAGGAACGACTGATTATTACAGAAATTCCATATACCATGATTGGTGCAAATATTGGCAAATTTTTAAATGACGTATGTGGTCTGGTGGAAACAAAGAAAACGACGGATATTGTTGATATTTCAAACCAATCTTCCAAGGAAGGCATTCGCATTGTGATTGATTTGAAAAAGGGAGCAAATGCGGAAAATCTTTGCAATCTTCTTTACAAAAAAACGCGTTTGGAAGATACCTTTGGAGTGAATATGCTTGCGGTTGCAGATGGCAGACCGGAAACGATGGGAATTGTACCAATCATTCGTCATCATGTGAATTTTCAATATGAATTAGCAACCAGAAAGTACACAACACTTTTGGCAAAAGAACGCCAGAAGAAGGAAATCCAGGAAGGATTGATCAAAGCTTGTGATGTCATTGACCTGATTATTGAGATTTTGCGTGGTAGTAAAGATATGAAAATGGCAAAGGCATGTCTGGTAGAAGGCGTTACGGAAGGAATTCGTTTTAAGTCACAACAGGCAAAAAAAGATGCCGCTAAATTAAAATTTACAGAGCGTCAGGCAACAGCAATCTTAGAGATGCGTTTGTATAAACTGATTGGTCTTGAAATACAGGCCTTGATGAATGATTACGAAAAGACCATGAAAAATATCCAGGAATATTCGGATATTTTAGAAAATCGAGGTTCTATGGCAAAAGTCATTATGAAGGAATTGCAGGCATTCAAAAAAGAATATGCCAGAGAACGTCGTACCGTTATTGATAATGTAGCAGAGGCTGTCGTTGTGGAAAAACCGATAGAAGAGGTGGATGTCGCCGTAATGATTGATCGTTTTTCCTATGGGCGTGTTGTGGATATGGCAACATATGAACGAAATAAAGAAGTAGCGGAAGCAGAGAGCAGAGAAATTATTTTCTGTAAAAATACGGATAAACTGGCTCTTTTTACAAACAAAGGGCAGATGCATTTGATCAAAGTGCTTGATTTACCATTTGGAAAATTCCGCGATAAAGGACAACCACTTGATAATGTAAGTAATTTTGATACAACGAAAGAAGAAATTCTTTTGATTGCATCTCTTACGCATCTGAGAGATAAGAAGGTGGTATTTGCCACAAAGACATCGATGTTAAAAGTGGTAGATGGAAAAGAATTTGATGTTGCAAAACGTACGACAGCAGCCACGAAACTGGCAGAGGAAGATGAACTTCTTCTGGTGGGGATTTTGCAGGAACAGGATACCCTTGTGATGCAGAGCCAAAAAGAAATGTTCTTACGCATTGATGCTGCAACGATTCCGGAAAAAAAGAAGGGCGCCATTGGTGTCCGAGGTATGCGCTTAGCAGATACAGATCTGTTACAGGCAGTATTTCTGATGCATGCAGGCGATAGTGAAACCGTGAAGGTAAAAGGCAAAGATGTAGTGTTAAATCGATTGCATATAGGCAATCGTGATACGAAAGGTGTCAAAAAATAATGATTTTGGATGAACAGACATCTGCTTTTTTGAAAGAAATAGCCAAAAGAGGCAGTGTTTTGGGGCTGGATGCCATGCAGACATTGATGCAATATCTGGGCAATCCACAGGACAAATTACAGATTATACATGTGGCAGGAACCAACGGAAAAGGTTCCTGCTGCTGTATGCTGCAAAAGATTTTGTGTAAACAGGGATATGCTGTTGGCTTATATACATCTCCCGCTGTCTTTTGTGAGGAAGAACGTTTTCGCATGAATGATAATTTTATAACAGCGGATGCATACAACCATTATATGCATCGGATGGAAGATGCATGGAATGAAGTGGTGCAAAAGACAGGGCAGCGACCAACGATTTTTGAGGTGGAAACTGCGTTGGCATATTTATATTTTTATGAATCCGGGTGCGACTATGTTATTATGGAAGTTGGTATGGGGGGAGCGACCGATGCAACAAACGTAATGAAACAGAGTCTGTGTAGTGTTATTGCTTCTATTGGCATGGATCATATGCAGTTTTTAGGAGAGAATGTGGCAAAGATTGCTCATATCAAGGCAGGCATCATCAAACCACATGGTGTATGTGTTTGTACATGGCAGGAAACTGCAGTGGCAGATGCGTTGCAGCAAGTAGCAGATAAGCAGAAGGCAGATCTTATTTTTTGTGATCAAAATGAAGTGCTTTTGCATGAAACGCAACCACTTTGTTATGATTACAAAGAATTTACGAATATCACGGTTTCTTTACAGGGAACCTTTCAATTGCAAAATAGTGTGTTGGTTTTAGAGACAGTACGCGCCTTACGAAAATTAGGTGTGCGTATTGATGATAGCTCTGTGAGTGAGGGAATCCGGGAAGCCAGTTGGCCAGGGCGGATGGAATGTATATGCAAAAAACCATGCATCTATATCGATGGTGCACACAACTGGCCAGCTGTGAAACAATTGCAAAAGACATTAGATGCCAATTTTACAAATAAAACAATAACCTATATAATAGGAGTACTTGCGGATAAAGAGTATCAAAAGATGTTGCCGTTACTCTTGCCGATGGCAAATCATATTTATACAGTAACACCGAAAAATGAACGCGCCTTATCGGCACAAAAGCTTGCTAAGACGATACAGGCACAAGGGTATGACGCAAAAGCATGCGACTCCTTAGAATGTGCAGTAAAACTAGCTGTGGATGCGGCAGATGATGTGATTTTGGCATTTGGTTCACTATCGTATCTGGGTGAATGCAAGCGTGTGGTAACATCGGTGATAAAGGAGTAAGAGATGTTTGATCATGAAAAAATAAAACAGGGTGTACGCATGATTTTAGAGGGAGTTGGAGAGGATCCAGGCAGGGAAGGTCTCGTTGAAACACCAGATCGTGTTGCACGTATGTATGAAGAAATTTTCAGTGGTTTATATATGGATGCTGCAGAACCATTGGCAAAACGTTTTCATGTGGCCGGTAATGAAATGGTACTGGAAAAGGATATCGTATTCTATAGTACCTGCGAACATCATTTGATGCCATTTTTTGGGAAAGCACATGTGGCTTATATTCCCAAAGGTGAAGTTGTGGGTCTGAGTAAGATTGCAAGAACCGTCGAAGTTTTTGCCAAAAGACCACAGCTGCAGGAGCAACTGACCGCGCAAATTGCAGATGCAATCAACGAACATCTACATCCAATGGGGGTGATGGTTATGGTGGAAGCAGAACATACCTGTATGACCATGCGTGGTGTCAAAAAACCTGGCAGTAAGACGGTTAGTTATGTAACACGAGGCATTTTTGCAGAGGATACAGCTTTGCAGGATCGCTTTTTTCAATTAGTAAAATAAAGAGTTTGGATTGATCATATGGACACAGTGACAAGGCTGATACAACATCCGCTATACAAAGAAAAATACGATGCTTTACAGGCATATGAAAAAGAACGCTTGTATTGTCGCCATGATATGCGTCATTTTATGCGCGTGGCACAAATTGCGAATCAGATTGCGAGAGAAAATGGACTTTCGTTTTCTGCGGAAGAGATTACGTTGGTAGCGTTGTTACATGATATAGGACGTATAATGCAATACCAAAATAACATCTCCCACGCAGAGGCATCAGCGTCATTTGCAAGGGAGATTTTGTTGTCTCTTGGATATGATGACAAAAAGACAGAAGAAATCAGAAAAGCAATCATAGCGCATAGCAATCGAATGGATGCGAAGAAGCGCTTTGCAAGGCGGGGAGAACTGCAATCCTTAGAAGAACTATTGTCGTTTGCGGACCAGTTTTCGCGGGAATGTTTTTCCTGTGAAGTAAAAGACAGTTGTAAGTGGAAAACGGAAGAAAAGATAGATTACGTATATTTTGATATAGAAACCAAGCAGGAAAGAAAAAAAGGGGGAGAGCAATGATTATTGGAAAGCAGAACTTCAAGACACAGGGGCATACGTATGTGATGGGGATATTGAATGTGACGCCAGATTCCTTTTCGGATGGAGGGCGGTTTGATTCGATAGACGCAGCACTAAAGCATACGCAGCAGATGGTAGATGCAGGGGCAGATATCATTGATGTCGGAGGAGAATCTACACGACCGGGGCATGAAAAGATTACTGATCAGGAGGAAATGGAACGCGTTGTCCCAGTGATAGAGCGCATCAAAAAAGAATTTTCTATTCCAGTTTCTCTGGATACGTACAAGTCAGCTGTGGCAAAAGCGGGGATTGCTGCGGGAGCAGATCTTTTAAATGATATCTGGGGATTACAATATGATGATGCTTTGGGACAGATTGTCGCAGAAAGTGATGTAGCATATTGTCTGATGCATAATCGCAAGCAGGTGACAGAAGCAATGGATGCAGATGTGTTTATAGGGCAGATGAAAGAGGATGTAGAGCGTGCCCTTGCAGCAGGCATTAAGAAAGAACGTATGATTGTAGATCCTGGCGTTGGCTTTGCAAAGACACAGGAACAAAATCTTATGACAATTGCAAATCTGGATCGCTTGAAAGCATTGGGCTATCCCGTGTTGCTTGGAACATCCAGAAAATCAGTGATTGGTTATGTTTTAGATGTGCCGGTAGAAAAGCGTCTGGCAGGTACACTTGCAACAACGGCAGCGGCTGTCAATCAGGGCTGTATGTTTGTGCGCGTGCATGATGTAAAGGAAAATGTAGAATTGATTCAGATGATGGAACGCATCCGGGAAAGTAGGTAAAAATGGAACAGATTTTAGTACAGGGACTCCAGGTTTTTGGGTATCATGGTGTATATGAACAGGAAAAAGAAGAAGGACAGACATTTCTTGTCAATTGTGTGATGGATACATCATTCGCAAGTGCAATTCATTCGGATGACGTAGGAGAAACCGTTGATTATGGCACTGTATGTCTGTTTATCAAAAAATATTTTGAAGGAAAAGCATACGATCTTCTGGAAAAAGTGGCAGATGAACTTGCAACATCCATTATGTATGCTTTTCCAGGAATCGAAAAAATACAAATACAGATAACAAAGCCGAATGCGCCAATTCCTATGGAATTTGAAAGTGTTGGTGTGCGCGTAGAGAAAAAATGGCACAAGGTAGCACTTGCCATTGGAAGCAATATGGGAGATAAGGAAAAGTATCTGACGGATGCGATGGAAACGCTGATTGCAAATCCAGATATTCGCAACGTGATCGTTTCGGATTATATAGAGACAGAACCATACGGATATGTGGAGCAGGATAAATTCTTAAATGGAGCGGTAACGTTAGAAACATTATTGTCAGCAGAAGATTTGCTTATCTTTTTACATGAAATTGAGGCAAAAGCAGAACGAAAACGCGAAATCCACTGGGGACCACGTACGTTGGATCTGGATATTTTGTTGTATGATGATGTATGTATGCACACGAAGGAGCTGACGATTCCGCATATTGATATGTGTAATCGCATGTTTGTGTTAGAACCATTGATGCAGATTGCACCAGGACTTGTACATCCGGTTCGAAGACGTACAATTTACGATTTATATCACATATTAAAGGAAAAGGAAAATGCATAAAATTCGAGGAAACCGTATCTGGCAGATTGTATATCCGATTCTTGTGTACTATCTTTGCTATAATTTATTTTTTTCCATATTGTGCCTGTGTTTTGGAATACGTTTGAGTCATTTGTTTTTGCTCGGGGTGGCAAGTCTTTTGACCATTCCGTTTTGTTATCAGATCTATCGGAAAGCACCTGTTGTAAAAGCACAGAAGCTTTTAGATAAACATACCTTGGGAAAAGAATGTTTATATATACTTGCAATTGTGCTATGGGGTCTTTTCTTGAATTATCTGATTACGCATACACCACTGGTTGCATTGTCCAAAGGATATGCACAGGCAAACAGTACACTTTATGCAGGAAGTTTATGGATTAAGATTTTTTCCAATTGTATCTGTATTCCGATATTAGAAGAACTCGTTTATCGTGGCATTGTCTGTGGACAGTTACAATTATGGTATGATAAAAAAATTGCTGTGTTTATTTCTGCATTTTGTTTTGGTATCATGCACTTTAATGTGGTACAATTTTTATATGGATTTCTTGTAGGTCTTGTGATTGCAGCAGTATATGCAAAAACACGCAAATTATGGGTGGTAATGGTTGCTCATGGCGTTACGAATTTTGCTGTTGTTATGTTAGCAGGATTAGGATAAGACATTTTAGAACAGACATAAGGAGGATTTATTTATGGACGACAACAAGATTACACTTACGATTGGTAAGCAAAAGAACATCGCATTGATTGCGCATGATGGAAAAAAGGCAGAAATCATTGCATGGTGTGAAGAACATAAGGAAATACTGAAAAAACATTTTCTTTGTGGCACAGGGACAACAGCCCGCATGATTACAGACCGTACCGGACTGCCAGTACGTGGTTATAATAGTGGTCCTCTTGGTGGTGACCAGCAGATTGGAGCAAAAGTAGTAGAAGGGCAGATTGATTTGATTATTTTCTTTTCGGATCCTTTGACAGCGCAGCCACATGATCCGGATGTGAAAGCACTTCTTCGTATCGCTCAGGTTTACGATATTCCAATCGCAAATAACAAAGCAACCGCAGATTTTATCATTACATCAGATTATATTGATCAGGAGTATAATCACGATGTGATCAATTTTAAGAAAAATGTTTCAGAGAGAGCAGAAACACTCTAAAAATGTGGAGGAACAGATGAGCAAACAGGAGAATCCTAATGTAGTGGGAAATATTGCAATTGTATTCATGTCGCTTTTATTGATTGCCATTGGATGTATTATGCTTTTTACCGATGCGGTGCGCATGGTTTATTTCTGCTATGGAGCAGGCGGATGTTTATTGGTCTGGGGCATTTGGATGATCAGTCGTTACTTTTTGCATAAGGAGTTTCAGAGAACGACTAATTATGGCTTTTCTGTAGGAACACTTGTTGTTATATTAGGAGCCGTCGATTTGATTCGTGCACAGGAGATTGCCGATTCGATTCCCAATTATCTTGGTATTCTGGTACTGATTGAAGGGGTCGTCATGTTACAGAATACGGTGCAATTAAAGAACTTAAAAGGAAATCTTTGGACGGTAAGTTTGATTTTTTCTTTGTGTTCTGTTGCAGGTTCTGTTGTCATATTGTTGAATTTGGGGAATATGATAACAAAGTATGTAACTGTTTTTTATCTGATGCTTGTGATAGTAGGTGCATTTGCGCTGTTATCGCTTTGTTTTGTGGGCATTCGTACGAAGCGTTATCATAAAGAGACACAACGGGAACTGGAGCGCAATATGGAAGAATCTGCACAATGGTTTGCAGCAAAAGAAAAAGAACCTTTGGATCAGGCAGAAACGGATACAGTGACAGAGTCCATTGAGGAGAATATAGTGGAAGAGTCTTCCCAAAAAGAAGATGATGACGAACAGGTTTCTTCTCTTGTTGAGGAAGAAGTGTAAGTTTTCCCGGAAAGGAGCATACACATGGCAAATATATCAGATTATTTAGACTGGCGTGGCGATATTACGTTAGAGAAGGATCCATTTAATGAAGTGGATAATCTGGTGCTGGCACAACTGGCATACACAGATTTCGATGGGATTGTACCAGGAGTCGGGCAGGGAATGGAAAGTATCACGATACAGGAAGCGCATGATACCTTTTTTTCTATCTATTCTGAGAAAGAAATCATGGCAAGAACTTCTACGACAAAGGTTGCTCCATTTCTGATGCATAAGATGGTGAAATCAGAGCGTTTTAAAAATATGCGTCTGATGAACTACATTAACGAAATTGATGAAGAAAACCAGACACAGTTTTCAGCGGTTTCGTTCTTACTAGATGATCATACAATATATGTTGCGTATCGCGGCACGGATAATACCATTGTTGGGTGGAAGGAAGACTTTAATATGTCCTTTTTATACCAGACGCCTGGACAGATTCGTGCAGCACAATATCTTAACGATTGTTATGGAATGACGGAATATCCATTGATTGTTGGTGGACATTCGAAAGGTGGTAATTTTGCGGTATATGCATCTGCTTTTTGTAAGTGCAGCGTACAAGATCGTATTGTGCGTGTATATTCCAATGATGGTCCTGGTTTTTTACCAGAAATCACATCACAGGAGCCCTACCGTCGAATTACAGAACGCGTGATCAGTACCATACCGGAGTCATCGATTGTTGGTATGTTATTAGAAAATGATTTACATCATCGTGTAGTAAAAAGTTCCCAGACAGGAGCAATGCAGCACGATGCGATGTCATGGAAAGTGCTTGGAAACCACTTTGTATTTGCTGATAATCTATCAGAATCAAGTGTTATGCTTGACCGTACGTTGAAAAACTGGGTTTATGGATTAGAGGCAGATGAGCGGGAAGAATTTGTTGACATTTTATTTGGTACGCTACAATCAACAGGAGCATCTACGTTGGATGAATTGACCGCCAATAAATTTGCAATGATGTGTAATATATCAAAATCTCTTTCTTCCTTACCGCAAGAAAAACAGATGGTTTTAAAAGATGTGATTCGTCGATTTGCTTATTCAAGTGGAGAGACATTGGCAGATAATATGCAGGAAAAACTCATGCATAATCCGCTGTCGGTGCGTTTTAAACGAGGCACAAAAAATAATAGCATAAGAAAAAACGAGTAAACGAGAGAATACGTGAGAAAATGATAGGATTCTTGGAATGATGGGATGTAACATAAGTTGCAACTTGTTTCCTAGAATCCTATTATATGAAATGTGGTTAGCACTCATGCTAGAAGAGTGCTAACAGATGATGAGATAAAAATAAGGAGGCATATAGAAATGAAATTAGTACCATTAACAGATCGTGTTGTTTTAAAACAGTGCGAAGCAGAAGAAACAACAAAGTCAGGAATTATTCTTGCAAGTGCAGCACAGGAAAAACCTATGGAGGCGGAAGTTATTGCTGTAGGTCCTGGTGGAATGGTAGATGGTAAAGAAGTTGTTATGCAGGTAAAGGTTGGCCAAAAGGTAATCTATTCTAAATATGCTGGAACAGAAGTGAAATTAGAAGGCGAAGATTATATCATTGTTCGTCAGAACGATATTTTGGCAGTTGTAGAAGCATAAAAATAGACTATAGGGAAAGAAGGAAATAAATTATGGCTAAAGAAATCAAATATGGCGCAGAAGCCAGAAAAGCATTAGAAGCAGGTGTTGATAAATTAGCAGACACCGTAAGAGTAACCATTGGACCAAAGGGACGTAATGTTGTATTAGATAAGTCTTATGGTGCTCCATTGATTACAAACGATGGTGTGACAATTGCAAAAGAAATTGAATTAGAAGATTCTTTTGAAAATATGGGAGCTCAGCTTGTAAAAGAAGTTGCAACAAAGACAAATGATGTTGCCGGTGATGGAACTACAACAGCAACTGTTTTAGCACAGGCAATGATTAAAGAAGGCATGAAGAACTTAGCAGCAGGAGCAAATCCAATTGTTCTTCGTAAGGGAATGAAAAAAGCAACAGATGTAGCTATTGACTCTATCGTTTCTATGTCAGAAAAAGTAAGCGGTAAAGAACAGATCGCTAAGGTCGCTGCAATTTCTGCAGGTGATGAAAGCGTTGGTAACATGGTAGCAGATGCCATGGAAAAAGTCTCTAACGATGGCGTTATTACAATTGAAGAATCTAAGACAATGCAGACAGAACTTGACCTTGTAGAAGGTATGCAGTTTGACCGTGGCTATATTTCAGCTTATATGGCAACTGATATGGATAAGATGGAAGCTGTATTGGATGATCCATATATCTTGATTACAGATAAGAAAATCAGCAATATTCAGGAGATTCTTCCACTCTTAGAGCAGATCGTACAGTCTGGATCACGTCTTCTGATTATCGCAGAGGATGTAGAAGGAGAAGCGCTCACTACATTGATTCTGAATAAATTAAGAGGAACCTTTAATGTTGTTGCTGTAAAGGCTCCAGGTTATGGCGATCGTAGAAAAGAAATGTTACAGGACATCGCTATTTTGACAGGTGGTCAGGTGATTTCAGAAGAAGTGGGTCTTGAATTAAAGGACGCTACAATGGATCAGCTTGGTCGTGCAAAATCTGTTAAGGTTCAGAAAGAAACAACCGTTATTGTTGATGGCGAAGGTGATAAGGAAGCAATTGCAGCCAGAGTATCACAGATTCGTGGACAGATTGAAGAGACAACATCAGAATTTGACAAAGAGAAATTACAGGAGCGTCTCGCTAAACTTGCCGGTGGTGTTGCGGTAATCCGTGTAGGTGCTGCTACAGAAACAGAAATGAAGGAAAGCAAGCTTCGTATGGAAGATGCATTAAATGCTACAAGAGCAGCAGTAGAAGAAGGCATCATCGCAGGTGGTGGATCTGCTTATATTCATGCTTCTAAGGAAGTAGCAAAATTGGTAGATTCTTTGGATGGCGATGAAAAGACAGGTGCTAAGGTCGTATTAAAGGCATTGGAAGCTCCACTGTTCCATATTTCTGCAAATGCAGGATTGGAAGGCAGCGTTATCATCAATAAAGTAAGAGAGGCAGATCCTGGATTTGGATTTGATGCTTATAACGAAACATATGTGAACATGGTAGAGGCAGGAATCCTTGATCCTGTTAAAGTAACACGTAGTGCATTACAGAACGCATGCTCTGTAGCTTCTACATTGCTTACAACAGAATCTGTTGTTGCTGATATCAAAGAGCCGGCACCAGAAATGCCAGCAAATCCTGGAATGGGAATGATGTAAGATAAAAAAGAACGGCGATTTTGCCGTTCTTTTTTTTCGCATTATTATGTGCAAAAGGTGTAAAAACGCATTTGCCACCGCTTATAAAGTATGGTATTATAAATTACGTGTGTAAAGACATGTAAACTTGAAAAATAACGAAATGAGGATGTTATGGGTAAAGTAGCGATTTTAACAGACAGCAATAGCGGCATCACCCAGGAAGAAGCAAAGAAGCTTGGTATTTATGTATTTCCAACACCGGTATACATTAATGATGAAGTTTTTTACGAAGGCGTGGATTTAACAACAGAGCAATTTTTTGCCAGACAGGCAGAAGGTGCTGAAATTAAGACGTCTATGCCGGTTGTGGGCGATGTGATTGACAAATGGGAAAGTTTGTTAGAGGAATATGATGAAGTTGTATATATTCCCCTTTCCAGTGGCCTGAGTAGTTCCTGCGATACAGCCATTATGCTGGCTGAAGATTATGATGGTAAAGTTCAGGTTGTGAACAACCAGCGTATTTCTGTAACAATGAAGTTATCGGTTTTTGATGCTAAGACACTTGCAGATGCAGGAAAGAGTGCAACAGAAATCAAAGAAATCTTAGAAGCTATGAAATTTGAATCCACCATTTATATTATGGTGGATACATTGGAATATCTGAAAAAAGGTGGGAGAATCACACCAGCTGCTGCAGCCATTGGTTCGCTACTGAAAATCAAACCGGTATTACAGATTCGTGGTGAAAAATTAGATAGTTTTGCAAAGGCTAGAACAATCAAGCAGGCAAAGCAGATTATGATGGATGCGATTGCACAGGATATGAAGGAAGTACTTCATGATCCGACAGGCGAAGATACCATTATTGCTATGGCACATACGCAGAATGAAGAAGAAATCGCAAAGTTTAAAGAAGAAGTGGAAGAGCGTTTCCCAGGACATGATATTATTGTAGACCCATTATCACTGGTGGTATCCAGTCATATTGGACCGGGAGCACTTGCAGTGACTTGTACAAAGAAATTAACATCATTTTAAATATATTTCTATTAGGAGGAACAAGAGTATGGTAAAAGCAGTTGTTGGTGCCAATTGGGGTGACGAAGGAAAAGGTAAAATCACAGATATGCTTGCGCAGGATGCAGACATTATCGTGAGATTCCAGGGAGGAGCAAATGCAGGACATACAATCGTAAATAATTACGGTAAGTTTGCGCTTCATACATTGCCATCTGGTGTGTTTTACGATCACACAACAAGTATTATTGGAAATGGTGTAGCACTGAATATTCCGGTTTTATTTGATGAAATCAAGTCAATTACAGACAAGAATGTTCCAATGCCAAAGATCAAAGTATCCAATCGTGCACAGATTGTTATGCCGTATCATATTTTATTTGATCAGTATGAGGAAGAACGTTTAGGAAAGGCATCTTTCGGATCTACAAAGTCAGGCATTGCACCTTTTTATTCAGATAAATATGCGAAGATTGGCTATCAGGTAAGTGAATTGTTTGATGAAGAATTGTTAAAGAAAAAAGTGGTTCGTACCTGTGAAGCAAAGAATGTATTGTTAGAGCATTTATATCATAAGCCATTGTTAGATCCAGAAGAGTTATTGGAGACATTACATACGTATCGTGACATGATTGCTCCTTATGTTTGCGACGTCTCTACGTATTTATGGAATGCTTTAAAAGAAGGCAAGACCATCTTGCTTGAGGGTCAGTTGGGTACCTTAAAAGACCCGGATCATGGTATTTATCCAATGGTTACATCATCTTCCACTTTGGCAGCTTATGGTGCTATTGGTGCAGGTATTCCGGCGCAATCGATTGAACAGGTTGTTACAGTGTGTAAAGCATATTCCTCTGCAGTTGGTGCAGGTGCATTTGTAAGTGAAATTTTTGGCGATGAAGCAGATGAACTTCGTAAGCGCGGAGGCGATGGCGGTGAATTCGGTGCAACAACAGGTCGTCCAAGACGTATGGGATGGTTTGACTGTGTAGCCAGTAAGTATGGCTGTCGCATGCAGGGAACAACAGATGTTGCATTTACCGTTCTTGATGTTTTGGGATACTTAGATGAAATTCCGGTATGTGTAGGTTATGATATTGATGGAGAAATTACAACAGACTTCCCTGTTACACATTTGCTGGAAAAAGCAAAACCGGTATATAAGACACTTCCAGGATGGAAGAGCGATATTCGTGGTATTAAAAAATACGAGGATTTACCAGAAAATTGCCGCAAATATATTGAATTCGTGGAGAAGGAGATTGGTTTCCCAATCACTATGATTTCAAACGGACCGGGAAGAGACGATATTATTTATCGCGAAGCTAAATAATAGATTTATAGAAATGACAGTATACAAAAGAGAGCCTATGGCTCTCTTTTTGCTTTCACAAAAAAGACACAGTTCTAACACGTTATCAGCACATAGGAAGAATACAATACTCATTGTGTTATTTTTGGAAAAATAAGGGAGGACATCAACTTGATAGAAGTAGAACATCTAGTGAAGAAATATGGCAGTTTGACAGCTGTTGATGATCTTAATATGAAGATTGAACCGGGGCGTATTTATGGTCTTTTGGGGAAAAATGGAGCAGGAAAGACGACAACCATGAATATGATGACCGGTTATATCGGAGCCACATCAGGAACCGTAAAAGTGTGTGGACATGATATTTTTAAAGAGGCAGAGGCAGCAAAACGGGAGATTGGTTATTTGCCGGAAATTCCACCTCTTTATACAGATATGACGGTATATGAATATTTAAGCTTTTGTGCGGAATTAAAAGGCATTGGAAAAAAAGAACGCGATGATAGCGTGGTAGAGGTTATGGAAAAAACAGGAGTAGCTGAAATGGAGGGACGCCTGATACGTAACTTGTCGAAAGGCTATCGGCAACGTGTAGGACTAGCGCAGGCTATTATGGGTAATCCGTCCATTATTATATTGGATGAGCCTACCGTCGGATTAGACCCGGTGCAGATGATTGAAATGCGCGATTTGATTCAGGAGCTTGGAAAAGAACACACTGTTATTTTGAGTTCCCACATTTTGTCAGAAGTGAGTGCTGTCTGTGATTATATTTTTATTATATCGGATGGTAAGCTGGTTGCAAATGATACAACGGAAAACCTGACACAACGTATGAATAGAGGACAGCAGACAATTATGGTTACCATTAAAGGCGATGCTGCTCGTGCGCAGAAGCTTCTTTCTGACTTAGAGCATGTGGACCATGTGACCATGCAACAAAGTGAAGAGGAAGGAACAGCTCTGCTTGCAGTGACAGCAAAAGGAAGAGAAGATATTCGTGAAGATATATCCCTGTCACTTTCAAAGGCTGGAATCGCAATTTTTGCTATGAAAGAGAACACACAATCGTTAGAAGATGTATTTATTGAATTGACGGAAAAGGAGGACGAAGAATAATGCTTGCAATTTTTAAACGTGAATTCAAATCCTTATTCTGGAATATAACTGGATGGTTATTTATTGGGATAACATTGGCTTTGTTTGGTCTGTATTTCTTTGTATATAATCTATCCTATGGTTATCCTTATATATCATACTCGTTATCATCAATGGCATTTTTGTTTATGATAACAGTACCGATTCTGACAATGCGTGTGCTTGCAGAAGAAAAACATGCAAAGACGGATCAGCTTCTTTTGACATCACCGGTATCCGTAGGAAAGATTGTTTTTGGTAAATTCTTGGCGTTGGCGCTTGTATATACCATTTGTATTGCTGTTATTTGCGTTGCACCACTTGTACTTATGATTTTTGGTGATGTGCCGCTTGCAGAGACTTATGTTGGCATTCTTGGCTTTTGGCTATATGGTCTGGCAGCCATTGCAATCGGTACGTTTGTTTCGTCTATTACGGAAAGTCAGGTGATTTCTGCCGTGGTATCGTTTGGCTTACTTTTTGTCGGCTATATGATGTCATCCATTTGTAGTGCAGTGTCATCATCTGGAAATCTTCTGACAAAAATTTTGGGCTGTTATGATTTGTATACGCCACTAGACGATTTCTTCAATGGAACGCTATCCATCACAGGAATTGTATATTATGTATCCATCATTGTATTGGCATTGTTCTTGACAGAACAGGCCATTCAAAAGCGTCGTTGGACAGTAAGTCGAAATATGATTTCTACATCTGTATTTAGTACCGGTATGATTGCAGTGGGGATTGCGCTTGCCATTATTGTGAATATGATTGCCGCAGCATTGCCAGAATCTTATACACAGGTGGATGCCACCTCGCAAAAATTATATTCGATTACAGAAGATACAGAAAACTATCTGAAGCAGCTCAAAGAGGATGTTACCATTTATGTCTTAGTGAACAAGAACAAAAAAGATGATAATGTCGATCGGACATTACAAAAATATGCGTCTGCATCGAAGCACATCCGTGTGAAATATGTGGATCCAAATACGAGTCCGACATTTGCTTCGCAGTATACGAGTGAAGATGTTACAAGCAACAGTATCATTGTTGTATGTGGGAAGCGTTCCAAAGTAATCGATTATAATGCAGATGTCTATGAATATTCGTATGACTCCAGTTATAACTATACGGTGACAGGATATGACTGTGAGGGACAGGTGACGGCTGCCATTCAGTATGTAACCTCAGAAAATACGACAAGTGTGTATGAATTGACAGGACATGATGAAACAACGTTATCCGGTGATTTTTCGGAAGTGTTTCAGAAGCGTTTTATGACGGTTGGTTCGCTCAACTTATTGTCGGTAGATGCGGTACCATCCGACTGTGAGGCACTTTTTATCACCGCACCTCAGACAGATCTTTCTGCAGATGATTTGACGAAGTTATCGGATTATCTGAAGGCAGGCGGAAAAGTATATCTTTCTATCGATTATTCAAAATGGAAAGATCTTAGCAACTTTAAGCAGTTGCTGGAAGAAAATCATATTGAGACAACAGAAAGTCTTTTGGCTGAAACAGACCGTTCATATTATTATCAGAGTCCGCTTTATCTTCTGCCTAAGGTAGAAGATACAGAAGTATCTGCAGATGTTGCCGGTATGACGCAGGTCTTTGTGCCATATACAGTGGGCTTGACATATACTGGAGAGGATGATCGGGCGACCTCTTTTATGACAACATCAAATAGCGCGATTGCAAAAACGGCATCCAATATTTCAGCGGTACAAACGCAGGATGACCTTTCTAATCTTGCGAGTGTACAGGAAGGAGATAGCCAGGGACAGTACAGTCTGGGAATGCTTGTGACAAATGAAAATAAGGGCGTTTTATGTGTGCTGGGTTCGGCAATGATGTGTACGGATAGTGCAAATCAGATTGTTTCCGGTCATAATGCGACGTTGTTTAATGGAATCGTAAATGCACTCGTTACCACAGACGAAAGTGCAGATCAGGCGGTTGTGGTTGCAGCAAAAGACTATACGGTGTCAAATCTGACAGTATCAGAAAATGCTATTTTAGTTTATGGCATTTTATGGGGCATCTTTATGCCGGTCGTATTGATGGTTATTGGTGTTATTGTGTGGGCTAGAAGGAGAAAACGTTAATGGATAAGCAGAAAAAAACATTGCTGGTTCTGGTTATTCTCCTTGTAATAGCCGCGTTGGGATTATTTGGAGCAAAGAAACTGGCAGATAAGAAAGAGAAGGCAGATGCCATCGATTCTGCAGAGGAAAGCATTCAGGTTTATAAAACAAAGGCAGAGGATGTTAAAAAAGTGTCTTATTATAACAATGGTACACAAATTACGCTGACAAAAACAGAGGATACATGGAAAGATGCAGATGAGACGGTATTGGATAGCGATAAAGTGAATACATTACTCAGCTATCTGACAACCATCAAAGCAAGTGATGTGATTGAAGATACAGAAGATATCGAACAATATGGTTTTTCTTCACCGACAAATGAAGTGACGGTTTCAACAGCAGCAGGGGAAACCACCTTTACAATCGGCATGCAAAACAGTATTACAGATAAGTATTATCTTATGGTAAATTATGATGAGAGTAAGGTCTATGTGACGGATTCTTCTATGCTTACGGCATGTGGTTATAGCATAGAAGATCTGACACCGGAGGAAACAACCGAATAAAAAAAGGGCTTATTGCCCTTTTTTATCATTATCATGTTTCTTTTTGTTTTGAATCATAAGATTCAGAAGCCACAGTGTGACTGGAATTAGAATCGTTGCGGCAATGGAAGCACTCAGATAAGACATGGTGTTCGTGTTATCAAAAATAGCTGCGATGATGGTTAGCAGATAAAGTGCAACCAGTAATATGATGCCGAGAATGGCTAAAATCTGACGTAATCGTTGCATACATATTCTCCTTCATATCCATTAATAGAATCATAATAGCATAAAAGAACAGATTGCGTAATTATGTTTTGCTTTTTTTTTCGGTGTGTGGTATCGTATATGTGCTACAAAAGTATTAAGAAGGATGGTACAAATTTATGGCATTATTACAGGAATGGCAGAAGATTTCTTACAACCAGGAGCAGGATCGTGCTTCTTTACAGAAATTCTGGCAGAATTATTTTTTGATTGAAAAAGGAATTTATGAGCAGTTATTAGATAATCCGGATGAGGAAGTAGCTGGAACCGTAAAGGAATTGGCTGATAAATATGAGATTGACGTACTTGTCATGACAGGATTTTTAGACGGTATCAATGACAGTCTGATCACACCAAATCCAATTGAAACGATGGAAGAAGATACCGTTGTCTCTCTTGCATTTGACAAAGAAAAATTATACGAGAACATGGTAGATGCGAAAGCTGACTGGTTATATGAATTGCCACAGTGGGATGAAATTTTTGATGCTGCAAAGAAAAAAGAACTGTATCGTGTAGCTAAGAATGCACATACCGTTCGCAATGCAGTTAAGGTAGGACGTAACGATCCATGTCCCTGTGGATCAGGCCGTAAGTATAAGCAGTGCTGTGGAAAGAAAAATAAATAATCATCAGAAATAAATGTGGATGATTTTAAAAAGAAATGACCTCCCCAAAGTTAGACAGTGGTGCTAACAATGGGGAGGTCATTTTTTATGCAATAATTGTATTTAAGGTATCATAGAAATCCGGATAAGAAATGACAACACAATTTGGATCATCAAACGTGGTGATGCCTTCGGCACCAAGACCTGCAATGGCAAAGGACATGGCAATGCGATGGTCTGCATGCGTAGTAATGGCTGCTCCATGTAAAGGCTTTCCTCCGGTAATGATCATACCATCTTCGGTTGCTACGGCATCTGCGCCCATGGCACGAAGATTATCGACAACGGAAGCAATACGATCGGATTCTTTGACGCGGAGTTCTCCGGCATCACGAATGATGGTTTGTCCGCTGGCATAAGCAGCCATGACAGCAATCATCGGAATTTCGTCAATCAATGTAGGAATGAGTTCACCGGCAATGGTTGTACCTTGTAAGCTTGATGAACGAACAAGTAAATCACATACCTCTTCGCCGGAAACAATGCGTCTGTTTTCATAGAAAATATCAGCACCCATCATTTTTGCTACTTTCAAAATTCCATTACGTGTAGGATTACAGTTGACATTGCGGATCATTAGTTCTGCATTTGGAACAATGGTAGCTGCGGCAATAAAATATGCTGCAGAAGAGATGTCTCCTGGAATTTGAATCTTTTGTCCATGGAGCTTGGGATTGCCAACAATAGATGCCGTTGTTTTTTCTGAGGTTACAGAAGCACCAAAACCTTGTAGCATAAGCTCCGTATGATTGCGGGACAAAACAGGTTCTGTTACGGAAGTGATACCATCACAGTATAGCCCAGCGAGTAGTATCGCAGATTTTACCTGTGCAGATGCTACAGGAGAGTCATAATGGATGGCATGGAGATCACCACCGATAATTTCTAATGGAGCACAGTCATTGTGCGTCAGGGAAGTGATTTTTGCACCCATAGTGGAGAGGGGTGTGATGATGCGTTTCATAGGCCTCTTTTGGATAGATGCATCGCCACTGAGCGTGGAGGTAAAAGGGTTTCCCGATAAAATACCGCTGATCAGCCGCATGGTCGTTCCACTATTGCCAACATCCAGTAAATCTCCTGGCTCTTCTAAGCCATGTAACCCTTTGCCATGAATGACAACATGGTCGTGTGTCTGGCGGATATCAATCCCCATTTTTTTAAAACAGGAGATGGTGGAGCGACAATCGGCTCCATCTAAAAACCCATCTAATTCTGTTATGCCATCGGCAATCGCACCGAACATAACACCACGATGTGAGATGGATTTGTCACCAGGTATAAATATTTCTCCTGCGATATGGTTTGCTTTTTTGATTTCCATTTCATATACCTCAAATAATTAATTATTCATGAATGGTGTAATGCTTTTGTAAAACATTTTCTGCAGCATCCATTGCGTTCTGGTCATATACTTCGATGCGCAATACACCTTTTTCAAATTCTCTATTATGCACAATACCGATATTTTTTATACTGATACCATTGGCAGCCAGTGTTGTTGCAATCGTTGCAATCGCACCGGCTTCATCAGCAACATCCAGATAAAATTCATAGGAAGAGGGAAGAATACCTTGTTTTTTCACAGGTAGATTATCACGGTAATCTTTTGCCTGTGAAAAGCGTGAAATAATATCATCTTCCTGTTCATGTGAGATGGATGTGATAAAGTCGTGTAAATTCTTTTCATAGAGAGAAGCGGCTTTTAAAATTTCTTCTTTGTTGGTAGCGCAAATGTGCTGCCACATAACAGGAGAAGAAGATGCGATTCTTGTGATATCGCGAAAACCACCTGCTGCAATTGTTTTCATGGTCTCATCAGAAAAATCATTTTCCTGTACAAAATTTACGAGAGATGCAGCAATGACATGCGGTAAGTGACTGATACATGCTGTCGCAAAGTCATGCTTGGATGGACTCATAATTAAGGTTAAAGCACCAAGCGAGCGGATAAAGGTAGAAAAGTCTGCTAATTGCTCGTGAGGAAAATCATCCGTTACGGTCAGAATGTAATATGCATTTTCAAGAAGATGTGCATTTGAGTGGTCGTAGCCGATTGCTTCTGAGCCTGCCATAGGATGACCACCAATAAATTGGGAAGTCAATCCAAGCTCTGCAACTGCTTGTGTAATGTCGCCTTTGACACTGCCAACATCCGTTATGATGCAATGTTTTGGTAAAATAGGCGCAAGCTGCATCAGATAGTCGACATTGACTTTGACAGGTGCACATAAAAACAAAACATCGCAATCAGAAAATGCAGTGAGTGGAAGCATTGTCTCATTAGAAATGAGACCGTCAGCATAAGCCTGTGCAATGGTATGTTCACGGGAAGCAAAGGCGATCATTTCCGTGATTGGATATTTTTCTTTGATGACCTTGGCGATGGAACCACCGATTAGTCCAAAACCAATGAAACCAATTTTGTTGTACAACATGATAAAATGTCTCCTTTAAAATTATAATACCCGATTTGCAAGTGCAATATACGGTTTTAAGTGCTCCATGACAGAGGCAAACTGGTCAAAATCAAGTGATTGTGGTCCGTCGGACAAAGCGTGCGCAGGATCATTGTGAACTTCGATCATTAAACCGTCAGCACCGCAGGCAATGGCTGCTTTGGCAAGCGGTTCTACAAAATTACGTACGCCGGTGGCATGACTTGGATCTACAATGACAGGTAAATGAGTGCGCTCTTTTAATACGCACACAGCGGATAAATCTAAGGTGTTTCGTGTAGATGTTTCATAGGTTCGGATGCCTCGTTCACAGAGTGCTACCTTGGAACTTCCCGCTGCCATGATATATTCGGCAGCATTTAACCATTCATCAATGGTTGCTGCAAGGCCACGTTTGAGGAGTACAGGCATGCCTGTTTTTCCGACTTCTTTTAAAAGCTCAAAGTTTTGCATATTACGGGCACCAATCTGTAACATATCTACATATTTATATGCCGAAGCAACTGCATGAGCTGAGGTGACTTCACAGATGGTCGCAAGGCCTGTTTCCTGAGAGGCTGTTTTCATATAACGCAGACCTTCTTCCTCTAACCCCTGGAAAGAATACGGGGAAGTACGTGGCTTATAAGCGCCACCGCGTAAAATGGTAGCTCCCTGTTCTTTCACAGCTTTTGCAATGCAAAGTAACTGATCTTCGGATTCTACCGCGCATGGACCTGACATGATGGTAATATTATTGGGACCGATTTTGGTATCTTTTACGGTAAATTCCGTTGGGGTAGGATGAAATTTTTTGTTTGCTAATTTATAACTTTCTGTAACAGGAATAATCTTGTCTACGACAGGATTTGCCTCGATCGCGGTCAAATCGATCTGTGTTTTGTCACCAATCAGACCGATGATGGTTACTTCTTTACCACGAGACAAATGTGTCTGTAAGCCGGTGGATTCAATATCTTGTATGAAACGATGTAAGGTGTCTTCCGGTGTCTGTGGTTTTACAACTAAAATCATGATAAACTTCTCCTTCTTACTTTAAATACAAATTTTATCATAGACACTTTTTTACTTAAAGTCAACACTTTAAAGTGTAAAAGCGTCTGCAAAAAAATCTTTATTTTATAGGGAAAATGGGAAAACTGTTTTTATGAAAAGAAAAGAAATAGGTTTGATTGTCATATGCATGATGCTTCTTGTTATAAGAATAAATTTAGAAGCGGAACCACAGTTAGAAGAAACACCAGGGCATGGAGAGTTGATTTATGAATTGGATGGGGGAAGCAATTCTATTTTAAATCCGCAGAAGTTAACAAAACAGGATATACCATTTGTTTTAAAAAATCCGCAAAAGGAGGGCTATCTGTTTGGCGGCTGGTATTTAGAACCGGAAGGAGTGCATCGCGTTTATACGATAGAAACTACAGCTGGGCAGCGTTTGTACGCAAAGTGGAATCTATGTATTAATTGCAATCAAAATGTACAGGAGTATCCTTATCATGCAAAAGGAGAGAATCTTTTGCTCAAAGATGTGACGTATAGTTTTTTATATGAACTAGATACACCGGGAAATCCCAAAACGCGGATTAAAGATTTGCTGCAGCAAAAATATGCATCAGAATACCAATGTCCCCAGGGATTGTGCCTTACGAAAGACTATATCATTGTATCATCGTACGCACTAGAGGAAGATAAACTTGGAGCACTTACCTTGTACGACCGTAATACACTAGAACATGTTGTAAGTTTTGGGATGGAGGCGGACAGTCACCTTGGGGGAATTGCATATGATGGCAGGTCGTTGTGGATTTGTCATTCAAATACTAAGGAATTGGAACGCATTTCCTATGCATTTATTCAAAAACTGGCAACACAGAGCAATGAAAAATTTATTGATATTACAAATTGCTTTGATAAATATAAAGTATATAATACACCTTCAGCAATTATGTGTTATGGGAATAAAATATATGTTGCTACCCATCATATTTATACACCGGGTGTATTGTATACCTATACGTTTTTGGACGATACACTACTATTAGAAAAGAAGAGCCTGCTGCCCAAAAAGGTGCAGGGACTTTGTGTCGACGACAATGGTTACTGCTACGTCAGCCAGTCTTATGGACGAAATCAATCATCGTATCTCTCTGTTTATGATAATCTGGAAGCGTTGCAAAAGAATTTTTTGAATGAAAGATTGTGTGTGGAAATGCCACCGGGATCGGAAGCTGTTGTTACGGAAAATGGATTGTGTTATGTGCTTTTTGAAACATCCAGCTACAAATATTACGAGGGGAGTGATGGGAAAGGGACATGTTCGTATCCGCTAGATAAGATTTTATTAATCAATCAGAATAGCCTATATTATGATTGATATCAGGTATGTTAAACCCTTATGTTACAAGGGTTTAGTGTTGACAGATGTAGGACATTTCGCTATTATAAAATCTAGTGTTGTGCGAATTTTTATCCATTCATTTCGCATATTTACAGAGATAAAAAGGTGATAGACATCTTTTATGAAATAGGAGGAAACAAAAATGGCAGTACCATACAATCACAAGGTGATTGAAAAGAAGTGGAGAAAGCAGTGGGAAGAGCATCCAATCAATGTCAACGATGGCAAGAAGGATAAATACTACTGCCTGGATATGTTCCCATATCCATCCGGCAACGGACTTCATGTAGGACATTGGCGTGGATACGTTATTTCCGACGTATGGAGTCGTTATAAACTGATGCACGGATATTATGTGATTCATCCAATGGGATGGGATGCATTTGGTCTTCCGGCAGAGAATTACGCAATCAAAACAGGCTCTCATCCGGCAGAATCAACCGCAAAGAATATTGCAAACATCAAACGTCAGATCAATGAGATCGCTGCAATTTATGATTGGGATATGGAGGTTAATACAACGGATCCTTCATTCTATAAATGGACACAGTGGATTTTTGTCCAGATGTTTAAAAAGGGTCTTGCTTACGAAAAAGAAATGCCAATTAACTGGTGCCCATCTTGTAAAACAGGACTTGCAAACGAAGAAGTTGTTGGTGGCAAATGTGAACGTTGTGGCGCAGATGTAACGAAAAAGAACTTAAAGCAATGGATGTTAAAGATTACAGCCTATGCAGATCGTTTGTTAGATGATCTGGATACATTGGAATGGCCTGAAAAGGTTAAAAAGATGCAGACGGAGTGGATTGGTAAGAGTTACGGTGCTGAGGTCGAATTCCCTGTTGAAGGAAGAGAAGATAAAATCACGGTATATACCACAAGACCGGATACTTTACATGGTGCAACCTTTATGGTTCTTGCACCGGAACATGCACTTGCAAAAGAGCTTGCATCGGAGGAACAGAGAGCTGCTGTAGAGGAATATATCTACCAGACCTCACTGAAATCATCGGTAGACCGTATGCAGGATAAAGAAAAAACAGGTGTATTTACCGGAAGTTATGCAATCAACCCATTAAATGGGGCAAAGGTACCAATCTGGCTTTCTGATTATGTACTTGCAGATTATGGAACAGGTGCTATTATGTGTGTTCCAGCACATGATGATAGAGATTTCGAATTTGCAAAGAAATTTGATATTCCGATTATTCAGGTAATTGCCAAAGATGGCAAAGAAATCGAAAATATGACGGAAGCATACACAGAAGCAGATGGAACGATGATCAATTCTGGTGAATGGAATGGTATGGAATCTGCTGTCCTGAAAAAAGAAGCTCCGATCATGATTGAAAAGATGGGATTTGGAAAGAAAACCGTCAATTACAAATTGCGTGACTGGGTATTCTCTCGTCAGAGATATTGGGGAGAGCCAATTCCAATTGTACATTGTCCGGATTGTGGAGCAGTTCCAGTGCCAGAAGAGCAGTTGCCATTATTACTTCCAGATGTAGATTCTTATGAGCCTACCGGTACAGGAGAATCACCACTTGCTGCTATTTCTGATTGGGTAAATACGACTTGCCCATGTTGTGGCAAGCCAGCAAAACGCGAGACAAATACCATGCCACAGTGGGCAGGTTCCTCATGGTATTTCCTTCGCTATGTAGATAACAAGAACGACAAAGAGCTGGTATCAAAAGAAAAAGCAGATAAATATTTGCCGGTAGATATGTATATTGGTGGTGTAGAACATGCAGTACTTCACCTGTTATATTCCAGATTTTACACGAAGTTTTTACATGATATCGGTGTGGTTGATTTTGATGAGCCATTTAAGAAACTCTTTAATCAGGGTATGGTTTGCGGTCGTGATAAAGAGACCGGTGCTATGACAAAGATGAGCAAGTCTCTTGGCAACATTGTTTCACCAGATGATATCGTAAGAGACTATGGCTGTGATACACTTCGTATGTATGAACTCTTTATCGGACCACCAGAATTGGATTCTATGTGGGATGACAGAGGTCTCGAAGGTATTTATCGTTTCCTGACAAAGGTATGGAATCTTGTTATGAATCATAAAGATGACAATGCAACAGCATCACCAGAGGTACTGAAAGAACGTCATCGTCTGGTATATGATGTGACAACACGTTTGGAAAGCTTCAGCCTGAATACGGTTGTCTCTGCATTTATGGAACATAACAACAGATTAAATGAGATGGCAAAGAAGGGCCAGGTGGATAAGGAGACATTAGAAACACTTGTTATCTTACTTGCACCATTTGCACCGCACATCAGTGAGGAATTGTACCAGGAATTAGGTCATACAGAGTCTGTATTTACAGCAAAGTGGCCAGAATTCGATGAAAAAGCAATGGAAGATGATGAGATAGAAATTGCTGTACAGATAAATGGCAAGACAAAAACAGTTATTTCTATTGCAAAAGATATTGCAAAAGAGGATGCAATTGCAGCCGGTAAGGCAGCACTTGGCGACAAGCTGAGCGGCAACATAATAAAAGAAATTTATGTACCAGGCAGAATCATCAATATCGTAGCAAAATAAAAGAAAGGGACGCAGAGAATGCATCCCTGCGTCTAATGTGGGCGGAACGTATGTACCAGTTGTATGATACGATCCGCCTTTTTTTGTTCTTCCAAAGACATATTCTGTTTCAACATACCGATGAGAAGCGTTGTCTCTGCATCGGTAAAGCTAAGACCTTGTGCCTTGGCCTGCATGGCTGCATTAGAGAGCTGACCTGCCAGTTCATTTGCATTGCCATTGTGAGGCTGCGCGGCAAAGGCCTGTAAGAACTGTTGTTTTTCTCTTGGAAGAGATTGAAACATGGGATTGTTTAGAAATGATGTATCCATTAATTGTTTCCTCCGCTAAATAGAATTTCATAGGTGGATAGCATTTGTAGAGCGTTTAAAATCTGATCAATCTGACGTTTTTCATTTTCATTACAGTAGACTTTTACTGCATTTAAAATGTCCGAAGTAGAATTCTTTTTTTCCATGGCATGTATTTGCATCGTATTTTCCGGATTCTCAAAATATTCCATTGTTTTTTGCATCTGTAGAAAAGAAATCATCATGGAAATGTTTTTTTGTGCCGTGGATCCTAAGTAAGGGAGTATGGTTTTTAGGATATTGATCTCTTTGTTTTGTAAGCGGTTGTCATAAAGCGAAAGCGTTTCATTTTCCATAAGCGTTTTTTATTTACTATATGACGAAATATAAAAGTTAGAATAAAATAATTAGGAAAACATAAAAAGAAAAGATGCAAATATGAAACGATTGATTTTGAGAAACAATGAATGTTACGAAGTTGATGAGGATTGTATGCGAAAAAAGGAAAATAGAGCAAAGAACGAAAGCCCGTATCAACGCAAAAGGAATGGAAAAAACAGGATACAACAACAAAACAAAAAAAGATGATAAAAGGAGGCGCCCTATAAGAGGACGCCTCCTTTTTGTTTGCAGAGAAGAATGATTTTAGAAGAAACCACCACATCCGCCACCATCATTACAGCAGCAGAGAAGTAAAAGGATAATCCAGATGCTGTTTCCACATCCACATCCGTCATTTGAGAAAGATGATCCATTACCGCATAAAGCGAGAATCAGGATAATCCAGATCAAAGAACTACATCCACAATTCGTATCATTTCCACATCCACAATTTGTTGCTACAAGGTCACTCATAAGAAAACCTCCTAAATATTTACACTGTATCTTATGCGTTTAAAAAAAAGAGGTTACAAATATTCGTGACTTTACCGAAAGAAAAAGTTTTGTTATACTAAAATGCAGTAGTGTAATGGAAAAGGAGGCAGAAACATGAGCAAGATAATGATGAAAACACCACTTGTTGAGATGGACGGAGATGAAATGACAAGAATCCTTTGGAAGATGATTAAGGATGAATTGTTACTTCCATTTATAGATTTAAAGACAGAATATTATGATTTGGGTTTGGAATATCGAAATGAAACAGACGATCAGGTGACTGTTGATTCTGCAGAAGCAACAAAGAAATATGGAGTTGCTGTAAAATGTGCAACGATTACACCGAATGCTGCACGTATGAGTGAATATGATTTGAAAGAGATGTGGAAAAGTCCAAATGGAACAATCCGCGCAATCCTGGATGGAACCGTATTCCGTGCACCAATTATTGTTAAAGGGATTGAACCATGTGTAAAGAATTGGAAAAAGCCAATTACGATTGCACGTCATGCATATGGTGATGTTTATAAGAATACAGAGATGGTAATTCCTGGTCCTGGAAAGGTAGAACTTGTCTATACGGCAGAAGACGGAAGCCAGATGAGCGAAGTAGTACATAACTTTACTGGAGCGGGCGTTGTGCAGGGACAGCATAACTTAAATGATTCCATTGAAAGTTTTGCAAAGGCATGTTTTAACTATGCATTAGATACAAAACAGGATTTGTGGTTTGCTACAAAAGATACCATTTCAAAGAAATACGATCATACATTTAAGGATATTTTCCAGGAGATTTATGAGGCATCTTACAAGGATAAGTTTGAAGAAGCAGGTATTACGTACTTCTATACGCTGATTGATGATGCGGTTGCACGTGTTATGAAATCAGAAGGTGGTTATATCTGGGCATGCAAGAATTACGATGGCGATGTTATGAGTGATATGGTTTCATCTGCGTTTGGTTCTCTTGCGATGATGACTTCTGTTTTGGTATCACCACAGGGTGTTTATGAATACGAAGCTGCGCATGGTACCGTACAAAGACATTACTACAAGCATTTAAAGGGAGAAGAAACTTCAACAAACTCGGTAGCTACCATCTTTGCATGGACAGGTGCTCTTAGAAAAAGAGGCGAGTTGGATGGAATCACGGAACTTTGCGATTTTGCAGATAAATTGGAACAGGCTTGTATTAAAACCATCGAAGACGGCAAGATGACAAAGGATCTTGCATTGATTACAACAATTCCAAACCCTACGGTATTGAATAGTGAGGGATTTATCAAGGAAATCAGAACAACACTTGAGGCTATGTTATAGGAGGAAGTCATGATCTTATCATGCCAGAATCTTTCGAAAGCATTCGGAAGTGATGACATCATAAAGAATGTCTCTTTTCAAATCAACGAAGGAGACAAGGTAGCTATTGTTGGAAACAATGGTGCAGGAAAATCAACACTGCTAAAGATGATTACAGGAGAGTTAGAGTCTGATGCAGGAAGTATAACACTTGCAAAAGATGCTACACTGGGTTATTTAGCACAGTATCAAAATATAGAAGGAGAGGAGACGGTCTATCAGACCGTCTATTCTTCGCGTCAGGATATTTTAAATATGCAGGGACGTTTGCAGAGGATGGAACAACAGATGACGGAATTACAGGGGGAAGCACTGGAAGATCTTCTTGTAAAATATCATCAGTTACATGATCTGTTTGAACATCAGAATGGTTACGCCTATGAATCAGAAGTGCAGGGCGTTTTGCGGGGTCTTGGATTTTCGGAGGAAGATTTTAATAAAACAATGGATATGCTTTCCGGAGGACAAAAGACGCGCGTTTCTCTTGGAAAATTACTGGTCATGAAGCCAGATATTCTGCTTTTGGATGAACCAATCAACCATCTGGATTTGACATCTATTGAATGGCTGGAAACATTTTTGATGAATTATAAAGGGACGGTTGTGATTGTCGCACATGATCGTTATTTTTTGGATCGCATTGTGACGAAAGTAATCGATTTAAGTATGCACACGGCACACGTGTATAAAGGAAATTATTCCGCTTTTGCGATGCAAAAGGAGGAAATCCGTAAAACCATGCTGCGAGAATATGAAAAGCAGCAGGCATCCATTGCACACCAGCAGGAAGTTATTGATAAACTAAAACAGTTTAATCGGGAGAAGTCGATCAAACGTGCAGAAAGCAGGCAAAAAGCACTTGATAAGATGGAAGTCCTGGAAAAACCGGTAGATGCCGAAAATCATATGCAGCTGTCATTACAGCCGGATACGGTGAGTGGAAATGATGTGCTTGAACTTATAGGACTGTCAAAATCATACGATGGCATACCTCTTTTTACCAATGTGGATTTTCTTTTACAACGAGGTGAGCATGTGGCAATCCTTGGCGATAACGGAACGGGGAAAACGACATTGCTTAAAATTATCAATGAAATTGTTCCCGCAGATGCCGGCATTTTTCGACTAGGAGCGAATGTGACGATTGGCTATTATGATCAGGAACAACAGGTCTTAGATGATGAAAAGACGTTGTTTGAAGAAATGAGTGATACCTATCCCAATTTGAATAATACAAAAATCCGAAATGTATTAGCAGCTTTTATGTTCCTTGGAGATGACTGCTATAAGCGTATTCGCGATTTGAGTGGTGGAGAGCGTGGACGAATTTCTTTGGCAAAACTGATGTTATCCGGAGCAAATTTTCTGATTTTGGATGAGCCGACAAACCATTTGGACATGGAATCGAAAGAAATCTTAGAAAATGCCATCAATGCTTATGAAGGAACGGTATTATATGTATCACATGACCGTTATTTTGTGAATCAGACAGCAGATAAAATATTAGAACTTACCAATCAGCAGTTTAGTGTATATCTTGGTAACTATGATTATTTTGTTGAAAAGAAGGCGCAGTCTCAGGAAACACAAAATATAGTTTCCCAGACAACGACGTCATCGGAAGCCGAGCAGGTGGAATCCGAAGGAAAAATAGATTGGAAGCAGCAGAAGAAGCTTCAGAGTGAAAAAAGGAAGGTGGAAAACCGGATTGCTGAAATAGAAGAACAGATTTCAGAGTGTGAAGATACCCTTGCTAAAATAGACGAGGAATTTGCAAAAGATGATGTGGCAACGAATTCTGCAAAGTTAAACGAACTTTCTGAAAAACAGAGTAAAGTGCAAGCAGAACTGGATACATTGTATGCAGCGTGGGAACAATGGTCAGAGGTTTTGACGACTGATTTTTCTTAATGACTGCTTCTGTTAAAAATTTGACATATAAATTTAAAATACTTATAATTTGCTATAAGTATATGATAAAAACAGGGGGAATCTAAAATGGAAAAAGAAATATCCCAGGCGGTTATCCGGCGCATGCCAAGATACTATAGATATTTAGGAGAATTGTTGGATGCCAGCGTGGAACGCATTTCTTCGAATGAACTCAGTAACCGTATGCATGTGACAGCTTCCCAGATCCGACAGGATTTAAATAATTTTGGTGGTTTTGGTCAACAGGGATATGGATATAATGTACAATACTTATACGATGAAATTGGTAAGATTCTTGGACTGAACGAGACACATAATGTAATTGTCATTGGTATTGGTAATTTAGGCCAGGCAATTGCAAATTATGTAAAATTCGAAAAATTAGGATTTTGTATTGTAGGGTTATTTGATATAAATCCCGCATTGCAAGGGAAAATGGTTCGTGATATCCCGATCCGTATGCTAGATGAGTTGCCCGAATTTGTAAAAACAACAAGGGTAGATATTGCAGCACTTACACTACCAAAACAAAATGCGGAAGCTACAGCAAAGCAGTTATCTGCACTTGGTGTGCATGCTATTTGGAATTTTGCACATGTAGATTTGGATGATGTGGATGATGATATGGTTGTAGAAAATGTGCATTTATCAGACAGTTTGATGCAGCTTTCTTACAATATGGCAAACCATAAACAAAAGTAGTCTTCAAAAGAAGGTGAGTATATGGAACGACAGGCGTTTACAGAAGCACTGGCAAAAACAAAGATACCAATCCTGGTATTGGATCAAAAGTGGCATCGTTTATTTGCACTGGATGGTAAGCCGGAGCGGGTAGTGGAATTGGAAAGCCAGCTAAAAGAAATTTTAGAACGACAAGGTCGTCTCAATCAGGAATTAAAGGAATTGAAAAAGGTCAAGTCATCGTTGATGCAAAATATCGTAGAACATATGGATGCAGCGGATGATGAACAGCAGCACAATCGCCAAATGGAAGAAAACAAACGTCTGATTGAAGAAGTGAAAGATAAAATTGCTGCAAATGAGGATGCACTTTTAGATATTCCAAAAGAAATACAGACTTGTAATGATGCACTGATGATGGAAACCATGACTTTTTGTTATGATCGTCTGCGTACGAATTACAAGGAAGCAGAAGAAATTGCGGAATGGATTAAAAAAGTCCGTGTGGAACTGAAAAAGAATATTATCCGCAAGCAAAACCGTGAAATCAACAACAAAGAAATTTATGCTTATATGCATGACATTTTCGGTAAAGATATTATAAATCTTTTTGATGTGCGAAATGATGATGTGGATCTGATTACCGGTGAAGATCGCCCCGCAGGTGATACAACACAGGATGAACAATTATCTAAAGATACACAAAAAGGAGACGTATGAAATATATTTTAAACAGTCGCGAAATGAAACAATGCGATATGCGCACAATAGAGCACTATGGGATTCCACCCATGGTGCTAATGGAACGTGCTGCATTATCGGTTGTTTCATTTTTGCATGAAAAAGAGTTGCATCAGAAAAAGATTGGCATTTTATGTGGGGGAGGAAACAATGGCGCGGATGGGCTAGCCATTGCACGTCTTTTGTATTTAGAAGGCGCCAAAGTGACTGTCTTTCAAAGCAAGGATGCTTCCCATAAATCACAGGAAAATAAAAAACAATTTGATATCTGTAACAATTATGGCATAAAAATAAGTGATGATTTGGCAGATATTTTAACATGTGAGGTGGTACTAGATGCATTGTTTGGCATTGGTCTCTCACGTGATATTACAGGAGAAAATGCACAATTGCTGGAAAAGGTAAATGCGATACAGGCATTCCGTCTGGCGGTGGATATGCCATCCGGCATTTCGGCAGATGATGGAACAGTGCTTGGAACAGCATTTATGGCAGATGCTACGGTGACCTTTGCTTTTGCAAAAGTGGGGCAGATGGTTTATCCGGGGAAAAAATATTGTGGTCAACTGGTAGTTGCACCTATTGGCATAGAGGAGTGCAGCCTGACAGATCGAAGACTTCCTTGTAAGATGTACACAGGAGAGGAACTTGCACAATTACCGAAAGCAGCGGCGGATGACCATAAAGGAAGCCGTGGAAAAGTACTTGTGATTGCCGGAAGCGAGGAAATGGCCGGAGCGGCATATTTAGCATCCATGAGTGCAATGATCTCCGGCGCTGGAATGGTTAAGATTTATACGCATAGATGCAACCGGGATATTCTTCTGACGCGCTTTCCGGAGGCTATCGTTGTCTGTTATGATAAATGGAATGAAAAACAATTATTAGAACAGATGGCTTGGGCTGATGTGATTGCGATTGGGCCGGGAATCGGGCAAAGCAGTGTGGCGGAAAATTTAGTAAAGACAACATTGGAAAATGCTGCGGTACCAATGGTTGTGGATGCGGATGCATTAAATATTCTGGCAAAGCATATGGATTGGCTGAAAAAACCACATACGGAGATGGTGATTACGCCACATCTGGGTGAAATGGCTCGACTTACGGGAAGTCCTTTGATGTATGTGACGGATCACAAAATTGCGCTTGCACAGGAGTTTGCAATCGATTACCAGGTGATTTGTGTGTTAAAAGATGCGGCAACGATTGTGTCTGTTCCTTACGAAGCGACATATATTAACGGAAGTGGATGTGGTGCGATGGCTACAGCCGGAAGTGGTGATGTCTTAACAGGTTTGATTACCGGATTGGTGGCACAGAATATAAGTCCTGAAACGGCGGCAGCACTTGGTGTGTATGTACATGGATTGGCTGGAGAAACAGTGGCAAAACAACAGGGTAGTTTAAGCGTATGTGCATCAGATCTGCTTATGGGAATCAAAGAAATATATCGAAAAGAGGGAAGATAACAGTGGAAATAGAAAAAAGGCGTGTGTATGCAGTTGTAGATTTGGATGCCATGGATTCTAATATAAAAGCAATGGAGCAGAATCTTTCAGCGGATGTTAAAATCATGGCAGTTATTAAAACAAATGCCTATGGTCATGGCGCCAGACAGATTGCTGGGCATTTAGAGTCTGACGAACACATTATAGGGTATGCGGTTGCTACTGCGGAGGAAGCATTAGAATTGCGGACAGCAGGCATGAAGAAGATGATTCTGATTCTGGGTTATGTGTTTGAAAAAGACTACGAAGCATTGATTGCGCAGGATGTTCGCTTTAGTGTGTATCGCTATGATATGGCAGAACAGCTGGATGACATTGCTAAAAAATGCAATAAAAAGGCATATGTACATATAAAAATAGACACAGGCATGCATCGTATTGGTTTTCCGGTAGAGGAAGCATCCGTAGAAGAAATAAAAAAAATCGCTGGCCTTTCGCATTTGATGTTAGAAGGCATTTTCACACATTTTGCGCGGGCAGATGAAGTGGATAAAACGACTACAAAAAAGGCGTACACAGCCTTTATGGAAATGGTAAATGCATTAGCAGCACAGGGGATTCGATTCCCAATTTGTCATTGCTGTAATAGTGCGGCTATTTTAGAACTGCCACAGTATCACCAAAACATGGTACGCGCAGGTATCACGTTATATGGCTTGTGGCCTTCCGAAGAGATGAATCATCAATTTCCGTTATCTCCGATATTATCGTTGTATAGTCACATTGTGCATATCAAAACGCTGCCAGAAGGTAGTCCTATCAGTTATGGCGGAACATACGTTACAACAAGAAAAAGTCGTATTGCAACAATCCCAGTGGGATATGGTGATGGCTATCCACGCTCTTTGTCAAACAAAGGATATGTGCTTGTACATGGGAAAAGGGCACCGATTGTAGGAAGAGTATGTATGGATCAGTTCATGATCGATGTGACGGATATTCCGCAGGCATCTTATTTGGATCGTGTGACATTGATTGGTTCGGATGGAGAAGAGACGATTACCATGGAAGCATTAGGCGAGCAATCCGGCCGGTTTAACTATGAATTGGCATGTGATCTTGGGATGCGTATTCCAAGATTTTACCGAAAGAATCACGAGATGATTGGCGAAAACGAAACTTTTGCATAGTCTAATATGAATAGCTTTAAAAATTGTGGAAATACTATTTATAAATTCAATTTTGGAGAGTGTAGTATGACAATTCGAAGAGGCGATATTTATTATGCAGACTTGCGACCCGTTGTAGGCTCAGAACAAGGGGGCATACGACCGGTGTTAATCATTCAAAATGATGTCGGGAATGCACATTCACCGACAGTGATTTGCGCGGCAATTACTTCGCGCATGAACAAAGCAAAATTGCCGACGCATGTTTCTTTAGACAGTGGGAAATATGATCTTGTAAAAGATTCGGTTGTTCTGTTAGAACAACTACGAACAATTGATAAAACACGATTAAAGGATAAAATCTGTCATTTGGATAATCAGGTCTTATTTGAAATTGATAAGGCGCTTGAAATCAGTTTGGAATTGCTTACATAGCAGTTTCATAGTAACAAACACATAAGAAAGAAAATGAGGAAGAAAGAACCATGGATGAAGGAGTCAGGTGTTTGATTTGTATAGCAGCACTTTTGATCTGCTGTCTGTTGCAGGTCATCATTACAAGTTTTAAGATTGCAATTGATCATATCAATGATAGCGACTTAGAGGATTTACAACAAAATAATCCTATGGAAGCAGAAAAACTAGAGAAATATCATAGTGATGATCATTTACTGGTAATCAGCAGTTCGTTTTTACGTATTTTTACAGGGATTGGCATTGTGATAAATTCTTTTTTACTACTGCAGGATGTAGTGATACCGTTTTTGACGACACCGACGATGACACTACTTGTTTTTATCATCGTATATATAGTTTTTTGTGTATTTTATGCCGTGTTCTTTTTTGGAACGGTGTACCGGGTCAGTTCCAAAAAGCATTGTAAAATTGCATTGCGCTATCTAAAAATATATGAGGTACTTCGAGTTATCTTTCGTCCATTGATTTTGCTTTATGATTTTTTGAGTAAAAAGTTGAGCGGTTTGTTTGGTGTTGATCCCAAAGAAGAAGTGGATGATGTCACGGAGGATGAAATCATATCTATTGTCAACGAGGGACATGAACATGGTGTGCTCTTAGCAAGTGAGGCGGCCATGATACATAATATTTTTGAATTTGGTGATAAAGATGCAAAAGATATTATGGTGCACAGACGTCAGATTGTAGCCTTAGATGGAGAAATGACCTTTGGGGAAGCGCTAACTTTTATGCAGGAAGCAGCTTTTTCAAGATATCCAGTATATTTGAGTGATATGGATAACATTATCGGTATTTTACATATCAAGGATGCACTTTCTTACGCAAAAGATCACAGCAGTTACCACCAGAAACTGCGTGACTTTGATGATTTGCTGCATTCAGCAGAATTTGTGCCTGAAACGCATAGTCTCAATACCTTGTTTGCAAAAATGCAGTCGAAGAAAAAGCATATGATGATTGTAGTAGATGAATATGGCCAGACAAGTGGCATTATCTCCATGGAAGATATTCTAGAGGAAATCGTGGGTAATATTCAGGATGAACACGACGAAGAAGAAAACTCGATTGAGCAGGTGGCACCTGATTTCTATCGCATGGATGGTAGTACTTCTTTAGAAGAAGCAGCGGAAGTTCTTGGAATCACATTTCCGGATGAGTATGAGACACTGAACGGTTTTTTGATAGCACATATTGATAAAATTCCGGAAGAACATGAAAAATTTGAAGTACAATATGAGGGCTATCGTTTTAAAGTCATGGATGTGGAAGGAAAAATGATACGCGAAGTTCAGGTGTTTGCTATATGATTCAAAAAATGATACACTTAGAAAGAATACATTAGAAAAGAGGAATTTATTTTATGTCAGGACATTCAAAATTTGCTAATATTAAGCATAAGAAGGAAAAAAATGATGCTGCAAAAGGTAAGGTGTTTACCATTATCGGACGTGAAATCGCAGTTGCAGTAAAAGAGGGCGGTCCAGATCCTGACAATAACAGCAGATTGCGTGATGTTATTGCCAAGGCAAAGGCCAACAATATGCCAAATGATACCATTGAACGAGGTATCAAAAAAGCGGCTGGCGATGCGAATGCTGTAAACTACGAAACAGTTACATATGAAGGATACGGTCCAAATGGTACCGCAATTATCGTAGATGCATTGACAGATAATAAGAACCGTACAGCAGCAAACGTGCGAAGTGCATTTACAAAGGGTAAAGGCAGCCTTGGAACCCAGGGATGTGTATCTTATATGTTCGATAAAAAGGGACAGATTATCATTGATAAAGAAGAGTGTGAGCTGGATGCAGATGATCTGATGATGATGGCATTAGATGCCGGAGCAGAAGATTTTACAGAAGAAGAAGATTCATTCATTATTTTGACAGATCCAGATGATTTTTCTGCTGTTCGTGAATCACTTGAAAAAGAGAATATTGCTATGGCAGATGCACAGGTAATGATGTTGCCTCAGACGTATGTAGAACTTACAGATGAGCAGGATTTATATAATATTAATAAGATATTATCGTTGCTTGAAGAAGATGATGATGTACAGGAAGTGTATCATAACTGGGACGAGTAATCGTTTGATGTATTAGGGAGGACCTACAATGAAGAAAGTGCTTTTTGCGGCAAGTGAGTGTGTGCCATTTGTTAAGACCGGAGGATTGGCAGATGTTGTTGGAGCATTGCCAAAAGAATTTGATCAGGCGGAATGGGATATCCGTGTGGTTGTTCCAAATTATACATGTATTCCACCACAATATCGGGATCATTTCCAATATGTATGTAATTTCCAGATGGGAATGGGTTCTTATATAGGAGAACGTTATGTTGGTGTGATGCAGTATGAGTATCAGGGCATTACATATTATTTTATTGATAACTTGGAGTACTTTGAGTGCTTTTATCCATATGGTGATACGCGCTATGATATCGAAAAATTCATTTTCTTCGATAAGGCAGTTTTGTCCATGCTGCCATTGATTGATTTCCAACCGGATATCATTCATTGTCATGATTGGCAGACAGGTTTGATTCCTGTATATTTAAAAACCGAATTTGCCGGAAACCCATTTTTCTGGGGAATGAAGGCCGTTATGACCATTCACAATCTGAAATTCCAGGGTGTGTGGGATATTGAGACAATACAAGGTATTTCAGGATTACCACTTTCTTTGTTTACACCGGATAAATTAGAGTTTAAAAAAGGTGCAAACATGTTAAAGGGAGGCCTGGTTTATGCTGATTATATCACAACAGTAAGTGATACTTATGCAGGTGAAATCCAGACACCATATTATGGGGAAGGTTTGGATGGACTTCTGTCGGCAAGACATTTTGATATGCGGGGCATCGTAAATGGTATTGACTATGCTATGTATGACCCACAAAAAGATGATCTGATTTTCAAAAATTATAATGTATCGAATTTTAGAACGAATAAAAAGGTCAATAAAGAAAAGCTGCAGGAAATGCTAGGACTTGTAGTGGATAAGAAAAAATATATGATAGGTCTGATTTCCAGATTGACAGATCAAAAGGGACTGGATCTGGTAAATTATTGTATCGAAAGACTTGTGGATGACAATACACAACTTGTTGTGATTGGAACTGGCGAGTCTCAATATGAAAATATGTTCCGTCATTTTGCCTGGAAATATCCAGATCGTATCTCAGCAAATATTTGCTATTCGGAAGATCTCGCACATAAGTTGTATGCTGCGGCAGATGCATTTTTGATGCCATCGCGTTTTGAACCATGTGGTTTGACACAGCTGATTTCTTTCCGCTATGGAACGGTTCCGATTGTCCGTGAGACAGGTGGACTGAAAGATACCGTTGTACCATACAATGAGTATGAACATACGGGAGATGGCTTCTCCTTTGCAAATTATAATGGGGATGAGCTTCTGAATACGGTGAATTATTCCAAATATGTTTTCTTTGAAAAGAAAGCAGAATGGAATAAGATGGTAGATCGCGGTATGAAGAAAGATTATTCATGGAAGAATTCAAAAACGAATTATGAGGGCTTATATGCATATCTGATGGGAGAAGCTTAATGCCACATAGTATGAAACATAAGGCGTCTGTGTATTTTATATACGCAGGCGCTTTTTTGCATGATGGAAATCTTTTTTGTACACAATAGTAGAAAAAAGGTGAGGGTAAAAGATGGATACGATCAAAGAGTATGGACAAGATATCATTACAACAGAAAAAGATAATCGCATTCGTATTGTGACAGTGATTGGTGAAATTGAAGGGCATACAGTTGCTACAGACAGTACAAAAACGACAAAATATGAACACATGATACCGCTTTTGATTGCAATTGATCACGATGAACAGGTGGATGGCGTTTTATTTGTATTAAATACGATTGGTGGAGATGTAGAGTGTGGCCTTGCATTGGCTGAATTGATAGCATCCCTACGAAAACCGACGGTATCTCTTGTAATTGGTGGAAGCCATTCGATAGGCATACCCTTGGCAGTGGCTACAAATGATTCGTTTATTGTTCCGACAGCAACCATGCTGGTTCATCCGGTGCGAATGAATGGTACACTACTTGGTGCACCGCAGACTTATTATCAATTCAATCAGATGCAGGACAGGATTGTGTCGTTTATCAGTTCACATACGAAAATCGAAAAAGATCGCTTGGAATCATTGATGCTAGCAAAGGATACCATGGCAAAAGATTTAGGAACGATACTCGTTGGAAAAAATGCGGTGGAGGAGGGTTTAATTGCACACGTTGGTGATTTACAGGATGCGATAGAAAGCCTGGAAAAGAAAGTGGAAGAGAAAAAAGAAGCCTTAAAATGTTAAGGAATCTGTAGAAAAGTAATAATGACACGTCATCTAAAATATGGTAATATAAAAAAGTTAGAAATACATGTTTTGGAGGCAATTATGTCATTATTACAATCTATTTTAATGGGACTGATTCAAGGATTGACAGAATTTTTACCAGTAAGTAGTTCAGGTCATCTGGCACTTTTTAAAGCATTATTTGATGTGAATGCAGATACAGGTATTATGTTTGATGTTTTATTACATCTGGGAACATTGATTGCTATTTTTGTAGTTTATTATAAGGATATCTGGGAACTGATTTGTGAAGGAGTGGCAATCATCATTGACTTTTTTGTGAATGTTGGGCTATTTTTGGGCAATCTGTTTTCGAGGGAGAAAAAAGCATACCGAAAAATGGTAGCAACACCATACAGGCGCTTTGTAATGCTTATTATTGTATCTACCATTCCAACAGGAATTATGGGTGTACTTGGGCAGGATTTGATTGAAGCAGCATCGGCGACAGTGCTGATTCCGGGAATTTGTCTGATCATTACAAGTATCCTGCTGTTTGTTTCTGACCGCGTGAAGACAGGGAAAAAGACAGAAGAAAATGCGTCCTATGGAAATGCAGTTGCGATTGGTGTTTGCCAGGGATTTGCAACATTACCAGGTTTGTCGCGCTCCGGAACAACGATTACAGCATGTCTGGTGAGCGGATTTGACCGCACATTTGCAGTGAAATATTCGTTTATTATGTCAATTCCGGCAGTGCTAGGAGCTGCAGTATTGGAACTGAAGGACTTTAATCTCAGTGGCACAGCAACATCAGAACTTGTCAATTATGTGGTAGGTATGGCTGTTGCAGCAATGGTTGGCTATATCTGTATTAAGACAATGCTGCTTGTTGTTCGCAAGAAGAAATTTACGATTTTCTCTGTATATTGCATGATTGTAGGTGTGATTGCAGTCATTGCAGGATGTATGGGATTATAAATAGTAGGGGATGATAGATTATGGCAAATAAAACGACAACAGCAAAGCGGAAAAGTACAGCATCTTCCACAGGCAAAAAGTCTACAGCCACGAAAAAACAATCATCTACTAAAAAAAACACGACAAAATCTACTGGAGCAAAGACGAAAACAAAAAATGTAACAGTAGAGGCAGAAGTGATTGATGTAGCAAAGGTAGAAGCCATAAAAGAAGTCTTTTTATGGCTTTTTCTTGCAGTCTGCGTATTGTTATTCCTTAGTAACCTGGGAATCGGCGGTGTTGTGGGTAATGCCGTCAGTGGATTCTTTTTTGGAATACTGGGGCTGATTGCGTATTTTTTCCCAATCCTTCTTTTGATTGCAACATTTTTTGGGATTTCCAATCATGGAAATCATGTGGCAACAATCAAATTGATTGCCGGTGGTGTTGCAACGGCTTTTCTTAGTGTTCTGATGGAATTGCTTGCGCATGGAGGAGCCCCTTACGCTGCTATGCGTGCATTTTATTACGGTCGGGAGAATAAAGCCGGTGGTGGATGGCTCGGTGGATTGATTACGACAGGACTGGTCAAAGGATTTGGATTGGTTGGAGCTTATGTGATTACGTTTGTGATCATGATTGTTTGTTTGGTTTTGATTACCGAGCGGACATTGTTACATAGAACCGGTGTAAAACATAGAAATAAAAGACGTTATACAGACCCAAATGAATCCCGTGAAGAAAGACTGGCGAGAATTCGCGCAGATAAAAAAAGGCAACAGGAAGCTGCTGAAGTAGATGAAGCAATACCGCGCAGAAATCGTAAGATCTCTGGCGTTGCTTTTGATACACAAATGGAATCCCCAATGCCTGTAGCAGAGGCTTCTTCGGATGAATTAGAAGAAGTGCGTATGGCACCGCAGCAGGATGTGGAAGTAAAGAATGTAAAGCGTATTCCACTTTCATCCAAACGTGCGGGTTCAGCTTCTGTGATTACGCAGGATGAGAATCGTACAAAAAAATCATTATCAACTGCAGCTGAGCCGAGAAGTGACAAGCCGTTAGAACATACTGCAATAACCGCAGAAAAGTCAGAACAGATGATGGCGACCGAAGAAAAACCACAGCGAGTGGCAAGACGTATCAATGTGTCGAACCCTTCGGTTGCGAGTGCAACAACGGCAGAAGAAAGCAGACCGCATCCAGTGGTTTCTGAACCAGTGATTATGGAACCAGTGATTACGGAACCAGTGGCTACACAATCTGTGGCTACAATAAAAAATGAGGAACCGCTTTCAGAAACCATACCGGGGAAAGAACCGGAAAGACGATCAAGGAAAACGGCTGCAAGTATGCAGGAAACACAAAAAAGTGCGGATGAAGTGGCGGCTTCCATTGCAAAAAGTAAGAGTGAGGCGAAGCCGAATGTTGCATATAAATTTCCACTGCTTTCGCTCCTTAAGAAAAAGGCTACAACAGGAAATGGGAATTCCAAGGCAGAATTGGAAAAAACAGCAGATAAGCTGGAACAGACCTTGCGTAATTTTGGTATCAATGTTGAAGTGACCGATGTGACCTGTGGTCCGACGGTAACCCGCTATGAATTACAGCCGGAAGTTGGCGTGCGTGTAAATCGAATTACGAATTTAGCAGATGATATCAAACTGAATCTTGCCGTGACAGATATTCGTATTGAAGCACCGATTCCAGGAAAAGCAGCAGTTGGTATTGAAGTTCCAAATAAAGATAAAGTGATGGTATCTTTTGAAGAATTAGCATCTTCAAAAGAATTTAAGGGATGTGAATCAAAAGTTACTTTTTGTGCAGGACGTGATATTGCAGGTAATGTCATTACGGCTAATATTGCCAAAATGCCGCATCTTTTGATTGCAGGAACAACAGGATCAGGAAAGTCTGTCTGTATTAATACCATTATTATGAGTATCTTATACAAGGCACGACCAGACGAAGTAAAGTTTATTATGATTGATCCGAAAGTCGTAGAATTAAGTATTTATAATGGAATACCACATCTTTTGATTCCAGTTGTGACAGATCCAAAGAAGGCTGCTGGAGCGCTTCATTGGGCAGTGACAGAGATGGATGACCGTTATCAGAAATTTGCAGATGCCAGTGTGCGTGACATTAAGTCTTATAATAAAAAATTAGAAGAACATGATTATAAACTTCCAATCAATTCCAATGGAGAGCTGGGGACATTTGAAAAAATGCCAGAAATGGTGGTTATCGTAGACGAGCTTGCAGATTTGATGATGGTGGCGGCAAAAGAAGTAGAAGAATCTATTTGCCGACTGGCACAGAAAGCCAGAGCGGCAGGTATCTATCTCATTTTAGCAACACAGAGACCATCGGTTGATGTTGTGACTGGACTAATCAAAGCAAATATGCCATCACGTATTGCGTTTGCTGTAAATAGTGGTGTGGATTCCAGAACGATTCTGGATATGTTTGGCGCTGAGAAATTATTGGGTAATGGTGATATGTTGTATTATCCACAAGGATATACAAAACCACTTCGTGTACAGGGGGCATTTGTTTCGGATGAGGAAGTGCAGAATGTGGTAGATTACATCAAAGGCAATAACGATGAAGCAAATTATGATGAACGCGTGACAAACCATATTGAATCCGGTACAAATGGAACAGAGGGAGTTACTGCTATTGGTGGTGGTAGTGGATTTGAAGACACAAGAGATGCTTATTTTGCAGAGGCAGGCAGATTAATTGTATCTAAGGAAAAAGGCTCCATTGGTATGTTGCAGCGTAATTTTAAAATTGGTTTTAATCGTGCTGCCAGAATTATGGATCAGTTAGAAGAGGCTGGCGTTGTCGGCCCGGAAATGGGGACAAAACCAAGAACGGTACATATGACACAGATACAATTTGAACAATTGTTAAATCCTGCAGCAAATAGTTCCGCAGTAGAGGAAGAATATCCAGTCAGTGATGACTTTTAGGGTATAAGGTACAAGTTATAAATTATTTATGAATGGTAAGGAGAGAATCATGAAAACAGACATCCAAATTGCACAAGAAGCAACCATGCTTCCAATTACAGAAATCGCCGCAAAGATTGATCTTAGTCCAGATGACTTAGAAATGTATGGAAAGTACAAAGCAAAGTTATCTGATGAGTGTATGGCCCGTTTGGAAAAGGAAAAAGATGGAAAATTGGTATTGGTTACTGCCATCAATCCAACACCTGCGGGAGAAGGTAAGACAACGACCAGCGTTGGTTTAGGACAGGCATTTGGCAAACTTGGGAAAAAAGCAATTCTTGCGCTTCGTGAGCCTTCCTTAGGACCTTGTTTTGGAATCAAGGGTGGTGCTGCCGGAGGTGGATATGCACAGGTGGTTCCAATGGAAGATTTGAATTTGCATTTTACTGGGGATTTCCATGCCATTACCTCTGCAAATAACTTGTTAGCAGCACTCTTGGACAATCATATTCAGCAGGGAAATGAATTGGGAATTGATCCACGTCAGATTCGTTGGAAACGCTGTCTTGATATGAATGACCGCGTTCTTCGTAATATCGTTGTTGGTCTGGGAAATAAAATGGATGGTATGGTTCGTGAAGATCATTTTGTTATTACAGTGGCATCTGAAATCATGGCAATTTTATGTCTGGCCGATGATATGGCTGATTTAAAGAGAAGATTAGGACGTATTATCGTAGCCTATAACTTTAATGGAGAACCAGTTACTGCAGCAGATCTTCAGGCAGTAGGTTCTATGGCGGCACTTTTAAAAGATGCTCTAAAGCCAAACATGATTCAGACATTAGAGCATACACCAGCGCTTGTGCATGGTGGACCATTTGCAAATATTGCACACGGATGCAATAGTGTACGGGCAACAAAAATGGCATTGAAAATGGCAGATATTTGTGTGACGGAAGCTGGATTTGGTGCCGATCTTGGGGCAGAAAAATTCTTTGATATCAAGTGCCGTAAAGCGGGATTGAAACCGGATGCAGTGGTTTTAGTTGCGACCATTCGTGCATTAAAATACAATGGCGGTGTTGCAAAGAACGCTTTGGCAGAAGAAAATTTAGATGCACTGAAAAAGGGTATTGTCAATCTGGAAAAACACATCGAAAACCTGCAGAAATTTGGTGTTCCGGTTGTGGTTACACTGAATTCCTTTATCACAGATACAGAAGCAGAGACGGCATTTGTACGTGAATTCTGTGAGCAGAGAGGCTGTGCTTTTGCATTATCCGAAGTATGGGAAAAAGGTGGTGAAGGCGGCATTGCTCTAGCAGAGGCTGTGCTTGATGTATTAGAGAATAAAGAAAGTCATTTTGCACCGATTTATCCATCTGATATGCCTTTGAAGGATAAAATTGCAACGATCGCAAAAGAAATCTATGGTGCCGAGGATGTTTCTTATGCACCTGCTGCAGAAAAAGAATTGGCGCGTATCACAGAACTTGGTATGGAAGATTTTCCTGTTTGCATGGCAAAAACACAGTATTCTTTGTCGGATGACGCAAAGAAGCTTGGCAGACCGGAAGGATTTACGTTAAATGTGCGCGAAGTGTATGCAAGCGCTGGCGCAGGTTTTGTTGTTGCTGTTACCGGTTCTATTATGACAATGCCTGGACTGCCAAAGAAACCAGCTGCGTTTGGCATTGATGTATCGGATGAAGGCGTAATTACCGGATTATTCTAAGAAAGTCAACGGAAAGAGAGATTATAACATGGCGGAAATTATTGATGGAAAGAAGATTTCACAGGAAATAAAGGATGAATTAAAAGAAAAAGTACAATGCATGAAGATAGACGGAAAAGAAGTGACACTTGCAGTTGTTTTGGTGGGGGAAGATCCAGCATCCTGTGTTTATGTACGTAACAAAAAAAGAGCCTGTGAATATATTGGAATCCGTTCGTTGTCCTTTGAATTACCAGAGGAGACGACGGAGGAAGAATTGCTGTCTTTGATTGATGAACTAAACCATAGAGAAGATGTAAATGGTATCTTGGTACAGCTTCCACTTCCAAAGCATATGGACGAGGATAAAGTAACCAGAGCCATTGATCCAATAAAAGATGTTGATGGGTTTCATCCGCAAAATGTGGGAGCACTTTCCATTGGTATTCCTGGCTTTGTTTCTTGTACACCAGCAGGAATTATTCAGCTTTTAAAGAGAAGTCATATTGCGATGGAAGGAAAGCATTGTGTCATTGTTGGCAGAAGTAATATTGTAGGAAAGCCGATGGCACTTTTGATGTTACGTGAAAATGCAACGGTTACCATTACACATTCTAAGACAAAAGATTTAAAAGCCATTACAAAAGAAGCCGATATTTTGATTGTTGCTATTGGAAAGAAACAATTTATTACAGCGGATTATGTGAAAGATGGTGCGGTTGTCATTGATGTGGGAATGCATCGTGATGAAAATAATCATTTATGTGGAGATGTGGCATACGATGAGGTTGCTTTAAAATGTGCAGCAATAACACCGGTTCCAGGTGGTGTTGGTCCAATGACAATTGCAATGCTGATGCATAATTGTGTAGAATCTGTGGAATTGCAAAAATAGGAGATGACGATGAAGTGCAGTAAATGTGGCGCTGAAATTGAAGTAGGCAGTGTATTTTGCAAAAAATGTGGTGAACCGGTACAGATGGTTCCGGATTACAATATTTTAGAAGATGATTTTTTGGTTTCTTTGTTAGATGAGCAGCAAAACGCAAAACAGGAATCAAAAACCTTAGAAGAAAAAACAGTAAAAAGTGAAAAAAACACGTCAAATCGTGCTGGAAAAGAGAGTACAAAGAAACAAAATGGTTTTGCTGCGCTTTGGAAAAATAAAAAAGCAAGAGGTGGCATCATAGCAGGCATAATCGCATTGGTGATACTTATTGTTTTTCTTGTACTGTATTTGACATCGTATGATCATTATGTGGCAAAGGGAAAAGCTGCTGATACGAAAGAAGAATATACAGAAGCTTTGACGTATTACAATCGCGCAATCAAAAAAAATGATGCTAAGGCGAAAGCCAAAATACTTGCTGCCAATGATTATATGAAGCTGACAGAATATGATAAGGCGGAAGAACTACTGTTATCTGTTATAGAAAAAGATTCCGATAATGTATCTGCGTATAAGTCATTGATTGTGCTGTATCTGACAACAGACTCTTATGATAAGCTGGATTTTTTGCAGGCACAGGTAACAAATCAAAAAATCATAGATTTGTTTAACGATCATTTGGTGTCAGCACCAGTATTTTCTGTGGACGGAGGCAAGTATGATGATGATGTCATTATAGAATTACATGCGAAGACAGGAAAAATCTATTATACCTTAGATGGAAGTGATCCGACAGAAGGAGGAATCCTTTATACGGAACCATTCACATTGAAAGAAGGTACAACAACGGTGCAGGCGGTGTGTGAAGAGGGGGAAAAAGTCAGTGAAGTCATTGCAAAGAGATATAAGATTTCCTACGCAGACCCGGAAGCTCCGGTTGTAATACCAGCGGGGGGAAGTTTTACCACTCCAACGACCATTACAGTGGAAGTGCCGGAAGGTGCGAGTGTATATTACACATGGGATGGAACGACACCTACGCAGTCATCTGCAAAGTATACGGCACCGATTGATATGAAGGAAGGGAATAATATTTTATCGTTGCTTCTGGTTGATAAACACGGTAAGACAAGTAATGTTTCAGAGTATAATTATAAATATATTCCGCAATAGGAAAAAGTATTAAGGAAAAATCTATGAATATAACGGTTTTATGTGTTGGACAAATCAAAGAAAAATACTTTCGTGATGCTATTGCAGAATATAGCAAGCGGCTGAGTCGTTATTGTAAATTACAAGTGATTGAAGTCGCGGATGAAAAAACAAAAGAAAACGCATCGGAAGCAGAGTGTGATTTGATTCGAAAAAAAGAGGGCGAGCGACTGCTGAAATATATCAAGGATACGGACTATTGTATTACGTTAGAAATTGGTGGAAAAATGCTTGATTCTGTGGGATTATCCAGGGAAATGAATCGTCTTGGTGTGACGGGAAATTCAAATATTGTTTTTGTGATTGGTGGCTCCATTGGATTAGATACCGCGCTTTTGAAGCGAAGTGATTATGCACTTAGTTTTTCAAAAATGACATTTCCACATCAACTGATGCGTGTGATTTTATTGGAGCAGATTTATCGTAGTTATCGAATTATGCGAGGGGAACCATACCATAAATAGAAATTGCTTTACATGGTTATATACAGAAGAATTTTTCATATAGTAAAATATGATGAAAAATAATGATAAGATAATTGGCAATCTTTTGGGACGGGAAGAACCGTTGGAAAATCCACTGATGATTGGGATGATTCAACTGACCCTGCTTGGAAATCGTAATGCATTGATAGAAAACTATAAAGGATTGATAGAGTATCATGATAAACTGATTGTTGTGCAATCCAAGGAGGAGGAAATCAGTATTATTGGAGAACATCTAAGAATTCGTTACTATACACGAACAGAGATGAGAATTGCTGGCGATATTGAAAAAATTGAAGTAAAGGAAAAAAATCATTGAATGTATTTCGTTTTTTGAAAGGCTACGTTTGCGTTTTTCTTACAGGAGATGAGTTACCCCGTCTGATCAGAATATGCATTAGTCGGGGGATTTTTTTATGGGATGTCGTTAGTAAAGATGCAGAACATATGCAAGCTAAATTATATGGATGTGACGTGTGGAAATTGCACGAAATTTTGCATAAAACAAGAACGAAAATAAAAATTCGTAAGAAAATCGGACTGCCTTTTCTTTATTACAAATATCGTAAAAAAGCAGGCTATGTATTTGGCATTTCTGCGATGCTGTTGTTACTTTTTTACCTTTCCGGATTTATATGGATCATACAAGTTCATGGAAATGCAGCAATTACAGAAGAAACGATCACTAAATATTTAAATCATAATGAGCAGGGGATTGGTGCAAAAAAGAAAAGCATAGATACAGATATGCTGGAAAAACAATTACTGCAGGATTTTCCACAGATGATCTGGGTATCAGCGCATTTCAAAGGCTCCACACTACATATTGCAATGAAAGAGCAAATAGAGGAAAGTGCTGCATCAGAAGATCAAATGACAGAAGGAATGGATTTACTAGCACCGATCGATGGCATTGTGGATGCGATGTATGTGCGAGATGGAACAGCAGCTGTAAAACAGGGAGATGCTGTGAAAAAAGGGGATGTTTTGATTTATGGCTGGATTCCTATATTAAATGATAGCGGAGATCAGGTTTTACAATATATCAATAAAAATGCAGATGGGGATGTACAGATTTTAGGGGATTATGTGTTTTCTTATGAAGAGAAACTGGCATATGAAAAAAGAATTTCAACTGGGGAACAGCGGGAATATATCATCGTTGGAACAAATCATAGCAACTTGAATTTGATTCACTATATGTTGGGGAGAACAACACACACAACCATGACAAAGGTAAAACAATTGCGATTTGGTGGAGTATTGCCACTACCCATATATTGTAACCATTTGACAGAAAAATCTTATATATTGCAACAGTCGACACATTCAAGAAAAGAAATGCAGGATATCATGCAAAAACACCTTTTTGACCTGAATAAAAACTTTAAGGAAAAAGGTATTCAAATTGTGGATAAAAATGTTATTATGGAATATGGTAGTGATTCATGCGTAATGCAGGGGACGCTTTTAATTCGTGTGTCAGCATCAGAGAAACGTATGACAGAATTACCGCAAATATCTTTGATAAAGGAAATGGTAAATGAGTGATAAAGAATGTATTCTTGCGATACCGGCAGATCATTTAGAAAATATTTTTGGCCAGTTTGATGCTAATATAAAAATCATAGAGCAGGAATTATCGGTTACGTTTATTACAAGAGATGATACATTAAAAGTAATCGGAAGTGAAGAAAATATAAAATGCGCATCCGAGGTTATGGAACGTTTGTATGCGCTTTCACAAAAGAAGGAAATTATTACAACACAACAAGTCAATTATCTGTTAGGACTTGCAAAACAAAAGCAGCCAACAAAGGCTGTAGAAAATCTGGTGGATGATTGTATTTGCCATACGACGTCCGGAAAACCGATCAAACCGAAAACAATCGGACAAAAGGCATATGTAGATGCCATTCGTGAAGAAATGATTACGTTTGGTATTGGCCCGGCAGGAACAGGAAAGACATATCTGGCGATGGCAATGGCAATCACTGCATTTCAACGTGAAGAAGTAAGCCGGATTATTTTGACGCGCCCAGCGATTGAAGCAGGGGAAAAACTTGGGTTTTTACCAGGCGATATGCAAAGTAAGGTGGATCCATATTTGCGACCGCTTTATGATGCACTGTATCAGATTATGGGGGCAGAGAGTTTTGCACGCAATATGGAAAAGGGACTGATTGAAGTGGCACCACTTGCTTATATGCGAGGCAGAACATTAGATAATGCATTTATTATTTTAGATGAAGCACAAAATACAACGCCGGCACAGATGAAAATGTTTCTGACGCGTATTGGTTTTGGCTCCAAAGCGGTAATTACGGGAGATGCGACACAAAAAGATCTTCCTATGAATGTAAAATCTGGATTGGATGTGGCTGTTGAGGTACTTCGTTCTGTGTCGGAGATTCGCATATGCAAGTTGAGTGGAGCAGACGTTGTGCGTCATCCACTTGTGCAAAAGATCGTGCATGCATATGAAGTGTACGAGAAAAAAGAAGAAGCAAAAGACAAAAAGAAAAAGGTTGGAAAGACACATGGAAAAGACCGTGGAAGAAAATAGTATTTCCAGTAAAAGACTGGCATATAGCATAGGTGTTTTTGTACTCTTTTTGCTTGGTGAAGCAGGGCTGTGTTTGGGACAGGAGATGCTTCTGGACCGGTTATTTTGCCTATGCATCATAGATATTGTTTTTTGCCTTGTGTTCGTTTTGGCGCTGTTAAAACATCGTTTGTCAGGAAAGCTGCCGCAAAAGCATTCTGCAAACTATAAAAAAGTTTTTTTATCGTTTGTTCTTGCGTGGTGCGTGATACTTCTGGGTATGTTTTGTCCTGCATGTTTTGCACCTATGTTACTGGTAGGTGTGTTTTTGTATCCGTCAATGGAGGAAGGATTAGCGATAGGGGGAGGCATGGTTATGCTTCTTCTGTATTCCATTACACGAAGCAGCAGCCTTTATGAGGTGGTTTGCTATGGCTTGTTGCTTATTTGTGGCGTTTTATTAGCAGATTATCTCAAAGAAAAGCAAAAAGATATTCTGATTGGCATACATGTGATTTACTTTTTGCTGGGATTTTTGTTACCGGTTATTTTTTATTATCTGGCAAATCATGCGATAACTATGAAACAGGTTTTGTTTGGATTAGGGGATGGTATCCTCTATAGTCTGCTGCTTGTTACCGTTGTTCCCTGGTTCTTACAAAGAAATCAATTGGAATTGGAAAAAAGTTATACGCTCTTTTTGGAAGATACGTATCCGCTTGTACAGGATATTCGCCATTATTCCTTGGCAGAGTATAATCATGGAAAACGAGTATCCAGACTTGCAGGCGTATGTGCAGATGAAATTGGAGCGAACGTGCCATGTGCCATGATGGCCGCTTTTTATTACCGGCTGGGCAAAATGGAAGGGGAACCAGAGATTGATAATGCACTTCGCCTTGCAAACAATCATTGTTTTCCGATGGATGTGATGGCAATTATGGAAGAATATGGTGGAATTCTTCGACTGCCGCAGACCCCGGAATCTGCCATTGTACATATGGTAGATGCGTTAGTGACAAAGATTGAATTATTAGATCAGGATACAATGTCTAGCACATGGAACCAAGATATGGTAATATATCAGACGTTGAATGAATTATCGCAAAATGGTATGTATGATGAAGCGGGTATCAGTATCAATCAGTTTTTGCATATTCGAGAAAAATTAGTCCGGGAGGATTCGTTGTTATGACATTATTATTGGAAGAAGAGGTAGAGATACCATTTACCTTTGATTATCGAAAGGTGGCAGAAGATGTGATTTCACAGGCGCTGGAAGTGGAGAACTTTCCATATGATGTGGAAGTAAGCCTGGTACTTACAAATGATGAAGAAATCCATACGTTAAATCAGCAGTTTCGTGAAATTGACCGTTCTACCGATGTGTTATCTTTTCCGATGATGGATTATCCAGCACCGGGAGATTTTTCGTTGCTTGATTTGTCAGCAGTTTCTGAGAATGAGGAACTGATTTTGGGAGATATTGTGATTTCTGTAGAACATGTTATGGCGCAGGCAAAAGAATATGGTCATTCTTATAAGAGAGAATACGCTTTTTTGATTGCGCATAGTATGTTACATTTGATGGGTTATGATCACATGAGCCCTGAAGAAGCTTCTATTATGGAAGAAAGACAATCTTATATCTTAGATTTATTACATATTACGAGGGAGGAAGAAAAAAATGTCTAAGAAAGCATGGATCGGTATTATTTGCGCTGTTGTTGTTGCACTTACAGGTGGTACAGTAGCATTTGCTGTAACACACCAGAAGAAAGCAGATACGACACCAAAGCAGACAGCAGCAAAAGAGGAAGAAGTAAATCACGATGGACAGGTAAAAAGTTATCTGACTGGAGAATGGGTAGATCCGGAAATCGGAAGAAATCGTGCTGTTGCAGTGATGACAGAGAACACGAAGGAAGCATTGCCACAGTATGGAATCAATTCAGCTGGCGTGCTATATGAAGCACCGGTAGAGGGTTCCATTACCAGAATGATGGCTATTTATGAAGACTATGCAGATCTGACCCAGATAGGAAATGTTCGTAGCTGTCGTCCTTATTATGCAGAGTTTGCGGCAGAATTTGATGCAATTTATGTTCATTTTGGTCAAAGCGTGCAAGGAGAACAATTGCTTGCGACAGGTATTGTAGACAACTTGAGCGGTTTGGATGGTTCCTTGGGAGATACTTTCTACAGAACAAATGAGCATCCTGCACCACATAATGCATATACAAGTGCTGAAGGCTTAGCAAGCGGTATCGCTAAAAAAGGATATGACACAAAGTATGATGCATCTTATGAAGGTCATTATACGTTTGCAGAAGATGATAAGCCAAATATATTAAAAAATGGTACAGATTGTGCTGTTGTAAAGCCTTATTACTTCTACAATCATCCTTATTTTATTTATAATGCAGATACAAAGACATATGCACGTTTCCAGTTTGGCGACAAACAGATTGATACCGTAGATGGTAAACAGGTAGAAGTATCGAATATTATTTTCCAGAACGTGAACAATAGTATTTATGAGGGTACACAGTACTTAAATATCACGGTTTCCGGTTCTGGTGAAGGTAAATTTTTTACACAGGGTAAAATGATTGATATTACCTGGAAGAAGGGGAATGATGGTATTACCCATTATTATGACGTGGATGGCAATGAAATTGTCTTAAATCAAGGAAAAACATGGGTATGTATTATCCAGAATCAATATGCAGATGATTCAGAATTCTATGCGACTGAGGAAGAATTTTCGCAGGCAAAGTAACAGTGAAGAGGTAAAAATTGGGTAAGTCAAAGAACAGTGATGCCAGTTTTATTATGCAGGGGTCTATCCTTGCAATAGCGTCAATTATCAGCCGCATTGTGGGACTTATTTATCGCATCCCACTTACGGCAATTATTGGTAAGACCGGTAACGATTATTATGGAACGGCATATAGCATATACAATATCATATTAATCATGTCATCCTTTAGTTTACCGCTTGCGGTGTCAAAATTAGTGGCATCCCGTATGGGAAATGGCAGAGTCAAAGATGCGTTTCGTGTATTTAAGGGCGCTTTGGGATTCGCGATAGTCAGTGGTGGATTAGGAGCATTGCTTCTTTATTTTGGAGCAGATTATTTCACAGGTACACTTTTAAAAACACCATTGAGTGCCATCGCATTAAAAGTACTTGCACCGACAGTATTTGTTGTTGCACTATTAGGCGTGTTCCGTGGCTTTTTTCAAGGCTTAAATACCATGATGCCAAGCGCCTTTTCACAGGTGGCTGAGCAGATTTTAAATGCAATTGTCAGTGTTGTTGCCGCCTATATGTTATTTTCTTATGGGAAAAAGGTTGGCGCAGTTTTAGGCGATCCGGATAGTTATGCGGCAGCATATGGTGCGGCAGGTGGTACTTTAGGTACAGCAGCCGGTGCTTTTTTGGCATTTTTGTTTGTTCTGTTTGTCTATCTGGTTTACCGGAAACGATTCAAAAAGCGTATGCGGCGGGATCATCATCGTCAGGAAGAATCCTATGCACATGTGCTGCAAATGCTTTTGATGACGATTTTTCCGATTTTGCTCAGTACCATTGTTTACAATGTAAGTACACTGATCGATCAGGGTGTATTTAAAAACATTGCATCTTTACAGGGCTATTCGGCAAAACAAATCAGTGAATGGTGGGGTGTATATTCCGGTCAGTTTATTGTTTTGACAAATGTACCTATCTCCATTGCAGCATCGCTTGCAGCATCGAGCGTACCGAGCTTGTCAACCGCATATCATGCAAAAGATTATGATACGGTAAACCGACAAATTTCGCTGGCAACACGATTTATCATGGTGATTGCAATTCCATCCACCATTGGGATGGCAATTTTAGGAAGACCACTTAATCTGCTTTTGTTCCATGATGGAGATAAAACAACAATGATGATCATGTTGTTAGGAACGATATCCATTGCTTTGTTTGGCTTATCGACATTGACCAATGGTCTGCTGCAAGGAATTGACCGCATGAGAACACCTGTTGTAAATGCTGTTATTTCACTGTTAATTCATGTGATTGCCTTATTCCTTTTAATGGAACTCTTTGATTTAAATATTTATGCTGTAGTGATTGCAAATAATATTTATGGCTTATGTGTCTGTATTTTAAATGACATTGCATTACGGCGTTATAGTGGAGCAACCCAGGATCTACAAAAAACATATATTATTCCATTGTTTGCTTCGATTGTCATGGGAATTGGAGTATTTTTATCCTATGAAATTGTGCATAAGATTTTAAATTCCAATGCCGTTGCTGTGATTGTAAGTATCTGTATTGGTGTCGTTGTTTATTTTGTCCTGTTGCTTCTGATGAAAGGACTAACAGAGGTTGAATTGCAGCGTATGCCAAAAGGAACTACCTTAATCCGTGTGGCAAAGAAAATGCATTTGTTGCAGGAAACAGAATAAAAAATAAGAAAATGCAAATACTGTTTGTGGTGATGAAAATGAAACGAACAAATGGTATTTGTATTTTTTTGGGTGTATGCATTGCAATCATCATTCTGTTTACAGTAGCTATGCTTGAGCATAAATCATCAGAAAGCGAGGAAAATTTAGAGGAGGAGCGCATTCTACTGACGCAGAATGAAACACGACCAAGTGTAAATGCTGCAACGCCAAAATTTATGGTATTACTTGAAGATGATGTGATTGTTGTCTATGAAATTGTAGACTGGAAGAAATATCTGACAACCGATATTACAAGAGATACGTTGCCCGATGCTGTTGTTGAAGATCTGCGTGATGGCATAGATTTTTTCAATGAAAAAGAATTGTATTCTTTTTTGGAAAACTACAGCAGTTAAAACGGAAAAAATAGCGGCAGTGTTGAGAATTGACAGGTGTTATGCTACAATGTCATGTGGTGATTTTTATGAAGAATACAAGAAGTAGAGTATATGACGTTGTAGTGGCAGGAGGTGGAGCAGCCGGACTGGTTGCTTCGATTGTTGCTACACGACGTGGAGCAGATGTTTTACTAATTGAATATAATGATGTGCTTGGAAAAAAAATTCTGGCAACAGGCAACGGTAAATGCAATTATACAAATCGCAATCTGCGTCTGGAACATTATTTTGGAGCGAAGCCATCTTTTTTGGAGCAGGTATTTGCGACATTTGGAGAAAAGGACACGGAACAGTTTTTCCTGGAACTTGGTATTGAACCGAGTGAAAAAGATGGGCTTTTATATCCAAGGAGTTATCAGGCAAAAAGCGTACAGATGGCATTGATACGCGAAGTGAAACGCCTTTCTATTTCGACTGTTTTGAAACAACAGGTAAAACGTATTGAAAAAAATGAAGAAGGCTTTTGTGTAACAACAGCGGAAAAATTAACATATCAGGCAAGAAATGTAATTTTAGCCTGTGGTGGCAAGGCGTCGGCTATTTCAGGCAGCCGCGGTGATGGCTATTATCTGGCATCATGTCTGGGGCATACAATTGTGCCACAAGCACCGGCATTGGTACAACTTCATTGTGAGGATGCGCTGATGGCACAGGCAAATGGTGTACGTTGTGATGCCGGTATATCCACATGGATTGCAGGAGAGCGTGTTGCGTTTTGGCAAGGGGAATTACAAATTACAGATTATGGTATTTCCGGCATTGTTGTTTTTCAGGCAAGCAGACAAGCCGCATATGCCTGTGCGGCGGGAAAAGAAGTATATTGTGAAATTGATTTTCTACCGGAATATCGAGATGACGAAGCAATAAAAATGCTGCAAAGACGTCTGTGCTGTTATGGAAAAGAAAAAACACTTGCCCAGGCATTAGAGGGGCTGATACAGGATAAACTGATTCCACCTGTTTTAAAAAGGGCACACTTACAGGGAGATTCAGACGCAGCGCAGTGTACGAAAGATATGATAACAATGCTTTTAGGCGCATTGCGTCATTATAAGATCAAAGTGATAGATACGCATGGCTTTCAGCATGCGCAAGTGACGGCTGGTGGTATTGATACAAAGCAAATTTCTCCGACAACGATGGAATCTTTACTTGTTCCGGGATTGTTTTTTGCCGGTGAAATTGTTGATGTAGATGGTATTTGTGGCGGTTACAATTTACAATGGGCATGGAGTAGTGGTGCAATTGCAGGAATGCATAGTAAAAGGAATATAACATGATTTTAATCAGACAGTTAAAAGTGGAAGCAACGTGTGAAACACCGGATTTGATACCGGCAGTGGCAAAAAAATTGCGTATATCCCATACGGCAATTCAACAGGTACATATTATCAAACGTTCCATTGACGCCAGAAAAAAACCACTGCTTTTTTATATTTATGCGGTAGCAATTGCAATGGATACAAATCTGGAAAAAAAGATATTGAAGAAATTTTCCAAGGATTCTGATATTTCTATCTATCAGCCGATGATATTTCAAATGCCGGAATTTGGAGATATTGCCTTAAAGGAACGTCCGGTTATCGTTGGAATGGGACCGGCCGGTCTTTTTTGCGCCCTTTTGTTAGCTAGGGCAGGGTATGCACCGATTTTGATAGAGAGAGGTCGTGCCGTTGCAGACCGACAAAAGGATGTGGAAAGCTTTTGGCGCACCGGATGTCTGAATCCGGAATCGAATGTGCAGTTTGGGGAAGGCGGTGCAGGAACCTTTTCTGATGGCAAATTAAATACATTGACAAAAGATAAAACCGGGCGAAATCAATTTGTTTTAGAGACATTTGTGGAATTTGGTGCACCAGAGCAGATTCTTTGGGATGCAAAGCCCCATATTGGAACCGATATTTTGCAAAAGGTAATTCAGAATATGCGCAAGGAGATCTTGCGTCTGGGTGGTCTTGTTTATTTTGAAACAAAGTTTGAATCTTTTGTAGAAAAAGATGGAGCATTACAGGCAATTACTATATCGCAGCCAGGAATGCCTGCGTTATCAATTGATACCCAGGTGGCAGTACTTGCTTTAGGGCATAGCGCACGCGATACTTTTCGTATGTTACACGCGCATGGTATTGCGATGGCAGCAAAGGAATTTGCCGTTGGTTTTCGTGTAGAACATCCACAACAGATGATTCAGGAAGCACAGTATGGAAAAAATCCACCAGAGTTTTTGAGCGCTGCACCGTATAAGATGGCTACCAAACTGCAAAATGGCAGAGGTGTGTATTCTTTTTGCATGTGCCCTGGTGGTTATGTGGTAAACGCATCATCTATGGAAGGACATCTTGCTATCAACGGTATGAGTTATGCGGCACGTGATGCGAAAAATGCAAATAGTGCCATTGTTGTGTCTGTTGGAGCAGGAGAATATGCACTAGATGACCCATTGGGGGCGATCGATTTTCAAATGCAGTTAGAGAAAAAAGCATATGAGTTGGGAAAGGGAGCCATACCACAACAGCTATATGGAGATTTTTGTCAAAATAAAAAAAGTCAGTCCTATGGAGAGTTTTCCTCTGTAATCAAAGGGGATACACAATTTGCAAATTTGCGGGAATTGTTCTCAGAAGATATCAATACCTCTTTTATGGAAGGAATGGAACTTTTTGGTCAGAGAATGACAGGATTTGATCGGGAAGATACAATATTATCTGGCGTGGAAAGCCGGACATCCTCCCCTATTCGTATAGAAAGAGATGCATCCTTAAATGCAAACATTATGGGAATTTATCCATGTGGTGAAGGTGCAGGTTATGCAGGAGGCATTACCTCTGCTGCTATGGACGGAATGAAGGTAGCAGAAGAAATTATTAGGAAATATCGGGTGAATTATGAATCATAAAAGTGTAGATTTTGAACAATTAACGCCTATGATGCAGCATTATGTACAGACGAAGGATGCAAATCCGGACTGTATTTTATTCTATCGTCTTGGCGATTTTTACGAAATGTTCTTTGAAGATGCGGAAGTTGTATCAAAAGAATTGGAATTGACATTGACAGGGAAAAGCTGTGGCTTAGACGAGCGTGCACCAATGTGTGGTGTACCATATCATGCTGCAGAAACCTATTTGACGCGTCTGGTACAACGTGGATACAAAGTTGCTGTGTGTGAACAGGTGGAAGATCCTAAGGAAGCAAAAGGAATGGTAAAACGTGCTGTGACACGTATTGTTACACCAGGAACCAATATGGATGCCATGTCACTGGATGAGACAAAAAACAATTATATCATGGGTATCTTTTTTGATGGCGATAAATATGGTCTTGCGATTGCAGATGTCACGACTGCAGATTTTTTTGTCACAGAAGTTGATTCAAATCGAAGCTGTATGGACGAAATTAACAAATACGTTCCATCGGAAATTGTTTGTAATGAGAATTTTACCATCAGTGGGATTGATTTGGATGATTTGCGGGAGCGCATGCAAATTTCAATAGCAAAGCTTGACGCGCATTACTTTGATGATCGCCTTTCTGTCGCCGTATTACTTGAACATTTTCATACGAGTCGCTTGTCTGCACTTGGCTTGGAAGAATTTCCAATGGGAAGTATCTCAGCGGGGGCATTGATGAAATATTTGTCCGAAATCCAGAAGAGTGCGCTCGAACAGTTCAATCATATACAGCCTTATCTGAATGGTAATTTTATGCTTCTGGATTCTTCCACAAGACGCAATTTAGAATTGGTGGAAACACTTCGTGAGAAACAAAAAAGAGGTTCTCTGCTTTGGGTTTTAGACAAAACAAAAACTGCAATGGGTGCGCGTATGCTGCGAAGTGATGTAGAACAGCCTTTGACGAATGCTACATTGATCGGAGATCGATTAGATGCCGTTGATGAATTGCTGCATCATATGATTCAGCGGGAAGAGTTACGTGAATATCTGAATCCGATCTATGATTTGGAGCGACTTAACACCAGAATTGTTTATCAGACTGCTAATCCAAGAGATTTACTTGCATTTAAAAATTCAGTAGCAATGTTACCGGCGATAAAAACGGTTTTAGCAGATTTTACATCAAAAAATCTGGTAGAACTGGCAGAAAATATTGACAGTTTATCGGATATCTGTGCAGATATTGATGCGGCAATCTGCGAAGAACCACCAATTTCAGCACGTGATGGCGGTATTCTAAAAGATGGATATCACGAAGAAGTTGACCGGTTACGAAAAGCGAAAACCGATGGAAAAAAGTGGCTGGCAGAGCTGGAGGCAAAGGAACGTGAACGCACCGGCATCAAGAATTTAAAAGTGAAATATAATAAGGTATTTGGTTATTATCTGGAAGTGACAAATTCGTATAAGGATCTTGTTCCGGAGGATTATCAGAGAAAACAGACTCTGGCAAATGCGGAACGATTTTTTACGCCGGAGTTAAAGGAGTTGGAGGATACCATATTAGGGGCAGAAGATAAGCTGATTGCATTGGAATATGAGCTGTTTCGTCAATTGCGCAATCGGATAGCATCCCAGGTGTATCGTATCCAGCAGACAGCAAAAGCCATTGCACGTCTGGATGTGTATGCTTCCCTTGCCTACGTTGCGGAAAAAAATCATTATTGCAGACCAAAGATTAATACGCGTGGCGTTATTGATATCAAAGGTGGGCGTCATCCAGTGGTTGAACAGATGATGGATCAGCAATTGTTTATTGATAATGACACGTATCTGGATAATAAGAAGCAAAGAGTATCTATTATCACAGGACCGAATATGGCAGGAAAATCAACGTATATGCGACAGAGTGCCCTGATTGTTTTGATGGCGCAGATTGGATGTTTTGTCCCGGCTAAATCTGCAAATATTGGCATTGTAGACCGCATTTTCACACGCGTGGGTGCGTCGGATGATCTTGCCAGTGGCCAAAGCACTTTTATGGTAGAGATGAATGAAGTGGCAAATATTTTGCGCAATGCGACAAAGGATTCGTTACTGATTTTAGATGAAATAGGAAGAGGTACCAGCACCTTTGATGGTTTGAGTATTGCCTGGGCGGTTGTGGAACATATCAGTAATGTAAAATTGATTGGTGCAAAAACATTATTTGCGACACATTATCATGAATTGACAGAATTAGAAGGCAAACTAGAAGGGGTACATAATTATTGTATTGCAGTCAAAGAAAATGGCGATGACATTGTATTTTTGCGAAAAATTGTACCGGGTGGAGCGGACAAGAGTTATGGAATTGCCGTTGCAAAATTGGCAGGACTTCCAGATGAGGTAATCGACCGGGCAAACCGCATTGTGACACAGCTTTGTGAAAACGATATTGTAGATCTGGCAAAGAATATTGCAGTAGAAGGACAGACGACTCAAAGCAGAAAACAAACGAAGCCATTAGACGACGTGGATAAAGCACAAATGTCATTCTTTGACACAATTAGTGATGATGCGATTATTGATGAATTACGTCACTTGGATATCAGTCATATGACACCACTTGAAGCAATGAATGCACTCAATGAATTACAAGTAAAGGTTAGAAATCGATGGTAAGAAATAAAATTGCAGTTTTAGAAAAAGCAACCATAGACAAAATTGCCGCTGGGGAAGTGGTGGAACGACCAGCTTCCGTGGTTAAGGAATTGGTGGAAAACGCTATTGATGCCGGGGCAGATGCCATTACTGTGGAAATCAAAGATGGCGGCAAGTCCTATATCCGTATTACAGACAATGGATGTGGCATACCGGAAGAGGAATTGCCGGTTGCTTTTTTGCGTCATTCTACATCAAAATTGCGTAATGCATCGGAACTTTCTGATATTCATACACTAGGCTTTCGTGGGGAAGCACTTTCAAGTATCAGTGCCGTATCACGAGTGGAAATGATTACAAAGCCGCAAACAGAATTGATGGGTGTGCGTTATGTTGTTGAGGGCTCACAAGAGGTCTCCATGGATAAAATTGGAGCACCGGATGGAACAACCATTATGGTATATCAGCTCTTTTTTAATACACCTGCACGAAAGAAATTTTTGAAATCTGATATGACAGAAGCCTCTTATATTTCAGAATTGATGGAGCGATTAGCACTTTCACATCCGGATGTATCGTTCCTTTTCATTTCAAATAAAAAGGAAAAAATACATACTTCGGGAAATGGTAATCTGATGGATACGATTTATCAGATTTATGGCAGACAAATAGCATCGAATTTATTAGCGGTAGAAAAGGAAACAGATTTGCTGATGGTAAGCGGATTTATTGGAAATTCAAATGTTGCACGTGGAAATCGCAGCTTGGAAAACTTTTATATCAATGGCCGCTATATAAAAAGTCCTTTGTTATCTAAAGCAGTAGAAGAAGGATATGTGGGATATCTGATGCAGCATCAGTATCCATTCTGTGTGCTACAGATTACAACAAAAGAAGCGGCTGTAGATGTCAATGTGCATCCGACAAAGCAGGAAGTACGATTTGATGATGAAATTGCAATTGCAGATATCTTTAAAACACTTGTTTTTGAACGTTTGCATCAGCGGGAAGATATTGCGGAAGTGACACTTGACGAGGAGATAGAGAAAGAGAAAGAGCAAAGCAAACCAGTTGCAGAAGAACGTACCCCAGAACCTTTTGAAAAGGCACGTTTACAGCAGATGCGTGAAAAAATCACAAAACAAATTCATGCAGATACACCTTACGAACGCAAATATCAGGAATTTTATCAAAAACGTGAAAGCGACACAAATGCACATGCGCCAAAGCAGGAACTTCTAGAAACATCAAAACCTGCCACATATGAACAGACAAGTTTTTTGACGAGAGAAGCAAGGGCAAAACATCATATTATCGGACAGGTTTTTGACACATATTGGCTGATTGAACACGACAATAAGTTATACATTATTGATCAGCATGCAGCACATGAGAAAGTGCTGTATGAGCGTATGATGAAACAATTAAAAAATAAAGAAATGACAACACAATATGTCAGTCCACCAATCATACTGTCACTTACAAGAGCAGAACAGGATATCTTAGAACGCTTTGCAGATGTGTTTGCAGAATTGGGATATGTGATATCACCGTTTGGTGGCAATGAATTTGCAATTGAAGGCGTTCCGGGAAATCTTTTTTCTTTTGATGTGAAAACTTTTTTTATGGAGCTGTTGGCATCTTGTGATTCTTTGAAGGGAAATGATGGTCACGATATGATCTTAGAGAAAATAGCATCTATGTCATGTAAGGCCGCAATCAAAGGAAATAACCAGCTTTCGAGGCCGGAAATAGAAGCATTGTTAGAAGAACTGCTTTCCCTGGAGAATCCTTATCATTGTCCGCATGGCAGACCGACCATCATCGCAATGACAAAATATGAGTTAGAAAAGAAATTTAAGAGGATTGTATAAAAATGACAAAAAAACCACCGCTTATTATTTTAGCCGGTCCAACGGCTGTGGGAAAAACAGAATTATCGATTTCACTGGCAAAAGCGATTGGTGGAGAGATTATTTCTTGTGATTCTATGCAGGTATATCGTTATATGGATATCGGATCCGCAAAAATTCAGCCACACGAGATGGAGGGAGTACCTCATTATCTGGTGGATGCTTTATTGCCGGATGAGCCATTTCATGTGGCACGTTTTGTAGAGATGGCAAAAGATGCAATGCAAAAAATCTATGCAAATGGGCATATACCGATTGCTGTTGGCGGAACAGGATTTTATATACAGGCTCTTTTATATGATGCTGATTTCTCAGAAGAAGTATCTGATGGCAGGATTCGAAGCGAACTAGAGGCTTTTGCAGCAAATCACGGCGCCAAAGCGTTACATGAAAGGCTGCGTCAGGTGGATCCGGAAAGTGCGGATACCATTCATCCGAATAATGTGAAGCGCGTCATTCGTGCAATTGAATTTTATGAGATGCATGGCATGCCAATTTCCTTACATAATCAGACACAGCGACAAAAAGAATCGCCATATGATTTCCGTTATTTTGTATTGAATGATGATCGCGCGAATCTCTACAAAAGAATTGATGCGCGCGTCGATCGGATGATGCAAAAGGGCCTATTTGAAGAAGTACAGAAGTTATATGATATGGGATATACAAAAGACATGGTTTCGATGCAAGGACTTGGCTATAAAGAACTGATTGATGTCATTGAACAGAGGTGTTCTTTAGAAGAAGGAATTTACCGTATCAAGCGGGATACGAGACATTTTGCAAAACGACAGTTGACCTGGTTTCATAGCAAACCGGAAGTTATATGGATAAATAAACCGGATTTTCAATACAATAATGAGCAGATTTTAAATGCAATGTTAGAAAAGATACAGAATAAATAATGGGAGATGATAAGAGAAATGGAAGAAATGTATAGAAATTTTGGAATTTCAGAGAAGGTTTATAAATATTGTATGGAAGTAGAGCAGTCCTTGAGGGAGCGTTTTGCACAAATGGATGAAGTGGCAGAATACAACCAGATGAAGGTGATTGCAGCGATGCAAAAGCATCATGTAAATGCAGAATGTTTTAATGCTACTACAGGGTATGGATATAACGATCTGGGACGTGATACATTAGAAGAAGTTTACGCAACCTGTTTCAAAGGAGAGGCAGCCTTGGTGCGCCCACAAATTACATGTGGAACCCATGCGCTTGCGCTTGCTTTGATGTCGAATGTTCGTCCGGGAGACGAAATTTTATCGCCGGTCGGCAAACCATACGATACGTTAGAAGAAGTGATTGGCATTCGTCCGTCGAAGGGTTCTTTAGCAGAATATGGTGTAACCTATGCGCAGGTGGATTTGCTGTCGGATGGTTCTTTTGATTTTGAAGGTATCAAAAATGCAATCAATGAGCGTACAAAACTGGTGACTATTCAACGTTCCAAAGGGTATGCATCAAGACCAACACTTTCTGTAGAACGTATTGGTGAATTGATTGCGTTTGTTAAAGAAATTAAGCCAGATGTTATTTGTATGGTAGATAACTGCTATGGTGAATTTGTAGAAAAAAGAGAACCCCTTGAAGTGGGAGCGGATATGATCGTTGGTTCTCTCATTAAAAATCCTGGAGGTGGATTGGCACCAATCGGTGGTTATATTGTTGGAAAACAGGAATGTGTAGAAAATGCGGCATATCGTCTTACATCACCGGGGCTTGGGAAAGAAGTAGGTGCGTCACTTGGTATGATGCAATCATTTTTTCAGGGATTTTTTATGGCCCCAACAGTGGTGAACAGTGCCTTAAAGAGTGCTGTGTTTGCAGCCAATGTTTTTGAAAAAATCGGATTTGATGTAATACCAAACAGTACCGAAACGAGACATGATATCATTCAGGCAGTAACGTTTGGCACACCGGAAGGTTTGATTGCTTTTTGCGAAGGTATACAGGCAGCAGCACCAGTGGATAGTTATGTTGTGCCGGAACCATGGGATATGCCGGGATACGATAGTAAAGTCATTATGGCGGCAGGTGCTTTTGTACAGGGATCCTCAATTGAACTGAGTGCAGATGGCCCACTTCGCCCACCATATACTGCCTTTTTCCAGGGTGGTCTTACCTGGTATCATGGTAAGCTTGGTATTATGATGGCATTGCAAAAACTTTACGATGCGAATCTTGTTAAGGGTATGTAATTATGCTAATATAAAGTAATGTAGCCGTAAACGATTTGATAAAGGCAACGGAGGAAAAACAAATGAGCAATTCATATGGAATTGATATGGGAACAAATAACCTTAAAATTTATAGCAGTAACAATAGTGAGATTATAAATGTCAAAAATACCATTGCTATTGTAGATAAAGATCAGATGTATGCATATGGAGATGATGCATATTCTATGTATGAAAAAGCACCGGAGACCATTTCGGTATCTTTTCCAATTGTCAGTGGTGTGATTGCCGATTTTGATAATATGCAGACAATGCTGTTTGAAGTATTAGAAAAGAAAGCAAAGGCAAGAATCAAAGGTTCAGATATTGTGGTTGCGGTACCTACTGATATTACAGAAGTGGAAAAGAAGGCATTCTATGATATGTTTGCCCGTTCGAAGACAAAGCCACATAGTGTGTTATTATGTGAAAAACCACTAGCAGATGCACTTGGTATGGATCTTGATATCACAGAACCGACCGGTATTATGGTGGTTGATTTTGGCGCAGACACAACAGAAATTTCGGTGCTTTCTTTAGGTGGGTTAGTGCTTACCGAATTACTTCCGTTTGGTGGCAATCACTTAGATGATGCTATCGTTACACATATGAAGCGTAAATTTAATCTTTTGATAGGACGTAAAACGGCTTGTCAGTTAAAAGAAAATATTGGAAGTGCAGTTCCAGGGAAAGAAGCATCTATGACAGTGGTAGGTCGCGATGTTGTCAGTGGACTTCCGATCGAAATGGAAGTTTTGGCATCTACCGTATATGATAGTATGAAAAGTGAACTGGAGAGTCTCTGCAATTCAATAAAAATGATTTTAGAGAGAGTTCCACCGGAACTTGCAAAAGATATTGTATATTCAGGAATTTATTTAACCGGAGGCAGTGCAGCCATTGCAGATTTGGCAGAATTGTTCACAGAAGTGACAAATATTAAGGTTAATGTAAGTGAGCATGCGAAAGAAACGACAGTACTCGGTCTTTCTAAAGTATTGACAGACACCAAATACAAGAGATTTGGTTATGGTATGCGAACAAGAATTTTTAAATAAAAGGTAGGATTTTATGAAGCGCAGAGGAAGATCTTTTTTGCCAAGTAAATATATTTTATTGCTTTTGACGGTGATTTGTATCATGTTATTGTTTGCCGGATATGCAACAGGCTATTCTGGAGAACCGGTACGAACTATTTGTAATTATGTGTTTGTGCCGATGCAAAAAGGTCTGGATTATGTGGGCGAATCGATTTCCATCAGCAATGATGACACAAAGACAAAAGAACAGCTGATTGCGGAGAATGAACAGTTGCAGGAAAAAATTGACGAACTTTCTACACAGCTGACCAATACCAGACTGCAACAGTCAGAACTGGATACATTGCGTGAACTTTATGATTTGGATCAGAATTATGCTGATTATAAGACAACCGGTGCACATGTGATTGCAAAAGGAACCAGCAATTGGTTTAACACGTTTACCATCGATAAAGGTTCTAAAGATGGCATTAAGGCAGATATGAATGTTATAGCTGGCAGTGGTCTTGTTGGTATTGTCACAGATGTTGGAAAAAATTACGCTGTAGTGCGTTCGATTATTGATGATAATAGCAATGTCAGTGGAATGATGTTGTCGACAAATGACAATTGTATCGTTTCCGGTAATTTGAAATCAATGACCGAATCCAACATGATCCTGTTTTCAAATTTAGAAGATGTGGATCATAAAGTTAGCACAGGAGAATCTGTGATTACAAGTAATATCAGTGATAAATATCTGCCGGGACTTTTGATTGGTTATGTAACAGAAGTAACCGATGATAATAACAATCTGACAAAATCCGGTAAAATCACGCCAGTTGTTGATTTTAAGCATTTACAGGATGTACTTGTTATTACACAGTTAAAGGAAACGGGTAAAAAATAATGGAAATCAAGAGTACAGTGAAATATATTCTTGTGATTGTAGGTATTGTAATTGTTGGTTTCCTCTTGCAGACATCTATTTTTCCAAGAATGCGATTAGCAGGGGTTACACCCAATATCATGGTGATTATCATTACTTCTTTTGGACTTATACGGGGACGTAAACAAGGGATGATGATTGGCTTCTTTAGTGGACTTCTGTTGGATTTTTTTAGTGGAACAAATTTTGGCTTTTATGCCATTATATACTTATATTTAGGCTTTTTGTGTGGCCTTTTTAAAAAGCTTTTTTTTGGTGATGATATCAAATTGCCACTTGTGCTGATTGGGTTGAGTGATGTGATATATGGTGTGGCGATTTTTGTCTTGTTATTTTTGCTTCGTGGCAAATATGACTTTTTGTTCTATTTGACGAATGTGATTTTACCGGAAGCAGTCTATACCATTTTGGTTGCGATTCCAATTTATTATGTAATTTTAAAGATCAATCAGAGATTTGACAAAGAAAATAAAAGGAGTGCAAGAAAACTTGTTTGAGCAAATAAAAGATTTTTTTGTTAATCGCATATTTACATCACGTTTGCGTGTATTGATGTCTGTGATGGTATTATTTTCTTCCATTCTGATCATCCGTCTTTTTGTGTTACAGATTGTGCGTGGCGCAGATTATCAGGCAAATTATGATCTGACTGTTGAAAAGGACGAAACAATTCCGGCAACACGTGGTAATATTTATGATCGTAATGGGAAATTGCTTGCCTATAATGAATTGGCATATGCAATCACCATTGAAGACAGTGGTAGTTACAATACAAAAAAAGAACGTAATGAAAAAATGAACGCAGATATTGCAGAAATCATTACACATATTGAGGCAAATGGAGATAATATTGACAATAATTTCGGTATTATAAGATCATCATCCGGCCAATATGAATTTGTAGCGCCTGCCGGCACAGCATTACAACGTTTTCGTGCGGATGTGTTTGGCTATGCCAGCATTGATGACCTTACGTATAATGATAAATTAAAACTTGACGAAGCAAGTGCAACGCCGGATCAGATTATGGATTATCTGATGGGCGATACACGCTATGATATCTCTGATAAATATGATGCAGAAATGCGTTATAAGATATGTATTGTCCGTTATAACATTGGTCAAAACAGTTATCAGAAATACATTGCTACAACAATCGCCAGCAATGTGAGTGACGAATCTGTTGCCTATATCAAAGAGAATAGCAATGAATTGACCGGCGTGGATATCAAGGAAACATCCATCCGAAAATATGTGGACAGCGAGTACTTTGCTCATATTATTGGTTATACAGGAACCATATCGACGGATGAATACAATGAAAAGAAAAAAGAAGACGAATCTGTAGAGCTGACCGATGTTGTGGGAAAATCCGGTATGGAACAGGTGATGAATGATTATCTGTCGGGAACAAAGGGACAACAAAAACTGTATGTTGACAGTGTTGGAAATCTGATTCAGGTGTCCGATTATAAAGAGCCTGTTTCCGGGGATGATGTTTATTTATCAATCGATAAGGATTTGCAGGAAGCAACGTATCGTTCTCTTGAAAAAGAAATCGCAAGTATTGTGTATTCTAAGATAGCGAATATAAAAACGTTCCATACAACAGGAGAAGAATCCGACATCATGATTCCTGTGTATGATGTATATTATTCATTTATCAATAATAACCTGATTGACACAGCTCATTTTTCTGATGCAGATGCGACGGACACGGAGCGTGCGGTAAAGAGTGCATATGATAGAAAAGAAGCCGATGTATTGTCACAGTTGCGCTCGCAATTAGCATCGACAAGCGGCACAGTTTATAAAGATCTTCCTGAGGAATATCAGGATTATGATACGTTTATCGTTACTTACCTGAAGAAGAAAGGTGTTTTTGACAGAAATGCCATTGATGCCTCTGATGAAATGCAGACAAAATGGACGAGTGAAGCTTTGAGCGTGAATGAATATTTGCTCTATGCCATTGAAAATAACTGGATTGATATAACAACCTATGCAAAAGAAACAAAATATGTCGATACGGATGAATTGTATGCCCGTTTGATTGATTATGTCATAGAACAGTTAAAGACAGACAGCTCTTTTGAAAAACTAGTCTATAAGTATGTATTACAGCAGGATATGATTTCAGGAAATCAACTGTGTGCATTGTTATATGAGCAGGGCGTTTTGCCGGCAGACGATGCGACACATGATGCACTTTTGTCTGGTGGTATTTCTGCATATAGTTTTGTATTAGATAAAATCAAGAACTTAGAAATTACGCCGGGACAGTTGGGACTGGATCCGTGCTCAGGTTCTGCAGTTGTGATTGATCCTAAGACGGGGGAGACACTGGCATGTGTCTCTTATCCGGGATATGATAACAATAAGCTCGCAAATTCAGTGGATTCTTCCTATTACAGTTATTTGACAACCAGTCAGTCAGAGCCACTTTACAATCATGCAACGCAGCAAAAAACAGCTCCGGGTTCTACTTACAAAATTGTCAGTGCTACAGCAGGTCTTGCAGAAAATGTAATTACAACATCTACCCAGATATTAGATTTGGGTAAATTTGAAAAAGTCAGCAATAAACCGGAATGTTGGATTTATCCACGTGGAACACATGGTTCCATTAATGTCGCAGAAGCGCTCCGCCATTCTTGTAACTATTTCTTCTATGAAGTTGGCTATGATTTAGCAGGGGGCAACAGTTATAATGATGCGACAGGTATTGAAAAATTGTCAAAATATGCATCTATGTATGGACTGGATTCCAAAACCGGTGTGGAGATTGAAGAATCAAAACCAACGCCGGCAACGGAATTCCCTGTCATGGCCGCCATTGGTCAGTCAGATAACAACTTTACAACGATTTCACTAGCTCGTTATGTGACAGCTGTTGCAAAACGCGGTACCGTATACAATCTGACATTGCTGGATCATGTGGAAGATCCGGCAAGTGGTAATACCGTTGCAACATATGAGCCATCTGTGAAAAACCAGATAACAGCACTTTCCGGTGATGAGTGGAATACATTAAATTCCGGCTTGCGTATGGTAGTAGAAGATTTATCAGCCTTTCATAATACGCAGGTGCAGGCAGCTGGTAAAACCGGTACTGCCCAGGAATCCCTGTTGCGACCAAACCATGCGTTATTTGTTGGGTATGCACCATATACAGATCCACAAATTGCTGTTGCAACCCGTATTGCACATGGTTATGGTTCTAGTAATGCATCGGTTGTTGCTGCAGAAATCATGTCGTACTATTTTGGTGAAAAGACACTTGAGAATATTGCAGAAAATGGTGCCAATGCACAGACAACGACAAATAGCGTAACCGATTAACAGTATTTCGGTCAGGAGGAGATTTTATGGCAGCCAAAGATTCTGTTGTAATAAAAAGTAGCGCCCACGGTTTGACACTGGTATTGAATCGCGATATTGCTTTTGAACAATTGGTACGGGATATTTGTAAAAAATTTGCAATGTCACGCAGTTTTTTTGGAAATGCAACATTGGTATTGTCTTTAGAAGGACGAACCGTTAGTGCAGAAGAAGCAGCTGTTATTGTAGAGGCCATTCAATTAAACTCGGATATTACGATTTCTTTGATTGAAGAAAACAATGAATTAAAGAATATCGAAATGATGGAAAAAATCGACAGATTTTACTATGAAAATATTTATGAGAATGCTAAAATTATTATGGGTAGTGTAACAAAGAAAGATGTTGTGCAATCCGATGGAAGCATTGTCATTTTAGGTGATGTGAAATCAAAAGCAAGTGTTCAGGCAGCTGGTAATGTTATTGTTATGGGAAGTATAGATGGCAGTGTTTATGCTGGATTTCCAAAGGATAACAAATGCTATATCACAGCAAATCAAATCAATGCAGCACATCTGCAGATTGGTTCTATATGTGGAGAGGTGAATGTGGCAAACAAATGGTCCTTACGCTCTAGAAAGAGTGATAGTGAACCGTATGCAGTTGTTGTCTGGGAACATGAGCTTCTGGCAGAACCTCTTCGAAGTGGACTACTAAAACATTTATAGTATAAGGAGTAAAGGTGTGAGCGAAGTCATTATGGTTGCTTCCGGCAAAGGCGGCGTTGGTAAAACAACGTTATGTGCCATGCTTGGAACACAATTCGCACGCATGGATAAGACCGTTGTCATGTTGGATACAGACTTCGGACTAAGAAACCTAGACTTATATTTTCATTTGGAAAATAAAATCATTTATAATCTGGTGGATGTTCTTTCTGGTGTTTGCTCTTATCGGCAGGCATTGTTGCCATTAAACGAAACGCGTACGCTTTATATTATGCCGGGAAGTAAGAATTATGATTTTAAATTACAGGAAGAAGCATTTTTAGCTTTATTAACAAAGTTAAAACAACAATTTGATATCATTTTGATTGATACACCGGCTGGTATTACACCGGTACACCAGACGATGCTCCCATGGATGAAGCAGTGTTTACTAGTGACAACATTAACAGAAACATCATTATCGGATGCGTTGACATTCGAACATATATTGGAGCAAAATAATATACGGACGCGTTTGGTGTTTAATCAGGTGAATCGTTCGCTGGGCAGCAGAAAGCAATTTGCAGATTTGCAGGATTTTGGCAGACAGATTTATCGGGCAGAGAGTGTTTGTATTATTCCAAGATTACAAGAAAGAAATCTTTCTATGATGTCATTGCCGGTGAATCATAAACCAGTGACATCACTATGTAAAATGCTGTTACAGCAACCAGAGATGGAAAATAAAAGAGAGTAGATTATGTTTCGAACGTACAAATTAAAGAATCTAAATATAAAATTGATTGTTGGTATTTTGGCACTGACCATTATAGGCATCCTTGTTATTGGCAGTGCGAATGAAGAATATCAATCCAAGCAGATCGTAGGAATGATTTTGGGCATCATTGTTATGGGTGTAGTTGCACTGATAGATTATGATTTTGTATTACAATTTTCTAAATTATATTATCTCGCTGTGATTGGTTTGTTATTACTTGTTTTGATTATGGGAGATAATTCCGGTGGTGCAACACGATGGATCGATGTAGGGATACGTTTTCAACCATCGGAATTAGGAAAAATTTTATTGATTTTATTTTTTTCCAGTTATCTGATGCGTAATGAGGAGGAAATTAACAACCCTAAATTTATCGTTCAGACAGCGATTCTCGCAGCAGTTCCATTGGCGCTTATTGTAAAAGAACCGGATTTGTCTACGACAATTGTTACATTTTTGATTATTGCATCTATGATGTTTATTACAGGGCTGAGCTATAAATTAGTTGGCATTGTTTTAGGAATTACGATACCTTCTATTATTATTTTACTTCTTGTCATTGTAAATCAGGGAAGCTCCATTTTGGAAGGCTATCAGAGTTTGCGTATTTTAGCATGGCTTAAGCCGGAAGATTATCCTGCCACCGCATATCAACAGCAGAATTCCATTATGGCGGTAGGATCTGGTCAGTTTTTAGGGAAGGGACTTTATAATACAAGTGTAGATTCCGTAAAAAATGGTAATTATATTTCAGAACCACACACAGATTTTATCTTTGCTGTAGCCGGCGAAGAACTTGGATTTATAGGTTCGGTTTTGATTGTATTATTGTTACTCTTTATTGGGTATCAATGTATTCAGACAGCAAAGGTTGCAAAAGATCTCTCCGGCAAATTAATTTGCTCCGGCATGGCAGCACTTGTTGGATTTCAAAGTTTTGTTAATATCTGTGTAGTAACAGGTCTTTTTCCGAATACTGGATTACCGCTTCCGTTTGTCAGCTATGGATTGACATCGCTGGTGACGATGTATTTTGGTATGGGATTTGTTTTAAATGTTGGATTACAGGCGAAAAAATATTAAATTAGGGGGACTTGCATTATGAACATCGGTTTAGTAGCACATGATTCCAAGAAAAAATTAATGCAGAATTTTTGTATTGCATATCGTGGTATTTTATCAAAAAATGAACTTTTTGCGACAGGAACAACAGGAAGACTTATTGAGGAAGTAACAAATCTTTCTGTACACAAATATTTGGCGGGGCATTTGGGAGGATCACAGCAATTAGCAGCCCAGATTGAACACAATGAAATTGATCTGGTCATCTTTTTGCGAGATCCGTTGACGGCGAAGTCACACGAACCGGATGTGAATTCGATTGTTCGCTGCTGTGATGCTAACAATATTCCGTTGGCAACCAACTTGGCAACAGCAGAACTTTTGATTAAATCCTTAGATAGAGGGGATCTTGAGTGGCGTGAAATGTATCGATAAAATCATTTCCATGTTGATGATTTCAGTTCTTGGCCTGGGACTAGTATCTTGTGGTAAGAACAATGTGGATGAAGGAACCTACAATTTAGAGACAACATCGTATCAATATGGAATTACAAAGGTGAATAACATATCAGATGTATCTTTTTTTAGCAATGATTTATGCGTAACAGATCAGGATAATTTTGGCATAGATCAAGTTGATTCCCAGGTTGCTGGTGGAGGTGGCGTTTTTAATCTGGCAACAGGTGAATGTACCTACGGTCAGAACTTATTTGGAAGAATGTATCCGGCAAGTACAACAAAGATACTTACTTGTTTAGTGGCCATTGAACAGGGAAATCTTAGTGATATGGTTACGGTCAGCGAGCATGCGGCAGATCAAACACCGGACTCTTCCGTTGCAGGTCTTGCTGCTGGAGACGTGATGACATTAAAAGATTTGTTGTATGGATTGATGCTTCGAAGTGGTAATGATGCTGCTATTGCAATTGCCGAGCATATTGGTGGCAGTGAAGAGGGATTTGCAGAACTGATGAATGCAAAAGCAAAAAGTCTGGGTGCAACGCAATCGCACTTTATAACACCACATGGTTTGCATCAGGACGATCATTATACTACAATTTATGATATGTATCTGATTTTTCAGGCAGCACTTCAAAATGAGACTTTTTTAGAAGTTATAAGTAGTGCATCGCATGATGTGAGTTATACAGGAGCCTCAGGAGAAGCAAAATCGCAGACCTGGGTTTCTACCAATCGTTATTTAAATGGAAAAGAAAAAGCACCGGCCGGATTTACCGTTATAGGGGGGAAGACCGGAACTACATATGAAGCAGGGTATTGTCTGGTTCTTTACAGTTATAATGACCAGAATCAACCGATTATTTCTATTGTATATAATTCAGATTGTACGCTGAATTTATATTATCTCATGGATGAATTATTATATACATTCGGAGAGGCACCATCGTAAAGCACAGAGAAGGAGTGGAGACTATGGTAGAAATTATTGTTGGAGAAAAGGGAACGGGCAAAACAAAACATTTATTAGACCGCGTAAATCAGGATATTACGTCAGTACAGGGGACTCTTGTTTATATTGACAAAAGCCCAAAGTACATGTATCAATTGGATTCACGTGTTCGCATGATTAACATGCCGGATTATCCAATCAGTGGTACGGAAGAATTGATTGGTTTTCTATGTGGTGTTATTTCACAGAATAGCAGCATAGAAACAATCTTTATTGACAGTTTCCTTACCTTAGGAGATATTGATACTTCTGAGGGATTACGAAATGCTGTTGATAAACTAACAGTTCTTAGTGAAAGATTCCATGTGAATTTTGTACTGAGTGTTTCACAAAAAGAAGAAAAATTACCGGAAGAATTAAATGCAACCATTTGGTTGTCACTTTAAAAGAATGGTGTCAGTAAAAAGGTGTTCGGTTTGATGGAACACCTTTTTGCTTGAGTTATGATTCATTTGAGCGAATTCGTCCATATGCACTGATCATGTAGAGTCCACTCAATCCCACAAGAGCATAAATGATGCGGGAAAGCCATGACATATTACCAAAGATAAATGCTACCAGATCAAATTGGAAAAAGCCAATGAGCCCCCAATTGATAGCGCCAATGATTACAAGAGTCAGCAATGTATAATCTAAACCTTTCATGATAGACCTCCTTTTTCTTTTAGTATAGGCAAAAGAAGGAAGATTATACAAAAAAAGGAGAAGTTCATTGAAACGTAATGATAAGATTATTAAATTTCATAAACAAATCCAAATTAATGTTGGACTGATTATTTTTGGCATTATTTTTATCTATGTGCTATTTCATGTGTTCAGTTATATTACTGCAGATAATATAACGGTTTACGAGGTGAAAGAAGGAACCATTGCTCAAAATTATACATATCAGGCATTGGCTATTCGTCAGGAACAGGTAGTAAATGCAGAGACAGATGGTGCTATTTTTTATTATGCATCCAATTTGGATCAGGTAGGTGTCAAATCGAATATTTATTCCATTGATCATTCTGGCGAAATTACAAAACAGTTAAAAAGTCATACACAGGAAGACACAGCAATATCAGATCACGATATGATGCGTCTGCAGAAACAAATTGGTGATTTCGTATATGATTATAATAATAATAAATTTCAAAAGGTTTATACGTTTAAATCAGATCTTTCATCAAATTTGCAGCAATATTACAGCAATAGTCTGATGACGGAAATTGCACCGCAGATAGAGCAGGCGACACAACAAGGCAAATTTGCCATATATACGGCACCGACTTCCGGTATCGTTGTATACCAGACAGATGGATACGAGGGGATGACGATTGATCAGGTCACATCTGAATCATTTGATATGGGAAAATTGAATGTCTCCAATCTAAAGACGCAAGAGAGTGTAGAGGCAGGGAAACCGGTCTATAAATTAATTGTATCGGATGACTGGGATCTTATTATGCCAATTGATGAAACGCTTGTATCTATGATACAAGAGGAAGAAATGCAATATATCCAGATTCGATTTGAGACAGATAATGCAACAACCTGGGCAGCATGTGAGGTGATAGAAAAAGCCGGGGAATCATATTTAGTGTTACATTTGGATGATAGTGTGGCACGTTATGGGGATGCACGCTTTGTCCCAATTGAGCTTCTCATTCATGAAGAATCTGGTCTAAAAATACCAAACAGCGCTATTGTAAAAAAAGAATTTTTTACGGTGCCAAAGAGTTATTTCTTTATGGGAAACGATTCAGATTCTTCTGGTCTTATGGTGCAGAGCAAAAAGGGAGATGCACAGTTTGTTACGCCTACGATTTATTATGAAACAGATGATGTTTATTACATTGACTCTGAGGATATAGCAAAGAATACGGTTATCTTAAAACCAAATTCTCAGGAGACCTATACGGTTGGAGCTGATACAGCGACTTTACAAGGGGTCTATAATATTAACAAAGGGTATGCTGTATTTAAACAAATCAATATATTATATCAAAACGAAGATTATGCGATTATCAGTACAGGAACGACATACGGTCTTGCATTGTATGATCACATTGTATTACAGGGTGATGTGGTAAAAGAAAACCAGGTTATTCGTTAGAAGAAATGACAGAGGAGGCAAATAGATGTTAAAAGAAAATTTAGCAGAAGTACAATCACGCGTGGAACAAGCTTGTAAAAGGGCAGGAAGAGATGTTGCGGAAGTGACATTGATTGCGGTCAGTAAAACAAAACCCGTTACAGATTTACAGGAAATATATAATGCCGGTGTGCGTGATTTTGGCGAAAATAAAGTGCAGGAAATGTGTGACAAAATGGAAAAAATGCCAAAGGATATCAACTGGCATATGATTGGTCACTTACAGCGTAATAAAGTAAAATATATTGTTGGTAATGTGGCATTGATTCATTCTGTAGACAGTTATCGCCTGGCGGAAGAGATTAACATACAGGCGAAGAAAAAAGGAATTGTGGTACCAATTCTTGTAGAAGTAAATATCGCAGATGAAACGACAAAGTTTGGTGTATCCAAAGAAGACGCCATGGAACTAGTGCGTCAGATTGCTTCTTTAGATGCATTGTCCATCAAAGGACTTATGACAATAGCACCATATGTTGTAGATCCAGAGGAAAATCGCGCTTATTTTCGCAAAATAAAGGAGTTATCTGTTGACATAGATAACCAAAACATTGATAATGTATCTATGGATATTCTGTCTATGGGTATGACAGGCGACTTTGAAGTTGCTATTGAAGAAGGAGCAACGATGGTTCGTGTTGGGACAGGTATCTTTGGCAAAAGAGATTACCAAAACACATAACAGATAGATATTAAGGAGAGATAACTCATGGCTTTTTTTGATCGTATGCTCGATGTAATGAAATTAGGCGAGGATGAAGACGATTACTACGATGATGATGAAATGTATGATGATGATGACTATGATGATTATGATGATGATAATCATTCTATCTTTCATCTTTTCGGTAAAAAGGATGACGAAGACGAGGAAGAGGATGACGGTCCTGTAACAAAGACAAAGGTTACGCCAAATGTTAAGGAAAAATCATCTGTTAAGTCAACACCGAAGATAACACCAATGCGTGGTGGTAGAAAGGGAAATAGTACTAATATGGAAGTATGTGTAATAAAGCCATCTTCATTTGAAGATGCAAGAGAAATTTCAGAGACATTGCTGGCAGATCGTACCGTTATTTTGAATATGGAAGGTCTTGATTTAGGTCTCGCGCAGAGAATTATCGACTTTACGTCCGGATGTTGCTATGCAATCGATGGCAATCTTCAAAAAGTAAGTAATTATATTTTTATTATTACACCGGCAGCTGTAGATATATCCGGTGATTTACAGGGAATCGTTGATGCATTTGACTTTTCCGGTATCCAGACAGGCTTTTAATCATGCGTAAAAACGATCAGGCAGAGGAACTTTTACACCGTTTTTATGATTTGTCGACACAAGCAGATCGTAAAGGAATCGTGTTATTTTCAAATTTTCTAAATATGTACGAAATTAACCTTTTAAAACAAAATGAGAAGACAATATATACTCATTTCTCATTATATGGAGGTTATCAGGGAGCAGAGCGTCAGATGGTAGCATTCCAGCCTGATGCTCTTTATTATAATTGGGATTACCCGATTGCCTGTGTAAAAATACAACCGTTGCATCAGCGTTTTGCTGAGGAACTGTCACATCGAGATATTCTTGGTGCACTAATGCATTTAGGAATTGATCGATCCTTACTCGGGGATATTGTCTTGCAGGAAAAATTTGCATATGTTTTTTGTGTAGAAAATATGGCAGATTTTATTGCGAAAGAATTGTATCAGATCCGTCATACGCAGATTATGACAGAAATTACGAGTCCGACAAATATACAGATTCAGATACAATATCGTACAGAGCAGGGCTTTATCGCATCCAATCGTTTGGATGCATTTGTGGCACAGGCGTGTAAGCTGTCACGCGCACAGGCCGCATCGTATATTCTTGGAGAAAATGTATTTATCAATGGAGCTCTTATGACAAACCATAACCAGGGAGTGAATCCGGGAGATATTATATCTTTACGAGGCTATGGGAAATTGCGCTTCGATGCATTTTTAAATACAACCAAAAAGGGAAGATTACATATACAATATGCATGGTATATGTAGTAGAGGTGAAAGTATGGCAAAAGAACTGCAAGTGAATTATGAAGGAAAACCGTGTTATAAAATTATTTTTGAACACAATTTTGACGGATTTATGGAAGCATTAGAAAGAGAAAAGTTAAATGTGGACAGAAAAATCTGCATCGTAACTGATTCTAACGTGGCAAAACTATACTTAAAAGATGTACAGAAATTATGTAAAAATACATTTAAAGAGGTTTTCGTTTTTACATTTGATGCTGGAGAAGCCTCTAAAAACATAGATACTGTGCAAAAATTATATGAAGAATTAATAAAGCAGCACTTCGATCGCAAGGATTTGTTGCTTGCATTAGGCGGTGGCGTGGTTGGAGATTTGACAGGATTTACGGCGGCAACGTATTTGCGTGGTATTGACTTTATTCAAATGCCAACAACCTTGCTTTCACAGGTGGATAGTAGTATCGGTGGTAAGACAGGTGTTGATTTCTTGCAGTATAAAAATATGGTAGGTGCCTTTTACATGCCTCGTATGGTGTATATCAATATTCATACGCTATTATCTCTGCCGGAAGTCCAGTTTGCCTCTGGTATGGGAGAAGTGATTAAACATGGGTTGATTCAAGACCACGATTATTATACCTGGCTTATGGACAAACAAGCTGCTATTTTAGCAAAGGATGAGGAAACGCTGACAGATATGGTATATGGCAGTTGTGTGATCAAAAAGAATGTTGTTGAGACAGATCCAAAAGAGAATGGCATCCGTGCCTATTTAAATTTTGGTCATACAGTAGGACATGCGATTGAAAAAATGTCAGATTTTTCCTTGTATCATGGACAATGCGTTGCTATTGGTATGCATAGTGCTGCGTATTTATCGTATAAACGCGGATTTCTTACAGAACAGGAATATCAGACAATGCTTAGTGCTATACAGGGATTTGGCTTGCCTGTGGATGCTTTAGGATACGATGCCAAAGAAGTGCTTTATAATACCAAATCCGACAAAAAAATGGTTGGCGGGAAAATTAAGTTTGTTATTTTGCAGGAAATTGGTAAGGCTGCAATTGATACAAATTTTACAGACGATGAACTTCTAGAGGCAATCCGTGTGGTTACAAATTCTTAAAATGAGATGAGGTATTTTGTTATGCAAAAAACATCTATAAAAAAATATATGATAGCGGCGCTGGTATGTGCTGCATTACTTTTCGTGGATCAGTGGACAAAACAGATGGCAATAAATTATCTGTTTGGAGGATATGATATAACGTTAATTCCAGGAGTATTGGAATTGCATTATCTTGAAAACACAGGAGCGGCCTTTTCTATTATGGAAAATAAAACATTGTTTTTTTGCATCATTACACCGATTCTATGTGCCTTTATGATTTATTTGTATGCAAAACTTCCTGAGAAAAGAGAATATACTTCTCTTCGCATCATTCTTGTATTTCTGGTAGCAGGAGCTGTGGGAAATCTGATAGATCGTGTATGGCATCATTATGTTGTCGATTTTATCTATTTTTCATTGATTAATTTTCCAGTATTTAATGTTGCAGATATTTATGTAACCTGTGGCGTGATCTGTCTGTTTATCTTGATTCTTTTCGTGTATTCGGATCAGCAGTTTGATGAAATTTTGTATGCAGTTCGTCACAAAAAACAGGAGAATAAGTAGATGATATGACAGAGTATAGAGTATTAGATGAAGAAAATGGTATGCGTCTGGATCATTTTCTTAGCCAGCGCGAATCAGAACTTTCCAGAAGTGCAATTCAAAAACATATCAAAGAAGGGGATGTACTTGTTCAGGGAAAACAGGTTAAGGCAAATTATCGCGTAGTGGCAGATGAACAGGTATCGATGGATATTCCAGAACCGGTAGAAGTGGCAATTGTGCCGCAAAATATACCGTTGCAGATTCTGTATGAAGATCAGGATATATTAATCGTAGATAAGCCAAAAGGGATGGTCGTGCATCCGGCACCGGGACATCCGGATCAAACACTTGTCAATGCAGTTATGTATCATTGTAAGGATTCTCTTTCCGGTATTAACGGAGAAATTCGTCCTGGTATTGTACATCGCATTGATCAGGATACAACAGGTTCTTTGATTATTTGCAAAAACGATACGGCACACATTAAGATTGCAGAACAAATTAAGGTACATTCCATCCGGCGTATTTATCGTGGGATCGTGATTGGCCGAGTGTCAAAAGAGGAAGGCGTGATACATGCACCAATTGGCAGAAATCCAAATGATCGAAAGAAAATGGCCATCAATGAAAAAAATGGGAAAGATGCGATTACCCATTACCGCGTATTAAAACGTTATAAAGACTATACCTACATGGAATTCCAGTTGGAGACAGGACGAACCCATCAGATACGTGTACATATGGCATCCATTGGTCATCCGTTGTTAGGTGATATGGTGTATGGTCCTAAAAAATGTCCTTATAAGCTGCAAGGACAGACACTTCATGCTGCACTTATTGGTTTTGTACATCCGACTACCGGCGAATATATGGAAGTAGAAGCACCGATTCCAGAATATTTTTCTCATTTGCTTACTATTTTACCAGAATAAAAAAGATACATGTGACATAAGGTACAGTTACCTCAAATCACATGTATCTTTTTGGTTGTAAGAAAAATACATCAAAACAGTATTCTATTAAAACGAATATTTAAAAGAAACGGAATACACCAAATACTACACCGAGAATCTGACAGTCTGCAACAATAATTGGATCCATAGTATCGTTTTCCGGCTGTAGGCGGATATGACCCGCTTCTTTGTAGAATGTCTTAACAGTCGCCGAATCATCAACGAGAGCGGCAACAATTTCTCCATTTCGTGCAGTGTTTTGTTGCTTTACTAAAATGACATCACCATCAAAAATACCGGCATTTATCATACTTTCGCCCTTAACATGAAGCATGAAAGTATCCTGATTCGGCATATATTCCGATGGAATTGGAAAATAATTGTCAATATTCTGGACAGCTAAAAGCGGTTGTCCTGCAGCAATAGAGCCGACAACGGGAACATTTACAACTTCACGTCGTGTTAAATTGAAATTATCATCGACGATTTCTATCGTACGAGGCTTCGATGGATCACGACGGATATAACCATTTTTCTCTAAAGATTCTAAGTGCGAGTGTATAGAAGAAGTAGACTTCAGATGTACAGCATCGCACATCTCGCGCACAGTAGGAGGATAGCCCTTATTTAAGATTTCCTGCTTGATATACTCTAAGATTTCACGTTGTTTATCGGTAATACGACCATATTCCATAGGAATCTCCCTTCGTCTGTAACAAATAATAATTGATGAAAAAATTATAGCATAGCTGATTGTAAAAAGCAAACATACATTCCGAAAATATGTTCGAAAAAGTTGTTGACAAACACATGTTCGTATTGTATGATTTAACCAGAACAAAGGTTCGGTTATGATTTTTGAGAAAGAGGATGTGTGATATGACAAAGAGAGTACAAAAGCAGCATATGTTATTTTATTCATTAGTAGCCATTGCTATTATGGTTACTGTAATCTGTACATTTGCGATGACTTCCAGTGCAAAGCAGGAACATAATATGTACAAATATTATACCAGTGTGGAAGTACAAGCCGGCGATTCTCTTTGGAGTATTGCACAGGAATATGCGGACATTGATGCGTATCACAGCTATAGTGATTATATTTCTGAGGTGAAGCAGATCAATCATCTTACAGGAGAAGAGATTCATGCAGGACAATATCTGACAGTACCTTATTATTCAGAGGAAGTCTTGTAGTTGGCTTGTTTTTTCCCACTATTACAAGTATAATATGAAGAAGTAGCAGAAGGGGATTACTTCTGTAAAATAGAGGGAGAAGATGAATACATGTTACGATTTATTTTAGTAGTACTTGCCAATGTAAAGCGTGGACCGTATCTGATTCCGAAGATGCGTAAGATGTTTAAGCATCCTGAACGTTATTCCGAGCAGGTTCGATATGCGTTTGCGCAGAAGTTAATTGATTATATGAAATCATCCGGAAAGATTAAGACGGAGGTTTATGGCACTGAGAATTTACCACTAGAAGGTGGCTATGTGATGTTTCCAAATCACCAGGGGAAATATGATGCCTTAGGTATTATATACGCCCATAAGCAGCCATGTTCTTTTGTTATGGACAAGGCAAAATCATACTCATTTCTGGTAAAAGAATTGGTTGATATGCTTGGCGCTAAGCGTTTAGAATTAGACAATGTTCGTCAGAATTTGACAGTCATCAATGAAATCACAGAGGAAGTAAAACAAGGAAAAAAATACATCCTGTTTTCTGAGGGTGGTTATGACAAAAACCGGAATAAAGTACAGCAATTTAAGCCAGGGAGTTTTAAATGCTCTGTGCGTTCGAAAACGCCAATTGTTCCAGTGGCATTGATTGATTCTTATAAACCGTTTAACAGTTTAGAGCTTAGACCGGTAACCACAAAGGTTATCTTTTTACCAGCAATTTATTATGACGAATATAAAGATATGAAAACACCAGAAATTGCTAAAATGGTTCGAGAACGTATCATTGCACGTATGGCTGATTTTGGTGTAGATGCAGGTTGATTTTATGAAGATGCTGCTATGTAAGATTGTTGCCACATGATTTCTGTGATGGGAAATCCCAAATCGTTATGATGTGGAGAACGTTCGTGAGCATAGCAGTGTTTTTCTTTAAAATATATCATGCGGATAAATATCTGTTTTTCCGTATGATATTGCAAAAATAGAGGAGATATCGTATAATATATGTATCAATCGATCAAAAGGAAAATATTTTATGGGAAAAGATTCTGTTTATTACAAGACAAAAGCTCGTACACAAAAAGTAAAATTACGGGAATTGATTGATCAGTTACCTACCTTTGCTGCAGATTATATTTATAGTAAAGAACTGACAACGCAGCCAAGTACACTGATATCATATTGTTATGATTTATTGACGTTCTTTCGCTTTTTACAGGCGCATAACAGTACGCTTTACGATATTGCGATAAAAGATATGCCCCTTTCTATTTTGGAGCATTTACAATCGGAAGATATTGTGGAATACCAACGGTATCTGGAATTGAATTTAGACGGTGAAATGCATGAAAATGGGAAAAAAGCCATTGCACGTAAAATGTCGCCGTTACGTGGACTTTTTCAATATCATTATGAACGTAAAAATATTAATGATAATCCGATGGTTCTGGTGAAATTACCAAAGCTGAAAAAGGATAAAAATATTGTCCGGATGAACAATTACGAAGTACAGGCAATCTTAAATGTTATTGAAAATAACGCCGGTGTTGCGATGACAGACAGACAACGTAAATATGCTGAGAAAACACAAAAAAGAGATCTGGCCATTATGACATTAATGCTAGGAACAGGAATTCGTGTTTCAGAATGCTGTGGTTTGGATTTAAATGACATTGATTTTCACGTGAATTCTATGACAATTGTTCGAAAAGGTGGCGGTCAGGATGTTTTATATTTTAGTGATGAAATTCATCAGGTGCTAGACGACTATATTACATCAGAACGCGCCTGCATTACACCATATGAAGAGGATGCTCCTGCCCTCTTCTATTCCATGAAAGGACGCAGAATCAGCGTGGATACGGTGGAACGATTGGTAAAACGCTATGCTATGATGGCAGTGCCGAATAAGAAAATAACGCCACATAAGCTTCGTAGTACGTATGGAACTGCATTATATCGGGAAACAGGTGATATTCGTCTGGTTGCAGACGTTTTGGGCCATGAAAACATCAATACAACCATTGATTATTATGCAGCTATGGAGGATGAACATAAGCGTCAGGCTGCAAATGCTGTAAATTATAAGCGCAAGGATACGTAAATCCTTGCGCTTTGTACATCATTCATTCAAATAGTTAAATTTATTCAAATTCTTCCGGTGATAAAACAATACCATCCTGCCAGATTTTTTCTAGATTATAGAAAAGACGATCATCCTGTGAAAACAGGTGAACAATGACATCCTCGTAATCCATTAAAATCCAGGTAGAAGAACGATTACCTTCTACTTGTTTTGCATGAATGCCATGTGTATACATTTCTTTATCTACTTCATTTTGCATAGCAAGTAACTGATTCTGGCTGCCACCGCTGGCAACAATGAAATAATCAGCCATAACAGAAAGACCTCTGATATCAATCACTTTGATGTCATCTGCTTTTTTCTCATCTAATGCATGACATACTAATTTAACCATTTCTTTGATTTCCATAATTGTTCTCCTTTTTCTTTCTATCCGATGCTTTCCTGTTTTGTTACATCATTCTGCAGGAAACATTCTTTATAATAGTTATAGGTTTCAAGGGTAAGAGGATCCATGTCCTGTGGCATGGAGCTCAAATACGCTACAGAATCTTCTAGAATCATAAATAAGCAACGATCGATGTCTGTATATGCCATATGTCGTATTTCCTCTAAATGAGGCGCTTTGTCGCGATGAGGCTCGATGTAATCTGCAATATAAATAATCTTGTCTAATAGATTCATATGAGGACAGCCGGTGGTATGTACGGCAATCGCATGTTGAATCTGTATGTCATCGATCTCGTATTTATGTTTGGCTAAATAAGCGCCGACTTTTCCATGCAACAAATGTGGATGACGATACTCGATCTCTGTGATCGGAATATCATGTTTGTTACAAATCTCTAATCGCTTTTCGTCACTCATACATTTGGCACAATCATGTAAAAGACCAGCAAGCATTGCTTTTTTTACCGGAAAACCGTGTGCAAAAGCCATATTTCCTGCAGTATACATTACACCTAAGGTATGTTCAAACCTCTCTGGTTTGAGTTCTTTTGCCATCTTTTTTTGCAAAGAATTAATGCAATTCATGGAGGCATCTTTCTGATACAATTGATGCTCATCAATATAGGTAAGCACTTTCTGTGGAAGCATAAAACGAATGTTATCTACCATATGCTCATGAACGCATTGACGAATATAGGAAGAAGAAATATCCATTTTTTCTATAGGCATTTCTATAAAATCCGTTGCAAATTGTTGGCGATATGCCAAAAGACGTTCCTCAAAGGACATCGGATGCACATCTTTGGTGCAAACATGTTCTAACGGTCGTCTGGCTATCACAATTTTACAACAGGCACAAATCCGCTTGGGATGTACCCATTGTTCAAACATAGCAAAAGAATCTTCCCCAATGATAAAGTAAAACTCGCATTGTTCACCATAGTGCTTTTTTAAGTCCTGAAGCGTCTCCCAGGAATAACATGGCGTTTTTTTCTCCAATTCCATGGTACAAAGCTTAAAATGCGGCTCATCTGCAATAGCGGCTGCAACCATATTTTTTCGATGTAAAACACTCACATGTGAAGCTACGTCTTTATGTGGTGGTGTTCCCGCTGGCAAAAACCAGACTTCATCTAAATGCAGATACGTATAAGCACATGTTGCAATATTTAAATGTCCATTGTGAATGGGGTTAAAAGTCCCCCCTAAAATTCCGATTTTTTTCACAGTCGTAGACCTTCTATTTATTTTGGTAATTCAATCTTTGGCTTCTTTGCGGCACGATATAATACAATCTTTTTTCCAATGACACGAACAACTTCAGAATGTGTACGTTCTGCCATCATTTCTGCGATTGCTCTAGGGTCGTCAAAACAGTTTTTTAAAACAGAAATTTTAATCAACTCTCTTGCTTCTAATGCCTCATCAGCTGCACGGATGATTTCCGGTGTTAAAGAAGATTTTCCGATTTGCATGATGGGTGTTAATTTGCTTGCTAAACCTGATAAATAGGCACGTTGTTTATTGTTCATTCTAGTTTACTCCTTATTTGTAATAATCAAACATGAGGCCATACATACGAACCGTATCACCTTCTTGGATTCCCAGTTCTTCTAACTGCTTTAAGATACCCTGTTCCTTCAGAAAACGCTGGAAGAATAAAAATCCTTTTTCTGAGTCAATATTGGTATATCCGAGCATCTTTTCAATGCGTGGACCTTCTACAACATATTCACCATCTTCATTTAATTCCACGGTAAATGGTTCATCATCGAAGAAACGAAGTGCTGGATCAAATTCAGGCTCGTATATGGTAATTTCATCCGGACAGGTCTTTAACAGCTCCTGTACATGATATAACAGCTCTTTTATACCTTGTCCGCTGACTGCAGAAATAGCAAATACCTGAATGCCCTTTGGTTCGAATTCTTTACGTAATGTTGCAATGATTTCATCAGAGCCTTCCATACAAACATCCATTTTATTTGCTGCAATTACCTGTGGCTTTTCTAAAATAGAAGGATCATAAGCTTCTAATTCTTTGTTGATTGCTAAAATATCAGCAAGAGGATCGCGACCTTCTACAGAAGCACCATCAACCATATGAATAATAACTTTTGTACGTTCAATATGGCGTAAAAATTCATGTCCTAAGCCAACGCCTTCCGATGCTCCTTCAATCAGTCCTGGAATATCTGCAATAACAAAGCCGTTGCCATCTAAATCAACAACACCAAGATTTGGATTCAGCGTTGTAAAATGATAATTTGCAATCTTTGGTTTGGCATTTGTTACGCGCGATAAAAAGGTAGATTTACCAACGTTTGGAAATCCAACCAATCCAACATCTGCAATGACTTTTAATTCTAATTGTACCTCAATCTCAATGGCTTCTCCGCCCGGCTGGGCATATTTTGGAGCCTGCATGGTAGAAGTTGCATAGTGCTGATTGCCAAGACCACCACGACCGCCTGTCAGAATAATCTGTCGTTTGTTATCACCGGACATATCTGCAATAACTTTGCCAGATTCGGCATCTTTAATGACGGTTCCTTCTGGAACTTTTAAGACAAGGTCTTCCCCATTTTTACCGTGGCAATTCTTCTTACCACCCTCTTCGCCGGCTTTCGCTGCAAATTTTCTGCGATGGCGATAATCTGTCAGTGTATTCAATCCTTCATCCACTTCAAAAATGATGTCGCCGCCTTTTCCACCATCACCGCCATCTGGTCCACCATTTGGTACAAATTTTTCACGACGGAAACTAACATGTCCGTCACCGCCTTTTCCTGATTTGATTATAATTCGTGCGCGATCTGCAAACATAGTTTTACACCTTTCCAAAATAATTGCTTGGTACGTTTTACTTTGTTATGTAGTAGTATCTGCTCATAAATACTATTATATAACAAAGTAGACTCGGCTAAACAATAGTCGAGTCTACCAAAATGTTCTTAGTTTTCGCTTGCTACTGGATAAACACTAGCCTGCTTCTTGTCGCGGCCCTTTCTTTCGAAACGAAGAATACCATCTGCTGTTGCAAATAATGTATCATCACCACCGATACCTACATTAGTACCTGGATGAATCTTTGTTCCACGCTGTCTGTAAAGAATATTTCCAGCCTTAACGAACTGTCCGTCCGCTCTCTTTGCGCCTAATCTCTTAGACTCTGAATCACGTCCGTTCTTAGTAGAACCAACTCCCTTTTTGTGAGCGAAAAATTGAAGATTCAACTTTAACATGTTTACACCTCCTCAAATTTTAGTGCGAGATACGTATCACCGTATTGCTTATTAATCTCTGTTAAGCCTAAGACCAAAACATCCATAAGTAAATCAGATTCTTTTGAAACATCTTCAGTAAAACGAAATTGAATCAGATTGTCTGGTTCTGTTTTTGCAGAAAAGAATCTTTTTTTCTTAGGTGCTGCATCATCGTCTTTGGTATCAAGTGTATAGGCATCTTCTGTAAATTGATCAATACCATTGATGGTATTAATCACAAGCATAGAAACTGCGGAACAGACAATGTCTTTTCCAGCTTTTTCATAGCCTGCATGCCCGATACATGTAATTCCGCGATAATGCGATTGATCTTTTAAAATCGTTATCGAAATCATAACAATTCCTATCGATTATCCATTAATCTTATTGATCTGTACTTGTGTGAACGCCTGTCTATGACCGTTCTTATTGTGATAGCCAGTCTTTCTCTTGTACTTGTAAACGATTACCTTTTTACCTCTGCCCTCTTTAACGACAGAAGCTTCTACAGTTGCTCCTTCAACGGTTGGATTACCAATCTTTAATCCGTTATCGCTGATTGCAAGAACCTGATCGAATGTAACCTTTTCACCAGCTTCTACTCCAAGCTTTTCAATGGTAATGATATCGCCTTCAGATACTTTGTACTGTTTACCACCTGTTGCTATAATTGCGTACATATGGCACCTCCTATTATCATTACTCGCCAACTTCGGTGTGCTTATATGCAACTTAAACCTCGTTGTGCGGCATACCTTGATATATTAGCATAGGACTTGGTATTCGTCAATGTTTTACAAGATTTTTTACGATAAAATTGTATTTTATTGCATACAATCTCCAAGAATCTGTTGCAAAGATGCATATTTCTTTGCACGTGTAATTTCCATAAGGTTCAAACGTGTAAAATCAACCACACTCGCTTTGACATAATCAGTAATCAAAAGTGACTTCATGTAGGAAATCAGTTGGTCTTTCTGCGCCGGGTCTTTTAAATTAATGAAATCAACGATAATGATTCCACTGATATTACGTAGGCGTATCTGTCTTGCAATTTCTGCGGCTGCTTCTAAGTTATTTGCCAGATAATAATCTTTTTGTTTTTTCTTTTTTACGTTATGACCACTATTGACATCGATAACGGTCAACGCTTCTGTTGGTTCAATGATTAAATAACCACCCGATGGTAAGTAGACTTTTTTCAGTAATGCTGCATCTAGCATATGCTCTATTCCGTAAAGCTGTTGTAGGGAATAGGAGGGATCGTTATATAACCGGATGGATGGCATCGTAGGATATTCAGTCTGTAATCTTTCAAACCATACGGCATCATCCGTGACAATTTCAAGGAGATCTTCTTTTTGAAAACGATCCAAATGTGAAAAAATAGGATGTCTTGCCAAAAGAAGTGTTTGTCCGGGCACCAGATGCTTGGCGTGGGAAATTAAGTCGTGCACCTGCTTGCAAAGTGTGTGATATTCTCCAAAAAGTATAGATGCGTCACAGTCGTTGGCATTGGTTCGTACAACAATACCAAGAGGTTCCTGTGTGATTTTATCCAGAAATGTCGTTTGTAGACGACTTCTGGATGCACCATTGATTTTTCTGGAAATACCATGTATGGAATTCCCGGTTGTAAGCAGAAGATGCTCCGATGAAAAAGAAATGTTTGTTGTTACACAAATCTCTTTGGATTTGATGGCATCACGCGTCACCTGTACCAATAGCTCATCGCCCTGTATGAGTGTATCCGGATTACCGTTCTTTTTGGTAAAAATCATTGTGGACGTATCCATTGCATCAAATGGACAAAAAAATGTTAAATCACCTGCTTTTAAAAAGGCAGATTGCATTTGCGGCATAACATTTTCTACACGTGCGATATAAATATTGCCAACAAGGGACGGATGCGTTGTATCATAGGGATGGATTTCTATCGGACGGTCATTTGCATCCAGATAAAGTAATAAATCAAAGATGCGATTGTTTCTGGTTATTTTCGTGATAAAACAACGGTTATTCTTTGTCATCGCCGATTTCTCCTAAAGAAACAAACTGCCCCACTTCTCCGGTTAACATATCCTTGCGGTGAATAAAGAAATCATATCGTCCAAGATCTTCTTTTCCCAAATGTTTAAAAAAGTGCTCTAAGACAAGTTCCGGCTTGATGTTATCCGTACTGCCGGTAGATACTACAAGCGAAAAGAGAATACTGCTGTCTCCACAGGAATTGCAGACCTCAGAGATGTTAAAATCATAAATCAGAGGTTTAAGATCCAGTTCGCGCTCTCCCTTTTTTGTTTTTTTGATGATGGGAATGGTCCCAGCATCATCAAAAAAGGCTTTCTTAGAAGCTTGCAATTCTGTAATCGTATACGGAAACTCATCTGGGTGTTTATAGGATAAAAGATAAGAGGCAGCAGTCACAGAGGACATGGCATTTTGCGCATTGTCAGGCAAATAGCGGAAAGATGCAATTTCCATGCCTTCTACCATCGTATCCTGCAAACGTTCTTGTGCTTCTTTACTAGGTACAAATTCTTTTAATTCAATATCCATATATTCGCCATCACTGGTAATACCAACACCAAGAGGAGCTGCAAAGGACATGATCTGATGTGGATTAAATCCCTCTGAATATTTGATTGGCAGGCCACTTCTTCGTATTGCTTTCTGGAAATAACGCATAATATCCAAATGACCAATATATTTCATACTTCCATATTTACAAAATTTAATTCTTGCCTTCAAAACAAATGCCTCCTCCAAATGATGCTGCACCGCAACCGGAACACTTCATTTTACAGTTTGGTGTTACTTCCTGGTCTATCGTTGCACGATTCCATTCACGCACAAAGAACTCTTTGCGTACACCTACATCGATAAAGTCCCATGGCAAAATCTCATCCAATGGCCGTTGACGGTAAACATAAAAATCAAGTGAAATACCATTTTGATCCAGAATTTCTTTCCATTTATCTGCGTCGAAATAGTCAGACCATGCATCAAACATACAGCCTGCCATATAAGCTTCATAAATGGCGGTAGAAAGACGACGATCCCCTCTGGCGAATAAGCCTTCTAACACGGTAACATCTGCTTCATGCCAGTTATAGCGTAGACTCTTATGGTTTAACTGCTCTTTCATGGTATCGTTTACAATCTTCGCGCGACGTAAATATTCCCCTTTTTCATACATCGGTGCCCATTGGAATGGTGTAAATGGCTTTGGTACAAAAAAGGAGGTACTCATCGTAATCTGACATTTTCCATGACGCTGCTCTTTTGGTATTTCATAATAACGAACGGCAATTTCATTTGCCAGTTCTGGAATGGCGCGCATATCCTCTTCCGTTTCTGTTGGAAGTCCAAGCATAAAATAAAGTTTTACTTTTTGCCATCCGCCTTCAAAAGCAAGACCTGCGCCATTTAAAATATCATCTTTGGTAAGTCCTTTATTGATAACGTTACGAAGTCTTTGTGAACCCGCTTCCGGAGCAAAGGTCAGGCTGCTCTTTCGGACATCCTGTACTTTTTTCATTACATCCAAAGAAAACGCGTCAATACGAAGGGAAGGCAGCGAAATATTAACGCCATCACCGCAACATTCATCGATCAGGAAATTGATCAGTTCCGGAAGTTCTGTATAATCACTAGAACTCAAAGAGCTCAAGGAAATTTCTTCGTGTCCCGTATTTTGCAGCATTTCTTTTGCATATGTTTTTAATAAAGCAAGACTTTTCTCGCGATTTGGACGATATACCATACCCGCCTGACAGAAACGACAGCCCCGGATACAGCCACGCTGAATTTCTAAAACGACACGATCCTGTGTGGCACGCACAAATGGAACCAGTGGTTTCGTTGGATAAGCACCTTCATCCATATTTACAAGTACCTGACGTTTTACGGTTTTTGGGACATCCGAAAAACGTGGTGTAATGGCCGCAATCGTACCATCCTCTTTATAGGACACATCGTATAAAGATGGTACATAAATTCCGGGAATTTGTGCCGCTGCACGTAAAAAAGCTTCTCTTGTATAGGTGCCGGATTGTTTCATCTCTTTATAAAGGTCAAATAGGGCGTCGTAGCGGATTTCACCCTCTCCGATATAGCAGATGTCACAAAAGTCTGCAATTGGCTCTGGATTATACGTACATGGACCACCAAATAAAATAATCGGATCAGAATCACTACGTTCTTTTTGCCATAATGGGACTTGTCCAAGATCTAAAATCTGTAAGATGTTGGTATAACACATCTCATATTGCAGCGTCATACCAATGAAATCAAAATCTTTGATGGGATCTTGTGTTTCTAGCGCAAAAAGAGGTATATCCTCCTCTTTCATGATCTTATGAAGATCTGGCCAAGGAGAATATACTCTCTCACAATAGACATCATCTCTACGATTAAACATTTCATATAGAATCTGAATCCCCAGATGTGACATACCGATTTCATATACATCCGGGAAACACATGGCAAAACGAATTGCTACATCATCTGGATTCTTTTTTATCATATTTAATTCATTGCCAATGTATCTTGCAGGTTTATCCACCTGCATTAAGATATCATCTGACAGTGCCAATTTATTCATAACTTATCTGTTCCTTTCACATGTTAACGCTGGGCAAGCTCTCTTGTAATATCTTCCCATGTCAAACCTTTTTCTACCATCAGAACCATCATATGATAAAGAAAATCAGACATTTCATATTTCACTTCTTCATTATCCGGGTTCTTAGCGGCAATGACAATTTCTGTCGCCTCTTCGCCAACTTTTTTCAGAATCTTGTCGATCCCTTTGTCAAAGAGATAATTGGTATAAGAGCCTTCCTTTGGATGTTCTTTACGGTCTGCAATCACTTGATAAACAGATTCAAACACCTTTAGTGGATTGCGCTCTATGTATTCTTTTTTGATAATTTCATTGAAAAAGCAGCTTGGAGCTCCTGTGTGACAGGCAATACCACCAACCTGGGAAATTTTAGCTAAAATCGTGTCATGGTCGCAATCTGCTGTCAATGACTTTACATATTGTGTATGACCACTTGTTAAGCCTTTGATCCATAGTTCCTGACGACTTCTGCTGTAATACGTCATTTTCCCGATGCGGGTTGTGGTGTTAAATGCCTCTTCATTCATATAAGCAAGCATTAATACTTCATTTGTCTGATAATCCTGAACAATAACCGGAACAAGACCATCTGCATTAACCTTTAAATCTTTCCATGCAAGTTTAGGCTCAAAATTATCCATTTTAATGCCAGCATCAGATAATTCGCATTTTACCTGCATAATATCTGTCTGTGTATCATTGATAAAGGCACCACAGATGCCACGGATTTTGTCAGATTTTAAAAGTGTTGCGATATCTTCTATATCATAAGAATCAACATCAACAATATAAGGTACATTTGTAATGCCTTCAATGCTGTCTAATAATGCTCTGTTATAGATGACAAGTTCATGTACATGATCTTCTAAAATATCTTTTGTTTTAAACAAAAAATCAACGGTTGTTAGTGATACAAGGATTTTTTCGGTTCCAAAACGTGCACTCGCCTCATTTAAGATTTCAACGGCAGATGGTTTTGAACCATTTAAGATAACTTCAACACAACCGGCATAAAGATATTTCTTAACATCTTCAAGTCGTTTGATATTACCACCACCACACGTTTTGATTTCAATGTTACGGTTGATTTCACGAATGGCAAGAATGTTTTTCTCATGTTCTTCATCTTCATCGGAAAGATCATAACAAATAATCTTATCAATACCACTGTCGTTATATAAACGGGCCAGTTCTAAAACATCCTGCTTTTCATCGGTATGTGCCGGGTCTTTTACGGCCATACCATCTTTTAAATAAATTGTTGCTACAATATTTTTGTGTTCCATAGTATGTATGTTCACTTTCTGTTTTATTTATGCCAGGCTTCCCTTTGTAGAGAGAATGTCTGCGATACGCGGATCTTTCGTAGTTGCTGCATCAAGTGCTTTGGCAAATGCTTTAAACATTGCTTCTGCCATATGATGATTGTTGCCTGCTTTTAACACCTGTATATGAAGGTTCATACCGGCGCTATAGGATATGGCATAGAAAAACTCACGAATCATTTCGGTATCCATATATCCAATGCGGTTGGTTGTAAATTCAGCATCAAAAGATAAATATGGGCGGCCGGAAAGATCAATGGCACAGAGAACAAGCGTCTCATCCATTGGAAGGATACAGCTGCCATAACGACAAATACCCTTTTTATCTCCAACGGCCTGCTTGATAGCTTCGCCTAAGACAATGCCGCAGTCTTCGATGGTGTGATGACAATCAACAAGTAAATCACCCTTTACCGTCACATCTAAATCAAACAATCCGTGTCTGGCAAATCCATCTAACATGTGATCAAAAAAACCAATATCCGTGGTAATGGATGATTGCCCACTTCCATCAATCGTAAACATTAGATCAATATCCGTTTCCTTGGTCTTGCGTTTGCAATGCGCACTTCTGATTTCGCTCATCATGCATCCCTACTTTCTAGTATATTCTAAACCTCTTCAAATCTTACTTTAATCGAATTTGCATGAGCCGTCAACTGCTCACATTCTGCAAATTGTACAATGTCTTTATAAACGTCTTGTAATGCTTCTCTGGAGTAACTGATGATGCTGGATTTTTTGATAAAATCATCAACACTCAAAGCAGAAAAGAATTTTGCGGTTCCATTGGTTGGAAGTACATGATTTGGTCCTGCAAAATAATCACCTAATGGTTCACTGCTGTATTCTCCGAGGAAAATAGCTCCGGCATTTTTTACTCTTGTCATGGTATCAAACGGATTTTGGGTGACAATCTCTAAGTGCTCCGATGCAATCTCGTTTACAGCATCAATGGCTGTTTCCATGTCAGGTGCAACCAGAAGATAGCCGTAATTATCCAAGGATTTTGTGATAATGTCTTTTCTGGAAAGCTTAGCTACAAAGTAGTCAATTTCTTTTGCTACCTCTTCTGCCAAAGCTTTACTTGTTGTAATCAAAATGGCAGAAGCCATTTCATCATGCTCCGCTTGTGACAAAAGATCTGCAGCAACATATTTTGGAGTTGCTGTCTCATCTGCAAGGACAAGAATCTCACTTGGTCCTGCTATGGAATCAATACTTACATGACCAAATACTGCTTTCTTTGCTAAAGCGACATAAATGTTTCCAGGACCTACAATTTTGTCTACTTTTGGAATGCTTTCTGTTCCAAAAGCAAGTGCTGCAATTGCCTGTGCACCGCCAACTTTGTAAATGACATCAACACCAGCTTCTTTTGCTGCAACTAATGTAGAAGCACAAATCTTTCCATTGGCATCAGGTGGTGTTGTCATATAAATATGTGGTACACCGGCTACTTTAGCGGGAACAACATTCATTAATACAGAAGAAGGGTAAACTGCTTTTCCTCCCGGAACATAGACACCGATTTTATCGAGAGGTGTTACTTTTTGTCCAAGAATTGTTCCGTTCTCGCCGCTTGTAAACCAGCTGTTTTGCAGCTGTTTGCTGTGAAAATCACGAATGTTTACAAGAGATTTGCGGATTACCTTTAGCAGCTGCGGATCTACGTTTTCGTAAGCTTCGTTGATTTCTTCTTCTGTTACAATCAAATGATTGGCATCTATTTTTGCATGATCAAATTGTTCTGTATAGGCAAAAACAGCTGCATCGCGGTTTTTGCGCACTTCTTCGATAATGGTTGCAACGCGTGCTTCATATTCGCCATAGCTGTTTGGACTTCTTTTTAATAACGATTCCAATATATTGGAGGTTGTTTCTTTGTTTAAATCTAGAATTTTCATCTGTCTTACCTATCCTTCCATTGATAATGCTTGTTTTAAGTCAGCAATTAATTTTGTAATGCGCTCATATTCCATTTTCATACTAACCTGATTTACCACCATACGTGCAGATAAAGGACATACTTCCTCTAATACTTCAAGACCATTTTCACGTAAGGTACTGCCTGTCTCTACAATGTCAACAATGACTTCAGAAAGTCCTACGATTGGTGCTAATTCAATGGAACCATTCAATTTGATAATTTCAACCGTCTGGTGCTTTTCATTGTAGAAATAATTTTTGGCAATTCTAGGATATTTGGTCGCAACACGAATGAGTTCCTGATGTTTTAATAATTCTTTAGATTCTTTTGGACCACATACACACATACGACATTTTCCAAAGCCAAGATCTAAGACTTCATAAATATTGCGTGCTTCCTCTAAAATGGTATCCTCGCCAACAATACCAATATCAGCAGCTCCATATTCTACATAAGTAGGAACATCCGGACCTTTTGAAAGAAAGAAACGTAATTTTAGATCTTCATTGACAAAGATTAGTTTTCTGGTATCAGGATCTTTCATTTCTTCGCAGGTAATGCCTATTTTTTCAAATGTTGCCAGGGTTTGCTTTGCCAATCGTCCTTTTCCCAAGGCAAATGTTAAATATCTTTGTTCTTCCATACTATTCGTCCTCCAACACAATCTGTTTGTATGCGGCATACCGTTTGCAATATTCCTCTACCGAGTGTTGCGCAGGATCCATCAAAAGCAGTTGTACACAATTGCCGGCATTTCTAAGTTCTTCTGCTGTTGTTACCGCTATCTGCCGTTGCTCTTTGGTATATAAGATGATTTCCGGCTGTACATGTGCGGGAATTTGGATTTTTTGTCGTTCTAATGCAAGTAATAATTGATCGACCATCAAAGCAAAACCAATGGCCGGTGCTTCCTTGCCAAAGTATGATAGTAAACCGTCATATCGGCCACCTTTTACAATAGGTTCTCCACTGCCAAAGGTATAACCACTGAATAAAATACCGGTATAATATCGATACGGACTAATCAAACCTAGTTCAAAGGAAATATATTGTGTCACATCATATACTTCTAATAATTCATAAAGATTTTGCAGATAAGAAAGTGCATTTGCAACTCCCGCATACTTAGAAGCAAGCGTTTGCATCTTGCTCCATTCTTTTGGAGAAGCATACATTTTACCGAGCATAGAAAATAATTGGCGTAAATCGGCAGCTACATTGTGGCGCTCTAAATATTCTTCGACACCGAAGAAATTTTTATTTAAAATCAAATCGCGTAACTGTGTTTCCTCTTCTTCATGAAAACACGCTTCTTTCATCAATTCCCGAAATAAATTTGCATGACCGATACTAATCTGAAATTGTTCTAACCCGACTGCTTTTAAATTATTAACGACAAGAGCAATGATCTCGCCATCTGCATCTACAGAATTTTCTCCAATAAATTCAACACCTAATTGGGTACTCTCTTTCAAACGTCCCTGATAACTGTTGTTATTGATGAAAACATTTCCTTCATAGCATAAACGCGTTGGTTCTGTCTCTATCGGAAAATATTTGGAAGCGGCTCGTGCAATGGATGGCGTCATATCCGGGCGTAAGACAAGCGTATTTCCTTCACGATCAAAAAATTTGTAGAGTTCTTTGGATGGTGTAGTTCCCACTTCCTGTCCAAAAATATCAAAAAATTCAAATGTAGGTGTTTCAATAAAACGATATCCATAAGACTGAATAATGTGACGCATACGGTTTAAAATGTAATGTTTCTTCTCACACTCATCATTATAAATATCGCGAACACCTTCCGGTGTGTGTAATCTTTTGTTTTGCATAGTGTCACCTCTCTGATACTTTACTATAGCGCAGTGCTAAATAACTAAACTATCCATATTATAAAGAAAGCTAACATCTCTGTCAAGCATCACGCAAGGACAAATCTAATTGTAATGGATCTAAATAAGGAACGAATAGTCCTGGTTTTGCTGAAAAAAAGAAAGCCTGGTCCAGCTCTTCGCGACGAAAACTTTTTCGTCCTCCTTCTAAAGCCCGATTCCAATAGCGCATCACTTCGCTTAGACGTAAATAATAAAATTCATCACGCTCAGTAAAATAAAGTAATAAAAATGCAATCCCCTGCTGCTGTTCAAATGCCTGCATAAAGCTAAGCTGATGTTCATGAATGTTCTGCAATGGGAAAAGATCGCTATGACACTCTTTTGCATCAAAGCAAACAGGAATGCCCTGTACAACACCTATATAATCTACCGTACTTTTTTTGTCAAAATATGCTAGTGTAATGTGTCTGGTGTCCTTATCGATATTGATTGGTGTAATTGGTGTTGGTATCTTTTGAATCAGGCATAAATTGCTGTTTTGATAGATATCGTTTGTTCGATTGATTAAATCTTCAAAGGTAGAGCCTCTTAAACCTCTTGAATGCCAGGTTGCCATAATTTATCCTCTTATCATGTCCGAAAAACCCGTTGGTTCTTCTGCAATATAGCACGTACCATCCGAAAAAGTAATCGAATATGCGTGCAGCAATTGTGATGTTATATGATATTTTTGCCGAAGCATCTGATTCCATGTCGGGTCGCCATACTTGGGATCACCTGCAATCGGATGACCGATACTTGCTAAGTGTGCGCGGATCTGGTGACTGCGGCCGGTAATCAGATGTACTTCTAAAAGGGTCGCATCTCTTCCGATCACAAGTGGTCTATATGCCGTAGCAATCGGTTTTGCATCTGGCTGTGGTGTTTCTACCACACGCACCTGATTGGTGGATGCATCTTTTACCAGGAATCCCTCCAGATGAGACGCTTCCTTGATTTGACCTTTTACGATACAGTGATATATTTTCTTTGCACTGCGTTCGCGAAGCATTTCCGCTAATTTTTGCTGACCGGCAAGTGTTTTCCCAGCCAGAACAAGTCCGGATGTATTTCGATCCAGACGATTGGCGATGGAAGGATGAAAAATGGCATATTGTCCTGCAGATAAAGAATCAGCATGAATCAAATACGATAAAATCTGCTCATTCAGTGAAATGTCATGATTGCATGCTTTTTGCGAAAGAACACCACTTGGTTTATTTACAATTAAAATATCATCATCTTCATAAATTACTTGAAGGTCATGAGAAACAGCACGAAGTGCTTCGTATTCCGCCTCAGTATCGGCAAATCCGCGCATTTTTGCAAAGGTTTCATCAGAAAAGAAAATCTGGATGGAATCATTTTTCTTTAATATTTCCGTGCCATCTGCTTTTTTCTTATTTAAGGTAATATTCTTTTTTCGTAACATCTTATATAAGAAACCACTGCCAGCAGCCTTAAAGTATTTCTTTAAGAACTTGTCAAAACGTTGTTGTTCCTCGCGTTCGGTAATTTGTATTTCTTTCATCGCTTTTTTTGTTTCCTTTTTCCAGTTGTTTTGGTACGTTTTCGTTTTGTGTGCTTAGCTGCAGTGTCTTTTCCTACCATACCTTTCGTAGAGGATTTTTTCTTTTCTTCAGACAGTTTTCGTGGGCGAATCAGACAATGTTGATCAAAGCCAATCAAATCTTCACGATGCTCTTTCTTTAATGCCTCATAAACCAAATCATAATTACTTGGATTGCGATATTGAATCAATGCACGCTGCATGGCTTTTTCATGTGGATTATGTGATACATAAACTGGCTGCATTGTCGATGGATCCAATCCTGTGTAATACATACAGGTTGAAATGGTGGATGGCGTTGGATAAAAGTCCTGCACCTGCTCTGGCATATAGCCAAGATCCCGCAAATACTCTGCCAATGCGATGGCATCTTTTAACGTTGAACCTGGATGCGAAGACATCAAATAAGGCACAAGGTATTGTTTCTTTCCAATCTGTTCATTGATTTTACGGTATTTTTCTTTAAAACGGTCATAGACTTCTACCGGCGGTTTTCCCATATAACGCAAGACATTATCACTGATGTGTTCCGGAGCTACTTTTAATTGACCACTGACATGGTATTGGCATAGCTCACGGAAAAACCGGTCATCTTTATCCTCTAACAGATAATCAAAACGAATACCGGAACGTATAAATACTTTTTTTACACCAGGCAATTGTCGTAGTTTACGAAGCAAAGATAAATAGTCCTTGTGATCAACGGTCAGATTCTTACAAGGCGTTGGAAACAGGCACTGCCGGTTGGTACATACGCCCTTTTCCAACTGTTTTTTGCAGGAGGTATGTCGGAAATTGGCTGTTGGTCCACCAACATCATGAATATAGCCTTTAAAATCTTTGCTTTGGATCATCTGCTTGGCTTCAGCGAGAATGGAAGCATGACTTCGCGTTTGGATAATACGTCCCTGATGAAAGGTCAAGGCACAAAAATTACATCCGCCAAAGCAACCTCGATTGCTGATCAGACTAAATTTTACTTCTGAAATCGCAGGAATCCCGCCATCTTTTTCATAGATAGGGTGATATGTGCGTGTATATGGCAATGCATAAACATCGTCCATCTCCTGCATAGAAAGCGGTTTTTGTGGCGGATTTTGTACGACGTAAATACCATGCGGATAGGCTTCTGCCATTTTTTTGGCTTGAAACGGATCTGTGTTTTGGTATTGAATATAAAAACTGCGGGCATATGCCTCTTTATTTGTGCTGATTTCATCGTAGGAAGGCAAAACAATCGCATCTTCTATAAAGTAAGGATCCTGCGTGCGAAAAACAGTGCCTCGTATATATGTGATGTCTTTCACATCAATGCCGGCTGCTAACGCTTCCGCAATTTCAATGATAGAGCGCTCGCCCATACCATAGGAAATCAAATCTGCACCGGAATCTAATAAAATGGAACGTTTGACTTTGTTAGACCAGTAGTCGTAATGTGCCAGACGACGCAGGCTTCCTTCAATCCCCCCAATAATAATCGGTGTTTTTTTGTAGGTTCGTCGTATTAAGTTGCAATACACAACAGCCGCATAGTCGGGACGTTTTCCCATAATTCCTCCGGGAGAAAAAGCATCTGTTTTACGTCTTTTCTTTGAAACGGAATAATGATTTACCATAGAATCCATGTTTCCGGCAGAAACCAAAAATCCCAGACGTGGTTCGCCTAGTATGGCTATCGAATCATTTTGTTTCCAATCCGGCTGCGCTATAATTCCAACCGTATACCCATAGGATTCCAACAGACGTGTGATAAGGGCATGCCCAAAAGAGGGATGATCTACATAGGCATCGCCACATACGTAAACAAAGTCTAATTGTTCTATGCCACGACGTCGCATGTCTTCTTTTGAAATTGGTAAAAAATCATTATTTTGTTCCATGGTTGTTTCCTGTCCAATCGATTTGTGTATAGTCATCTATATAAGCATCCGCCAGTGCTTTTTTTTCTGCTGTGATATCCTTAGAGTAATCATCATAAATAGCGCATACTTTCATACCTGCATTTTTAGCAGCCATAATACCAGGACAAATATCTTCAAATACAAGACAATCCTGTGGTAAAACTTGCAAACGATTTGCAACTTCCAGATAAATGTCTGGTGCGGGTTTCCCTTTGTTCACTTCATTTCCTGTCAAATAACAATCAATATAAGTATCCATAGAAAGAGCATCTGAAACAGCTTTTAACAATTCTTTGGAATTACTTGTTGCAATTCCCGTAGCGATGCCACGTTCTTTTAGCTGCATCAGAAATTCTTTTGCACCTGGTTTCCATGTGACCTTATGCGCATATGTTTCCATTGCCATAGCATTCCACTCCGCCATCATTACATCTATGGAATCGGTAATCGCAAATTGCTGTTGAAAAAACTTTGCCGTTTCGCGCATACTCATGCCTTCAATATCTTTTTGCAGGGACTCCGGCATACGTATATTCCTGCTTCCTAAATAATCTAAGTCGATCTGTTTCCATACCCACATGGAATCAACTAAGGTACCATCCAAATCAAACAGTACTGCTTTTATATTCTGTAACATAGCTCATTTCCTTTTCTGTAAATGGTCGGTATTCTCCTGGTGCCAGCGCATCATCTAGTGTGAATTTTCCCATGGTAAGCCGTTTTAAATAAATTACCTCTTTTCCTATGGCATGTACCATACGCTTTATTTGATGAAACATACCTTCTGAGATGGTAATGTATACATGTGTTGCATTCTGCGCATCAATCGAAAGCTCGGCGGGTTTTGTAAGTCTTTTTTCACCAATGTCGATACCTTCTGCAAATCGGATAACATCAGACGCATCCGCCGGTTGGTTTAGATAAGCTAAATATGTCTTTGGAACATGTTTTTTGGGACTTAGCAACGTATGTGAAAAATTCCCGTTGTTGGTAATTAAAAGCAATCCTTCCGTATCAAGATCTAATCTCCCTACTGTAAACAAATCACCTTTGGGCGTCATAGGAACATAATCAAATACCGTTTTATGTATGGCATCTGTGTTCGCACATACACACCCGGCAGGTTTGTGGAATACATAATAAATGAGTGGCTCTAAGTGTAAAATCTGCCCTTGATAGGTAATGGTATCCTTTGTTTCATCGACCTGATACTTACCATCAGAAATCATTTTACCGTTTACGCACACCATACCCTTTTTTAGTCTTTTTTTTACTTCTGAACGTGATGCAATACCATAATTGCTGAGGAATTTATCTAATCGAATCATATTGATATCCTATCTTTCATAGATTGATAACATGAAATTTGGACTTATATTATCAATCATTGGGATTTTAATTGCATTATGTCAACCGAAAATTACATTTGCCGGTGCTGTTAGTGGTTTGAACATCTGGTTTTTTCAGCTATTGCCTTCTTTATTGCCTTTTATGATTTTATCTAATATTCTCTTAGCAGATGCCTGTCAAAATTATTTGTTTGGCAAACGAAATTTCGATTCTATGCGACGTATACGTCTAGTATTTACAATTGCAACCGGATTTACGTTTGGTTTACCCATTGGCGCTAAAATCACAAAAGATATGTATCAAAAAGGCTGGATCAATCAAAAAGATGGACAATATTTATTGAATCATTGTAATCTGATTGGTCCTTCTTTTGTTGGGAGTTATGTATTATCCACAAAACTTAACTTACCAGAATATTTTTTGATGACTGTATGTATCCTATACCTTCCGCATTTGGTATGTATTCTGCTTCATTTTTGGAAAAAACAGCCGGCTACGCAGGCGAAACATAATGTCTATATTCCGGATAATACCTTTACAACAAGAAAAGCGACACCAAGACTTCGAAATTGCTTTCAAATCTTAAATGTCGCTATCATGAATGGATTTGAAACAATAACCATTCTTGGTGGTTATCTGATCCTGTTTGGTATCTTTTGCAGCTTTATCAAAGAACTTTCCGTGATACCGTTAGAACTGCGCGCCATACTCCTTTCATGTATGGAAATTACCACCGGAATACATGAAATAGCATCTCTGTCTCTGGCGCCAGCTATAAAATATGTATGTGCAGTACCACTTCTATCCTTTGGTGGACTATGCAGTGTCTTACAAACACAATCGGTAATTGCAGGATGTCCTTTTTCTATGCGCAGGTATATAAAAGTACGCATATTGTTCTCGCTGCTTTGTTTTTTCCTTTGCCTTGGAACGTTCTTTATTCTTTGTTAAAGAAAGATTCCGGAATATCCAGTGCAGGAACGTTGTCGTCAGAAGCTGCCTCTTCTGTCTCCTGTGGTTCCACTGGTTGTGGTTGTTTTACGGAAGGTTCTGGTTGTGCTACTTCCTGTGGAACTAATTCCTGCCGGTTTGAAACAACAATATCTAAATATCCCTGCATAGTCTGCATGAAAGTTTCAGTTCTAGCTTGTGTCGTTTCCATAGAATTAGAAATGACGCTTTCAATTGTATTTAACAAATCATCTGTATATGTAATTGCGCCCATGCGAATACTATTGGCATCTTCTGTGGCTTTATCAAGCATATCCTGTGCATTTTTTGTTGCAAGCATAATGATTTCATTTGCTTTTGCATAGGCCTGTTGCATGATTTGATGTTCGCTAACCAATTCATTTGTCTGAATCTGAGCCTGTGCAATGATGGCATCTGCTTTATTCTGCGCATCTGCTAAAATAGCTTCTTTGTTGCTAATAATTTTCTGATAGCGCTTAATTTCTTCCGGTGTTTTTGTACGCAACTCCTCCAAAAGACTTTCTAATTCATCTCTGTTAACGATAATTTTGGATGGAGAAAATGCTGATGGTTTACATTCGTCCACGTATTCTTCGATTTCTTCGATAATTTCTTCAATACCACTTGCCATAATAGAATCTCCTTTTATGAATTATACTTTGCCTGAATTAACGGAATAATTTCCGCAGGTACAAATCGGCTAATATCACCACCGTAAGCTGCAAATTCTCTTACAATCGTAGAACTCAAATAAGAATAATGCAATCCTGTCGTCAAAAAGATGGTCTCAAGTTCAGGATACTCGACTTTATTTGTTTGTGCAATCTGAATTTCATACTCAAAATCTGTAACTGCACGAAGCCCACGAATAATTACATTTGCTTCCATTTTCTTTGCGTAGTCTACCAACAAACCGTCGAAAGCATCAACCTTAACATTGGGATATTTTTCTACCAGACTTTGAATCATGGAAACACGTTCCCCTGTTGAAAACAGGGCATTTTTCGCGCTGTTATTCAGCACGCCTATGATGACTTCATCAAAAATTTTGGCGGAACGTTCAATAATATCTAAATGTCCAAATGTAACAGGGTCAAAACTTCCTGGATAAATCGCTCTTTTCATCTGTTTTTATTCATCCTTTGCTAAAAAGATATGTTTATTTGTCTTATAAACTTTTTCGTTCAGTATGCGATATCCCAGATCTTTTACAAAGGAAAACTCTGTATGCAAATCTGCTTCTACAATCACATAACCATCTTCTGCCAATAAGTCCGATTGCAAGATTGTTTGTAAAACATTTTCTTCCAATCCATTATGATATGGCGGGTCGATAAAAATGATATCAAACTGCATACGCCCTTCTAGATTGCGTAGTTCATAAATGACATCACCCGGCAGAATAAATGCTTCATCTTCAAACTTTGTATGAACAATATTTCGGTGAATACAATCCAGTGCCAAGCGATTATTTTCGATAAAGTAAGCACAGGCTGCACCACGGCTTAATGCTTCAATGCCCATCTGTCCACTTCCAGCAAACACATCCAAAAACTGTGCGTCACACAAATCATTTTGAATCATATTAAAGAGTGTTTCTTTGATACGATCCTGTGTAGGTCTTGTATGCATGCCAGATACTGTTTGCAACTGTAAGCGTTTTCTTGTACCGGAAATTACTCTCATATTCGTATTAATACTCCTTGAATCATCTCTGTAGTAATGATAACATTGATTATTTTTGTTCTTTTAATACGTCTTTATTCTTCGCAATATAGTCAATCAAAGATACAATCGTCAGTATCAGTGCTACATAAGTTAAAATGGTACCTAACACTGCGAAAAATGGCAGATTGATATTTGCAATCAGAACAATAATCATTAACATCTGAAATACTGTCTTAAATTTGCCCCAATAACTTGCAGCAATGACGATGCCATTATCGGAAGCAACCAGACGGAATCCACTAATAATAAATTCACGGCTGATTATAATAATAACAATCCATGCTGCCAGCTGCCCGGTTGCAATCAGACAGATCATAGCTGCACTGACTAACAATTTATCTGCAAGTGGATCCATAAATTTTCCGAAGTTTGTTACAAGATTGTATTTTCTTGCAATCTTACCATCGAGCATATCTGTAAGACTTGCTATGCTAAAAATAGCATCTGCAATATAACGATATGTCTGGTTGGATGCATCTAATAATAAAAAGATTACAAAAAATGGAATTAAAATAACTCTGAAAATTGTCAACTTATTTGGTAAATTCATGCTAATTCTCCTATTAAATCATATTCATACGAACCGGTTACCTGAACAGATACCATATCACCTGTCATAAGTTCTCTGGTTGTCTGAATAAATAAATAACCATCTACATCCGGTGCATCACGATAGGTTCTGGCAACGTAGACATTTTCGTCTGCTACTTTACCTTCCACAAACGCATCTAATGTACGACCAATATATGTTTCATTACATGCGGCTGAGATATCCTGCTGAAGTTCCATAATCTCTGCCACGCGTGTCTGCTTACATTCTTCCGCAACTTGATCTGGAAAGGTATCTGCTGGTGTTCCCTCTTGCCTGGAGTATGCAAAACATCCCAGACGATCAAATTTCATATCGGTAACAAATGTTTTTAATTCTTCATGCGCTTCTACGGTCTCACCAGGGAAGCCACAAATCAGTGTCGTCCGAATACAAATATCAGGCATTGCCTCTCGCAATGATGCAACAATATGTCGGATATCTGCCTGCGAAGTCTTCCTTCCCATGCGTTTTAAAATATCATCATTTGCATGTTGGATTGGAATGTCAATATAATGGCAAATTTTGGAATTTGTAGCCATTGTATGAATCAGTTCCTCTGTGATTTCTTCTGGATAGCAGTATTGCAGGCGAATCCAACGAATCCCTTCGATAGCACTTAAGCGCTCTAATAATTCTGGAAGCATTTTTTTGCCATAGAGATCTACACCATAAAGTGTTGTCTCCTGCGCCACTAAAATCAATTCTTTTACACCGTCTTGTGCAAGTTTTTCTGCTTCTTTGATGATTTGTTCCATAGGAACAGAACGATACGCACCACGAATCGATGGAATCACACAATACGTACAATGCTTATCACAACCTTCTGCGATCTTTAGGTGGGCAAAATGTCCTCCTGTTGTCAGTGTTCTTCCTGCATAATTCTTTGGCAATCCACTTAATGGCTTTTCTATTTGGATTTTCTTCCCGTCTAAAACATCATGGATAACCGATACGATTTCATCATAGGAATTCGTACCGATGATCGCATCCACTTCCGGAATTTGTTCTGTAATCTCAGCAGCGTAACGCTGTGCGAGACATCCTGTAACAATCAAAGCCTTTAAATTTGCAGTTTCTTTCAGTGTTCCCATATCAATCAATGTCTGGATACTTTCTTCCATCGCATCGTTGATAAAACAACAACTATTGACAACGATTACATCTGCTTCGTTTTCATCATTTGTGATTGTAATACCATCCTGGGTAATCATGGAGAGCATATGCTCTGTATCAACCAGATTTTTATCACATCCCAGTGAAATAAAAAGAAGTTTCATTATGCTTCCTCTTCCTGTTCCTCGTCATCTTCTGAAATAATCTGTAATTTGCCATGATATAATTCATCTACAGCGATGGAAAGTGGCTTTTCACCCTTTGTAACGCGAACAAGAGGTTCCTGACCATCAATAATTTGTCTGGCTCTTTTTGCTGTTGCACAAACAATGCTATAACGGCTGTTTACTACTGGTTCTTCACCAATTTCGTCACTGTTCTTGTTCACTACTTTCATTAATTCTACATATGATGGATGTAACATACTTCCTATCTCCCTTCAAATTTCTTTAAATCTTGTTGAATCATGTCTATTGTATCTGAATTTCTTGTTGTTTTATAATGTTCACAAGAAATAATAGCATGCACATTTTCTACACTCTTTTCAATCTGATCATTGATGACTAAATAATCATAACCTCCCATATACTGGGATTCTTTTGACGATATAGCCAGACGCTGTGCGATCACATCTGGTGTTTCCGTACCTCTGCCAACAAGACGCTCTTTTAAAGCATCTGCAGATGGTGGCATAACAAAAAGAAGCAATGCCTCCGGATATAATTTTTTTACTTGCAATGCACCTTGAATTTCAATTTCAAGAATCACATCTTTTCCTTCATTTACTAATTTTTCTACATAAGAACGCGGTGTGCCGTAGGAATTACCATTGAAAGTGGCATATTCTAACAATTCACCCTCTGCAATCATCTGATCAAATTCTTCTCTTGTCTTGAAAAAATATTCTCTGCCATCTTCTTCTCCCTGACGTTTTTGTCTGGTAGTCGCAGAAATAGACAAGTGGTATTCTCCCGGATGTTCTTTTAACAGGTTTTTCATGATCGTGCCTTTGCCAGCGCCTGAAAAACCGGATAAAACAATGATCATTCCTTTCCTTGTCATAAAACATCAGCCTCCTTCTTTTTTATTGCTGCTTCTTTTGATCTTGTGGCAATCGTATCCGGCAATAATGCAGAAAGTACGATATGCTGATCTGTGATAATAATACCTCTGGTGCGACGTCCTTGCGTTGCATCAATGATGTTGCCATCTTCTTTTGCACGCTGTACCAAACGTTTTGCCGGCGCAGAATCCGGCGTTACGATAGATACAACCTTATCTGTATTAATGATATTTCCAAATCCTATATTGATAAATGCCATAATGCTTATGATCCTATTCTAAGTTTTGAATTTGTTCACGAACCTTTTCAATCAATGTCTTCAAAGAAATACCAACACCGGCAATTTCTACATCTGTTGATTTTGAAAGAATCGTATTCGCTTCGCGATTCATTTCCTGTGCGATAAAATCAAGTTTACGTCCTACTTCTTCGGCATCGGATAACATATGCCTTGTCTCATCGACATGACTGCGGAGACGCACCATCTCTTCATCAATGCAGACCTTATCAGCATAAATGACGACTTCTGCGGCAATACGATTCTCATCAATAGACGTATCTCCTAACATCTCTGCAACTTTTGTATGTAACTTGTCGCGATATTCTTCCACAATCATCGGTGAACGTTTTTCTAAAAATGAAACATATTCCGACATTTCATCCATCTTTAAAAGTAAATCCTGTTGTAGGCGCATGCCTTCCTGTGTTCGATTTTCAACAAATTGATCGAGTGCACTTGTCAAGGCATCCATCAAAAACAGATGTAGCATTTCATCATCTTCCTCAGCTTCTGTGATTTCTAACACATCTGGAAAACGAGCCAGTGAAGATGCTGTAACATCAAAAGGTATGCCATAATCCTGTGACATTTTACGCAGATTCTCCATATACATATCTGCAACATGGGTATTATAATGCAAAACATCCGATGCTTCTTTTGTCTCTTCTAATGTAATAAATACATCCACTTTACCACGTACAATCCGTGATTTGATTGCATTACGAATCTCTACTTCGTATGCATTTAATTTTCTAGGGAGTTTTACATTCAAATCCAAATATCGATGGTTTACAGATTTGATCTCCACTATAATCTTTCGAATCTCATCACCGGCTTCGCCTCTGCCAAAACCTGTCATGCTCTTTATCATGCCACCGGCACCTCCCATTTGCATAAAAATACCTATGCATAGATATTTATATTATATTAAATCCAATACAAAAGGTCAAATTATTTGTATTTGTTTTTTCAATATAAACATTTATAATATAGTATGATAAAAGACAGACAAAAGGAGATACTTATGGCTTTTGACGGTATTACAACAAATTGTATTATGCAGGAACTAAAACAGATGCTCGTTGGACAACGCATCAGCAAAATTGCACAACCGGAACGTGAAGAACTTCTCTTTACCTTCAAAGGTGTTACCACGAAAAACAACCGCCTTTTGATATCCGCTAATGCATCCCTGCCTTTTTTATATATGACACAGACAAACAAAACAAGTCCTATGACAGCACCTAATTTTTGCATGCTTCTTCGCAAATATATCGGAAATGGTCGCATAACGGATGTTACGCAGCCTTCTATGGAACGTGTTATTTGTTTTACCATTGAACACTTAGATGAAATGGGTGATCCTGCGGTAAAATACCTTTATGTGGAAATCATGGGAAAACACAGTAATATTATTTTTTGTGATGATAACCATACCATCATCGACAGCATAAAACATGTCTCCGGTCAGATGAGCTCTATTCGCGAAGTACTCCCGGGACGTGCTTACTTTATCCCTGCACAGGAAGGACGTATCAATCCTTGGGATATGACACAAGAGCAATTTACAGACATGATTTTAAGCAAACCATGTTCCATTGCAAAGGCAATTTATACGACGCTGATTGGTTTTTCTCCAATCATTGCTACCGAAATTGCGTATCGAGCAGGACTCGATGCCGATCTTTCTACGGCATCGCTTTCTGTAGAAGATGGTATCCATCTTTATGAACAGGTACGAATGATATTACAGGTATTGAATGAGCAAGCCTTTACCTACTGTATTTATTACGATCCGATTACCGGTGCACCGAAAGAATTTTCTCCTCTTCCACTTTCTATTTATAGCGATATGGAATGTAGGGAATATGATTCTATGTCCGAGGTTTTAGAATCTTTTTATGCCAAACGTAATAAATATACAGTAATTCATCAAAAATCTACGGATCTCCGCAAAATCGTAAGTGTACACTTAGAACGCGATCGAAAAAAATATCAATTACAGAAAAAGCAGTTGGCAGATACAGAAAAAAAGGATAAATACCGGATTTATGGCGAAATGCTGCATACGTATGGTTACGCTGCAACCCCTGGCGCAAAATCCATGGAAGTGACCAATTATTATACCAATGAGCCGCTTACCATTCCGTTAGATCCAACTCTTGATGCTATGGATAATGCAAAAAAATATTTTGATAAATATGCCAAGTTAAAACGTACTAGTGATGCCCTTTCTTCCTATATCGTCGAAACCGAAAACGAAATCCATCATTTGGAATCCATTGAAACATCACTAGCCATTGCAGAAACGGAAGGTGATCTTGCGGCTATCAAAGAAGAATTACAGGAATTCGGTTTTATCAAAAAGCACTATGGGAAAAAGAAAAACCGGATACCAAAAAGCCAGCCATTACATTTTGTAGACGACAATGGCTTTCATATTTACGTTGGTAAAAATAACTATCAAAATGATCAATTAACCTTTAAGTTTGCAACAGGAAATGATTGGTGGTTTCACGCAAAACAAATGACTGGTTCGCATGTCATTGTCAAAGCTGAAAATCAGGAATTGCCAGATTCCACTTTTGAATATGCAGCTGCACTTGCTGCATATTACTCTAGCGGCAGAGAAAACGAAAAAGTAGAAGTTGATTATTTACAAAAGAAAAATGTAAAAAAACCAAATGGTTCCGCCCCAGGTTTTGTTGTTTATTATACGAATTATTCTCTTGTTGCAACGCCATCGCTTGCGCATGTAACGCTTATTAGCGATAAATAAGTTTAAACATAAAAATGCCTGTGGATATGGTAACGACCTCCAAAAATTAGATTTGAAATCTGACAATTAGAGGTCGTTATTTTTATAGGATCATATTATTGTCTGTCGCAAATGATGATAATTGCCTCTGTATTCCCGGATATGCCGATAGCGTCTCATCTTCTCTTAACAGCTGGTTTACATCCTCGGAAGCCTGTTGTAATACATCAGCATCTCCGATAATATCAGCCATACGAAATCCCAATTCTCCACTTTGACGGATGCCAAAGAAATCGCCTGGACCACGCAAACGCAAATCTTCTTTGGCAATAAAGAAACCATCGTTCGATTGATATAAAACATCCAGTCGTTCTGTTTTTTTCTTACCCTTAGATTTGTCCATTAAAATACAATAAGATTGCCATTTTCCACGTCCAACACGTCCGCGTAACTGATGTAATTGCGCCAATCCGAATCGATTAGCATCCTCAATCATAATGACAGTTGCGTTCGGCACATTGACACCTACTTCTACAACCGTTGTGGATACCAGAATTTGTATTTTTCCATCCGCAAAGGATTGCATAATTTTATTTTTTTCTTTGGGTGACATTTTACCGTGTAATGCTTCAATGCTCACTTGTTTACCGAAAATCGAGCGGATTTTTTCTACGTAATCCGTCACATTTTCTGCTTCTGTTTGTTCACTTGCTTCAACCAGAGGGCAAATGATATATGCCTGATGTCCGGCTTTTAGTTCCTTTCCAATCATTGCATAGCCTTTTTGACGTAAATCCTCTTTGATAACACACGTCTTAATCGGAATACGATTGGCAGGCAGTTCATGTATCGCTGATATTTGCATATTTCCATATAAAATCATCGCTAAGGTACGTGGTATTGGCGTCGCACTCATAACCAGCATATGTGGTGTAACACCTTTTTTTGATAGTTTTTCACGCTGTTTTACACCGAAGCGATGCTGTTCGTCCGTCACAACCAGTGCAAGATCCAGGTATTCCACTTTTTCTTGTATCAACGCGTGTGTACCCACAACAAAAACGCCTGGCGTTGTCGCTATGATTTCATATGCTTTACGTTTTTGTGCAGCAGTCATAGAACCTGTCAGACAGACCACCTGATACGGAAGAGAAAAATCGTGGCACATCTCTTGAAAGGATTGTGCATGCTGCATCGCAAGTACTTCTGTAGGTGCCATAATAGCAGCCTGATAGCCATTTGCAACAGCATCTAACATGGCAAGAAAAGCAACAATGGTTTTTCCGGATCCAACATCACCTTGTATCAAACGCTGGGATACATAAGGCCCTTGTAAATCACTACGGATTTGTGCCAGCGTTTCTGCTTGTCCCTTTGTTAAATCATACGGCAGTTTTTGCATGACCATATCCGTCGTTTTTGTATCCGAAAATGTCCACGGATTCAATATGCCCGTTGTTCCAGCTTCTAAAATGCGACTGTGTAATATAAAATAGAAAAATTCCTCGTATACAATGCGTTTGCGACCTTCTGCAAGAGATGCAAAATTTTCCGGGAAATGAACCTTATGTATCGCTTGCAAATGAGACGGAAACTGTTCGCGCTCTACAATCGCTAGTGGCAGACATTCCTGTTCTATGTCATCGATTTCATCCAATGCTGATGCTGTTATTTTGCGAACCATTTGCTGCGTCATTCCTTTGGTCAGGCTATAAACCGGCTGTAAGCAATCCCGCATGGAAAAATATTTATCTGGTGTATATACGGCTGGCTGCTCCATTTTAAAGCGATTTCCCTCTTTGCTTAATACACCATAAAAAATAAATGGCTGTCCTACGGTAAGCTGCTTTGCCAGATATGGCATACGAAACCAGATGCATTCGAGTGCAAGATCTTCTGAAAATACAGTAGCAAGCGTAATGTCCATCCGCTTTCCTCTGCGATAGCTTGCCGGTGTGCGCAACTTGCCGCAAACAGCAACAAGATGACCACAATCCTCTGTACAAACACTACCTGCTTCCGGAAATTCCTGATATCCTCTTGGAAAATGAAGGAGTATATCCCTTACGGTATATACTCCTATCTTTTGAAATAATTGTTCTGTTTTTTCTCCTACGCCTTTGATTTCACGTAATGAAGAATATAGATTCATAATACTCCTATTCTACAGATGCAATATAATAATAAACCGGCTGACCACCCATTTGTAATTCTACTTCAAGGTCAGAGAATTTCTCTTCTACAGCAGAAGAAAGTGCTTCAGCATCAGCTTCTGTAACATCTGCACCATAATAGATACTTACAATAGCAGAATCTTCATCCACCATCTCTGCAATCATATCTAAAAAGACAGCCTGAATATCTGTATTGACCGCAAGAATACCTGCATCTCCAATACCCATGTAGTCGCCTTCGTGAATCTCTTTGTCATCAATGACGGTATCACGTACCGCATATGTGACTTGTCCTGTCTTGACATTTGCGATTTCTTCATTCATGCGTGCTTCGTTTTCTTGCGCACTCTGCTCTGGAATGAAGTTAATCAGTGCTGTAATGCCCTGTGGGATCGTTTTGGTTGGAAGTACGATAACTTCTTTGTCCTCGCATAAAGATGCCGCCTGATTTGCAGCTAAAATGATATTTTTGTTGTTTGGAAGAACAAAAACAGTCTTTGCCGATACTTTTGCAATGGCATCCAAAACATCTTCGGTACTTGGGTTCATGGTCTGACCACCTTCGATCATGTAGTCAACACCTAATTCTTTGAAGATTTCATTTAATCCTTCACCAATCGATACCGCTACAAATCCCATTTCTTTTTCTGGTTCTGTGCTTACGGGTGCTTCTTTTGCTGTTTCTTCTGCTGCCTGCTGTGCGGCTGCTTTTTCAGCGTCTTTGATCAGACGTTCCTGATGTTCTTCACGCATATTGTCAATCTTGATTTTGCTAAGAGAACCATGCGTCAAAGCCTTCTGAATAGCAAGGCCCGGATCATTGGTATGTACATGGGTCTTAACAATCTCATCATCAGCGACAACGACAATCGAATCACCAATAGATTCAAGATATCCCTTGTACTCCTGCTCCTGTGCCTCTGTTAATGGCTGGTTCAGTACAATAATAAACTCTGTACAATAACCGAATTTAATTTCTGCTTCTGTCTCAGGAGTGATTTTAGTTACCTGACCAGAAGTCTGATCTGGTGTAATCGTATAATCTACTTCTTTGCCCATCAGACAATCGTAAGCACCCTGCATAACAACAACCAGACCCTGTCCGCCGGAATCCACAACACCTGCCTGTTTTAATACAGGAAGCATATCTGGTGTCTTACTAAGAACAAAATCCGCCTCTTTGATGATTTCATCAATAAAATATACGATATCATCTGTTGTATCTACTAATTCCAACGCTTTATCTGCGGCACCCTTAGCAACGGTAAGAATGGTACCTTCTTTTGGCTTCATAACAGCCTTATATGCTGTCTCAACCGCACGTTGCAATGCCTCACATAAAATATCAACATCTACTTCGTCTACTTCTTTAATAGCTTTTGTAAATCCACGTAACAACTGTGAAAGAATAACACCGGAGTTACCACGCGCTCCGCGAAGAGAACCAGATGAAATAGCCTTGGCAAGAGTCTTCATATCGACTTGTTCCAATGCGCTGACTTCTTTAGCCGCAGACATAATGGTCATTGTCATATTTGTTCCCGTGTCTCCATCCGGTACTGGAAATACATTCAATTCATTGATCCATTCTTTTTTTGACTCTAAATTCTTTGCACCCGCTAAAAACATCTTGGCAAGCGTAGCTGCATTAATTGTATTGGCTTCCACTATCGTAAATCCTCCTTAGTCAATCACTCTTACGCCTTCAACGTAGATATTCATTGCTTTGACTGTCATACCTGTAAAGGATTCTACCTTATACTTAACAGTCTCCATTAAATTGTCTGCAACGGTTGCAATACTGACACCATAAGAAATAATTACATGAAAATCAAGTGTAATCTCATTGTTATCATCAATGAAAACAGAGATTCCATGATTCAGATAATCTTTTTTTAATAACTTCACAAGACCATCCTTCATATTCACTGCAGCCATACCTACGATACCAAAGCATTCTACTGCCACAGAACCGGCATAGGTTGCAATAACATCTGATTCAATCACAATCTTACCTAAATTGGTTTCCATTTGACCTTGCATATATATACCTCCACATTAATCGTCCATAATATAAATGACATAATATGTATTAATTATATACGTTTTTTCATAAAATACAATCTTATTTTTCCTATATCAATATTTTTTCAAAAAAAGAAGTAAAAAAACGTTGCTTTTTAGAAAATGCTCTGATATAATATGCGTGTTGCGATTTTGTATCGAATACAGAAATTACAAAACCATAATCCAAGGAGGTGCAGTCATGGCTAAGTGTGCAGTTTGTGGAAAAGGCGCTCATTTCGGAAATAATGTGAGCCATTCTCATAGAAGATCAAACAGAATGTGGAAATCAAACATCAAGTCTGTTAAATGTAACGTTAACGGAACACCTAAGAAGTTGTACGTATGTGCATCTTGCTTACGTTCTGGTAAAGTTGAACGAGCTTAATATTTCGTCAATCAGGGAATTGTCTTTTAGACAATTCCTTTTTTTGTTATAGCAACAAGAAAAAACACCGATATTCCACTATTCTTCTCTACTTTATACTTCACAGCAAAATAGTTTCATTCCTAGGGCAATAAGTGCTACTGTAAGCAGTATGCAGATACATCCGCTTTCTATGAGGCTCCCAATCACAACGCCAATACCTGTAAAAATCATACCAAAACCAATTATTTTTTTCATAATAATAAAAGACACATAACATATGCTCTGTTACATATATTATATGCCTTTTTTCTTTTATTATTTCTCTGTTGTATTATTTACAGCATCGTTTAAAATGTCTTCCATCTCATCATGGGCAGCTTTTCTTGCTTCCGGATCTTGATTTGAACCATTTTTTCTACTTGTAAATTTATCTACAAAGTCAGGCACCATATCAAGAATTTTTTCAATACCGGAATTACGATCAACACTGATCATACGTGTCACTCCATTATGAATAACAAGCACAGCGCTTGGGGTTAATTTACCTCCCATTCCACCGCCCGAGTTGTTTTTTCTTTCTCCGCGAAAAGCGCCTGCAGCTACACCAAAGGTCACATTCACAAGGGGTACCAAAATCGTATCACCAATATAAATGGCATCTCCTACAACGGTTTTGGTGGAAATAAATCCATCCATCCCCTGAAATAATGTATTTACTGTCTCATTAAATACTTCATTGTTCTTTTCCATGTCACTTCTCCTTTTCATGAATCAAGAATATCTGCAAACATTACAAATGAAATAATTTTTTACAATCCTTATTAAAATAAACACTAATTATAAGATAAACGATATGCCATAAAAAAACAATTCCCTTTAGGGAAATACTTCCCCAAAGATAAGGATCATCACTTTCAAAATCTGGAATGATACGACATTTTTTCCCATAACATACGGGCCAAAGGCTTATGATGCCTGTCGCACCACCAGTAAGTGCAGGATCTCCCAAAGAAAAATCCAAATCTGCTTCCATGACGGTCGGTTTTATACGACTTAATATCCAAAATGTCTTCTTAATTAAAAACAGAACGGCATTTTTATTATGCTCTGCTGTCACATTTTTATGAAATGATTCCCATTTTCTCTGAAAACCAGTTTTTCCTTTTATTTTTGTTTCGCCAGATTGCTTCTCCACAGTGGTAGCCATTCGTTTCACATCGGCAGCAGATACCGTCTTATCTTCTAAGATCTCTTGAATCTCCGCTTCATCAAAACCTTCTGCACAAAAACCTTCTCCATCAGAACATTCTTCATCCATGCATGACTGTTCTTCATCCTGTGTGGTTTTCTTATTTTTCCACGGATATACCTGTAATTTACCCCAAAATCCATAGACACGAAGTTCATATTCTCCAGAAAATTGTGCCATTTTTATCTGCCAGAAATGCAAAAAGCCTGCAATAGAAATATCTCCTTCCCAGCCTTTTTCTGTCGTGTGACTGCCTGATAATTTATAATGAAGTGGCAAAAAAAGCAAATACAGAAAAGCGACTAGTATGAGCAACAATAAAACAAGTAAAATAATACCAATTACTTTTAAAATAGATAGTAACATCATTAGAATCCCCATCTATACGCTCTCCTCTTCTTTTAATTTTTGCCGGAAATAATCTTTCACCGCGCAATCACCGGTTTTGGTATATACATCACCATAAATCTGTTCTACGAGACTTCTGGCATGATAATACCCTTTTGCAACACCAATAATATCATATGACTGCTGTCGAAAAGCCGGCAATCTTAGTGTTGCTACCGGAATGATTTCTAATTGACCATCCAAAAAATCTGAAAGAACAATCAAATAGATCGGTCTGATCTGCCACTTATGTTCCACCATAAACTGTATATATTTCAGACTCCCTGTAATATTTTCACTGATATATAAATCTTTATACCATTTCATATAGTATTACCCATGATTCCATGATTTAGTATGCACCAAAATAGCTGTCGAAAATTTTCTTTGTAGCAGGCACTGCATAGTGTCCCCCGGATGCAACACCTTCCATAACAACAGCTATGGCAATTTCTTTACCTTCTGCGTTTTTGGCGTAACCTACAAACCAGGAATGATCTTCATTTTTATTGGAAGAAAATTCTGCTGTTCCTGTTTTTCCATATGCTTCGTAAATATCGCTATTTAATACATTTCCGGTTCCATTCGTCACAACAAAACGCATATATTCCTGTAACTTATTGGCATCCTCTTTACTTATAAGTTCACCATAACTGGCTGCATCATACTGCTTAACGATGGTTCCAGTTTCATTCTGCGTATGGTCAATGATGTAGGGTTCCATTAATGTTCCATCATTTGCAATAGCACTGGCTACCATTGCCATATGAAGGGGGGAAACCATGGTTTCCCCTTGCCCAATAGCTGTCTGCATGATAAGAGCGGACGGTGCACCTTCTTCTAATGTCATTTTGCTGACCGCAGTATTCTTTAAAGATGTTGGCAATGGCTTGTTAAATAACATATTTTGACACAATTTATGGTAAGAATCTAAATCTAACGATAAGCCAATATTTGAAAATGCACAATTGCAGGAATTTCCAAACGCATCCATAAGATTTTCGGTTCCATGCGCCTTATTGTTATAACAATGCATGGCATAGTTATTGTAGTCAAATGTTCCATTACAATCATAGGAAAATGCATTTGGATCATTTCCCTGCTTTAAATAAGATAGCAAAGTAAAAATCTTAAAGGTAGATCCTGGCGCATATAGTCCTTGCGTCGCGCGATTTAAAAGTACCGTAGAATCTGAATCGGCCGCCACATAAGAATCCCAATTTTGTGCAATGGTATTTGGATCATAATCCGGTTTTGATACCATCGCTAAGACTTTCCCGGTAGCAGGATCAATGCAAATTGCTGCACCATCCTGAGAGCCCATAGCATCGTAGCACGCCTGTTGTAAGGATACATCTAACGTCGTTACCACATCATCTCCCGGATTTTTCTGATCTCTGATTTCATTAAAAATACGCGTCAAAGCAAATGCGTTCGAACGAAGTAAATTGTAATTAGCATCTAATTCTACCCCCGACATACCATTCACCGAATAACCAACTGCATGCGCAAACACATTGCCATACGGATAATTTCTTGTTTCATTTCCTGCCTCATCCACATTGGTTGTTGCAAGAACCGTTCCATCACTCGCTAAAATATCACCTCGCACCGTATAATCTGCAAGTGTTGCAAGTCTTGCATTGTATGAATTATTAATAAAATCATCACTTTTGAATTGCATAAAGTACACAATCCATCCGGTCATACAAATAAACAATGCTAAAAAAACATAGGTGACAATAGCATATTCTTTGTTGCGCGATGTAGTACGCCGTTCTATATTTTGTTTTTTCGGCAATTTTGTCTGCTGTTTTTTGCTATTTTTCGCCTGTCTTGTTTTCTCTTTTGTATTGGCACGTTTTCTTTTTCGCGAATCGTTAAAATCTAGGATTTCAATTTCTTTATCGTCGTTTCGTTCGTGTGCGTTCCATTCCTTCATTTATGTCTCCTTCATCCACTCGCATAACATATAAGCCCTGGATAATCGCAAATAATATAATGGTACTGAGCAAAGAACTTCCACCATAACTAACCAGTGGCAGCGTGACACCTGTAGATGGAATAAATTTTGTTACACCGCCAAGTGCCAAAAACACCTGTGTACCATATAATGTTCCGATACCAAGAGCAATCAATTTATAGAAGATATCCCTTACCTGCATCGAAATATTAAAAAACATCAAAAAGCAGCTAATACAGATAAAGATGATACATATGGCAAATAAAACACCAAATTCTTCTGCGATTGCTGAAAAAACAAAGTCTGTTTTTACAACGGGAATACGGTCTGGCATACCCTGTCCCAGACCGACACCAAACCATCCGCCAGAGCCAATGGCAAACAAGGATTGGCTGATCTGATATCCCTGATCATCAATCACACTCAAGGGATCTTTCCAGGCAATTACACGATCGCGTACGTGAGCAAACAAATGATATGCTACAACAGATGCAAGGGCTCCGGAAGATAACCCTAAAATCATATAGATCGGTTTTCTGGTAGCAACATAAAGCATAACCAGATAAGTAATCAAATAAATCAATGCTCCTCCTAAATCCCGAGAAGCTACCAAAATCAATACATGAAGTGCTGCAATCATAGTAACTTTTACGATATGTTCAAATTCTACAGATTTGTATAACATACATGCGGAGAAAAATATAAATAAAATCTTGATAAATTCAGATGGCTGTAACACGACAGGTCCTATACTGATGCTAAGTTTTGCACCATAGGTTGTTGATGCTGCCACACACACAAATGCAAGTCCTCCGATACCAATCAGGCCATATAAAACACCAAGCTTATCCCAGACTTTGAGCTTTGCTACCAAAATAGGAATAAAACAGGTGATCACAACGGCTACAGCCGCAAAGGAAAACTGTTTGATTGCTTTATCCATATCAAGTCTTGTTAATATCAAAAAACTGATCGCCAAAAGCATACACATATTGTTGACGAGTGCTTTCGACGCATATGCATATATTTTCTGATAAATCAGAAGTGTAATGGCAAACAATAAAATCTCACACAAACAAAGACCCAACACGCGTATATCATTCAATACAAGATATAAAACAAGGTTTGCATTGATTAAAAGTCCATACATCAATGTTGTCTGTTTTTTGTATAGGCGATTCTGATTACGCTCAGAAATATTCTTTTTTAATGCTGCAAAACAATAATAGGTATAAATCGCTATCATAAATAACATGGTAAAGCGACTAACCGATACAATCAAATGAACCACTATTCTACTCCTCGTTTAAAATGACCTTTTGTATAAATACCATCGGTCTCTGCCTTTTGATACGCAGATACTGATTTACAAAACGTTCTTTCATACTGTGCTAGTACTTTTTTCATTTCCTCCGGTTGTTCCAAAGTAAAATCCATACGATATCCTAAAAATCCCATAGATTGCAATGTCTTATTTTCTGAAAGAATATTATAAATTTTACTGTTGTACAACTCATTATAACAAAAAGTACAGTTATTTTTAACTGGAAATCTTTCTTTATAACGATCTTCTAAAAAGAGTAATGTCTGTGTTTTATTACATCCATAGCAATTTGCATTTTGGCAATTTGCCGTTACCATAAGCATCATTCTGCCATAAACAGGCATATAGCTATCCGTACAATCCCGATGCATCAATTCTTTAGCGTTTAACTCTAACGGCGCTGTATTTCTGCAATAGCCCATTTCCCGAAATGCATTTACACTACGATTAGAAAATGTATACAATCTATGATCCAAAAGCACACGTTCCTTTGGGATACCAATAGCATCTGACATTTCCAGTTCATCATAAGAACAGGCAATGACACCATCAAAGATATCTTTTATATGAGAAATAGAAAGTGTCCCAAGACACTTATGTTCTTTTTCTCTAAAAATCACCGGCAGTAAGAGAAAGCACTCTTTCTTTCTATCATGCAATGTTTGGCTTATCTGTTCCATAGTTTTTATAGGATTGTTTGATATGCGTTTTTTCGATGCATCCCATAAAAACATTTCCAGTGGCAATGCAATTTGCTTTACAAAAGAAGTCTGCATCGCAATTTCACATTGTTCTTTTGTATGACATACTACTAGTAGAGGTTTTTCTGTGTTGCTGATAGAAACCTGCCCTCTTTCTAATAGTTTTGTCATCGGCAAAGCCTTACTTCGTTTGTTTGTATTATTTTGTTCCAGACGTAGCTGTAGCTGTTCTATGGCCGTTCTGCGTAATTCGTTAATCTTTCCCATAGGCATAAATGCGCCTTCTTCCAAATCTATAGAAAGATGTTCAAATGCAAATGGTGTGTTGCCTGTTTTTTGTAATTTTTCTAGTACTTGATCTTTGGTAATAGGTTGTCGGGCAGCGCTTTCTACTGATTCCCCACAAATCGAAATCTCTGCTGCTCGTTTTTGACCGCTATATGTAATGGTAAGTTTTGCAGGTTTACCAATCTGTAACTGGCAAATGCCTTGCAGCGGTAACTTTGCTGTCACATCTTCTGTCGTCATAACTTCAGATTTTTCATGCGATGGCTTGGTATAGGTAATCATATTCGGATCATTTTGCTTTGTAAAATAAGCCTGTGTAAATCCTTTTCGATTGCCTAGATCAAAAATTCTCTTCTGGTCTGCTTTACTTACAACAACGTCTTTTCCTTCCAGATAAGCATCCATATATTTTCGATATAATGATACAACACCAGTTGCATATTCCTTTTGTTTCATACGTCCTTCAATCTTAAAGGAATACACACCGGCTTCTGCTAATGCTTTGATCTGTTCTATACCGCAAAGGTCTTTTGGACTCAGAAGATATTCTCCCGGCATAGAACACTTCTTTCCATGTTCATCCCAAAGTGTATAGGGCAGACGACATGGTTGGGCACAACGCCCACGATTTCCACTTCTGCCACCTAACATGCTGCTCATCAGACATTGACCGGAGTAGCATACACACAGCGCACCATGAATAAAGGTCTCAATTTCTACCCCTGTTTTATCGTAGATATTATGAATTTCTGCGATCGAAAGTTCACGCGCTGTCACAATGCGCGTTGCACCCATTTTTTGTAAAAAAGCTGCACCCTCCGCTCCCGTAATTGTCATCTGTGTACTTGCATGCAACGGCAATTCCGGGAAATAACTGTGAAGCATAGAAAATACACCCATATCCTGAACAATAACAGCATCTATGCCGGCTTCATAATATGTGCGGATATATTCATAAAGATGACGCTCGATTTCTACATTTTTCAAAAGCGTATTGACGGTAAGATAGGCTGATTTTCCATACAAATGCGCATAACGGATGGCTTCGCATCCCTCATCCATTGTAAAATTTTTAGCAAATGCTCTTGCGCCAAACATTTCTCCGCCAAAATACACAGCATCTGCTCCTGCGCAAATTACACTCTTAAAAATATCAAGATTTCCTGCCGGCGACAGTAATTCTAATTCCTGTATACTCATAGTTCCTCTCTTTTTCTCATTCATTCACAATATCATAACAACGATTGTCAAATACATTCGAGCAGGCTCGATGTATATTTGTCATCTCCATAACAAAAAGGACAGTTTGCACTGTCCTTATTTATCCTCTGTTATATCACCAAGTAATGCATCTTCAAGTGATGCTTCTAATTTTGATTTTTGGACGAGCAATTCCTGCTTATCCGCTTCTAATGCACTGATTTTCTCTTCATAATTTTCAATCTTGATTTGATCTGCAATCAAATCATGCTTTAAATCGTAGATTTCTTTTTCTTTCTGATCCATATCCATCTGATATTTATCAACTGATTCTTTTGCTTTGAAATAATCATCTGCAATATTGAGGGCAAGAAGCGTGCTTCGGGTATCCGCAGATAATCTACGAAATTCCTCCATCTCATTAAACTCATTTATTTTATTATTGATGTATGCACCTACTTTTTGCAAATAATCTTCTTCCTCATATCCGCTTAATGTATAAACCTTACCATCAATAATGACTTCCGCGCTTTTTTTCGCAGCCATAAACCGCTTCCTCCTACTGTCTACAATATGTCTATTATATCGAGTTATATTTAGAATTACAAGACTCTTACCTTATTTTTCCAATCCCAGTTGCTGATATGCCAAATCTGTCGCCACACGTCCCTTTGGGGTACGCATAATCAGTCCATTCATCACAAGATATGGCTCTATCACATCTTCAATGGTTCCGGAATCTTCACCAATCGTTGCAGCTAAAGTATCTAGTCCTACTGGTCCTCCAGAAAAATTCGAAATGATGGTTTCAAGGATTTTTCGATCGTTTCGATCTAATCCCATAGAATCCACATCTAAAAGATCAAGTGCTGCAGCAGCAACTTCTTTTGTCACAACACCATCATAGCGTACTTCTGCGAAATCGCGTACACGGCGTAAAAAGCGATTGGCAATACGTGGTGTTCCTCGGGATCTGCGCGCCAATTCATATGCGCCTTCTGCATCTATTTTTACATTTAATTTATCTGCGGACTGCAAAACAATCGTCTGCAATTCTTTTGCATCGTAATATTCCAAATGATGCACTACACCAAAACGATCACGAAGAGGTGCGGATAACAAACCGGCTCTTGTGGTTGCGCCGACAAGGGTATAACGCGGCAATTCAATACGCACGGACTTCGCCGAATTCTCTTTTCCGATTAAAACATCCATGGCATAGTCTTCCATTGCTGTATATAAAAATTCTTCCACCTGTTTATTTAATCGATGAATCTCATCAATAAACAAAACGTCGCCTTCACGTAAATTTGATAAAATAGAAGCCATATCTCCCGTTTTTGCAATGGCAGGTCCCGATGTAATTTTAATATTAGAGCCCATCTCACTTGCAATAATGCAAGCAAGCGTTGTTTTACCTAATCCCGGGGGTCCATAAAAAAGCACATGGTCAAGCGCTTCCCCACGGTTCTTCGCTGCTTCTATATAAATTTTCAAATTATCTTTGATACGATCTTGTCCGACATATTCCGCCAGTTTTACCGGACGAAGCGAAGATTCCACACTTCGTTCTTCTGTCAAAATTTCTGTTGAAATAACACGTTTATCCATGCTTTGCTCCTATACAAAAGCCATTTTTTTCAAGACTTCTTTTAATACTACTTCTACCGTATCATCCTCTGTAATATCCATATCTTCCATAGCGCGAAGCGCCTGCGTTGCCGAATATCCAAGTGACGTCATCGCATCCATAACATCTGTTTTTACAGAGCTGATGGTATCCTTTACAGGCATTCCACTTGCACTGCTTGCAGGTGCAATTTTATCGATCTTGTCTTTTAAATCAATAATAACACGTTGTGCTGTTTTATTACCAATGCCGGGTGCTGCAGCAATTGCTTTCGCATCCTCTGCCAAAACAGCAAAGCGTAAATCCTGTGCACTTAAAACACCAAGAACAGCCAATGCACCTTTGGGTCCAATACCATTTACGCCAATTAGTAGTTTAAAAAGACCTAATTCTTCTTTGGTACGAAAACCAAAAAACTGCATAGCATCTTCCCTGACATATAAATATGTATAAATTTTTATGTTACCACCAATACCTGGCAGCTGGTAGATGACGGATTTTGGCACAAAAAATTCATAACCAATACCATGATTATCGACCACTATGGTTTCCTCATTTATTTCTACTAGTTCTCCTGAAATATACGAATACATAAGCACTCCATCATTTTATTAATTGTTTTGTTCTGCTATAGATTTCCTGCGCAAGCAAACCGATCAGTAGGCCTGTGATTGCGCCGCCGATAAACAGAAAAGGAAAATAACCAAATAAATAGTAATTATCTACGACAATCATAGCAACAACGATTTGTCCAAGATTGTGTGTAATGCCACCACAAATACTTACCCCAACCATATGAAATAATTTTGTTTTCTTTAGAAATGCCATAACAAAAAGACTGAGGAGTCCGCCTGCCAGACTATAAATAATACTGAATGCATTACCAAACATAAATCCCGCAAGCAGAATACGCATAAACGATACCGTAAGTGCCTCTTTTGTTCCGTAAAAATAAAGAAGCAATACGACAACAATATTGGTGAGCCCCAATTTCATTCCTGGAACACCAAAGTAAAATGGAATCAGGGATTCTACATAACTACAAATCAGTGCCAGCGCCAGAAAAACGCCAAGCAAAGCCACTTTTCTTTTCATAGAAACCTCTAATTTGCTACAGAGTCAATCCCGGTTGCCTCATCAGATACAACAGTTACAACAACTTTATTCGGTAAACAGACAATCGTTTCTTTATCATGACGAATCTTCCCTTGTTTTTCACAGAGTTTGTCCGGACATGTTGCATCCTGCATAAAAATCTCACCGTCTGCAATTACCAGTACATTTGTCACGGTAGTTTTCTGTTTTATTTTAATTGTCTGATCTTTGTTCAGATTATATGTACCGTACTCTTTGCCGTCTACTGTCACAACCGCCTTTGTTGCGGATGGCTTTTCAATAAAAGTGGAGTATCCCCACATACCAACTCCAATTACAGCAAGCACACATAACAAAATCCAGTCATTTTTTCCAAATCTTTGCTTCATCAGATGCGCTCTCCTATATAATAGAAGCCTTTACATTGTTCAAGCTTTACTGGAATAATCTGTCCAATCAAGCTGCAATCGCCCGGGAAATGTACCGTTGAATTATTACTCATACGGCCTGTCATCAGACTTGCATCATGTTGATTTTGTTCCTCAACTAATACGTCAACTGTCTTTCCTTCATAAACAATAGCCTTTTCTGCAGAAATTGCCTGAACACGCGCAAGCAGACGGTCAAAACGGTCTTTTACAACGTCTTCCGGAATTTGATTTTCCATAGCTGCAGCAGGTGTTCCTGTTCTTTTTGAATAAATAAAGGTAAAAGCACTGTCATATCGAACTTGTTCTACCACATCAAGCGTTTCTAAAAAGTCTTCTTCTGTCTCACCGGGAAAGCCTACGATGATATCAGTTGTAATTGCCATATCCGGCACAGCTGCACGAATCTTATCAACCAATGTCAAATAATCTTCTTTGGTATAACGACGATTCATTTTCTGCAAAATATCGGTACTTCCCGACTGTAGTGGCAAGTGCAAATGCTTACAGATCTTTTTGGAACGTCCTAAAACTTCAATGAGTTCATCCGAAAGATCCTTCGGGTGGGAAGTCATAAAGCGGATGCGCTTTAATCCTTCAATCTGTTCAATCTGTTCTAATAGTTGTGCAAATGTGATCGGATCCTCTAAATTCTTTCCATATGAATTAACATTTTGTCCGAGCAACATCACTTCTACAACGCCATCTGCCACCAGCTTTTCTATTTCACGTATAATATCCATCGGTTTACGGCTGCGTTCTCGTCCTCTGACATATGGCACAATACAATAACTGCAGAAGTTGTTACAGCCAAACATGATATTAACACCGGATTTAAATGCATATTTTCGCTCTATTGGCAAATCTTCTACGATCTGGTCAGTATCCTTCCAAATATCAACAATCATAGATTTTGATAAAAGCGAACGCACCAAAAGTTCTGCAAATTTATAGATATTATGTGTACCAAACACAAGATCAACAAAACGATATTTCTTACGAATGGTTTCCACAACATGCTCCTCTTGCATCATACAACCGCAAAGTGCAATCATCATATGAGGATTTTTCTTTTTCTTATTATTAAGATACCCCAAATGACCATACACCTTATTGTTGGCATTTTCGCGTACCGTACATGTGTTATAAAGAACAAAATCTGCATCTTCCGAAGGTGCCTGTACATAGCCCACCTGTTCTAGGATACCGATTAATTTTTCGGAATCTCTTGCATTCATCTGACACCCGAACGTATTTACGCAAAAGGTTAATTTTCGTCCCGCTTCTGCTTCTTTTTCCTGTAAAATCTGCTTTGCAACTTCTATAAAATAATATTGTCTTTCAACTTCTACCGTAGGTATCTTATCTTCTGAAAAGACATCTTCTAATGTTATCATAAAATGAAATCTCCTTAACAAATCCATTATGGACGAACTTGTCCATTACCATAAATGATGTATTTTGTGCTGGTTAAAGCATCCAGTCCCATCGGTCCTCTGGCATGTAGCTTTTGTGTGCTGATACCAATTTCCGCACCAAAACCAAACTCATATCCGTCCGTAAAACGAGTGGATGCATTCACATAAACACACGCTGCATCAATTTCATTTAAGAATTGCTGCGCATGATTGTAATCTTTTGTAATAATCGCCTCGGAATGTCCCGTATTGTATGTATTAATATGAGCAATCGCTTCATCCAGATCAGATACAATCTTTACGGAAATCTTATAATCTAAATATTCTGTACCCCAATCTTCCTGTGTTGCCATCGTAAGCTCCGGGCAAATACTTTTTGCCGTAGCATCTCCGCACATTTCTACATTATGAGAAAACAAACGGGTTTTAATCATAGGAAGTACTTTGGATGCAATGTCTTTATGGATGACAAGTGATTCACAGGCGTTACATACACCGATACGCTGTGTTTTTGCATTTTCGATAATATCTACCGCCATAGTAAGATCTGCTGTTTCATCGACATAAATATGACAATTTCCTGTGCCGGTTTCAATTACAGGAACCGTCGCATTTTGAACTACAGCGCGAATCAAACCAGCTCCGCCACGTGGAATCAAAACATCCAGATAATCATTCATCTTCATAAACTGATTGGTAACTTCACGATCGGTGTCCATAATGAGTGCCAATGCATGTTCTGTCACGCCTGCTTGCTTTAAGCTGCGTTTAATGCTTGCTACCAATGCAATATTTGAATAAAGTGCATCGCTGCCACCTTTTAAAATCACTGCATTTCCTGTTTTAAAGCAAAGCCCAAAGGCATCGGCTGTTACATTTGGTCTTGCTTCATAAATCATACCGACAACACCAATTGGCACACGTTTTTTACCAATCGTAAGACCATTCGGACGTTGTTTCATAGAGAGGACTTCACCGATCGGATCATCTAACGCAACCACCTGACGTAATCCTTCTGCCATTTGTGCAATACGCGCCGGCGTTAAAAGCAAACGGTCTAACAGTCCTTCTGCCATACCATTTTCTCTACCATTTTTCATGTCTTTTTCATTCTCAGCCAAAATGATATCTATATCTCTTTCCAGACCATCTGCCACCATTACAAGTGCCTGGTTTTTTTGTGTTGTCCCCATAATGGCTAATTCTTTTGAAGCTTCTTTTGCAAGACGACCAATCTGTTCTAAATCACTCATATTTCATCCTCATTTCTTTTACATGCTATCCAACCGGATTGTGTAACAATATAATCCATTGGCAAATCATTTTCTTCACAGGCAATCTGATGAACCAGTTGTCCATCAAAGCAACAGCCTATGCGTAGCAATTGGGGATACGATGCCAAATATCTGTCGTAATACCCTTTTCCATAACCAATCCGGTTGCCGCTACGATCAAACCCCAGACCAGGCACCAGACAAATACCGTTTTCATATTGCATCCATCGGTCGCTACTTGGTTGCGGCTCCATAATATGAAATGCCCCTTCTTTGAGTATCATATCCTTTGAAATTGCATAAAACTCCATGTTCTCTCCACAAACGGCAGGCAGACCAATCATTTTTCCCTGGGATAGCATCTCCATAATCAAATGCTGTAAAGATGCTTCTGATGCTATGGCACTATATGCATAGATGTGTTTTGCTTCCTGCAAAAGAATATGTTGCAATAAATAATTGCAAATCTCCCTACTCCAGGTTTCGCGCAACGTTGCATCCACACTATTTCGCCATGTTCGTAACTGACATCGTTGTTCTTTTTTATTCATTCTTTTTTCCAAATTTTTCTCCGAGGTTTACGATACTTCCATCTGCCTCTTTGATATCAATGTTATTCAACTGACTTTTTAAATTTTTACGTACATTATCCAGATATTCCTGACGCAGCGCATGTTGCTCCTTTGCCTCTTCTTCTGTCAGCCCCTCTGTTTTCGCCTTTTTATATAATTCATTAATTCTTGCAATCTTTTCTTCTGTCATTCGTACATATTCTCCTCTATAAAATCTGCAATAAAGAAATCTTCTTTTGCATCTGCTTTAAATACCGTACCAACAAAATCATCTGCCATAATCTGATGCAAAACACCAACATCTTCCCCATTGGCAATAATCATATCTGCACCCGAATACGTTGCAATACGTGCAGCATTTAATTTTGTGGTCATACCACCCGTTCCTACATCGCTGCCAGCTTTTGAACTTGCCATATGAAGATAGCGTTCATCCAATTGTTCCACAACCTCAACCAACTTTGCATCCGGATGTGTCTTTGGATCAGCTGTAAAAAGACCATCGATATCTGAAAGCAGCACCAAAAGATCTGCACCAATTAAGGATGCAACGATTGCTGCCAACGAGTCATTATCACCAAATTGAATTTCGTAAGTGTTAACCGTATCATTTTCATTTACAATGGGAATCACACCCAGACGAAACAATTCTTCAAATGTATTTTGTGCATTCTTTCTTGACACATTATCTGTCATGGTCTTTTTTGTCATCAGAACCTGACCACACTGCTGATGATATTCTGCGAACAATTTTTGATATGTCATCATAAGACTAGCCTGTCCTACTGCAGCGCAGGCCTGTTTTGTTGAAATGTTTTTCGGGCGCTTGGTAATGCCTAACATTTTTCGTCCAACCGCAATTGCTCCGGAAGAAACCAGACACACATCAAGATCCTGGTTTTTCAAATCACACAACTCTCTTACTAATTTTTCCAATTTAATAAAATCAAGTTGTCCTGTTTTTTTATGCTGTAAAGTGGATGAACCAATTTTGACAACAATCCTCTTCTTATTTTTAAAGCGATTCTTCTTCATATACCTTTGCCTTTCCAATCCCTAATAAACCAATGTAATTATAGCGAATATCTCTTTTTTATGCAATTCATTTATGCTATCATTAAAAGACGAAAAAACGAGGTACTTTATGATGAAAAAAAAATTATATATATTTGCCCTATCATTTTGTTTGCTTTGTTCTTCTATTTTTCTAGGTGGTTGCAGCAGTCCAAAGGATCAAATATCCAAAACAGACTTTTATTTTGATACCGTTATAACGATCACACTCTATGATGCAGCCTACGAAAAAGAGTTAGAACACTGTTTTTCCATGGCGGCCAAATATGAGAATCTGTTCAGTGCGCAAAAAGAAAATACAGAAATATGGCAAATCAACCATAGTAATGGAAAGCCTGTTACCGTTAGTGACGAAACCATCGCTCTATTAGAGGCTGGTATCGAATACAGCAAAAAAAGCAATGGAACCTTTGATATTACGGTTGGAAAGTTATCTTCCCTTTGGGATTTTTCAGAAAACTCTGCCAAACACCTTCCCTCAGAAGATGAAATTGCTGCAGCGCTAGCAACCATTGACTATCATAATGTCATCATTGACGGAAACACAGTTACACTGACCAACCCAGACGCAGCCATTGATCTTGGCGGCATTGCCAAGGGCTATATTGCAGATCAAATGAAATCTTATTTAAATAAGCAAGGCATTACAAGCGGACTCATCAATCTTGGTGGTAATGTATTATGTGTTGGTCCTAAAACTGGTGAAGAAAAGACATATACCATTGCTATTCAAAAACCTTTTTCGGAGGATGGTACGGTTTTAGCTACAGTAAAAGTCAGTGATGCTTCTGTTGTTACATCTGGTACTTATCAACGCTATTTTGAAGTAAATGGCAAACGATATCATCATATTTTGGATTTAAAAACCGGATATCCATGTAATAATACACTTGATTCGGTAACCATTATCAGCAAAAAATCTGTCGATTGTGATGCATTAAGTACAACTGTATTTTTAATGGGATTAGATGATGGTCTTTCCTATGTAGAGAATCTTTCTGGCGTAGAAGCTATTTTTGTTACAACAAGTGGTGACATCAAATATACTTCCGGCATTGGAAAGACAATTCCTTTTGAACAAAGATAAACATAACAAAAAACGGATTGCATCTGATGGTAAATCACCAATCAAATACAATCCGTTCTTTTTATGTCTTATTTTGTAAGAATGATTTTCTTTGGACACTTCTGTGCACAAACACCGCATCCTACACATTTATCCTGATCAATGTAAGCTACATTGTCAATAACATGTACTGCATCATGCTCACAGTTCTTTTCGCAAAGATGACATCCGATACATCCGACAGAACATGCCTTCATAACATCTTTACCCTTATCTTTTGAACTACACTGTACTAAAGTAGTAGCCTCATAAGGAACCAGTTCAATCAGATGCTTTGGACATGTATCCACACACTTACCACATGCCTTACAAGCTTCTGCATCCACCTTAGCAATACCATCAACGATATGAATTGCATCAAAAGGACAAGCCTTTACACAACTACCATATCCCAGGCATCCATAATTGCAGGATTTAGGTCCGCCACCTGGTACAAATGCCATTGCCTGGCAATCTTCAACGCCGGCATATTCATAATCTTTGCCAGCTTTTTCGCAAGTTCCGGCACATTTTACAAATGCTACCATCTTGACGCTTTCTCCAGCGGCAACACCCATGATCTCGCCAACTTTTTCTCCAACTGGTGCCCCACCAACCGGACAACCATTCACTGGTGCTTCTCCTTTTACGATGGCTGCAGCCAAACCAGAACATCCGGCATAACCACATCCACCACAGTTATTTCCAGGTAAAACACCAAGAATTGCTTCTTCTCTTTCGTCTACTTCTACTTTGAATTTTTCTGATGCAAAACACAAGAAAAATCCCATAAGACATCCTGTACAGCCGACAATGACAGCGGCCGCAATAATTCCTGTTACGCTCATCCGTCAGCCCTCCTACTTAATAATTCCTGAGAATCCAAAGAATGCAATTGCCATCAGTCCTGCTGTAACAACAACGATAGCAGAACCTCTAAATGGCTTAGGAATATCATTGAATTCCATTTTTTCACGAATACCAGCCATAATTACAATTGCAATTGTAAAACCTACAGCTGTACCAAATCCATTAATGACACCTTCTAAAATGCTGTATCCCTTTGTAACGTTCTTGATTGCAATACCAAGTACAGCACAGTTCGTTGTAATCAAAGGAAGATAAACACCAAGCGACTGATATAATGCCGGAATTTGTTTCTTTAAAAACATTTCAACAAACTGAACCAATGCCGCAATTACAAGAATAAAGACAATTGTCTGTAAATATGCAAAACCGGTTGGTTCCAAGATAAATTTGTAAATCAAGCCTGTTACAAAACTTGATATTGTGATAACGAAAATAATGGCACCGCCCATACCGGCAGCTGTCTCGATTTTCTTGGAAACACCAAGGAAAGGACACAGACCGAGGAACTGGCTAAGTACTACGTTATTTACGATTGCTGACGCAACCAAAATCAAAAGTAATTCTTTCATTGATTTTCCTCCTATTCCTTATCCTTTGTTTCTTCTTTTTTTGCTTCTACTGCAGCTCCATTGGACTTACCTGTGCAAGATTCCATACCACAGCTACTACAATCGCCGGCAAGACATCCTGTTACAGGTGCAATATGTTTGCCCTTCTTTTCAGCTTTCGCACGAATCACATTCATGATAGCAATCAAAAATGCCAATACAAAGAATGCACCAGGAGCAAGTACAAAAATAGTAATCGGTGTATAACCAGCCTTACCTGTTGCAGCGTCTGCAAGTGGAAAAAGCTGGAATCCAAAAATCTGACCAGCACCTAAAATCTCACGGACAATACCAATGCATGTCAAACCAAGTGTAAATCCAAGGCCCATACCCAGACCATCAAAAATGGATGGAATAACCGGATTCTTAGATGCATATGACTCGGCTCTTCCTAAAATAATACAGTTTACAACAATAAGGGGAATATAAATTCCTAAAGCTGCGTATAAACTTGGAATAAATCCCTGTACCAAAAACTGTACCATTGTTACAAAAGATGCAACGATAACAATAAATGCAGGTACACGAACACGATCTGGAATAATATTTCTAAGTAATGAAATCATCAGGTTGGACATAACCAAAACAACTGTTGTGGAAAGTCCCATTCCCAGTCCATTGATTGCTGATGTCGTTACAGCAAGTGTTGGACACATACCAAGCATCAGAACAAAGGTAGGGTTTTCTTTAATAATACCGTTCTGTAAACGTTCTACGATCTTATTCATTTGTCGCACCTCCTACCAGACTGTTGTAATAAGCAAGACCGGCGTCAATACCATAAGTCACAGCTTTAGATGTGATGGTTGCACCACTGATTGCTTCGATTTCCGTATCTGCTGTTTTGGCAGATTTTGTAACTTCTAACATCTGTGCAGGAATGCCTGTAAACTGACTCATAAAAGCATCTTCTTTCGCTTTCATACCAAGACCTGCTGTTTCACTTATATCTGTAATAGAATATCCATTTAATGTACCATCTTTTGTTACACCCATGGAAAATGTAATGTCTCCGCCATATCCGGCATGTGATGTAATGGTAATAACGTATCCGATATCTTCGCCTGCGTCATTTTTTGCAACAACACAATTGGTAATATCATCATCTGTATAACCTGCATCAGCGGCAATCTTTGTTGCAGCAGCGGCATCAAATCCGTCTAAATCTGCAAAAGATGCTGCATCTGCAAATACTGCTTTGTAAGATTCCTGTGTTGCTGCTTCCTGTGCGTCTGCAATAGGTTTTTTTGTAATTTCATATACACCGCCAAGACAAACACCGGCAATCACAGTAATTGCAGTAAGAACTAATGCGTCTTTTACTAATTTATTCATTATTTGTTGCCTCCCTTCTCGCTTACAACGCCGAAAGCCTTCGGTATTGTAATTCTTTCGATCAAAGGAACAAGTAAGTTACTGAAGATGATTGCATAAGAAACACCTTCTGCAGATGCACCAAAGATACGGAAAATTCCAGTCAGGATACCCAATGCGATACCATAAAGGATTTTACCCTTTGGCGTAATTGGTGAAGTCACATAATCGGTTGCCATAAAAAAGGCTCCCAGCATAAGTCCACCACCGCACAACTGTGCAACCAGATAATTCATATCAAATCCATGTCCACCGAAAAGCAATACAAAGATTGCAAAGGTAACAATATAGGTTCCTGGAATCCGAAGATCAATAATGCCAAACAAAATCAATATAATGGCCCCAATCAAAAGAGCAATAACAGATGTCTCTCCAATGGTTCCGGCTGTTTTACCAAGAAGCATTGCCATAGTATCTACGCTCTCTCCTGCCTTTAATGCAGCAAGAGGTGTTGCTCCTGTAACACCATCATAGGTAAAGGTTGTCATAGAACCTGTAAAAGAAATCAACAGGAAACAACGTGCTCCCAGTGCTGGGTTCATAAAGTTCTGACCCAAACCACCAAATAACATTTTGACAATAACAATAGCAAATACACCACCAAGAACAGCCTGCCACCATGGTAATGTTGGTGGTAAGTTAAGTGCTAACAGTAGGCCTGTAACAACTGCACTCAAATCCTTGATAGTACTTTTTTTATGTACGATTTTTTCATAAATCCATTCAGAAGCCACACAGGAAGCAATTGTTACAAGAATTAAAATAAGTGCATGAGCTCCGAAATTGCAGATACCAAAAATAGATGCAGGAAGAAGTGAAATCACAACCAATCCCATAATCTTCTGGGTATCCATTTTATCTCTGACATGTGGCGAAGATGTAACGTTTAATAAATCACTCACAAGATTCACCCCTTTCTAATTTTTCTTTCTCTTTTCAGCAAGAACAAATTTTTTCATTGTCTTAACTGATTGTGCTAATGGTCTACGTGCTGGGCAGACATAACTACAACTTCCACATTCCACGCATTCAAGACCATACCATTGTTCAAACATATCCATCTGATGATGCTCGGAATAATCAGCAAGTCTGGATGGAACCAATGCCTCTGGACAAGCATCAACACAACGTCCGCAGTTAATACATGCTGTTGTTTCGTATTTTGATGCTTCATCTTCTGTCAGGCAAAGAAGCGCTGATGTTGTTTTGGTTGTAGGAACATCGATTCCAAACAACGCAAATCCCATCATTGGTCCGCCTGCTATCATTTTTTTAGCCGGTGCTACCAATCCGCCTGCTGCTTCAAGCAACTGGCTATAGCTTGTACCAATGCTGATATAGAAGTTTCTTGGTTCACATACAGCATCACCTGTTACCGTAAAGATGCGATTGGTAAGTGGACGTCCAAAACGTACGGCATTGTAGATGGCAACCATAGTCTCTACATTGTCAACAATACATCCTGCATCTGCTGGCAACATCTTAGAATTGATGCTTCTGCCGGTTGTAGCAAAAATAAGCTGACGCTCACCACCCTGTGGGTATTTTGTCTGTAGCGGACACACTTCCATACGGGAATCTCCAGCAACAAGCGCCTGTAACTTTTCAATACAATCTGGCTTGTTATCCTCTACACCAAAGATACCTTTTGCATTTGGGAATAACTGTAAAATGATTTTCATACCTTCTACTAATTTTTCCGGTTCTTCTATCATTCTACGATAATCAGATGTCAGATAAGGTTCGCATTCTGCGCAGTTTGCAATAATATACTCGATCTTATCCGGCTCTTTTGGAGACAACTTAACATGTGTTGGGAATCCAGCGCCACCCATACCAACAACGCCGGCTTCTTTAATCTTTCCAATAATTTCTTCGTTAGAGAGTTTTGTTACATCCTCTGTTTCTTCGTAAGCAACTTCATGAAATTCTCCATCACTCTCGATGATAATGGAATTCACCATGTCACCAACAGTTACGCGTCTTGGCTCAATTGCCTTAACGGTTCCTGATACCGATGAATAAATTGGAGATGACACAAAGCCACCTGCCTCTGCGATCTTCTGTCCTTTTAAAACAGCATCGCCAACAGCAACGATTGGTGTTGCTGGAGCACCAATATGCTGGGATAAAGGAAAAACTAATTCTCCCTCTGGCAGCAATTCTTTAATTGGCTTGGACTTGGATAAGTCTTTGCCATCCATTGGATGAACGCCGCCCTTAAATGTCTTTAGGCCCATGAACTGTACCCCTCTTTCTTTCGATACTTAGGTGTTTACACACTTTTAATACATTATATCACTTTTGCAAACAAATCAAGAGTTACATTTTTATCTTTTTGTATATTTTTGAGTACCATTTTAATATGTGATATACTATTGAAAACACAGGATTTCTCTGTTAATTTTTTAACCAGCAAAGGAGGTTATCATGCTAACATTTACGGACACCTATTGCTATACTCCGCAGCATAACGAATTACAATTTTGGGAAGAAAATTATCTTCTATTCGATATCGAAACCACAGGGCTTTCGGCAAAATATAACACGATCTATATGATAGGATGTGCCTATCATCAGGGAACACAAATCACACTTTTACAGTATTTTGCAGAAAATTCTTCACAGGAAGCAGAGATTTTAGATGCCTTTTTTGAGCTGGCACAAAATTTTCAAGGACTTCTTTCTTTTAATGGCATTCGGTTTGATGAAAATTTTATACGGGAACGTTGTCAAAAATTACATATTTCATCTGATGCGTTGCCTGCAAACCATTTTGACATTTATAAAGCATGCCGTAATATGAAATCTGTTTTGCAACTCCCATCCTATCGGCAAAAAGCCATAGAATCTTTTCTTGGAATACATCGGATGGATCGGTATTCCGGAGGAGAACTCATATCCGTTTATGAATCCTATACAAAAGAACCAAATGAGGACGCTCTTTCCCTTTTAAAGTTGCACAATTATGAAGATGTCGCCGGAATGGTTGAAATTCTTCCTATTTTAGCCTATACACAGTTAAAGAACGCCACTTTTTCTATTTCCGATGTAACGGTAGTCGATTATACAGATTACACGAAAAAAACACAGGAAGAACTACAGTTTCATGGAACGATTTCTTTCACACTGCCGGCGCCTTTACGTCTTCATAATGATTATTACTATATGGTATTAGAAAACAATACGATTCGTGGTTCTATATTTTTACTTCAGGAGAAAATGTATCATTTCCTTTCGAATCCAAAGGATTATTATTATCTGCCAGGTGAAGATATTGTGGTACCAAAAGAACTAGCCACACATATAGATTCCTCACAAAAACAAAAAGCTACCGCAGCAAACTGCTATATAGCAAAAGATGACCGCTATTTGTTTGTTCCGGAGGCACTTACCTGCAGCGATGATATTTACTTCTTTCGCAGGACCTACAAGGCAAAAGAAAACTTCATTCCTTACCAGGCCTCTTCTATTGACACAACTTTTCTTTCGCAATACATAAAAAGTCTATTACAATAGAAAAAGACTCTGCATCTAGTAAGGGGTGTGATTTACAAAATCACACCCCTGCACTTGACTTAGAGTCTTTATTCTTGTCCTTTTTCATAATAGAACGAATATCTTCTCTTATATCCCATACTCTTATAATCTGTCACCTGTTCTGTACTACCAATAAATAAGATTCCACCATCTTTCAAAGATTTCGCAAACTTCTCGTAAACCTCGTTTTTTGCATCTTCTGTAAAGTAAATCAGCACATTACGACAGACAATCATATGGCAATCTCTCGGATATGCATCCGAAAGCAAATTGTGTTCCCTAAATTCCACACATTTTTTGATTTGTTCTGAAATTTGATAAGAACGACCAACTTTTGTAAAATATTTTCTTTTGAATTCTTCCGGTACATTTGCGATACTCTTTTCAGAGTAAAGTCCTACTTTCGCAGATGCAATCACCTGTTTATCAATATCGGTAGCAATTATCTTAATCCTGCTAAGATCTAAATGCTTAGACAATGCCATAACAAGAGAATATGGCTCATCCCCTGTAGAACATGCTGCTGACCAAATACGTAAATTGGATCCGAACTTCTTTATGAGTTCCGGCACAAATTCGCGCGTCAACAAATCCCATTGTTCCGGATTTCGATAAAATTCAGATACGTTAATGGTAAGAAAGTTTACAAACTCCTCAAAAACTGCAGAATCTGATTTTAACAATTTGACATACGCATCGTATGTATCGCATTTACGTTTTCGCACCAGAGAATCAATACGCCGACGCATCTGTTTTTCTTTGTAAGAGCTCAGATCAATCTTTGTCAGCGTATATACAACCCTTTTGAAAGATTCATAATCATCCATACAACTTGTCCTCAATCGAAAAAGAATTATTCCTCTGTTTCTTCCATTTCATTTGCAACTGCATCAATATCAACGTCTGCAAATTCAGCATCATCATCTTCTTCAACTTCATCTTCAGGAGTTGCAAGAAGTGCTTTCATGCTAAGGCTGATCTTCTTGTCTTCCTCACGGAATTCTACAATCTTAGCCTCAACTTCCTGTCCTACAGAAAGTACATCTGATGGCTTATCAATATGTTCCTTAGCAATCTGAGAAACATGAAGAAGTGCATCTACACCAGGAGCAAGTTCAACAAAAGCACCAAAGTCTGTCATTCTTGCAACCTTACCAGTTACAATTGTTCCTACTGCAAAACGTTCAGAAGCATCCTTCCATGGATTCTCATCATCAAACTTCATAGAAAGTGCAATCTTCTTATCGTTGATATCCTTGATGAATACCTTAACCTTGTCTCCAACATGGAATACCTTCTTAGGATTTTCAACTCTTCCCCAAGACATCTCTGAAATATGTAACAGACCGTCTGCTCCACCAAGATCAATAAATGCACCGAAGTCTGTTACATTCTTAACAGTTCCTTCTACAACATCACCAACATGGATTCTTGCGAATAATTCTTCTGCAAGCTTTTCTTTTTCTGCAACAAGAAGCTGCTTTCTATCACCAATAATACGTCTTCTTCTTGGATTAAATTCTGTAATAACAAATGAGATTTTCTGTCCGTTGTACTTTGTAAGATCCTTCTCATAAGTATCAGATACAAGGCTTGCAGGGATGAAAATCTTAGCCTCGTCAATAACAACACTAAGTCCACCATTTAATACCTGTGCAACATTAGCTGTAAGAACTTCATGGTTCTCAAATGCTTCTTCCAAACGCTTGTTACCCTTTTCAGCAGCAAGTCTCTTGTATGAAAGAGCAACCTGACCTTCACCATCGTTTACCTTGATAACCATAGCATCAATCTTATCACCAACAGATACAACCTGTGTCAAGTCAACGTTTGATTCGTTGGTGTACTCACTACGGTGAATAATTCCGTCTGATTTGTATCCGATGTCAACAGCAATCTCATCAGGCTTAACATTGATAACGGTACCTTCAACTACCTCTCCATTTCTTATTGTTTTAAATGATTCTTCTAACATTTGTTCAAAACTCATTTCTGACATATCTTTTGAACCTCCTCAATAATTTTGTTTGGGGTAGAAGCCCCTGCGGTAATACCTACGTTGCTAATGGATTGAAGTACCGACAAATCGAGATCCTCTTTTGTCTGTATATAGTAAGTATCTTCACATTCTTTTTTACATATTTCGAATAATTTCTGCGTATTGGAACTATGCTTCCCGCCAATCACAATCATGGCATCCACAGCATGTGCAATGGTCGCCGCTTCGCTCTGACGCTCCTCCGTCGCATTGCAGATAGTATTCAAAACAAGTATATCATACCCTTTTTTTCGGATAATTTCAACTAATTCTTGAAATTTATTGTAGTTAAATGTCGTTTGTGAAACAATACAGATTTTTTCATTTTTCAAGGATAAACCATCTAAATCATCTGCAGAAGAAATTACCGCATAACGTTCTCCTGTCATCCAGCCGACGATCCCCTGTACTTCCGGGTGGCTGGCGCTTCCTACAATCAGAAGAAAATAGCCTTCCTGCGAGTATTTTGCAACATACTTATGGATTTTTTGTACAAATGGACAGGTTGCATCTACAATTGAAAAGCCTGCATTTTTCAGGGATTCCATCACATTTCTTCCCACACCATGAGAGCGGATAATTACCGTACCTGGCGTAACCTGTGAAATATCCTGATCCTCTGCCAATACAATGACACCTTTTTCAGATAACTCATTCACCACTTCTTCATTGTGAATGATTGGACCATAGGTATAAATCGGCTTTTCATCTTTTTGTTCCACCTGCTCATAAACCATATCAACTGCTCGTTTTACACCGAAGCAAAATCCAGCACTTTTTGCCAACGTTACATTCATGCCATGCGCTCCTTTGCAAGTGTAATAATTGTATTTACTACTTCATCAATTGACATGTCGGAAGAATCTACGAGTACAGCATCTTCCGCTTGTTTTAACGGCGATATTTTCCTATGCATATCGCGATAATCACGATCTTCAATATCCTTCATAATTTCTTCCAAATCACATGCTACATTCTTTTCGCAAAGCTCTTTGTAACGTCTGTTTGCACGTGTTTTGACACTAGCCGTCAAATAAATTTTAAGTGGTGCCTGTGGCAAAACACAGGTTCCAATATCACGTCCATCCATGATGACATCTTCTTTTGCCGCCAACTGCTGTTGCAAAGAAACCAGTTTTTTGCGAACGCATCCGTAAACACTTGTTACAGATGCCATATTTCCTACCTCTTCCATGCGAATTTCTTTTGAAACATCTTCTCCGCACAAAAGTACTCTTTGCTCTCCGCCTTCATAACGAAGTGCCACATCAATATCGTCACAAACAGCTGCAATGGCCTGCTCATTTTTTTCATCAATACCATGCTGCAAAATATAAAGTGCCATAGCACGATACATTGCCCCGGTATCTACATAGATAAAGCCCATTTCCTTTGCCACTTTTTTAGCGATTGTACTTTTTCCAGCCCCTGCTGGTCCATCAATTGCAATATTCATACTCATAATTTTTCCACCTTTTATTTAATACTTATCCCAGCCAGATATCCTGTTGACCAGGCAATTTGTAAATTGTAACCACCCGTCATAGCATCTAGATCCAGCACTTCTCCTGCAAAAGAAAGTCCGTCTATTTTTTTGGATGCCATCGTTCCCGGATCAATATCTTTAACAGAGACACCACCCTGTGTAATGATGGCTTCTTTAAAGCCACGCGTTCCCGTAATCGTAAACGGAAAAGCTTTCAATAACCCGACGATTTTTTCTCGTTCTTCTCTTGTAATCTCATTTACCGGTTTTTCTGCACGAATTCCACTTAACTCTATCATAATTGGTACCATCTTTGAAGGTAACAATTGTTGGAAAACAGTCTTTATTTGTTGATTTGGCCGTGCTGAAAACTCGCGTAAAATACGTTCATGCAACTGCTCCTGTGACAAGGCCGGTTTTAAATCAATGACTGCATCAAACATATGAGGGAAGCGTCCGCTTAATTTAGAACTAGCTGTAAGAACCAACGGTCCACTCACACCAAAGTGTGTAAAAAGCATTTCACCAAAAGCATCATAAATCACGCGATTATGATCCCGGATTTTTAAGGATACATTTTTTAAAGACAATCCCTGCATGCGTAAAATGTATTCTTCCTTTGTCGTCAAGGGAACCAACGCCGGTGTTGGTGGTATCATTTTATGCCCGCTCGCTTTCGCCATCGTATAACCGTCTCCTGTTGCGCCGGTTGTCGGATAGGAAAGACCGCCTGTTGCAACAATCACATGATCTGCTTTCACCGGTGTTCCATCCACAAGATTCACACCACAGACCTGATTCTTTTCGATCAAAAGACCTTTCACCTGTGTATGTAATTTTATAACCACTCCCTGTTTTTTCATTGCACGTTCTAACGTCCGAATCACATCAGAAGAATGATCCGATACCGGGAAGACGCGATTTCCTCGTTCCACCTTGTAAGGCATTCCTTCATTTTCAAAAAAATCCATAACGGCATCATTTGAAAATGTATAAAACGCACTATATAAAAACTTTGGATTATGTACCACCTGACGCATAATTTCATCAAGTGACGATGCATTTGTAAAATTACATCGTCCTTTGCCTGTAATATAGATTTTCTTACCAAGCTTTTCATTTTGTTCTAAAAGAGTGACATTATGGCCGACCATACCGGCTGCATATGCTGCCATCATACCGGCTGCACCACCACCAATTACAAGGACTTTACTCATCCCCATCTCCTATCTTTGCATATCGCATCTTGATGGAATCATCCACCTGATCAATTTCGTCATTTTCATATACCTGATATTCATCCCAGATATCTTCTAATGCACCTAATGTTTCAGCTACAGAATCCTGTTTTTTCATACATAATGCAACAATCAACGCATTGATTACACTAAGCGGTGCAACAAGCGAATCTACAATCGATGCCATATCGCTTCGTGCAATCAGATTGCAGGAAGAATACAGATTCATTGGCGAATGTACACTATCTGTCAATGTAATGACTTTGGCACTACGATCATTCGCAAATTCCATTGCCTTTAACGTACGCATCGAATATCGAGGAAAACTAATGCCAACAATCACATCCGATGCTGTCATATGGATCATCTGCTCAAAAATCTCGCTGGAACTATTCGTCTGCAGCAAAATCACGTTATCAAACATCAGATTCAAATAAAAAGCCAGAAAAGAAGCAAGTGGCGCACAACTGCGAATGCCTATAATATAAATACGTCTTGCACTGGCAATGGTATCAACCGCCTGTTCAAACACGCCCTCATCCATCGTCTCCATCGTTTCTCGAATTTTATCTGCATCCGAGGATAGTACAGAGCTAAGAACCGCATTTTTTTCAATTCTGCCATAGGTAACTTCCATACGTTGTACGGAATTTAATTTATTACGTACCGTTTCTTCCAAAGCTTTTTGAAATTCCGGGTATCCTTTGTATCCCAAAAACATTGCAAAACGTACAACTGTTGACTCGCTGACACCTACTGTTTCTCCTAATTTAGCAGCTGTTAAAAATGCTGCTTTATCATAATTATCCGTAATATAATTTGTAAGAAGCTTTTGTCCTTTACTCATGGACTTATATAATTCGTTCATCTTTTTATTCAGATCATTGTTATTAGACATGGTATAACTTTCCTTTAAACATAAAAATCCATCGGCATGTCTCAACGCACACCGATGGATTTTATTATACTACTTTTCTTTTAAAAATTAAACCGGATAAGCACCATTTTTTGTATCAGCAACTGCTGGGTCTACCCCTGTCTGCTGTGCTTCACGATACTTAAAGAAATCTGTAGCAACCTTAGGGAAGAGTGCATAAGAAAGCACATCCTCATCCTGCTGTTTCCACTGTTTCATTTCTTCTTCGAATTTGGCAAGTCCTGGCTCCAGTAAATCAGCTGGACGACAAGTAATTGCCTGATCCTTTTCATCGCCAAGAACCTTCTCTACAACTTCCGGATTAAACGGACGAACTGTCTGTCCATATTTACCAAGAAGCATATCCTTTGTTTCTTTTGTAGCAACTTTATAACGTTCTCCCATAAGAACATTAAATACAGCCTGTGTACCAACAATCTGTGATGATGGTGTAACAAGTGGTGGCTCGCCAAGATCTTTACGAACACGTGGCACCTCTGCGAGTACCTCTTCGTATTTGTCTTCTTTTCCCTGTTCCTTCAACTGAGAAATAAGGTTGGAAAGCATACCACCTGGAACCTGGTAACGTAAGGTATTGATGTTAACACCAAGAACCTTTGGGTTCATCAATCCTGATGCAAGCGCTTCCTCTCTCATTGGACGGAAATAATCAGCAATTTCAGCCAATTGGTTCTGATCAAGACCTGTATCAAATGCAGTATTCTTAAATGTCTCAACCATAACTTCTGTTGCCGGCTGGCTTGTTCCAAGTGCAAATGGAGAGATTGCAGTATCAATAATATCGCATCCTGCTTCTACAGCCTTTAAATATGTCATAGAAGCTACACCAGAGGTATAGTGTGTATGAAGGTCGATTGGAAGAGCTGTTGCCTCTTTCAGTGTGCGAACAAGCTCATCTGCTTTCTGTGGTACCAGAAGTCCAGCCATATCTTTAATACACAAAGAATCGGCACCCATATCCTCAACACGTTTTGCCATTTCTTTCCAATACTCTAAGGTATATGCATCACCTAATGTATAAGAAAGTGCAACCTGCGCATGACCTTTTTCCTTCTTACAAGCATCTACAGCTGTTTGCAAGTTACGCACATCATTTAAACAGTCAAAAATACGAATGATATCAATACCATTAGCGATTGATTTCTGTACAAAATATTCAACGACATCATCTGGATAATGGCTATATCCTAAGATATTCTGTCCTCTGAACAACATCTGTAATTTGGTATTCTTGAATCCATCACGAAGTTTTCTAAGACGTTCCCATGGATCTTCTTTCAAAAAACGAAGGGAAGCATCAAATGTAGCACCACCCCAGCACTCTACTGCATGGTAACCAACTTTATCCATCTTCTCAACGATTGGTAACATCTGCTCTGTCGTCATTCTTGTAGCGATCAAAGACTGATGTGCATCTCTTAATATTGTCTCTGTAATTTTTACAGGTTTTTTAACTACTTCTGCCATGTCATCCTCCTTATATTATACACCGAAAATAGCCATGAATACACCAGCGGCAACTGCTGTACCAATAACTCCGGCAACGTTTGGTCCCATTGCATGCATCAACAGGAAGTTTGTAGGATCTTCTTCTGCACCGACCTTCTGTGATACACGTGCTGCCATAGGCACCGCGGATACACCAGCAGAACCAATCAGTGGATTGATCTTGCCCTTTGTAAGGAAGCAAAGTAACTTACCAAAGAGTACACCGGCAGCGGTACCAACTGCAAACGCAACTAAACCTAAAATAACAATCTTGATTGTTGTAATATTTAAAAATGCTTCTGCACTTGTTGACGCACCAACAGAAGTTCCAAGCAAGATAACTACAATGTACATAAGAGCGTTTGACGCAGTCTCCGTCAGCTGACGAACCACGCCAGATTCGCGGAACAAGTTACCAAGCATAAGCATACCAACAAGTGGAGCTGTTGTCGGAAGCAACAGACATACAATGATGGTTACTACAATTGGGAATAATATTTTTTCCAACTTGGAAACCGGACGTAAATTCTCCATATGGATAGCACGTTCTTTTTTGGTTGTAAATAATTTCATAATTGGTGGCTGGATAATCGGTACAAGTGCCATGTATGAATATGCTGCCACCGCAATTGGTCCCATCAAACTACTCTGCCCCAGCTTTCCGGCAAGGAAAATGGAAGTCGGACCATCGGCTCCACCAATGATAGAAACAGCTGCAGCTGCCTGATCACTAAAGCCAAGCAAAATTGCTAACAGATATGCAGTAAAAATACCAAACTGTGCTGCCGCACCAAGCAAAAAGCTGATTGGATTGGCAATCAGTGGACCGAAGTCAGTCATGGCACCAACACCTAGGAAAATAAGCGATGGCAAAATTGACCATTCGTCCAAAGTATAAAAGTAATAAAGCAAACCACCCACACCGTTAGACGTTTCTTCCGGGCTTGCAATAATATCCGGATAAATATTAACAAGAAGCATACCAAAAGCGATTGGAACCAGAAGTAATGGTTCAAATCCCTTACGGATAGCAAGATACAAGAATACACACGCTACTGCGATCATGATAAAGTTCTTGTAGTCTAAGTTTGCAAACGCCGTCTGGGATAGAAGGTTAATTAACGTTTCTGTAACGTAACTCATGAATTGTTCCTCCTAATAAAATCTGTTGCCTGTTACTCATTCATAGTTGCAAGCAAGTCTCCTGATTCAACAGCCTGTCCTTCAGCGACATCAATTGTTGCAACAACACCATCTTTTGGTGCTACAACAGGAGTTTCCATCTTCATAACTTCAAGAACTAAAACAGTATCTCCAGCCTTAACCTGTGTACCTGGAGTAGCTTCTAACTTAAATACTTTTCCAGCGGCTCCAGCTTCGATTTTGATGCTTCCAGCGCCAGATGCAGCCTTAGGTGCTGCTGCCTTAGGTGCAGGTGCTGCTGCGATTGGAGCTGCCCCTGTACTTCCCTTTTCTTCTACAGTAACGTCATAAACATTTCCATTTACAGTAATTGTATAATTTTTCATTTATAAATCCTCCTAAATTAATATCTTCTCTTAATAGAACGTACTACAAAGTCATCTGTAGAACTTCCTGTACTTGCAGCAATTGCCGCTGCAATAACTGCAATTAATTCCGTATCATCTGTTTCGTCTGTCACAACCGGAGCTGCTACAACAGCTTTTGGTGCAGGTGCTTCTTCTTTTCCGGCAAATTTTGCCTGAATAACTGGAATAACCTTAAATGCACTAATAACAAGGGAAATCAAAATCAGAATAATAAATACGATTGAAATTGACATTACGGTATTCAATCCTGCTTTCGCCATTGTCTCACCAAGAGAATATACCATCTCTACATTGATTGCTGTCGTTTCCAGACTATTTGCGTTGATTACATAAGTAAGTTTAACATCACGCTGGGTAAACGAAATTGTCTGAACTGCTGAAATTGTTTTACCTGCTTTTGTTACACTAAAATCTTTGTAGCCAACAAAATCTCCAATCTGTGGCTGGATATCTATCCACTGTTGCATCAGATCGGCATAAATCTCACCATCATCCTGAGATGCGTAGTAAGTGTAGTATTGTTCGCTCTCGTCTGCACTGAGTCCTTCCAGAACTCCAGCTGTCTGCTCACATGCACTTTGTAATTGAGTCTCAGAAAGACCATTTAAGTCTACCTCACTCTTACCGCAGGAGCATAACGCGAGCATACATACTAAAGTACTGACCATTAATATGATTTTCTTTTTCATATGCTCACCTTTCTATTTTGTTCCGTGTTTCTTATATGGGCCATCAACCCTTTTTGTAAATAACATTTCAAATCCGGCAATCAGATATTTTCTTGCATCTGCAGATTCAACAATACGATCTACATAGCCACGTCTTGCTGCATTTACAACACCACAATTTGTTGTTGCAAATTCTTCCGCTTTTGCTGCAATAACATCTGCAGAAGCATCTGCATACATGATTTTAGCAGCAAGCTCTGCATCCATTGGAGCAACATTTGCATCAGCAAATGCATATACAAGATCAGCACCAAGCGATTTTGCATTCATTGTCACATATGCGCTGCCCATTGCTTGTCCACATAAGAATGAAATCTTTGGAACCGTAGCATTTGCAAACGCATAAACCATTTTACCAAGTGCCTTTGCCAAATGCTTCTCAGCACATACAGAAGCCTCATATCCTGTTGTATTGGTAAGAGAAAGTACCGGAATATCAAAAGCATCACAGAAAGACACAAAATCTGCTGCCTTCTCGCATCCATCAGCTGTAAGCTTTGTTCCAAGTGTTATAGTCTCATCATCAGTTGTCGTCTCTTCACGATTACCAACTACACCGACTGTAATACCATTTAATTTGATAAATCCTGTCATCATCTCTCTTGCAAAGCCAGCCTTTGTCTCAACAAAAAGATGATTATCAGAAATCTCCTCTGCAAAAAGAGCAAGGTTCTTTACCTTATCTGTAAGACCTTCTGATGCACGATTTAAATCATCCATGCATTCCTCAACACAACCTTCTTCTACATTGCATCCCGGAAGAATTGTAACAAAACGACGAATCTCATCCATTACCTGTGTCTCATCGCCAATAAAGTCAACATTTCCAGCCTCTGCATACTGAAATTCAGCACTTGCTGTATCCAACTGATCTACGCGATTTCCTTCAATTGCATCTGCAGAATTCACAAATAACTTTGCATTCTTTGTCATAAGTGTAAAATCACTTACAGATGTCAAAACACTAAGACCACCGCCACAAGAGCCAAACACGCCCATAATCTGTGGAATTACACCCGATGCTGCAACTGCCTTAGCATAAATAGCACCAATGCTTTCTAACGCATCTACAGACTCCTGTAATCTTACACCTGCACAATCCAGAAGACCAATGACAGGAGCTCCCATCTTCATTGCCATATCATAAACAGACATAATCTTCTTTGCATGCATCTCACCAATGGTACCGTTTAATACAGATGCATCCTGGCTAAATAAAAATACCAGATTGCCATCAATCAGACCATGTCCAATCACAACACCATCGGAAGGGGTCTGTTGCTGCTTCAGATCAAAATCTGTGCTTCTTGATGTTACCAGTGCGCCTAATTCAACAAAACTGTGCTCATCAAGCAATTCATTCATCCTCTGAATAGCAGGATTGTTTGTTACATTACTCATGCTACTTTTCCTCCATTTATATAAATTCAAAATTTTTCTACAATAATAATATCCTTTTACACACTCTTTTTCAATCCTTTTTTGTTAATAATTTCACTATTTTTTTGATTTTATTTATCCTTCTGATTTTTCAATAACACAATGACCATTTTTTTAAAACTGCGCAAAAAAACCAAACCATATCACATGCCTTTTTTTCATCTTTTATGCATATATCATATGCTGCGATTGGTAATGCATCAATTCCCAGCTGTGCCGTTCCTATCCTGCGCTCCCCACATCCGGAGGCATCAACTTTTTTGGGATATGAAAATGTCACAGACAGGTTTTCCCAATCAGCTAAGAGAATTTTCTTTCGTTCACAAATCACATATGGTTGTTCTTTCCATATTTTTTTCAAATCGTAGGCATCGTTTTGTGCACGGGCGCATACTACTTTTTGCAATTGCGATGACATATCCGGTAACTGACGCAGCCTGTAATGTTCCATAATGTACTGATAAAGTAGATCACAATCCTGCCATTTGTAATTTTTATTATTGGGCCATCCACTTCCTAACAATGCAATTACAATTGTTTTTTCACCGGAAGCAAGTGATGTGACATAGCAATACCCAGCATCTGATGTAAAACCTGTTTTCCCGGAAAGGCAAGCTGCATTCTGCTGTAAATAGGCATTATGATTTGTGCATAAAAAACTTCGATTTCCCGAAATAAAGCCCCCATCTTCCTGCTGCTTTAAATCCGAAAATGTGTATTGGGGTGTTTGTGTAATCTCCAAAAAACGTGCTGCCATGGGTGATTGCCAGGTACAATATCGCATAATACGCGCCAAGTCCGTTGCTGTTGTTCCGTGTGTGTTGTCCCCCTCCGTGGCATCTAATCCATTCGGTGTCAAAAAGCACGTGTTGTCACACCCTATTTCTTTTGCCAATTCATTCATATGATCGCTAAATGCTGCAACACTTCCATCCACATGCTCTGCAATCGCAACTGCAACATCATTATGAGACTCTAGCATTAATGAGTGTAACAAATCTCCCATATAGTAATATTCCCCTTCTGTCACTCCAAGTTTTACGCGAGGCATAGAGGCCGCATAAGCAGAAATCTTAACCACATCGTTTTCTTGCGCATTTTCGAGTGCCAAAATACAGGTCATAATCTTTGTCGTACTTGCATTTGCACGTTTTGTATTCCCTTCTTTTTCATATAGTACGCGTCCGGTATCACCGTCTAATACCACAGCCGAAAGTGCATGAATACTTTCTGGTGTAATTGTTTTTTCAGAAGCATTTGTATGAAGGGGAAATACTATAAGAATCATCACACAAGCAAGCAAAAAAGACCCCAATTTCTTTATAAACTGCACGTTTTTATCCTTCTTCACAGTTTTTAAAAAAATATGAGATCTTTGCAATGATTATGACAGGGATTATTTTATTCTCCCCCGACATCCAATTTAATTTCCGCTTCTGCCTGCTGTTTAAACTCTTCCACCAGATCCGGTGTAGGAGTTGGCAATTCTTCAATTGAAGATACGCCAAACGAACGTAAAAATTCTTCCGTTGTTCCAAAGAGCATTGGACGCCCCGGAGCATCCAAACGCCCAAGTTCCGTAACAAGCGAATATTCTACTAGTTTACTTACTGCATGGTCACATGATACACCACGAATTTTCTCGATTTCTGACTTTGTAATTGGCTGTTTATAAGCAATGATAGACAATGTTTCCAAAAGTACATCCGTCAGTACATGTTTTCGCGGCTGTTTTGCCATACGAATCAGGTATTCATAAAGTTCCGGTGTCGTACACATCTGATATGAACCATCCAATTCCATCAGCTGTATGCCACGTTCCTGCTCTTTCCAGGATTCTTTCATATGTTCTAATGTTTTTATTACATCTTTTGTTTCAACCTCTAATGCTTTTGCAATACGCGATGGTTCCACCGCCTCTCCAAAAGTAAACAATATCCCCTCTATGATGGATTCCATTTGCTTTTCATCCATAATCTATCTTATCTCCTTATGCTGCAATCTTTGATTCAATCCGTATGTCATCAAACGTATGCTCTTGCGAAATTAAAATTTTACCAGATTTCATCAATTCTAATATGGCAAGAAATGTTACAATGACTTCCATTTTTGAGCTCTGTTTCTCCAACAACTGACGAAAACTAAAATTCTTGTGTTGGGTGGCATATTCTGACAAACTCACCATTTTATCATCCAAAGAGACCTCTTCCTTGCGGATTTCCCCAAACTTAGAACGAATCGGATCAATTTTATCTTTTTGTCGCTTTAATACTGACTTAAAAATGTCATTCAACTGGTTCAGCGTCAAATCAGATACAAGTTCTTTGGTATCTACCGGTGGCTGGTATGCCAGTACTTCTTCCGGCACCGTTGGCTCCTTGTAAAATATATGGGATGCATCCACCTGACGATCTTTTAACTCAAATGCCATACATTTATATAATTTATATTCCAATAACTGCTGTACTAATTCTGCACGTGGATCTTCTTCTTCCTCTTCATCCGTAGGATCCGCAGGAAGAAGCATTTTAGACTTGATATCCAAAAGTGTTGCAGCCATAACCATAAATTCACTTACAATATTCAGATCCTGTTTTTGCATCTGCCTGATATATTCCATATATTGATTTGTAATCTCCACAATCGGAATATCATAAATACTGACTTTATTTTTGTCTAACAGGTGTAAAAGCAAATCCAGCGGGCCTTCAAACACCTGCAATTTAAATTCTAATTCCATTTTCATACCTCATTGCAAAATCCATTCTATTATATCGGGTTTTATAAGGAATTTCAAGTTTTTGGCATAGGCCAACGTTCTTTTTATATACTATGTAATAATATTATTTTTGAGGTGCTTTGATGAATACCCAAAAGCGCTCTTTCTTTGCATTCTTATTCGCTCTATGTATATCCATTACCTTTTTCTTTTCCCTACCGCCTCTTCCTACTTTTGCCGAAGAGAACTGTGACATGGATACGGATGTTCTTTCTCTGAGTTGTCCCAGTGCCATTTTAATGGAAGCCACTACCGGTGGTGTTTTATATGAAAAAGCTTCTGATGCTCCACTTCCTATGGCAAGCGTCACAAAGGTTATGACTATGCTTCTAATATTTGAAGCCATTGATGAGGGACAATTATCACTCTCCACGGATGTCACTGTCTCTGAACACGCAGCTTCCATGGGTGGATCGCAGGTTTTTTTAGAAGCAGGTGAGGTACAGCCGGTAGAGACTTTACTGAAATGTATCTGTATTGCCAGTGCCAATGATGCATCTGTTGCTATGGCAGAAGCCATCGCTGGTTCTGAAGAAGCATTTGTTTCACAAATGAATGAGAAAGCTGCAATCCTTGGTATGACAAACACACATTTCATAAACTGTTGTGGGCTTGATGCTTCCGAACATTATTCCTGTGCCAAAGATCTTGCTATCCTAAGCAGGGAACTCATACTTCGCTTCCCGGCAATTTATGATTATTGTCAGACTTGGCAAGAGGATATTGTACACACAACGGCACGCGGACAGACACCCTTTACCTTAACAAACACCAACAAATTACTCAAATCATATCCCTATGCAACCGGTCTAAAAACCGGTTCTACAAGTGCTGCCAAATTTTGTCTTTCTGCCACTGCTCAAAAAGACAGCATGACACTCATTGCGATCATCATGGCCTCTCCCACTTCCAAAGACCGTGTAAAAGATGCACAAACTTTATTTACCTACGGTTTTGCTAATGCCGCGCTCTACCACGACAAAACAACAGATCAATCTTTTTTGGTCAATGTAAAGAAAGGAACAAAAGAACAGATTTTAGCAATTGCAAAACAGGATTTTTCTTATTTAGATCAAAGCAAACAGGATCTTGGCAAAATAAAAAGCCAAAAAAATCTGCCGACAGTGCTTTTTGCGCCTATCAAAAAAGGTGATACCATCGGCAGTATCGATTATTACTTAAAAGATACAAAAATTGGCTCTGTTCCGGTCGTGGCAACCGAGAACGTTGCATCCGCCGGTTATAAAGATACTTTGAAACAAATGTTTTATTCTTACTGTCTTTTTTCTAAAAGTGATGGCAAATAGATGGTTCCCCAGTTTCCATCGGAGGAAAATCTTTTTGCTCGTTCATATAAGCGCAATTTTACATCCACCGGCGAAAGCCACGGTTCCTGTTGTAAAAGTAATGCAATTGCCCCTGTTACTACAGGAACTGACATGGATGTTCCCGTTTTTTGACTATACCAATCCTGATTACTGCAACTTATAATATTACTTCCAGGGGCATAGATTTCTGGCTTTTTCACGCATTCTTCTGTAGGTCCCCGTCCACTATAGTCACTTGGCGTACAACCGTTATAGCGATAGTCGACACTTCCTACCGTAATCACTTTGGGCTGTGTACCAGGAATAGTAACACTTCCTCTATTCGGTCCGTTATTTCCCGCAGCACACACGATAACGATTCCATGATCCCAAGCCATTTCTACCGCATCTAGTAATGCCGCTTGTAATTCGTGTTCTACTCTGCTAATCAAGCCAATGGATATGTTTAATATGCGAATATGATATTTCTTTTGCATTGTGATACACCAGTAAATTGCTTTCACAAAATCCTCTATCCGGCCATCTCCTTGATGATTCAGCACTTTTCCAATTACAAGATTGGTATGCGCAGCAATTCCACGATATTTTCCCTTTGAACGCATACCATTTCCTGAGCTAATGCCCGCTATATGGGTTCCATGTCCATAATCATCATATAAACTCATACGTCCATCTACAAAATCCTGAAACGAAACAATACGCTGCCCGAAATCCGGATGGGATGCAATACCACTATCCAAAACACATACTCCAATTTTGGGTTGGTCATCCCGAATCACATCCATTCTCTCTTCAAAGCCAATCCAACGCCTTACTTGATTCATCTGTATTTCTTCACTTTTTTTCAGTATATGAAAAAAGACCTCCATCGGTTCAAAAACCGACAGAGGTCTCTTATTTCACTATGTTATTATTTTACATCTTTGATAGAGAAACTGATACGTCCCATCTTATCCTTGCCAAGGCATACAACCTTAACAACATCACCAAGTGTAAGAACATCCTCTACATGCTCAATTCTTTCTTTTGAAATCTTAGAAATATGAACCATGCCTTCTTTACCAGGTGCGAATTCAACGAATGCACCAAATTCTTTAATGCTTACAACTTTACCAGTAAAAATCTGTCCCTGCTCAAAATCTGTTGTAATAATCTTAATCATTTCAACAGCTTCGTCCATCTTTTCCTGGTCTGTTCCGCAAACAGATACATTTCCTTCATCTGTGATGTCAATCTTAACGCCTGTACGCTCAATGATTTCATTGATTGTCTTTCCACGCTGCCCTACAACATCACCAATCTTTGCAGGATCAATCTGAATCTGAATGATCTTTGGCGCATATTTTCCTACACTTTTTCTTGGCTCTGTAATAGCTTTTGACATACATTCATCCATGATGAAGAATCTTGCTTCTCTCGTTCTACGGATTGCTTCTTCTACGATCGGACGTGTCAGACCATGAATCTTGATATCCATCTGAATTGCAGTAATACCATCTTTTGTACCGGTAACCTTAAAGTCCATATCACCAAAGAAGTCTTCCAATCCCTGAATATCTGTAAGTACAATATAATCATCATCTGTATCGCCAGTAACCAATCCACATGAGATACCTGCAACCATTTTCTTAATCGGAACACCTGCAGCCATAAGTGCCATACAAGATGCACATGTAGATGCCATCGATGTAGATCCATTAGACTCAAATGTCTCAGATACGGCGCGGATTGCATATGGGAATTCCTCTGTAGAAGGAAGTACCGGAATCAATGCACGCTCTGCCAATGCTCCATGTCCAATTTCACGACGTCCTGGTCCACGTGAAGGCTTTGTTTCTCCAACAGAGTATGATGGGAAGTTGTAATGATGCATGTAACGTTTTACTGTTACATTCTCATCCAGACCATCTACCTTTTGTACTTCAGAAAGTGGTGCTAATGTAACAACATCACAAATCTGTGTTTGTCCACGTGTAAACATAGCAGAACCATGAACTCTAGGAATCAAGTCAACTTCTGCAGCAAGTGGACGAATCTGATCAATACGTCTTCCGTCCGGACGCTTATGATCCTTTAAAATCATCTTACGAACGGTCTTTTTCTGATACTGATAAACCGCTTCGCCTAAAACTTCTAACCACTCTTCACGATCTGCAAATGCTTCCTCGAATTTCTCAGTCACCTGACGAATATTCTCTTCACGCACCTGCTTCTGATCGGTAAAGACTGCTTCTTCCATTTCTTCTGGTGTTACAATCTGACGCATTTCTGCAAACATTTCTTCTGGAATTGCACAACTTGTATAAGCATGTTTTGGCTTACCAACTTCTGCAACCATCTGATTGATGAATGCAATAATGGTCTGGTTGACATCATGAGCCATATAGATAGCTTCAATCATCTTATCTTCTGGGATTTCATTTGCTCCCGCTTCAATCATAATTACTTTCTGTGATGTTGATGCCACTGTAAGCTTCAAGTCACCATTGTCCCACTGTACCTGTGAAGGATTGATAATAAACTCTCCATCTACCATACCAACCTGTGTCATAGCACAAGGTCCATCAAATGGGATATCTGAAATACAAGTAGAAATTGCTGCACCAAGCATGGCAACAAGTTCTGGACGAGCTTCCGGATCCACACTCATAACCATGTTATTTAATGTAACATCATTGCGATAATCCTTTGGGAAAAGTGGACGCATCGGGCGGTCGATAACACGCGCTGTAAGAACAGAGTTCTCAGATGCCTTTCCTTCTCTCTTATTAAATCCACCCGGGATTTTTCCTACAGAATATAACTTTTCTTCAAATTCCACACTCAGTGGGAAGAAATCAATACCTTCTCTTGGCTTTTCTGATGCTGTTGCTGTAGAAAGTACAGTTGTTTCGCCATACTGAATAAATGCTGCACCATTTGCCTGTGCTGCCACACGACCTACGTCAACACGCAAAGTTCTGCCGGCCAGTTCCATTGTAAATGTCTTTGTCATTTCATATCTCCTTATTCTTTTATTGTTAAGACAGGAACCCGAAACTACTGATAAAGCTCTATTGACACAGGGACTTATCAGTGGTCTCGGATACTTCAGCTGTCATTTAACCAAACATTATCATAGGTTTTCTTATTCGAAAAATTGGGCGGAATAGCAAACTACCCCGCCCATACAAGCAAAATTATTTTCTTAAGCCTAAACGCTCAATCAAAGAACGATATCTTTCGATATCCACATCCTTAAGATATGCTAAAAGATTACGTCTCTTACCAATCATCTTAAGCATACCACGTCTTGAGTGGTGATCCTTAGGATTCTCTTTCAGATGCTCAGTTAATTCCTGAATTCTTGCTGTAAGAACTGCTACCTGAACTTCTGGTGAACCTGTATCACCAGGTGTTCTAGCGTATTCTTCCATAATTGCTGTTTTCTTTTCTTTTGAAATCATTTTTCTACCTCCTAAAATATCATACGCCTGTACTCAGCATAAGGTCGGAGTTTCCAAATACCGAATACGGGTAAAATCATACTTGCATATTGTACCATAGGGTACTAACCTTGTAAAGATATTTATTTTATAACTTTTAATCGTTGATTAATCTTGTACAGCAGATTGGAGATCTGTTAAATGCGCTGGAAATAATAATACCGGTGCGCTCTGTACTTGCATGTACAATCTGACCTCCGCCAATATAAATAGCCACATGGCTGATACTCTTTCCGCTTCCATAGAACAACAAATCACCCGGCTTTAACTCAGATGTACTGATGCGAGTACCGCAATTTGCCTGTGCTCTGGAAGAATGCGGCAAACCATAGCCATATTTTGCATACACAGATAATACAAAACCGGAACAATCTGCACCTCTGGTCAGGCTCGTTCCACCCCAGACATATGGATTACCCACAAACTGTGTCGCATAATTTACAAGATCTACACGCACATCTGACACGCCTTCACCATATCTTGCTTCTGACATGGTCATAGCGTCTGCAAGTGTCGTTGCGCAAGTGACAAATTCACCGCTGACATAGCCATATTCGCCATCAATATTAACCTGAACCCAACCATCTGTCTCTGATACGATTTCAAGCTCTTCTCCCTGTGGCATCGTAGCTAAGATTTCTGATGTTGTGTTTGGCTCCAAACGGACACGTAAAGAATCTGTATTCACTGTAGCTGTATAACGTGCCACTTCGTTTGCTTTTGTAATAGCAGCATCTCCTGTTAATAAATATTCTGATAATACATATCCTTCTACTTCTCCAGAAGTAATATGTGTCCAATCACCTTCTACACCAAGGATTTCACATCCTGCGTTCTCCGGCAGCTTGCCAACCATAGAAGCATCTGTAGAAGCTGCTTCTCGGATATTAATGTTGCCTTCTACATTTGCAAGTCCTAAATTTGTATAACCAAAGGTATCTAATTGTGTTGCACCTGTCATCGCAACCTCTGCGCCTGTTACCTGTGGCGTCTCTGCCACCTCATCCACATTCACAACTGCAGATGACACGATTCCTGCTGTCAATCCTTTCATCTTACTGCTATCTGTACGATAACAAAACGTAAATACCATACATCCGATACATGCAACGGAAACAGCACTAATCAATCGTTTTTTCACAATAACCTCCTACCTTAAAACCCAATACACTCTGCGAAATAAATAACATTGAAATGTTCTTTACATTAAGAAAAGACAGTAGCATTTCTACTGTCTTTTTCGAATTATAGCAAAATATATTTCACCTGTCAATATTTTTGTAACATTTATGTAACATATATTCATAACATTTATATAACATGTTAACAATTAAAATAATGTAAAGCTGCCTGTTTATCACTTGCAATCTGTTGAAACAATGCATCTACATTTTCGAATTTTATTTCATCACGCAAATGTTTCAAAAAAACAACACGAACTTCTTTTTCATATACATCCTGATTGAAATCCAAAATATGTGTTTCTATGCCCATCCGATTCTCCCCCGTAACAGTAGGTTTCACCCCTACATTTGTGACACCGTGATACACATGATGATCGATTTCAATTCTTGTTACATAAACCCCATTCTTTGGTAATAATTTATCTTCCGGCGGAATCAAATTGATGGTTGGCATGCCCATTTTACTTCCCAGATGAAAACCATGCACAACTTTTCCCCAGACAAAATATTCATAACCAAGTAATTCATTTCCTTTTTCTATATGGCCAGCAGCAATTTCTTCACGTACATACGTACTGCTGATGTCTCTATGATCCTGCTGTAATTTTTCTAACACTTCCAAGGTAAAGCCATATGTCTTTGCCAGCTCCCGCAGCATAATAACATTTCCTCTGCCCATACGGCCAAAGGAAAAGTCAGTTCCACAAACCATATAGCGCATATGATAGTTTTCTACGAGCAAACGAATAAATTCTTCCGGTTCTAAACACATGATTTCATCTGCAAAAGGACATTGTGCAAGATAATCCATTTCCTCCGCTTCAAAAATATGCTCTCTCTCGGCATTCGTAATCAAAAGCTTTGTCATATCCTTTTCTAAACGAATGCGAGGTGAAACATCAAAGGTAAGCACACAGGATGCCAGACCTTCTTTTTTTTGTTCGCGCAATTTCTGTGTCAAAAGTTCATGTCCTTTATGAATACCATCAAACTTTCCTACGGTTACTGCTGTATTTTCTTCAATTGTTTCATGAACAAGAGATTTTAAGATTTTCATTCCTTCTCCCAAAACATCTTTTGCAAAACAAATTGATGCCCTTTCACATAATATATTCCCACAAATTGGTCGTTTGACAAATACATACGCACCTGTTCTCCCTCCAAAACCACCATTTGTTCCTCTGTCCTCTGCGTAACTTCTATTGCATTTCCATTGGTCAGCTTTTTGTCTGCCTCTGCCTTGGCTACAATCTTTGGATAAGTAGAAAATACTTCATCAATTGGTAAGATCAAATCCTCAATCGTACCATCTTTTACTGCACATTCTATATCCGAAAGTTTTACGCTATTTTCCAGAGAAAAGGAAGATACTTTCGTACGCACTAGTTTTTCCATGCAGGCACCACACCCTAATGCTTTTCCGATATCGTCACAAAGTGTCCGGATATAAGTTCCTTTTGAACAATGTATGGTCATCGTCACCAATGGAAACTCGATTTTTTCAACGATAATCTCATATATCTTAACCGGACGTGCCTTGCGCTCTACCTCAATACCTTTTCTTGCCAGATCACATAATTTTTTCCCATTTACTTTCAATGCCGAATACATTGGCGGCACTTGTTGAATTTCTCCAACAAATCGGGATATCGTCTGTTGCACAACTTCTTCTGTCAGATGTACTTCATGTTCTTCTAAAACAGTCCCTGTCATATCCTGTGTATCAGTCACAATGCCTAAATGCATGATTGCCTGATATGTTTTATCTTTATCTGTCATAAGATCACATACTTTTGTTGCCTTACCAATGCATACCGGAAGTACTCCCGTTGCATCCGGATCCAATGTTCCCGTATGTCCTATCTTTTTTACATGAAGGATGCCGCGCATCTTCGCAACAACATCAAACGAAGTAAACCCGGCTTCCTTGTAAACATTTATAATTCCACTTTTCATAAAATTCCTATTGTATTAACTGCTCTTTTACATCAGATACAATTCCATCGATCAATGCCCACGGATCATCACCTTCTACCGTAAATCCAGCTGCTTTTTTGTGTCCACCACCATGGTATTTGACAGCTAATTTTGACAAATCCACTGCATCGGATTTACAACGGGTGCTCACCTTGTAACTGCCCGGCTCTAACCCATACAAAAAGATTGCAACATCCGCTTCTTTCGTAATACGCAGCTGGCTGACAATTCCGTCCAGATGCTTTGGCAACACTCCAAATTGCTGCATCTCTTCCTGGGAAATCACGGATGCAATGCATCCAGTGCCTTCATAAAGGCGACTATTTAATAAAGCTTGTCCCATCACCTTATTCTGCGCATATGTTTTTTCGTAAAAGGTCTTATCTACAATGGATGGATAATCTATCCCAAGATCCATCAAACGCCCTGCAATCTGCATTGTATGACTTGATGTACAACCATATTGAAACACACCGGTATCATGAATCAAACCGGTATAAATACATTCTGCAATCTCTTTTGTCACCTTATCCGGATCCATCGTATCATAAACAAGTTCACTTGCAGAAGATGCATCCGCAACAATTTTATTTTTTTGTGCAAATGCCTGATTACTTACATGATGATCAATGCAAATCGTCTTTTCTGCTGTATGGAAAAATTTGGTTGCATCTCCCAAACGATTCGCATCTCCGCAGTCTAGAACAATACACAGTTCAAAAACATCATCACAGGAAGTCGCATCACAGATACAATCTGCCCCCTGTAAAAAATAAAAAATGGTCGGAATCGGTTCCAAAAACACACGCACATCTACTGTAGGATAATACGTGCGGATATAATTATACGTTGCAAGGCAGGATCCGACACAATCTCCATCCGGTCGGATATGGCCTGCGATTGCAACACTTTTTACATTTTGCAATTCCTGATCTAATTGCATAAGGAGCCTCCTTAGTTGTTCTGATTTAAATCATCAATCATTTTTGACATACGCACACCATATTCAATAGACTGATCCAGAATAAACTGAATTTCCGGTGTGTTACGCAAATTGATGTTGGATGCTAGCAGCTTACGAATATACCCTGCAGAACTTTTCAACCCTTCCATGGTATCTGCCTGTGCTTTCTCATCCCCAAGAACACTGATATACGCCTTTGCCGTCTTTAAATCCGGCGCTACTTCTACAGCAACAACGCTGCAAAGAGAACTGACGCGAGGATCCTTGATCTCACCGCGAATGATATTACTCAGTTCGCGGTGTACCTCTTCGTTAATTCTCGTATTTTTAATACTTCTTTTTTTCATATTCTACCTCGGTACTTCTACCATAATATATGCTTCAATCACATCATCTTCAACGATATCATTAAATCCATCTACTACAAGACCACATTCGAATCCTGCCTTAACTTCCTTAACATCGTCCTTGAAACGCTTCAGTGATGCCAAATCGCCTTCAAAGATCTGTTCTCCTTCACGGCTTACACGCACCTTGCATCCACGTTGGAAATAACCATCAAGCACATAAGAACCTGCAATATTACCTACATCAGAAGCCTTGAAGATCTGACGTACCTGTGCATGACCAATCACTTTTTCTTCGTAAACCGGATCAAGCATTCCCTTCATTGCTGCTTCTACGTCTTCAATCGCACTATAGATAACCTTGTAAAGTCTTACATCAACGCCTTCTCTATCCGCGGTTGCCTTAGCCATAGCATCCGGTCTGACATTAAATCCAATGATAATCGCATTTGATGCAGATGCTAAGATTACATCACTTTCATTGATAGCACCTACACCACCATGGATGATCTTAACCACAACTTCATCATTAGAAAGTTTTACAAGTGACTGTTTTACAGCTTCTACAGAGCCCTGTACATCAGCCTTTACAATGATATTCAATTCTTTGACATTACCGGACTGAATCTGTGAGAACAAATCATCCAGAGACATTCTTGTCTTTGTGTCTTCAATCAGCTTATTCTTACCTTCTGAAATAAATGTCTCAGCAAAGTTTCTCGCTTCCTTCTCAGAATCCATAGAAACGAAGATTTCTCCAGCATTTGGAACATCACTAAGACCTAAAATTTCAACCGGTGTAGATGGCGTTGCCACTTTGACTCTACGACCATTTTCATCAATCATAGCACGCACTCTACCATAAGAGCTTCCTGCTGCGATTGGATCACCAACATGCAACGTTCCTTTTTGTACCAGAACGGTTGCAACTGCTCCACGTCCCTTGTCAAGCTGTGCTTCAATAACAAGACCTCTTGCGTTACGCTTTGGATTTGCCTTTAATTCCAATACTTCTGCTGTCAAAAGAATCATTTCCAGCAATTCATCAATACCTTCGTGTGTATGCGCTGATACAGGAACAAAAATGGTACTTCCGCCCCAGTCTTCTGGAATCAATTCATATTCTGATAACTCCTGCTTTACACGATCGACATTTGCATTTGGTTTATCAATCTTGTTGATAGCAACAATAATTTCAATACCAGCTGCTTTTGCATGGTTGATCGCTTCCACTGTCTGTGGCATAACACCATCATCTGCAGCTACTACAAGAATTGCAATATCTGTTGAGTTTGCACCACGCATACGCATAGCCGTAAACGCCTCATGTCCAGGGGTATCTAGGAATGTAATCTTCTGACCATTTATGGATACCATATATGCACCGATATGCTGTGTAATACCGCCTGCTTCGCGATCTGTCACCTTTGTATCACGAATTGCATCCAGCAATGATGTCTTACCATGATCAACATGACCCATGACACAGACAACTGGTGGACGTGCAACCATATCGTCTGCTGCTTCCTCATCCTCGCGCAACAATTCTTCAATAACATCAACTTTTACTTCTGGTTCACAGATACAGTTGAATTCCAGTGCAATCTCTTCTGCCTGCTCGTAGTCAACATCCTGGTTTACCGTTACCATGACACCCTTCATGAATAATTTCTTCACAATGACAGATGCCTGCACCTTCATTTTATCTGCCAGTTCCTTAATGGTAATATGTTCTGGCAATGTCAGTGTACGAATCTCATTTGGATCCTTTTCCACCGGTTTCTGCTGTGGTGCCTTATTTTTCTTCTTACCGCCATTTTTTTCTAAGTTAACATAACGTTCCTGTTTCTTAGAACCCAACTGATCGTAATCATGCTTTTTCTTGTTATTGCGATTGTTATCGCGATCTCTGCTTTCTTTTTGACGCATATCTGTAGCTGGTGCTGCCGGTGCTGCATTATTTCTACGATTATCACCAAAAGAACCATTTCCATTATTTTGACGATTGCCACCATTTGGACGATCTGTACGATTGTTATTGTAATTATTATTTCTGTTACCGTCGTTATTACGTGGGCGACGATTCTCTCCATTATTCACACGGCTGCTTGGACGGTCACTTCCTGACATTTCACGTGGACGAATTGGACGATTTTGATTCTGGTTATTTCGATTATTGTTTCCGCCTTCACGTCTTTCCTGGCGTTCTTTTCGTTCCAGTCTCTCCTGGCGTTCTTTTTCCTCCTGCACACGATGTGAAGGTCTTACGGTACGTTCACTTTCCGGACGAACGGTAATTCTTCCCTGTGTCGGGCGTGCTGCGCCAGAACGATCGCTGCGGTTATTGTTTGATCTTTCTCCGTTTGAACGCTCTCCATCGTTTCTTCTTCTTGGACGCTCTCCATCACGACGCTGTCTTGGCTGCTGTTTGCTATACTGTGCATTAAAGACAGCAGAAATGCTTGATTTCTTCTTAGGACGGGCCCCGTCTTCCTTTTTCTCAGAATTCACATTCTCTGTCTTTGGTGCGTCCTTCTTTTCCGTTTCTTTTTTTATGTCTTTGTCAACTTCTTTTGAAGGTGCTGTTTCTGCGTTTGCTGTTGATTTCTTAAACTTATTTTCAACAATTGCGATTGCATCATCTTCAATACTGTTTTGACTTTTTACTTCTATTCCTTTTGCAGCAAGTGCAGCGACTACTTCTTTTGTTTCTACACCTAACTGCTTTGCTAATTCATAAACTCTCACTTTTGCCATGCTATATCCTCCATTATTCAGTTGTTATACCAATGTGATTTTCTTTTTTACGGCATTTGCCAGATTTTCATCTGTTATCGCTACGGATGCGCGGAATTCTTTACCAATCGCATGCCCTAGTGCATCTTTTTCACCGTAAAAAACAATGTCGCACTCATAAAATTCACACATGTTTGTAAAACTCTTTTTGGTATTAAAAGATGCATCTTCTGCAACAAGCACAAGCCATGCTTTCCCTTCTTTTACAGCTTTTTCCACGGAAAACTCTCCGCTGACAACCTTTCCCGCTTTCGCGGCCATGCCAAGCATCGCTAACGCTTTATCCTGCATCTACATCATCTCCTGTTCCAATTGTTTTACGATATCTTCTGGTATCTTGCACTTCAATGAACGTTCCAAGCCTTTGTTTTTCATTGCCTGACGAAAACACGCTACATCTTTACAGATATATGCGCCTCTGCCATTGGCTCTGCCTGTGGTATCAACAAGAAATGTATCTTCCGGTGTTTTTACAACACGGATGAGTTGTTTTTTATCTTTCATCTCATTGCATCCTACACATTTACGCTGTGGAATCTTTTTTTCATTCATCTTATTCTTCACTTTCTGATGCTTCTTCCTCTACATATGTTTCATCATCATCATATGCTTCCTCTGACGTTTCATATTCATCATCATAATATTCATCGTCATCGTAATATTCATCATCATCATAATCGTTTTCATAATCCAGGAAATCGCCTGCTTCTCTTGCCTGTGTTTCACTCTTGATATCGATTTTAAATCCTGTCAAGCGAGCAGCAAGTCTTGCATTCTGACCTTCCTTACCGATTGCAAGTGACAACTGATAATCCGGAACTACAACTTTTGCTGTTTTCTCATCAGCATCTGCAATGACGGAAATAACTTTTGCCGGACTAAGTGCATGTTCAATCAACATTGCCGGATTTTCGTTCCACTCAATAATATCAATCTTTTCTCCACGGAGTTCATCCACGATTGCATTGACACGACTACCATTCATACCAACACATGCTCCAACTGGATCTACATTTTCATCCTGAGACCAAACTGCCATCTTTGTTCTGCTTCCTGCTTCACGTGCAATGGATTTGATCTCAACAACGCCTTCTCGAACCTCTGCCACTTCTTCTTCAAACAAACGTTTTACAAGTTCCGGATGTGTTCTTGAAACAAGCACCTTTGGTCCTCTGGCATTATCTTTAACCTCTAAAATAAGAACTTTGATACGTTCTGTTGGTTCGAAATGTTCGCCTCTGACCTGTTCATTCTCTGCAAGGAAAGCATCCGTTTTTCCTAAATTAACGCTGATGTTCTTTCCGATGTAACGCTGTACAATACCTGTTACAACTGTTTTTTCCATCTTATAGTATTCGTCAAAGACCATCTTTCTCTCTTCTTCACGAATCTTCTGTAAAATGGTATTCTTTGCACTCTGCGCAGCAATACGTCCAAAACTTGTAGACTTAATCTCAACATTTACAATGTCACCAAGGTCATAAGCCCCATCCATTGCCTGTGCATCTTCAAGGCTAATTTGTTCTACCGGATCTTCCACATCTTCCACAACTGTCTTTGCAGCCAGAACATGATATTCGCAAGTTTCCGGGTTGATTGTTACGGTAATATTGTCATTTTTGCCAAAATGGTTCTTGCAGGCAACCTGAAGCGAATTCTCAATTGCTTCTAATAAAACATCCTTACTGATATTTTTTTCTGCCTCCAACACATTTAACGCTTCTAACAATTCATTGTTTTTCATCCTTGTTCATCCTCCTAAAAATCTTGTTATAGTACGCTAAAAATCAAATGCCAGACGAATCAATGCAATATCTGACTTATTAAATGTAATTTCTTCTTCCTCAGATTGGATCGTTACTGTAGCATCATCGTATGCCTTTAAAATACCATAAAACTCTTTTGATCCATCCATCGCCTTGTATGTTCGGATTTCTACTTCTTCTCCCATACTGCGCTCGTAATCTCTTGGTTTCTTGAGCGGTCTGCCCAAGCCCGGTGAACTCACCTCAAAGGTATAGGCACCATCTACATAATCCAATTCATCCAACAGGACATTCATCTCCCTGCTGACAGCAACACAATCATCAATTGTGATACCTCCTGGTTTATCAATGTATGCCCGAAGGAAATAATCCTGCCCCTCTTTGACATATTCCACGTCTACTAGTTCAAAGCCCTTTGCATCAAGAATCGGAACAATCAATTCTTCCGTTTTCTTTTCATACTGCTCTCGCTGTGACATGTATCCACCACCTTTCTTTAAAAAATTGAGAGTGGACAAATGTCCACTCTCAATCTAGTAACATATCAACTTGCAACAGTTCGTAGGGGAATCGAACCCCTGATTCCGCCGTGAGAGGGCGGCGTCTTAACCGCTTGACCAACGAACCATAATGTCTTGCCATCGCACCGCAACAACAAGACAATAATATATGAAATACTCTATCCCGTCAAGTACTTTTTTCGATTTTTTTGAATTTTTTCTATTTTTTAAAAAAATCGAATTTTAAGCTTTCTAATCCTCATATCCATTTGGATTATTCTTCTGCCATCTCCAGGAATCAGCACACATTTCTTTGATGCCATACTTTGCTGTCCAGCCAAGTTCTTTCTTGGCTTTTGTTGCATCAGAATAGCACGTTGCAATATCTCCAGCTCTTCTAGGCTTAATTACATAAGGAATTTTCACGCCCGTAGCCTCTTCAAAATTCTTTACGATATCAAGCACACTATAACCTACCCCTGTACCAAGGTTATAAACACAAAGACCTGCATTCTCTTCAATCTTTTTCAAGGCTTTCACATGACCAATGGCAAGATCTACTACATGGATATAATCTCTTACACCTGTACCATCCGGCGTGTCATAATCATCACCAAATACGCCAAGTTCTTTTAACTTACCAACAGCCACCTGTGTAATGTAAGGCATCAGGTTGTTTGGTATACCATTTGGATTTTCTCCCATTGTTCCACTTGGATGTGCTCCAATTGGATTGAAATAACGAAGCAAAATCACATTCCACTGTGGATCTGCCTTTTGCATATCTGTCAAAATCTGTTCCAGCATAGATTTTGTCCATCCATAAGGATTTGTGCACTGTCCTTTCGGGCATTCCTCTGTGATTGGAATCTGTGCAGGATTGCCATAAACAGTTGCAGAAGAAGAAAAAATAATATTTTTTATGCCATGTTGTCTCATAACATCCACAAGCGTCAATGTTCCTGCAATATTATTATTGTAATATTCCCAAGGCTTTTCAACGGATTCCCCTACTGCCTTTAAACCAGCAAAGTGAATACAGGAATCAATCTGTTCCTTGTCCATAATTTGATTTAAAATGTCACGATCTAAAATGTCTCCCTTATAAAAAGTAACTTCCTTCCCTGTGATTGCCTTTACACGTTCCAATGATTTTTCGCTTGCATTAGATAAATTATCCAGTACAACAACATCATATCCTGCCTGTAAAAGTTCTACACAAGTATGACTTCCAATGTAACCTGCACCGCCGGTAACTAAAATAGCCATTCGTCATTCCTCCTAACAATAATCTGTCCTCTTACTCACCAAAAGAAATTATATCACATCTGATTTTATAAAAAAACAGTAATTTCAAAAAAAGACTCCGGAAAACCGAAGCCTTTCTCTTATATTATTAAGCTACTTTTGTCTTTGCTAATTCTACTAATTCAGCAAATGCTGCAGCATCGTTAACAGCCATCTCTGCTAACATCTTGCGGTTCATCTCAACACCTGCAAGCTTTAATCCATACATAAACTTGCTGTATGAAAGACCATTGATTCTTGCTGCTGCGTTGATACGAGCGATCCAGAGCTGACGCATCTGTCTCTTTCTCTGCTTTCTACCAGCATAAGAACTTGTAAGTGCTCTCATAACTGACTGCTTAGCTACACGATACTGCTTAGATCTAGCGCCTCTGTAGCCCTTTGCCATCTTTAATACTCTATTATGCTTCTTCTTAGCGTTCATTCCGCCTTTAATTCTTGCCATTACAATATCCTCCTTAACCTATTTGATTAGCTGTAAGGTAAAACCTTTTTCATATTCTTAACATTTGTAGCATCTGTCATTGCTGCTTTTCTAAGATTTCTCTTTCTCTTAGTTGTCTTCTTGGTTAAGATATGGCTCTTGTAAGCTTTATTTCTCTTTAACTTTCCTGTTCCCGTTGTAGAAAAACGCTTTGCAGCTGCTCTTTTTGTCTTAATTTTTGGCATGTTATTTTCCTCCTTAAATTATCTCTTTTCTGCCAACACCATGCTGATACTTCTACCTTCTTGCTTTGGTGCTTTCTCCACTACTGCAACCTCTTCAACTTCCTTTGCGAAATCATCTAAGATATGCTTGCTCTGTGCAATATGTGCCATCTCACGACCGCGGAAACGAAGTGTAATCTTTACTTTGTTACCCTTAGAAATGAACTTCTTTGCCGCATTGACCTTTGTATTCAAATCGTTGGTATCAATATTTGGTGAAAGACGAATCTCTTTAACCTCAACTGTCTTTTGCTTCTTCTTCGCTTCTTTTTCCTTACGTGCAAGTTCATAACGATATTTGCCGTAATCAATAATCTTGCAAACCGGTGGCTTAGCATTCGGGGCAATCTTAACAAGATCAAGTTCTGCTTCCTCAGCTAATTTCATTGCTTCTCTCGCTGACATAATGCCAAGCTGTTCTCCGTTTGAACCAATCAGACGAATTTCTCTGTCTCTGATCTGCTCATTAATCATTAAATCGCTAATGGTCTTATACCTCCAGATAAAAATAAAAAAAGTGGATAGACAGACTATCCACAATCAAACTCACAACACTTCAAAAAGTCGGAATATAAACACTGAGTCACCATTGTGCTCAGGTGAGAGTGGATACTCTACTTTGTTTTCACAACGATGATACTTTATCATAATTATCACGTAGCGTCAATACCTTTTTCTATATAATTTTATTTAGCTTCTAAAATATATTTTTGGGCTGCTTCAGCTACGCCGCTATGGTTATGATCACGTGTTGTCACAAAATCTGCATGAGCCTGTATTTCTTTTCTCGCATTGCACATAGCAACACCAATGCCTGCCGCTTCTATCATAGACACATCATTCTCCTCATCTCCCACAGCAATCGTATCTTTCATAGCAATGCCTAGATATTTTGCCAGCCACGTAATACCGGCTCCTTTATTCTGTCCTTTCGGACAAAATTCATAAAACCAGGGACTCGAAAAGAAAGAATCAAATGGAAACCTTTCATCTGCAACAGCGTCACGAAGTCGTTCTAGCGCTGCGCGGTTTTCATAGTCAATGACCATCACTTTATAAATCTTATATGCGTCTATTTCTTTTGCATTCTGTAAAACAATATATGGTTCCTGCCCCATAGCATAATACTTTTTTGTGATTTCATTTTCTATCAGGCAACAAAATCCATCATCATAAAACACTTGAAAATACAGTCCCATCGCTTGTATCTTCTGAAGCAAACGTTGTAATGCTTCTTTGTCCATAAAGGTTGACTTTAAACAACATTCCCCTGCAAGATCATAACAAAATCCCCCCTGATAACAAAGCAAATAACAGTGTTCTTTTGGCAAATGCGTTTTTGCAAAAAGTTTTTTTGCCCCTCGCAGCGGTCTTCCTGTTGTAAATGCAATATAATGTCCCGCCTCTAACACTTGTCGTAAAACGATTTGGTTTTCTTTACTAACTGTCTTATCCGAACAAAGCAGTGTATCATCAAAATCCAGGCATAACAATTTAGGCATCCTGACTCTCCTCATCAACTGCCCAGATTGGAACAAATCTTCTCCCTTTCCAGACAACTTCTTCTTCCTTTGCGGCTTTTATTGCTTCCTGGCAAAATGTCTTTTGTGCACCGACTGCCGTTTTTCCTCTACGACTCATGTGCGCATAACTGCCATCCGCATTCATAACATAGGCTTTTACATTATCTCGAAGCAATACATCTAAAATATGTTTAACACGTAACTTAATCGCATCATCCTCCACTGGAAAAACAATTTCCACACGACGATCCAGATTTCTTGGCATCCAGTCAGCACTTCCCATATACAGATCTTCCTGTCCATTGTTATAGAAGTAAAAAATACGACTATGCTCCAAAAACGTACCTACAATCGATATAACATGAATATGTTCACTGACGCCTGGAATACCTATGCGCAAACAACAGATACCTCGGATGATAAGGAAAATTTCTACGCCTGCTGTGGAGGCTTCATATAATTTTTCAATAATCTGACGATCGCACAAAGAATTCATCTTAGCAACAATATATGCCTTTTTTCCTTCTCTTGCATGCTCTGTCTCACGTTCAATCAAAGCGATAAAACGATCTCGCAGCCAAATCGGTGCAACAATCAGTTTATTCCATCGCGCCGGCTCTGAATACCCCGATAACATATTAAATACTGCGGTAGCATCTTCGCCATAGCTTTCATTACAAGTAAAAATCCCACAATCCGTATATAGCTTTGCTGTAGAATCATTATAATTTCCTGTTCCAAGATGTACGTAACGCACAATAGCATCCTCTTCACGACGAACAACAAGTGCAATTTTGCAGTGCGTTTTCAGGCCAACCAATCCATAAATGACATGACAGCCTGCTTTTTCCAATTTTTGTGCCCAGACAATATTATTTTCTTCATCAAAACGGGCTTTTAATTCTACAAGCACCGTTACCTGTTTTCCATTTTCTGCTGCCTTTGCCAGCGCAGCAATAATTGGTGAATTCCCACTGACGCGATACAATGTCTGTTTGATAGCAAGCACATCCGAATCCACTGCTGCCTGTTTAATAAAGTCTACAACCGGGTCAAACGTTTCATATGGGTGGGTCAGGAAAATATCACCTTTTTTAATTTCATCAAATATATTTTCTCCGGCAACAATACGTGGATTTTTCTGTGGAACAAACGGTTTTTCACGCAAATCATCACAACCTTCCAAACCATACATCTTCATAAGGAATGTAAGATCTAATGGACCTGCAATTTCATAGACATCCTTGGTACTTACTTCTAATTTTTCTTCCAAAATGCCAAGCAGACGCTCATCCGCCTTATGCTCAATTTCCAGACGAATCACTTCTCCCCATTGTCTCTTTACAAGCTGTTTCTGGATTTCTTTTAATAAATCCGACGCTTCATCCTCATCAAAAGACAAATCTGCATTTCTCATAATACGGTATGGATAAGCACAGACCACATCATAATGAAGGAATAACTGCGCCATATTTTTTTCTATAATCTGTTCTAATAATATAAAGGTATATCGCTTATTATCACCAGGAATTTGTACAAGTCTTGGCAATACGGATGGCACCTGCACTGTTGCAAATTCTAATTCCTGTTTACTTCCCTGTTGCAATTTAGAGTCCGGATTCTTTGATTTGATCAGCGCAGCAATATTCAAAGATTTATTTCGTACCAGTGGAAACGGACGGGATGCATCCACCGCCATCGGTGTAAGCACCGGATAAATATGTTCCATAAAATATTTATCAACGTACGCACGCTGTTTTTCATTCAGCTCTTCATAGGCTCCTACAATTTGAATACCTTTTTTCTTTAACAACGGCATCAGGGAACGATTATATGTGTTATATTGTTTTTCCACCAATGCGTGCACTTCTTTACCAATCGCTTCCAGTTGCTGACTTGGATTCATTCCTGCAATATCTTTTTTGGTGTAATTAGCATGTTCCATGTCTTTTAAAGATGCAACGCGCACCATAAAAAATTCATCCAGATTTGACGATGTAATACTAACAAATTTTAAACGATCTAAAATCGGAATACTTTTATCTTTCGCTTCATTTAAGACACGTTGTTCAAACTTAAGCCAACTCAATTCTCTGTTATCGTAATATTGTGGCTTACGAAAGCCTTCTGCCTTGCTCATTTCATCATCTCCTATTCACATACACGAAGTTCGCGCAAAACCGGTCGAATGGTAAAAATACTTTCAAAGAAATCGGCCTTTTCCTCAAACATTCCTTTCTCTAATGCAATGGAATCTGTTGCCTCCATCGTAATATGAAGTCTTGTTCCTCTCACGGACATCTTAACATTTTTAAACTTCTGTCTGTGACTTCGATCTAATGCATTTGCTACTTTTAAAATAGCTAACATTTTTACGATTGTCATATATTCATCCACACTAAAGCGATCTGCCATGCTATCGTAGTTCTCCAAAGGTTTACGATTCAAGGAGACAACGGTTGCAACCATTTCACGTTCTTTATGGGTAAGTCCTAATATCTCAGATGACATAATAATAATATAAGAACACTCTGACGCATCCGAAATACTGATATATTTTCCACAGTCGTGCAATATCGCAATCAGACGCATCAAAATCCGATACCGCTTGTCAAGCCCATGATATTTTTTTGTCACATCAAAAATCTGTGTTGAAATCCGATCCAGCGCCTTTAAATGCGGCTGATAACTACCATAGCGTTTTGCAATGGACCACGCTGCCGAAACAATATCCTGATCAAAATCATGCGCAACTTTAAGATTGTTCTTTTGTGCAAAGTAATGATAAGCCATGCCATCATTGACAGATACCCCTGGCACAAAAACATATTTTGCCGGAAGTTTTTCTGCAATTGCATGATGTAACATCAAAAAAGGTTCAATCAATTCCTGGTGATCATTTAAGACATCAAATTCACGTATAATACTTTGCAATGTCTTACCACGCATTCGTTCTAAAAGTTCCAGATAGTGCTCCATTTTAATCGGTTCTCTTGTCGCATCATGTGCGGAATGTTCCATCAGGGTTGATACATGATCGCCTAAAATAATAAGATATTTTAGTTTTACATCCTGCATATGCATTGTCACAAATGCATCCAGTTCCTTATACATCATCTGTGCTATCTGTTCTTTGTGATTTGTCATATAAGACAATCGCTTCATATTCTCACTCATGACAACCGCTCCCAGCATAATATGCTGCGTTGTCTTTACTTTTCCTTGTGAAAAAAGTGTGATTTGCAGACTGGAACCACCAATATCAACTATCGCCGCACTTTCTGCCACCATGGCATCAAAATTATCCTGCGATGCCACTGCACGATAACTCATAAAGCGATGTTCTGAATTACTGAGCGTCAACACTTTCATTCCCGTCCGTAGCTTTATCTGTTCTGTCACAAACAAACGATTCGCCGCTGCTGTAAATGTAGAGCCAGCATAAATCTGATAGTCCTGTATCTGATACATTGCAATTGTACGTTTTAAATCCTCAAGCACGTTGCAAATACGGTCAACCGTTTCTTTTCGCAATTTTTTTGCAACATAAACATCCTGTGCCGTATCAATTGGCGTACGTAGACAGTCTAATTCTTTCAAACGTTTCTTTTGTGTAATTTGAAATACTTTCAAAATCATTTCATATGATCCTATATAAATTGATGCATATAACTTCATGACTGTCCTCCTTTACATGACTCCTAATTTACATGTTGTATGTAAAAATCTGGAATTATTTTTGTTAAAATCGAATAAAACTAACGCTGCCTGTTACACGCCTGATAATTACCAAGAATTTTAAATGAAGATGTTTCTTCTTTTAGTCCACGTAATGCGTTCACAACCGATTCCTGTTTCAGATTGCCCACAAAATCAATAAAGAACTGGTATCCCCAGGTTCCTCCCTTGCTTGGTCTCGATTCAATGCGTGTCAAATTAATTCCATTAAAAATAAAATGTGACATAATGCGATACAAGGCACCTGCTTCATCATCCGGCAATGCAAAACACAAGCTGACTTTATCCGCTGTTTTAAGATATGTTTTCTCTTTTGCAACAACGATAAAACGTGTCTCATTTTCTTTATTATCCTGTATGCACTCATCTAAAACAGTCAGTCCATAGATGTTTGCATTGTGTACACCGGCAATCGCAGCCTGACTGCAAAGCCCGTCTGTTTTTACTTTTTGCGCTGCAACAGCTGTGTTTTTCAAAGCTTTTCGCTCCATTTTTGGATGTTTGTCCAGATATTCTGCACATTGCATCAAAGCCTGTGGATGAGAATACACTTCTGTAATATCTTCTATTCTTGCACCAGGAACACCTAAAAGTGCATGATCAATTTTTATAATTTGTTCTCCTACAATCGTAACATCATATTCCATTAACAAATCATAATTTTCTGCCACAATTCCGGCAGATGAATTCTCAATAGGTAGAACAGCATAGTCTACCTTGCCACTTTGAATGGCTTCCATCGCATCACGCCATGTTACAACAGCTTCTCCCTGACAATTCTCTCCAAAGAATTGTTTCATTGCCATCTGTGCGTATGCACCTTCCACGCCTTGAAATACAATTCGCTTATTCCGGATATCTATTTTTTCAAGCTCACGAAATTCAAGTGGTTCCAATTGTCCGCATTCTGCCAACATCTGGTACTGTTTTTTCCGGCTTGTTGACATAATCTGTTCAAACAATTCCACAACGCCCTGTTTTAAAAACTCATCCGGTACCAGTTGCGCCAGAGTTTTTAATTTTTCATCTTCCCTCGCCTTATCATAAACATTTTTATGATTTGCAATCTTATACTCTGCCACTTCTGCAGCGAGCCCCATTCTTTGTTCGTATAATGATACGATCTGACGGTCAATTGCATCAATATCACATCGGATTTCGCTTAAATCTTTCATGTATTACCTCTCTCGTTTTCCTTTATGTGCCTACGCTGTAAAATCAAAAAATGACAACTGATTGGACTCTGGTAAATCAGAAATAATGTCCAAATCTGATAACAATTCAATGATTGATTTACTAATCTTTCCACGCTCCCGCAAATCGTCTTTTGACAAAAATTTGCCACCACTTGCCGCAATAGCAAGTGATTCTGCCGCCTTATCTCCCATGCCATCAATCGAATTAAACGGTGGCAATAACTTACCATCTACAATTTGAAAATATCTGGCATCCGAACGATACAAATCCAGTGGCAAAAACTCAAATCCACGCGCATACATTTCCTGCACAATACGCATATCACGCAAAGTACCTTCTTCCTTTGCTGACATTTTATCCTTTTTTTTGTATTCTGCAATATAAAATTCCAATTTTTCTTTTCCCTGACACATCAGTTCATAACTGAATGAAGTCGCACGAATACTAAAAAATGCCGCATAATAGGCAAGTGGATAAAACACCTTACAGTAAGCAATACGCCATGCCATCATAACGTATGCTGCCGCATGCGCTTTTGGGAACATATACTTGATTTTTTCACAGGACCAGGTATACCATTCCGGAACGCCATGGTCTAACATATCCTGTTTCCATTCCGGCCATTGCTTGCACTTTCCTTTGGCTATAATACCTTTTCTTGTTTTTTCCATGATATCAAAAGCTTCCGCACTATCTAACCCCATATGAATCAGATAGGTCATAATATCATCACGCGTACAGATACAGGTTGAAATGGTTGCTGTTCCATTCTCAATCAGGGTCTGTGCATTGCCCAACCATACATCTGTACCATGCGAAAGTCCGGAAATTCGAATCAGATCTGTAAATTCCTGTGGTTTTGCATCACGTAACATTCCCATAGCAAAGTCAGTACCAAACTCAGGGATACCAAGTGTCCCCATCGGACAACCATTTAATTCTTCTGGCGTTACACCAAGTGCTGACGTATTTTTAAACAAGGACATTACGGTCTGATCATCCAGTGGTATCTCCTGCGCATTTAATCCGGTCAGATCCTCAAGCATACGTATCATGGTTGGATCGTCGTGTCCCAGAATATCCAGTTTTAACAAATTGGCATCAATGGAATGGTAATCGAAATGTGTCGTGATAATGTCAGATGTCATATCATTTGCCGGATGTTGTACCGGTGTAAAGGAAAAAATATCTTCTCCCACCGGAAGTACAATAATACCACCCGGATGCTGCCCTGTGGTTCTTCGTACGCCCACACATCCCTGCACAATACGGTCAATCTCACAATTTCTTTTATGGACACCGCGTTCTTCGTAATAATTCTTGATGTAACCAAATGCAGTCTTATCTGCTAATGTACCAATGGTTCCTGCCTTAAATGTCTGTCCTTCCCCAAAGATAACCTCCGTATATTTATGAGCCTTACTCTGATAATCTCCGGAAAAGTTAAGATCAATATCCGGTTCCTTATTTCCTTTAAATCCCAGGAAAGTCTCAAACGGAATATCAAATCCTTCTTTCTTCAAATCCTTTCCGCAGACAGGACATTTCCGATCCGGCATATCACATCCGGCTCGTCCGGAAAATGCCTTTACCTCTTCCGAATCAAAATCAACAAAATGACAATATTCACAAATATAATGTGGACTCAATGGATTTACTTCCGTAATACCTGCCATCGTTGCTGCAAAAGAAGATCCTACAGAACCACGTGATCCTACCAGATAACCATCTTCATTTGATTTCCACACCAGTTTTTGTGCGATGATATACATCACGGCATAACCATTTCCAATAATGGATTTTAGTTCACGTTCCAATCGTTCTTCCACAACATGTGGCAACTGTTCCCCATAGACCGCATGTGCTTTGTCATAACAGATTTTTCGCAGCAAACCATCTGAATTTTCAATAACCGGTGGGCACTTGTCCGGACGCACCGGTGCAATCGGTTCACACATATCTGCGACCAGATTGGTATTTGTAATAACAACCTCTTCGGCTTTTGTGCTTCCCAGATAAGAAAATTCTTCCAGCATTTCTTCCGTTGTACGCAAGAACAGTGGTGCCTGATCATCTGCATCAGAAAATCCTTTGCCTGCCATAATAATCCGTCGATATACTTCGTCCTGTGGATCTAAGAAATGCACATCGCACGTTGCCACCACCGGTTTTTGAAAAATTTCTCCCAGTGCAACAATCTGCCTGTTGATATTGCGCAAATCTTCTTCTGACTTAATAATACCATCGTCTTTTCGAAGCATAAATGCATTGTTTCCAATCGGCTGAATTTCCAGATAGTCGTAGAACTGCGCAATTCGGCTAATCTCTTCTTCCGGTCTGCTATTTAAGATTGCCCGATACAATTCACCTGCTTCACATGCTGAGCCGATAATAAGACCTTCTCTATATTTCTGCAACTGACTTTTTGGGATCTTTGGTCGCCGATAATAATACTGTAGATGTGACATTGACACCAGACGATATAGATTGATACGGCCAATATCATTTTTTGCCAACACAATACAATGGTAAGATGGCATCTTTCGTATCATTTCATCCGATGCCATACCATCCTGGTTAACATCATCCAGTGTTTCAAAGCCTCGTTCTTTTAGCATCTCCAGAAACTTAACATAAATTTCTGCTGTACAGCCCGCATCATCCACCGCACGATGATGATATTCCAAAGATACCCCAACTGCTTTTGCAACATTATCCAGTTTGAATTTGCTCAACGATGGCAATAAATAGCGTGCCATCGCAACCGTATCTACATAGGTAAAATCACACGGCAGTCCCAGACGTTCACAATTGGCTTTGATAAAGCTCATATCAAAGTCTGCATTATGCGCCACCATAACAGCACCTTCACAAAAATCCATAAAACGAGGCAAGATTTTTGCGATATCTTCTGCACCAATCACATCCTCATCATGTATACTGGTCAGCTCTGTAATTCTAAAAGGAATCGGTTCTTTCGGATTGACAAACTCAGAAAAACGTTCTGTAATCTTTCCATCCACTACCTTTACAGCGCCGATTTCGATAATGTTATTCTTTTTTGCATGAAAACCAGTGGTCTCCAAATCAAAGACCACATACGTACCATCCAGACTCTGTTTTTTAGAATCTGTCACAATCCCTTTTGTATCATCAACCAGATAAATCTCGCATCCATAAATAACTTTAAAATCAGAATCCAAATCATGAAGTGCATGATCTGCCTCCGGGAAAGCCTGCACAGCCCCGTGATCGGTAATCGCAATTGCCTGATGTCCCCAGCTTGCAGCTCTTTTGATAATATCCTTTACATCTGAAACACCATCCATATCGCTCATCTTCGTATGACAATGCAGTTCCACACGTTTGTCTGGTGCATGATCACTGCGCGATGTCGTAAAATCCGGAATACGCATAATACCAAACACTGAACTCATGGTCAGGTCATGATCAAATTTATCAATCATCGGTGCTCCTTTTAATTTGATAAAAGCACCTTTTTTTATTCCCTGACACACTTCATCTACCTGGTCATTTGCGACAAAGATTTTACTGACAATCGTATCTGTAAAATCAGTGATCGCAAACATCAAAATCGTGCGTTCATTTCGTATCTCTCTCGAGTCAAAACTGATAATCTGACCACGTATGGTAACTTCTCCAATTTCACCGGAGATTTCCTGAATTGGAATTGGCTCATCTTCAAATTCTCGTCCATATATAACATCTGGATTGCTGGATTTTTTCGCTGCAAAGCCACCGCGTCTGGCGCCAACTTTTTGGAAGCCTTTTTTCTCGGCTCCCCCATCTTTTCCAATACCAGCTGCACTTTTTCCTGCACTCTGATCCTGCTCATTTTCCTCAGCATTTAACAGTTCCTTTTGCTGCTGCCGCATCCGATTTTGTCTCGTAATCTCAGCGATCTGATTGTCGATTAAAATCTGTGAATTCTCACGATATTTACTTTCTACCGGCTCTTTGTAGGCAAAATGAATGATTAAATTTTGTCCACAACGTTCACAAAATATTTTATCCAAAATATCATGTAATTCTTCTTCATATCCATGCGCAATAACCGTATCTTCTAAAGTCACAAGCAGATGATCCTCTGTAAACTCCAAATCACCTTTTTTAAATACGCCAAACAACAGTGCACTATAGGCATTGATTTCCTCTAAGATACTATCTTTATAAATATCATACAACTTTTGCGGTGTATACAACGATGAAAGAGAAAAGGACTCTATAATATGTATGCTGACATTCTCCTTTGCAAAACACTGTTTTTTGATTTGCTGTTCCATTTTCCAGATACGACGTTTCGGAACTAAGGAAGCACAATGAAGGTAAATACGAATGGCACTTCTGTCCCGATTTGTACTTACCTTCTGAATCACTGAGTCCTGCATCATCTGCATCAAATCTTTATCTAATTGTAATGATGGAAATACTTCCTGAAAACTTTTATTCAATCTGCTTCACTCCAACCAAAGGGGATGTTACTCCCCCCAATGATCTAATTCGTATTTTAATGCCATAAGCAATTCATCTTCCGGCATCTTTTTCACTACTTCTCCATGCTTAATTAAGAGTCCTTCTCCGATACCTCCTGCGATGCCAAGATCTGCCTCCTTTGCTTCCCCTGGTCCATTAACAACACATCCCATAACAGCCACTTTGATATCTAGCGGATATTCTGCCACAAGATTCTCTACACGGTTTGCAAGACCTATCAAATCAATCTGTGTCCGTCCACACGTTGGGCATGAGACCACCTCAATACCACCCTGACGCAAGCCAAGTGTACGAAGAATCAATTTTGCTGATTTGATTTCTTCTAATGGATCTCCTGTCAACGACACACGAATGGTATCTCCAATGCCTTGATGTAAAATCAAGCCCAGACCAATGGATGATTTGATATTACCACTCGTAAGCGTTCCGGACTCTGTAATTCCTACATGTAGTGGATAGTTTGTCTGTGTAGAAATAAGTTCATGTGCTTTTACACACATTAAAACATCCGATGACTTAATACTGATTACCAGATTATCATATCCCAGATTTTCAATGATATGAACCTTATCAAGCGCACTTTCTACTATACCCTCGGCGGTTACACCATGGTATTTTTCTACCAGTTCTTTTTCCAAAGAGCCACTATTCACACCGACACGAATTGGTATGTTACGCTCTTTTGCTACATCTACCACAGCTTTGATGCGTTCCATAGAACCGATATTACCAGGGTTAATGCGAATCTTATCCGCGCCATTTTCCATCGCTGCAATCGCAAGTCGATAATCAAAATGGATATCTGCAACCACTGGTATTTCTACCTGTTTTTTTATTTTGCGAAGCGCCTCTGCTGCCTCCATTGTCGGAACTGCGCAGCGGATAATATCACATCCCGCCTTCGTTAGCTGTCTGATCTGCGCTACGGTTGCCTCTACGTCTTCCGTTTTTGTATTCGTCATAGATTGGATTAGAATTGGATGTCCGCCACCAATCACACGATCTCCAATTTTTATTTCTTTTGTTATCTTACGTTCCATCAAAACTCCTCCTATACGAACAATTTCTGAATATCATTAAACATAACAACCACCATCAAAATCATAAGCAGCATAAAACCAACCAAATGAATTCTTCCTTCGATTTCTTCATTCATTTTTCTGCCTCGTATTGCTTCCACGAAAAAGAACAAAAGTCTTCCTCCATCCAGCGCAGGTATTGGTAACAAATTCATGACACCAAGGTTTGCAGACAATAAGATGGCAATGTTTATCATATTCATTGCTACATAAAAAGCTCCTGAGCTTAACGATTCATCATACGTATCATCAATTGTTTTGACGATACCAACAGGACCTGACATATCATTTACCGATAATTGCCCTGTCACAAGCATTTTCAAGCTCTGAAAAGTGGCATAAACCTGATATTTCATCTCATAAAATCCATAAGCAAGTGTTGTTGGTACATTTCCACGAATACGCGTATAATCCCCTTGCAATCCCAAGAGATAACGCCCCGCTTCTTCACTATACTTTGGTGTAATCTGTACTGTGTATTCCTTTCCATCTCTTTCATAGGTCACATCCATTGTTTCACCCGGATGAAAGAAAGAATAAACACTGATTTCCTGATAAAAGTGAACGCGATAATGATTCAATGCGATAATCGTATCTCCTGCCGCAAGACCTTCTTCCTCTGCGGAAGACCCTTCCATCACACCAGCGAGCGTTGGTACATCATATCCCATCGCGCCTATCAAAAATACAGACAGCACATAGGCTAAAATAAAATTAAACAGCGGTCCCGCCGCAACAATAGCAATACGCTGCAAAAGAGGCTTATGATGAAAAGCGCGGTCGTCCTTGCTTTCTTCATCCTCGCCTTCCATCATACAAGCGCCACCGAACGGAAACAATTTCAAAGAATATGTTGTTTCTCCTTTGGTAAAATGTAAAAGCGTAGGTCCTAATCCCAGACAAAATTCATTCACTTTAACATCGCACTTTTTTGCAACTAAAAAGTGTCCCAGTTCATGAAATATAATAATAAAACTAAAAATGATAATTGCAAGAATAATACTCAATTTACCACCGACTCTCTATATATTCATATGTTGTTGCTTCTGTATCTAAAATCTCTTCCAATGTTGGATTTTCTTTGTAATAGACTTCTTCCATACTGCTTGCAATAATTTCCGGAATTTGTATAAACGAAATCTTTCCATCTAAAAATTTTGCCACAGCACGCTCATTGGCTGCATTGTATACCGTCGGTACATTGCCACCTGCATCCAGTGCATCATATGCTAAAGATAGTCCATAAAATGTCTCACGATCCGGTCTTTCAAAGGTCAGATTGCCAATGGCAAAAAGATCTAATTCCTCTGCATAAAGCATACGACGTTCTGGATAAAATAATGCATACAAAATTGGTAAGCGCATGTCTGGTGTTCCCATTTGACCGATTACTGCGCCATCTTCAAACATAACTGCCGAATGTAAAATACTCTGTGGATGCACAACAACTTCGATCTGTGATGGTTTTACATCAAAAAGCCATTTTGCTTCCATCACTTCTAATCCTTTATTGACCATGGTTGCAGAATCAATTGTAATTTTTCTTCCCATGCTCCAATTTGGATGTTTCAAGGCATCTTCAAGCGTTACCTTTTCCAACGCTTCGTATGTTTTTCCACGGAACGGACCTCCCGATGCTGTCAATAGAATCTTTTTTATCTTATTCTGACGTTCACCATTTAAGGACTGGAAAATCGCACTGTGTTCACTGTCTACCGGTAAAATCGAAACTCCACATTTTTTTGCCAAAGGAATAATAATATGACCTGCCGTAACCATGGTCTCTTTATTCGCAAGTGCAATATCTTTACCTGCTTCTATCGCGGCAATGGTTGGACGAATACCAAGCATACCCACAATAGCAGTCACAAGAATTTCTGATTCTGGAATCGTTGCTACAGCAAGCAGACCATCCATGCCACTTGCAACCGTAATCTGCGTATCTGCCAATTTCTGCTTTAGCTCGTTCGCACGCACTTCATCCCATACGGCTACGAAAACCGGCTTATATTTTCTTGCCTGCTGCTCTAAAAGTGTAATATTACTTCCCGCCGCTAAGGCAACTACCTGTAAATCTTCAGGATTCTGATCAACAATATCAAGTGTCTGTGTTCCAATAGATCCTGTGGAACCAAGAATTGCTATTTTTTTCATATGCTACTCTCCTACAATACTCTGGATGCCAAAAAGAAAATAATTGGTGCTGTAATAATAACGCTGTCAAAACGATCTAAGATACCACCATGTCCTGGAATTAATTTTCCATAGTCCTTAATGTCATAATTACGTTTGATTGCAGATGCTGCCAAGTCACCCACCATAGAAATCAGTGCACCAATGGCACTCACCCCTGCTAAAATCCAAACTTCTGTCATCGCAATGTCTAGCTGACTGCGGAAAACGGAAACATATAATGCAGTCAAAAGTGCAGCACCTACAACGCCTCCTACCGCACCTTCGATTGACTTTTTCGGACTCAGTATTGGTGACATTTTATGTTTTCCAATCAACATGCCAACGCAATAGGCACAGGTATCGCTTCCCCAGGAACAAAGGAAAATCAACCATACTAAGTACTTTCCACCATCAAGCATTCTTGTCTGATAAATAAAGGATAACATGAATGCCACATAAAATAAGGCAAAAAAGCATGCCATAATTTGATCTGCTTTATACTTTGGATAAGAAAATACATAGACAGCCAACAACACTATCATAAATAACAATGGTAATACCATAGCATCTGTTATAAATCCGAAATACAAATTCAGATAAAAAACAATGGCTGCCACATAACCAACGATGCCCGCTGCTGATTTTTCTATCTGAAATACCCGATATAGTTCAAACATACCAATCAAAGAAATGATTCCCATTACTGAAAGTAATACATTTCCACCGGTAATAATTACCACCAATGCAATTGCAACCAGTACAATACCACTGATTAATCTTGTCTTAAACATAGTAAAACCTCTTAAACCTTTCCGTATCTTCGATCTCTATTTTCATATGCTTCCACAGCTTTTCTTAGTTCTTCTCCATGGAAATCCGGCCAGGCAACCGGGGTAAAATAAAACTCTGCATAGGCTAACTGCCACAACAAATAATTAGACAAACGCTGTTCTCCGCTGGTACGAATCATCAAGTCAGGATCTGGCAATTCTGCTGTATCCAGATATCTGCTAAATGTCTCTTCTGAAATATCATCCACCTGCAGCTGTTCTGTTGCAATATCATGCTGCATACGTTTGATACCTCTTACAATCTCATCTCTGCTGCCATAGTTGATGGCAATCGTCAGATTCAGACCAGTATAATCCGCAGACTCTGTTTCCAACACTTTAATTTTTTCCTGCATTGACTCGTCCAATTTGGATATATCGCCAATCACGCGTATACGCATATTATTTTTTTTCGCTGTCTTCAGACAGTTCTTTAAGTATTGATTCAGCAGGTTCATCAATGCGGAAACTTCTTCCTTTGAACGATTCCAATTTTCTGTAGAAAACGCATACAATGTCAAATATTCGATGCCCATATTGTATGCTTCCTCGCAGACAACTTCTACATTTTTTGCGCCTGCTGTATGTCCTGCTGTTCTCGGTAATCCTTTTGCTTTTGCCCATCTTCCATTTCCATCTAAGATGATTGCAACATGTCTTGGAACACTCATACATTCTCCTTTCTACTTGTAAAAAAAGGACACTTACGCGAGTGTCCCCTTTTATCCTAAGACTATACCGTTAAGATTTCCTGTGTCTTTGTCTCAATGGCTTTGTCTATTTCAGCAATATACTTATCTGTAAGTTTCTGTGCTTCATTTTCTAATTCTTTTACTTCATCCTCAGATACATCTGCCTCTTTTCCATATTTCTTGAAAGAATCATTTGCATCTCGACGAATATTACGAATTGCAACTTTTGCATTTTCGCCGTGTTTTTTTACTTCTTTTGCCAATTCTTTACGACGTTCTTCTGTCAATTCCGGGAACACCAGACGAATCACTTTACCGTCGTTTGTTGGATTTAATCCCAAATCAGAAACCAGGATAGCTTTTTCGATATCTTTTAACAAAGACATCTCCCATGGCTGAATCTGAATCATACGTGCTTCTGGAACACTAATATTTGCCACCTGCTGTAATGGTGTTGGTGCACCGTAATAATCAACAACGATCTTATCCAAAACATGCGGATTTGCTCTTCCGGCACGAATGGTTGTATATTCCTCAAGCAAATTGTTGTAAGATTTTTGCATCTTGTCTTCAAATACTTTTAATTTTTCGTCCATCTTTTCCTCCATTATACCGTCACTTTTGTGCCGTTAAATTCTCCTGAAATTGCCTTTACGATACTATTTTCTTCTTGTAATGCGAAAACATACATTGGCATTTTATTTTCCATACACATAATCGATGCCGTCAAATCCACAACCGCCAATTTCTGATCAATTACGGTCTGGATTGGTAAAACATCATAACGTTTTGCATCTGGATTGGTCTTAGGATCACTGTCATATACACCATCCACTGCTTTTGCAAGTAAAATCACTTCTGCTTCTATTTCGATTGCACGAAGTACGGTTGCTGTATCTGTCGAAAAATATGGATGACCGGTACCACCTGCAAAGAAAGCTACTTTTCCCTCCGCAAAACAACGGTTTGCAGCATCCTTTGAAAACAATGTAGTAAATGCGCCACAGGTAAACGGTGTCAACACCTCTGTATCCATACCAACATAACGGAAAATCTCAGCGACATAAATGCAATTCATAATCGTTGCAAGCATTCCAATCTGATCTGCCTTTGTACGATCGATTGTCTCAGAAGTACGTCCTCTCCAGAAATTACCTCCGCCAATCACAATACCAACTTGTGTACCAGCATCTACCAACTGCTTTACCTGATTTGCAACCTGAATACATGTTGCCTCATCAAATCCTGTCTTTTTTTCTCCGGCTAACGCTTCGCCACTTAATTTTAATAAAACTCTCTTCATCGTTCTACCTTCTTTTATGCGAACAAACCTTCAACATCCACATCTGCATAGCACTGTGAACAGAAACCTTCAATAACCGCACCATTGTTAATCTGTACAGAACGTGACTTAATGTTACCCATAACAACTGCAGAAGTATCTACAACAACTGGTCCCTGTACATCAATATCACCCTTTACAGCTCCTGCAATAACAGCAGATGTTGCTGTAATATTTCCAATGATAACAGAACCAACACCAATTTTTGCTGTACCAGAGGTATTTACTTCACCTTCAATCTTTGCAGAATCTGCAAAGAATTCAGAAGATGTACTGTTTCCATGAACCACACCAGTAACAACTAACTTACCATTACAAGTAATGTTTCCTTCAATTCCACCCTTTACATCCACAGATCCAGTAGATTCGATATCACCTCTGATTGTCATGCCAGCTGTAATAATTGCTGTCTCGTCATCTACAGGTGCTGTTGGTGCTACAACAGGATTTGGTGTTACCTGCATTGCTGGTGCTGCCTCACGAACTGGTTCATTCACTACTTCTCTTGTTTCCATTGTTATTGTATCCTCCACTGTGTTTTCTCGTTTTACTTCTTCTGGCTTAGCCTCTTCTGCCGTGCCATCCACTCTCTTTGTCACCTGCTCCAACAGGCCGTCTAATTTTGACAATTCAGATTGTACATCAATCTCTTCATCCAATGTATCTGTTGCAGTATCTTCTGTATCTAATTCATCTGCTCCAGGAACAAGATCATTGACTGCCTCTGAAAAGTCATCCTTAAAATCCTTAAAAAATCCCATCTTCATTCCTCCGTATCTTATTGTTGGATACTGACATGTTGTATCACCGTTGTATCCTCATCAATCGGTAAAATCATCGCTCCAGCCTGTTGTAAAGCCTCAATCATTGCCGGCAGCGCTTGTACCGTTGTTGTCTTAACTGTTGCATCGTGTAATAAAACAACCGACGTTTTGTATTTTACCACATCCGACATAACATTTTCAACTAATTCATCTGCAGTAAATGCCCTTGATGTTGCGTCTCCACTCGAAACGTTCCAATCATAGTATGTAATTCCCTGTTCATTCAAATAGCTAATAAATTCCGACATATCAGTATCGCTGACTTTATTGCTGCTTCCTCCCGGAAATCTGTAGTAGTGACATTCCACACCTGTCGTGTCATAAATCAGATTCTGAATGCGTTCAAAATCTTCTTGAAATGCTTCTTTGGATGCATATATTTCACTATATTTGTGTGAGAACGAATGCATTGCAATCGTATGCCCTTCTGCAACAATTCGCTGATATGCAGCTTTTGACGCCTCATCTTCTTTGCCTGTCACAAAAAAAGTCGCTTTGATGCCATAATCATCCAAAATATCCAGAATAGCGTTTGTATTTTCACTTGGTCCATCATCAAATGTCAGATATACCTTATGTAAATCTTCCGCTGTTGCTAAATTTTCTTTGTCCATTGTATTTTGTGTTAACTGAACGCTGTCTGTATCACCAGCGCTCTGATTCACCTGGGATACCACAGCTGTTGAAGAATCATATTCTCCCGTCATGATATTAATCTGCTTTTGTAACGAAATAACCTTTGCGCAAAGAATACAGGTAATCACAATGGACAACACAATCCAGGCGGAAATAACCGTAATAATTCCTGTCCGAATATGTTGTATGCGTTTTCTACGATTTCTCTCTTCTTTCAGGACTTTGTGTTCCTGTTCACTCATCTGCCTGTTCTCCGCGTTCTTTATCTTCTAATTTAAATTGGGCAACAACACCCGTCAGTTGTCTAGTAATGATATCTTCTTTTTCTGCCATCTCTGAAACATTGTCTACATGTTCTGCAACCACACCCACTTTATCCGTCATGCTTCCACTGATTTCTGTTGTATCCTGGGTTGCTTCAGTAATACTTTGTATTGCTGCTGTCACTTCCTGCATGATTTGTTTAATATTATCTGACATATTAGAGATATTTTTTGCTGTATTTTCAATAGACTGAGCATCTTCTCCATATTGCTTTGCTACTTCTACAAAATTGCTGTAATCCGGCGTGACATCATTTACGACAAAACCTAGCATGTTCTGAGCATCATTTTTCAAATCATCAAACGCTGCCTGAACCTTTGAAATCGTATTCTGAATCTGACCAACAGCCTCTGCTGTATTCGTTGCTAAAGAACCTATCTCTGATGCAACCACGGCAAAACCTTTTCCTGCCTCACCGGCACGTGCTGCTTCAATCGAAGCATTTAACGATAGCAGATTGATTTGTTCTGCAATTTCGGAAATTACATTAGCCAATTCTTCTATACTGCTGACAACTTTTGCATTTTCAATACTTTCTTCCAAATGCTCTTCAAACTGTTTTGCCAATGTCGTTGCAGATGCGAATGATTTGTTGCTATTTTCTTCCACCTCTCTGGCTCGTCCTCTGATTTCCTGTGCCATTGCTGTGCTTTTTTGTGTTTCTTCTGTAAGAAGATTTACATTTGATAATACTTCTTCTGTAGATGCATTTACCTGCTGTGTCGCAGCACTTGTCGTCATCATTGCATTATTTACTTCTTCGATATTTTTTCTAATCTCAGCAAAATTATCTGATAATTCTAATGCCGCATCATGTAGCTTTGTACTTGCGTCATCAATATCCGTTGCATGCTCTGCGATATTACAGATAACCTGCTTATTACTGTCATACATCGCATTTAAAGAATGCCCCATAACACCAAGTTCGTCCTGCGTTTTGACCTGTAATGGTTCAACTGAAAAATCACCTTCTGCCAGGGAACCTGCAAATTCTTTCACGCGATTCAAACCTTTTGAAATAGAACGAACGTTTAAAATAATAACAACTGTAACAATGATTAATGCAATAATACAAATCAGTAAAAGGCTTGTAAGTAATTGTAAAATCGGCTCTGTCAATTCAGAATTCGGCATTGTAATAATCAAAATCCAGTTTGTTGCCTGCACACGAGAATAATAAAGATTGATTCGCCCCTTATTGCTCTCATAGCTTGTCGTTCCATGATCTCCAGACAATATTGTCTGGGCAGCTTTTGCAAGTGCAGGTGCTTCCTCATCCTCTGTAATCACAACAGCATTTTGAATCTTCTGTTCATCAACACCACCAATATAAACACCGTCTGCCGTCAAAAGCATGCCTTTTCCTGCTTTTCCTACTTGAATGTTTTCTACCATGGTTGTAATTGCATTCAGCTGAATGTCTACCGTCACACATCCTATATATTTTCCATTTACTAAAATTGGCATCGCACAAGTCGACATAATACTATCCGATGTCTCATCATAGTATGGGTCTGTAAAAATCGGTCCGTCCGATTTTTTAGCCAATGTATAATACTCTTGCGCAAAATAATCATATTCTGCATTGCTATAATCATAAGTTGTAACTAATGCATTTCCATCTTTATATACATATGGTCCCATATATTCTGCATCAGACTGATATGCATATGGCTCAAACCAGAGCCCACTTCCAGACACCATATCATTATCCTGAATCAGCTCACCAAGCATTTTTTCGTAGGTCTCCATAGAAGTTGTCTGATATGTAGTGGATACCACACGAGATATTGCCTGTGCCATAGCAGATACTGTATGCAAATCCTGCTCCATTTCTCCACTCTGTGACGATAATTCTGCCTGCATCCTGCTTGCAATCTGGTTATTGATGATATCCCGACTCGATAACCCACTAATTGTTGTCAAAAGTATCATAGCCAGAATAACAATTGGCAGAATGACAGCTAACATCTTTGTACCGATTTTTTGATTTTCATAGAACTTCTCCTTTGTGCATCTCTAACAATATATACTTATTTTATCATATTTTTCCAGTATGTATATACAAAATCCTAACTCAATAATTTTTCGATCATATCCGCATCAAATACGACCTGCTTTTTATGATCGACTTCAATCTGATATAAGGCGTTCGCTGCAATATGTTCTGCTGCCTGTTCTAAATCACGTATTCCTGAAGTGTTTGCATATAACTGAATAACCTGCTCTAATCCATCCTCTGTCAAAACACATTCTTCTGCCGTCATACCAATACGTTTGAGTACCTTTGGCAACGCAAATCTAGAGAAAATGATTTTTTTCTCTTCATCTGTATAATCCGGTATCTCGATCACTGCAAATCGTGACATGAGTGGTGCACTAATCTGTTCCCGGTCATTTGCTGTTGCAATCGGATAAACACCATTTGTCGGAATCATACATTCCATGTAATTATCTGTAAATCCAAGGTTATCCAACAGGGTTAAGAGAACATCTGCTGGATTTCCATTTCCTTTTCCAGAGGCAGCTTTATCTAATTCGTTGATAATAAAAACAAGATTTGACTCCCCTGCCATCGAAAATGCATCCATGATAATTCCCGGTTTTGCGTTCGCATAGATTCTCGAACTTCCTGTCAATTGTTCCGGATCATTGATCGATGACATATCAAGCGTCGTCCAAGGCATACGAAGAATACGTGCCACGGCATACGCAATCTGTGATTTTCCGGTCCCCGCCGGTCCGATCAAAAGAAGACCATATGCCGGCAATGTATGCGTGCGATTGATTTGAATGATTGTCTCAATAATTCTTTGTTTCACACGTTCCATACCATATAATTCTTCATCCAGAATTTTTCTTGCCTTCACCGGATCGATTGCCTCGAAATATTGATTTTTCCATTGAATATTCATCATGATGGACAGTGCTCGCTGTGCATGACGGCGCTCTTCCGGAGAAACCTCATGTGATTTTGCCACCGCAAGATTTCTTCTCGCCCACAAACGGATATGGTCTGGCAATGTTTTCCCTGCACAAGTCATGAAATCCGTAATGCTTTGGATGCTCGTCAGCTTCATATCATCCCCTGACTCATCCGTTGCATCCTCTTCTTCCACATTCTCCGGTGCACTACTGGCAAAAAGACGTTCCATCATATATTGCAAAAAGCCATCCTCTGCAGATAATTTGGTTCCTGTTCCGGATGCAATTTCCCGGATACGATACACCGCATACCCCTGTGTTGTATGCGCTCCTGATAGCTGTACCTGGATATGATTCTCCCCTAACCACTTCAAAAGACTCACAAAACGGGAATCCACACACAGAATATCTGCATTCACAACACCATCTTCCTCTTCAAAGGCAAATGCCGTGCGCGTGTTTGGATTCAGAAACGTTCCGTTGGCATGGTGCTTCCATTCCCTTTTGGTGTGATCCAAAATCAAAATCGGATGTTGTGCATCAGAAAAAGACTCATTTGATGCAAAAACATGGTACGTACATGCACTTTTATTTTCTTCCTGGGGTTTATCTGCAAAGTCAAATACTGGCATAATTATTCTCCTTGGTGTCTGTTTTATTCGTTATCGTTCATTTCTTTTTCGATTTTATTTCTATAAGTGAAGAATGCGATTGCCATGGCAAAAATGATAACCAATACGATCATCCCTACCATAGAGAAACAAATCTGACCTAAAAATCCAACAAGTCTTCTACATCCGGAAGATAACCACTTTGTACCGTGGCTGCTTTATCATAATCATAGGTAAAGTTTGAAATCACATAATTATACACATTTTGTGTATGTGACGCATCAATGGTAACGGATTCGTTTCCATAGGTAACTGTTCCATCGGCACTCCCCGTCAAAACAACAGGTTCATTATCCCTGTTTGATTTCTTGGTATCATTTGATGCGCTTGTATCCTTGCCACACGAAGAAAATAAAAGGATTACACACAGAATTACCGGAATACACAGAAATCGCCTTTTTCTTTTAGGCCTCATATCGATACTCCTTATTGTATTCTTACTTCATAAAAAATATCATACCATAACTATTTTGCATTTTCTAGCAAACAATAGCATTCCTATATGCTCTGCAACAAAAAATCCTACAAATACCGGCGATTTTAAACCGGAAATCTATCTAACGATAGATGCTTCTTATTTCTTTAATGAAGATACTCTTGTGTTTTCAAAAATAAACCATAAATTTATACAAACAATGCCTACGCTATTAACAGGTTTAGGCCCGTTTTTTACTTTTTTGAAAATGGCGGTTGCTTTTACTGAAGTTAATTTCTCAATGGATGCTAATGTCGGAGAGTCTTTGAATGGTTTGATTGCAAATATTCAGATAGCAGCTTTATGTTCTGTTTTTGCAGTCGGATTTTCTCTGTTATTTATGTTTATAGAAAAAATTATGTATAACAGGATGTGTAAAAAGTATTATCTGGCGATACAAAAGGAGTTTATCAGACTTTTTGATGTCGTTACGAGCGAAAAATTCCTTATTGATCTGGTAAAAGAGTCAAAAATTCAGAACGTAACTAATGAGAAATTGTTAAAAGCTTTACCAGAGAATTTTGCAAAAGCTATGGAAAAGAGTATCAGTGAAACTACTCTGCCTTATCTGGAAAATATCTTATACAGTTTGAATAAGCTGAATGAATCTTTTAATAAAGGTTCCGGCGGAGATGTTGTGGATAAACTTTTCTAGAGGAGCAGGTGATAACTGATGAGAATAAGACCGCACAAAGATGACAGCAGTGAAAATAATATATTCTGGGTTACAATGACTGACCTTATGACAGCTCT